>Ga0210409_10000016_pt1 | contig 443922 bp, 384 predicted proteins | sample IncBWH17MmetaG_FD_161649 | JGI IMG/M metagenome (GOLD analysis project Ga0210409, IMG submission 161649) | Forest soil microbial communities from Barre Woods Harvard Forest LTER site, Petersham, Massachusetts, United States - Inc-BW-H-17-M | ecosystem: Environmental > Terrestrial > Soil >...
CCTGGCTGCAAAGTTTCCGCCGCCTGGTCACCCGCTGGGAACGCCACGTCGAAAACTACCTGGCGATGATTCAGCTCGGTTGCCTCAAAATCCTCCTGAGGTATTTATGAGATGGGTTCATTTCAGAAGAAAGTCAAAGGCGAGAGGCGGGGGACTTGGGGAGGATTTCAAATTGGCAATTTCAGATTTCGAAGGGGAGGGGGCGCGGGGGTACGATAGGGTCCGAACTGTGTGCTCGGCGATTGGGTTGGGGTAGCTCGGAAGACCACAGATTGAAATCTGTGCTACCAAAACCGGGAGTGACCGCTGAGGCTCACCTGTTGCTGAAACCGGAGTTCCGTGATACGCATCAATATAGGTGGGAGGCGACCAGCCGTGAAGCAGCTAAACGAGTCCATAACATCAACCTGGGTAATTTGCGGCAGCGGAAATGGGCGGCGCTGGTTTGGGAGGCGGTTGCTGGCAGGGGTGGCGGCGCTGGGACTGATGACGGCGGCGTGGCCCGCGGTGTTGCCGGCGCAGGATCCCCAAACCGAGTCGGCGCAGGGGCCGGCGTACGCGCAAAAGACTCCTGAGCAGTTGCAGCAACTGGTGGCGCCCATTGCGCTGTATCCCGATTCGCTGGTGGCGCAGATTCTGGCGGCGTCCACGTTTCCCGAGCAGGTGGTGGAGGCCGACCGCTGGGTGCAGGCGCATGCGGATTTGAAGGGCGACGATCTGGCGAAGGCCGTGGACCAGATGAGCTGGGATCAGAGCGTCAAGGCGCTGACCGGCTTTCCCACAGTGCTGGCGAATATGGACAAGAACATCTCCTGGACGTCGTCGCTAGGGGATGCCTACTACAACCAGGAACAGGACGTCATGGATGCCGTGCAGTTGATGCGGGACAGAGCGGACCAGTCGGGGAACTTGAAGGATACCGAGCAGCAGAGGGTGAAGAAGGAAGGCTCCACCATCGTGATTGAACCGGCGAATCCGGAAATCGTGTACGTCCCGGCATACGATCCCTGGTTGATCTACGGCTACCCGGTACCGGCGTGGCCGGGATGGTATCCGGTTCCGGGAATCTGGTTCGGTGGGCCATATATCTCCTTCGGCTTCGGATACCCCCTTGGCTGGTATGGCGGGTACGGCTGGGGGTGGCGGCACTGGGATTCAGATTGGGGCCATCGCCGGGTATATCACGACCACGAGCGGTACTACTCGCACAGCACCACGTTTTACAACCGCAATAATTATTATCGCGGGGGACAGGGCGGAGCGTACGGGAGGCCCGGAGGTCCGAACCGTCCGTTCAATGGAGATCAGCGGCAGGCACGTGGCTTCGAGCCGCGGGGTGAACAACGAGGCGAGCCGCGAGGCGAACAAGGCGCGCGTCAGGGTCCGAGTGGCAGGGGCGGCGGGGGTCCGTCCGGCAGGCCCAGCGAGGCTCCGACATACCGACCTGCGCCGCAAAGAGAGGAGCGCCAGGGCGGCTTCGGCGGATATGGGAACGGCGGGCAGGCCAGAGGCGAAGCTTCCCGGGGAAGCCGCAGCATGGGTGGAGGAGGAGGCTCGCGGGGCGGCGGGCATCGGTAAGAGCTTGGTGGCGCAATGCAAACGGAATTTCGAAATTCAGGAATGGAGAGACGAGATATGCAGCGAATGAGCGAGATTTCCGGAAATTTCTGCAGCAGAAATTGCCGCGGCATGGTGCTGCTGGCGGCTGCGCTGATTGTGGGGAGCTGTTTGGCGGCCGGTGTGCAGGCGCAGGAAAAGGGGCAAAAGACATTCTCCACGGCGGCGGAGGCGGGCGACGCGCTGTTCCTGGCACTGCAGGGCAGCGAAGCGGACATGCTGCTGGTACTGGGGCAGGATGCCAAGCAGATCGTGTCGTCGGGCGACGAGCGGGAAGACGTGCGGCGCCGGACCAACATCCTGAGCAAATATCTGGAAATGCACCGGCTGGTGAAGGAGCCCAACGGAACGACGACGATTTATATCGGGGCAGAGAACTGGCCGCTGCCGATCCCGCTGGCGGAGAAAGCGGGGAAGTGGTATTTCGACACCGATGCGGCGAAGGACGAGATTCTGTTCCGGCGAATCGGGCATAACGAGATGGTGGCCATTCGAGTGTCGCAGGAGCTGGTGATCGCGCAGGAGGAATATTACGCGAGCCATCAGCATCAGTATGCGCGGAAAATCTCGAGCGATCCCGGAAAGCAAAACGGGCTGTACTGGCAGGAGGGGGGCAATCAAAAGGAAAGCCCGATGGGGCCGCTGGTGGCGCTGGCCAGTGTGGAGGAGGGGCCGGGCGGAGAGAAGCGGGGAGCCGAACCGTTTCACGGATATTACTTCCGCATGCTGGCGGCAAAAAATGGAGAGTTCGCGTTTGAGGCTTTCCCCGCTGAATACCGGAATTCCGGAGTGATGACGTTCATTGTTGGCAAGGACGGCGTGGTGTATGAGAAAGATCTGGGCGAGCAGACGGCTAAGGCCGCGAATTCCATCAAGGAATACTCGGTAGATTCCACGTGGCAGAAGGCGGAAGAGACGCAGGAAGCTTCGGCCGAAGCGGCAAAAACCAAGTAAACAATTGGAGTCCTCAGGGCAGGGCCTTCCCAGGGCGGGTGTGCGATGAGGTGTGCCCGCGGATTGAAGTCGCGCGTTGCGCTTCCTAAGCGATGGACCAGCCGGCGATGGTTAGCGCTACCAGGAGTAGCAGGAACCCCAGGCTGACCAGACTGAGGACCTTGCCGTGGCCCAGCAGGGAATCGCGCGTTTCGGCGTTGATGCACAGCAGCGCGATGACGAATACCACTACGCCCCAGGCTACCGACGCGGGCAGTCCGGGATATCTGTTGATGGCGATCATGAAATTTCTGGGCGGCTGATCCGCGGGAAGCCACCAGGGAATAATCGGAGCGATTCCGGCCATCAGCGCGAGGGTGAGAAGTTTGCGAGTGACCCAGCCTTTCACCTTCGGCCGGGAGTGGCGCCACACCAGCAGGTCCCAAGCCAGAAGACCCACCGCCAGGGGAACCCACCCGTACAGCGCGGTCTTCTGGTCGAACCAGGCCCAGGCGCGAAACATGAACGGCACGTGCGGCCCCGCCAGCCGCGACGGAAGCAAATAGATCGCCACCAGCCGGTTGGCCGTGAACGCCACCATCAGCGTCACCAGGCTGGTTAACTGCAGCCAGTGACGCGTGGAAGCGGCCCCGCAGCGCGTGCACATCGATTGCCGGGGAAGAAAGTTCAGCCCGCAACGCTCGCAAAACATGGTGACTCCTACGGGATGCGAAACGAACTTACCTGGCAATAGGCTACTAGGAATCGGGCGCGAAAAACTACTGTACAGAAGGTCAGGCGAAAGGGCCCGAATGGACAGGGGGGTCTAGAAGTTGGAAGTTGGATATTAGAGTTTAGAAATTGGATGAAGGACTCAGGTCTGAAGACCTAAGCTAGATTTCGCGCCAGGCGATGAAATTTGCGTAATAGAGGATGCCGACGATGGATTTGGCGTCGCGAATTTTGCCGGATTTGATCCATTGCAGGGCGGTTTTCAGCGTCAGCAGGCGTGGGATGATTTTTTCGTCGTCTTCCGGGCGCGGCTTGCCTTTAACCAAGCCTTGCGCGAGGAAAATGACCATGCGCTCGCTGAGGAGGCCCGGGCTGGGAAAAATTTCGAGCAGTTTTTTGACTCGCCGCGCGTCGTAACCTGCTTCCTCCTGCAATTCGCGTCGTGCGCCGGCGGCAAAGCCTTCTCCTTTTTCCTTGTGTCCGGCGACCAGTTCCCACAGGTCGCCTCCGGCGGCGTAGCGGTACTGGCGGATCAGCAGAATGCGGCCGTCGGGGAATACCGGCAGGACGACCACCGATCCCGGGTGCACGACAATTTCGCGGAGCGCGCGAATGCCGCTGGGTTCGATGACCACATCGCGGTGGATTTTGAAGACGCGGCCACGGAACATTTCCTGGCTGCTGAGCACTTTCACGCGCTTCGATTTCGTGGCCAATTCGTAGTCCTCTATGGAGCGCCGCCTAGCGATGCTCGCTCAGCCGTAGATGCACGGCATGCCGCGCCCCTACGGTGGCGTGGAAGGTCGGCTGCCGCAGGCGATTCTATCTCATCCCTCGGAAGTTTGGCGGCTGTGGCCTCAGGGGTTGAAACCCCTTCGTTTCTTGCGGCGGTGCGGCATGGCTGAAGCCATGCCCTGACGACCCCGGCAAGAGCGGTGGTTCGACCGGCATTTGCTATACTGGCGGCGGTTCATTTGATGCCCATCAAAACTGTCATTGTGGACGACGAACGCCCGGCGCGGGACGAGCTGGCCTTCCTGCTGAAGGGTTTTTCCGACGTGAATATCGTGGCGCAGGGAAAAAACGGCCTCGAGGCCATGGCGCTGATCAAGGAGCACGACCCGGACCTGGTGTTTCTGGACGTGCAGATGCCCGGCCTGGACGGCTTCGGCGTGATCAAAAAACTGGTCGAGCGCAAGCTGCGCATCCCACAAATCGTTTTCGCCACGGCCTACGACAACTACGCCATTCAAGCCTTCGAAGTGAACGCCGTGGATTACGTGCTGAAGCCCTTCGACAAGGCGCGCATCGGCAAGGCCATCCAGCGCGCGAAAAAAATGGTCGAGGCGCAGAGTTCGCCGGTCGAGCGCCTGGAATCGCTGGTGGGCCAGCTGGCGTTCCCCCCGCCAAAATCAGCGCAGCCGGTGAAGGTGCTCATCAAGTCCCAGGCGCGCATGTTCCTGGTAGACGCCGTGGACATTATTTATGCCTCCATCCAGGACGGCACCATCACCATGTTCGCGCGCGAAGCCGAAGGCGTGTCGAACTACCGCACCATCGAAGAGCTGGCCGGGGCGCTCGATGCCGACACGTTTTGGCGGCCGCACCGCTCCTATCTCGTGAACATCAAGCACATCAAGGAAGTGGTGCCGTGGTTCAAGTCCAGCTACATGCTGAAGATGAACGATAAGCGCGCGAGCGAAATTCCCGTCTCGCGGGCCCAGACGCGGCGGCTGCGGGAACTGTTTAAGCTGTGAAGCATTTCCATTTTCCAACGACAAGTTCACACAGACTGAAGTCTGCGCTACCAAGACTCTTTGCTCCGCTTTCCCTTTTCCATTTTCCATTCTCGCTGTGCTAGCATCGTCGCTACACCTCCGACGAATGGATTTCTCTCTCAGCAGCGACCAAATTCTGATTCGCGACACCGTCCGCCAGTTCATGGAGACGGAGATGCGGCCGGTAATCCGCGAATACGAGCGCGCCCACAAATATCCTGTGGCGGAGCTGCGCAAGCTGGGCGAGCTCGGGTGCTGCGGGATGATGATTCCCGAGGAGTGGGGCGGCGCGGGGACGGATACCATCAGCTACGCGATGATGATCGAGGAAGTGGCGCGCGTGGACGCTTCGACGGCGGTGGTGGTGAGCGTGACGAACACGGTCGCCGCCGGGCCGATCCTGAAACACGGTACCGACGCGCAGAAGAAAAAGTATCTGGCGCGCCTGGCCAAGGGCGAAATTATCGGCGCGTTCTGCCTGACCGAGCCGGGAGCTGGGTCGGACGCGGGAGCCATTCAGACCCGCGCGGTGCGCGACGGCGGCGACTACGTTCTGAATGGCACGAAGATTTGGGTATCGAACGGAGATATTTCCGGCGTGTATGTAGTTTTCGCGAAAACAGATCCGGCCGCCGGGCCGCGCGGGATTACCGCGTTTCTAGTGGAGGGTTCGTTCCCTGGATTTCGCGTGACCCGCTACGAAGAAAAGATGGGTATGCAGTTGTCGCCGACTGTAGAGATCGTGCTCACAGATTGCCGCGTGCCGGCGGAAAACCGGCTGGGAGCGGAAGGGCAGGGGTTGAGGATTGCGCTCGAGGGGCTCGATAGCGGGCGCATCGGGATTGCCGCGCAGTCGGTGGGACTGGCGCAGGGAGCCATGGAAGCGGCGGCGAAATATGCCAAGACGCGGCGCACGTTTGGCAAGCCGCTCGGGGAGCATCAGGCCATCCAGTGGATGCTCGCGGACATGCAGACGGAGATTGAAGCGGCTCGCGCGCTGACGCACTATGCCGCGTGGGTGCGCGACAGCGGCTCGCAGCGGCTGGGCCCGCATTCGGCGCGCGCAAAACTGTACGCCAGCGAGATGGCCAATCGCGTGGCATACAAGGCCGTGCAGGTGCACGGCAGCCTGGGATATTCGCGCGAAAGCGATGTGGAACGGTACTACCGTGACGCACGCGTCCTGACGATCTATGAAGGCACCAGCGAGATGCAGCGGATTGTGATTGCTCGCGATTTATTGCGAGCGGGTTAGTAGCACAGACTTCCCTGTGGTGAGCGTAGCCGAACCAAGTCTGTATGGTTTTCTAGAATTCAAGGGGTCAAGTCCAGGCGTGGCAAAACGAAAACGAGTTCTAAGCGGCATGCGGCCCACCGGCCGCCTTCACCTGGGGCATTACTTCGGCGCGCTTTTGAACTGGCTGAAGATGCAGGAGGAGTACGACTGCTTTTACTTTGTGGCCGACTGGCACGCGCTGACCACGCACTACGAAGAAACGTCGTCTCTGGCGGAAAACACCCTGCAGGTGGCCACCGACTGGCTGGCAGTGGGCCTCGACCCGGCGAAATCGACCCTGTTCATTCAATCGCGGATTCTGGAGCACGCCGAGCTGCACGTGCTGCTGTCCATGATCACGCCGCTCTCGTGGCTTGAGCGCGTCCCGACCTACAAGGAACAGATCGAGAACCTGAAGGACCGCGACCTGGGCACCTACGGATTTTTGGGTTATCCGCTGCTCCAAGCGGCCGACATTGTCATGTACGGCGACCCACGGCAAGAATTGTACGTGCCCACGGGCGAGGACCAGGCCCCGCACATTGAGATGACCCGCGAGATCGTGCGGCGCTTCGACACGCATTTCGGGTTCATGGTGAAGGAGACGCTGTTCGAGAAGACCAACCAGACGGCGCTCGAGCAGGCGGTGGAAAAGTCAGGTGTCGTACTTCCGAGCATCAAGGAGCCGCTGCCAGCCGCGCAAATTCCGGCCACGTTTTCTGCTCTGTTCCGCAAGCGCGCTCTTGAAATCGGCGTCGAAAATTTTCTCGAGCGCGTGGGCAAGCACAAGAAGTTCTTCCGCGTAGAGCAGGTGCTGCGCGAACCGCTGTATCTGCCGACGGAGACGCCGCGGCTACCCGGGCTCGACGGCCGGCGCATGGCTAAGAGCTATGGCAACGCCATCTGGCTGTCGGACCCGCCGGAGCAGATTCGCGAGAAGGTGCGCAACATGATGACCGACCCGCAACGCATTCGGCGCACTGATCCCGGCCGGCCGGAAGTTTGTCCCGTGTTCGCCTATCACAAATTATTTTCGCTGCCGGAAACCATCGCCAAAGTGGACCAGGACTGCCGCACCGCCGCGATTGGCTGCGTGGACTGCAAGAAACTGATGGCCGAAAACCTGGTCACCTGGATCGAGCCTATTCAGACACGCCGGCGAGAATTTGAGGCCCATCCCCAACAGGTTTGGGATATCCTCGACGCCGGTTCGAAGAAGGCGCACGCCTCGGCAAAGAAAACCATGAAGCGCGTGCGCAATGCGATTTTCCATTGGGACGAGGCAGGTAAGGCAAAGAAAGCTCCGGCGGCGAAAGTGGCAAAATGATCAAGGCGGTGGAGGCAAGGTAAACAAGGAAACGAATGGCGACACCCTATCGAATCAATCTTCCGGTGTATGAAGGCCCGCTGGACCTGCTGCTGGATTTAATCCGCAAGCAGGAGATGGACATCCACAATATTCCCATCGCCAAGATCACCGAGCAGTATCTCGATTACCTGCATCGCCTGGAAAAACTGGACATTGACGTCTCCGCCGACTTCATCTACATGGCCGCGACGCTGATTCACATCAAGTCGAAGATGTTGCTGCCGGCCGACCCGCTCGCGGGACCCGAGGGCATGGAGGATCCGCGCGACGAGCTGGTGCACCGCCTGCTGGAACACGAAAAATTCAAGAATGCCGCGCAACTGCTTTACCAGAAGCAGCAGGTGGAAAGCCACGTATGGTCGCACCCGGATAAGTCGCTCTACGCGGGGGAAGAAGTGGAAGGCGAGTTGGTGGTTTCGCTGGTGGACCTGGTCAAGGTTTTCTCCCAGATGCTGGAGCGGCGCAAGGAAGTCCCCAAGTTCGCGCTGCACCATGACAGCGTGACCATCGCGCAGATGATGGACCGCCTGCGCCAGCGCCTGGTCCCAAGCGAAGAGCCCATCTCGCTGATCGAGTTTTTCGAGACCTGCACGTCGCGGCACGCCATGATCGTCGCGCTGCTGGCGGTGCTGGAAATGGTGCGCATGCAGGCGATCATGTTGGTGCAGTCGGACCTGTTCGGCGACATCCGCCTGCGCAAACACAAAATGTTCGACGCCGTCTTTGCCGGGCCCGACGCCATGTCGCAAATCGAGGAGCAATATCTCTGACCATGACACCCCAGGAACTGCAAGCCGCACTCGAAGCCATTATTTACGCCGCGGACGAACCGGCCACGCTTGACCAGATTGCCCGCGCGTTGGGCGTGGAAAAAACGGAAGCGCGCGCCGCGCTTGACCTTCTCGTCGCGAGTTATCAGACCGATGACCGCGGCATCGAAGTGCGCAAGGTGGCGCACGGCTGGAAGTTCTACACCAAGGCGCAGCACCACGACGTGGTGCGCAAATTCATCAAGAGCCTGCAGCCGCCGCTGCGCCTGACCATGCCGGCGCTTGAAACTCTGGCGGTGATCGCCTACAAGCAGCCCGCGACGATTCCGGAGATAAACGAAATCCGCGGCGTGAACGTCGGCGGCGTAATCAAGACGCTGCTCGAGCGCCACCTGATCACCACCGCCGGACGCAAGCCGGTCATCGGCCGTCCGATTTTGTATCGCACCTCGCGACAGTTCCTGATGCGCTTCGGCCTGTCCGATCTCGAAGAGTTGCCGAGCCTGAAGGAATTCGAGCAGCTCGCGCAGGCGGCCCTGGGCTCCGATGAAGGCATCGCGCCGATTGAGCCGGAAGATGCTGGCTCGGTGGTCGCTGAGCCGGCGGCATCCGCTGAAGCGCCAGCCGCTGAGTCCGCGCGTGCAGCTTCTGCGGGCGGCGGACCGACTGATTCATCTCACGGCGAACCCTCCTAAGGGAATCGAATCGCCGCTAATCTGTTAATCTATACCTCCTGCTTACAGCCGAGGACTAATGGAAGAGCGTTTGCAGAAAATTATTGCGCGCGCCGGAATCGCTTCGCGGAGACATGCGGAAGAGCTCATCTCCTCGGGGATGGTGACGGTCAACGGGCAGATGGTCACCGAGCTGGGCACGAAAGCGGACGAATCGCGCGACCACATCAAAGTTTCCGGCAAGCTGCTGCGCGCGGGCGGCGGGCGCGTGTACCTGGTGCTGAACAAGCCGCCGGAAGTTGTCTCCACCATGAGCGACCCGGAAGGGCGCCGCTCATTGAGCGACCTGCTGTACGGCGTGTCCGAGCGCGTTTTTCCCGTGGGGCGGCTGGAGTATCACTCGAGCGGCCTTTTGTTTCTCACGAACGACGGCGACCTGGCCAACCGCATTTTGCAGGCGCATCATTTGCGGCAGACCTACCTGGTGAAACTCGCATCGCTGCTCACCTTTGAAGAAATCGAAATGCTGCGGCGCTCGACCGGAGCGCAGCTGACGCGGCTGCGGGGCAAAGAGTCGCCCTGGTATGAGGTCACGCTCAAGGAAGCGCGCCGCGACGCCTTGCGCAAAAAACTGATGCACGCAGGCCATCCGGTGGACAAGATGCGGCGCGTGAAGATCGGCAATCTCGAACTTGGCGGCCTGGGACCCGGCCAGCATCGCGCGCTTTCACCGGCGGAAGTGGCGTCATTTTCGCGCGCACTGGACACGCAAGCGGTGGCTCCGGCGGCTCCCAAGCGCCCCACATCTTCCACACGAACCGCAACGCCGACGAGACATTCCGATCGCCGCGCGAAACGTCCGTTTGCCAAGCGATCGTTTACAAAGCGGTCTTTTACAAAACGACCAGGCGCAAATGAATCGAGATGAGGCCCGGCCGCGCATGACCCGACTGATTCACGACCTGGTTCCCGATTACATTCGCGAGCTGGCGCCCTACGTCCCGGGTAAACCGATCGAGGAAGTGGAGCGGGAATTGAAAACCCAAGCCATCAAGCTGGCCTCCAATGAAAATCCGCTGGGCCCGTCGCCGCTGGCCATTGAAGCGGCGAAAAAGGCGCTGGCCGGTTCGAACCGTTATCCCGACGGCAGCGGTTTCTATCTGCGCGAAGCGCTTTCGAAGAAACATTCCATTCCCGCCGCGAACATTATCCTGGGGGGCGGCTCGACGGAGCTGATTGATCTGTCGGCGCGGATGGTGTTGCGGCCGGGTGATTGCGGCGTAACTTCCTACGGGTCCTTTCCCCTGTATCACATTGCCGTGCGCGCTACCGGAGCGAGGTTTCTTGAAATCCCCATGCGCGACTTCACGTTCGATCTTCCCGCCATCGCGCGCGACATTCCCGCCGAAACGAAGCTCATCTTCATCGCCAACCCGAACAATCCCACCGGCACGATGTTTACCGCCGATGATTTCGATGCTTTTCTTGCGCGCGTGCCCGATCACGTGCTGGTGGTGCTTGATGAGGCCTACTGTGACTACATTGAAGTGCAGAACTATTCGCGGGCGATTGATATTGTCCGCCGCGGGCGCAACCTGATCGTCCTACGCACTTTCTCGAAGGCTTATGGGCTGGCCGGATTGCGCATCGGCTACGGCGTCGGGCCGGCGGAACTGCTGGAGGAAATGAACAAGATTCGGGGGCCGTTCAACACATCCGGGGTGGCGCAAGCGGCGGCTCTGGCGGCGCTTGAGGATTCGAAGCATGTGCGGCGCTCGGTCGAATCGAACAAGGCTGGGCTGGCGCAACTGGCGGCGGGAATGAAGAAGCTCGGCGTGCGCTTCATCCCCTCGGTGGCCAATTTTATGTTCGTCGAATTCGAATTCGAGGCCGAAGGATTGTCGGAAGAATTGCTGAAACTCGGTGTGATCGTTCGGCCCATGCGCTGGATGGGTTTCCCGAAAGCCATTCGCGTGTCGGTGGGCACCGAAGCTGAGAATGAGAAATTCCTGCACGCGCTCGCGGCGGTTCACGGATCATCTACACGTACACCAGAAACTCAATTAAAAGGGAAGCGCGGATGAGGCCGCCGGACGGCCCGTGCGCGGACTCATCGCAGCCTGTGGGCGCCTCTAACGCTGACACCATCACCGAAATCCTCAAGACCTGCAGGACCATCGCTGTCGTGGGACTTTCCAGCCGCCGCATGCGCCCGAGCTACGGCGTGGCGGAGTATATGCAGCGCTCGGGCTACCCCATCATTCCCGTGAATCCAAATGAATCCGAAGTGCTGGGTGAGAAAAGTTACGCGCGGCTCGAAGATGTGCCGGAAGGAATGGATATTGTGGACATCTTCCGTCGCTCGGAGTTTGTTCCGGAGATTGTCGAGTCCGCCATTCGCAGCGGGGCTCGAGTGGTGTGGATGCAGGAGGGAGTGATGCACGCCGAAGCTGCTGAACGCGCGCGACAGGCGGGCCTCATGGTCATCATGAATACCTGCATCGGCAAGGAACACCGCAAGCGCGCGAACGTTTCGCCGCGCTGACCAGAATTCATCCGGCTTTAATGACATCCCCAATGCGGCGTCGAAGTAAGAAAAAACTCGGAGCAGTAGAATTCGCTGCTCCTCGCTGGCGAGTCGAGCCTCGCCTTAACAAAGCGGCGTCAAGCCGCCGCACTCCAAAAAACCGTGGCGTGTTCGACAGCACGCTCGCGACTACATGGGCGATTAGTTGGCAGGGAAAATCTTCAGGATGCGCTTGCCCGGGTCGGTGATGATAACGGAATCGCCGTCGGGCGCCACGCGAAAATCATGGGCCAGCAGCCCGTGCAGGATGGAACGGAAAGTTCCGTCGCGCAGGCCGACCCACACCAGGTCGCCGGATTTTTCTTCCGGGCCGCGTTTCAGCAGCACGCGTTGTTCGTCGCGACCGTATTCGAAGCGCCCGATGCCGGCGCGAACGCGCTGCTGCTGCCGGGGATTATCAACGTCCACGGAGACGATGGTGTCGCCATTTTCGAAATAGCCCACGTGTTTGCCGGAGGCGGAGACGCTCAGCCGGCCGTAAAATTCGTCCAGACGCAAGAGTTCGCGCACCGTTTCGTGCACCAGGTCGAGCTGCACCAGGGCGAGGCGGCCGGAAATGCTCAAATTGCGGCCCACGCCAAATGCCTGGTTTCGTTTCGTGTCCCAGGCCACGGCATCAAACGTGTGTCCTTCGAATAGCTCCAGGCTTTTTCCAGTGGTGACGTTGAGGCGCGTAATTTTGTACGGCCCCACGCCGGTCAAATGCACCACGTTGGATTCATCCGTCAACCACGCCGCATTCCAGGCGTCTCCGATGAAACGGTCTTTTGAGCCGGCGACTTTGATCTCCTGGCCGTTTTCTTCGAGCAGCGCCACCTGCTTGCCGCCGGTGATGTCGGAGGTGTCTTCGCTCGAAATCGTGGTGATGGTCATGTTCATGGCGATGCGGCTGCCGCTGGGGGACCAGGCCAGCGAATCCACCACGTACTGCGTGGGCGGCGGCGTGGGCATGAATTTGTCGCCTTCGAGGATGCGCCGCTTACCGCCGTTCGCTGAGACCACCCAGACATCGTCGCGCTCGATGACGATTTTCTTGATGCGCTTCATGCGCGGGACGGCGGCGGCGATCTTCGTGTCGCCGGAGACGGCGAACACCTGCACGTCTTCTTCAAAGGCCATGCGCGGCTTTTCCTGCGCCAGGGCCACGAGCGCGGCAAGGGCTACGGCGGCAAAGGCTGCGGCGGGGAATTGCCACCCTGATTTCCGCCGTGGCGATCGGGTGGCGGCATGCTGCGTCAAATTATGTTTTTCAGAGTTCGACTCGTTCGGCTGGGCGGTCACTCGCGTCGGTTATCCCTTCTTCTGAATTCTGCGCAGATCTTCCAGGCGCTGGCGGATGCGCGCCTCAAATCCCTGGTCGGTGGGCTTGTAATAGGTGCGCCCGAGCAGACTTTTGGGCAGGCAGCTCATGTCCGTGGATTTTTCCTCGGCATCATGCGCGTACTGGTAGCCCTTGCCGTAGCCGAGGTGGCTCATCAGTCCAGTCACCGCGTTTCTTAGATGCAGGGGAACGGGTTCCGCGATGGTTTGCTGCAAATCTTCGTGTACCGCGCCATAAGCTTTGTACACGGCGTTCGATTTCGGCGCGAGTGAAAGATAGACGGCCGCTTGCCCGAGCGCCAGGTAGCCCTCGGGCGGTCCGAGAAATTCGAACGCTTCCTTGGCCGCGAGCGTTACAGCCAGAGCGCCCGGCTCGGCGAGGCCGATGTCTTCACTGGCCATGCGCACCATGCGCCGCGCGAGGTACAGCGGGTCTTCGCCGGATTCAATCATGCGCGCGAGCCAGTAGAGCGCGGCGTCGGGATCGGAATTGCGCACCGATTTGTGCAGCGCGGAGATGAGATTGAAGTGCTCCTCGCCGGCCTTGTCGTAGGGCAGGAGCTTCCGTTGCAGCACGTCTTCCAGGCGCGCTTCGGTGAGCACGCGCCGGCCGGCATCGTCCGGAGCGGTGCCGAGGACCAGGGCTTCGAGCGTGTTGTAGGCGGCGCGTGCGTCGCCATTGGCGAGAACCGCGATGCGTTCGAGGATGCGCGGCGGGGCTTCGACGCGCTCCTTGCCCAGTCCGCGTTCTTCGTCCGCGAGCGCGCGGTGCAACAGGCCCACCACCTGCTCCTCGCTGAGGGCGCTCAGCACGTACACTTTCATGCGCGAAAGCAGCGGCGCGATTACCTCGAACGAGGGATTTTCCGTGGTTGCGCCGATCAGAAGAATATTGCCCGCCTCGACGTGTGGCAGGAACGCATCCTGCTGCGCGCGGTTGAAGCGGTGCACTTCGTCCACGAACACGATGGTGCGGCGGCCGTAGTCCCGCGCGCGCACGGCCTGCGACATCACTTCCTTGATTTCCTTGATGCCGGAAAGGACGGCGCTGAAGGGAATGAATTCCGAGCGGGTGCGTTTGGCGATGATGCGCGCAAGCGTGGTCTTGCCGCACCCCGGCGGGCCCCACAACAGCATGGAGCTCAAATCGTCGCGCTCGATCTGCGTGCGCAACGGCTTTCCCGGCGCGAGCAATTCTTCCTGGCCGGTGAATTCGTCGAGCGTTTGCGGACGCATGCGGTCGGCCAGAGGGCGGCCGGCCAGCGGCGCTTCTTCGGCTTCGATGGCGCGAAACAGTCCCATGCTCGTTCAGCTCAATCCTTGATTGGCGCGTGACGGAGCGCGCTTCATTTGCGGCCCGCGGCGGCTCGCAAGCTGTGTCTTTGGCGCGCGGCCTCAAACAAAATTACTGATGCCGCCACTCCGGCATTCAGCGATTCAACCGCTTCGCTGATGGGAATTGAGATTGTGGCGTCCGCCGCGCGGATGACTTCCGCCAGAAGCCCTGCGCCTTCGCCGCCAATAAAGATTGCGGCAGCCTCGTTCAACTCGCTGGGTGCCTCGAACACTTCGCCGGGTGCCGCGCGGGAAACGGCGCGGGTCACGAGAATTTTCACGCGCGCCATTTTTAGCTGCGCAAGGATCACCGGCGCGGCGATGCCGCGCAGCAAGGGGATGCGTAGCGCCGACCCCGCCGAAGCGCGTAGCGCCTTGGGCGACCATGGGTCCGCAGTACCGCGAGCGGCCACCACTCCGGTCGCGCCAAAGGCTTCGGCCGAGCGCACAATCGTGCCCACATTTCCCGGGTCTTGCACTCCGGCCAAAACGATCACGAGCGGCGCGTCGCCGCGATAGGCGCCTTCGCGGGTCTCTGCGCCGCGCAACACGTCTTCAAATGTCCATTCGCGCTGGCGGAAAATCGCCGCCACACCTTGCGGCGTTTCCGTGCCGGAGACGGCGGCGAAAAGTTTGTCCGTGGTGCGCAGGATTCTCGAGCGCGGAATGCCCGCTTCGCTCTCCTTCGCTGCCGCAAGGATCTGCTCGAGCTCGCGCTCGCCCTCGGCGCTAACGAGCAAGGCTTCTGCTTCCAGGCCGGAGCGCACGGCATCCTCGATCAGTTTCGGGCCTTCGACGGCGATGGGCTCGCCTTCCGCGGGCCCCTTGCCTTGTAGAGCGGCGCGGAATTTCTTCAACCACTTGTTGTCGCGGCTGGTAATGATCTCCACGGGCGGCAGTTCCCGCGTCTCGCCGCGCTCCCCGGAGTCTCCTCGCCGCTCGTTCGCGCTCGCTCGTTCGGCCATGCCGCAAGCCTAGCAAACGCATGGGCAGCCGTAAACCTTCCGCGCAAAAGCAAATCTCGCGGTGGTTTCCACTTCCAGCCCGCAACAGGGGCCTTCCGAGTGGTGGGTCAGTATCCGAGTAGGTGCAACCCGTCCGGAACCTCGTGGCCCATTTCGGGGCACTCGGCCCACTTGTCCGGTTATCCGACTAATCGGGACTTAGCCCTCGGCCGCCAGGCTGTCCTCCGCGAATGATCCGGGTTACTTGTGATATGGCGATTTTTCAACAGTTACCCTCGCGCCCCTTTCGACCAGACAGATTCTGCCAAAGACCTCGTGGGACCTGCGAAAAATTGAATCGTGGCAAACTGAACCTCGAAAGGTGGATACTGCCGAACTGAGACGATTTCTTTGAATCGCAGCGGTCGAGAAGAAGATCAAAGGGCTGAAAGGAGAGTCGACATGGCTACAGCAGTTGCTCCCTCGACGGTGAGGGTTGTTCGTTTTCACGCAACGGGCGGACCGGAAGTACTGAAAATTGAGACAGAACTGATTCCTGAACCGAGCAAAGGTGAAGTGCGGCTTCGGGTGAAAGCGATCGGGTTAAATCGTGCGGAAATAATGTTTCGAGAAGGAAGGTATCTGGAAACACCCGCGTTTCCGGCCAAACTGGGTTATGAAGCGGCGGGAGTGGTGGACGCGGTTGGACCGGATGTGGATAAAAGCTGGCTGGGTAAAAAGGTGAGCACCATGCCAGCGTTTGTGATGACAAAGTACGGACTGTACGGAGAAGTGGCGATTGTTCCGGTGAGTGCGATAGCTGTCTATCCGGACAAACTCACGCCGGAACAAGGCACGTCGATCTGGATGCAGTTTCTCACAGCTTATGGCGGCCTCGTTGAGTATGGAAAGGTGACGAAAGGCGATTTCGTGCTGCTTACCGCAGCGAGCAGCAGCGTGGGAATTGCGGCTATTGAAATCGTGAATGTGGAAGGGGCTACGAGCATTGCGACAACGCGAACTGCGAAGAAGAAAAAAGCCTTAATGGAGGCCGGAGCGAAGCACGTGATTGTGACCGAAGAGGAAGACTTCCTGGCGCGCGTGAAGGAGATTACCGGAGGCAAAGGGCCTCGCGTGATTTTCGATCCGATTGGTGGGAAGGGAATTGAACAGCTCGCGCAGGCAGCTGCCCATCACGGAACGATATTCGAGTACGGAGCGCTGGCTCCCGAACCGACGCCGTTCCCCTTGTTTGCCGCTCTGGACAAAGGGTTGACGGTACGGGGATATACGTTGCGCGAGATTTTCGCCGACCCGAAACTGACAGCCAAGGCGCAGAAATATGTGTTCGACCACGTGGAGAAAGGCGATTTTAAACCGAAGGTCGATCGCATGTTCCCTTTCGCAGAAATTGTGGAAGCGCACCGATACATGGAGTCGAACGAGCAGATCGGCAAAATCGTCGTCAGCGTGCCTTGATCTGACGCAAATCAGTGTCGCTCCTCAAGTTGCTTTCGGACCCAGACGTACGATGCTGTTGTGGGGCTACCTGACACCAACGGTCGGGCACAAATGTAGTAATCAGGCGTTCTCGCAAGTTACCTGGCAAGTGCCTCATCAACGCGCTTACTGGACTTGTCCGGTTATCCGACTAATCGGGACTTGGCTCCAATCACATGGTATTCACCTCACTGTGCGTCTCAGAAGGTCCATAGCTAGTAGGAGCGTTCGCTCGTAGGCAGTTGCATTAAACGTGAAAGGGCCAACAGTGCTGTAGGCATCGAGCCAAACCTTGTCTTCATAGGTGTTCTCGTAGCCGAAGGCCTTCCACATAATTGTTTCGGCTTGTCTCTCTACCACTGCGGTTATTGCGCCGCACGCCAAGTCCCCGCACTCAGAGCACACGAAGAAGGAGCGCCTCTCGTTTGGCAGGTCAGCCTTCTCCCTCAAAAGCAGGCGGCTAACGGCTTTCTCAGTTTCGTCCGCGGAGTATTCAACGCAAAGTGTTGAAACCATGTCGTGGCGTTCACCTAGTGCTTTCCAGAGAGATTGGCCGTCGACAACAAAATCGAGAAAGTGCCGCTCTGATTTGGAGGCGCCGTGGGAATACTGCACCCCTCCACGGACCAGAGATGTGAGTTCCAGACGAGAAACCATATCAGTTGCCGTTGGGCGCTATGAGTATAAGCCCGAACCAGACAAGTCCCGATTAACGCGCAAACCGGACATGTTGAGTACTAGCACGGCATATGTCCGGTAGTGCGACCAATCGGGAATTGGCCCACAGTCGCTGCCCCGCACGGAGATACAGACGACCCGTCCCTGTCATGTCGTTACGGGTTGCTTCAGCCACTCTGGGTCTGTTTCCAGCAGCTCCTTCACGCTGAGGTCATGAAACACCAAGCGAATGTTGTACGCGTTCGTCTCGATGAGGACTTCGTGCATTTGATTTCCCAGTTTGGACGTCCATTCCTGAGCGAGGATCGAGTCTCGGATATATTTCGCTCCAGGGTAAACCTCTGATTCACATATTCCCCAGACATAGCCGTCGGGCGACCCCGATTTCAGCCATTCTGAATAGTCGGTGAAAACATCGTCCCAGGAACTCTTCCAGTCTTTGCCCGCGACAGCGGTCGTTACTTCAGCGAAAGGGCAGTGCGAAAACCGGTACAGGTACTCCAGTCCTCGGCCATGGTATATGACTATGTCGTAGTCGCGCAGATATGGGGTAAAACCGTGTCTGATAATCGCGCTGTCGAACAATGGGCCTCGTTCAAGCGCCTCCTGCATCTCACTCCTCTCCACGGTTCCTGGCTCCCTTCCGGGTCCGCGGAAGTATACTTCCGCCGATTTCAGGATGCACGCATAGCTAAGTACCTGCCTAACGCGCAAACCGGACAAGTCGGGTTCCATTGCAATCGAAGGCGGTCTCACCTGCCCGAGGTCTTTGTTCAATCGCGGCCGGCCTTTTGAGGTTATAGTTCCTCCGTGAGCGATTCGCAGAAGATCAATTGCCACGTCCACGGTTGGCAAGAGGCGGCGTTTGTGTGCCAGCACATTGCGCAGTCTCTGCGTACTGCTATTCCAGTTGGGTTTCACTGGTCGTCTGAACACGCTAATTCCCGCCCTGATGCCTGGTGCACGGCTTGTGAAGAAGCTCGGCTTGAGGCGGGAGGCGACTGGACCCCCGAGGTCGAGGAGAAACTTGGAGTCAAGTTGCTTTGTGGCGCATGCTATGACTATGCGAAGTCCATTTGGTCCAACGGGCGCAAGCTTACCCAGTAATACCTCGGGACCCCGCATGTCGCAGCTGGTCTAATTCAAATTAAGAGACCCGCACTACCCCCAGCCGTCTTACCTCAACTCCTGATAAACGCGCAAACCGGACATGTACCGTACTGGTATCCAAGATGTCCGGTTATGCGACTTATCAGGAGTTGACCGCGCGGTCCGTCGATTACTTCTGGTTTTCCGACAACCGCCCAGTGATCAGGCGATTCTGGCATTGTAAGTGACATGGCGATTTATCGCCAACTGCGACTTGGGCTTTGTAGCTTCCAGTTTGCCGCCAACTAGCCGACAGCGAGCATTCATGCTGTGCTGGTGCTCAGGCCGCCTCACGTCTACCACTGGACCTTCTCCTCTGCCCGGCAAATCCTGGTGGCAATACACTACAGGGAAAGTGCAAGGGTTTGTCATTGAATTAGGGCCGAGTCGAAGCAAGTCATTTGTTTTCAGCATAGCGAAGCTGGCAAGGCAATTGCTCACCCCTTGCCACTCCGATCTCTTTCTCCGAGGATTGGCATCGTCCAGGGGGGAAGACCATGAGAACCATGAAATTGGCCCTAGCGGGGGCGTTAAGTTTGATCGCTGTGGTGGCAGGGACAGCGCACGCGGACACCATCACGACATACACAATCAGTTTCACTACCACCGTAGGAGCACCTGCCCCGGTCTCTGGGTCATTCACCTACGATTCTACGAATCCGCAATTCACGAATTTTCTGGTGTCGTGGGATGGCATCGCATTCGATCTCACGACATCGGCAAACAGTCCGTCGGTGCTTGCACTAGGGACGAAGTGCACTGGGGAGGCCTCTACACCCTCCTACGGTTTCATGATCCTCTCGCAGTCTTTATCAGGCTGTTTCCTACCACAATTTCTCGGATATGATTGGACAGCTCGGACGGGCTTTACCCCAGTCTTTAGCTTCATGGCTTTTAATGCAATTCTGGGACAAGACGACATCTCAGGGTTTTCCGGAATCACCACCACGCCGGTAGTTGAGGCAGGAGGAGGGTGGTCCATACAGCCGTCCGCGGCACCAGAGCCATCCTCGATTATCCTGCTGGGCACAGGCTTACTGGGCCTCGTGGCCGGAGCGCGCCGGAAGCGGCTGGCGTAACCCAACCCTAGCACATCGCAGCCATCGTCGGACATACTCGCCAAGCAAGGACTGACGATCGCCTCAGTCGTGCTCCCACTCGTAAAGCCGGATAGCATGTTCGGTAAACCTCCGTTTAGTGCTCGCGGATCCTTCCGATCCTTGTTGCTGCTGAATTAGTATTGAGACCAGGCGATAGCGCTCACCACCTGAAGTGGCTGCGTTCAGATTCCGGTTGAATGAGGAGCAACCGGGAAGTAATCCTCAAGTCCCGATAAACGCTGCCAGCTCAACCGGACAAGTGCGGTAGCTTCAAATTAACCCACCACCGACTTCTGCTTCGCCTTGCTTCCCACTCCGCGCGTGTGATAATTTGCCTCGGAACCTGGGGCGTAACCCGCAGCGAGTAAAGATTTGCCTGTCGAAGTCCTTAAAATTTCAAGGGAAGCTCCGGAGCAGAGGGTGGTTGACTATGCCGCGAGCTTCATCCGGCGCGGCTGCGTCGTAGGCGTGCCTACCGATACGTTCTATGCGCTCTCGGCCGACCCCTTCAATCTTTCCTCCATCGAGGAAGTGTTCCGCATCAAGGGGCGCCCGGAGTCGAAGGCACTGCCGATTCTGGTTTCCTCCATCGAGCAGGCCGTCAAGCTGGCGCGCGATCTGCCCGACATTTTTCTCACCCTGGCACATAAATTCTGGCCCGGCGCGCTCACGCTGGTGGTGGATGCCACCGACCGCCTGCCGCTGAAAGTGACCGGCAATACCGGCCGCGTGGCGCTGCGCTGGCCGAACTCGCAAATCACTTCGGCCATTATCGATGCTATCGGCGGGCCCATCACCGGGACGAGCGCGAATCTTTCCGGCTTTCCTTCCTGCACCAACGCGCAGCAGATCGTGAAGCAGTTGGGCGAGCGCCTGCCGCTGATCCTCGACTCGGGGGATACAGGCGCGATACTCGCCTCCACCATCGTGCGGATTGAAGGCGAGCGCTGGACCATCGTCCGCGAAGGCGCGCTGCCGGAATCGGAACTCCACGCCGCCCTGGGACGATAGCCGTCGCCTCTGTGCTAGACTCGCGAACTCATGAGTTGAAATGCGGGTGCGGTGCCGGTCATGCGAACTTTTTCTCGCGTTTTACTGCTGTGTCTTCTGGTCGGGGTATTTGTCGTTGCGGCAGCCGGCGGCCAGGAGTCTGCACAGGACCGTCCCGCAGCGAGTCAGACTTCTTCCACGAATAAAGTCGCGCTCGGATTCCAGGCCATCGTCCACGAGCTGAGAATCAACCTTTCGAACGGTGGCGCCAAGAAGATTATCGTCCTCGACTTCAGCGGCCCGGACAAGACGTGGTCCTCATTTTCAGCCAAGCTGGCGGATCAATTTGTTGACGCGTTCAAACAAGAGGGATTTCCTTGGGAGGTGATCGATCGCTCCGAGCTCGCGGCCCGGCTGGAGGCTCACCGACTGTCGCCCAAAGCTATGTTCGACACTGCGGCAGCGAAGGACATCGCCAGGGAACTCGGCGCCGAGGCCTTCGTGTGGGGAAGCTTCGGCCCCGCCGAAAACGGGCTAGGCATCAGCCTACATTGCCTGTTCACGGCTGATGGCGTCTGCATGCAGCCTGGCCATTATCCCGTGATTCGCGGGAAAATTCCTTTCACTCCAGAGGTTGCCGCTCAGCTGGGCAGCCCGCTCGAATCACTGCGTCCAAAGGACGGGCTGTTCACGCCTGCGGAGGGCGGAATTTCAAATCCCTTGTGCATGGAGTGTCCGCGGGCCGAGTTTTCACGGGAAGCTCAGCTCAAGAGAGTACAAGGAACCGTTGTCCTCGAAGTTGCCATTGATGCACAGGGACGCGCCAGGAAAATTACGGTCCTAAGTTCTCCCGGGTTCGGGCTCGAAAAGAAAGCTATCGAAGCAGTCAAAAAATGGAAATTCAAGCCGGCCACAGATGTAGACGGCAATCCTGTTCCGGTGCGGCAGAAAGCCGAAGTGAACTTTCACTTTTTTTGACCACGGGTACACCAATTCTACCGGCCGTTTCGCCGGGCTGCCCCTTTATCGCGGCTCGAGAATCAGCGGCAAGCCGGTCTTCGAGTTGCCGATCAGGACGACCTTGGAGTTGGGGCTGTTGGCCAGGCGCTCGGTGGCCTCGATGCCTTTCCATTCGAGCAGTTGCTGGCTGATGCCCTGCGAAACGGTCTGCTGAAAATCGCGGATGCCCTGGGCTTCGATGCGCTTGCGGTCGGCTTCCTGCTTTTCTTTTTGCAGCACGAACTGCATGCGCAGGGCGTCCTGTTCGGCCTGTTGCTTGGCCTCGATGGCGGATTTCAGCATCTGCGGCAATTGAATGTCGCGCAACAGGATGCTTTGCACCTCGATGCCTTTGCTGACGAGTTGGCTGGTCAGTTCGGTGTAAATGTGCTGGGCCACCTGCTCGCGCCCGCCGGTATAGAGTGCGTTGGCGCTGTTCGAGGCGGTCACCGAGCGAATCGAAGATCGCAGCGTGGGCTCGACTACCACTTCCACAAAATTCGGCCCGATTTTCTGGAATACTTCCGCGGCCTTTTCCGGATTCAGGCGGAAGAGCAGGGAAGTGTCGAGCGTCATCACCAGGCCTTCATCCGAGGGGACGCTGGCGGTTTCTTTCAGCTCCTGGGTGCGAATGGACATGATGTTGTTGCCCTTGAACGGATTTACGAAATGTGTGCCCTCGGGCAGCACGTCGCCGGTGACGCGCCCGAAGAGCGTGAGCACGCCCACATGCCCGGCGGGCACGTAGGCCACCGACGCGTACACCACAACCAACGCGAGCGCGAACAGCAAAACCCCGCCGAACCCGCGCGGGCGCCAGCCGCGCACTTTTGCGGCGTAGGCCTCTAGATCATCTGAACCTGAACCTGCTCGAAATGCGGTCATCATCCCCTCCGAATGTGAATTTGTGCCATCCCATGATGGCGTGGTCATTCTACCTGTCTTCGAAGGGAATCCTCAGTGAGAGGCAGGCATTCACCGCCGAGACGCAGAGAGCGCGGAGAAAGGCCGGACCGAAGAGGAAGCAAATCAGTGGTTAGTCTTCTCTTCTCGGCGTCCTCTGCGTCTCTGCGGTGGAATTTGCGGTTTTAGCGCAGCCGCGCGCCGGCAAGAAATTCGTAATCGCCGCCGGGCGGAATTTCAATTCCCGTCAAGCGATCGCGATGCACGCAGACATTGTCCGGGTACCACAGGTTGATGTACGGCTCGTCCTCGGCAATGAGTTTCTGCGCGGCGGAGAGAATCTGCTTGCGCTTTTCGCGGTTGACTTCCAGGCGGGCGTGCTCGAGCAGCGCGTCGAGCTGCGCGTTGCGGTAGTGGCCGCGGTTGGCGCCGTCGGGCGGGAGGCGCTTGGAGCTGAAGACGTACTCGAACATGTCCGGGTCGTTATTGCCGCCCACCCAGCGTTGGGTGTAGAGCTGGAAGCTGCCGCGAGTGATGTCGGAATAAAACGTCGCGAATTCGAGAGACTTCAGCTCGAGAGCGACGCCCACGCGCTTCCATTGGTCGGCCAGCACGGCGGAGTAAAGCCTGGTGGACTCATCCGTCGAAGTCTTGAGAGTGAGGTGAAGGCGCACGCCGTCGGGGCCGCGATGGTAACCAGCGGCGTCGAGCAACAGTTCGGCATGCGCGGGATCGAAATCGTACTGGCGCACATCGGGCTCGTAGGCCCAGTGATTTGGCGGCAGCAGGCTCGTTGCCGGGCGCGCCAGGCCTCGCAACAGATAGCGGATGATGGTGGCGCGGTCGGTGGCATGGGCCAGCGCCTGGCGAACTTCCCGCCGAGCCAGCACCGGATCTTCGAAATTGAAAGCTACGTACGTTAGCGGGGTCCCTGGCTCGTCCCGCGCCGCGAGGCCCGGCTGCTTTCCGAGCGTCGCGATCATGTCCGGCGTGAGCGAATTGATTTCCGCGTCCGCTGATCCCTTGCGCAGCTCCAGCGCGCGAACGATGGCATCCGGAACGATTCGGAAGCGCACGCGCTCGACCTGTGAACCAAGAGGAGCGTCGACCGACGCGGGTCTGTTGCCTCCGACATAAATGCGGCCCTGCCCGGTGAACGCAAATATCGTCCCCGACTGTTCCCTTCCAAAATAATCGGGATTCCGCTCAAGAATAATCTCCTCGTCTGTCCTCATGCTTACAAAGCAAAATGGGCCGGTGCCGACTGGGTGCTGCGCGATTTCCGCGCCGGAACCGCGTGGCACGATGCCTACGCCCGGCCGGGTGAGATTCCAGAGGAAGGATGCGAACGGTTCGCGCAGATGAAAGATGACTGTGGCTTCGTCAGGAGCTTCCACGGATATGACCAGGCGAAAGGCACCGCGCTTGGCGGTCTTGACTGCGCCGGAAAGGATGGAATCGAAAGTGAATTTTACGTCGGCGGAGGTGAGCGGACGCCCGTCGTGGAATTTCACGCCGCGATGCAGATGGAACACATACGTCCGCGCGTCGGGCGTCTCCCAGCGCTCGGCCAGGTCCGGCACGATTTCCATGTGCTCATCGTGGGCCACCAGGCTCGAGAAAATCAGGCCGTCGAGGTGCGCCGAGTAGGCGTCCGTGCCGATGCGCGGATCGAGGTTAGTGGGCATGGCCTCGATCAGGAAATTTACTGTGCCGGGGTCAGTGGCGGGCGATTTTGAGGAACAGCCGCCAAGGGCCAGGGCAGCCGCGAGGCCGAGCAACGCAGTGATTCGCTGCGCGCGCGCAGTCCGGCTCATCGGCGTCCACGTACCAGCTTGCCCATGACCGTCGCGTGCTTGGCACCCGTGGCCGAGGGCAGATTGTTCGCGCGTCCGTGCCATGCCTCGTAGGCCAGCACGGCGAATGCAAATGCTTCTTTTGCATCCGCCGGGACGCCGAAACGACCGGCTTCGACGATTTCGATTTCCGGCAGCACGGCCGCGAGCTGCAACAGCATCAGTGGATTCCGAGCGCCGCCGCCGGCCACAATCAATTGATCAACCCTGGTTCGCGGAAAAACGAAATTGCCCAGAGCATCGGCAATCGTAAGGGAGGTGAAGACGGTGATGGTGCAGAGCACATCTTCCGGCCGGGCGCGATTCCGTTTCGCCCACTGGTGAATCCCGTCAGCGAATGCCGCGCCGAATTGTTCGCGCCCTGCGGTCTTGGGCGGCGGGAGTTTCAGGTAAGGATCGCGCATCATTTTTCGAAGCAGCGCGGGAATCATCTTGCCGCGCACAGCCAGCCGGCTGTCCCGGTCATAGTGCTGCCGGCCGCGCGAATAGCGCTCGACCAGCGCGTCCACGATCATGTTGCCCGGCCCGGTGTCGAAGGCGATGACATCGGCGGGCCTGGCTCCTGCGGGAATCACCGTGACATTGGCGATGCCGCCGATATTTAGCGCCACGCGGCCGCGCCGCGCATCGCGGTACAGCAGGTAATCAACGAATGGGACCAGCGGCGCGCCTTGTCCGCCCGCCGCCATATCCGCGGGACGAAAATCGGCAATTGTGGCCACGCCAGTACGTTCGGCGATGACGCTCGGCTCGCCAATCTGGAGCGTCGAAGCGACTTGGCGCGCGCCGGGGCGGGCTGCCGCGCGGCCTTGGTGAAACACGGTCTGGCCGTGCGAACCGATGAGATCAATCTTCGCAAGCGGGACGCGCCAGCGCCGGCAGGCGGAAACGGCCGCGCGCGCGAATTCCTCGCCGACCGCGAAATTCAGTTGGCTCAGCTCCGCCGTGGTCGTCGGCGCGCCATTGGCAATGCGCAGGATTGCTTCGCGGAGCTTTCGGGGGAGGGGAGCGTGATGATGGGCTTCGAACTTCGCTGAAATCCGCGGAGGCGCGCCGGAAATGTGGGCGAGGGCCACGTCGATGCCGTCCGCCGACGTGCCGGACATCATTCCCAGGACACGCATGGTCCGGCCGGCTGCGGTCATCCCATTTGCACCCCTCATTCGAGCTGCTTCTGCAGCGCCGCGAGCAGATTGAGGGCCTCGAGCGGCGTCAAGGCGTCGAGGTCGGCGCGGCGCAGGGAATCGAGCACGGACTCATCGATGGCCGCAAATTTCTTTTGCTCAGGCAGAGGCGGCCGCGCGGCGGAGAGCGCGCCGGGCGAGAGCTCTTCGGTCAGCTTGTCCTCGCTCTGCTCGTGCTTGCGCAGAATTTCGCGGGCGCGGGCGATCACATTGGCGGGCAGGCCTGCCAGGCGCGCGACTTCGATGCCGTAGCTTTTGTCCGCGCTGCCGGGTTCTACGCGCCGCAGAAAAATAATTTCGCTGCCGGCTTCTTCGACGGTCACGTGGACGTTTCTCACGCCGGGGAGGAGTTGTTCGAGTTCGGTGAGCTCGTGGTAATGCGTGGCGAAGAGCGTGCGCGGGCGCGCTCCGGCGTGCAGCGATTCAACCACGGCCCAGGCGATGGAGAGGCCGTCGAAAGTGGACGTGCCGCGGCCGACTTCGTCGAGCAGCACCAGGCTCGAGGCTGTCGCGGTGTTGAGGATGGCGGCCACCTCGCTCATCTCCACGAGAAAGGTGGACCGGCCGCGGGCCAGATTGTCGGAGGCGCCGATGCGCGTGAAGATGCGGTCGAGCAGCGGCAGCTTGGCCTGCGTGGCCGGAACGAAGGAGCCCATCTGCGCGAGAATTGAAATCAGCGCGGCCTGCCGCAAGTATGTTGATTTTCCGCCCATGTTCGGCCCGGTGATGATCAGCAGAAACTGCGATTCATCGTCGAGATACAAATCGTTGGGCACGAATCGTTCGCCGCGCTCCTCGACCAGTCGTTCGATGACCGGGTGCCGCCCGCCCGCAATCATCAACGCGCCGCGGCCGGTTTTCACGCGCTCTCCGTTGCCTCTTGTGCCCTCCGTGAATTCCGGCCGCGTGTAATTTCGCGCCGCGGCGATGCGCGCGAAGTTGACCAGTACGTCGAGCTGCGCAATGGCCGCGGCCGTCTTTCGCAGGCGGGCTGCTTCGCGCGCGATGGTCTCGCGCATTTCACCGTAGAGACGGCGCTCGATTTCGAGCACACGCTCCTCGGCCGACAGCACCTTGCGTTCGTATTCCTTGAGCTCCGTGGAGGTGAATCGTTCGGCGTTCACGAGAGTTTGTTTGCGCTCGTAATCGGCGGGCGCCAGATGCAGGTTGGGTTTCGAAATCTCGATGTAGTAGCCGAACACCTGGTTGTAGCGGATTTTGAGCGAGGCGATGCCGGTGCGCTTGCGCTCGCGCTCCTCCATGCCGGCGATGATTTGCCGGCCTTGCTTCATGATGTCGCGAAGCTCGTCGAGTTCGGCGTGGAAGCCGCGGCGGATGACGCCGGCTTCGTTCACGAGTGCCGGGGGATCGTCGGCAATGCCGCGCGCAATCAGGTCGCGCACGTCGGCCATCTCGTCCATTTCTTCGTGCAGGGAGGCGAGCCGTCCCGGCTGTTCCGCGATTACTTTGTGAACGTGGCGCTTCAGCAGCGGAATCTGTTCGAGCGAGGCCCGCAGCGCCAGCAAATCCCTCGGCGTGGCTACTCCCAGCGTGATGCGGCTGGTCAGCCGCTCGAGGTCCTGAATGCCCTCAAGCTCGCGGCGCATTTCCTCGCGCTCGACGGTGCGCGACTTGAGTTGACCTACGGCTTCGAGGCGCGCTTCGATTTCTGCCAGCTCGATCTCCGGGCGCAGCACCCAGCCGCGCAAGAGGCGCGCTCCCATGCCCGTGGCAGTCTCGTCGATGGCCGAGAGCAGCGTGGCGCGTTCGTCATCGCCCGCAGCGGGCTCGACGAGCTCGAGGTTCCGCGCCGTCACGGCGTCGAGAATCATGGCGTCCTGCTGCTCGTAATAGCTGATGTGGTCGAGGTGCTCGAGCCCCGCGCCTGCCGGGCGCAGCGTGGGATTTTTCGCCGCGTCCTCCGGGCGTCGCGCGCCAATGGCGCTGGTCTCACGCAGGTAGTGGACGATCGCGCCCGCGGCGGCAGCCGCTTGTGCGTGGCCTTTCAAGCCGAAGCCCTCCAGGCCAGCTACGCGAAATTGTTCTTCCAGCAGGCGCGTCGAGTGGTTGCTGTCGAAAATCCATTCCTCGAGGGGCGTCTCAATCGCGCCCAAACCATCCATTTGGGCGGGCGTGGTGACGGCAAAAAGAGTGGCGGGGCGCGGGACCAGAACTTCGCGAGGCCGAAGGATGCCAATCTCGTCGCGCAAGCGCGCCTCGGCCAAGTCGCCCGCGAATTCAGTGGCGCGAAATTCGCCGGTTGAGAGGTCCACATAAGCAAGGCCGATGGTCGGCTCGCTGGTTCGCGTGCCGGGCCGCCCGCCGACTGCCGCGGCGGAACTGGCCCGCGCGCTGCGGGCCACCGCGGCGAGATAATTGTTTTCCTTTGCGTTGACTAGGCCCGCTCCGGATGCTGTCCCAGGAGTGAGCACGCGAATCACTTCGCGGCGGACGAGTTTCTTGCCCGGGCCGGGCTCCTCCATCTGCTCGCAGATCGCTACTTTGTGACCGGCGCGGATCAGCCGCGCGATATAGTTTTCGGCAGCGTGATAGGGAACGCCGCACATGGGCACGGCCTGGCCCTTCTCCTTGTTGCGCGCGGTGAGGGTGATTTGCAGGAGTTTGGATGCGAGGATGGCGTCGTCGTAGAACAGCTCGTAGAAATCGCCCAGGCGGAACAACAGCAGCGTCCCGGGATGCTGCTTCTTCACCGCATGGTACTGCTGCATCAGTGGGGTTGCCGGCTCGGTCATGTTCCTTCGCGATTGCGGGGTAGAGAGCGATTATGCTGGCTCGGGTTTGCCTTTGGCAAGGTGGTTTCGCGCGGCGCGCTGCGGGGGCCGTTCCGCTCGGTTATACAGGGTGCGGAAAAATGCAGAAAACCTTTCCTCAGGGGCTGAAGGCCGATGCTAGCAAAGCGGCGATGTCGGAGCTAAATCTCCAACCCCCTAAAGGGCACGACTTTTTCCGCAAGCTGTATACTCAGACATGCGCCGCCGGGCCACGACCCGCGAGATTGAAATCAAGCTGCCGGTCGCAGACCTGCGCGACATCCTGCGGAGGTTGCGACGATTGGCCACACCCTTCCGCGGCCGGGTCTTCGAGCAAAACACCCTCTACGACACTCCGGACTCGGCTTTCCGCCGCGCCGGCTATCTTCTTCGCATTCGCCTTGAAACTCCTGCGCCCGGGGGAGGCCCCAAACACGGCAAGGCCCGCGGTGTCTTGACCGCAAAATTTCCGGCCCCTCTGGCCAAGCGCGCCGAGCGAAGTCGCTATAAGGAGCGATCCGAGCGGGAACTCACCATTCGCGATCCACGCCACTGGCCCGGGCTGTTGCACTCGCTCGGACTGCGTCCCAGCTTCCGTTACGAAAAATACCGCACCACCTTCCGCCTCCCCAGCCTCTATTTGGACCTGGATGAAACACCTGTGGGCGTGTTTTTGGAATTGGAAGGCGAACCAGCCGCCATTGACCGTGCTGCCAGGGCGCTGGGCTTTTCGAGCCGGGACTACTTCCGGGGGACTTACTGGGATGTTTATGCGACCGATTGCCGGCGGCGGGGGCGGCCGGTGCGCAATATGGTATTTTCTTCGTGAAAATCTCGCGAATGCTTCACTCTTTGCTTGACAAACTTCGCATCTCCTTTTACTAGAGTGAATGGTTGTAGTTTCGAATGAGATGGAACCATCGTCCAATTCGGAACCCGGCAGTAATCGGCCCGCCCCGGGCCCGGCGGTTCGGGGCGGCGGCGCGAGGTGTTTCCGGGCCACGCCCAAAGACCACCCGTTTCCTGGGAAGCCAGGAAGCGTACTGCCGCTATTTGCGGGCGGGGAGGCTATGTCCGGCCTGAGCTGAATGCAGGGCGATCCATCGCGCCCGAGGCCGGATGCAGGGCACCGGCTGGGGGCATTTTCCCCGAGTAGCCGGCGACCAGCCGGCTTTTTTGTTTTGTAAGGAGGGCGGCCATGCTGCACGCCACGGAAGTGATTGGGGCCAAGGCCTACGATTCGCTGGGCCATTACGTCGGGCGGGTGAAGGAGATCTTCGTCGAGCCCGCCGACCAGCCCAACCGTATCTCGAGGCTGCTGCTGGCCCGCGGCCAATACCGGCCGCTGGTGGCGCGCTATGACCAGGTGGCCAGCGTCGAGCCGGGCACCGTGAGGCTGACTACCGATGAATCCGCGCTCGAGCTCTACCATCCCAATGAAGCCTGGCTGGCGGTGCAGAAGGACCTGCTTGACCAGCAGATCATTGATACCAACGGCCGGAAAGTGGTGCGCGTCAACGACATTGACCTCTCCGACCACTGCACCAACGGCAACACCGAGTTGCGCATCACCCAGGTGGACGTGGGCGTGGCCGGGGCCATCCGGCGGCTGCTCCAGGGAGTGGTGCCGCCCATGGTCATTCGGCGCATCCAGGCAAAAATGCCGCCGCGAACCATTCGCTGGGAATTTGTGAACCTCATCGAGGCCGACCCGCTGCGCCGCGTAAAGCTGCGCATGTCCAGCAACAAGCTGGCCGAGCTGCACCCCGCGGACCTGGCGGAAATGATGGAAGAGCTCTCGCCCGCGGAGCGCCAGGGCGTTATCGACTCGCTTGATGAAGAGACGGCCGCGGAGGTGATTGCCGAGCTGGACAAGCGCTTGCAGACGCAAGTGGTCGAAAAACTCGATCCCGAAAAGGCCGCGGACATCCTCCAGGAAATGAGTCCTGACGAAGCCGCCGACCTGATCGCCAGCCTTTCCTCGGAAAATTCCAAGGAAGTGCTGGAGGAAATGGAGCACCGCGAGGCCAAGGAAGTCCAGGCCTTGATGAGGTACGACGAAAACACCGCCGGCGGGATGATGAACACGGAGATGGTGGTGGTCGGCGAAGATGCCACGCGCGGAGAAGTGGTGGACTTCATCCGTTTTAATGAGATTTCACCGGACCAGCTGGACAACGTGGTGCTCATCAACCGTGATTCCGCTCTCTCCGGCACCGTGCCCATCGCGCGCCTTTTGCTGGCCAGCGGCGAGCAGCGGCTGGACGAAATCAAATTCGAGCCGCTGCTTTCCGTGCGCCCGGACACGGACGAAAAAGAAGTGTTTGAAATTTTCGACAAGTACAACCTGCGCAGCTTGACGGTGGTGGGCGCCGATGGCCGCCCGCTTGGGTCCATCACCGTAGACGACATTGTCAGCCGCATGCGGGCAAAGATTTGAGGTAGCACAGACTTCAGTCTGTGTTCATTTGCATTTCATGCGGCGAAAGGACCGTTCCGGAGACCAAGGTATCAAATGAAAGCCCAGGCTGACGATCACACGTACCTCAGGGGTTAAAACCCCTGAAAATGCATCGTTTTTCGGCACGGCTAAAGCCGTGCCCTGACGAGAAGCAAATTATGAGATGAGCCTGCGAGTTATCGGAACAACGTTGGCTAAGACCGGAAGCGAATGAATACCTGGCTCACACTCGAACGCACGTTCGCGGATATCAAGAGCCGCGGAAAAAACGTCGGCCGGCGTGTACGACCCTACCGCCGGCGGCTGGCGCTGTTCCTCGCGGTGGTGGGCCCGGGGCTGATCACATCGAATGTGGACAATGACGCGGGCGGCATCACCGTGTACACCACCGCCGGCGCGCAATTCGGTTACACGCTGCTGTGGTCGCTGATACCCATGACCATCGCACTGTACGTCAGCGAAGAAATGTGCGCGCGCATGGGCGTGGTCACCGGCAAAGGGCTGTCGGACCTGATTCGTGAGGAGTTCGGTTTCCGGTCGACATTTTTCGTAATGCTCGCGGCGCTGGCCGTGGACCTCGGCAACACCGTGGCCGAATTCGCGGGGGTTGCGGCAGCATCCGATGCGCTGCACATCAGCAAATATATTTCCGTGCCGATTGCCGCAGTGACTGTTTGGCTGCTGGTGGTCTATGGAAGTTATCGCGGCGTTGAAAAGATTTTCCTCATCGCCTGCGGATTCTATCTTTCCTATGTGCTGTCCGCGTTTCTGGCCAAGCCCGATTGGCTGCTGGCCGCCAAGGAAACGGTGCTGCCTTCCTTCCACATGCGCGCGGACTATCTGCTGATGCTCACCGCGCTGATCGGCACCACCATCGCGCCGTGGCAGTTTTTTTATTTGCAGGCGGGCTATGTGGAAAAAAAGGTCGGACCGCGGCAGTACAAGCACGCCAAATGGGACGTGCTCGTCGGCAGCACCTCGTGCATGATCATCGTGTTCTTCATCATCGTGTGCTGCGCGGCCACGCTGAATGCCAAAGGCCTGACCAGCATCAACGACGCCGGTGAAGCGGCCAAGGCGCTGGTTCCGCTGGCAGGGAAGTGGGCCGCCGGCTTGTTTGCCTTCGGGCTGCTGAATGCTTCGCTGTTCGCCGCCTCCATCCTGCCGCTTTCGACCGCGCACGTTATCTGCGAAGGACTGGGGTTTGAAGCCGGCATCGACCACAAATTCAAGGAAGCTCCGGCATTTTATTCGCTGTATACCGGACTGATTGTCGTGGGCGCGGGCATCATCCTGATTCCCAAGGCGCCGCTCTTTAAAATCTTGGTGCTCTCGCAGGTGGCCAACGGCGTGTGGCTGCCAGTGGTGCTGATTTTCATGTTGCTGCTGATCAACCGCAGCGACCTGATGGGCGAGATGGTGAACACGAAGATGTTCAACATCGTGGCCTGGACCGTCAGCATCGTGGTCATTATCCTCACGGTGGTTCTGGTGTACGCCACGATCGTGCAGCCCGGCGGCACCGCGATCGGGTAACCCGCAAGTGGTGGACGCGCCGCTCGCGGAGACGGGGACAGCGCAGTAGAGCTGGCTATCGGGCGGGGAGCTTGGAGTATTCGGATTTGGCGGCGATGAGGACGGGGATGTCCTGGTCGGCATCCCGCCAGAGAGCGAAGAAATCCTGGTAGGCAATGCGCGCCTTGGCTGTCTCGCCCTGCAACGCGTGGGCGCGGGCGATGCCCAGGTGGGCGAGCGCGGCGATGGGTTCGTTTTGCACCAAGCCTCGATGATCGAGAATTTTTTGAAATTCTCGAGCGGCTTCACTTCCCTCGCCTGACATGCGGTAGGCTTCGGCACGCACCCACACGGGATAAAGAGCAATGATCACAGACGCACCCTGCGTCCCGAGCTCGTAACGAGCAGAGGGTTGCAGCAGCTCAATGGCCTTCGGCCCATCGCGGTGGAGAACTGCGAGTTGCCCGAGCAAGCTGGGAAGATAATTGACCTGCACGATGGTGTCTTCAGGAAACCGCTTGCTGAAATCATTCGCCAGCGCCTGTGCCCGAGCGGCGTCTCCGGCAGCTGCCAGCGCCAGCGCGGCCAGGAACTGCACGTCCCGGCCGTCCGAAAGCTGCAGGGCAGCGGAAGCGCGCTCCCGAGCCGCTGCAGAATTCCCGAACAGCGCCTCGCGCAATCCCGCTTGCGCTTCGTACTCCGCCGCGGTCTCTTTTTCTTCGGCGTGCTGGGCGGAGGCCACCGCCTGGCGCGAGAATTCGCGCGCTTTGCGAAGCTCGCCCCCATAGGCAGCGGTATCCGCTTCGGCTTCCAGTGCGGGATCTTCCACGCCGGGCTTGCCGGCCGCCCAGGCAGCCTCCCGCGTCATGGCGGCCTGGTCGTTGCGCAAAAAGGCCAGGGTATACAGCGCGGAGTGCAGAACCGCGGAATCGAGTTTTTTCGCCTGAGCCTCTTCGGCGGTGGCGCGCGCCTCTTCGAAACGGTTCAGCACCATAAACGAGCTTACAAGATTGGAATAGTTCAGGCCGCTGGGGTCCGCCCGGAACGACTGCTGGGCGCTGGCGAGTGCTTTCTCGTTCTCACCCAGGTTGCCATAGATCACACCCAAGTTAGTATTCACCGTTTGGTCGCGCGGGTAGTTCTGCAGCCAGAGCTCGAGAATTTGCCGGCTCTTTTCCAGGTCTCCGGTGGCCATGTTGTGATAGTGCGAGTCGATATAGAATTTTTCCCGCTCGCTGACGCGATCCCTGAGTTCGAAAGCCTTCTTGGCGTTCTCCGCGGACAAGCCGGGTTCGCTGATGTTGAGATAGCTGGTTGCCAGGGTGGCGTAGGCCATGGCGAAATTGGGGTCCAGTTTGATGGCGCGCTGAAGATGCGGGATGGCACCGGGGAAATCATTCGCGTTCATCATCTTTCGAGCCAGGCTGTAGGCCTGCAAGGCTTCCAGCGAAGATGTGGAGGCCTCTTGCACGCGCGTTTCGTATTTCTTTACCGTGCTGAGGGATTCGCCGAGCTTGCTGCGCATGCTCGACGCCGCTTTGCCCAGTGCGTCCAGCACGTGACTCTTGTCCGCGGCCTCCGCTTCCGCGCTCGCCAGCGACTCACCGCTCGCGCAATTCACCGCCTTCAGAATGATGGTGTACTGCGACCCGATCTGCGCGATGGAGCCATTCAGGACGGCGGCGCTGGCGGTGCGCTGGCAGATCTCGCGGGAAATTTCCGGAGTCAGCCGGGCATCGGGAGACTGCCCCATCATTTTGAGCGTTTGCAGGATGCGCTCGTCGGAAATCAGGCTGAGGTAGGGCGATTGCTCCAGTTGCACGGCCAGGCCCTGCCGCAACGTGCCGTCGAACACGGAATCGCCCGTGGTGTTGGTGAAGTCTGAAAGCACGATGGTGTCTTTTTCACCGAGCTTGCCGGACTGCCGCGAGCGCCAATACATGCCTCCGGCGATGAGCGCGACAAGAACAACAATCGCTGGCGCAATTTTCATCCACGGGATATTGGCCCGAGGCTCGGGGGGTCGTGGTTCGACGGGCGGCGGGGCGGGAGCTGGCTCGGAGGCGGCGCGATGCGCGGAGGATTTGCGCGCTGGAACAGAACTGACCGCGCCGGAGGATTTCGTGGACGGTTCATCGTCAACCTGGACCTGTGCAGAGCTGCGGCCGGTGTCGGTGTCGCGTTTCAAGCGCTTGAGGTCCGAGCGCATATCGGCAGCGTGCTGGTAGCGCAGCTCGCGGTCCTTTTCCGGAGCCTTACTGATGATCTCTTCGAGCTTGGGCTGGAGATCGGGATTCAGCCGCACCGGCGAGACCGGAGCGCGATTCAGAATCGCTTCGGTAATGACGCCCGAGCTTTCTCCGCGGAAGGGAAGCGTTCCGGTGGCCATTTCGTACAGCACCACGCCGAACGAAAAAATGTCCGTGCGCGCATCCAGTTCCTTGGCGCGCACCTGTTCGGGCGACATGTACGCCACCGTGCCGATAGCCGTGCCGGGACTCGTGAGGTCCGCGTCCGTGGCTCCGCGAACGGTAGAACCCTCGTAAGTGACCCCGACCTTGTCCGCACGGGAAACCTTGGCCAGGCCGAAATCAAGAATTTTGGCGTGGCCGCGCTTGGTGACGAAAATGTTGGCGGGCTTGATATCGCGGTGCACGATGCGCTCGGAGTGCGCCGCGTCCAAAGCATCGGCGACTTCGATGCCGATTTCCAGCAGGCGGTCCATCTCCATCGCGTTGCCGGTGATGAGGTGCTTGAGTGTGACCCCGTCGAGAAATTCCATGGCAATGAACGGGTGGCCATCGTGCTGGCCAATTTCATAAATGGTGCAAATGTTGGGGTGGTTCAGCGCGGAAGCGGCGCGCGCTTCGCGGCGGAATCGTTCGAGCGATTGCGCGTCGCCGGCGACATCGTCGGGCAGAAATTTCAAGGCCACGAAGCGGCCGAGCTCGGTGTCTTCGGCTTTGTAGACCACGCCCATGCCTCCGCCGCCAAGTCGTTCAATGACGCGGTAGTGCGAGATGGTGCGGCCTATGGGCGACTGAGGTTCCGGCATGAGCGCGCTCATCTTAGGCCGCAAGGATGCCCAAGTCAACGCGGCCGCCGGAGAGCTGCCAGTCTTCGCCTCCGTGCAATGGACCGGTCACGCCGGTTTATCCGGCGCTTGCGTATTTTTCAGACGAATCCGTGAAATCCCTGAGTCCAAGCTTCCGCAGACCCTGTAAGAGCTGGTCCACAATCGAGGTCTCCGCGAACCATTTTAGAGCATCTTCACGGTAGTATTTCAGATCGAGATAAAGGGGCTGGTGCTTACGCACCAATTCGATGGCGCCGCGCGCCATTTCTTGCTGATGCAGCTGTCCACAGGTCGCGGCAATCCCCATTTGGGGCCAAGGGTCTTCGGGCATATTGATTTTCTTTACGACTTGTAACGCTGTTTCGTATTCGCCTTTGCGATAGTGATTGTAGAAATAAGGCAGGTAACACCAGTCGGGAAAATGAGGGTTGAGTGCCATGGCACGCTGCACCAGGGCCAGGCCGCGGTCCCATTCACCGGAGAAAGCGATCAGCAAACCCAAGTAAGCTCGAGTGTGGCTGTTGCGAGGGTTGAGCGCCATGGCGCGCTCGGCGGCGTCGCGAAACGCGGTGTAGTCCCTGGCAAAGAAGTGCGCCTCAGCAAGCTGTTGCCATCCCAACTGACAGGCGGGATCGATAGTTACAGCACGCCAGGCAGCTTCGAGAGCGCGCTCCATTGGTTTTTCCAACGGATTCATGCGGTGCACATATTCCCAGCAGTAAAGGTTGGAAAGACAGGCCCAGGCGTCCGCATGGTTGGATTCGCGGTCGAGCACGCGCTCGAAGGCGGCACGGAGCCTGCCGTGCTCATCAGCTTTGAGTTGCAAGACGTAGGTAAACCACCGCGAGACCAATTGTGATGCGCTGGCCTCTTCCAAGGGCTTTTCCCGGGTGGCAGTGGCCATGGAGCGGACCAGTACGCCGTGGCCACCCGCGACCGTGGCGACAATTCGGTCGGTCACATCGTCCAGGGTTTCAAATGCACCGCCGTCACCGAGTTCGCGGTCGTAAGTCTCCGCCCAAAGCTGCACTCCGGTCGCCGCATCCACCAGTTGCGCGTTGATGCGCAGGGCGCGCCCCTCTTTGCGAATGCTCCCTTCCACCACGTAGCGTGCGCCCAGTTCGCGGCCGACGGCGCGAATATCTTTCGATCGGCTTTTGTAGGTCATCGCGGAGTTGTAGGCCACCACCCGGAGATACGGAAAGCGCGAGAGCCCGGCGGTGACGTCTTCGGTCAGCCCGTCCGCCAGCGATTCCGATTCCTTTTCGGACGCGGTGATCTTGAACGGCAAGACAGCAACCCAGAGCCCTTCTTCAGCGCGAGCGGCTGCCGCATCCGTGGTGGGGACGCCCCGTGGAGGGGAAGAGACTGGCCCCGTGCCGGCGTTTTTTTTGTACGCCAGCAAATCCGCGCGGATGCCCGCGGCGGATTGGTAGCGAAGATGGCGATCTTTGTGGAGTGCCTTCGTTACGATGCGTTCGAGTTCTGAGCTGTCATACGGAACCAGGTGACGCAAAGGTTCCGGGTCACGGTTCAGAATTGCTTCCGCGACGATGCCGATGGTGGCTCCTTTGAACGCCAACTGGCCAGTCACCATTTCATAAAGTACTGCGCCAAACGAGAAGATATCGGTTCGGGCGTCCAAAACTTCTCCACGCACTTGCTCGGGTGACATGTAAGGTGCTGTGCCCATCACCACACCCGGAGTGGTGAGTTCGATTTCCGCCGGACCAACAGCAGCATCGGCCGTTACCGTGACCTCCTCGGCCGATTGCGGATTCAATTTGGCCAGGCCGAAATCCAGAATTTTTGCGTGGCCACGCTTGGTAACAAAAATATTCGCGGGCTTAATGTCGCGGTGCACAATTCCCAGCTGGTGTGCGGCATCCAAACCATCGGTGATCTCGGCGCCCAGCTCCAGGACCTGCGCCAAAGAGAGCGGACCGCCGGTGATGCAGTCCTTCAACATCTGTCCGTCTAAAAACTCCATGGCTATGAAGGGCCGGCTGTTTTCCTCGCCGATATCGTAGATGGTGCAGATGTTCGGATGATTGAGAGCCGAAGCCGCCTCTGCTTCCCTGCGAAATCGTTCTAGAGCCGCCGCATCCTGGGCTAATTCACCGGAGAGAAACTTAAGCGCCACCATGCGGTGCAGGCGGACGTCCTCCGCCTTGTGCACCACGCCCATGCCGCCCCGGCCCAATTTCTCAAGGATGCGGTAGTGCGAAATGGTAAGCCCGATGAGCGCCTCAGGTCCTGCCATAGCTCTGCCAGCCGGCGTTGCGGACACCGGGTCGCGCACCATCCGCGAAGAATCTAATATGCGACGCGGCACGGAGATGCTCGCAGTCCAGATTTAATTCGCCGGTACCAGCACGGGAGCGCCTTTATCCTTAACCAGGAACACTACGAATTTCGCCGGTTTGGTCTGGCTCGCGTTTCGCCCGATGACGTGAACATCATCGGGCCCTTCATAGAAGGTCTGACCAGGTGTCAGGGTCACTTCTTTTCCGCCCCGCACCTGCATCACGATGGAGCCCTCCAGGACAAAAACAAATGCATGTGCGTTGTGGCGATGGATTGGGTCCGAGCTGCCCGGCGGATACTCCACGGTGATCATCAGACCTTCCTTGCCAGGGATGTCCATCAGGTCTTTCGAAAAGAGCGGCGTCACCTGTGCTTCTTTGGGCGCCTCTTTGGGTTCCAGCGCGACGGACATCAGGCACACCAGCAACAAAGCTAGCTTAGTAATGGTCATAAGCAAACCTCACGTTTGAGAGAGGCCGCTTCCGGAAAACCGGCCTCCCTTTGCAGCTCCACTAGTGGGTGGCCGCCACCCCTTTCGCTCCGGGCTGTTTCAACCAGTCGGCGAAGCGCGTTTGGCTGAGTTGCGCGCCATCGTCCGGAATCAGGGTGCGCTCGCTCACCGCTACGCCGTAATAGCTCGCGTGCGGGTCCGCCACAACCTCGCGCGGATCCTTCCATGCGGCCAGACCTTGCCGGACGAGTTCATCGAGCCGAAACTTTTCGGGCCCGCCTACTTCGACCGTGCCATTCACCGGCGTGGCCATGGCGACCCTTCCGACCGCACTGGCTACATCGTCGGCCGCCATGGGCTGGATCAGCGCGGATGGCAGGCGCACGGTGTTGCCTTTGGTGGAAAAATCGGCGATGCCTTTGACGAATTCGAAGAACTGCGTGGCGCGCACAATGGAGTAGGGAATTGACGAATCCTTGATCAAATTCTCCTGTGCGATTTTTGCCCGGAAGTATCCACTGATGAGCATACGGTCCGTCCCTACGACTGACAACGCAACGTGATGTTTCACGCCGGCGGCCGTTTCAGAGCTCAGGAGGTTGCGGGTGGATGTCTCGAAGAATTTCATCACTGCCGCGTCTTCCCACAAGGGAGAATTCGATACATCCACGACCACCGCGGCGCCTTTCAGCGCTTCGGCCAGTCCCTCGCCGGTGACGGAGTTGACGCCCGAATTGGGGGATGCGGCGACTGCTTCGTGCCCGTGCTCGCGCAGCTTGGGAACCAGTTTTGACCCGATGAGTCCACTGCCGCCGATCACTACGATTTTCATGATTCTCACCTCCATATCGACCGAGGCATTTGACACCTGCCTTTGGTCAGATTTGGCCTTGGAAGGTTTTGAGAAACTGAGGATGGCCCGGCAGTGTAAGGTTCAACCACGGTCGAGCGAACCTCTCGAATGTGGTCAGGAGGCGTGGCGCGAAGCCGCACGATACGCTCCCGCACTCAGCTTTTCAGATACCACTCTTGCTTCGACGAAGTCAAGAGGCGCTCAGCGCGCCGCAATCCGGAAGAGACCCGCTAGCCTGCGGCCTCTCTGATCTTCTGGACCAGTGGTTTGACCGTTGCAATCGGCTTTGCCGACTTCAGGTGCTTGGACTTCTTCTTTGCTCTCATGTGGTTTTCTCCTTCGGGGGATCGCAGCGGGGATCAGGTGCCTGGCCCGGAATCATACACCGGATGTTAACAGGCGGGACCCGGCCCTGAAGATTCTGGCGTGTGCGCGCACATCTCAGGCCGCGAGGATTGTCAAGTCAACGCAGGGTCGCGATGGCGGGGTCGAAACGACAAGCGCAGCGCGCGGAGATGCTGCCCGCCGCTCTCGGGTACGGGTAGCAGCCGTGGGGCCTGTGCTCTCTCAAATAATTATGGAGCAATAGCAGATTATTGATCAACGAAAGGTCTAATCTCGAACGCCTTAATCAACCGCGTGAATTCCAGAACATCCTTCACCTTGCCCTTAACTCCTGTCAAAGAAAAATCTACCCCTTTGTCACGGCTTTGCTTCAGGCCCGCAACAAGTGGGCCCAATCCGGCCGAGTCAATCTGTCGCACTTCACTCAGGTCCAGCACAAGTTTCTTTCCGCCGCTGGCTGCAATTTGCGATTCCAATTCCTTGCGAAATTCAGTCGAATTGACAAGAGTAAGATCACCGCTTACATGGATAATCACTTTGTCGTCGAGACTTTCAACCCGGATGTTCATGATTTGTGCAGTCTCAAATCGACGAGGTCTCTGATCATTTCAAGGGTTTTCTCATTCATTGTTCGGAGGTCTTGGACCAGTTTCTCATTTTGAGTTTGTAATTCACGAATGTGCCGAAGGAAGTAAAGGATGAGAACTACGGAAATCGTCGGGATGAGCCCTATTTCGAGGGCCGCCCACACAATCGTTTTAATCTCGGGGAAGTTCATCTTCCGTTATAACTCCCGACGGCGCCGAGTCTAGTCCCTGCTTCCAGCACTGTCAACTTCTCAACTGCAAACCCTAGCAATTCGCCCATGCTCCAAGGGAGATGCATCGAAGTATTAGTTGCGCCGCGGTCGGCCAAGGATACCGCGGTGGCAAAGGAATAAAGGGGGGAGGGAGGCCGCGGTGCGACAAGATGAACCCAACGTACCATTGACCCCTGGGTCTCGGCTTGTGAAAGTCATGTAGGGGAACTCTCAAGTGCAGGGCGCGGATTCGCCTTCACGCAGGCCATCACAAACTTTCCCAAGATGGAACTCGACACCGGGCCACAAATTTTCTAATCGCAACATCCCGAAATTAGAATTCCTCCCAAATTACTCAATTCTAACGGCTTACGATTTTCTAATCGCAACACCTATGCCAGGTGGCAGGGAAGAGCGGCTACTTCTTGCGCGGGATTTCTTTGATGAGGCGCTGGAACTCAGGATCGTCGTGGATGCAGGTGAGGTCGTTGTCGCGCGCGGCCCAATCGGGATTATGGTAGCCGGCCTCGATGGCTTTCTTGAAGGTCGCCAGTGCTTCGGCTTTCATTTTCAAATTCCCGTAGGTGCAGGCGGCATTGTAGAGCGTGACCGGATCGTTGCCGCGCATGGCTACCGCTTTTTCAACTTCCACGGCGGCCTCGCGCGCGCGGCCAACCGCGGCGTAGGTGGTGGCCAACAGGGAATGCGCGCGGGCATCTTCCGGCACGGTCTGCAGTTGACGCTCCAGCACGGCGATGAATTTTTCAAGAAGTTTCGCCACACCCGTTTTGTCGCCCGCCTTGATGAGCGCGAGTTGATAGGGGATATACACGTTGTAATCATCGCCGGCGGTCGCCAGGGCGCGCTCGGCCAGCTCGGCAGCCTCTTTGAAGCGGTCGGATTCATGGAGCGCCCGGCCGAGAGTGGAATAACCGTTGTCGCAGTCCGGCTTCAGCTCGATGGCTCTGCGTGCCCAGCGAATGGCTTCCTCGTATTGCTTCTGCGCGTAGCACATGCGCGCGCGCGCCGCCATGGCCTCCGGCAGATCGGGATTCAGCGCAAACGCCTTCTCGGCAGCACGAATCCCTTGCTCCATAAATTCCCGGCTGCTGCCGCGCGCCTCCACCAGCAACCCGCAAACGTTGGCCACTCCCGCGTAAGCCAGCGCGAAATCCGGGTCCAGCTCGATGGCCCGCTGATACATCTGCATGGCGAAGTCCAGATTCCCCATGCGCCGGTATTTCCGACCGCGCAGCAGGGAATCGTAGGCTTCGGCATTCTCCGTGGGCTTGCTGCCGATTACGTTTTCCTCGTGCGGCGTCAGGGTGATGCGCAGCGCCTGCGCGATGCTGCGCGCGATTTCTTCCTGCACGTCGAACACGTCTTTCATCTCGCGGTCGTAGCGCTCGGCCCAAACGGGAAAATCGCGGCCGGTATCCACCAGTTGCGCGTTGATGCGCAGGCGATTGCCGGCGCGGCGCAGCGTGCCGCCCAGAACGTACTTGGCCCCCAGCCGCGCGCCGATATCCGGCGCCGTCAGGGAAGCGTCGCGGAATGCCAGCACCGTGGCGCGCGGAAACACGTGCAGCCCCTTGATCTTCAGCAATTCGGTGATGATGTCTTCGGACATTCCGTCGCGAAAATATTCGTCTTCTTTCGCCCCACTCAAGTTTTCGAAGTACAGCACCGCCAGCGAGTTTTCCGCCCGCGCCACCGCCACGGCGCCGGAACCGGTAATGGCCCGGCCCGATTCCGCCTCGCGCTTCAGCCGCTGGAGATCCGTGCGCATCTCCGACGCTTTCTGGTAGCGCATGCGCAGGTCTTTCTCCAGCGCGCGCAGGATGATGCGATCCAGCTCCATGGGCATGGACGGATTCAAACGCAGCGGCGGGACCGGAGCGCGGTTGAGAATGGCCTCGAAAACGACAGCGGGTGTATTCCCATTGAAAGGTTGCCGCCCGGTGGCCATTTCGTAGAGCACCGCTCCGAAAGAAAACAAATCGCTGCGCGCGTCCAAATCCTCGCCGCGCGCCTGTTCCGGCGACATGTACGCGACCGTTCCCATGGACTTCCCGGAGCTGGTCAGCGTTTCAAAGCCAATTCCGCGGGTCGAGCCCGACCACTTGTCTTGCGTCTCGCCCAATTCCGGATTCCACGCGGCGGGCTTGGCCAGCCCGAAATCCAAAACCTTGGGGCGGCCCTGGGTGATGAAAATGTTCGCGGGCTTGATGTCGCGGTGGACGATTCCCTTGGCGTGCGCGGCATCGAGCGCGTCCGCGATCTGCACCGCATAGTCAACCAGTTCATCTGCGGACATGGGCTGGCCGGCGATGCGATGCCGCAGCGTCTGGCCTTCCAGCAGCTCCATGACGATGAAGCGGCGGCCATTTTCTTCGCCAATATCGTGGATGGTGCAGATGTTGGGATGGTTCAGCGCAGAAGCAGAGCGCGCCTCGCGCTCGAATCGGTCCAGCGCGGTTTGGTCCTGGGCGAGTTCCTCGGGGAGGAATTTCAGCGCCACCTGCCGGCCCAACCGCGTGTCTTCCGCTTTGTAGACGACGCCCATGCCGCCGCCGCCGAGCCTCTCGAGTATCCGATAATGGGGAGTCGACTGGCCGCTCATGGTTGGCGCCGCACCCATAGCCGCTGCATGTTAGGCCCACGGTGCAATCAAGTCAATGCGCAGCCGAGCTACTTCAGCTTGGCGTATTCGGATTTGGCGGCGATGAGGATGGGGATGTCGGAGTCGGCGTCCTTCCACAGTGCGAAGAAATCCTGGTAGGCGACGCGGGCCTTTGCGGTATCGCCCTGCAGGGCATAGGCGCGGCCCAATCCGAGATGCGCCAGCGCGCCGAGCAGCCAATTTTGCACCACGCTGCGATTGTCCAGAAGCTTCTGGAATTCGCGTGCCGCGTCGCTGCCGCGACCCATCGCCAGGTACGCTTCCCCTCGCACGTAAACCGGGTAGAGCAGGCCTCCGACCTCGACCTGAGGAAGGGACTGCCCCAGCTCATACTTTCTCGTATCCTCGAGGAATCGGATGGCGTCGTTGGGGCTTTTTCGCGAAATGGCATTCGTAGCACGAATGATGGGCAACCAGTAGTAGTGCAAATAGGTGTCCTCCGGGAAGCGCTTCGAAAGTTCGGCGGCTAGGGATTCAGCGGGGGCCACATCGCCGGCTCTGGCTAAGGCCAGTGCCCCGATGATCTGCACATCATGAATGGGAGCCAGGGACCAGGCAGCGGCAGCATCCTGGCGCGCTTTGTCGCGGTTTCCGAATTCGGCTTCCCGCAGGGCCGAATCCGCTTGCCACATCGCCGCGGTTTCCTTGCGATTGTCGCGTTCTGCGGCTGCGACGGCCTTCCGCGAAAGGTCCCGCGCTTTTCCGAGCCGGCCGAAGTAGCCTTCCGTATCGGATGCCTCCGATAGGAGCATGTCTGCCGAGTCCGGCTTAGCGGCCGCCAACGCCACTTGTCGGGCCATCTCAGCGGAATCGCCCTCAAGAAAGGCAATTCCGTACCGTCCTCGGTGCAGGTCCCCCGTCTCGAGCTTCTGCTTCATGGCGCTTTCATAGGCAGCCTTGGCTTCGTCCAGCCGGTTCGCAAAGGCGTAATCATCCACCAGGTTTCCGTATGAAACCGTATTATCCGGATTGAGCCGATGGGATTCCAGGGTTGCGGCAAGCGCTTTATCCCACTGTGCGATGGCGATGTAGGCGATTCCTAAATCGGTGTAGGCAATAAAATCTCTGGGGTAGGCTTGCACCCACTGTTCGTAGGTCTGCTGCGCTTTCTCCGCGTCGCCGGTTACGAACAGATGATAGTCACCCTCGATGCGGAATCGTTCCCGGTCGCTCACGCGATCCCGCAGCGTATAAGCCTTGGTGAAATACTCATTGGAAATTCCGGTTTCGCCTAGATTGCTATACGTAATTCCGAGAGCGAGCCAGGCGGTGGCAAAATTTGGATCCAGTTCGATGGCGCGCTTGTGGTAAGAAATCGCCGCAGCCGGATCCTGCGACTTGACTCCTTGCGAATAAGCTTTCAGGGCGTCGAGCGAAGACGTGGTCGCCTGTTCGAGAGGCTTGTCATATTTTTGAATGGTGGTCAGTGATTCGCCCAGCTTCTCGCGCATACGCGTCCCCAGCTGGCCCAGGCCGCTGAGAACGTGATTCTTGTCTTCAATTTCCGTCTGCACGCTCGCCAGCAAATCGCCGGTCGAACAATTCACCGCGTTCAACACCAGGTTGTAGTGGCTGCCGATCTGCCCGATGGCGCCGGTCAGCATCGCCGCGCTGGCGGTGCGCTGGCATATCTCGCGCGTCACTTCCTTGCTGAGCCGCTCGTTCGGCTGCCGGCCCATCATTTTCAGCGTGTCGGTGACCTTTTGATCCGAAAGAATGTTTAGAAAGGGCGACTGGCCCAATTCTGTCGTCAGCGCTTGCTTGAGCGTGTCGTCGAACGCGGCATCACCGGTGCTGTTGGCAAAATCCGAAATTACAATCGTATCCTTCTCGGTGAGCTTGGCGGATTGCCGCGAGCGCCAATACACGCCCCCGGCGACCACAACGATAACGACAACAATCGCAGGCGCAATTTTAATCCACGGGATGTTGGCACCAGGCTTGGCGGGCTCAGACCCCGCAGCATGCACGGCCGCGCTACGCCGCCCGGAGGATTTTTGGGACTGCGCGGCTCTCTCCGCACTTGAGCCTTTGGTTGGGGCTTCCTCGATCTCAGATGCCGGGACAGCCGTCCGACCCGTATCGGTGTCACGCTTCAGGCGCTTCAGATCGCTGCGCAAATCGGAAGCGTGTTGATAGCGCAGGTCGCGGTCCTTTTCCAGCGCCTTGCTGATGATTTCTTCGAGCTTCGGCGGCAGATCAGGATTCAGCCGCACCGGCGCAACCGGGGCGCGATTCAGAATCCCGTCGGTAACTACACCGGAACTTTCTCCCCGAAACGGCAGTGTTCCGGTGGCCATTTCGTATAGAACGACGCCGAATGAAAAAATGTCCGTGCGCGCATCCAGTTCCTTGGCGCGCACCTGCTCGGGTGACATATAGGCAACCGTGCCTAACGCCGTTCCGGGACTGGTGAGGTCCGCGTCCGTGACTCCATGCGTGCTGGAGCCCTCGGAAGCGACCCCGACTTTATCGTGGCTGGTGACTTTCGCCAGACCGAAATCTAAAATTTTGGCGTGGCCGCGCTTGGTGACGAAGACGTTGGCCGGCTTGATATCGCGGTGCACGATGCGCTCAGAGTGTGCGGCGTCAAGAGCATCGGCCACTTCGATACCGATCTCAAGCAGGCGATCCATTTCCATTGGTTTGCCGGTAATGATGTGCTTCAGCGTCGCCCCGTCGAGAAATTCCATGACAATGAACGGGTGCCCATCCTGCTGGCCAATCTCATGAATGGTGCAGATGTTGGGGTGATTCAGCGCGGAAGCGGCGCGGGCTTCGCGGCGGAACCGTTCGAGTGATTGCGCATCGCTGGCGACATCTTCCGGGAGGAATTTCAGCGCCACGAAGCGGCCGAGTTCGGTGTCCTCCGCTTTATAGACCACGCCCATGCCTCCGCCGCCGAGTTTTTCAATGACGCGGTAGTGGGAAATGGTGCGGCCAATGGGCGACTGAGGTTCCGGCATGAGCGCGCTCATCTTAGGCCGCAAGGATTCGCAAGTCAACGCAGCGGCGTGAAGGTGGGGGTTGAAACGACACACTGAGTGAGCGGGAACATTGGCGAAAGTGAGCGCGAAGGAGTTCTCACTCGTCGCTTGTCACCCGCCACCGCTCGTGCTACTTTCGCGCGCGGAGACGCCCTGAGCCACCGCCGGTGAAAGCAACCGACCTGTTGAAGCCTGCCAACCGCGAGGAAGCCGAGCTTTTGGAAAAACTCGACCTGAAACGCCTGCCCGAGCACGTGGCCGTGATCATGGACGGCAACGGGCGCTGGGCGGAACGGCGCCATCTGCCGCGCGTGGCCGGGCATCGCGCGGGGGTGAAGGCGGCGCGCGAGGTGATCGAGACGTGCGCGCGGCTGAAATTGCCTTCGCTGACGCTCTATGCCTTCTCGCTCGAAAACTGGCGGCGCCCGCAAGCCGAAGTGGATTTCCTGATGCGCCTGCTGCGCGAATACCTGAAGCGCGAGCTGCCCACCATTCACAAAAACAATATCCGCCTGCTGGTTATCGGCCGCTCGCGCGAGCTGCCCGACGCGGTGCGCAAGGACATCGAGCGCGGCATGCAACTGACCGCCCGCAATACCGGCATGAAGCTGGTCGTGGCGCTCAACTACGGCGGGCGCGCCGAGCTGGTGGACGCCTTCAACGCGCTGCTCGACCGCGTGCGCGCCAACGGGCTTTCGGCATTTCACGCGGACGAGCAGACCATTTCCGAAAATCTTTACACGGCGGGGTTGCCCGATCCCGACCTGCTCATCCGCACCAGCGGCGAAATGCGCGTCAGCAATTTTCTTTTGTGGCAGATTGCCTACGCGGAAATTTACGTCACCGAAACGCTGTGGCCGGATTTTTCCCGCGCGCGATTGCTCGAGGCGCTGGTGGATTATCAAAAGCGCGAGCGCCGCTACGGCGGACTCGGCTCCGGGCGCGGCGCTGCGACGGGCAAAGGCTAGGGCCACATGGCGCTGCGCGTACTCACGTCGGTGGTCCTTATTCCACTGGTCGTCGCGCTGGTGTGGTGGGGACCGCCTGCCGCGCTCGCCGCCGCCGCGGCCCTGGTCGCTGGCTTGTCGCTGTGGGAATTTTTCTCGCTGGCCGATCGCCTCGGTCTGCGCGCCTACCGCAAATGGACGCTCTTCTGTGTGGCGCTGCTTTTCTACGCGCAGTATTCGCTCGGGCTGGTCGAAACGCACCACCTGGGCGGCCGCTTTTCACTTGTCCGCGACGCCGCTGCCGGGGATGTTTCCATCGAAGCGGCGCTGCTGGTTTTCTTATTCGGCTGCGTGGCGATTGGGCTCGCGTCGCGCGGGGCCATGCACGACGTGCTGCCTTCGATGGCTGCGAGCGCCGTGGGGTTGATTTTTATCGCTCTGCCGTTCAGCTATCTCATACGCCTGGGCGAAATCGAGCGCGTCGGCCGGGAGTTGGTTCTGTTCACGCTGTGCCTCATCTGGGCCGGCGACATGCTGGCCTATTTTGTCGGGCGCTCGCTGGGACGGATTCCTATGGCGCCGCGGTTGAGCCCGAAAAAAACGTGGGAAGGCGCGATGGGGAATTTGCTCGCGTCGCTCATCGTAGGCGTGCTGTTCGCGCGCTGGCTGCAGGTGGAAGCGATGACGCTGCTGATCGTCGCGGGACTAGGCAACATCGCAGGACAAGCCGGCGATCTGATCGAGTCGGCCTACAAACGCGGCGCCGCGGTGAAGGATTCCGGAACGATCGTGCCGGGGCATGGCGGCGTGCTCGACCGCATCGACAGCCTCATCCTGGCCGCGCCTGTGGTGTGGGCCGCTTATCAGTGGCTCGGTGGCCGGTAATGGACGCGCGATTTCTGACCGCGGTCCTGGGCGTTCCGCTGGGACTGATTCTCCTGGGTTGTGTGCCGTTCGTCGGCGGATTCTTCTACAGCGCCCACGGCGGAATTGCCTGGTTTCTGTTGCCGCTTTGCTTGCCATACATTTTCGTGCGGCTGTCGATCAAAATCTGGAAACTGCCCGCCGAAGAAAAAACTCATGCGGTAAAAATCGCGCTCGTCTCCGTGATTCTGTACGTGGCGATCGCCTATCCACTCGCGCGGCTGACGGAGCTTTCGATTCGCTCGTCGTTCGGATTGCAGCTCCTGCCCGGGACGGTTTTCAAGCAGGCCACATTTCCGCTGGGGCAACTGCTGCCACCCTATTACACGCGAGAGGAAATGGAAAACCCCGACCTCTATCGCCAGCGTCATTCGAAATAATATGGCGAAGATTTGCGGGGGCTCACGGCTTCGCGGCAGCGGTGGGGCCGGGCGTGGCGTTGGGGCCGGCGGCATCCGCAGAACTGGCGTTGGCTTCGGTTTCCACCCGCGAGTTGTGCATGTTGAGGATCAGCCAGCGCCCGTCGCGTTTTCGGCACATGGACATGCCGTGCCCGCTGCGGCGCTCGACAGGCGTTTCGAGGGTGTAGTCGTAGGAATACCACAGCGCATCGCCGAACATCTGCGCGTTGCGAAGCTTGGTGTAGTAGTGCGCCTTCGGCGCGTAGCGGAAAAACCGCTCCTGCATATAGTCAATCACCACTCTGCGGCCGTTGAATTCACCGTGCGGCGTGTACATCACCACTTCGGGGTCCAGACACTTGGCGAACTCCGCAGCGTTCCCCTGATCGAACGCGATCATGCACGGCTCCATGGAATTTTCCATGGCTTGGTAGGTAGCGCGCACGTCCTCAGCGTCCGCGGGCAGGGAGGCGATGCGGCGTTTCAGGTCGAGCGTGACACCCATCTTGTCGAGCAGGTCCATACCCAGGATGCCGTCGATCGTGCCATGGCATGCCGCGCCGATGGGACTCAGGTCAATGGCCGGCAATTTCAAGTCGCGCAGGGTGTGTTTGCCGAGGGTGAGTTCCGGCAACGATACCTCGCGCGCGCTGGTTGCTGCTGTGCCGGTCCACGAGGCAATGTGAACCTCCTTGGAGGTGCCGCCGGAAAAGGAACGAATATTCAGCATGGTGCTGGCCGCTGTGTCCACCAGGAAGTGCATCGCTTTCCCGGCAACGTGGACTTTCACGACCGGCAGGCGGTCGCAACGTTCGATGGGAATTTCGTCTTTGGCAGAAGCGTCCTGCCCCGAAGCGGAAAGTGGAAAACAGGAAGCAGCAAGAAAAAGCAAGGAAGCAAGAATCAGCTTGAGCGAATGCGGGATCGTCAAAGCGCACCCCCGGCATCAACGGTCTCAACTGTGTCAGGGAATCGGATGCGACGGCAGAGGCCCGCGCTTCAGGAATTATTCCAGGACGGTTCTGAGTGTTCCCATTCGCAAAAACGTGCAAACAACTATAATATGAACTGTTACGTCCCCATGAAACGAATTGCCATTTTGGGTTCGACCGGCTCGATCGGGCGGCAGTGCCTTGCCGTCGTGGATGCGCTGCCTGGCCGTTTCGAAGTGGTCGCGCTGGCGGCGGGATCAAACATCCGCCTGGCAGCCGAGCAAGTCGTCAAGCACCGCCCGAAAATCGTTTCCGTGGGCTCGGAAGCGGGTGCACGCGAACTGTGCGCGCTGCTGAAAAAGCATCGCGACGGCAAGAGCGCTCCCGGGCTTCCGGAAATTCTCTTCGGCGCCGAAGGCATGGAGCGCGTCGCGACGCACCCGGAGGCGGAGACGGTCGTCTCGGCCGCAGTTGGTGTGGTCGGTCTGCCGGCGACTTACAAGGCCATCGAAGCCGGGAAGCACATTGCGCTGGCCAATAAAGAGGTGCTGGTCGCAGCTGGCGAGGTGGTCATGGGTGCGGTGAAGCGCCGCGGCGTGGAGCTGCTTCCGGTTGACAGCGAGCACAACGCCATTCACCAGTGCCTGCGAGCGGGGCAAGACCGGGAAGTGAAGCGCCTGGTGCTGACCGCTTCGGGAGGTCCATTCCGCAAGACGCCGGTGTCGAAGCTCGCGAAAGTGACGCCCAAACAGGCTCTGGCGCATCCAAACTGGAAGATGGGCCAGCGCATCACCATCGATTCCGCGACGCTGATGAACAAAGGTTTCGAAGTGATTGAGGCGCGCTGGCTTTTCGGTATGGAGCTCGACAGGATTCAGGTGGTGATTCACCCGCAGTCCACGATTCATTCCATGGTGGAATTCGTGGACGGTTCGATTCTGGCACAGCTTGGACCAACCGACATGCGCATGCCGCTGCAATATGCGCTAACCTATCCGGAGAGGGTGGCGTCGAATGGATGTGCCCTCGATTGGAGCAAGCTGCGAACGCTCGATTTCGAAGAAGTTCCGGCGCGAAAGTTCCCGTGCCTGGGGCTGGCCAAGGAAGCGATGCGGCAGGGCGGACCGTTGCCGTGCGCATTGAACGCCGCGGATGAGGTTGCGGTGGCCGCGTTTCTCGAGGGCAAGTTGCCCTTCCCGGGAATTGCACGAGTCATCGAGCGGGTGCTCGAGCGCATGCCGCGCACGGCCATGCGCACGATTGACGACGTGCTGGCCGCTGATGCGGAAGCGCGCCGAATGGCTCGTGAAGAAGCAGCAAACCGGTCTTGAAGCCGCACAAAAGCGGCGAATCGAATTTATTGTTTTACTTGCTTAATTAAATTGGAGTCGAGGCAATTATGGCGCACATGCCAAGCTGGTTAATCGGGCTGGTTTCCGTCACATTCGTTCTGGGCATCATGATTTTTGTCCACGAGTGGGGGCATTTCATCGCCGCCAAGCTCGCGGGCGTGCGCGTGGAAGTTTTCTCCCTTGGCTTCGGCACGCGGCTGTTCGGCGTGAAGCGCGGCGACACGGACTATCGCGTCAGCGCGCTGCCGCTGGGCGGGTACGTGCGCATGGCGGGAGACAATCCGGTGGAGGAGCGCACCGGAGCTGCGGATGAATTTCTCTCCCAACCGCGCTGGGTCCGCGTCCTCATCGCTGTGTCCGGTCCGGCCATGAACCTGCTGCTTGGCTTCGCAATTTTCTGGGGCATTTTCTATCTCAAGGGAGTCCCTGTATCGAAATCCCTACACCAAGCGCCGGTAGTGGCCGCGATCCCGCAGTACAAACCTGTTAGTTCGGGCATCCAGCCGGGAGACCGCATCGTCTCCGTGAACGGCGCGAAGACAGCTACGTGGGAGGACGTCTATTCCAAGCTGAACGACCTCAAGCCCGGCGAAACGATCGAGCTGGTTGTATCTCGCGGCGGCTCTGAAATCAAACTGACGACCAAGGCGCCGGAAAAGCTGGATGGCGAAATTTCGAGCATCGTGGGGTACATTTCACTCCCCGCGGTGATTGAGGAAGTTGGCATCGGCACCCCTGCGGAGAGAGCAGGGCTGCGCTCGGGCGACAAATTCATCTCCATCGATTCGACTCCTGTGAAGACATGGCCGCAGTTGGTGGACACGGTCAGGAACTCGGACGGGCGCGCGCTTCAGGTCGTCGTGGAACGGGAAAGTAAACAGGAAAGCCTCTCCATCACGCCGATCAAGGGTATTGACCCTCCCACGGGCCAACAGGTGTGGCAGATTGGCATCTCGCCGCAACTGGATGATGAGTTTCACCCACAGAGCCTTCGGGCCTCGGCGACGGTGGCCGTCGGCGCAACTTTGACTGGCATGAAGCAGATCACCGACGTTCTCGGCGGCTTGTTCACCGGCAGAGTTTCCGTGCGGCAATTGCAGGGTGTGATTGGGATTGCCCGCGAATCCGGGCGCGCGGCGAAACAGGGACCCATGCCGCTCAGTATGCTCATGGCCGTGATCAGCCTGAACCTCGGCCTGCTGAACCTGCTCCCCATTCCGATCCTTGACGGCGGCCACGTGCTGCTGCTGGCGATCGAAGGGCTCTTGCGGCGGGATTTGAGCATCGCCGTGAAAGAGCGCTTCGTCCAGGTGGGGCTGGTCTTCCTTCTAGGCATTTTCGGGTTTGTGATGTACAGCGACATCCTGAAGCTGGTTCAGAGCCACTAGCTGGCCAAATCTTACGGTCTACGTTGTGATTGAAGGGCGTCCATTTGGCGGACGCCCTTTTTGCTATAATGCGGTTTCGGAGTCCAAGAATGTCCGCCACACCCGCACATCGCGTCTCGACCGGCGAGCGCATCAACATTCACGAGCCGCCCGGCCATCTGCAGCGGGAATTGAGCAATCGCGGCATCCGCCTGACCAGGCAGCGGCGCGTGCTGCTCCAAGTGATGGAAAAGGCGCAGCGGCACCTGGACGCCGGAGAAATCCTCGAGCGCGCGCAGAAAATTGATTCCAACATCACGCGCGTCACTGTGTACCGTACGATCGATTTGCTGAAGCGCCAGGGCTTGATTGACGAGCTCGATCTGCTGCACCTGCGCGGCGACCGTCACTTTTACGAAAGCCACGGCCCGCGCGATCACATCCATGTGGCCTGCCTGCGCTGCGGCAAAGTGCGAGAGGTGGAAAGCCAGCTCTATGAGGAATTGAAAAAACAGATTTCTCGCGATTGCGGGATCGAGATCACCGTTTCGCGCACGGAAATCGGCGGGGTGTGTGCGGACTGCAGGAAGTAGCGTAATTTGTGATTCGTGAGTCGTGTACTTGCTGCCGGTTGCTGTCTCGCTTACCGTTCCCTATTTGTGGCCGCTTTTCATCGAAAATACTCTTTTGCGCGCTCGATGTCCGCGAGCACTTGCGCGCGCAATGCGTCGGGTGACGGAAACTTCTGCTCGTCCCGCAGGCGAGCGTGAAAACGAATCTCCATGGATCCGCTGGTCAGCATTTCGGAAAAATCGAATAGATGGGACTCGATCGCCAGGCGCGTGCCATTAAACGTCGGGCGCATGCCGATATTCGTGGCGGAATGGTAGGTTTTCCCGCCGACGACTGTTTCCGTGGCATACACGCCGTTCTTCGGCAGGCATTCCTGTTCGGTCGCAAGGTTCAGCGTGGGCACAATCAGCTTGCGGCCCTGGCCTGTGCCCGGTTGAATCTGTCCTGCGAGCGCGAACGGCCTTCCCATCATTTTCGCCGCTGCATCAACGTGGCCCTCGCCGAGCGCTTGACGGATGGCGGAACTGGAGACCACGACGCCATCGACAACCACCGGGGGCACTACATGAACTTTATAGCCCCCCTGCTGGCCAAGTGTTTCGAGCAGCTTCACATCGCCCGCGCCCCGGTTTCCGAACCTGAAATTATCGCCGACCATGACGGCTCGCGCGCGCAGAGTCTCAACCAGGTAGAGTCGAACAAAATCCTCGGCGGTCACTTTCGCAAGCTCGGCATCAAAGCGTAATACCAGCGCCGCGTGCATGCCTGCGGCCTCGAATGCAGCCAGGCGTTGGGGCAGGGTTGCCAGCAGGCAAGGCGCGTCAGCCGGACGCAGCACGCGCGAGGGGTGAGGGTAGAAGGTCAGCACGGTGGCGGCAAGGCCGGCCGCGCGGGCCCGGTCAAAAACTTGGTGCAGAATTTTCTGGTGCCCCAGGTGCACACCGTCGAAATTGCCAATGGTGACGACCGTGCCTCTTTGCGCCGGGCCGAAATGCCCGGTCCATTCCGACGCCGAATTCAAAATCGCGATCGGCATCAGTAGGGCACCTCAAAGATGAGCCCGTCGTAAGCGAGGCGGACATTTTCCGGGAGCTTCGCGTTGGCCGCGGCATGCCCCAGGTCGTGACAGATGTGCGTGAACCAGGCGTGTTTCGGCTTCAATTCCTCGACCAGCGCGAGCGACTGGTCAACCGTCGAGTGCATCGGATGCGGCACGTAGCGCAGCGCGTCGAGAACAAAGTGGTCGAGTCCGTGCAGAGCCGCGCGTGACGATTCGGGAACGGCGCTGAAATCGGTCAGGTACGCGCCGCCGCCGAAGCGGAAGCCCAAAACATCTGTCGGGCCGTGTTTAGCCGAGATGGGAATAATTTTCAGTCCGAAAAGATCAAAAGGTCCGTCAATGGTGTGCAGCTCAACCCCGGGAAGGGAACTCTCCGTCGGTGCGGGATCAAAAATATAGGCAAAGGTTTTCTTCAGAGTGCTCAGCGTGATCGGTGAACCGTAAATGGGCACGGTGCCTTTTTGTTTCAAGTTGTACGGGCGGATGTCGTCGAGGCCCAGAATGTGGTCCGCGTGCGCGTGGGTGTAGAGAATCGCGTCGAGCCGGTCGAGGTGGCTGCGCATGGCCTGATAGCGGAAATCGGGCGTGGTATCGATGACCACGTTTCGACCCGCGTAGGACAGCAGTACCGATGGCCGCGTGCGTTTGTCGAGGGGGTCAGTGGATTCACATACGGCGCAATGGCAGCCGAGTGTCGGCACGCCCATTGAAGTACCCGAGCCCAGGACTGTCAGTTGGAGTGAACCCATGAATTTCCAGGGAAGGATCTAGAAATCGAATCAACTGGGGCGGCGATCATTTGCCCCGGCGCTATCCCTTCTTACTCGCCTTTTTCGCCATCGCTTCCGATGCGGCCTTTGAAACTTCCATGAACGTGAGCTTCAGGCTGCCGAGGACCTCGATCAGCAGGTCATCGTCGGCCTTCGACAGATTTCCGCGCGTTTTTTCACGCAGGGCGTCGAGCATGTCGATCATCTCGCGCGCCCCCTCGAGGTCGAGGAAGGCTTGACCCGTGCGCGGGTCGGCCATGCCGCCGAGGGTGGCCGCGGCGTTGCGCGTCAGGAAATCCACCAACATCTGAAAACCGCGAGAAGATTCCGTGGCCGGGCCCTGCGTCTCGGCGGAGCCAGCCACATCACCTTGCGCGTCGGGCAATATCTCGGCGGCATCTTGCTGCCGCGTGCGCTTGCCGCCCGGCGCGGCGGCGGGGGCCTTCTGTGGAGTAGAGGCCTTCAATACCGCTGCCTCTTCGTCGCGCTGCTGCTGCTCGGCGACGTCTTTGCGGAATTCGCCTGTGTCGGTGAACAGGCGGCGGTCAATCACCTTAAATGTCTCTTCTTGCTTTGGGTCGGCCACTGGGTGAGTCCTTCTTGCGCACTCGATTTTGTCGCCTCAAATTTTAACACTCGGAGTGGCGGCTCACAAGCCGGGCGTCGCGGTGGCACGACTTGCACGCGCGCGCGCAGGCGGGAGACAAATTGGGAAATTTTTCTCCCGGACTGCGCTTGTCACTCCCGGCGATGGCGTGTAGATTGGCATGTTGCTGAGGAGCTGGAAAAATCCCCGTGTCGCCGCGCCGTAAGAAACCCAGAAAAATCAGCGCCGCCGTTCGTGGCGCCACGCCCCGCGGCGCACGCCCACACATTCCTTTGAGCCGCCGCGACTGCCAGGCAGGGAAGTGGTTTGAAAGGCTGGTGGCGTTGCAGACGCGGCTGCGGGGCCCGGGCGGCTGCCCTTGGGATCGCGAGCAGTCCCATGAATCCCTGCGCAAATTCCTTCTGGAAGAAACCTACGAAGTCCTCGACGCCATGGAGTCAGGAGATGCCCACGAATTTTCCGCCGAGCTGGGTGACCTGCTGCTGCAAGTCGTGTTTCACTCCATTCTGGCGGAGGAATCCGGCCGCTTCACCATTTCGGATGTGATCGAGTCCATCTACGACAAGATGGTGCGCCGCCATCCGCACGTATTCGGCAAGGTGCGGGCGGCGACTTCCAAACAGGTGTTGAAAAATTGGGAGCAGCTCAAGGCCGCCGAGCGCGCCGGGAAAAAGTCGCCGGAAGCAGAAGCGGAGCCCGGCGCCGACTCCATTCTTGCGGGCGTGCCGCGCTCGCTCCCGGCTCTCCTCGAGGCCGATCAACTGACACGTCGCGCCTCGCACATCGGCTTCGATTGGGACAATGTGGAAGGCGTGCTTGAGAAGTTGGCGGAGGAAGCAGGTGAGGTGCGAAGTGTCGCCGCTCAGCGCGGAGCGTCCAGTTCATCGTCGCCAAAAATCGAGGAGGAAGCCGGCGACCTGCTGTTCGCGGCCATGAACATCGCGCGCTTCCTGGGAGTGAATCCGGAGATCGCGCTGAAGAAAGCCAATGGTAAGTTCAAGCAACGCTTTAAGTGGATGGAAGCTGCCGCTGCCCGCGAAGGAAAGCCTCTGGCTGATTTGCCGCGCGCGCGGATGGAAGAATTGTGGGACAAGTCGAAAGTTCAGGTAAAACTTGAATCGTCGGAGCCGCGAAACAGTGCTCGATGAAATGGAAATCCGTCACTGCCACTCACTGGCGGAGTATGAGGAGTGTGTGCGCCTGGAGCGCGCCACCTGGGGGGACTCGCTCACCGTGCCGGCAGCCATATTCGTGGTGGCGCATCATTCCGGCGGACAAGTCCTGGGCGCATTCGACCAGGGCGAGATCGTCGGGTTCACCATGGCGCTGGCTGGCTTGCGCGGCGAGCAGCGCTTTCTTCATTCGCACATGACCGCGGTGAAGCCGGAATTCCAGAATCGCGGCGTGGGCCGGAGGCTGAAACTTTTTCAGCGGCAGGACGCATTGCGTCGCGGGATTTCGGTGGTGGAATGGACTTTCGATCCGCTGGAATTGAAGAATGCGCACTTCAATCTGGTGAGGCTGGGAGCCATTGTCAGGCGCTACATCCCCGATTGCTACGGGCTGACCACCAGCCCCCTGCACGCCGGTTTGCCCACCGACCGGCTGGTCGCGGAATGGTGGCTCGATTCAGTGCGGGTGCGTGGGATCCTGGCGGACAATCCGCTTCCGGCACGAAGTGCGGTCGAGCGCGTGGCCCTGCCGGCCAACATCAACGAGGTAAAAATGAAAGACCGCGCCAGGGCGGCGGGCATCCAATCGGCAGTGCGCGAACAATTGATGGGTTTGTTCGGCCGCGACCACGTTGCCACTGGCGTCGAGCAGCGTGGCGAGTCCAGCGAATATATTCTCCAGCCTGCGTCATCCGTGGCCGGATTGCATCTCGAAAAATTCCACGAGGACTGAAGAGAACGAAGGATGCGCCTGCGCAAACTGACACTTCGCGAAATCCATTTGCCGCTGGTGGAGCCGTTTCAGACCAGCTTTGAGACCACTACGACGCGCCGCATCCTGCTGCTCGAAGCCGATGTTGACGGTGTCGAGGGCTGGGGTGAGTCCACCGCCGGAGAATCTCCTTACTATTGCTACGAGACGGTCGAAACGGCCTGGCACATTTTGCGGGATTACCTGTGGCCGCTGCTGAAGGGCCGGGAATTTTCGGTCGCCGCGGAAGTGTTCGATCTATTTGCGCGCGTGCGCGGGCACAACATGGCCAAGGCTGGCCTGGAAATCGCGCTGTGGGATGCCGAGGCGAAGCAAAAAGGATTGCCACTGGCGAAGCTTTTCGGCGGGGCGCGCGATGAAATTCCCTGCGGCGTTTCGATCGGAATCCAGCCGACAATTCCCGAACTGATCGCCAAGGTGGAAAGGGAACTGGCCGCCGGGTACCAGCGCATCAAGATCAAAATCAAACCCGGCTGGGACATCGAGCCGGTGCGCGCGTTGCGCGAGCGCTTTCCTCGCATCCGCCTGATGGTGGATGCCAATTCCGCCTACAGGCTGGCCGACGCGGCGCACTTGAAACAACTGGACGCGTTTTATCTCATCATGATCGAGCAGCCGCTGGGCTGGGACGACATCTACTCGCACGCGCAGCTCCAGCGGCAGCTCGACACGCCCATTTGCCTGGACGAATGCATCCACGACATCGAGCATGCGCGCGCGGCTATTGAAACGGGCGCCTGCCGCATCATTAATATCAAGCTGGGCCGCGTGGGAGGCCACACCGCGGCGCGTCGAATCCACGACCTGTGCCAATCGAAGTCCGTGCCGGTGTGGTGCGGTGGCATGCTCGAATCCGGCGTCGGACGCGCGCATAACATCGCCATGTCTACACTCGAGAATTTTTCATTGCCGGGTGATGTGTCGGCGAGCCGACGCTACTGGCACGCCGACATTATTCAACCGGAAGTTGAGGTATCGCGGCAGGGAACGATTCGCGTTCCATCGGCGCCGGGAATCGGATACACGCCCTGCCTCAAGCGCATCGAATCGCTCACTCACCGGCGCGAAGTCCTCGAGTAAAACTTGAACTCCGCCCCGAGCCCTGCATCCACCTCGTCTCTCCATCGCCCGACGCGATTCGTCCTGGCGCTTTGCTTTGCGGCTATGTTGAGCATGTGGTCGTTCAACTATGTGGCGGGAAAAATCGCGCTGCGGACTCTGAGCGGGTTGACGCTTGGGACGTTTCGAATTCAACTGGCGGCGCTGGCAATTCTTCCGCTCTATTTCTCGAAGCGCAACCGCGCACCCCTGCGCCTGCGCGACATCTGGATTCTTTCCTATCTGGGATTCTTTCTGTGCTTGAACCAGCTTCTATTTACTATCGGCCTCAGCCGCACGACCTCCGGACATTCGGCGGTGATCCTCTCGCTCGGACCCATCATCATCCTGATTGTTGCTCATTTCATGAAGCTCGAATCGCTGACGGTGGCAAAACTCCTCGGCTTGACCATTGCCTTTGGCGGCGTCGCCATCCTGGCGTCCGAGCAGGGACTCAGCCTTCGCCACTCTGCCACCCTGGCCGGCGACATCTTGACGCTGTTTGGGACTACGTCCTTTTCCATCTACGTGGTGCTGGGGAAAAAAGTCGCGCGGCAATACGAGACTCTCACCATGAACACCGTGAATCTCGCGGCAGCCGCCATCCTGCTGCTGCCGGTGACCATTCACCAGGCAGTGCTGCTCAACTGGGCGCATGTGGGCTGGCCCGCATGGGCGGGGTTGACCTACATGGCGGTGATCAGCTCGGTCGCCGCCTACACATTGTTTTACTGGGTGCTGCGGTTCATGGACGCATCGCGCGTGGCGGCCATCAATTACCTTCAGCCGATTGGAGCCCTGCTGGTGGCCGCCGCGTTCCTGGGCGAAGTTCCCACGCGCCACGTGCTCATCGGCGGCGCACTGATCCTCGCGGGCGTGTATCTAGCGGAGCGCGGCGGCGCGTAAGAACGCCTTGAAAATGAAACTAGAGAATTGCGGGGAGGAAGTTAGAAACTGCGGGCTTCGGCGGCAAATTCCAGGCTGGCGTTCAGGCGTTGATCGAGAATCGCTGCGGCGTACCGCGAGCAAGCCGTCAGTTCACGCTTGGCCCATCCGGCCAGCGACGGGGCGCAAAATTTCTGCACCGTTCGCAGCGCGCGGTAATAAATCCGCACTTCATTCAGCCACAGGTTGCTCTGCTGCGGCCCGGGGCAAAGCTGTTCGGAAGTCTTCACCAGGTAATCGAAGTCGTCCGCGCCCACCGCTGTGCCGGCAATCCCGGTGGCGCCCTGGAATGAATTCGATAGGGGCTGGGCCGCCACGGTGATCCACATGGATCGCCATTGCAGGATGGCGAATTGCGCCAGCGCTGCGACCGACATCACGAGAATGAACGCTGCAACCATGTCTGTGCTCGAGTGTGAGTATCGCCGTGAGAGCCGCCTGGGCCAATAGTTCAGACGTACCATCGGGGCATCCAAAGTACTACTCGCAACATATTGACATGACAGAGGTTAGTAGCAACCGTACCGAATCAGGGCATCGTCCTCCGTCACCAGCCATTTCCGCCACCAGTTATCCAGAAAGGAACTGAGCACCCAAGGAAATTTGACCGGAGTTTGAATTCAACGCTACGCTTACAGACAAGAGGTCAACTTGGGAACGCCTTGGTCATCGCGTTCGGCCCCGCCGGCATTCCAGGCAAATGTCACCGCCCCTGGCGGCGGAAATAGTGCGGAATCGCCCGCGGAATACACCGCGCGCCTGCGTGAATTGCAGCGGCGCGAGTGGTGGTCCTGGGGCTTTTCGCTGGTGGTGATGATGCTGCTGACAGGAGCCATTGCTTCGCTCGCTTTTCCGGCCATCTTGCAGGACGGCTCCTCCACCTTTGCGGGCGTGCCGCAAGCTCTGGCCGGGCTGACAGTTATGATCCTGTTGTTCGGCGCCTACCTGACCTACGAGAAATTTCTGATCAACCGGCTGCGGCTGGAACTGGCCGAAAAACAGGTGCATTCGACGCTGTGGCGCAATTTGGCGCTGATCGATCCGCTCACCGGCCTGTTCAACCGCCGCTACGCCGAGCGCCAGTTGCGCGCCGAGGTCTCACGGTCGCAGCGCAAGGGCTACGCGCTCACTCTGGTCTTGTTCGACTTGAATCGCTTCAAGCAAATCAACGATCGCTTCGGCCATCCCGTGGGTGACCTGGTGCTGAAGGAATTCGGCGGGCGGTTGAACAAAGCGGTGCGCGAAGGGGACCTGGCCGCGAGACTGGGCGGTGATGAGTTTCTCTGGCTGCTTACCGAATGCACCTCCGCGCAATTGCCGGCGCTGCTGCGCCGCTTGGAATCTATTGAGGTGCGCCACGCCGGCCAGGCAATTGCCGTCAATTATGCCTACGGCTGGGCCGAATACGAGCAGGGCAAGTCGCCCCAGGACCTCCTGAACGAAGCCGACAAGGCTCTGTATCAAAACAAACAGGCCCCGCAAGAATTGGCTCCCGTGTCGGTATAAATCTTCCTCCGCCTCTCTGGTGTCTATTTCTCGCAGGCGATCCGCCTTTGCTCGTCCCCCCGGCGTGCAAGATTTGGCGAGTCCGGCGTTCTAAATCTCGATGCGGCTTCGTCCCCGCACGGGAGGCAATTCATGCGCATGATGCGCCATATCGTAGTGGCAGGTTTAAGTGCAATCCTTGTTTTCGCTCTAGTGTTCCTCTCGAGGCAGGAAGCCCAGGCTTCCCGCCCCGATGAACTGCTGACCAATTCGCCCGGGCTGACCATCTACAACGCGCAGTTTGCCGTGGTGCGCCAGAATCTTCCTCTGGACTTGAAGGCTGGCCCCAACCGCGTGGAGGTGAACGACATCACCGCGCATCTCGAGCCTGATTCCGTGATTCTGCGCTCGCTCGACTCCGGGCGGCGATTGCAGATTCTGGAGCAGAATTACCGCAACGACCCCATCACCGCGGAAATGTTGCTGTCGATCTTTGAAGGGAAAACCATCGGCTTTCAGACCACGGATGCGGAGGGCAAGCCGCACACCATCGAGGGCAAAATCATCCGCAGCGGCTACGTGCCCCACTACCAGGCCTTTTCTCTATTCGGGCAGCAGTATTACCAGCAGCAGATGGCTTACGTTCATAGCGGTGCTGAGCAGCCGGTCATTGAAGTTGAAGGCAAGCTGCAATTCACGCTGCCCGGCCAGCCGATATTCCCGGCGCTGGCGGACGATACCGTGCTCAAGCCCACGCTCTACTGGCAGTTGCAAGCAGACAAACCCGGCGCGCTCGACACGGAATTCAGCTACGTGACCGGCGGCATGACCTGGGCGGCCAGCTACAACGTCATCGCGCCACCGAAGGGCAATGTCCTTGATCTGGTCGGCTGGGTGACGCTCGACAATCAGAGCGGCAGAACATTTCACGATGCGCGCATCAAGCTGATGGCCGGTGATGTGAACAAGATTCAGCCCACCAACGTATACGGCGTGTCCGGGGGCATCGCGGGCGCCTCTTACCGGTCTGCGGACGCAATGATGATGATGCCGCCGGTCACCGAACGAAGCTTCGATGAATACCATCTCTATAGCCTGCAGCGCTCGACAACTCTGCGTGATCGCGAGACAAAACAGGTGGAGTTTGTGCGCGCCGTCGGCGTCCAGTCGCAGACGGTGTACGTCTATGACGGCTTCGTGTGCGACCCCAACTACCGCAATTGGCCCATGGAATCCATCCGCCAGCAGGAGAATTTCGGCCTGACCTCCAATCCTAAAGTCTGGGTGATGCAGGAGTTCAAGAACACCAAAGAAAATAGTCTCGGCATGGCTCTTCCCAAGGGCCGCGTGCGCTTCTACCGCCGCGACGACGACGGCCAGCTCGAATTCACCGGCGAAAATGAAATCGGCCACACTCCCAAGGACGAAAAAATCCGCCTGTACACCGGCAACGCCTTCGACTTGACCGGGGAACGCCGCCGTCTCCGTTTCCAGGCCGACTACAGCGCCAAGTGGGTGGACGAGACCTTCGAGATCAAAGTCCGCAACCACAAATCCGCGCCCGCAGAACTGCGCGTGGTTGAGCACCTGTACCGCTGGGTGAACTGGGAAATTTCGAAGAATACCGACCCGTTCAAGAAGAGCGACGCGCAGTCTGTGGAATTCACGGTGCAGATTCCGCCCGACGGCGAAAAGACCATCACCTACCAGGTGCATTATTCCTGGTGACGCGCAGCGTCCCAAAGGATGGAGTCGATGGAAGAGAATTCTTGAGAAGAGGGAAGCGTTAACGCTGCGAGTCGGGGTTTTCGGCAGGGGCACCGTCGGGCGTGACGGTGCGGGGCCTGAATTCCACCAGCGGCGAATACACGTGCCAGAAGTCGCCGCGCAGCTCCGTGAATTCGACGCCCACCTTGCGATTGCGGCGCTTCGATTCCACGTACACCACGCGGCATTCGCGCTCTTCGCCGGTGATGGCGTTTACGAGCAAAAGCGTCTGCCCGCGCTTCACCCGCGCCGTCAGCGGAAGCAGACCGCCATGCACACTGACCGATCGTGTCTCGGTAACGTCGCGGAATGGGCGATTGTCCAGCGTCCGGCCGTAGACGCGCACGGGGATACTGAGTGGAAGCCGTTTGCTCCGCCGCGGCTTGGGGGCCAAACGTCCTTTCGCAGAAAATTCTGCCATTGGCGCTAGACTAACGGGCCGCTCCGCCGCGTGCAATAGTACTCGCGCACAGGTTTTCGCGCTGGTTTCGGGCCCCCGGTTTCAGGCCGCCCGGACCGGTCCTCGGACAGTACCAGCGTCATCGCCTGACTGCTCCACGGTTGCATCCACCGCGCTCACATGTTAGCTTCCGCCTCGGCTATGACCGAAATCAAAGTTCCAGCCTCGGCACGCAAGCGCATCGCCGTGATTCCCGGTGACGGCATCGGCAAAGAGGTGATTCCCCAGGCGGTCAGCGTGCTGCGGGCGGCAGCCGCCGCCGGCGGCAGGGAATTGGCGTTTACAGAATTCGATTGGGGAGCCGACTGCTACCTGCGAGACGGCACGACGCTGCCGGCGGACTCCGTCGATATGTTTCACCGCGATTTCGATGCCATCCTCCTCGGCGCCATGGGGGATCCGCGCGTACCGACAAACGTGCACGCGGCCGACATTCTTCTGGGCCTGCGATTCAAGCTGGATCTTTACGTAAACGCGCGCCCCTGCGTTCTGTTCGACCGGCGCTTTACCCCGCTCAAAGACCGCAGCGAAAAAGACGTCAATTTCATCGTCCTGCGCGAGAACACCGAGGGGCTCTACGTCGGCATGGGTGGATTTTTCAAGAAGGGCACGCCGGACGAAATCGCCACACAGGAGGATTTGAATACTCGCAAGGGTGTCGAACGAATTATTCGCTACGCCTTCGAATATGCCCGCCTGCGCGGGAAGAAGCGTGTGTGCATGAGCGATAAATCGAATGCCCTGGCCTTCGGGCATGACCTGTGGCAGCGCGTTTTCAAACTGGTGCGCGCGGAGTATCCCGAAATCGAGGCTTCCCACCAGTACATTGACAACCTTCTGATGCAGATCGTCCGCGACCCCTCGCAATTCGATGTCATCGTCACGGGAAACCTGTTCGGGGATATTGCCAGCGATGTGGGTGCGGCGGTTGCAGGCGGGCTTGGCCTGGCTCCTTCCGCCAATATTCATCCCGGTCAGGTGTCGTTGTTCGAGCCGGTACACGGCTCTGCGCCGACCATTGCCGGGAAAAACCTGGCCAATCCGATGGGCTCGGTTTTGGCTGCGGGGATGATGCTCGACCATTTCGGCTGGACAGGCGAGGCGCAGGCCATCGAGAATGCCGTCCGCGCCGCGCTCAGGGAAGGGAAGACCTCTTCGGATCTAGGCGGCTCGCTCGGCACGCGCGAAATTGGTGACTGGCTGGCCAACGCTGTTTCGAAGTCCGGGGTAGCCCGCCCTGCCTGAATTTTCAGCGGCCGTTTTTTGGCTTTCTTGGCCCTTGTAGCGCCGGCGTCTCGCCGGTTCTTGTAGCTTGTTCCCCAGGCGATTTGCCCGACTCAGTTCTTGGCCTGCATTGCCTGATCGCATGCCGACCGGAAGTTCTCATACCAGGTCTCGACGAAACTTGAAACCAAGTGGTCGACCGCGCGACCGCCGAGATTGGCTCCTCCCGGACTCACTTCTCCCCAAGTGTTGATGCGAGTCTCGTTGGCCCCTTGCTTCTCGAATTCCACCCACTGGGCAATGGTGATTCCCAGCGCGCGGTCCAGCCAGCCCACTTCGCGGCCCGGCTGGCAGGAAATAATCTGATGGTCAATGACCACTTCCACTGGCCGCACCACTTCAATCTCCATGCGGCTGCCGATTTTCCACGGCTCGCCTTCCAGCCATTTCACGTCGCCGTAAATGTTGGCGAAGCTTTTCCAGTTGGACCAGTCGGAAAACACCTCCCAGGCGCGGTCCGTGCCGGCCTTGGTGGTAACACTGTAATGAAAACGGAACATCGTGCTTCTCCTCAAGATTCATCCGTTGGATTTTCGTCCCGGAGTGGTGCGGATGGGGGATGATGAATCGCTGTTACTTTAACATCGTTTGTTATACAATGTAAAGATTAATTTTGAGCAGTGTTCCGGACCCCGGGAGGGACCTCGATGCCGCGCCACGCCGATGCAAAGCTCGAAGGCCGCATTCTCGATGCCGCCTACCGCCTGTGGAGCAAGGGCGGGGAATCGGCCCTGACCATGCGAGCTGTTGCCCGTGGGGCAAAGACCACCACGCCCACGGTATATCAGCGATTCCGCGACCGGCACGATATCCTCGAATCCCTTGGCTCCCGCGCCCGGCAGAACCTGTTTGGTGCCATCAGCCCTTCGAAAGGTCTTCCCGAACTTTGTGAGCGGTATTTCGATTTTGCCGTCGCGCACCCCAACGAATACTCGCTCATCCATAGGGATTCGGCGGTCCGTTTTGCAAAGGGGGAGTCGCAACCTGGGTTCGAATTCTTGAAGAAGGAATTGGCCGCGCGCTTGGGGGGGGCACCGGATCAGCATATCCGCCTGGCCATCGCGCTTGCTGCTCTGCTGCATGGAGCCTCCATACTGCTCATGACTAAAAAGATTGAAGCCCGCGTGGCCCGTGAAATCCGTTTGGCTGCTACCGCTGCATTTGAAGCGTTGGTTGAAGATGCCAAGGAGCATCGCTTCCGCGAGCGGGAAACTGCCGCGAATTGATCGCCGGCATATTATCTCCTCCCTTTCGGCTTCGCCCCGAACTTCAAGCATCAGTCCAGATGTCGGCCGGGCGACTCCTTCCCTTCACGCCCCGCGCCAGGAAGACTCCCAGCAGAAATCCGCCAATGTGAGCCCACCACGCCACTCCTCCGGTGGCGGCCGCGCCGGTTTCGCCGAGCGACCCCACACCGCTCAAGAACTGCACCACGAACCACAGCCCAATGAACACCAGAGCAGGAATCTGCGCGGTGAAGAAAAATATGAACAGGGGCACCAGCGTCAGGATGCGCGCGTACGGAAAGAAGACCACGTAGGCGCCCAGAATTCCGGAGATGGCTCCGCTGGCGCCGACTGAAGGAATGGGCGACCCCCAACTGAACAGCGTCTGCGTCACCCCCGACCCAATCCCAGTTAAGAGATAAAACAGCAGGTACGTGAACGGCCCCAGCCGCTCTTCTACCTTGCCGCCGAACACCCACAGAAACCACATATTCCCAAGGATGTGCAGCCAGCCGCCATGCAGGAACATGCAGGTGATGAGCGGCAGCAGGGCATCACCCAACGTGACTCGCGCACTGCCGGCCAGCGCCAGTGCGATTTTTGCCGGCACCAGTCCGTACACTTTGATGAAATTGTCGGCGGCACGCGGCGGCAGCGATATCTGGTGCAGGAAAACGACCACGTTCGCGAGGATGATCAGGAGGGTCACCACCGGCACCGTCCGCCGGAGGCTCATATCCTTCAAGGGAATCATTGCCGGTCTCCCAGGCGCTGGGCCTTTGCCGCTTCGCTCAATTCAGTTGACGTGAATGCCCGTTCGGAGCGCGGCCCCCGGTTGGGCAGTTTCGCAATTGCGCCGAGCGTGGCAATTCCTCCGCGAGCGCCAACCGCCGTGCAATTCAGCGCCGCGGCTGCGCAACTGAATTCCAGTATTGCCTCCATGCCCCATCCCTGGACCAATCCATACACAAACGCCCCGTGAAAAATATCGCCGGCGCCGGTCGTGTCCACTGCCGCGACTAGAAAACCGGGACAGAGAATAAAATGCTCGCCATCCCAAGCGAGAACCCCCAGCCGCCCAAGCGTCGCCGCTATCAAGTGGCACTTGAAGGTGGAAAAAATCTTCGGCAAGGACTTGAGCAAGTCTCGTTCGCCGGTCAATCTCTCAGGAAAATCTTTCGATGTGACCGCGTAGTCCACATATTGAAGTAACGCTTCAACATTCGGATAGCGATTATCGAAGTCTCCAACAACAGGAATGTTTTCTTTCCGTGCCCACTTCGCCGCCCGAGTCGCCGCGGCGGTGTCGTGCCCATCCACAAGCAGCGCCCTTGCCCCGGAAATCCACGAACGCTTCAAATCCCCCGCAGCAAGCGCAATCTTTTCATCCCGCTTCCACAGTACGGTCCGCTCGCCGGTGGCGGCATCCACTAGAATAAAAGCCGACTGGCTCTGCGCTCCCGGGACAACGATCCACCGGGCATCTACTCCTTCACGCGCCATTTCCCCCTTTTGAAATTTCCCGGCGGCGTCACTGCCGATTTTGCCCACATAGCGCGCGGCCAATCCCCATCGCCGGCAGGCCACCATGGCGCTGGCAACCTGGCCTCCTGCTTTTCTCTCCATGGAGACGATCTCCACCTTCGAATCGTGAGCAGGGAAGTGCGGCAGGTGGATGATGGTATCCGTGGCGTTGATTCCCAGACCGGCCACCCCCACCACTCTTGCTCTCTGCTTCTTCTTGCGCGTGTTCGCTGTCGCTTTCGTCATTTTCATTCTGGTGTCACTTGAACTCTATCCGAGTGCGCAAGTTTTTCAAGCGCCATCGCCGGGCAAGACTCGTTTAACAATTGCGCGGCGCTCGCGCGTGTGATAAAAATTTTTGTTCCACACACGCGCCGGTCGGCGCGCCGACACGCCGATGCCACTCCACGAATCCGAAGCCATCGTTTTGCAGAGTTACCCGCTCGGCGAAGCCGACCGCATCGTCAGCTTTCTTTCGCGCAACACCGGCCGCGTGCGGGGAGTAGCCGCCGGCGCTCGCCGTACCAAGAGCCGCTTCGGCTCCACGCTCGAGCGCCTGTCGCATATCCGCATCTGGTATTTTGAGCGCGAGAACCGCGACCTGGTGCGCATCAACCAGTGCGAACTCATCGAATCGTTTCTTGGCGCCTTCGGCAATTATGGCGCAGGCGTTGGCCTGGCGCTGCTGAGTGAAATCACCGAAGCGGTCCTGCCGGATCACGAACCTTCTGACCCGAATTTCCGACTACTGCTGCTCACCGCGCAGACCATCAAACGCTCTGGAAGAACAGAAGTCCCCGTCGCCTACTTCGCTCTGTGGAGTGTGAAGCTCGGCGGATGGCTTCCGGCTCTCGATCATTGCGCGCGCTGCGGCAAGCCCCTGGCTGCAACGGATCCGGCCTACCTCTCGCGCAGTGGTTCGGCCATCGCCTGCGGCAAATGCCGAACTCCAGGATTGCGCGTTTTCTCTGCCGGGGCTCTGGCTGTCGCCCGTACCATGCTGGCCGGGCGCCTGGACCAGTTGGTGGCGGAAAATTTTCCTCCGCGCGCCATTCGCGAACTGAGCGATGTTATGCTCGATGTGATCGAACACCAGATTGACCGCAGGCTGGCGTGCCGGGAGCTGCTGGAGCTGCCGGCGTGATTTCACGGTCGGGAATGCCAAAACCAACAAAAGTCGCGAAGCCACACGCGAAGCCGCAGGGGCTGACCTTCCAGAATCTTCTACTAACGCTTGAAGAGTATTGGACGCAGCGCGGCTGCATTCTCCAGCAACCCTACGACGTCGAAGTCGGCGCCGGCACCATGCACCCTGAAACTTTCTTGCGCGTGCTCGGCCCCCAGTCTTACCGCGTGGTTTACGCGCAACCGAGCCGCCGGCCTGCTGATGGCCGCTATGGTGAAAATCCCAACCGTCTCTACAAGCACACTCAGCTTCAAGTAATACTCAAGCCTTCTCCCGCCGATGTGCAAGCCACGTATCTCGAAAGCCTTGGCGTCATAGGCATCAACCTCAAGGAACACGATATCAAGTTCGAAGAGGACAATTGGGAATCGCCCACGCTCGGCGCCTGGGGAATCGGCTGGCAGGTGATGCTCGACGGCCTGGAGATCACGCAGTTCACTTACTTTCAGCAGTGCGGCGGCCTGGACCTCGATCCCGTTTCCGTGGAGCTGACGTACGGCCTCGACCGCATCGCCGCGTACCTGCAAGGAGTGGATAACGTTTTCGACGTGCGCTGGTCGGACGATGTGACCTACGCGCAGGTGCGCCTCAGGGAGGAGCAGCAATTCTCAGTCTACAATTTCGAGCATGCCGACACGGCTTCCACGCGAAAACAGTTTGAGCTCGCCGAAGCCGAAGCCGCGCGGCTGCTGGCAGCCTACGCCGCCGCAAAGGGGGAAGCGCGCAGCAAGTTTCCAGTGCTCGCCGCCTACGATCTCTGCCTTAAATGCTCGCACCTCTTCAACGTGCTCGATGCCCGCGGCGCCATTTCCGTCACCGAGCGCGCCGCCATGATTGGCCGGGTGCGCAAACTGGCCACGCGTGTGGCTGCCGCGTGGGTGGAGCAGATTTCTTCCGCGGTTCCGAAAGCCGCCGAGGTGGGAGCGTGAGGCCGCGACCGAAAGTGAAAGCCGGAAACCTCTGCGGCGATCTATTATTTGAAATCGGCTGCGAAGAAATTCCCGCCGGCATGATTGCAAAAGCTTGCGATGAGCTTAAAGCAATACTTGAAAGATATTTCTCGACAAATGGTTTGATCGATTCCTCCGCTGGTGAATCCGCCATCGAAACATTCGGCGCCGCGCGCCGCCTGGTAGCCATCGCACGCAACGTTCGAATGCAACAGGAAGACGTCACGTGCGAAATTATCGGCCCGCCAAAATCCGTGGCCTATGACAATGTCGGCGAGCCGACGCGCGCGGCCATGAATTTTGCGGAGAAGCAAGGCCTGCCGGTTTCGAAATTGCGAGTCGTCACGACTCCGAAGGGTGAATACCTTGCTGCCACGCAAGTGATCCGCGGCAGGGCCGCGGCGCAGATTCTTTCCGAAGCCTTGCCGCAAGCGATCCACGACATTGCCTGGCCGCGTTCGATGTACTGGACAGGCGCGCGCGACGCGCGATTCATTCGTCCCATCCGCTGGATCGTTGCGCTGCTCGACGGCAAAATGGTCCGCTTGAATTTTGCCGGAGTCCACTCTGGCAATCGAACGCAGGGGCACCGCTTCCTCGGCAAGGCTGATATCCCGGTGACGAATCCCGCCGATCACCTGGCCAAGCTGAAAAAGAATTTTGTCCTCGCCCGGCCGGAGGCTCGTCGTGCGAAAATTGAATCCGAAATCGCCGCGCACGAAAAGCGCACCGGCTTGCGCGCCCACGAAGATAAAGCAACACTTGAACTCGTAACCTATCTCAACGAATACCCTACAGTGATTCGCGGAGAATTCGATCCCGCGTTTCTTGAACTGCCGGATGAAATCCTGATCACCGTGATGCGCGATCACCAAAAATATTTCGGACTTGAAGCGCGCAACGGGGAACTGGCTCCCAGTTTTCTCGCGGTCATTAATCTGCCCTCCGATTCTAGGGGACTCGTCCGCGCGGGACACGAGCGCGTCCTGCGTGCGCGATTCGCCGATGCGAAATTTTTCTGGCAGACGGATCAAAAATGTCGGCTGGCCGACTATCTGCCGAAGCTTGCGTCCGTCACCTACGAATCGCGTCTGGGAAGTTACGCCGACAAAGTTGAACGCATCCGCGCCAACTCTCGCTGGCTCGCCGAGCAGTGGTTCTCCGCAGGAGTTGCGCATGCCGATGTAGCAGGTTCCGATCGCGCCGCAGAACTTGCCAAATGCGATCTCGTCACCGAAATGGTGAAAGAATTCACCGAATTGCAGGGAATCGTCGGCGGCCTTTACGCACATGCACAGGGCGAACCGGAGGACGTTGCCTGGGCCATCTACGACCATTACCGGCCGCTGGGACTCGATGATTCCTTGCCGCGCAATTTGATTGGCTGCGCCGTTTCACTGGCGGACAAAATCGATTCCGTCGTGGCCTGTTTCGCCGTCGGGGCCATCCCCACGGGCTCGAGCGATCCCTTCGCCCTGCGCCGCGCTGCGCTCGGCATCATCAAGATAATCCTGGAAAAGAATTTGCCGATGTCCATTTCGGCAGCTATCTCGGCCGGCGCGAAGTCACTCAAGGACCATCCGCCGAAGATCGCCGTCCATGAAGCTGTCGAGAAACAAGTCCTGGAATTTCTCCTGGAGCGTGCTCGGTTCGTCCTCCGGGAGCGCCGCGGCTTTGCCTACGACGAAATCAACGCCGCCTTCGCCGCCGGTGCCGACGACCTGGTGGACGCCGTCGAGCGCGTCGAAGCCGTCAAGGCCATCCGCCACACGAAAAACTTCGAGCCCCTGGCCGGCTCCTTCAAGCGCATTCGCAACATTCTCGAGAAATCCGCCGGGGCAGGGGACAAGGGGCAGCTGAACGTGAAGGCGGAATTGCTCCGCGAACCCGCCGAGCGCGAACTGCACGCGGCGGCCATGAAGATTCGCGACGAATCGTCGCGCCGGAAGCGGGAAAAGAAATATCGAGCGGCACTTGAAACCATTTCGGAGCTGCGTCCGGCCGTGGATCATTTCTTCGACAAAGTTCTAGTGATGGTTGAAGAACCGGAGTTGCGCAAGAATCGCATCGCGCTGCTTGGAACTCTGCTGCGCGAGTTCTCAACCATCGCCGATTTTTCCGAACTCGGTGGCGAGGATTCGAAAGGTCCGGCGCGGTCGCCGGGGAAGGCGTAGGCAAACGTCTTCAACTGTTGCTTTAGCAATCGGCGGGCCGACAATTTTCTTAGCGTATGAGTTGAGCAATCAGAAAGTCTGAGGACGAACATGAAATACGTCTACTTTTTTGGCGCGGGCAGAGCCGATGGCACAGGCGACATGAAAGACCTGCTCGGCGGCAAAGGCGCCGGACTCTCTGAGATGACCCGCATCAAGCTTCCGGTTCCCGCCGGTTTCACCATTACCACCGAGGCCTGCGACTATTTCTTCAAGCACGGTCGCAAATATCCGAAAGAGCTGCGCGCCCAGGTTGAGAAGAGCGTCCGGCAGCTCGAAAAACTCACCAAGAAGAAGCTGGGCGACGCGAAAGATCCGCTGCTTGTCAGCGTCCGCTCCGGCTCGGCGCGCTCCATGCCCGGGATGATGGAGACGATCCTGAATCTCGGCCTCAACGATCAATCCGTTCAAGGCCTGGCTCGCTCCACGCAGAATGACCGGTTCGCCTACGATGCCTACCGCCGGTTCGTGCAGATGTACTCGAGCGTCGTGATCGGATTGCCCAAGGAAGACCTGGAAGCCCGCCTGCGCGCACTGAAAAACTATCTGAAAGTCGCGGACGACACGCAAGTGACCGCCCAGGGCTGGCGTCAACTCGTCGGCGAATACAAGGAATACTACAAACAAAAGACCGGCAAATCGTTTCCGGAAGATCCTGAAGAGCAGCTTTGGGGCGCTATCGGCGCGGTGTTCGAATCCTGGATGGGCGACAAGGCCGTCACCTATCGGCGCGTCGAGAAAATCACCGGCCTGCTCGGCACAGCAGTGAATGTGGTGCAAATGGTCTTCGGCAATGCCGGGGACAATTCCGGCACGGGCGTCTGCTTTACGCGCGACCCTTCCACCGGCGAGAAGACTTTCTTCGGCGACTTCCTGATCAATGCCCAGGGCGAGGACGTCGTCGCCGGCATCCGCACTCCCCTGCACTTGAAAGAAATGGCCAAGCTGATGCCCAAGGTTTACAAGCAGCTCGAAGGCGTGCGCGAAAAACTCGAGAAGCATTACCGCGACATGCAGGACATGGAGTTCACCGTCGAAAACGGCAAGCTCTACATGTTGCAGACGCGCACCGGCAAACGCTCGCCATCGGCCGCGTTCCAGATGGCCGTGGATATGAAGAACGAGGGCCTCATCAAACTTGAAGAAGCACTTGAACGTATAAAGGGTGAAGACGTCGAGCGCCTATTCTATCCCGTTCTCGATCCCACGCTGCCGCGCAATGAGTTCGCCAGCCGGCGAATCACTTCCGGAATCAACGCCGTGCCGGGCGCGGCCGTTGGCAAAGTTGTCTTCACTGCCGGCGAAGCCGAAGAGTGGGCCGCGCGCGGCGAGCGAGTGATCTTAGTCCGCCGCGAGACCAGCCCCGAAGATGTAGGCGGCATGTTTGTGGCCCAGGGAATTCTGACCGCCACGGGGGGAAAGACCAGCCACGCCGCCGTGGTCGCCCGAGGATGGGGGAAGTGCTGCATCGTGGGCGCGGAGAAACTGGAAATCGACGCCGAACACAAGCGCATGAGCTCGAATGGCCGCGTCGTCCGCGAAGGCGAATGGATCACCCTCGATGGCGGCGACGGCTCGGTGTACACTGGCGAAATCGCGCTGGTCCGACCCGTTCCTCCCAAAGCCTTCGCCACGCTTCTGAAATGGGCCGATCAGGTGCGCAAGATAGGCGTGCGCACCAATGCCGACACACCTCACGATGCAAAAGTAGCGCTTGAAATGGGCGCCGAAGGCATCGGCCTTTGCCGCACCGAGCACATGTTCTTTAAGGACTTCGAGCATCCCGAGAAGAGCATCGAGCGCCAGCAAGCCATTCAGGAAATGATTCTGGCGGATAACGTGGAGGCCCGCCGCAGGGCGCTCGATAAACTGTTGCCATTCCAGCGCCGCGACTTCATCGGCCTGTTCGAAGTGATGAACGGATTGCCGGTGGTTATCCGCCTGATCGATCCGCCGCTGCACGAGTTCCTGCCGAAGGACCCGGCCAAGCAGGAGGCTCTGGCGAAAGATCTGGGAATCACGCGGGAGGTGATCCTGCGGCGCATGGAACAATTAAAGGAAGCCAACCCCATGCTCGGGCTGCGCGGTTGCCGCCTGGCCATCGTTTATCCAGAAATACTTGAGATGCAGGTGCGCGCCATCATTGAAGCGGCCATCAATTGTCAGAAGCGCGGCATTAAAGTGATACCTGAAATCATGCACCCGCTCACCATGGACAAAAAAGAAATGAAAATTCTGGAAGTCGCCACCCGCAGGGTTGCCGACGAGCTGATTTCCAAAGCTAAAGTAAAGCTTCACTACTTTGTCGGCACCATGATTGAGCTTCCTCGCGCCGCGCTTCTGGCCGACGAGATTGCAGAAGTCGCCGAGTTCTTTTCCTTCGGCACCAACGACCTCACGCAAACCACCATGGGGCTCTCGCGTGACGATGCCGGGCGCTTCCTCCCTGAATACGTGGACGAGCGCAAAGCCGCCATCTTCAAGGCCGATCCTTTCCAATCCATTGATATCCCGGGAGTGGGTCTGCTGGTCGAATGGGGCATCAAGCGCGGCCGCTCGACCCGCCCGAAACTAGAAGTCGGCATCTGCGGCGAACACGGCGGGGAAGCGGAAAGCGTCAAGTTCTGCCACCGCGTGGGCATGGACTACGTCAGCGCCACCCCGTTCTGCGTCCCGGTTGCGCGGCTGGCAGCCGCGCAAGCCGTAATCGAAGAAAAGAAGCAGAAAAGGAAGTAGAGGAGCGGGCCATCAGACCACTGGACTCGCGGCCACTTATCGTCGGCATCTGCGGCGGCACCGGCTCAGGCAAGACCACTATCACCAGCCGGATTATTGAGGCACTCTCTGAGAAGAATGTCATCGTCCTGGAGCAGGACAATTATTACAAGGGTTTCCCCGAACTACCCTTAGCCGAGCGCGTCAAAGTCAATTTCGACCATCCCGATTCCATGGATACGCCGCTGATGGCCGAACACGTCCGACGCCTTCGTGAGGGCCAGACCATCGAGCGCCCCTCCTACGACTTTGCCAATTTTCGCCGCGTGGAGGAAACCGTGCGCATCGCTCCGCGCCCCGCCATCATCATTGAAGGCATCCTGATCTTCGAGAATAAAGCCCTGCGCGAGCTGATGGACATCAAGATATTCGTGGATACCGACGCCGACCTCCGCTTCATCCGCCGCCTGGAACGCGATATCCGTGAGCGCGCCCGCACTTTGGAGATGGTCGTGAACCAGTACATGACCACGGTCCGCCCCATGCACATGGAATTCGTCGAGCCCTCGAAGCGCTACGCCGACGTGATCATCCCCGAGGGCGGCCACAATGAGGTGGGAATTGATTTAGTAGTCCAGAAAATTCGCTCACTGGTCCCGCGTTGATGGTAGGCACGCCGACAACTGAAGCAGAAAATTAAAAATTCAATTTGTTCCGCTTAAACCATTACTTTAGGTGTGGAAAGTTCTTCAATCCTCTCCTGGATTTTTCTCTGCGTCCTCTGCGTCTCAGCGGTGAAGCATTCCTTGAACCATCGTCACGTCGGCATCTTCAAGAAAAAGTACACGGCCACAAACGCGAAAATTGTATCCGGCGCCCAACCAGCCAGCAGCGGCGGCAATTGTCCCACAGACCCCATGGCTTCAAACAGCGCCGACGTCGCCCAGTACACGATGCCAATCCCCACGGCCAGCGCCAGCCCGCCAATGGCCCCGCGCGTGCCCACCAGGAACGCAAACGGCGCGCCCAGAAACACAATGATCGCTGCAATCAACGGAAACGCGAATTTCTTCTCCCATTGCACCGACAGCCGCGAAGTATCGAATCCCGCCTTTTGCAGGCTGGCGATGTACTCGCCCAATTGGCGCCAGTTCATCTGGTAATGCTGGCGCACTTCGCGTCGGAAATACGTCGGCGGCTCGACCAGTTCCGGCAGGGAAGTCACGCTGAACGGCGCGTAGCGCTTCACCTGCCCGCGCTCGAAATCGCGCACCCATCCTCCCGCCAGCGCCCAGGTGTTTTGCGACGGCTCCCAGGTGGCGCGCGTGGCATAGATCCGCCGGCGAATCTGAAACGACTGGGGATCGAGCTCGAACACGTTCAATCCGCCGAACAATTGATGGTCGGGATCAAACAGCTCGTAGTTGTAAATCCTGTTGCCCTCGCCGAAGATCCACTGCCGCGCCGGCTGAAAATACGTCTGCGCCGGCCGCCCCTTGATTTGGTTCCGCAGCGCGTCCTGGCGCTGGTTGGCATACGGTAGAAACGAATCATCCAGCAGAAACATGGCCCCGGCGACCAACGCCCCCGCCAGCGTCAGCGGCAATACCAGGCGGTACATGCTGATACCGCTGGCCTTGAACGCAATTAGCTCATTATTTTTCGCCATTACGCCGAGCGTAATCAGCGTGGCCACCAGCGTCGCCAGCGGCGCCAGTTGATACACCATCAACGGCACCAGGTAGCGGAAATAGCCCAGCATCATCGAAATCGCAATGTGGTTCTTGGCTATGTCCCCCAGCAAATCAAACAAAGTAAAGGCATCAAAAATTAAAATGAAGCCCACGAGCAGCACGCCGAAGTAATAGAAGAATCGCTGCAGTAAATAAATATCAATCAGCAGCGGGAATCCGACGGCGCTTCCCGCACCCACCGCGTGCCGGATTTCAACCGCCGCCGAAGTTCGCGTCACCGGCCCGTTCGACATTCGCACCGGCGCCGCTTCCGATTCCAGCCGCTGCGCTTTCGTGGACCCCGCAAACCATTGCTCCATCCAGGCGAAAACTGGATTTGGTTTGCGGATGGTTTCAATCCGGCGCAAAAAGAAAATTCCGATCAGCAGCCCGGCAATGTTCGCGGCCCACACGCCCGGCCCCGGCTCGACCGATCCCCCCTGGGCCATGTGCACTCCGGTAACAAACAGGAAGTAGTACCCGCCGATCAGCACCAGCGTCAGGATCATCCCTGTGGCGCGTCCGCCTCTCCGCGCCCTCACTCCCACAGGCACGCCCAGCAGAGCAAACACCAGGCACGCCGCCGGAAACGCCAGCCGCCTGTGCAGCTCGACGCGAGCCTCTCGCCACCCAGTCCCGCTCGTCCGCACCAGCGCCAGAATGGATTTCTCCGATTGCGTCAGCACCGCCGCCTTCACGCCCGCCGTTGGAGTAGAAACGTCGAAGGGAATATCGCTCTCACCGAAAGTTGTTACGCTGTACCGTGCCGGCTGGTGCGGATCATATTCGTGAGTGCTGCCATTTCCCAGGTGCAGGTTCAGGCGCTCCTTTCCTTCCGCGCCTCCCGGTTCGGAAGTGATCGTCGCGCTTTCGGCGATGGTGATGGCCGAGCCGGGCACTCCGCCGGTGGAAGCAAGAAACACTCCGCGCCAGTGAGTGGCGGCGGCTTCCACGTCTTGCACGTATAATACGAAATGCGGAAAGCGCTCGTCGAACACCCGGGGCTGCACGGCATACGGTGCTTGCGAGGTGCGCAAATCGTCTTCCAGTTCGCGCAAGGCGAGCAGCGAAGCGGGGCTGAGCCAGAAAGTCATCAGCAGCGTGATGAACGCCGTCCCTGAGGCCACGAATCCGATCGGCAGCAGCAGCCGCCGCATGCTGATTCCCGAAGCATGCAGCGCCACGATCTCGCTGTCCGCCGACAACCTCCCGAGACCGATGAGCACGCCCACCAGCACGGCCATCGGCAGCGTAAAACTCAGCACTGGCGGCATCGCGCACAGGAACAGCAGCGCCACGGTCCCGATTCCGCCGGAATGCCGGACAATCAAATCCATCAGCCGCACCAGTTGCGGAACGAAGAAAACGAAGGTAAACACAGCGAGGCCCAGCAGGGCGTGCGAACCAACTTCGCGGGCAATATATCGATCGAGCAGGCGCATGTTTGCGCGGTGGGATTCTAGCATGGGCGCTGCATTCCAGACGCGCACGCGCGCCGCCGCGTTTCCACGGAAAAGGCCTTCCCTTTGAGCCGCGTGAATCTGGTCATCCTCTGGCACATGCACCAGCCGCAGTATCGCGACCCGGCCACGGGCTCCTACCTGCTTCCCTGGACGCGCCTCCACGCGCTCAAGGATTACTGGGGCATGGTTCGCATCCTCGGAGAATTTCCGGGGGTCCACGCCACTTTCAACTTTGTTCCGCTCCTCGCCGCGCAGATCGAAGAGTACGCCGGCGGTGAATTTCGCGAGCCGTGGTTCGACATCGCCTTCACGCCCGTCGCCCAACTCACGCAAACTCAAAAACGCGAAATCATCGAGCGCGGTTTCCAGGTCAACGACACGTACGTGCACCGCTGGCCGCGCTACGCCGAAATCCGCTCCCAGGTTCGCTCGGGCGGCGTGGAAGCGGCGGTCGCGCACTTTGGCGCGCCCGAATGGCGCGATTTGCAACTGCTCTCGCAGCTCGCCTGGATGGACGAGGAATATCTCGCACGGGATCCCATCGTCTCCGAACTTTCGCAGAAGGGAAGCGGCTTCACCGAAGTGGACAAGGCCGCGCTGCGTGCAAAACAACTCGAACTCCTCGCCGCCGTCTTGCCCGAATATCGCCTAGCCGCCGAGCGCGGCCAGATCGAAATCTCCACCACTCCGTATTACCACCCGATTCTCCCGCTTCTCTGCGATACGGACATCGCTCGCGTCTCGAACCCGCACTCACCGCTGCCGCATCCTCCGTTCCGTTACCCCCAGGACGCTCGTGAGCAACTGTCTCGCGCCCGCGCCTATCATCAACGTATCTTCGGCACGCCTCCCGCCGGCCTGTGGCCTTCGGAAGGCTCCGTCTCCGACGAAGCCCTGCGCATCGCCGCCGATCTCGGCTTCCAGTGGTTCGCCACCGACGAAGGCGTGCTCGGCCGCACTCGCAACATCGGCTTCTGGCGCGACGCTGGCGGCTATCCCGAAAATGGCCAGGATCTCTACTCGCCCTGGAAGTTCGACGGCGCCGCGCGCCCCATGACCGGCTTCTTCCGTGACCATTACCTCTCGGACCTGGTCGGCTTCGTCTACAGCCGCATGGGCGCCGAAGCCGCCGCCGAGGATCTGCATCGCCGCATCCGCCTGATCGGCGATCGCGAGCCGCCCGGCAAAACCGCCACCGTCAGCTTGATCCTCGACGGCGAAAACGCCTGGGAATACTACCCGGGCAATGGACGCGACTTCCTGCGCCGCTTCTACGCCCGCATCCAGCAGGACCCGGAAATCCAGCCTCTCACTGTCAGCGAAGCCATCGCCGCCGCGCCGGACGCGCCGCATCTCGCCGGAATCTTCCCGGCCTCTTGGATCGGCGCCAACTTCGACGTGTGGATCGGCCACACCGAAGACGTGCGCGCCTGGGACCTGCTCCGCGACGCGCGCGAAGCCTACGACCGCGCCGCGCAGCGCGCCGTCAATCAGTCGGGCGAATCCGCGACAGCCCTCGCGCGCGCCTATGAAGCGGTCCTCGCCGCCGAAGGCAGCGACTGGAATTGGTGGTACGGCCCCGAACACGGCTCAGCCAACGACGCCGAATTCGACGAGCTCTACCGCAAGCACCTGACCGAGATTTACACCGCGCTCGGCGAACATGTTCCCGACGCGCTCGCCATTCCCATCAAGCGCGCCCCGGAACGCGCCCGCCGCGAACCGCCCTCCGCATTCCTGCAAGTGAAGGTGGACGGCCGCGAATCCAATTACTTCGAATGGCTCGGCGCGGGAATGTACTCGACCGATCGCCGCGGCAGCACCATGCACGGCCGCAGCAACGTGCTCGGCGATCTCTACTACGGATTCGCGCCCGACGATTTTTACATCCGCGTGGATCCCATTCCCGAAGCGCTGGCCAACTTTCCCGATTTCCAGCTGCGGGTCACGCTTTGGGATTCGCGCGAAACGCGCATCACTTTGCGCATCGAAAAATCAAAATTGGTGCAGACCGTGGTCGAACAGGGCGGCATGTGCCTGCTGCATCCCGAGCCGCTGCTGCACGCCGCGTACGGAAAAATTATCGAAGTCGGTCTCGCGCGCGAGCTCTTCGATCTTCACGACCGCCGCGAGCTGCTCTTGAGCGTCGCGCTGTGGGAAGGCGGCCTGCCCGTGGACCTGCTCCCGCTCGAGGGCATGCTGTCGGTCCCGCTCGGCGAAGAAAATTTCGCCTGGTCCCCGTGATCGCACCCTCCGCGCGCGCTGTTACCCGTCTTAATTTTGACTTTATTGAATCCGGGGTGTAGGTATGGATGGAGATTGGCGCGGAACGTGAAATGGAGGCGATCATGAAATTCATACTTGCTGCCGGAATCTTGCTGGTTTTGGCGGTCCCCGCCGGGGCGCAAACCGCCAGTGTATTTGTGAAGGTAGATGGCGGGCACTGCTGGGTGTATACCAGGGAGATCGTGCACCGCCTGGCCAACGACACCACCGTGAATGAGGACAACCAGATCATCCGCGCCGGCCATTTGTCGAATTTCTCCGGCGACATATATCGCACCATCCAGGCCCTCGGCGAAAAGAACAAGAAGGGCGAAGAAGGCTGCCGCATCTACGTGGGCATCGAAGCGGGCGGCTCGCTGGGCCCCACCGCCCAGGCGGCCAACGCCATAACCGACAACGCCCGCATCGCCAACCACATTGCCGCCGAAGTGGTCGCCATGGACAAGGCCGCCCAGAAGAAGGAAAGCAAGGCCGCCGAGAAGAAGGATAAAGACGCCGCCAAGCCCTAGCGGCACGTTCGGCGAATAGCGGGACGTGGCGTTGGCGTCCTCGTCCTGCTGGTGATGGTTATTCCCGGCTAAGGATTTCCTCCCGCCTCGTCTGAAAGTGGGAAGCCAGATGCCAATGTCGGAGCCGCCCGGCGCTAGAACCAATCGCTGCGATAGGCAATCCACCAGCACAAATAGCCGATAGGGATCGTTGCGGCCACGGCCCACCAGAACGGCAGGACCAGATCGGCGGTTAACCCCAGAAGAGTGAAACTGCTCCAGAAGATTTTTCGTTCCATTCCTCGATTCTACTCCTCCGCCATTTTTGTGGGATTGCCTGCTCAATAGCTGTTGCGGAGGAGGTGAATGGGCAACGGCAAACGGTGCGGGGCTCCGGCCGGCTCACTTTCTCCCGCCCGTCGTCCTGAGGGCGCGGTCGGCCCGAAGGATCCCTCTTATCCCCTTTTGTGATGGGGCTTTTTGTTGGCGAGTTAGCCGCTCCCCCGGGGGGTGTCTTTTTGTTGCGATTAGAAAGTACGGCCGTCGTTTGTTTTCTAGGGGTTACGGCGATTCCGGTTTCCGGGGTGTTGCGATTAGAATCGTGGCGGCTAGTGGCGACTATTGACCGACTAGTTATCGGTCTGACTGATTCTAAAGGGGTTGGCGGGCGGGACGCAGAGCCCGTCGCGGCGGACACGGACTGCGTGCCCCGCCGGATCGCCATTGTAGGGATTGGACTTAAAGCTTGGACCGGTAGTTGGGCGCGTTTCGTCATAAGAAAACGGCTCAGGGTAGCACGTTCCGGTTAGCTTGTCAATTGGTAAATATAGTTCCAAAATGGGAATATGGCGGCGGGGAAGGCTTGCCGGAGAAACGACAGGGCGGAGGGGTCATAAGTGGAGCGGGGCACAGCGGACTAGAAGGGGTGGCGGAAAAAGTCATCTCCGTTAGGGGGCCGGAGCTTTAGCTCCGACATAACCGCATTGCTTGCACCGGGCTTCAGCCCCTGAGGAAAGTCATTCTGCGTTTTTCCGCAAAATCTCTAACCGCGACATAAACAAATCCAAGACTCCGCTACCTCTTGCGCTGCCTCACCCGCGCAAGCTTTCGCCTCTTCCGATTTCTCAAACTTGCGTTCCCGTCACCCATGGTGACGCTCAAGCAGTGGTATCATCCTCGCAGGTCAGATCAAGAGACCATGACAAAACCGCCTGTAAATGTGCTGGATTTGCCGTTGGAAGTCCGAGCTGAAATGGCTCTCCGCGCTGCGGTCGAACAGGCCATTGACGAACACGCACGCCAAGGCGTCCCTATGTATGTCTGGCGCGATGGAAAGGTTTTCGAACTATCTCCGGATGAACTCCGCAACATCTCCGCACACAATCACGCCCTCTAGTCACTGAAAGCGCCGCCAACGGAAACCAGGTTAGAAGCCCCACCCGGGGGGCAAGTGACCTCACCGCTGCCCGCAAACCGCAGCTTCCCGGCGTGCTTCGTCATCAGGCGCTGGAACCGCCGGAGCGCCTTACTCCCTCGCCGACGCTGGACGTCGGTGGATTTGCGCCCGCATCGTATTTTGCGTCGGTGCACCAGAGTTGGAATAGCTCTGCTAGATCGTCTTAATCTCTTTCAAGAGCATCCGAAAATGGGGAACGACACCGTTTATGTCGCCTTGATCAAGTAGTGTCGAGGAATGATGCGCTGCAATGTCTCCAACGAGCTTAGCCCCGTGAAGGGCTTTCAAACCATCCTGCATGGACTTCGATATCGGAAGTCCAGCCGCTGAACTCGCATAGTTTATTTTGTCTTTGAGGCCTGACTTCGCCTTGACTGCTGGATCTATGGCATCGAGCGCCCTCTCAACAATTATTCGCATGAGGATTCCGCACGCGTTCCAACATTCTAGTGCATAGCACTTTCCGCTTTCCAAAAGTAGCTGTTGAATCTTTGCATCCCTAAAGCCCTTGCTCGGAAAATCGAATTTGGCATCAATCTCGATTTTCGGGCGTGGAGCTAAGCCACGCAAGTCGTTCACTTCTTTTTCAATCTTCAGTCGCACAGGGCGCTCAAGGCTATACTCCTTGCCCATCCGACGAAGTTGTTTGCCTTTGCCACATAGGTACCCCAGGGTTTGTGCGAGGGTTTGGGGTGACGACATTTCGGCGAAACTAAACAGAGCAGCAAGTTCGTCTTGCGAAATGGTCTCCCGCTTCTCCACCACAGTGTGAAAGTAAATGAAGCGTGTTATTTGCTCCTTCGGATCGAGCTCATGAAAGCTTGGGTAGAGCTCGACGAATGTGTTCACCTTTGATTTCATTTCGAGATCGATTCAACTGGCTTCTTTAGTTCTGCGGTTCCAGCAGCGAGAATCCTCCATGCGTCCACCATGCGACCACCGTCTTCGAGTTTAACGACACGGACATACCCAGATCTGATTTTCTTCTTGAGGTTGTTTACCTGCGCTGGAGAGAAGCGCTCCCGGAAAACGCGCTCAATCAGAAAGGAAATCTCCGGTCCAGTGAGGCCGTCCACCCCCTTCTGTCGTGCTGCCTCCAGAATCCAACAGAACTTCTTCCAGTCTTGCGAAAGCGACAACCACTCGGGCAGACCCTTTTCATCAGGACTGATATCAAGTTGATTTACAATTTCGCGAGTGCCGAGGGCACGCGTAATTCTTGAACGCACCCTCGCGCGGGACGCCTTGGTATGTGTCAGCTCCGGGTGTTCTTTCGTTCTGGGGGTGTCGCCGTCACTATTCTGCAATTTGCTCCGGACGATTTCTTGGAAGGCGATTTTCCTGAGCTCCAAGTCTTGAACTACCTGGCAAGCCTCTTCGGCCGACTGAAGAATTTTCTTGTGATCCATCATGTTGCCTCGTTATCTAACAGAGAATATCAAATCCCTCATGGGTTCACATATCTGTACGGACTTAATTTGGTACCGTCTCCAATTCGGCGAAGTCGTGCACGCCTAACCAGACGGGAAAGCTCTACACGGATTCGCGTATCTTTGTAATGGTGAGCGGCCCGAGCGAGATCTTTGCCGACGTCGGCCGACTCTTTTGGTTGAGAGAAATAATCAGCGCCTAACTCCATTATGCGCGCTGACAACGTTTCTGCGCGCTGCGTCGTTCCAACCCGCCGACGCGGAGAACCCGACCCAATTTGGGCAAGAAACTTCCTCGCCGCAGCGATTTCGTCGGCTGCGTTCTCGCTCGTTACATCGAGAACTACCCCGATATCGTTTCCGAATACCACCACCTTGTGCTGGCCGGTCATGAACTCCTCCTCAAGCTACCGTCTTTCACCAGATCGGAAAGCAACGCCGAACGGAACTGAATTACAGTTCGCTCGTCGACGAAAAATTCATTCCCAGTCTTTTGAATTATTTTCGCGCGAGACAGCGTGCTCGTTGTATTGTAAACAGTTTGCCTCGCTACTCGCTGGGCCAAGCCAGCCGCCGCGATCAGCTCATCGACGCTCAGTGATTGCTTCTTGGTCTTCCCACTGCGATAGGCGCAATGTTGAGCAACTAGAAGAGCCAACACCAGATTCTCTGCACTGCCCGCATCTCTAAGGAGTGTCACGTCCCCGCCTTCAGTCAGTGTTACGATCGTCTCCATTTCTTCCAACAAGTTGCTTCCCGGACCCTCGTCCCGATGTGGCACGTCTCCGTGCCTACTTTCCTCTTTGGGCCGCATCTGCGGTGGTTTCTTCAACGTTTCGGCTCCCAATTGTCTCTTACTCAACACTCCCATTATACGACTGTGAGATGCACCCTGCAACGAAAATGTTGCACGGTAAATTTCAACACCCGCAAAGCGTGGCCGCGCCGCCCCATCACCGCTGTCAACCCAGCAGTCAGCCGATACTCTCTGATACCCACGGAATGCACACGCTGTGCAGAACAAACAGTGATCGAAGAACGATCCTTAGCAAGTCGACAGCACACTCCACTCAGAACGGCGTTGCCATCGACTTTCCAAAATAATTCGCGCCGGTCTGCCGTCCCGTTTCATCTTTCTCTATATAGCTGTGCCATAGGCAGTTACATCTCTTCAATAATAACTTACTTATGCGTGGTAAAGTATATGGAAGATATGAATGTTTGATGGCTGTCCTATCAAGGGAAAAGTCACCACGTAATTCGCAAGGGCTGCGAGCCGAGTCCTGTCGCGCGTCCGAAGGACCAACGCGGTATCTCTCACAACGGCCCAAAATACGCCGAAAATGCGATTGATACCCACGGAATACGCACGCTGCGCAGAACAAACAGTGATCGAAGAACGATCCTTAGCAAGTCGACAGCACACTCCACTCAGAACGGCGTTGATCCGGACTCGGGTAGAGACTGCTGGAGTGCGCGATGGAGAGTCGGATTAGTTCGTTCTGTCTTGCCGCCTTTCCTTGGCGTCCGAAGACGGCCTCGTACCATTGCCATCCGCGTTTCGGCGTGCCATTCTGCCAGTGGTAACATCACCAATGCCGGCGCGCCATACATCCGGGGAAGGGAAGCACAGCTGAGGCCGGCCGCCCACCGGCGAACCCCCACACCGCAGACCCCCGCTCCTCAACATCCAAATTTCTACTCGCAACATCCCGAAAGTAGAATTCCCGCCATCCTCATGAAAACACATGGCTTAATTTTTTCTAATCGCAACACATTGGCATGTTTGCGTTCTCTTCTCTTTTGCCGGGAGCAACATCGTGCACCCGGCCATGCGCCCGGCAGGAAGGCCACAGCAGATTCCTCGGCAAAAACGGCCTTCGGAATGACAGGCGCACTGCAAAAGCCGGACAGACAGAGTCGGCGAGACGCCGGCGCTACGGCGGCCAAGAGTCACCGATCACCAACCAGAAGTCACGAATCACGGCTCACAAGTCACGAGCCACAGGTCCCGCCGCGCCACGTAAAAATCAGGATTGTCCATTCATGCCCGACGGCTGCATCTGTGATACCTTTTCCCGGGGCGGCAATCAGAACTGGAGGAATTCCAATTATGGCTAAGAAGTCATTCGGAACGAAGTCTGCCTGCGCCGCGCTCCTGGGCCTTTGCGCCCTGGCCGCCGTCGCCGGCCTTTCGCGCGCTGCATCGGAAAGCCATTTCGACGGCAAGACCTGGTGGAGCTACGTGAAGGACCTGGCGGACGACAAGATGGAGGGGCGCGAAACCGGGAGCGGCGGGTTGCGGCTGGCGCAGGCCTACGTGGTCGGGCAGTTGAAGGCGGCGGGCGTCGAGCCGGCGGGCACGGACGGCTACTATCAGCCCGTCAAACTTATCTCCCACCAGATCATTGAGAAGGATTCGCGCGCCGCTCTGGTCCGCGACGGCAAAGCGGAGCCGCTGGTTCTGGGCGAGGATTGCTATTTCGGGACGCGCACCGACCTGGCCCCGGAAGTCGAAGCGGGCCTTGTATTCGTCGGGTACGGACTGTCCATTCCCGAAAAAAACTACGACGACCTGGCCGGGCTGGACCTGAAGGGCAAAATCGCGGTGACCATCCAGGGATCTCCCGCGGAGATGCCCACGGCGCTGGCTTCGCATTACCAGTCCTCGGCCGAAAAATGGAAGAGCTTGCGCAAGGCGGGGGCCATCGGCGTCGTCTCGATGCCCAACCCGGCGTCCATGGATATTCCGTGGTCGCGGCAGGCGCTCAACCGCACGCATGTGAGCATGCAGTTGGCGGAACCGGCGCTGGACGACAGCGAGGGCGAAAAGATTTCCATGACCTTCAATCCTGCGAGCGCCGATAAATTGCTGGCCGGGACCGGACATAGCTTCGCCGAACTCGCGGCCTTGGCCAAAGATCGCAAGCTGCTGCCGCATTTCCCGCTGCTGGTATCGCTAAAGGCCACGGCGAGGATGGAAAAGAAGGAAGTGGAGTCGGCCAACATCGTGGCGAAATTGCCGGGCTCGGACGCCACGCTCAAGAACGAATACGTGGTGCTGTCGGCGCACATTGACCACCTGGGAATCGGCGAGCCCATTAACGGCGACCGCATCTACAACGGCGCGATGGACAACGCTTCGGGGTCGGCGGTGCTGCTGGATGTGGCGCGGTCGCTGAAGCAGCAGCCTGAAAAAATGAAGCGGTCGCTGCTGTTCGTGTTCGTCACCGGCGAGGAAAAAGGGCTGCTGGGGTCGAAATATTTCACCGCGCACCCGACCGTGCCGGCTGGCTCGATGGTGGCGAACATCAATATTGATATGTTCCTGCCCATCGTGCCGCTGAAGGTGCTGACCGTATATGGCTTGCAGGAATCGGACCTGGGCGAGATGGTGACGGAAGTGGCCAAGGCGCGCGGCGTGCGCGTGCAGGCGGATCCCGAGCCGCTGCGCAATTCGTTTATCCGCAGCGACCAGTACAATTTTATCCGCCACGGCATTCCCGCGCTGGCGATGAAAGTGGGCTACGATCCCGGGACGCCGGAGCAAAAGCTGTTCAAGGATTGGCTGACGCAGCGGTACCACGCGCCGTCGGACGATGTTTATCAGCCGATTGACCTGACCGCCGCAGCCGGCTACGAGGAAATTATCCGCGGGCTGATGGTGGCGGTGGCGAACGATGCGGCGCGGCCGCAGTGGAAGCAGGACAGCTTCTTCCGCCGCTACGCGACGGCGGCAGCAGGGAGCTAGTGGCGATGAAAACGGGCGTTCGTTTCTTTGTCGCCGCGGCGCTGGCCCTGGCGATGGCGAACGCCTTCGTTGTTTTTGCCGCGCCGCAAAAGAAAACTGCGAAAAAACCGGCCGCCGTCTTTTCGCAGGACTGCGGCCACGGCGTCACCGTGCGGCTTACTTCGTCAGCCGCTGCACAAGGCAGCCTGCTCCTCACGACCATTCAGAGTGCCGCACCGCTGGCCGACCTCAAGGCCGAGTGGGGCGGCCACGCACTGCCGCTGTGGCCGGACGCCAAGCGCAAGGATCTCGAGCGCGCGCTTGTGGGCGTGGACCTCGGCCAGGATCCCGGAAAATACGATTTGAAATCAGCGGCGCAATTGCCGGACGGCGGAGCTTTCTCGTGCAGCGTGAATATTTCGGTGCAGGAGGGAAAATTCGCGGTCGAAAAGCTGAGCGTGGCGAAGGAATTTGTGGAGCCGAGCGCAGAAGAGAACGCGCGCGCGGAAAAAGAGGGGCAGCATCTGCACGAGATTTATTCGACCGTCACGCCCGAACGGCTATGGGCTGGAAGATTCCGCTTGCCGCTCGACGGCGCGCGCAACGCAAAAAATTTCGGCCGCCGCCGCGTGCTCAATGGGCAGCCTCGCTCGCCGCACAGCGGAGTGGATTTGCCCGCTGCGGCCGGGACGCCGATTCATGCGGCGCAGCGCGGGCGCGTGGTTCTTGCGGAAGAATTATTTTACGGTGGAAACGCCGTGGTGGTGGATCACGGCCTGGGCGTGTACACGTTTTACGCACACATGCAATCCATCGGAGTCGCGGTCGGCGATGTGGTGGAGAAAGGCGCGCTGCTCGGGAAAGTCGGCGCTACGGGACGCGTCACCGGGCCGCATCTGCATTGGGGATTGATCATTGGCGAGGCGCGCGTGAATGCGATGCAGATTTTGGCGTTGCCCCTCGACTGAAGAGGAGGCTCTGGCTTCAGAGGCTAAAGCCCTTATGCATGAGGCCGTTTGCGGCGGGGCTGAAGCCCCGCCCTTCCGTTCGACCATTCGGGAGGCGCGGCGCTAGTGAAAAGCGGCGCCGAGCGTGTCGATCAGCAGGCGCACGGCGGTTTGCGCGGTGCGGCCGCTGGGATCGCGGTAGGGGTTCACTTCCACCACGTCGAAACCCACCAGGCGGCCCTTCGCGGCCACGCCCATCAGCAGTTCGTTAATTTCGGTGAAGCTGAAACCGCCGGGCTCGAGCGTGCCGGTGCCCGGCGCGAGCGTGGGGTCCATGGAGTCCACGTCGAAGGAGATGTAGATGTCGCCGAGTTGCGGGATTTGCGCGAGGGCCCACTCGACGCCGCGGCGGTGAATTTGTTCGGAGGTGATGATCTGGGTGTGCAGCTTGCGCGCGTTGCCCACGGCTTCGGGATCGTTGGCCAGGCCGCGCATGCCGATCTGGACGATGCTCTTGACGTGCGCGAGCTGCGCGGTGCGGTTGACCCACGAGGCGTGGTCGAGGTTGCCGGGCGCGCCATTCCAGGTATCGAGGTGCGCGTCGAAGTGGACGACCGTGAGCGGTGAGCTGAAGGCGCGGACAGCAGGAAATGTGATGCTGTGGTCGCCGCCGAGAATGATGGGGAAGGCCTTCTTCGAGAGGATGGTGGTGACGGCTTTGGTGATTTTGTCGTCCGTCTGCGCCGGCACGGTGGGAAATATCTCCACGTCGCCGACGTCCGCCCAGTGCTTGCCCTTCAGCACGGTGCGGTCGCCGTCAATGTAGTAAAAGCCTTCGGTGAGGTCGTGGTTGTACTCCTGCGAACTCTCGCGCAGGTCGCGCGGGCCGTAGCGCTCGCCGGGCTGACCCCAGGTGCCTTCGTCGAAGGGGACGCCGAGGACGGCGAAGTCGGCGTGGAGGTCGTTCAGGTTCGTGACGTAGGGCGCGCCGAGGAAGGTGCGCACGCCGACGAAGGTCGGGACGGCCTGTGCGTGCAGGCCCGGAGCAAGAATCAGAGCAAGGAAGATGATCAAACTGAATGCAATCTGTCGCATGTGTGCAGCCCTCCAAGATCAGCGCGCCTTGCCGGCTTGGCGGAGCATAAACCATTCCGGTGTAAATTTCCGCAATTCCGGATTCGAGCACTATGTCGTGCCGCATCGAGTCTGAGTACGTATTTTTACGCATCGCTCAGTCGCTCTCTAAGCATAACCACGCATTGACGATTGCCCTGCGCCAGCTGATATTCTTTGGGCCCCTCGTAAGGGGTCATCTCTGCACCAAACTAACGGCTGTTGGCTCTGCAGTACTTGAGCCGCCCAAACCGGAGGCGAGATTTGAACTCGTCACGGTGGAGGGCCTAATGTGTTCTCGGAAGTATCTGATTTGTGTTGGGTGTCTCGTTGTCTCGGCCTCCACCCTGGTTGTCGTCAGCCGGCTGCCCAACCGTCGGCCCCTGAATTCCTGGCCTGAATCGCGCGCGAACCAAGGAGAAATCCCCGGCGAGGCTGCGCGTGGAATTTCTCCGGCGGATGTTAGCAAGGCGCCGCCACGTGCTGGGACTACTTCGTCGATCTCACTTCCAATCACACTTGAGCAAAATGTCGGCCAGGCTGATCCGCGCGTGGAATTCATCGCCAGGGCGAAGGGAATGACCGCACTTCTGACCGGCGAAGGGATCGAGTTTGCTGTGAATGGCCCCCGGGAGAAGGGAAGCGCCGGAGCTATCAAACTGCGCATCGTGGAATTTCAGGGAAGATCCCGCCGAACGCACCGCGCGGCGAGACAAATCGTGTGGAGAGGTTCACAGCAGCTCCGTTCTGAAAGCAACTATTTTCTGGGGAACAACCCGATGCACTGGCACACGCACGTCCCGCAATTTGAGCGCGCTGAATCAACCGAAGTACTGCCCGGTATCGGAGTCGTGCTCTACGGAAGCGAGGACAAGATCGAGTACGACCTGCGCGTATCTCCGGGCGCAAATCTGAACCGAGTCCGCCTGGCCATCTCCGGCGCCAAGTCTGTGCGAGTAAATTCACGCGGTGATTTGTCGATGGGCATGGCTGACCGACAAATCATGATGGGCAAACCAGTGATCTATTCGCTTTCCGATTCAGGAAAGAAAGATGGAGTCGAAGGCGGGTATATCGTCGAGCGCGACGGCACGGTGGGTTTCCGCATCGGCCCGCATGATCCGCGCGCAACGCTGGTAATCGATCCCTCCCTTTCGATTACCTATTCCACATTTCTCGGTGGAACGGGAGAAGACACCGCCAACAGCATAGCCCTCGACAAGACCGGCAAGTTGCTGGTCGCCGGCACAACCACATCTGCGGCAACGTTTTTGGCAGGGCCCGGAACCAAGGTCGGCCCGGGCGGCGGCGCGGATTTCTTCATTGCTAAGATCGACCCCACCGTGACGGGAGCGAATTCCCTCATCTATCTAACGTTTCTTGGGGGCAGCGGCGATGAATCGGGCGGCCAGTTAGCGGTGGACGCGGCAGGAAACGCGGCCATCATGGGAACGACCAATTCGCCCGACTTTCCCGTCACCGACGCGAGTAAACGCACCAGCGGACCAAACGATATCGCCGTCGCGGAAATTGCTCCTACGGGAGCCTCTCTCGTTTTCTCCACAATGTTTGGCGGCAATGGCGGAGTTGCCACCCGCAATCCGGGTGGCATCGCCATCGACAAATCATCCAACGTGTTCGTTGCCTCCGACACGACTTCGACCGATCTACCCACCACGCCAAACGCTTGGCGAACTGCTTATGGTGGCGGAGTGAGCGATGGATTCCTTGCCGTATTTCATCCCGGTCCAAGCCCGCACGTGAATTACTGCACGTATCTCGGCATCAACGGGTTTGTCGGCATCGGGGGAGTCGCCGTGGACGCCGGAGGCAATGCATACATTGCAGGGTTCACTTCCAACCCCGGCGCAAGCTTTTCAACAGTAAATGGTTTCCAATCATCGTTCGGTGGTGATCCCAATGACGCCTTCCTGATGAAAATCAGGCCTTCCGGCACCGGTGCCTCGGATCTTGCTTACGGAACATTTCTTGGCGGCTCGGACCTCGATCAAGCGCTAGCCGTCGCCGTTGGCACAGCCATGCCGGCGACTGCCTACGTCACGGGCGCCACGCAATCCAAGGATTTCCCCATGAACGCAGCCAGGGTGGGACCCCAAACCAGTTTGAAGGGAACTGCCAATGCTTTTCTGGCGGCCGTGGCGCAGGATGTTAATGGCATGACGTCGCTCGCTTATTCGACCTACCTGGGGGGTAGCCAGACGGACACAGGCTCGAGCCTGACCGTCGTGGCGCCGAACGCTGTGTTTGTCGGCGGCACGATGACCTCGTTCGACTATGTGTGGCTCAACAATGTTCAGCCCTTCAGCGGAGCAACGGATGCATTCCTGGCAAAATTCGATCCCACTTCGTCAGGCAGCGCCTCCCTGATTTACGCATCACCTCTTAATGGAACTGCCGCGCCGGGTGTTGCGGCCATTTCGGAAGGGAATTCGATTGCAAGTGACGGCGCCGGGCACTTATTCATTGCAGGCAGCACCACTGCCGCGGATTTTCCGCAGGCAGCAAGCCAAGGAGCAGGATTTCAACAGATTTGTGCGAGTTGTCAGCAGACTCCACCGGTGGCAGACGCATTTGTCGTCGCTATCCAGGAGGACACTGCTTCTCTTCCAAGCGTATCTTTCCTGCCCGGAAGAATTAATTTTGGTTCACAAATCGTTGGTAATCAGAACATTCCTCCCTTTCTTGGCGGGATCGTGAACACTGGAACGACGCCCCTGAGTGTTTCCAGCCTCACCATCTCCGGATCGAACGCCGCTGATTTCGCACTCACTACCGTGGCTGCCTGCATGACCTCTCCTATCATGCCGGGAGCCCCGCCTTGCCAGTTCGAGATCACCTTCACACCCAGATCCGTCGGGCCGGAGCAGGCCTTTCTGGTTTTTTCAGACGACGCTCCGGGGAACACGCAGAGCCTGGAGATGGATGCGATCGGACAAGGGCCGCTTGCCGTGCTCACACCTACCACTGTGAATTTCGGCAGCCAGCCCGCGGGAACTGTCAGCAAGGGAATTTCAGTCACGTTGATGAATGTTGGAAACCAGCCACTTTCGATTACATCCCAGCAAATTGTTGGGCTCGATGCGGCCCAATTCAAGAAAGTCAACTTCACCTGCGCAGCGAATCCCGTGGTCCAGCCGCAATCATCCTGTGATCTCGGCGTGGAATTCGCGCCGCAGGGCACTGGTTCTTATCAGGCTGGTTTACAGGTGGTGGACAATTCGGGCAACCTGCAGGGCGCTCAACAACTGGTCCCGTTGGCAGGTCTGGGTACAACCCCGGCTCCGATGGCGGCGTTTCTGCCAACCCAAATGTCATTTGGAAGCCAGGCCATAGGCACCACAAGCTCAAGCCAGACTTTGTCTCTCACCAATACCGGCAGCACCGCCCTGACCATCAATAGCATCGCTCTGACAGGCCCCGATGCATTAAATTTTCAGATCGCAGCTCCCGCCGCCGGGAATTGTCCCACAACGGGTGGAACGCTCGGTATTGGAGCGTCTTGCACCCTGGCACTGCAATTTGCGCCTCTATCAGGAGGAGCAATGTCTGCCCATCTGACTTTCACTGACAATGCGGCAGGAAGTCCGCAAGCGGTCCCACTCAGTGGCGCCGGGCTGGCGCCCGTGATTCAGATTTCGCCTGCGAGTCTCAGCTTTGGAGTCCAGACGCTGGGAACATCGAGCCCAGCATTGGGCGTCACGCTGAAGAATACGGGCAACGGGCCGCTCGACATCGGCTCGCTGACTGTGACTGGTCTCAACCCGGGAGATTTCAAAGTGTTGGGGAATTGCCCGCCATCGCTTGGTAACGATCAAAGTTGCATGTTCAACTTGACGTTTTTACCTGCGGCCGCAGGAACTCGCCAAGCATCGGTTCTTATCCAGGACGACGCTCCAGGCAACCCGCACTCGGTCTCATTGGCAGGAAGCGGCGCGGTGGCGGGAGTCGGCCTCTCGCCCTCCACGACCCTTAATTTCAACCCACAGCCCGTCGATACGTCGAGCAACGCAGTACCCGTGGCCGTCACCAACACTGGAAACGGACAATTGGTGGTGAGCAGCATCTCCATTGCAGGGACCAACTCGGGAGACTTCTCGCAAACCAACAATTGCGCAAATCCAATGGCCGCCAGCGCAACGTGCACCGTTCAAGTGATATTCACCCCGACGTGCGTTGTGGGAACGGCCGCCAGGACAGCGACGCTGCAGCTCGTGGATAATGCTCCCGGTGGATCGCAATCGCTCCCGCTGAGCGGGACGGCCACGGGTGATTTTTGCATTGCACCGGCACCGGGTGGTTCGATGTCGGCAACCGTGCTTCAGGGAAGCACAGCAACCTACAACCTTGCGATCCTGTCCTCAAATGGATATGCCGGCACCGTGACATTCAGTTGCACCGGACAACCCGCCGAAGCTGCCTGCATGCCTCCGTCGGCACCCATCAGCGTCACACCAAACTCTTCCCAAGAGTTTCAGGTCGAGGTGACCACCGTGGCACCGTCGTCGTTGCATCCCGGCCCGGTTCTTCAACGCCAGCCAGAGTTGCCGGTTATGACTGGTGCCGCAATGCTGACCCTGCTTCTGGTCATAGCCATGTTGGCCTCGGTCTTCACGCTTAGGGCACAATCGCTAGTGAACCGCGGCGGCCTGGGTGTTAGAGGGGATTACAGAATTGAGGCTCCTACTAAATCTATGTTGCTGACCCTGCTGCTGGTATTCTGGTTCACCTGCTGCGGAGGAAGTGGTACCGCTGCCCCTTCCAACCCCGGAACGCCCGCCAGCTCCTCCCAGCTCATTTTGAAAGCTACCGATGCGTCGAGCAACAGTTCCACGACCGCGGAGCTCAACCTCGTCGTACAACCTATTCGATAGCTCCTCCGACAATGCCGGCCAAATGAGCCGCGACTCCGACCATGAGCGTTACCGCCACTAATAAATCACAGGAAATCACATCTTGAACTTCTCATCGCCACATCTCAAAGTAACATAATATTCATTCGAGGACATAGCGTATGCTGATTCCAGCTATGTGTCAAGGGAATTTTCACACGGACGTTCGGCTGCTGAGGTTGGTAAGGTCCGGGGGGCGTGCTGGTCGCTCAAAGTAGAGCGGCGAGCCGAGGTGTGATTCAGTGGATGGCCACCGCGTGGAGCAATGAGCTATCCCCTTGCTGACGCCGGTGCAGGCGAGGGAATGCGGGCTTCTTAAGGGTATGCGGAGGCGCCTACCTGCGGCAATGGCCGGACATGCAAGTTGCAATCGTGCCCGCGGCTGCCCCAGCAAGGAACCAGACCGCATTCCGGCGGATTCGGCGTCCGATGCTGCCGCCCTTTGAAGCATTGATTGCCGCGTCACGCTGCTGGGTGAGCGCAGTCATTTTGGTGGCGTCGTCGGCCGCGTTGAGTTTGGCCGCTGCTAATTGCGCCTGGCATGCGCGGCAGTCTTGAACAAAGTCGAAAAGTGGCTTGAGGTCCGCGACCGGGATGCGTGCTTGGGGGCCATCCGGCAATTCTGAAATCGAGGGCGCACTCGGAATCTCGGGTCCGACGCCGGCTCCGGCACCGACCTCAGTTCCCTTCCCATCCTTCGCTCCCATCGGTAGCGTCTGGGTGGCGGAGAGTAGTTGATTGGCTGATGCAATAGTGGAGGCAACAGAGGGAATTGCAGTAGGAACTGCGCCGCCGACACCCCGGGCATTTTGATCCTGGGTCAACAAAGTGATGGGCTGCGGGAGTGAGAGATACTTTGGAAGCTCGGACAGAATTTGAGCCGGCGATAGGACGGCCTGCTTGAGGGCGTCAATTTGAGCTAACGTGTCTTTCAAATTCGCGGCACGATCGCGCTCGCGAGCGTCAGCAGCATCAATTATTTGCTTTTGGGAGGCCAGTGTGGCTTGGAGCCGGACTAGATCGTCGTGGGATGCGAGCCATCCGCGGATGAGGATGCCAATGGCGATTAGGACGAGAACGAACGCGCCAATTTTCAGTTTTCCGCTCATCTGTTGCCTCAATGATTCTGGACGGAGCTGCCAGAATTCAGCCGCGCTTGCGCGGAGAAATGGCTCGTGATTCCCTGCCCTTGCGTCTGGTTGTGCGGCTCGCAGGCCGTGCATGTCCACCTGGCCGGCACGACGGCTGTTGTTCTAGAGCGACGACGAAAGATGGAGGAACGCGATGCGGCAGAGCACTCGGCGGCTTTGTGGCGTACTTGGGTGGTGGTGAAACCCTAGTCGCGCGCGTCCACCGATAGCGAGCGGAGGAGTACCACCAGGAACGAAATTCGGGAAGGGTCCAGACCATGGAGTTCTTTTGGAGCGCGCTCAGATCATCTGTTGCACAAAGAAAAAACCAGCCTAAAAGGGGAGATTCGAAAGCGACGGGCTCGAGCTATTTGACCGAAGTGACGCTCACGTTCATGGGCTGGCCGGGATTGACTTGGACAGCCTGGGCGACCGCGGCAGAGGAAAACACGGGATTCCCCGCGCCGTCCACTCCTGCAGAGCGAACGTAATAGACGATGGACCCGTATGGAGGGCCTTGCTTGAAGGCTGCGGTGATTCCGTTCGTCAGCGTCGTAGGTAGCGGCGAAGGATTGGGAACCGAACCAATTCTGTTCAGCGTGACACCCCCATCCGGAGTCGTTCCGAACTCGAACCCACTGACACAATTTTTGGCGGATGTCGAAGCGCAGCCGGGATCCACACTGTAGTCAAACGACCATGTGAGGGTGACCGAAGCGGCATGGACAATCTTGTTTGATTCGAAGAGCAACGCGGCGGCCAACGCAGCAAAGGCGAGCAACCCCGCGACTGGTTTCGGCTTCATGATTACTCCTTAAACCTCTAATTTGTGTTTGTTGGTGATTGCACCGGAGAATATCGCGAGACCCGAGCGAGGACTTGAGGGGCATAGTCCTGGTTGGCCCCTCCATTCCAGAGCACCAGCGCGCGAGTGAGATCACCCGAGGCGGCACCTATTTTCCTCCCCAGCACTATGCAGCCTGTTCGAATGCCGGTTGCGGGATCGCAAAGTGTGGGCAAAAACCGTTCGACAAATCCGTTTTCGCGAGCGACCTGCCCCATCACCTGCATTAGGCCCCAGGAAATTGACCGGGCTATTTCCTCGGTAGCGGACACTCTCAACGGCGCGACATAGCGCGTCCGAAATGCCGGTTCATAACGGATGGCATAAGGATTCCAGGCCGACTCCTGCTCGATCACAGCGCAAACGAGCGAAGGTGAAAGTCCCTGCTGCACGGCGATGGTCCGCGCCAAAGCAGCAAGCGCGGAAATATCAGCGGGATCGTTTGGCACGGTCAGTGTTTCATTCGGTTGAGGTCGATCCAACGGATCGGTGGGAGTGGTGAACGCGCCACTCCCTTCTGGTCACAAAGCTTTTCAAGCAGCTCATAGATGTGCGGCAAATGATTCGTGGCCATGTCTTCGACGAATGCGCGAGTGATCTCGTCGTTGCGGATGCGGCGGTACATCCAACGCAAGAACACAACCAGTTGCACAATCGAGGTGACAGCCACCGTCCACCAATATGGTTCGATCATTTCGCGCATGGCAGTCGAAATACCTCAGTTCAGGCCGACTGACCGGCATGAATTCCCCGCCTACCCGAAGAGCGATGCGATGCCCGAGCCGACGCCGAAGAGGCTGCCGAGGCCGCTCGTGGAATTTCCAGCGGAGGCACGCTCGCGGACGCCTAGTAGCTCTGGAGGGATACCCATGGCGTGACCGAGCAAATTCGTGTCGATACCATACGTTTGGCCGAGGGCACTCAGTCCTGCGAGTTGATCCCGAAGCTTTTGGTTTGCAAATGCGATTTGATTCTGCTGGGCCTGGCTGGCCAATGCCTGTGCTTGCTCCCTTCCGAGTTGGGCGGTGAGCTCGGGGGCTCCTGCTGTGTCATTAGAGGCCGCCAGCCGATTGGCCGCGCGCTGACGCAATGCGTCAAAGGCAGTGTTCGCCGCTCCCATGCTCTGTTGTGTGATGGCAGATTGTTCAGCAGGCGAATACCCCGGCCTGTTAAGGAGATTTTGAATCGCCGGCAGCATGAGCGAGCGGTCCTGGGAACCTTGCTGGTTAGCCTGGGAGATGAGTTGATTCTGCTGCGCCAGTTGCTGGTCGGTGAGCTGGCGTGTCGAGTGTTGTGCTCCGCGTGACATTGTTGCCTCCTAGAAGAGTGTTGAGTCGCGTGGGCTCATGTCAGCCGAACTCGAAAACGGGACGAGCCGGCGGCAGTAAGGGGTCCAGGCGTCGTCCCGGACCCATCCAAGTGTTTCGAGCCGGCGGCCGAATCTCCGGGCGATCAGCGGGGGAAGCCAGGCATGCGCGTCATCGAGCCCGCGAGCGCGGAGGTCTTGTTCTCCGGCACGTTGAAGCGCGAGGAGACTTTCGAACCGTTCACGGGGAGTTTGCCGGACTCGATCGGCGAGCAAATACATCTCGCAGGTGAGCCGTGCGAGGGAGGCCATGACCGGACAACCGGAATTGTCCTCGACGACAAGCTTTGAAATAAAGATCGGGTCCGCAAGGTCCGGAAATGCATAGTCAAAACCCTGACGCTGGTGCATGCCGCGGAGAGTTTCCAGATCACCGGATGAGTACTCACGGACTAGCAATGTCCTGGCCTGTTGACTTTTCCATTGTCGGGGAGCTAAAGGAGTTCCCTGCCCCGACCAAAGGTCTCTTTAAGGATGTACTTCTAGGAAGCTAAAAGATACGATGTCGCAGGAGTGGATGGACCCTACTGACTGCCTCGGCCGCCTCAAAGGTAGTTGCACCGGACGAAACGCCGTGTGCAGAGAGAGCGTCTTGCGCCGTGCCAGAGATCTGTTTCTGCGCTAGAGGGTGTGGCAAAGGCTCAAATGACTTGTCATCCTCCAGGGCCAGGTGGACACCCTCGTCGGCTTCAATCAACACAATGATTGGGGTGGAGCTCTCCGAAGAATTCTGCAAAGCCAGCCAGTGCGAGTTCGAAAACCGGCTTGCATGGCGTTGCCAGTCGCCGATTTTAGTCAGGTAATAGCGCCGTCCAGTCATGATCCCCTCAAGAAGTGAAAGAGTAGTTGTGTGTGACGACGGTCGCAGACTGCCGGCCGGCAAAAAATTGATGGTGCGGCGCACAGCTCACGGTCACTTTTTCGCCGCACTCGATAACCAATTCAATTCGCTTGATGCTCAGAATTCCGTATCTGCCTGCGATCACATCACTCAGGCAGAGGCGCTCCGCGCGCATCGGCGAACCATCGGCGAGAGTAAAGACATGGTGCGGAGTCACGTCCAGCGACTCGTTGTTTGAGAAGAAAAATCGTATGAAAGTATCCGCGGGGCGAACGACCAATTGAAGTATTCGCGTCCATGTCTCGCCACCCGATACCGGTGCCGGACAACGCAAATGTTCGCCGACGCTGCAGGAATCAATCGGAGTTATGCCGCGCTCCTTTGTGATCACTACCATTCCCGCCCGCAGACAAGTTCCGCTCCCGCCTCCTGAACCGCCGCCGGTGCCCGAAGCTGTCGTCGCAGCCACCATGGAACCCTGAGAGAGCGGGACATGTCCCTGCAGTGACTGTTGTTGAGCTGCGATGTTTGTCTTTCCAGGCTGAGCATTGGCGGGAGTTCCCGCGCCCCCTGCAACCCAGTTGAGCACGGAAGCCGAGTCATCCCAATATGGATAGAAGTAGTATGTCGTCGCGGGAGTGAGAGACGCCACCGCAAGCGAACCATTTGGAACAGTCGTGGTGGATCCGTCTGCGCGAGAAATCACCAGCCCGCTCCACGACCAGGTGATACTCGATGTCGTGGAGACGTAGGTGAACCCTCCCGACCATGTCGGGGGAACCGATCCCTTCATCAACAAGCCAGGCTTGGTCGGATCCACTTTTCCTGCCGTAAGAGCCGTTGAGAGAATTCGGGCGTAGGTCGAACCGTCCGAGATCTGATCGTCCAGATCCCAGCCTTCATTTGGGCCAAGAGAGGCGTTTGCAAGCCGCTTGAGGGCTTCGTAGAGCTGGGGATTTGCGCGCCGCAACGCTTCGATTTGAGGAACAGTCAGCATTTTTGATTGGTCTGTTATGGATCCGGATTCAAATCGAATAGGTACTAGTTTGTGCCGCGCACAAATGCAAATGGATCAGGTTTGGCCCAGGACACAAACTTTGTCAGTGAAAACCACGAGTTGGCCGCATTGGTGCCAACTTGAAACGCGACGCGTTCAGCGAGGACGTTTGTGAATTGCTCCATGTCTCGGGCGGCCGGCGACGAAAGCGTCCAAGATCCGAGCGACGTAGTGTTTACGTCCCCAGGTGAGAAGGCGCTAAGCGACAGAGAACCGGATCCCTGAACATATGCCGTCAGGTAACCATACAGATTTCTACCGCTCATGTTCGCGTTTCCCAGGTACGCGGTGGTGTAGTAGGAATGGATCGGAGACCCGTCGTCGGAGAATTGTCCTTTAGTGAGAGCGTAAATTTTTGTGCTGCTGTTATTACTCCCCAAGAAAACCTGCGCCATACCGTTGCTGCGCTCGATCAAACCGCAGGAGTTTGCCGAGATCATCCATTGTGCCCACTTTCGCGAGCGTTCGGGGGATGTCAGGGCGGCCACCAGAGGATCCTGGAAACCCTCGGTGTAATCGAGCACCAGGATTTCATTTGGCTGTGTCGCGGTTCCCATCGGCACGCCAATAAGGATCCGCTTGTGCTCCGTATCCACCTGCACCCAAAGCCGATGGCCATACTGCCAGTTGATGGAATCCCACGTGGGCTGGAGTTCCTGCGAGATCTTGATCGGTTCGCTTCCATCAAACAGGTAGACTCCGGAGCGCCCTGCGATGACGACCCATTCTTCGCCAAAACCGACACCATGCACAGACGTGGTGCCGACTTTGTTCGACACTTCTTCGACGGCCCAGAGAGATGGTTCGTTAACGCCGTCCGTCGCGGTCACATACATTCCCCGTTCTTTCACGAAGTAGAGGTTGTTGCGGAGCTTGAACGCGGCACGCAGGCCTTGTCCATTGTTCGCGGCAACTTCCATAATTCCACTTACGCCGTCATAGCTTTCGGGTTTCTCCGTCGCCGAGGCGCGGACGAGGGAAGCGTTCTGGGCCGCATATGTGGGAAAGATCTCGATGCAGTCGACAAGGAAGTATGCGCCGGCCGGTGCGGGAGTCCCATCTGCATAGACACGCAGAAGGAGGTCAGAAGGCAACGAAGCCTGCACCGGAAACAGGTCTGCTGTAAATTCTTGGTAGCCGCTGGTGGCCTGCAAGACGTTCACAGCCAAACCAGTCCCAATCGGACCGAGCGAGGGACTGTAAGCGTTGATGCGCAGAGTCCCCGCCGTCAAGTTTGAACTGCTCTTCACGCGTGCGCGGACGGAGTAGTCCGTATTTTTCACCAGCAAGGGATTCCCTGATGCATCAACGACCGCACTTTGAGTAATCAGGCCATGAACGATGGTGACCCCGTCAGCTACGATCCGGAATGCATCGCCCCAAACTACATCTGAAGATTCTCGGGTGGCACCAGCCCCGTTGGTGGGATCTAACTGCCATCCAAGGGGACGCCCACTGCCAGAGGCGTCCCACCCTCCATCAAACGTCGGGTTTCGCCAATTGGACATTTTTGCTCGCTCACCCCACCAGAACAATCGCTCCGCGTAGTCCATGACTCCGCTCTGATCCGGCAGCTCGATCTGAGCGAACAAATAATCCATGCTTACACCGCTGAGCAGAATGGTGTCTGAGAAATCCACATCGGACGTTGTGGTTGTGTTGTCGTTGATCACCATTGTCGCAGGCACATGGAAGAAGCTCGCCCCAGCGGCTGCGGTGAATATCAGCAGCCTCCGAACAATGTTCGAGGGGCCGGTGGGAATATTTGTAATGTGAGCTTTGAATGAACCCGCCGCGGTCCAGGAAGCAATCGGCGACGGAGCTGTCCAATAGCCCTGCCGGGTGACGAACACGACCGCGCACCGGTGCACCCCTGGCGATATGCTCCCGGCACTTGCGGAATCAACCGCTGATGGTCCTTCCCCCGGGCCAACCTGGCTCACGCGGTCTACAAACGTGTCGTCAAACTGCCGCGGAAGGTCCTGGCCAACCAAGCCATCAGAAAATGCCAAGTACTCACGGCCAAAGTGAGTGGTGGATGCCAGGTAGAGATTTGGCGACATTCCAGTGTTGATCGTTGTGAGAGCGCCCGGCGTAACTTCTTTGTACAGGTTCCCGAATGAGTCCAGCACCAACAGTCTTTGGACTAAATTTGTGGTCCCATACGTCTTCAATCCATTGACTTGAGGCGTGCCCGAGAGTGGCGGAAATTGAGATACAAGACCCGGGCGTGTACGAATCCCTCCAGGAAAGAATTCAATGTCGGCAAGGTCCGGAGACATCCCCGGTGGCACATCGGAAGGGTCGAGGAGCGTCACCCAGGTGCCGAACGTAGTCAGCGGCAACGGCGCAAAGGATTCGATGGACATAATGATTCCGCGCTCCTGGTTTCAAGTCGCGTCCACGAACAAGAACGACGAGGTGGGTCGCCCCCGTGCACTACAAGTTGCGGTGGCAATACGATCGAAGCCCAGCATTACTGCAATTTCTTGAAGATCCCGTAAAACGTGATGGCGTCCCCGCTGATGGCTCCAGGATATGCGCCGGCAGCCAGTTCCGGGAATGCGCCTGCCGCCGCACCCTGCTGAAAAATCTTCACTTTGCAGGAGTTCATCGCGGCACCCGGCAAGAAAACATAGTCATAGCCCGCAAGACCGTCCATCCATGCAGTCCCATTGATGGGCGGCTGGTCCGAAGCGACCAGTGGAGACTGGGAAAGATCCAGAGCGTCTCCACCGGTCGCATAGTTTCCCGAGGCTGCGACCGTGCCAGCCACGTGAATGCGCTTTCCGTCGTCCCAGGTGTCTACAATCGTGAATGTGAGAGCCATAGCCCCTCCGAGAGCATTGCGAGTTTGAATTGCTACTGCCGATTCGTATCGTTCCAACGCCGTGCTATCATTTCCAGTTCGCAACGCAACCTGGAAACTCCCGGGTGAATCAAACTTCGGGGATTCAGCAGATTGGCGGGATGCCATACCGACTAAGCGAACTTCCGTTCCAATAGGAGCAACGATTGCGACCTTCGGTGATCATCTGCGTGGTAGCGCTTAGTTTCGCTGCAGTGTTTGTGAGTCGAGGTGCTGGTCAATCGTCCGCTTTGAGCTCCCCATCCAACCAACCGTCTCCGACCTCCACTGCAAATTCCCCACTTGTGGTCGCCAGTGGCATCCATGCGCGTTCCTTGGCAACGCATGCCGATGGGGCTATCGAAGGTTCGATCCACGGCGCCCGGCTCTATTTCACCGCCGCAGATGAACCAAACAAATTGCTGGCGTTGCAACAACAGCTCGCGGCCGAGAATTTGAAACCTTCATCGAGTGGTGAAGGATTCACTACAGTCGCTGGTATCGGAACTCCTGGCTCCCTGGGGGATGGCGGCCCGGCCAAATCCGCGGAATTGAATCTCCGCCTCGACTCCATCGCCATGCGCAGCGGAGTCGCAGTCGCTGCCGACGGATCCGTATTCATCGCCGATACACAAAACGCGACGATCCGCTGGATCGCTGGGCCGAGCACCTCAGAACCCGGCGTGATTCGGAGCATTGCCGGCAAATGGGGCCCTCGGCAAGCCGTCGGATTGATTGCGCCTATGGGCCTGGCACTGGATCGAGCGGGTACGCTCTATATCGCGGATCACGGCGCCAACGCAGTGCTGAGACTGAAGAGTGCCGGCACATCCATTACCGCCACCCTCGAACTGGTCGCTAGCATCGCACAGCCGGCAAGTATTGCCGGCACTCCGGACGGGAAGAAACTGTTCGTAGCCTCCCCCGAAACGGGCCACGTGTTTGCTCTGGATCTGGATACGCACAGCTTGCAAGACGCATTTGCATCCACCAGATCTTCCATTCCCCACAAAAGTGAAACTGGAGTCGGAGTTGCGCTGGCCGGTTGCGCTCGATCATTTTGCCCAGCGGGCCTCGCTGTCGACGGAGCCGGCACGCTGTTCGTCGCTGACGCTGTCGGAAATCAAATATGTCGCCTGGACTCGGGTAATCATGAAATCAAGATTCTTCCCTTCGGATTGAAGACGCCCGGTGACATTTCCTTCGATTCAGATGGGAATCTGTTTATTGCTGAACAAGGTCGAGCTCGCGTGGTAAAAATCGCGGGGTTGGGTGTCCCGGTGAATAGCGTTACTCTGTCACCGGCGGCGACGGATTTCGGCGTTGAACCCACCCACGGAACTTCACCCGCGTTTTCCTTTACATTGACCAACGGAACGGCAACCGCGCTCGCTGGTCTTAATGTGAACAACTTCCAGGGTGCAGACCCCGGGGATTTTCAGACTATCTCGAGTTCCTGTCTGGCATCCCTTGCTCCAAGCGCGACCTGCCTGATCAACGTAGGATTTGCTCCCACGGCCGCGGGTACTCGCGTGGCCCAGCTGGCAGTAACGTACACTGGCGCAGCGAATCCCCTTACGGCGGATCTGACGGGTACTGGAGCGGATTACAATCTTGGTTTCGCTGCCAACCAGAGTTTTGCCGCCACTGTGGTTGCCGGAAACAAGGCGACCTACAATTTGCAAATCACTGCAGACAGCCACTTTCCAGCAGGTTCCCCGTATATGGCTGCATTTATCTGTCCACCGATCGCTGCACCGACGGCGACGGTGATTCCTGCCGGCGATCTCGGCCCGATGACTACATGCAATTTCATGCCGCCGACCGTGACCATCACACCCGGAATGACAACTCAGTTCTCGCTCGTCATCGAAACCACCTCGCGCTCTACCGGCGTTCTGGGATCGGTTCCAGGATTTTTCGGCAATTGGCTAGGTGGCAATCGCAGGCTCTTTCCTTTGCTCCCCGCCCTCCTGGCCATCGTCATCATCGTTAGTTCATCGGTTCGACGGCCGACCCCAGTGGCAAAAGTAACGTCGAGAACCCGCTTGGCTTACTGTCTCCTTCTCCTGACAGCTGCTGCTCTCATCACCAGTTGCGGAGGAGGTGGACCTAGGATTCTAGGTACACCGGCCGGAACCGCGAATTTTCTCATTCAAGCCACGGTTCAAAATGCCCAGGGTACCTCGCTCAACGTTACGCGCAGCCTCCCACTTCAATTGACCGTTCAATGAGGACCGAATTTTCACCTAGAGGTAGATGACCCGGCGCCGGTACCCGTAGGGTTTACGTCTCCGGGCCTGGATTTGTTCCGGGCGCATGTAGCGCTGAATCAGTTTCTCCGTGGCCATCTGCGCGGTCCCCAGGAGATCGGCGGCCAGCGCTCGAGCTCCGCGGGACCGTGCAGCTAACGCCGCTGTCGCGTATGCGAGTGGATCCGTAGCCGATCGAATTTGAACCGGATCGGTCCCAAGGGTGAGCAGAGGTAAGATTTTTTCGTACCGCACTCTGACCGTGATTGCTTGAGTCGCGCCCACCAGATTGATCTTATCCTCACGCCATTCCCACAACCGGAGATATGCGCTCGGCTGTAAATTCAGCATCCCGCCCCCGCTCATGAATTTCTCCATGGGGACAAATACATCCGTTGAATTCGCAGTGGCTCGTTCCCACAACATGTGCGGCATCAAACAATCCGTCGGGAGTTGCGGGCTGGAAACATCACTGATCTCGATGGGGGTGATCCCCGTCGTTCCATTCACCTGCAGCGCTAGGTCCTGTTGTTCGGCCAGCACACTCACGCCGCTCTCTGCCAGTTCCCGCTGCAAACCCCGATAAGAGGAATTCAGCAGCGGCATCAACAACACATCCGTGAACACCGCGCCGGAGGAATCGTTTACCAGGGCGCGGGCCAAGCTCAGAGCATCTTCGGCCTGCGAGTATGCTGTTGATGGAACTACGGGCATGAATGCCTCCGAAATGAAGTGAGGGAACTTTCTACGGATCGGCCGCAGAACGACCTGGTTCCTGTCGCATCCACGGCAATCCGGGACATCCCGACCGGCAAGCCATTAAGTCGGGATTGGAGACTGGCGCAAATACAAAGCAACGCCAAGAATCGCACTGATCGCCGCGCTTACTCCACCGAGTGCAAGTGTGCTATGAAGTCCCGCTGCAAGATTAAAGTGGTTGGGATCTATTCCGATGGCGGCGAACCCTGTGACGATGCCGTTAGCTCCGCCAGAAATTCCTGCAGCTACAATGCCCTTCAGCCAAACGCGCAAGTCCATGGGGATGATCCGTTCTTCCGAAGTCGCGCAGGTGTCGCTCAGAGCCCGAGCATCAACTGTTCAGCTAAAATATCCGCTCCAGGTCCACGTTAGTTTGTTGGTGTGGCTGCCGGCGGGCGTCACGAAATCAATTTGGATTTCCGATGCACATCCAGGCAATCGTATCGGTCCCGCTCGATTGCGTGAGAATGACGCTCGTGGTGGACGGCTGAACACGCACTGTAGCGATCGCCGATTGGTCGTTGGCCACACAGACGGGGGTTGAGGCAAACGGCGTGGGGAACGTCACCGTAGCTGTCCCGCCAACCAGGGATACGGTCCCTGCAAATTGTCCCGAGGCTCCCTGGTTTAAATGCTGCGATACCGCCAGTGACCCGTACACCGCGGAGCCACCAGAGTCGCGAACAAATCCCGGTCGAATTTCAGTGGTCACCGGCCCCTGGCTCAACACCGCGTCGTCAAAATATACATAGTTGTTCGCGGCGGCCGTGTTTTCCAGCAGGAACACTCTCATCGAATGTGTGACCGTGGTGGAAAGACTGTAGGCGTTGGGGACGCGGAATATCACGCCGAAATTGCGGGTCGGAGTCCAGGTGTTCGCCGTCGCTACCTGCCAATCGGCGCCGGTGACGTTGCAGTTGCACGTGATTCCATTGTTGTAAGTCAGGGAGGCGTTGGTGGATTGCCAGTTTCCAGTACTCGTTGAAGTTCCCGCGTAATTTGCGGTTGAGAGCACGCGTGCGTTTGCAGAAGCGGTCGTGATCCGGTCTGCCTCGGTACAATTCGCGTCCCAATAAAATCGGAACCCCGGCCGGAAATTATTCGTGGTCAGGCCCGACGCCACCCGGACCATAAATGTGTATTCCCGGAGTGCATCCACTTGGATGCAGCCGGAGTTCACTCCCAACCCAGCCGTTGCTCCGTCTCCCACCCGAACGTTGTAGGTGCCTTGGGTGTATGTGTCCACCCCGGGATTTGAGCCAGCGCTCGATTCTTGCAGATAAATTCCGCTGCCGGCCTGATTGACATTCGTACCGCTCACACCACCCCAGTAGTAAAGGCTGGTTGTGTTCTGCCATCCTTCGAATCCTGAATTTCCCAGCAGATTTGGCCCCGCAAGATCATTCATTCCGTAATGCATGGACGGAAGCCAATTGTGGCCGTTGTTGTCTATTGCCACGGTCGCGGTGGCGGGCTCGTTGGGATTCACTTGGTTGGTGTTGCTGAGGGAGAGGTAGGGATCGATGACATGGATGCCGTTAGCCGAGCCATCGGTGGGAAATTGAAGACAGTTGTAGACTTTTTCGCAGCGATTGTTCGGCCCGATCGTAACGGACAGGGCCCCAACAATGTTGAAACAAATCTGCCCAAATGCGGCCGAGGATGCCTCGCAGTCATTCCCGTAAATCAAATCATTGTTAGGGTAATTCCCGTTCGAATCCTTCTTGATGACGTACCCCGAGGATGCACCCGGCGCCAGGGTGCAAACGTTTTGCTCGATCACCATGGCGTTGTAAACGCCGGCGAAACTGAAGCACGTATCTCCAGTCGAGTTCAATCCCACGTTGTTGTGCCGGATCAGCGTGTTGGTTGCGTCAAACCCGCCTGTGGATGTGTCACCGAAAACTCCAAACGAATTTCCACCGCTCCCCAGTGCCAGATTGTTGCTCTCAATCACCGAGTGGCCGATACTCGTGACGTCAATTACCTTTGAATTCGCGCCATTTGCCTGTAAGTACATCCCAACGATGTGCACATAGTTAATCTTCGACGAGGCCTGGTTTGCCTTCTTCACCGCGGTGCAGCCGGCCGTGGCGCAGGCGATATATCCGGATGTGTCTGTGTTGGGAAGCGTGCTGATGCCGCTCTCCTGGTAACCGTAGATGGAAGCACCATCCCCGGTCAGCTCGACCGCGTCATTGTTCGTACTGTCAGTGATGGTGAGCTGTCCTTGGCCCCACAAGAGCGTAGTTCCAGCTGGTATGGAAATGCGCGTGCTTCCCGTGAGAGTACCTACCATGCCGCGTGCATCACATAAACTGGACGATGAAACGGCCGCCGTAAGACAGGCGTTGATTTTTGCCGCAGCATCGGCACCGGGAAAACGCTCAGCCTTCTGCACCTGGTTCAGCGCATTCACTGCCGCGGTGCCGTTGACGTCGAGCCCAAATTGCGGGTTAGTAGTATTTACTCCGAGGGACGTAGGCGTAAATCGGTGCGCCCCGCTGAAAGTGTTAGTGAACGGGAGCGAGCCCGCGTTGGGGGCTGCCCCGGTGTCCGCGAAGCTTGTGGTGCTCCCGCCAGCCACGTAGTACCAGCTGGTTGCACCGAATACGGCGTTATTAACCGATGTCCCGCGCATCACGCAGAAGCCGGCAGGTGCCAACATGGAAGTAGCAGGCAAGCTCCATGTCAGGTTCACCGTGCCATTGCCGCCCGTGAGAACCACGCCAGCCGATACCGCCGAGGGTGCGCCGACGAGAGCGCCGGAACAGGACGCAGTTGTGGCCCGGACGCTATAATAATAGGTTCCATTCGCAAGCGAGCCGCCAGCCGCAGGAGTGCCCGACACATTTGTAGGCGGTGCAAACTTCGAGAACTGAATGTCCAGCGTATCGTCGGCATTCGAGAAGATGCCTGCATTGAACCCATAGTTGGTGCCGTCACCGAACGCGAGGCCGAGGCCGGGATCAAGCGCCACGTTGCCCTGTGATGCCGCTGCTTTTGCCATGCGAATAGGCGGAGCGTCAGTGGGAGCAAACTCGAAGAAGTCTGTGCGGCCCGAGGTCGAGAGGCCACTCCCAACGTAGTCAAGCCCCGAACCGAAGTTCTGAATGATTGCGCCTTGAATCAGATTGTTGGAACCGTCCGTCACTTGGCAGACGGAGAGGCTGTTGGTGCACCAAATCACTGCATCCCGAAGCGTGCCGGAGGTCATGCGGATAGCTTTGCCAAGCTGTCCCGCATAGGACTGAACCATGTGGACGCCCTGAATAACTGAGCCGCTTAAGTTGGCATCTGTTCCAATCACCGCACATTGAGAGCCACAACTCGCGTCTGAGACAGTCACATGGTTAATGGAGATTTCACTTAACTGCGGAACAGCAGTAGAGCCTATATTGCCGGAAGTGTTCTGAATGGAAATCAGGTCGCTGTTGCAAGTCTCAACCGATACGTTGTCGAACATCCAGTCGCCTGGTCCGGAGCCGGCCGTGTTGACTCGTTGGGTATATGAGAACGGGCAGCCGATGAACGTAGCGTCATTCAGCTTAAACAGGCCGAGTAGGGGAGCCTCGCCAGCAAGTGAAGTGTCGCCCACGGCACAGACAACGTAGCTGCTGTTGGTGGAAGCTTGGCCCTGAACGTGGTCCATCCAAATCCAGAATGAGTTGGTGATGACGTAGGGGCAATTGTCTTGGTGCCCAGTATTGGCTACAAGAGCGTCAGTGTTCTTGAATGTAACATTGACGGTGCGCAACTCGAAGGCACGATTAACGCCCACCACCGCAAGATTCTCGAAGGTAGAACTGTTCCCTGCACTGGTGAAGATTTGGAACACGCCAGCGTCATTCGGGCTGGCTCCAGCAGTCACGTTGATTTGCACCTTGGGTGCCCGCGTGAAGGCACCTGATGTAGCCCCCGGCGTGTGACCGCCCAGCAGGTGCACCATGCAAGGAATCGTAAACACAGGATTTGTGGAGGGCGTCTGCGGCTGTGAGACGAGATAGGTGCGGGCGATGTTCGAGTGGCCAGGAGTCGGCGGGAAGAAAACGCTTCCTCCGAACGTCGCATTGGCGCACGACGCATTGATGGCCGCTTGGATGGCCGCAGTGTCATCTGTTGCGCCATCACCCTTGGCTCCATACGCGGTCACATCAACCCGTGGTCTTGGACCCAACACACTCTCATTGCCTCCAACGTTAACTGTTGTTGGAGAAAAAGTACCGGGACTGAATGTCCCAGATGTCAGCGTGCCCGCGACACTGGCGTTGCCGGCAACCGTCAGGTTTCCCCCCAGCGTTAGTCCGAATGCCGAGATATTGTTTCCAGATCCGCTCGAGGAAAGATCGGCAGGCAGAATCACATCCGGGTACGTAATCGTCCCGGTGATACTTGGCCCGGATACTTGCACCTGATACCGCCCTGGCGGAGCGTAAAAATGGTAGTTGCCGATGCCGTCTGTCTGGAATGGATTGGCGGCCGCCACCGTCATTGTGGCGTCCGTGTAAATTGTCGCTAGTGGCGAGCACGGAGTTCCCGTGGCGGTAGGAACACACACTCTCACGGTGGCCCCCGCAACCGGGTGTCCTGATGGCCCGAAGACAATATCGTCTTTGCGAGACCCTTGAGCATGTGCCGTGAAAGCGATGACCATCAGTCCCAGCGCAATCGCTACGACACCTCTTGCAGTCTTGCCGACATGCCTGTTCATTTTCGTTGCGCTTCCCTTCCAGATTTTACTTCCCACCATCGCCTTGACAAGTGGCCTGAGCTTTAAGGCACGAGTGGTGAACCTTCCGCACCGCCTGCTTCATTGGCGTATTAGCATTGTGTAAACATTTCGCGCAACATGGAAAACAGGTTCACTTTGGCACATCGTGGGCGGCATCTTGCTGCTGAAAACACAGGCCTTAGCATTGGTATAGTACATGCAAGTACCAGAACGGGATAGTTGATCCCTTGGCAACCCTTCGTGGGTTGGGTTTGGAGATAGAGATGACCAATCAAAATTCCTTGCGAATTCCAGCGTTTCAGCTTGGAGTTCTGCTTCTAATTGCAGCCGCAGCTTTGATGCTTCCATCCGGGCTGCGCGCGGACACTGTCACTTACAATTTGACCCCTACGGACACTCTCTCAACTGACAGCGGCTCGGTGACAGGTTCGTTCAGTTTGAACACCGTCACGCAAATACTTAACGGCGTCATCGTGGCAGATGGAATCACATTTACCTGCACGTCCTGCGCATTTATGGCACCCAATGGGTTTACGACGGACGTAGGGTTCCAGGCGCTTGGGCCGGGCGGCAGTTATGTTTTGCTGGGTTGGGCAAGGGTTCCATCCCTACCGTCCTTTTTGACTTTCGACCCCGCCCACTCATATTGCCAAGGATGCACAGCAAATTTCGATTTCTTTACCGCTGGCGACTCGGCCATGAGCACGCCGGAACCGGGCTCTGCCCTGCTGTTGATCTCAGGGCTTGCAGTGCTGCCTTTCATGCGCCGTCGCCGGGCGTAATCTCAGTAGCCTTTGGGCAGGCATCGCTTCGGGAACAAACCTGGGCCCCATATATAGGCAATCAGCGGCGATTCCTCTCGAAATATCCATCCGCATTTTCCCCTCTCAACTGCTGGATGTCTGGCTGTTTCTATTACTTCGATCTTCCAAATCTTGGCGGGGCCCAGGCGTGCCCCTCGCGACTAACCCAGTCCCGAGTCCATGTCTCGCAGCCTTCTCCTTGTCGAGAATGGCGCCGCAGTGCCTGCACACCGCGACTGCAGGTTTCACACGCTCACCACATGCAGGGCACTCCACCATTCTTGCCGGCACATAGGCCCATTCTCGTTCCACGCCCATTTCGATTGCTGCGCGCCGATGGAGATCCGATATTTCGCGGAAAGAATGCCCGCGCGCCCACATGGTATCGCCGTCTGAAATCAGGCGATGGTAGTAGGCATCGCGCCTCTGCGTAGCTCCCTCTAGTTCCGCACTGCTTGGCCGGCTGTCCGCGCATACAAATATTCCGTGGTCCTGCAGGTCTTGAAGGAGATCCTCCGCAATGTCTCGCGCTGAAATACTGAATGGAAACCGGCGGTTGTCCCCAAGGTCCAATGCATCGCCTCGAGCGGTGATCAGGAGTAGCGCGTATTGTTCGTCCTTTGGGCAGGCGGGAATGTGATAAACGCCGTGTGTTCGGGAAATGTACCAATCCTGGTCAGAAATGGACGCGATCACTACGGTGGAGACAGTATCGCCAGTTGAGCGTGTCTCCTCCAGAATATTTCGAGGGCCACGCGATTCTAGTTTTGCCGGAGTCAAATGCATATCCTTTCTCTTCTCGATCACTTCACTGCTCACAATTCAAATGACTGCGACGGCGAGACTGCCTTGCATTCAGCCCACTTGGCTCGTTCGCCACACGCCCTTATTGGCTTAGGGCCTCATCCACGTGGCAATCCCATTCGCGCGCCCTGCGCGCTTCGCGCGCAGCAATCGCTCCTCGCAGATAGCTGCTAGGTTGCCGTCGCGACCACTCGATGGCTCGCACGATCCAATCACAAGCCGCAACCGTTAAAGGTATGAATTCCCCTTTTGATCCTTCCAGAGTGAAGCAATGCTCGTAATCTCCCCGAGTTGGATACGGCCCAAGCCCTGGAATCCTGATTCCATTCTCCACCTCGACCGTTTGTGTGTACCATTCCTCGGGTGAACCGTAGGACTCTGGTGGCATCCACCGTTCAATATGCCAACGGTTTTCAGGTGCGTATTTCGGCACGCGCCGCATCTCGATCATTTCCCGCAGGACATTGCCGTGCGCGTCACGGTCAGTCCACCGCCCTCCCACCCACGTTAGCCTGGCGCCGCCCCAAACTACGCGGAAATGGGGCTCACAAAATCGATTGCATCCCCCGGCTCGGGCCAGCAGATCTCGTATCCGATCAGGTGCTGTATGCGTTTCTCGAATGACGCGAATCAATGTCTTTGGCGTTTTAGGGGCACGGGCTTGCCACCACGGCAATGGCACCGTTGTAATCCTCCCATGCCCCCAATTGAATTGGAGATCAGTACCCAGCCGGGATTGCCAGGTTATCGATGAATGCACCAGAACGAGGCGATTCATTCCATACCTGGAATCCTGTCACGAAGTAGAAGATGTATGCAGACGCCAGACCGCCGCTGGCTCCGTAGATGGGGAACACCGTTTGCCCGCCCACATCGTAGAAGTCGATGTCTTGCATCACGGCACGGCCCCAGTGCGAGAGGTCGAGAAAATCCACCCTGGACTGGTTGGCATTGATGCTCGACTTGATCGGCACACCGGCCATGGACTTCTCACCGGTGAAAAGCAGGTCCAGATCGCTCGCACGCCCACCAGCACCTTCTTTGATGATCTGCGAGATAGTCACCCCCAGCTGTTCCCACTGGTGCTCCTGTTCAAGGGAGGTGTAAGCAATCAGCTTCGACACTTGGTTCGACCCGAGGGACTTGCGGACCTTGTTGATTGCCAACCTTACCGCACCGGGAGTCAACGCCGAGTTGTTCCCGTTGACTCGCGGAGTAGCCAGTTCAACAGGGTATGTAGCGCGATTCAGGTTGAGCCAGGTTCCCGTTATTGCGTTCGATTGATGGTACAAAATCCCAAACAGCGAAACGGGCTGGGCGCCGGTAAGTCCGTCGTGAACGATGACATCGTTCGCGGAAGTTCCAGCCGGAACGGAATCCACTGTAATTGTGCTGCTAAACGGATCGACGGCGGTGACGTTGCACGACCCTCGGTTGGTTGCCAGCGTCGGATCGTAGACCTGAATCGTCTGGTTGTAATAAACCAGGACCGACCCTGGCGGCTTCGCCATCGTAAAAGTCGAGCCGCCGATGCTCGAAATGGTTCCAAGCACCCCGTTGCCGTTTGTCTGCACCAGTTTGTCGAGAAATGACCGGAACTGGGCCATGGCATTCTTCACTTCACGCTTGGCCGCGTTCTCGATGGCCTTCTCCGGCGCGTTCGACGCGTACTCCACCAACTTCGTGATTTCTACTGCATGACGGAAGAACACCGGCGTTACTTGGGCAACGTCATACACTGTTCCGGAGCCGCGGCCCAGGTCGCCGCCGTCCATGTTGGCCAGCCCCGCCTTGCCTCCCGGTCTGATTTGCAGGGGCAGACGCATATTCCGCGAACTGACGCGTTCCACGTCCCCCCGCTGTTGAATCATGGTCAGGAGAATGTCGTCCCGTTCGTAAAGCAATGGCAGTTTGTCCCGCACTTTCTCCAGTTGCAGCGCAACAGATTGCGCATTCTGCATTTGTGCCATGTCGTAAAACCCCCTTGGAATGAAAAACGTGTTTCACGCCCGACCGCAGGCGTGCGTTCCTACATCTATGCTTCGCAACGTCCTCGTTGCTTGCGTTGCTACTTGAGTGCTTGGAGCTCACCGAGTTTCCGATGTGCTCCTGGGGTGTCCTCCTCGGACAGTGGAAGGAAAAACTGGTGACAAAAGTGCCTTCAAGCCTCAGCACTGGTTATGTCTTCTCGCGCTGGCTGGATGCCCTCGCGCCTAAAACAGATTCAAGATGTCCGCATCCGACATTCGCCCATAGTCGATCTCGCGGGGAGTCATAGGGCGTCGGCCGTCATTTGCGGCACCCCCGGTCCCGGCAATGTCGACTCGGCCTTCTGCCGCGCGCTGCCGAGTGCGCCTTTCCTGGGAGCCTGCAACCAACGTCGTCGTCCATTCCCCGAGTACCCGCTTTGCCACACCCGGCAGCGCTTGCCGCGCGCGGTTGGTGATCAGGGAAACGACAGCCCGCTGATGCTCCACGTCCAGCCCGCCTGAACGCAGAATCTCCCGCGTCTGTCGCGCCAATTCTTTGTTCGACTGCAACGAAGCATCAAGCTCCCGGTAGATCTCGCCAACCACCCGGTTGCGGGCGCTTTTCGATATCCCCTCAGGTAGAAGTCTCTCAACCTGAGATTCGATGGCCATCAACACGCCCTCTACTGCGGATGCATTTGCGGCTTGAAGAAAAGCTGACTGCTCGTTCGCCAAGTGTGCGCTGCCATTGTCAGTCCCTTGGATTTCGGTAGAAGGTTGAGCTTCCTCTCCTGTCCGCCCAGGCTGTTGTGGCTGTCTGCCCTGTGAACTGGAAATTGAGGTCGGTTGATTCTTCGCGCCGTCACTTGATCTTCGTTGGTTCAACTGCCCGGTAATGGCCTTCGCGAAGGAATGAAATGCAACTGGATCGAGTTCCGCTACTGCGCGTGCCAACTCCGCATGGTCCTCTGGCCGACTTGAAAAAAACAGCGAATCCATGCGATTTAAGTCGGCCAGGAGAGCTGTCGCTTCTCGTGCTTTTTCTGGCGTCTCGAAAGCCTGTTTGTACTCGCTCGCCTGTTCCCAGGCGGACCGCAATTCCGGGTTGGCATCCAGCGCGGATCGCAAATGCTGAGGCGGCTCACTCAGCCGCCCCTGGGGGTGCGTCTCTGAAACCCTTTCATCCCCGCTGACTGCGTCCGCTTCTGAGTTCCTCCGTTTGCCCTTGGCCTCAACATCACGCGAAACTGGCCCGGGTGAGATACCAAGGATTTCGTCATCCGTTGGTTTTGCTCGCACCCCGCTCGCGGCGGTATGTGACGTCCCATCGTTCGTTGAATCGATGGTCGGTGTGAGTGCCTGCCCTGCGCTCACACCAGCCAGCTGCACCTCTGCTCGCAAACTCGCTCCTGTCGGTCCCATGATTTTTCCTCTTCTCAGTTAGCGGAATCAGCAAAAACACTCATTCGACCCTACAGCAGTGTTCTACCCGCGCAACAGCCCGTCGACGTCGCAACCCTAACTGGCTGAAATACAATGGGTTACAAATACATGCCTTGCGCCCAGTCGAGGGTTTTCCAAATTGAAACTAACGTACTATTCCCCCTACTGCGTGCCCCTAGTAAATCTCTACTGAACGGGGGCCTTCGTCACCGAACGGATTTCCGACTGGCCGAGCGATGCGACCGCCAACCCCGGCAAAGTCTTCTGAGGTGCAGCATGAGCGCGTCACTTTCCGTCTCCACACAAGCAAGCCCAAGATCCTCTGGAACCAATCCAGCCGGCATCGAACGCCGTCGCCGCAAGCGCGCAAAAATTTCTGCCCAGGTGCATGTCCGCCCGGTCAACTCCCCCGAGCCTTTCGAAGAAATCTGCAAGAGCGTGGACGTTTCTCGAGACGGGCTTCTCTTTGTCGCCGGCCGCGCCGGGTATTGGAAGGGTCAGCGTCTCGACGTGACATTTCCATACTCGAATGCGGCTGCCGCCCTGAATCAGGCGCAGGCGGCGGAAGTCGTCCGAGTCACCGAAACCGGGAGTGCGCAGTTCTCCGTCGCTGTTCAATTCCTGGCCGCGAAGACTGAAGCGAAGAGTGAGCGGAAAGGCGCCTCTGCGGATCCTTTTGTTGGCGCCACTGCGGAGCACGTGCCAGCTCCTGCGTCAACTAAATTGCAGTCCGTTGTTCTTGCAGTTGAATCCGATCAACGGGTCGCAGACACCATGCGCACACTCTTGCAAAATGACGGATACACCGTTGTGATTGTTCCCACTGCCCAGCAGGCGCTTGAAGTGCTTCGCACCACAGTGCCGTCGGTTTTTCTCGCAGAGGTTGAAGCTGAGGACATGTCCGGCCACGATCTTTGCCTGATCATCAAGCGAAACGATCGCTTGCAGCATGTCCCCGTAGTCTTGCTCACCCGCTCGGCCCAGCCCGCCGATTACTCGGCAAGTCATCAGCTTGGCGCCGTCGTGTGCATGGCCAAGCCCTTCAAACCGGAGCGACTGCTCCATGTCGTGCGCCTGGTAGCTCCCCCTCCGGTCAAGGGTGGCAGCGCTTATAGCACCCGCCCCGCAAGTAGTTCCATCGAGCGCACTCTTTAGCATTTGGCTGCGCCCTCGAGCTGGGGGCACAGTGAATCCTGTCGCACTGTCCCCGCCCACCAAAGTCATTCACCTCCGCGGGGCCACGTTCGAAGGCGCATTCACCGCAGCAGCCTGCTTCATGGCATACGCCTTGTGAAGCATCGCGTGCGCGCGCACATTCGCATAACCGGCAGGAGCCTCAATTTTTGCCACTTGTCCCGCGTCAGATGAAAACCAGCGCATGCAGATTCCCAACTCCACTTCATGATCATCCGCAAATTCGTCCGGCATGATACTCGGCAGAATTGTCTCCAGCCCGCTCGCGGGATTCCTGTTCACAATAGGACCCTCGGCCACCAGTTGCGCAATTTCCCGGTATTGCTTCGTCCGCGACTCCTCGCCGGGGATTACAAATTCCTCCAGGCCGATCAGCCGCTTCACCAGCGCCATATTTTCCGGGTGTCCAATAACCGCCTGAATTTCCGCATCCGGATTCGCCAACAATTGCAGCAGCACCGCTCGCTGCTGCGACCACAGTGTCGGGTACTGCTCGTCCGTCTCCGGGTAACTGAATAAATTCCCCTTCAGGTCCGCAAGCCGGATCCACTGCGATTCGAATGCCGCTCCCGCCCCCAAAAGCGTAACCTCCACGTCGTTCGGGCGGTTCTTGCGGAAGCAGTCCACAGCCAGCAGCATCACGTCGGCGTGGAAGAATTTCATTCGTCGCCAGACGAGGCCGATTCGCCCCATCGCCTGGTCCCGGGCCATGGCATACCCCGCAGCCGTGTCCGTGTTCTGCATCGCGCCGCCAAAAAGCGCAGGAAAGGCCCCCGTCAAGAATTGTGCTACCGGCCCCATCAGGTTAGCGGCGTGCTGCGCAAGGTCTGGGGGGACCTCCGCCGGCGCGGGTTGGAAAAATCCTTCGGCCAGCGATTGCCCCGGTTTTGCCCGGGCGGGATAATGCGCGCCCGGTTCCGCCGTTTGGTTCTGTAGCGCATCGAAATCCAGCACCTCGCTATCTGCGTAAATCGGCGGGATGCCGTACTCGTACGTTTCCACTTGCAAGTTCGACAGGGTATTGAATCGCTCCTGCACACTTATGAGCGCGTCTCCCAGCCCCGGACGCCCGCTCGATCCGTCTCCCGGCAGGGCGTGCAGAACGCGCCAGTGATCGTCCATGTTTTCGTTGCGCGATTCACAATACGCTTCTCCGGCGAATGCCACATAAGCGCCATCAGGAAACATTTGCAGCAGCTCATCACGGAGCGATTTGTCCTCTAAGGCAAAGAAGGCCCACGGCCGCAACCATGTCCGCTGAAATGTAATCAGGTTGATGTTAAAATCGCCTCCCTCTGTCAGCGGACCGCCCTGCGATTGTGCCAGCCGCGCCAGACGCTCATATTGCTGCGACCCGGTTCCGACAGGGGATCCGATCTTGTCCGCCGCCTGCGGGTAGGCAGCTCTCAACCGAGCCTGGTGCACTTCCATGTTCCACTGCAGGTAGGGATATTCATGCATCTCGTTGGCCCAGGGCGGAGTCTTCAGCTCCAGGCCGCCGACGATCGTGACGACCTCTTGCCCATTCGGAACTCGCAGTCTTGTTGCCGCCGAGGGGATCGTGACCGCCTCAGCCGCGACAAAATTCTCCTCGGTCAGCAACGCGCCGCAACGCGAACACGATGAAGCGCCCGTGGGTGCCGGGCTTGCCGCTGCTCCCACACCGTTGCCTCCGCCGGCTTTTGGTGGTTCCTCCGCCCCGCAGTTTGGACAGACGTAAACATCGCTGCCCAGCTTTACCTCTCGCGCCGCGATTTCAGTCTCCGGGTGAAATCCAAATCGTTGCCCGTCCACGACGTAGCGGACGTAAGCCCCCACCTTTCCATCCGTCCATAGCCGGAACGCTTCTTCGACAACCAGATTTCCGATTCGATTGTTGCGCTCCACTAAGGAAGAAACTTCAGTGGCCGCCTTCGCTGCGGCGACATCCTCCTCCGCCTGAGCCGACGACGGGAAAAACCTCACGCGCGGCACATCCTGCGACAGGACAGAGACCAGAGATAATCCAAATGCTTGATAGATGTTTGTGACGAATTCATACCGCGGCAGATCTTCCAGCGAGCTGTTGTCGGAAAGCTTCTGCTCGAATGGCAAATGCCAGTTCTGGTCGCGCTCGCTCCACCACAGGTATTGCAATCCACGCCAGAATTGGTGCGCCTGTTTGATCCGCCGGATTTCTTGCCGCCGAGTGGACTCCGATTCCAAAGAAAATTGATAGACAAGCCGCCGCAGGGCCTCCTGCAATCTTTCCGGAAGCTGCTCGTTATTCTGGCCGTACGCTGAAGGTGCGGATTCACCCCAGCCGCTAGCCCGATTTCTCCCTGCCCCTGCGGCCAGAGGAACTGCCAAAGACCGTGGCGCCGCTGGGCCTTCAACCGGCACAAGCGATGCGTCGGCCTCTAAAACCTTTCTCTCAATCGGCATTCGTTTCTCGTTTCGCGAATTTCGCAGATGCTGTGATTTCGGTCAGATATCGACGGGATTCGCGCTTCAATCGCTACTTCCCACTGCAATCTCTCCCGAGCTCTTGGTGAAGGAAATCAACCAGGTCTTGATGATTTGAAAACACGTGTGTCTCGGTCTTCGGCGATGGCCCCTCGGAGACGGAGTATCCCCCTGGAGCTGCCATGCCTTGAGCCCCCGGTACTTGCCGGTGCACGCGCGCGACAAACCCCTTCTCTGCCCTCCCGGAGTGCGCCGGAACCATTTCCGCTGCTTCGATCTCCACCCGGTGTATCGGCGGCCGATTCAAATCAGCGGCCCCGGAGCTCGAATTTCCTTTTCCGTTCGCGTCACTTCTCCCATCAGCCTGCCCTTCCGATTCCGCCAACCGGGCGGCGTCCGCCTCACGAGCAGCTTCCATAGCTTGACCCAGAACTGGATTGATGTGGTACCGACCTCGAATAAACGGCATCGTTCCTCCTACAAGTTTGTTTGCCTGAATTTTATGGCTTGGCGATCTTCCGCGCCGACTCGAACTCCAACATGCGGGTTATCTGTTGCCAAGACCGTCGCCTCAACGGCGAGGCAATCATTGATTCTCGATTTGCCTGGGGAATGCTCCTGCCCTCCGGTCCTCTTCCAGCTCCGGCGGCTCGAATTGGCGCTTGTTTGCGCCGCGATGGTCTCTTCGTCGAAGGATTTGCTCGAGCTTCTTCTAGCTTCGGAGTCATCGCAGCTACCGAAACGGGTGGGAGGCCGGCTATGCCAAGGATCGAATTCAGCAAGGCTCGATTCTCAGCCCGCAAAAAAATGTTCTCTGCCTCGAGTGCGCGTGTATACCGCTTCTTGGTGAGGCGTCCCCACATTTCACGTACCCTCGCGACAATACCCTCTAAGCCGCGCATACACGCCCCCGCATTTCTCCAGCCCGCATTGGGTCGACTACCGTCGCCGCCTTCGGAAGGTGATCGGCCGCAGCTGGCGAGATTCTTCCAATACCGCTCTTCGCGCCTGGATAGCCCTGACTGTCGGATCCTCGGAGGTGACTCGGGCCGCCAGCCTCTGTTCGTACGGCAGGTAAATCGGACTCGCTCCGCTGGCCCGGTATCGAGATTTCAGTCCATACCGCGCAGCATCTGCCGCGTCATCGCCGTCCATCTTTTCGATGTCTTCCACGCGGATGGCATCCCGCACCAGGTTAGGGATCGTGCGAATTAACTCGCCGCAGTTTTCCGTTACAATCCATTCTCCGGCGTCGAGCATTTGGTACATCAGCATCCAGCCGCCAATTCGATCGTTGTCCGCAGGGGTCGGCCGCGGAAATCCTTCTTCGACGAATACCTCGCCCATCTGATCCGCGATGGAGGCTTCCTCGGTGCGTTGTGCGAACGCGTCCGGCGACAGGTAGATCGCATCGATTTTTTCCCGGCCCGCCGATCCCTTGCTGCGTTCAACAATCTCCCGCGCCAACTCTCGCGGCGGCATGCGGTGTGTGACGAATTCGCGGTACGTAATCACCCGCCTCGATGAAGCGTCGCCCCCCTCCCCGCTCGCACTCTCTGGCGCTGCCGCATGCCAATAGACAGCCGCTGGGTGTTCGAAGCCCCAATCGAGTGAAATCCAACGTGGCCACCATGGTTTCCAATCGATTTTCTCCGCTCGAACTATGTGCCGCGTCTCGTCGAACCGGTCAAAATACTGGCCTGCAAAGACGTCCCAATCGCCGTCCAGAAACGCTCGCTTCAGATGCGTTGGCAGGGCGCGCAGCGTCTTCAGATAATTCTCATCCGCCGCGTAGATTGGATTGTCGGAGACACGCGCGGGAATGAATTCGTAGTCTCCGGGATCATAGGCCCCGGCATTCTCCATGCCGGCCGCCGGACGCTTGTCCAGCCACAGCGACTTCACCCAGGCGTGCCCGATGTTTCCAGGATTCGTTGCCCCGGCCATGCAAGGAAACGATCCCGCCAACGGGCATCGATTGCGGCTGGTGAGGAATTGCCACTGCCGCAGCGTGAATAGGGTCAGCTCGTCAATTCCAATGAATAAGAATTCGGCCCCTTGATACTGGTGCACATCATTTTCGCTCTGGCAATACCCAAACCGTGTGGTCGAGCCGTTCCGCCATGTGACTACATGCTTCGAATCCTGAAAACTGTGGTACAACTCGCGGGGAACATCGCGCCGAAAATACAGCAGCAGTGATTGCTCCAGCTCGGGGAAGGTCCGCCTCAGCAGCAGCGTATGAGCGCCCGGATGCTCTTCGGCCTGGGCCACCGCTTCCATCAACAGCGCTTTGGATTTTCCAGGTCCGGCCGCGCCACCAAACAAGCGGTATTTCGCCGTGGAAGCGTGGAATCGCTTCTGTTTCTCAAAGGGCTGATAATCCAGGTTCACCTTCGCCGTGTACTCTCCCGCCCAGCGGTCGTCACCCGATAAGATCGTAACCATGTCAGACCGCTGACTCAGCGGCGGGAGCGCAACCCGACCTTCCTTAAGCGATGGAGCGTATCTTCTGCCCCACGTAGAACGCCGCGGCTCCGCCAATGAACGCAGCCCCGATTGCCAAATGGTGTACGCTGAACACCGCGCCGGCAGCAAACGCCCCAATTCCCGCCAATTGCACTAAATAACCAATCGTTGTTTTGTTCGCAGCCATTTCCTCTCCTCTGCAGAAATCGCCCGGTCCCTACTTCTTGTCGGCCGGCCCTGTCGCGCCTCGAAGCGGCCGCGGGATGTTGTGGATTAACTGAACCGAAATCGGCTCATTCCCTTTCGATGGTCGGTCATTCAACGCTTTTGTGCATTCCTTCAAGACATACACCAGCGCCTTTTCCTTGCCTTCGACCTTGGCCGTATCTCGGAGATTGATCACAGCTTCGGCAAACGCCTCAGCGATGGTGCGCTCGTCGATTCCTTCCGCGCGCATCGCATCACTCAAGCGCACTCGTTTCCGGTGGCGCCGCAGTCTTGGCTTTGCATTTGTCTTCGAGGGCTCCAGGCCGGGATTCGCCTGGGCTTCGAGTCCCTCGCTCGTTTGTTCGTGCCCGGATTCTTGCCCGGAGCTGCTGTTGCACTGTTCCGGGGGGACTGGATTGCTGTTCATGGCGATCTGCCTCCTGGGGATACATACCTAGAAGCGCGCCGTCGAGTGTGTCACGGTGTGCACAACAAAATTGATCTTTACGCTGGGCCTCTTCCGGACAACGCCCCCACCTAGAAAAACATTCCGCGGATCTGACGTAGGCAAGGCAGCGGCGCATCGGATTCGGCGGAGGTGAGGGTCGCGGGGGTAGGAGTAGCTTTTGTACTCGCTGACCACGGGCCGCGACCCTCGCAGGCACACTGCTCAGGCGAGCACCTGAACAGTGATTCCGGAACCACCCGTAATGGAGGAGATCTTGGCGCGAATGAAATTCCCTCTCACGCCCGTCAACGTGCGCGCCTCTCCAGGTGTGGCGGTGGAAGTATCAACGGTGGAATACTGCGCGTCAGCGTCAACCATCGCTGTTTGCAGGACCACGCTTACAGCCGAAGGTGCCGACCCGAAGATGGTTTGCCACCTTACGGTTCGGCCGTTTTCTGGAAAGCCGGCGTAGCTCGGCAAGGCGAATTGCTGGCTCGCCTGGCCGGCCCCGGGCGCTTCCCCATTGAAGGCCAGCGCCACATCGCCCGGGAATGCGGAATATGGCGGCACTTGCGCGTTGTAATTTGGCATGTGTTCTCCGTTCCAAGAAAATCAGCTAGGCATACTGCTCTCGGGCAGCGTCCACGCGGCACTGAACACGCGCAGCACATCCGCACGCGGGGCGCAGCGGCAAAAGCTTTAAATTGTTTTTGAGTCTTCTAACTCGGTGAGGTTACTGCGTTTGACACTTTTTGAGGATAACGAAAACATTTATACCAGATGTTTGACTGTTTGTCAAGTACTTATTTTAGTAGATTGAAATAGTCCAAGAGGAAAGCCATTCCAGTCGGCGGAAAATACTCCGGAAAGCACTCCGATTATCGTTGCTCCCGCCCAAGTCGTTGATTACGCAGCGTAAACTCCACCCCCAGCGTTGCGTTCTCATCCACGGTCTTCTGCAAGTCCAGCATTTCCACCGGGATGGTGTTCTCTCCCCCATAGGTAGTGAGATAGATCAGCCTGCCCGCTTTGAGCCAGTAGTCCGTGACGCCGTAACTCGTGCCATCTCTTAAGTAAATCACCACAGGGACCCTGGCCTTCGGCGATTCCTCCTCTGAGTTGAACCCAGGCGCCTCTCCCCACGAAAACGGTCCGTATTCGCGCGACGGAGCTTCAGTCTGAAGGTCCATTCCATACCCGCCCGTGGGGCTTCCATCCAAGTAGCCATAACCATTGCAACCCCCGATTGGATCGCAATTGGCTTCATATCCCCAAGCGGGGCCTAGCCAGAAGGCCGATCCGCACAAGCCGGGGAAAAACCCATCGAAGCAACCGCCAACAATCAGGAAATTATTCAAATTTCTGAAATGTCGGGGTTTATGGACGATCGGGGGTCTGACAGTTATGGTCGTCCCCAAAAATGGACCCTCAGCCAACCGTTCATTCCTCTCCATGAATGCGTTCGGCACATAGATGCCAACAATAGGAACATGAGGGCGATGAACATCCACAGCCGTCGCGGCCCCGGCTCGAGTCATCGCGCCGACAGTCCGTACGGCCGAAGCCCCAAACGGCGTGGTTCCCCGCCCTTGCATTGCAGGCGGTTCAACCCAGGTATTATTCCCCCCTCCGAAATGACTTTCTGCCGAAGCCACGCTTCCAAGTCGAGAGCCAGACCCGGCATAAGCATTGGGTGAACCGTGCGAGGAAAAACTTGACGTACCACCCTGGCCCGAAACATATGTCGATCCGCTCGACGACCTCCCCGAACTGGAAGCCACGGTTCCATCACTGTGCCCGCCGCCTGACGCATGTCCACTGCCGGTGTGTCCGCTCCCGCTGCCGCCATGCTGCCCAAACGTTGGCCGCGCGTAGAATGCAAGCGTCCCCGACAGCAGGACAATCGCAGTCCGCATCAATCGGATCGCAAGGATTTCATTGCGGGTTCGCTGTAGCTTCTTCATTCTTTCGCCAATCAAGAGCCCAGTTGGCTATGTCGGCCCTTCTTACGGCTCTAGTTCCTTAGACGAGTTGGACATTCCGGGGGTTGCAGACTCATCCATACAAAAGCTACGCAGATTATAGTCACGCCGAACTGATGCCTCAACCTCTATTCCGATATACTGACGCTCGATGATTCCTTTCCTTCACATCGGATGGTTGTCCATCCCCACCTATGGACTGATGGTCGCCATGGGCATGCTGGCAGCGTTCTTCGTGCTGCGTGCCGATCTGGCGCGACGTGGGATTGCGACAGACGATTCAGGGTTTGCGGAGAAATTCATCGCCTACCCCTGCCTGGTGGGTTTGATCGGCTCCAAGATTTACAATGAGCTGGAGACACCCCGGGAGTTTTTCGCCGATCCTTGGCGCCACTTGCTCAGTCAATATGGGTTCACTTGGTATGGAGGCTTGCTCGCTGGCGCCGCGGCCTACATCTGGCTGGCGAGAAGGGAACGGCTTCCCATCTTGACCATGATCGATGCCGGATCGCCAGCTGCCGCGGTCGGATACGGCTTCGGCCGCATCGGCTGCCTTCTATCAGGGGACGGCGATTATGGCATTCCCACTTCCCTTCCCTGGGGCATGAGCTTCCCAAATGGGTTGGTCCCCACAACCACTCGGGTCCATCCCACCCCGATTTACGAATTCATCGCATCTTTTTTTATCGCCTGGCTGCTCTGGCGCCTCGGAGGCCGCGCACAGATCCGAAAATCACCGGATGGGCGTCAAAATAGGCCCGGCTCAGTTTTCGCGGCCTTCTTGATCCTCACCGGCCTCGCACGCTTCCTGGTGGAATTCATCCGCATCAACCCAAAATCCTTATTCGGACTCACAAATGCGCAACTCGCAGGCCTGTTTTCACTGTTGCTCGGATTGATACTATGGATTTGGATCAGGCGGGCTGCCCTCCCAGCATCTTGAGCACTCGTACCGGAAGAATCGCAGCCCCGGAAGAAACTCTGAATTTTTTCCTGCCCTGAATAGTTCGTTGGCTGCCCCATTGCGATCCATTATGTTCGTGGACCATTTGATCCTTCGCAATTCCCCGCCGCACGCTTCGGCATGCGAATGCCCAGGAGTCCATTCGCGAGCACCGCGATGGATCGATCTGGCTCTACTTCCGCAGGAAGCTCCACAACGCAAAACAGTTGCGACGGGGTTCCATCGCACCTGGCTTCCGGGTCGGACTCGTGTCTGACCTGCGCGGGTTCGGGCCGCGATTTTTCTCGACGCTCGCTTTCCGTGCTCGAACCACTGCGTTTGTCGGTTGAACCATTCATCGCAATCGATTCCTTAATTCCTGCGTCCGCGCGGATTGCCGGCGGAGAAGCTTGCTTTCCCTCGGTCGCCTCTGCGTCCTCACTTGCCTTTCCGCGCTCGCAGCAGACACGCAATGCGCGGGCGTCAGTGTGCACCGAGCTTACCCACTCCGCAATCCTGTCAGGATCCAGTTCCGGCCCTTCTATTTCGTATATCTCTTCGCCCTCAGGGTTGCGGCCCAGAATTACAAGCCACCGCGAATCAATGCCCACCTCCACTTCACCGCCACTCAATCCCGGGACGCTTGCGAGTGCGCTCAATGAATCACCGGCATCCTCCAAATCCACCGCCAAGGTCCCCAGCAGCTCTCGTTCGGCACACAGCCAATCGTTCAGCTCTCCGCCAGGCACTCCCCCTCGCCTCAGGAATCGTTGATATGCCCTTCGCGCTACACTTTCGTACGCTTGCAACAGACAATCGGTCATCTCGCGTAGCGGGATGCATTCCCGCATTCGTGAAGGCGCTCTCTGCACTGTTATAAATGGCTTCATTGTCTGCCTCTCCTGAACCGCTTTCTGCCGGCGCAGTTCAGCAAATGGTACCTGCCAAAATCCCCGCAACCCCCTCCGCTCCATTTTTGCCCGACAGACGCCGAGGCAGGTCCCTAATGCGCCGTGACTGCCTTTTGACTCATGCCCGCGAACTGTTCAATGCCTGTGGTGTTCTTGCCAGTGACCACCTGTGGCAATTTGGACGGCACCCGATCGGCCAGCAATTCATCCACAACCGACCCTAGTTCCGCCACTCCAAATCCACCTCGGCCGAATGTCCGTTCACCTCGTTCGACCACCGGTAGCCACACGTGCCCCTCCGAAAGCATCACATCAACCAGGAGTGACAGGTTTTGCTTTGCGACGGCATCGGTCAGTTCATACCCGCGACCGTCTAGCAGTGCCTCAGCAGCCAGCACCAGTTCCACTCCGATGTTTCTCCCAAGATCGCGAATGGCACGTGTCAAGGAGCCCGCCGTTCTCCAATTCCAATCGCGTTGCCTCAATACATGTTCAATGGATTCCTGATTTGACCCTGTCAACCCAACCAGCAGAATGGAGTCGTGCCCGAGAGTCATGTGCTTCCCTCCTTTCCCTGGATGGCCGAACCGAAAATTTCCTAAGTGGTGCAGAGAGGTACAATCCTTGGGCCCTTGTGGCGAACCTGTTGGAGTGTATATCGTGCGGCTTTTGCCAGCCTACCGAGGCAGCCTGCGGCGGCTCTTCAGGGCGTGCGGAGATGCTACTACCGCATGCAGCCCCGGTAGGATGGTGTGTCCACCCCAGCGATTCCCTTTTACTTAATCGGGCATCAAGGAGTGGCGCGTTAGAGACAATCACCCCTTCCAGCTAGCGCCAGACCTTAGCGTGCTCTATGCTCGGTTTCAATTCGGAACATTACCTATTTTTGTCTTGCGGAGTATACGGAGCCGCCGACGACCGCCGGCCCAGGACTTTGCGTGCCGGGGGCCTGCCCCGAAATCAAGGTTAAACAATCATGTTGACACTGTAATTACGCGGTAATATTCTCTGCATTATCTGCACTCCTGTATGGCACTCTGGCTCTGTTTTGGACTGTTGCTTTTTTTGGATCGATGAAACAGAAGAAAGTCCAATGCGCATCGCATTTTTCTACCTTTAGGGAAGGGCTGCCTGTAGTCCTTGCCGCAACATCAGGCCGTCGAATTCTCTGGTTCGCCCCAGTTCTCATTCACCTGCGCGATACCGTTTCGGGATCATTCGAGGCTATTCAAAGGCGAATTGCAGGCCGGCAATTCTGGGAGGCATTAATCAGGTCTCATCAGGATTTGGCCGTGCAAGTTTCGGTGCACATCAGTTAACAGGAGCAGGACGATGAACGCTACCCAAAAGGCTTACCGGGTGCTCGTGGTCGACGACCACGACGTGGTGCGCCGTGGCATCCGCTCGCTGCTTGAATCTCAACCGGGCGTGGAAGTGTGCTGCGAAGCAACCAACGGAACGGAGGCTGTTGAGCAGGTCAAGAAAGTAAAGCCGGATCTCATTGTCCTGGATTTGAGTATGCCCGACATGAACGGCCTGGATGCTGCGCGCAGCATTCGTCAAATCTCCCCCGACACCGAGATCCTCATCTTTTCCATGCATTTTTCCGAGGAAATTGCCCGGGAAGTCCTGCGGCTTGGTGCTCGCGGTTATGTGTTGAAATCCGATGCAAATACCGAGCTGGTGGCCGCTGTCCAACGCCTGCGCCAGGGCAAGCCGTTTTTCACCAGCCGGCTGGCTGCTTCCATGGCGGATATTTTCGTAAATGGCCCAGCGGAGCCCGGCGTCGAATCACCGCTACCCGGTTCGCCCCTGACATCCCGCGAAGTTGAAATTGTGCAGCTTTTGGCCGAAGGGAAAAGTAATAAGGAAACCGCGGCGGTCCTGGGAGTTTCCACACGCACAGTCGAGAGCCACCGAAATCACATCATGCGCAAAATGAATTTCGCCAGCTTCAGTGAGCTCATCCGTTTTGCCGTTCGAAATAATCTCGTGGAGCCCTGATCGCTGGCGTCCCACGGCGGGTGTCGGAACGCAATTCCGCTTTTTCCGGGAAATGCGCTTGAGGAGTAGGTGCCTTAGGTCCGGTTCCAAGGCCGCAGAGTCCACGCCCGACTGAATGCCTCCCTCGCGCGTTCTTTAGGCCTTCTTGGTGGTCTTGCGGCGGCCGCGCCGCTTGGTGGGCCGATCCACGGGTGGTTCGCCGATTAATTCCGCATTCCAGATTGCCGTGACGAACTTCTTCACACCATGATCGTCAAAGTCTATAGTCGTCCGCTCGGTATTGGATTCCGTCACGATCCCTACACCGTACTGCTCGTGACGTATGGTCTGACCTTCGGATAGGATCTGCATTCTGCCCTCCATGGATGCTGGCAATTCTGGCTCAAAGCTAGGACACAAGGCACGTTTCTCTGCTGGGCTCCAAGTTATCTTAAGTAATTGAGCCAGTGACAGTTAACGGCCGACCGGGCCACCCGGGCCTCGCCAATCGCCTTTCCTTAACAAAAAAAGGCCGCTGGGTGATTGCCCGGCAGCCTCTACTTCGAAAAGTGGTTCAAGAGCAACAAGAGCAAAGCAAATTTACCACACTGCCGCCCCCTAGGCAAGCCGCCCTCCTGGGCTCCCGATTGAACTGTTCATGGTCTCTCAGGCCCCCTAAACGGAAACCTCTGGAAACCCAACCGTTTCTATGGCATCTAAGAGGCAGTGAGTGACCACCGACGCCTTCTTGGCGTCCCATGCCCCGACTCCGAAGTCCGGGAGCAGCGCCAGCGGAGGCTCCTCTCCTGCTGGAAGCGGTCCAAGTAGCCGACGGCCCTGGAGGATTCGTTGCTCGACCAGAATCACCCGCTTGCCATCTATTACGAACACCAGCGCTGGTTCATCCCGCTGTTTGCCGAATTGGATCGCCGCAGTGTCCCCTACACGCGCCTGGACGCTTCGCGGCATCACTTTGACCCCTCACCAAACGGGGACCAGAAATACGGGCTCCTGTTCAATCGCATGAGCCCTTCCGCCTGGACTCGAGGGAATGCCCACAGCGTCTTTTATACGCTGAGTTACCTGGACCACCTTGAACGCCTCGGCACCCGAGTTGTGAACGGCAGCCGTGCATTCCGGAACGAGACTTCCAAAGCGCTGCAGCTATCCCTGTTGCAGTCCATTGGGCTGCCCTTCCCCCGTTCCGTGGTCATCAATCATCCAAGCCAGGCGCCGCAGGCGGCTGGTGGCATGCGCTTCCCGGTCGTCGTGAAACCGAATATCGGCGGCAGCGGCGTGGGAATCGTTCGGTTCGACACCATGGAGCAGCTCGAATCCGCGGCCCGCGATGCGGCATTCAACCTGGGGCTTGATTCCGTTGGCATCGTGCAGGAATTCATCCCGGCTCGGGGCGGGCACATCGTCCGCGTCGAGACCATCGGCTTCAAGTACCTGTACGGCATCAAAGTGTTTACATCCGGAGAAACGTTTGACCTCTGCCCCATGGACATCTGCAAAACCAGCGATGGGGATGAATTGAAGACCACCTGCGTGATTGAAGGCGCCAAGACTGGACTTCGCGTGGAGGGGTATCTGCCTGCGCCGGACGTTGTCACCGCTGTCGAGAAAATATTCCGCGAGACCACCATCGAAGTTGGCGGCGCCGAATACATGATCGACGATCGCGATGGCCAGCTCTATTTCTACGACATCAATGCGCTCTCCAATTTTGTCGCTGACAGCCGCCGGGTGATCGGATTCGATCCCTTCGAGCGGCTGGTTGATTACCTGATTCAGGAGGCGCGCTGATGCGCTACGGGTACTGGATGCCAGTGTTCGGTGGATGGCTTCGCAACGTTGAAAATGAGCAAATGGCGGCGACCTGGGAATATGTCTCCAGGCTTGCTCGCCGGAGCGAACAGATTGGGTTCGACCTCACGCTCATTGCCGAATTGAATTTAAACGATATCAAGGGCGCGGATGCTCCCTCGCTCGATGCCTGGTCAACCGCCGCAGCTTTGGCAGCGGTTACCGAATCGCTCGAGCTAATGATTGCCGTGCGGCCCACGTTCCATCTCCCAGCGCTTCTTGCGAAGCAAGCTGCGAACATCGATCAAATCAGCCACGGCCGGGTTTCACTTAACGTTGTTTCCTCCTGGTGGGCCGAAGAAGCCAAGAAGTACGGCGTGCAGTTTGATCAGCACGATGACCGGTACGCGCGCACCTCGGAATGGCTGGACGTGGTGGATAGCGCCTGGAAACTGGACCATTTTAACTATTCCGGGCGCTACTACTCCGTGAGCGATCTGGTCCTGCAACCCAAGCCCGTTGCCAAGCCCCGCCCGACAATCTATGCCGGCGGCGAATCCGAAGCGGCAAAGGAACTGATTGCCCAGAAGTGTGACGCCTACGTGATGCACGGAGATCCTCCTGCACGGATCGAACCGAAGATCCGCGACATGGCGGGGAGGCGGTCAAAAAAGAGTCTTCCTCCGATGCAGTACGGCGTGGCTGCCTATGCCATCGTGAGAGAAACCGAAGAAAAGGCGCAGGAAGAATTGCGGCGCATCACCGATGTTCAGCAGAACGCGGCCGGGTACCAGAATTATCAGCAGTGGCTGGCGAACACACAACTCGAACAGCGCGTGTCCCTGGAGGACTACTCCGTTTCGAATCGCGGGTTGCGCTCAGGCCTTGTTGGCACGCCCGAACAGGTAGCTGCACGGATAGACGAATTTGAAAAGATGGGAGTGGATCTTCTGCTGCTGCAATTCAGCCCGCAGTTAGAAGAAATGGAGCGTTTTTCGGAATTGGTTATTCGACCGCGCCAGCAGGCCGTAGCCCACCGCGCCTGAGCGCGGCGCATTCCTATATGTGCGATATGCGTGGCGCCTTGGCCGCTGCAGCCTGAACCTGCACGGCTCTGTTCCGCAGTGTGGCTCGCAGCCGCGGCAACCCTTCGCATTCGATAAATCTAGATTCGGTGTACAAACCCTCACCGTGACACGCCCGGCATCGCAGCGCGAACGCCTGAGGGCCTACATCGACGCCCTCACCAGACACGCTGTTCTTTCGCTCGGCTTGTCTGCGCATGACTGCCGCCGGGAGTGGAATTGGTTGCCGGCAATGCAGACACAGAACTCCACGGTAACGATCTTGAGAAGCTTGAACCATAACGGACCTCACTTCGATGAAAGCGCCTCAATGCCTGAGGGGGACACAGAGAATAGCCTTGTTGAGGGCAGGAGTCCAGTCGAAGTTTTGCGGGTGCGGCCGCAGCGATCTGTGGCTGGAATATTCGGTTAATTCAATAAGTATCTCCTTTTCTGTAAGTTACGCGCCACACGCTTTCGCTTGCGTCGTCTGTGAAAATCACTGCTCCATCTGCAGCAACGGTCACTCCCACGGGCCGGCCCCAGACATTTCCCTCAGGCGTCACGAACCCGGTCACAAAATCCTCGTACTCACCCGTGGCTCGGCCATTTTTCATTAACACCCGGATTATCTTGTAACCTGTGCGCACGGCTCGATTCCACGAGCCATGCTCGGCGGCAAAGGCATCCCCGCGATACTCGGAGGGAAATTGCGACCCGCTGTAAAAGACCATTTGCAGCGACGCAGAATGCGACTGCAGCAGCACGTCCGGCACAAGCACTTTGTCTCGCAATTCCGGATGTTTGCCTGCATGCCGCGGATCCTGATTTGGACCGATGTAATACCACGGCCAGCCGTAGAACCCTCCCTCGACAACATGAGTGATGTAGTCCGGGACGAGGTCGTCGCCCAATTCATCGCGTTCGTTCACCGAAGCCCAGACTTCACCAGTGTCGGGATGAATCGTTATCCCCACCGCGTTGCGTATCCCGGATGCAAACACCTTGTCGCCGGAGCCATCTGGCCGGAACTCCAGGATGTCAGCGCGGTGGTATTCCTTCGCATCGTCGCCGACATTCGAATTCGAACCCACGGAAACGAACATTCTCTGGCCGTCTTTCGAAAATACGATGTCTCGAGTCCAGTGCCCTCCACCGTGGAGCCTGCCGCGAGCGGGCAGCGATGCCACCACGATCTCCGCCGCGGCGCGTGCCTTTAGGTCGCCGTTTTGGTACGGAAAGCGAACCACCGAATCGGTGTTTGCCACATAGAGAAATTGAGGATTCGGCCCCGGTGGATAGAATGCAATTCCGAAGGGCTCGCGCAATCCTGCAGCGAATATCTCCAACTTTGCGACGCTACTCCCGCCGGCATCAGTGCGAAGGAGGCGAATTCGTCCCGGCGCGCTTTCGGCAAAAAAGAAATCCCCATTCGGCGCCGTGGTGATCAGTCGCGGATTTTCGAGCCCAGTGGCAATCCGCTGTATCTGAAAACCTGGCAGGGTTTTTGGCCTCGCTCCTTTGGGGGGAACAACGACTGGAGCGTCGTTGACCGCCGAGGCTGTCGCATATGGCTTCGGCATGTCCTTCGGGGTGATCAATCGGCGAACACCCGGAGCATCGGTCCGCCAATCACCCAGTGCACCCTGCCCCTTCAGCAACGGGTGCGAGGCATCTTGCTTCCCAGCCCCGGAGATCTCGTCCGGTGATGCAGCGAAAATGCCGACCGAAGACACGATTCCTGCTGAAACTGCAATCAGGATGACCCGTGCCATCACCGGCTTCACTGTGCGCATGCCTCTCAGACTTTTCCTTGATGGGCAGGATACCAAGACAGGCCCAGAGGTCAAATCCCTGGCGGTGTCAAACTGATCGAAGGTTTGACGGCTTCAATGCACATCGTCCTAGGTCAAAAGTGTAATTTTCCCTCCCGCCACGCCCTACCCAATGCGCAAAATCGTGGACATAAACGGTCAGGTCTGTTCATAACCAGGAAAATCATTCGTCCTTGCCTTGATTCAGCAATATGACCTGCCATGACTCCAGGGTTCAGGCCAGTCCATTAGCCAGATTTATGCTCGGGATAAGACAAAGTAGAGATTGTGCCTCGTCCAGGCCGACTGCATTCTTGAATTCCGGACTGTCCATACTTGGGATGTCAATCATGCCAAGTCTGAAAAAGTCTAATAAAATTGTCCCATTTCTCATTTTTTCGTTGACTTTGGATGCTTGTAACCGCAGAATTTGCGCCAGCGCGAGTAGATGGCCGGGCTTCCCCCGCCCGTGAAACTTGATCTTCAGTCTCGAGACGCGTTCTAGGTCCGCCTACAAATGAACTTACCTGAACTCGGAAAAGGATTCTTCTGCATCAGCTGTATTCACCGCAAGACACTAGGAGGGTACAAGTGGATCGCAAACTCATGGTTGTAGCTTTGTGTGGTTTGGCTGCCCTGAGCGCTGCTGCATCCGCAGCGTTTGGGCAGGAAGCAAAGAAACAGGTTCCCGGACTTCAGATTCTTCACGCAACCAAGGGCGGGCATGCCGCTGAGGCGGAGACCATCAAGAACTCCGTCGCAGCGGGCAGCTCCAGCAGGACTCCTTCCCTGCCCCTCTTTACATTCGACGTGGTGTCAGACCGTGACGGCAACAATTACACAGGCGTTATGGTCGGCGCGAATCCTTTCACGCGGGGCGGCGACAAAGACGTCCATGTAAAGACTTTCATCGTCCCGCTGATCATCACCACCAACAGCGTGGGCGTCAGCACAAACTTTAAGACCGGGGATTTTACCACCGCTCCCGGGGTCACCACCTTCGACCCGACCGCCAATGACAATGCCTGCCTCAGCGCGCCGAACAACAATCCGCTCAAGCTCTTCCAACACACACCGATGTTCGATAACTACGACATTTCCGTTGGTGGCGTTGACATGGGACATACCCAGTACATCGATGCCTTCCAGCGCGCCGAATTCTGGAATGTGCTGAAAGATCGCGATGACTATCACCTTCTCCTTAGCCCAGTCGTTACGCTTTCTCCCATCGCGATTAACATTCCGGCCGACCAGGGACTCACTCTTCCTCCGGCGGATTTCCCAGCCTGCGGGCCGTTCGGGATCGTAGACATCGATTTCTTCGATGCGTACCTGAACACGAACGTTCTACCCGCGTTGGCTCCACAGGTGAATGCCGGCAATTTCCCCATCTTTTTGCTTTACAACACCGTGCTGGCATTTACTCCCCAAACGAACCTGTTCGATTGTTGCGTTCTGGGGTATCACGGCACGACCAACTTCCTGCCCCTCGGCACCTATTCGCCTTCTGATTTTGACACCACAGGTCTATTCGGCTCCACGCAGGGCGACTCGAATACGCTCTCGCACGAAGTCGGAGAGTGGGCGAATGATCCGTTTGGCAACAACCCCACGCCGCTATGGGGACATACCGGCCAGGTGGCAGGATGCCAGGGCAATCTCGAGGTCGGCGACCCACTGAGTGGCACCAATTTCTCACCCATTGGCGGCCGCAACGGGTACACATACCACTTGCAGGAATTGGCGTTCTTCTCGTGGTTCTTCACATCCGAGTCAATCGGCATCCACGGGTGGTTCTCCGACAACGACACGTTTACGTCGGATGCGGGTCCGGTCTGCGTTCCGTCTGCCAGTGCTGCGAGTGGCGGCAGAATTCGCCCAATCGGCCCGAAGTAGCTTCTGGACTAGCCCGTCTCAAACTGCAACGCTGTGGGCCGCCGCTCTTGGCGGCCCACAGCCATTTCGGCCCCGCTGTGCCAACACCTTCTTGACGGTTGCTTTTATTCCCGTTTGAAATCATGAATAAATCTGGTCCAAACTCGCACCGCAGCCCCAAAGAGCCCTAACTTACTGACTCCAAAGAAAGTAAGTCCTGGTACAGAAGTACCAGCTCGAACCCTTTTCCGGTACTGCGCAAATGTAACTTTCCAACTACTGCCTCGGAACCAACCCGGAGCTACTATCTTTCTGTCAGGCAGGAACACAAGATTTAGAGGCCCCTTCGGAATGAGTGACGCCACAAACTTCCCTTTCTCAGACGCGAATTTCCGTTCGGACATACCTGGGCGTTTTTCCAGTGAATCCGAAGACCCCAATTGCCCCAATGGCCATGATGAGACCGGCGCAGGACCAACACCCGATGGGCTCATTTCAGAGAACCGGCTCGAACGAAACGCCATTTCCAACGACGCTGCCCAAGCGGCCCGCTCGACTGGCTGCCAGGATCCGGCTCAGGTCCAGACCGTTGTTAACAAACCTGAAAAAGACCGCCGTCGCCGGCGCCGCGCCCTGATTTCTGCGCCAGTCCGCGTACGCGGCATCAACGTCACAGAAAGTGGACCAGATGAGATTGCGACCACCGTAGACGTCTCGCGCGGTGGGATTTTATTTACAACGGAATCCATCTCTTTTCACCGTGGAATGGAACTGGCGGTGACCTTCCCATTCTGCAACGCCCCCGGTGTAATGCAGGCGGAGCAGTTTGGGCGTGTGGCTCGAGTTCACGATCTCCCGGATGGTCACCGCGCAGTCGCGGTTACTCTTGGCACCGGTGTGGGCGAGGACCTGGTGGATTCTTCAGGGCGCAAGCTGGATAAGGACGCGGTTCGCGTCTGCAATGGTCCAGAATCCGACAAGCCTCTGGTGCTCGCCGTGGACGCGGATGATATGGTGCGCGAGACACTGAAGAATTATTTGTCGAGTGAAGGTTACACCGTAATCGCAGTCAAAAATGGCGCGGATGCCCGCAAAGTTCTGGCGATGTTCAGTCCAGCCCTGCTGATCGCGGAGGTTGAGGGCGCGGACCTACCCGGATTTGATCTCTGCGCCTATGTGAAATCCACCCCGGAACTAAGGAAGATCCCCGTTCTGCTAACCACGCGCTCAGGCAATCCGACTGATTACTCGAATGCTCATTCTCTCGGAGCTGTGGTCTGCATGGCCAAGCCGTACAAGCAGGAGCGTCTCGGCCATGTTGTCCGCCTCTTGGCCCCGCCACCCGCTTCCTTTCTGGCCGGCGAATTACCACCCCGCGCACCGGATGCAAGCCGGCGGTTCTGTGCCGCGAATTCTCAAAAATCGGCAAACACGATCAATGGGTCAAGGCGCTTCCGATTTCCTTCCTTCCGCTAGGTGTCGCTGCCCCGCCCCCAAGTCTCGACCTTGTCAACGATCCGGATTCCACTCGGCACCCGTCCTCCAGGACAGGGTTATCAACCTGGATGCATTTCTTTGGATGAAGTCGAGCTAGGCTCCCCCTTTCCAGTAGAATCTGGAGAGAGGCATTATGGCCCCTGATAAGCCGAGTGCCGGCCTCACGGATCTCACGCCCACCGGTGCGCGCCCTCTTGTCAATTGCCCCAAATGCCGCACTCCGGTCCGCGATATCGCTCGATTTTGCACGCGCTGTCATGCGACGTTGCGGTTTCAATGCCCCTCCTGCGGCCACGAACAACGCCAGGGTGGCACTTGCGAAAAATGCGGAATCGATTTCCTGAAGTACATCTCCGCCGTAATCGCCGCTAAAAGAGACGAAGCGGACCGATTTCACGAGCGCCTGGAACAGCGCTCAACGCTGCTGAAGAACATCCTCTGGGCGCCTTTGACGCTGGGAATTCCGCTGATCCGTTCGCTCCTGATTTCGCGGGACCGTAACAATTCATGAGTCGAGGTAACGGCGAATGATCAGCGCGCCCGCTCAGGTGGCCTGCCCCAGGTGCGGGCTATCAAATTCGGAGACAACCTATTTCTGTACTGGTTGCCATCAGGTCCTGATTCATCGCTGTCCGAAATGCTGGCATGAGCAGAGAGCGGGGACGTTGTGCGAAAAGTGCGGGACTTGCTTTGCTCTCTATTGGGAGCTTGCCCTGGAGAGGGCCATGGAGGAAGAAAGCCGCGTTTGGTGGGCGAAACTTGGGGCGGGGTTAAAGGCGTTCGCGCAGATGCTCGCGCTTCCTTTCATGAGCCTCGGCGCTATCCTTCGGATCCTCCTGATCAGGTTGCTTGCCATCCGCTCGTCAAGCAGATAATCCTCCAAGTCTCTACTTCGGCCAGAACAGGCCGCCATCAGGAATGAAAATAGCGAGATGGTGGGAACAGGCCTGTGCGGGAGCAGTCGCGGCCGATGGCCCGCTTCACCTCTTGTGTCCAGTAGTCGAATGTCCCCGGCGCCACCCCTACCAAGGTTATGGCCCGGCGGTATTCCGCGCACTCTAAGAAATACACCTCGAACAATTTCAACCTGCCTTTCCATTCCGGGCGCCGCAGTGATTGGCGGCCGATCCTCTCAAAATCTGCGACGTACTCTGATGCACGCGTTCGCTCCGGTCGCCATTGATACCCAGCCGACGGCATGCCCAGTGCGAGAGCGCGCACATTTCCGGTCGAATTGTCGAGCCATTCCCGAAGGCCGCGGTAGCGCGCGTGACAAATTTCAAATATCTCGGCGGCTTTCATCTAATTCCTCCAAAAACTTTTAGGACCGGCCTCGCTTATTGCCGGACGCGTTCAAGCCATTAGATCTCGTTTTATGAGCTAGTTTTTGAGCGGTTGCTTCTCGTCAGCAGAAAGCCAAGACGATGGGTCCGACGATTCGTCCGCCCGCAGGATTTCGCCCTCGACGGCATCCAGGCATGCTTGAAAACATTCATGCCATCCGGCCATGTAGCCCTTTGAATATTCCTCGGTCAGACGCTCCCGCTCCCTCTGCGACCTCTGCAACTGGTGTACCTGCGCCCGCTCCAAGCTCGGGGCGCGCAAGGCAATCTGCAATCGGTATTCGAATTCCCTTACTCCTCTGAACACCCACTGCATCGGCGCTGGGTAATACACTCCCACCCGCCGTTGGGGCTCGTACCACGCCATCCGCCAGCCCCGAGGTACAACGCCTCCATGACCCACTTCCCTTCGCCATTGCTTCATCAGATTCATGACGACCTCTCCTTCCACTAAAGGCAGTTAACTGAATCAGTTGCATGTTCCACGGAAGCCTCAATTTGGTACCACTACGTAGGTTCTATCGCCGGTACGTGCCTTAGGAGGCAACTTCCCCGATTCTTCGGGTCCCTCCTGCTCTCGGGGGTCACAAGTCAAGGAGAACATGCCATGGGCTGTCCCCAGCCGTCGTTGGAGTTCCTTCTTTTCTCCACGGTGCCAACCTTGGAATCATTCGGGCTCTCTCGCCTGAATTCTGTCGCCAATATGCGCGGGCGACTTCACGACCTTGTTGAGCAATGGATGCACGCCACCATGGAGGCTCATTTGGCCCAATGGTTATTGACACGGCGCAACTTGACTGGCAGCACTGGCACCTCCAATCGCCGACAATCTGAGATCGGACATTCGTTGCCGCAAGGCGACGTAAATGAATCAGGTGAACCTGTTCGCCACAAGCTGCCGACCTTCGCCTGTTGTCCAAGTCCTGATCTTGATCTACCCCACTTGTCACCCCCGCTGCTTTCAGCGGCATCACTTGTTTGCGCCGCGTTGTCACATCCTGGCGAGCAGCAAGCGTACCGAGCGACTCTGAGATCTCGGCGAACTGACAGACTCCAAACCTCCGCAACCATACGCCCCGACTCACAATCCGTTCCCAGCGCAAACAAACCACCGAGTCCTCAACCGCACACGCACCCACGTGGTCCCGGCGAGCGGATCCTGTTGGCACGCGCTTTCTCCCCCGTGCAAGAATCCCGAGTTCACTATCGAGGGAATCGAGTTGGATTCTTGAGGCCGGTTGCAATTGCCCGCGACCCGATTCCCAACTCCAAGTTCTCTCGAACCGCGGCAAGCGGTGAGAGCACACACCTTTTTGCCGCTGCGCGGAATGCGACACTGAACTTCTGCTCGATCGTTTGCTACCCTCAGATGAATTCGTTCCATCGGAAAGAAGCCGCGCTCTGATCTCCTCTGATGCCGCGCTTTGACGAACATGGTCGCCCCCAGACATCAACCCACTCCATGAATCAGCGATGAACAATCTCCGCATAATCATCAATGGGCTACCTTGCATTCTGTGAGAAACGATCGACTCCTCGGTCTCCGCAAGCTACTAAACACTTCACAAATTCCGCGCTTTTGAGCTGCCTTAGCGGCAGGACACATTTCAGTCGAAGAATGCATCGCGATATTGAACCTCTGACTCCATCGATGTCTCCCACGCTCGTTTCGCATCACTTTAGTTCGTCGAACATATGCGTAGAATTTGCGCGCTTTGTCACGCCCGCGGAGCGTGACTAGGGCTCGAAAGGTGGCCCGCTGTGATCTGAATTAAAGGTTTGTGGCATCCTGGCCGGATTCCTTCTGATGCAGCTGAACCCGTTCGTCCGTTTCACATGGCGACCACTGATGAAACTGGTTTATTTGAGATGTTTGCATACACAAGATTCCCTCCGACACCTGGGCGCAAATTCGCGGCTGAATTCTGGCTGCACTGTCGCGTACCAAGTTGCCGCATAAGCCGGTGCAGGCCTCAGGGCTCATTTCACCTCTCGACCCATTACGACTTGGATTTTGGCTGCGTGGACAATTTCCTTTACAACTGCCTTGTGTGAGGCGAATCATTTCCGTGGGCACGCTCCCATTCCCTTCACGACTCCCCAGGTCAGGTAATTGGTTCTTCGTCCTGCACTTGCCGTTCCTGCATTTGCACTGTCCGTATTGTTTGTCGCGATTCAGTTCGTTTCGCAATGCGATTGACCCTGAGCGATCCATCCTGCCTCCTGAGATGACAGCCCTCGATAAGTCCTTTTTGGACAACCGACTGAACGCAATGTGCGATTGCTCGCACTTCTCAAAACCCCGCGCCGTTCAATTCCGCGCAACCATTGTGCATGACCATCGCCAGACACGCACCGCTGTCAAGCCCTCCCTGTGCAACTAAACACTCTGCTGAAGTTCCTACCCACCTCAGGCCCCACATAGATTAAGTTGAATTGCCTTTCTAAACATTAGACTCGGGAAGTTATCGGAACCACTGACTACATGCTTCCCTTTTCAACATAAATATTCATTCGATTTTTGGATGATCACGGGGTGAGTAAAGACATGAATGCGTGGACACTTGGAACACACGAAAGGCGGGGAGGGAGTTGGTTGAGGAGCAGGCCTGCTTCCGTTTGATCGTCTTCAGGAAAGAGCTCTAGATCTTGATGGGCGGATCTGTGCTGTCTCCACTAAAGATGAGAGCAATATTAATTTTGTCGGAGAACTACTCAAAAATCCATTGCGCCGGCAGCGGTGTTTCTGCTGCTCCGGCCAGCTTAATGCCAGCAGGTAGGCGCCGAGATTCCGATTCACTCGACTAAGCACCGGAACAGCGCGTGACTCGACCTCGTAGTTGCAGATAAAGAGCCGCTTGGGTCTAGGACCTGAAACAAGGTATTGGGGGACAAGAAATGCAAGCGACAGGCCTGTGGGAGTGGCCAGCGAGAAAATGACCAGAGGCAGCCATCTCTGGGATGGGTTCGGAAAAGAATCAACCTTTTCCATTTAGTCCGCGTGCGAGTAAGCGAACAGAACTGTGACCGGTCAGGCCAGAATTGATCCAACTGCAAGTATTTAAGGAGCTTGGGGGCGACTCGTTGCGCTCAAGGTCGGATGAGGCGAACCTGAGCACCTCCTGGCCACGGCGGACAAGAGTTATCCGCCAATAAGCTTGTGTCTACGGCGGACGATCCCCGGAGGCCCCAACAGTGTTAGCACGAGCCGGGTTAGTGAGAATCGCGTAATCTTCGACCAGCCCTATGCTGCGGGATTCCAAGCAGAAGCGACATCATAATTGAGCCAGGATACCTGTACCAATGGTCAATAGTGCATTGGAAACGAAATGGGCCAGCAAGCGGCGCGTTAGAGCGATTCTGCTACGCTCAAATCATCTGCCAGCCACGGCGGCTGTGCGCGAGGCACGCCGCTTCGTTCGATCCGCGGATAGTGGGCGTCTCGGCAGGGAATACAGAGCTTAGCGAGTTCCCGACTCGTGACGAGGCTTAATGGCAGACCCGGCGCTACTCAAAAGACTTTATCGCATATTGAGCTGGTCCAGCCTTGTGGGGCTTGTAGTCACGCTCGGGTTGGTGCTGCGCAAGTCGTCGCCGCCGCAAGTGGCGTATGATCCGACAGCTGCTGCTCGAGTGGAGGAAAAGTTCCGGGCAGCGGATCAGGCGAGAGCCAGCGGGCAGCCGAGTCAGGTGGACCTGGATCGGACGGAACTGAACTCATACTTGGCGCAGAATTTGGAGCTGGCAGGGCAGCCGCAGCCTGGAGGTGCGGGAGCGGCGGCGGGCTCGTCTGCGGGCCGGGAAACGGCTGCGCAGGCCAATACCGGCGCGTCGGCGAACGAGACAAAACCAGCAGCGGGCGAAGAGCAGCCGACATTGGAGCAGGTGCAGTCGGCGGTGAAGGACGTGAAAGTGGACATGGACGGCGACGTGGTGAAGGCTTACGTAGTGTTTGACTTTCACGGTAAGGATATGTCGCTGGAACTGGATGGGCACTTGCGAGCCGAGGATGGCTATTTGCGGTTTGTACCGATCAGCGGCAAGCTTGGGTCGCTGCCGCTGCCGCAATCAACGCTCGATTCTGCCGTGGCAAAGATGATGGCATCGCCGGAAAATCGGGAAAAGTTGCGGCTGCCGGCGGATGTGAACGACATACAAATTGTGGATGGTCATGCGGTTATCAGTTACAAGTGAGATGCGAGTCGAGAATTGAGATTCGTGAATCGGGAGTTGAGAATTGCCAATCGCAATTCATGAACTGGGCTGGCCGAAGACCAGATTCTAATTCCCTCTGGTGCACTACCCTCGTAGTCGTTGGCCCACGCACTTTCCACTGGCTCTATAGAATTGCGGCGAAGGGTTCCCTTCCCTTGCGGAGCAACGGCGATCTCGTCCGCGATCCTGCGGAGATGTCCGCTGTGCTGCCCGCATAAATTCAATGGCAATCGCCGCGAGCAATCAAGAATAACCGCGTGAGTGTCGAGGCAAATTCTGCGGCTACCACGGCGGCGGCCGTAGCTTTTGATGAGTGGCGGTCTAATCGCCAGTGGGGGTCGAACAATCCCACAACATAACAGTGGAGGATGACGGAGAACGGCAGGCGAAGCGTGCAGAGAGCCGCTACCCCAGCGCGTGAAATGCGGAAGCACGCGACTGCGTAACCGGGGCGAAAAAAGGGACCGTTGTTTCGCAAGCAGCGTATTAGGGATTGTGGGCGCGACGCGGCCAGATGCGAATTTGCCGTGGTTGGCTGCGGCTCGAAACCAGACCCAGGTGTAATCTCCTCCTGTCGACGCCCGTATCCCCCGAAACAAAATGTTTAGCGCAAACTGTGGTCAAAAAAAGCCGCAGCGTGCGCGTGCTGCGACGAATCGAGACCACCGACGCGGCCATCCAATCAGGGGTGGAAAGTCGTACTGTATTGGGAGGAAGGCGATTGGAATGAAAATGGCAAAGCGTATGTGGAGGGAGGTTGCGGCTGTCGGCGCGGTTTCGGTGGTGGCGGGATTGTTGTATGTGGGCGTGGATGCTGCGCCGAGGCGTGAGAGCAGCGCTGGCGGAAACGGCGCAGTGCGTACACCTGTGCTGGTCGAGCTGTTCACTTCAGAGGGGTGCTCAAGTTGTCCGCCGGCGGATGTGCTTCTGGAGAGACTTGACCGGACACAGCCGGTTGGCGCAGCCAACATTGTGGTGCTAAGTGAGCATGTGGATTATTGGAACGATCTCGGCTGGCGCGACCCGTATTCCTCGCGAGCGATAAGCGAGAGGCAGGAGGCGTACGCGGCAGGAGATTTGCAGGGGACCGTTTACACGCCGCAGATGGTGGTGGACGGGCGGTTCGGATCCGTTGGCAGCGACGAACTGCGAGCGCGTGGGGCCATTGAAACTGCGGCGCGGGAGCAGAAGACGGCGCTGGTGCTGTCCAGTGTGGCAGTTGGCGATGGGGGCGCGTTAGCTGCACACTTGGATGCGGCCCCTCTGGCAGCCGCGGCGGACGGCGCACAGGCTGATGTGCTCATCGGCGTGGCGGATGATAGCGACGAATCACAGGTTCAGGCAGGTGAGAACAGTGGGCGCAAACTGAGGCATGTGGCGGTGTTGCGCTCACTGACGAAGGCGGGAGCGGTCAGCAATAATTCCGGATGGAGCGGCGATGTGAAGATTCCAGTGCAGCGACCCGGCAGGAAGGCCCTGCGAGTTGTGGGCATCGTGCAGACGCCGGCCGGACGCGTTTGGGGAGTTGCGATTGTGCGGATTCCCGCCTCGAGTTGAGTCCGCCAAAAACCCACAGTTTTTCGGTCAGCCCATTGTCGAGGATTGGCGCGAGGAATTGGCCCTACATTCGAAAATGAAAGCGGCGCCGGACATGGCCAGGGCGTCCATCAGACTTGCCCATTCGTTGCTATTGCGAAGCGAGCCGGCCACGCGCGGTGTATGCAGGAACAAGACCCAGAAAAGACACTCAAGGCCCGAGAAAATCGATTCCCGGGGAGCGCCTTGTCTCGCGAGAAATGGCACGGTAAGCTGGACCCGCGATGACCAATGAAGCCGATGTGCAGGTGACGGTGCAGACAGCGCCGCTCGAAGGCGTGCAGGGCAAGCCGAAATCATTCGGTGGGCGATGGACGTACGGGATCGTGATTGTCGCGTTTTTGTTCGTGCTGATGCCGTTTTTGTTCTGGCACGCGACGTGGTTCGGGCGGCCGATGAACGACGCCCAGATTGCGCGCGCCATGGAGGACCGCAAGCACCCACGTGAAATCCAACATGCCCTGACGCAAATCGAGATGCGCATGGAGGCGCGCGACCCTTCGGTCCGGCGCTGGTATCCGGTGCTGGTGAAGATGGCTGTCGATCCGGTGGATGAAATCCGCGTAACGGACGCCTGGGTGATGGGGCAGGACGCGAAGTCCGAGGAGTTTCACGTGGCGCTGGTGAAAATGCTCGCGGATTCAAATCCCATGGTCGGGCGCAACGTAGCTCTTTCGCTGGTGCGGTTTGGAGATGACGCCGGGCGCGCGCACTTGGTGGCCATGCTACGACCGTATCCGATGCCGTCACCGCTCGCAGGAAAGCTGGAGACACGGCTGAAGCCTGGGGACGTGGTGAACCCCGGGACGATGGTGGCGCACATTGAGGCGGGCGGAAAAAGCCAGGAGGTACGGGCGAACGTGCCCGGGACGCTCGACCGGTGGCTTGCGTCGAATCGGACGGACGTGGCAGCGGGAGCGCCGCTGGTCGCGCTGGCACCGAGCGAAGCAATGGTGTGGGAGGCGCTGCGGGCGCTCTACATCGTTGGGCGCGTCGAGGATTTGCCGGATGTGGATCGGTATGCGCGCGGAGTGGACGGGATGAGCCCGCGGGTGGGGCAGCAGGCGGCGGAAACGTCGAAGGCGATTCGCGGGAGGACAGCAAAATAGTGATGTTCTGAAGGTTGAAAGCCCAGGCACATTTTTTAAGAGCGATTTCACCGCAGAGACGCAGAGAACGCAGAGGAAAACCGGGCAGAACGAAATTCACCTCAGAAGACTGCAAGAAATCAAATCAAATTCAAAAGAGCCGGCGAGACGCCGGCGCTACAACTGCTAAGACTAGAGTCAGCAAACAGAAATCATAGGCGCTGCCATTAGGCCGGCAGGATGGGGGTGTAGGCGATGTACAGCAACCAATAGATGATCACGCCGGTGACGGAAACATAGAGCCAGATGGGGTAAGCCCAATGGGCGAGGCGGCGGTGGCGCGAGAAATTCTCGCGAAGAGCGAACGTCAAAGTGGTGAGGATGAGCGGGAGATTGAGGATGGCGAGAATGGTGTGAGAGACCAGCAGCGTGAAATAGACGGGACGAATCCAGCCCTGGCCGCCAAAGCGGATGATGCCGGCGTGGAAATGGAAATAGAGGTAGAGCGCGAGGAAGGCGGTTGAACATACGAAAGCAGTGAGCATGGAGGCGCGGTGCCAGGCGATTTTTCCGCGGCGGATGAAGGCGTAGCCGAGAAGGAGGAAGAACGTGCAAGCAGCGTTGAGGGACGCGTTGACGGCGGGGAGCGAGTAGAGCGGAAGGAAGGTCATCGGCGGCGGCGCGAGAGAATTATTTTCCCGGTTGCGCCGCGGCTGGCGCTTTCGCGGCGGTCGGAGCCTTGGCTTTTCCGAAGGATGGCTTGGGCAAGATGCCGGCACCGACCAGCTCGACCAGGAACATGGTGCCGAAAATGGTCAGGGCCAGAAGGCATACGATGAGCAGCAAGATGCCGTCGATTCCGCTGCCCAGCAGGCCGGAGGTGAAATCCCAGACGGCGCCGAGAATCCCAAGCAGGATGAAGAAGGCGCAGATGGCAGCGAGTTCGAGCGAGACGGATTTGGAGGTCATCACAGGTTTCCTCCTCGGTTGAGCGCGTTCATTGCGTGAGTTTATCGAGAATCATCAGACCCAGCAGGACCGGGATGTGGGCCACCGTCGCGTGCATCAGGAACTTGGCGCGGTTGTTGGTGCGGTCACGGCCGGCCCATAGAGATACCTGCAGAAGAATCATGCCCAGAACCAGAGCGCCAAAGAAGTAGCGGATGCCGGCCAGACCGATGACGGACGGTAGCAGGCTGACGGGAACCAGGATGGCGGACATGGCGATGATCTGGCGGAAGGTAGCGTCGCCGGAACGGTCAACCACCGGCAGCATGCGAATGCCGGCGCGAGCGTAATCTTCGCGGTAAATCCAGGCGATCGAGTAGAAGTGTGGAAATTGCCAGAAGAAAAGGATGCCGAAGAGGATCCATGCGGCGGGTGAAAGCGAGCCGCGCGCGGCGGCCCAGCCAATCAGCGGAGGCAGAGCGCCGGGAAATGCGCCGACGGCTGTAGCCAGCGTGGTGCGCGTCTTGAGCGGTGTGTACAGGCCGAGATAAAGGACGGTGGTCGAAAGGGCGAGCAACGCCGCAAGGAGGTTCGTGGCCATGGCCAGCCAGGCGGCGCCGAGGACGATCGTCGAGGCGCCAAACAGGAGAACCTCGCGCGGCTGCAAGATTCCGGTGGGCAGCGGGCGCGACGCGGTGCGGCGCATGAGCGCATCCATGTCGCGCTCGAAATACTGGTTGAGAGCAGCGGTGCCGGCGGCGACGACGATGGTGCCGAACAGGGTGTGAGCCAGCAGCCGCCAATCGAGCGGGCCGCGCGAGCCGAGGTAGAAACCGGCGACGGTGGTGATCACGACCAGAAATGTGACGTCCGGCTTGGTGAGCACGACATAAGCCCAGGGCTTATCGTATGCAGCGATTTCGGCGGTGCGCAGCGTGCTCATGGTCTAGGCCCTGGCCTTCTCTGTCGAGGCGCCGACGGTGACAGAAGCCGTGGGCCGGACGAGACGAAATGCGTTGAGAGTCAGGAGAACGCTGGCGGCAAGTGTCAACGCGCCGACGACGACATGCGCGACTTCGATGATGACCAGGAGGAGCACGGGCTGGACAGCCTTCAGAGATTCGGCGACGGCCCAGTAGGCGGCGAAGCCCAGAAGGATTTGCGTGCCCAAAGTGGCGTGAAGCAGGATGGTGGCCTTGCGCAGCTCTGGCGCAGAGCCGAAGCGGGACTTGGCCTCGCGGCCAGTCCAAGTGACCATCCAGATGACCACCGCGGCACCTATGAGGTGCGGCAGAATGCCGAATGCGCCGTGACGAAAAGCAGCGCCGAGGACCAACTGAATAAGTATGACGATGGTGGTGCACAGGCCGAGAGTGGAAAGTCGCGGCGAGCCGGAATCTTCGAGCGCGGGGTGATCCTGCTGCCACCAGTCACTGGTGAGAAGCGTGAGGGCAACGAGGGTAAGGAAAAATACCTGCGCGACTGTCGCGTGAATTGTCGCAATTAATTTTGCATGTCCGTAGAGGACGCGAAGCGCGCCGAGACCCGCTTGTATGAGCACAAGTGCGACGGCCGTCCAACCCCAGCGCGCGACGCGGTCGCGAATCGGGCTGCTGGTGATCCAGACGGCGAGAGCCACGGTGAGCACGGCAACGATGCCGGCCGCAACCCGGTGGGCAAACTCGTAGCGAATGCCGCCGATGAGCGGTGGAATAATCTTGCCGTAGGCTAGCGGCCAATCCGGCACAGAATCGGCAGCGTCATTGCCAGTAACCAGTGCTCCGGCCACCAGCAGGCAGACAGTGGAAGCCGCTGTAATGATGGAGAAGCGGTTGAGAGCGCGGAGGCTGGCGGTTCCCGGCATTCCCGGTGCGATTCCTCGGTTCGAGACTAGCAGTGCAATTTTGAGGCCAGGGCGGGTGTGAAACCCGCCCTCGCCGAATTGTGAGTTTCCCCGCTATCCCTCAGCGGCTAAAGCCGCCGAAATTTTACTGCGGGTGCGGCACGGCTGAAGCCTTGCCCTGACGAATACGCCCTAATGCGTGACGACAGAAATGCTAATCGCCGGACGCAGCGGCCTTGAAAGTAATCGTGACAGCCTTCGATTCCTTGGGGCCAATGGTCACGGTCTGATCCACGGTGCCATACTTCTCCTGCCAGGCGGTGACGGTGTACGTTCCCGGCGGGAGGTTCTTGAGCTCGAATTTTCCGTCTTTGCCGGTGATGGCATAGTACGGATTCTTGAACACGAAGATGTAGCTCTTCATCCACGGATGCACGTTGCATTTGACGGGAATTGCCAGCTCGGCGCGAGCAAAGGATTCGTCAATCGGGGTGGCGCCGGGAGGTTGCGACTTGTTCCATTCACGGTTGTCTTTGGGCATGGGGTGGATGTTGTGCGTGGTCTGGTCGTCGTTCTTCACCTGAAAGGCCTGGCCGGCCATGACCGCGACGACATGCGGGTCATACATGCAACCTTGCTGGTCGAGAACCGCGGGTTTTGCAGGAGCGGTGAAAACGTAGTCCCCCAGGCCGTCTTTCACGAAGACGACGACATTGGCGAGTTCACCTTTGGCGCCGGCAACGACTTCCGGCGGAATGACCGGCGTGGAGTGCGCCTTCTGACAATAGGGTTCGGCGCTCATGTTGATGGCCTTGGCGGCTGGCGCCTTGCCGTCGAGAGTAACGGTGCCGGTGACGGAGCCAGCCGTGGCGGCGTCAACAGTTTTCGTGGCCGCCGGAGCCGCAGCGGGCTGCGACGACGTGGCTGATTCTTCTTTCTTGCCGCCGCCGCAACCGGCGATGGCCAGCGCGAGAGCGGTAGCGAGTGCGAAATTCAAGTACCTGTTATTCATGATGCGGCGTTTCCTCCTGTAGAAAGCAGGATAGTGTAACAAGACTGCTGCGAAATGGGGGGCGGAAAATTTCAGCGGATGTGGCCGCTACGAAGCCGGTGGAGACTTCTCACCGGATCATCAGTGTCCGCCCGAAGATTTTGCGGCGCCGCTCGCGGGTGTGCGGCCCAGCAGCGCGCCCTGCTCCTGTGGCGTCAGCGAGAACATGTAGCGCACCAGCAGGTCGGCGTGGTCGCCATGATATTGCGCGACGGGCGCCGGAACCGGGCCGGCAAATATCCAGCGGTCCCCTTCCCTGCGGAACAGACCCGAGGGCATGGAGGTGCCGGGAATTATTTTCGCGGGATCGGTGATCCAGCGGTCCACCCAGGCGGGCTGCAGGCGCTCGCGAGCGAGCAGGAAATTGGGCGCGGACGCGTTCTTGTCGTGCTCGGCGTTGCCGGTCATGTGGCACTTCAAGCACGGCGCCGCGGGACTGGTGAATATGCTGCGCGCCATGGAGCGCTCGGATTCAGAGAGCGGCTCGACCTTGGGCGGCATGAAGGGATCGGGCTGCGAGGACATGGCCGCGAAGAAGAGGACCAGTTTGCGGATTTCGTCATCCGACAAATAGAAAGTGGGCATGCGCACTTGCAGGTATTGGCGCACGCCGTTGCGATTCGTCTCCGTGGTGCTCAGCGCGGGATTCGCCAGGAACTGGCGCAGCCATTCGGGATTCACACGCGCGCCTTCGGTGGTCAGGACCGGCGGAAGATTGGCTTTGTTTTCGCCTTCGTAGAACGGCACGGTCTGCAGCACGGATTTCTGGCCGACGTCAATCTGGTGACATCCGATGCAGTTGTACTTGGTGACGATCCACCAGCCTTCCTGAATGTAGCGGCGGCGGTCCGCGGGCTTGAACATGTACTCCGGTGGAAGAGTGGGATCGGTCGAACCGAGCAGCATGCTGACCAGCGCCTCCAGATCGTCGTTCGACTGGATGTTGGGCTTGGGCATCCGCAGGGCGTCCATCGGGTTCGCGTGATACTTGTCCTTGTCGTAGAGCGCCGGGTCACGCAGCTTTTCTTCGAAGAAGCCTTTGGAGTCGAACCACGGGCCGCGCGGCGATTGTTTGCCGTCGGGCAAAATCCCGCGCTTGGCATTTTCTGTGGACAGCGCAAAATCGAGGCGCTCGATGGGCTTCGAGCCTTCGTTGGTCAGCTCCGTGCCGATGCGGCCTTCGTCTTCGAACGTGGGAATTTCATGGCAGCCGGCGCAGCCGTAGTGGCGGATGAGCTCTTCGCCCTTGGCCTTCAATTTTGGATCGTCCATGAAATTGGCGGCTTCGTATTTGGCGTCGGCATGCTTCTGGCCGGTCAAGTAGGTGGCGACGTCGCGCGCGTCGTCCATGGAGAGGCGCAGGCTGGGCATGACCGTCGGCTGCTGGACGACCAGCTCGTGATTGTCGTTGGGACAGCGCGAATGGTCGAGGTCGAAGACATAAGGGAGATTGTGCTTGGCGTAATCCTCGGGGCCCAGGTCGCGCTTCTCGTACGGGCAATAGGGACGCGTGCGCTGCCGTGGATTGTGCACCCAGCGGACCACGTAATCGTAATTTTCCTTTTCCCCGATGCGGCTGAGATTGGCGGCAAACGTTCCGCCGATTAAATTTGCGCCTTCGCCGATGGAATGGCAGGCCAGGCAGCCGCGCGATTCGAAGAGCTGTTTGCCGCGAGTAGCGTTACCGGCGGCCTGATGTTCCGGTGCCGGACCCGTGAGAGCGCTCTGCCAGATGAACGCGGATATGGCTTCGATGTCGCCGGGCTTGAAATTGAACTGCGGCATTTTCGTGGTGGGCCGGAACTCGCGCGTGTGGCCCAGCCAGTAGGGGATCCATTCCTTGCGAAGTTTCAGGCGCGCGTCTTTCAGGTCCGGCGCGACTTTCTTGATTTCCTGTAGGAGATTGTGGCTGCGATTCTCTAGTGATTCGCCGCGCGCATCCAGGCGGCTGACCTCGACGATCAGGTTGGTGGCCTGCGAATAATATTTTTCCGCGGCGGCGTTATCCGGCGCGTTGTCACCCAGTTTCTGGAGGCGCGGGATTTCCAGCCCGTCGTCCGCCTTGGTCTTGGCGAGCTGGAGAATATCCTGGCGCGTGTTGACCAGCTGCTCGTCCTGATTGTCGAAGCCCTGGAAACGATGGCAGCCGATGCAACCGAGCCGACGATAGAGCTGCTTGCCCTGGTTGAGCGTGGGCGCATGCTCGGTGACCATGTCCGCGGCGTGACACTGCTGGCAGCCGGCGTTGTAATTTTCGGGATAGTAGAGCGGCCAGAGCCAGTGCTCGTAGCGGCCATGACCTCGTTCGACGGAGTCCAGAGCGCGTCCATTGCCGCCGTGGCAGGGCGAGCAGCCAAATTTTTCCAGCGAGTGCCACTTGAGCAGCTCCTGATCCGGATGGCTGGTGAACGGGGCGTCTTTGCTTTTGGCCATGCCCAGATCGGCCTTGGTGACGGTCAACTGCGCCGGGACGTATATCGGATCCGTGCCCACGTGGCACGACTGGCAGCGGTCGACCAGTCCCGCGCCGCCGAGATTATTCAGCGTGGAGCCGGTAGGATTCACGTTGATCTGGATAATTCGCTCGTCGAAGCCGCGCATGCTGCGCTGCAGGCCTTCGAGCGCATTGGAGCTGAGACCCGGGAGGTGGTCCGCACTGAATTGCCCGAGCGCTTCGCGGGCTGCCTTGGCGGGCTTGTCAATTTCGCCGCGCTTGGCGACCAGAGCGGCGCGCTCGGCCATGATGCTAGTGAATTTGTCGCTCAGCTCAGTGGCGCTGAAAACTTTGTTCTTTTCGATTTTCCCGTCGCCGACCGGCCAGTCCACTTTCCAGGTGGACTTCTCGCCTTCGGAGAGTTCCTTTTTGCGCTTGGCCTTCAGGTCTTTGTCTGAGTCGGGGATAATTTCGTATTCGTAAACCAGGTGGCCGATTTTTCCGCGGGCGTCTTTGAATGCGTCGCCCATGGCGGCGCGCTGGTCGTCGAGCAGCGCGATCTGCCTGGCGATTTCATCGTCCTGAGCCTTGGCAGCTTTCTCGAGTGCTTCGGCTTTGGCAGCCAGGGATTTGTATTCGGTGGATGAATAGACGGCGTCTTCGTCTTTTTTCTGCTGCTTCACGGCCTTATCGAGATAGCTGGAGTAAGCGCCCGAGAAGCGGTGCTGATAGGAGCGCCACGGCCGCAATCCGTAGACCTCGTCGTAGAACGACCACGCCACGGTCAACATGAGGAGCACGGAAACGATCAGCAGCGGGAATGTAAACGACCGGCTGGTGATCGGATCGTCCGGCGCAGCGGATGACGGAGTGGCTGGAGGAACGTCAGGCACCCGGAACCTCCTGGGGATCGCGGCGCGAGTTGGAAACAGGCCACGGTGCAGAGCCGAAGATTGCGGGAGCTTCAGGGGCTGAAGCCCAGCCGCACCGAGGGCCCAATTGTCGCGGTTGAAACCGCGACCCACAAACATGGGTCAAATGCTGAACCACGGCGTCACCCAGATGTATTTGATGGTAAAGACCAGCCGAAGCAGTATTTTGACGGGCAGAGAGATCATCAAAATCAGAAACGTGTACATGGTGACCAGCTGCAGCAGGCTCATGCGTTTGTAAATTTTGCGGCTGAATTCCGTGCGCGTGCAGATCCAGTGGACGAAAAATGCCGCGCCCACAAAGAAAAGCGCAATGGGGAAAAATCCGAATATCAAGCGCGCCCAAATGGCCGCTTGATCCTTCGGCATGTGAAGCATGGGGGCCAGCCACGCCCCGTCGATCCCGAAAACCTGATCGAGGTTGCGGTTGACGGTGTACTCCACGCGCTCGGCGTCCCAGGTCATGCCCGGCCAGAACCACATCCATCCCGGCCCGCGGATGAACGTGCCGATCACAATCATCACCACCCACAGACCAATAAACCCGATTAAGAATGTCCAGATGGAGAAGCGCCGCTGCTTGTAGGTGTAATAACCGTTGCCCAGCGGATTGGCGTCCATGTACGGGATGGCCATCAGCCCGATGATGATGAGCGTGGGCATCACCACGCCGGCGATCCACGGATCAAAATAGACGAGCATTTCCTGCAGGCCCAGGAAGTACCACGGCGCCTTGGCCGGATTCATAGTCACGTTCGGATTCGACGGCTCTTCGAGTGGCGCATTCAGCGTAAGCGACCACACCATCAGCAGGATGGTGACGATCAGCGCCACCAGAAATTCCATGCGCATCAGGTACGGCCAGGTGTGCACTTCGCGATCCCATTTGGGATCCCACGGCTGGGTCTTGCGGTATTTCGTTTTGGCTGCGGCCGCGTCGCCCTCGAGTACGGCGATCAGGCGGTCGTTCGCAATGCCCTGCTTCAGGGCGTACCAGACGTAGAAAGGCGCAAGGAAAAGCAGCGCCACGATTGGCACATTGTCGGGTGCCGAAGCAATTTCCCAGAGTTGGTGCCAATCCATTCAGCAGTCTCCTGAAGCTCGAAAAGGCAAAGTCAAATGCAACGGCACACAGGCTGAAGCCTGTGCTACCAAATCTCTAGCCCATTCCCGACGGGCGCAATACCACCGGCCGCGGGCTGCGCTCTTCCCTGATTTCCGATTCCAGCATTACCGGCGACGGGCCGGAGATGCCGCCATCCTTGCGCACGCGCCAGAAATGCACGCCCATGAAAATGCCGGCGATCAGCGGGATGGCGATGCAATGCCAAATATAGGCGCGCAGCAGCGCGTTGGCGTCCACGATCGAGCCGCCTAAGAGTGCAAATCGCACGTCGTTATACGGAGTCATTCCCAGTTGAGGGCCCAAAGGACCCTCATGACCAAGCAGCGGCGTGGCGCGCGCCATATTGGTGCCCACGGTGACGGCCCAGAAGCCCAGTTGGTCATCGGGCAGCAAGTATCCGGTAAAACTCAGCAGCAGCGTGAGCACTAGCAGCAGCACGCCGACGCACCAATTGAATTCGCGCGGGCGCTTGTACGAGCCGGTCATGAAGACGCGGAACATGTGCAGCCACACGGCGATGATCATCAAGTGCGCCGCCCAGCGGTGCATATTGCGCAGCAGCTTGCCGAAGGGCACGTCGTTTTCCAGGTACAGGATGTCGCGGAAGGCCTGGATCTTCGTGGGGTGGTAATAAAACATCAACAAGACGCCGGTGAACGTCAGCACGATGAAAAGATAGAATGTGATGCCGCCCATGCCCCAAGTGAAATTGTATTTCGTGGCGTCGCGATTGACCTTGGCCGGATGCAGATGGAAGAAAACGTTCGAGAGCACGCTGAGCGCGCGGTTGCGCGGCTCTTCGTCGTGCTTGACGCGGAACATTGAGCGGTAGAGCTGCGTCTTCTCCGGCTGCTTCAGCTCCTCGGCCTGCTGCTTGGCCTTTTCCTCGAGCGTTTTGCGGAGGGCGGCAGCGCCTTCCTTGGCCTTATCGAGGACGCCCGATTTTGTTTTGTTGCCGTTTTCTTCCGGCATCAGCACAGCTCCCAGGAATTCAGAGAAACACGTCTACACGTTCAGGTACGCGCCCGGATCGTTGAAATGGTTTACGCCCGCGCGCGGGTCGTTGACGTACAACCTGCTGGTATCCACCACAATCTTGCCGGTGGGATCGAGTTGGATGAACGCGCGATCCATGGGCCGCGGCGCCGGCCCCTCGAAATTCACTCCCTCGCTGTCGTAGCCCGAGCCGTGGCACGGGCATTTGAATTTGTTCTCCGCGGACTTCCATTCCGGGGTGCAGCCCAGGTGCGTGCACTTGGCGTAGATGACGAAAATTCGGTCCGGCTCGCGCACCACCCAGGCGCGGTTGGTCATCAGGTAGCGCTGGTCAATGCCCAGATTGAAATCCGCCGGAAAGCCGACGTTGAAGACGGTGTTGGGTTCATACAGGGCGCGGGGGAAGAAGAACCGCAGGAACATCAGGAAATTCACGCCCAGATAGCCCCAAATGAAGGCCCACACGATGCGGCGGCGGCCGGTGTTGATTTCCTTTGTCGCCGTCTTGGCGTCCGCCGCAGTGGATGCGCCGCCCCCCTGCGTCGCGGCTGCCGCAGAGGGCGAATCTGCCACTTTCCCTTCAGGAGTTTCGGGCATAGACCGGGTTGAGAGCTATGTTCCTGTCGACTTCAAGTAAGAAATTTCAACGCACAATAAATCCGAAACGCGAACAAAGGTTTATATGACGAGGGCGCGCGAGTGTCAAGTGGAAGTGAACAAGATAGAAACGCAAGAATGTAGGCGTGCCGCGGCCGGCTTGGCTTCTTGCTTCCGAGCCTTGGTCGCCTCATCGCAACAAAGTTTACTCTGCAGTAGGAGCCGACAACGTCATCCAATCAGCCCGCAACGCGGCCTGTCGTCAAAAGGCATTTAGCACTTGGCATCCGTCAATCGAAAGATTAACCGTCTACCCTCTCCCAAGGCCATCGTTCTACGGAGTAAGTAATCCTCGCTGCTGACCATCTTTGACCATGTCGCTCAGTTTTGTCAGGTAGTTGTCACACATTTGAAGGACGCCCTCGGAGCCGGGCCAATCATCGAATTTATACTTTTCAATTGTCGTAACTGTAGTATACGGAGAGGGAGGAGGCGCTAAGAGGGGCGCCCCTGTATCCGATGCATCCAACGTGTTTATCCATGCGAGCATGGATTCGGCAATGTGAATCGAAATTTCTTTCACGGCGGTAACTGGTTTAAAGTGGACATTGTCATCGCGCTTTCCCTTGAAAAAACTAAGCATCTGAGATGACGACATTGCACTGTCATACCAAAGTTTTCCACCGGGCTTCCCGGAGGTCGGACCGCTAGCGGAGCGAGTGTCGCCAACTGCTTCTCTGTGTGCGAACTGAAGAACTGACCGAGCAGCGGACAGAAAGGCGCTGAGGAACCACTTAAAATGCTCGGGGTTATCTGGCTGAATCCTTTCTGTTCTCAATAACCACGCATAAAAGAACTGAGCTTCACGAATCTTGTCCGTTTCGAACATAAAGTCTATGCTCCGGGTGGGTGGCGCCCCTGGCGGGCGTACTTCCCACAGTTGACCTCGCTACGCCTGCGATCATGCCACTCGGGTAATTCACACTTTAACTTTTTGGTTTGGCTTCGTCCTTAAATTTGCAGGCCTGCCTGTCACAGGCAGGCTCCTTTCTTCCGAGCCTCGGTCGTTGACCGCAACCAAGTCTACTCGGGAGCAGGAGCCGACAACATCATCCAATCAGCCTCACTTTTTAGAGACTTTCCCAGTTGGTCGTAACCACGGATTCCGACGGAATGGCCTTGAACTATGCGACCAGTCTCCGGCCCAAGCCCATTCCGACCAAGGCCAACGAGCCAATGCCGAGCAGCATGAGGCTGGACGGTTCCGGTACGGTCCACTGTGAGGCGCTACTGATCCGATTCGTAAAGTCAGTGAAACCGCCTCCCACTTCGGTAAAATTGCCATTGGCCTCTGTCCCAAATACTGAGCCGTCGTAGGATTGCAACAGAGAATTATCCGCCAGGGGACCCAATCCGAGTCCATTTTCTGTTAGAGCTTGAGCAAAGGCTCCCGTCCCGCTCGATGGATAACTCTGTGCAAAAATGAACCACGCCAGGATATTCCCGTTGCTGTCAGTTGAAACATCGAAGCCGTAATTTGTGGTGTCAGTTTGAGTGATGGAAAACCCTGATCCATCCGTGAAGGAAAATGATGAAACGTACCCCGTCAGATTTCCATTTATTGGACCAATCCCAGTACACCCACTGCAATGACCAGCCGCGATATCCTGCTGCGCGTTCAGAGCCAAATTATCCAACTGCGCCCCTTGTAAGATTGTAGTGAACGTAAGTGACAACGCGTAGGGGTTCGAACACACGTTGTTAACGCCACCGGGGGCATACGTACCACTGCAAAAGTAATAGGGATTACTTGTGTAAGTGTAGGTCGTATCGGCCCGCAATGAACCCGGCAGCATCAAGCACACCAAGCCCACCAAACCAAGTGCGAAGACAAACTTTGGTCTGAAATTCATAGCGCCTCGCTTTCAATGCAGTTTGTCGGGGCAATCCTGCGGGGGACTTAGTTACCTTATGCCGCAACTAGCAAACCGTCAAGTGAATTCCCCTTGATGCAGGCGGCGCGGGCTTTAGCGGACGTATTTCACACGGTTAATTTCGCCGTCCCGCCGATAATACCACTCGGCAAATTCCCGGTCGACGACTGTCAAGCGCAAGAATCCTAAGGCCAAGCGTTCGAGCTCACTCGGATCGCTTCTTAACCGCGCATACTCGGCCTTCAAACCTGCAAGCTCAGATATAGGCGCAGGAAGTCCCACGTCTGCATCGCCTCCCCAACGACCCTTGACATCTATATAAGTTCTTATATACGATTGGCTGTGACTAGCCCGGGATCGGAAACCCGGATTCGTTGGCTCGGGGACTCGCAAGGTGTCATCCGTGGCTTCTCCCAAGAGGCACGCCAGAACCTTGGAAACGATTTACAACGCCTCGACGAAAGCGAGGAGCCTTTGGATTTCGCTCTGATGGGCGCGGTTTTGCCGGGCGTCTTTGAGCTTCGGGACCGCGATTCAGAACAGTGGTACCGAGTCCTCTACATTCCGCTAGAGGGCTTGATTTATGTGTTGCACTGCTTTAGGAAGAAGACCAACCAAACGCCGCACAAGGAAATTGAAACCGCCGCAAAGCGACTCCAGCTTGTAAAACAGCAGGTCGCGAGACGGAAGAAAGAGGACAAGCATGAAAAGTAACGTGTTCGAGCAAATCGGTTTCTCCCGCGAAGAGGCAGCCGCACTGAAGAGGAAGTCGGAGCTGCATTCGCAGATCATCAAGACGATCAAGAAGCGGGGATACACACAAGCGGACTTGCAAAAGCGTTTGCATGAGCCCCAGCCAAGGGTCAGCGATTTAATGACCGGAAAGATTTCGAAGTTCAGCTTGGAAACACTCATCACGTATGCCGAGGCGCTGGGCTTACACCCGCAGATTCTCGTCGAAGCGCGTTAAGGAGTTTTGTGGAGTGCGACGGCTTGACGCCGCTTTGTTAGGGCGAGGCTCGACTCGCCCGCGAGGAGCAGCGTCTTTCGCTGCTCCGAGTTTTCTCTTTCCTTCCCTCCATACCGCGGGACGCGCCTAAGCACGGCCTTTCATTACAATTCCCCTCGCGAATTTCCCGCCGAGTACTATTGCCGCCGTCGTTTCCTCGTGCCACGCTACAGGCGGAGAATTTTCGGATGGGACTGGAGATCAAATCCGTCAGCGGCCGAGCGCTCCCGGAATCGCTTGCCTGTAACTCCCCGGCCTCAGGGAAGTTCTACTCGCAACATCCCGAAAGTAGAATTCCTGCAAAGTGCAGGAAAACAAATGGCTTAATTTTTTCTACTCGCAACACTTTTGCGACTTCCAGCATCCAGCCTCAAGCCTCCAGCATCCAGAAATCCCTGGCCGCCAGTCGTTTGGAGGCTAATCGTCACATCCCGGAATTAGAATTCGCCGTAACTTACTCAAACAAAGGACAGTTAGCAATTTCTAATCGTCACACATTCATGGTTTTTCGAATGGAGATGGATGTCGAGCAACTGTCAGGCGAAGGAGGCCACACCGGAGCGCACGCCAACCGAGCGCAGCACCAGGTCGGCCAGCGCGCGAATCAGGAACGGGGAATCGTTCAGCGCCGGCATCATGTGGAAATCGGTGATGCCCAGAGTCTGGGCTTCCTCACGGGCTTCGATATTGATTTCGTGCAGGGTTTCAATGTGCTCGGTCAGGAACGACATGGGGATCACCAGGACGCGCTTGATGCCGGCATGCGCCAGCACTTCGATCGTGCCGGTCAGGGAGGGCTGCAGCCATTTTTGCGGGCCCACCTTGCTCTGGAAGCACAGGACGTGCTGATTGGGCCACGACCCGAGCTGGCGGACCAGCTGCACGGTCTGCTCGATGTGCTGCGGATAGGGGTCGCCTTTCTCAACCAGCGTCATGGGCAGGCCATGGGCGCTGAAGACCAGATGAACTTCCTGGGGGCGCGGCAACTGCAGCAGGACGCCGTTGATGCGATCCACGATGCCGGCAATGTAATCCGGATGATCGTAGAAATGATCAATCAGATGGACCGGACATTTGGCGGTGTACAAGCGGTTCCATTCCTTCAGGCTGCTGCCCGTGGTGGCAAAGGAATAGTGCGGGTAGAGAGGGAGCAGAATCAGGTCGTCAAAGGGGGCGCTTTCGAGAGCGGTGATGGCTTCGCGCGTGTCGGGGTGCCAGTAGCGCATGGCCACAATGGCGCGCGCATTGATTTGCGGGCGCAGCGCAGCTTCCAGTGCGCGGGCCTGCTGCTCTGTCAGGCGGCGGATCGGCGAGCCTCCGCCGATTTCGGCGTAGTGGTTGGCGACGATTTTCGAGCGGCGCGTGGAAATCAGCTTCGCCAGGGCTTTGCGGGCCAGAAAGGCGCCGGGAAAGTTGATGATGTCCGGATCGCAGAAAAGATTGTAGAGAAAGGGCTCGACCGCGGCGAGCGAATCGGGGCCGCCGAGTTGGAAGAGGACGATGGCAATTCTTTTTTGGCCCGACATATGAACCTCAATTCAAGATCTAATCACCCTGGCGTGCGGCGGCGGAAACGGCCAGCGCAGCGCCCGCGCCATCGACAATTGGATTTTAACCTTCGCGCAGCTGTTGCCTCAAGCGTTCAATCTCCTCGCGAAGCCGGGCGATGCGACGGGCCACGGAGACTTCGTAGGCAAAGAAAACCGCCCACACCACCATCCAGGCGGCGAACAGGCTATCGAAGTTTTTCATCGAGCTCCCCTGGAAGCAGATTGCGAATCCATGGTCCGGGATTCAACTTCATAACGGAGCTGCTCACATTCGCGGGCCAGGCGCCCGAGCTGGTAGCGATCCATGAGCACGACAATCATCACGCAAGCGATGGCAACGAAACAAATCAGCAGCACCTGGCCCATGCCGGGAGCCAGGCCGGAATTCTGGCCGCCGAGCACAACCGGCTGTGGGTGCTGCGTGCGCCACAGGCGGTTCGAGAGGTAAACAAGCGGGACATCGAGAAAAGCAAAAATTCCGAAAATGGCGGAGAGAGAGGCGCGGCGCCGCGGATCTTCCAGCAGCCCGCGCAGAATCAGATAGGAGATATACAGCAGCCAGAGCACGAACGTGGATGTGAGGCGTGCGTCCCAGGTCCACCAGATGCCCCAGACCGGGCGCGCCCAGATGGGGCCGGTGATCAAGACAATCGAAGAGCACGCCACACCAACTTCCGCGGCGGAAACGGCGAGAATGTCCCATTTCTCGTCGCGCGTGACCAGAAAAGCGGCACTGCCAATGAAGACCACGAAGAAAGCGATGAAAGCGGAGATGGCGCTGGGCACGTGGTAATAAAAGATGCGCTGGATTTCGTGCATGGTCTTTTCGTCCGGCGCGATAAACAGAGCGGCGTAGCCGGAGAAAATCACCAGCGTGGTGACGGCCAGAACGAACGTGTGGCGGCCTTTCATGATTCGCAGTCCCTCACTCCTCCACCAAATAATCGCACAGAAGCCAAGCAGCCGTCAGGAACACGATATCAAACCCGGCAAGAAACGCGACCCAGGTGCGGTCGAGCGCGGGCTGCTCGGTCAGCAGCGAAGCGGTCGCTTCGACCGCGGCGATCAGCTGTGGCGCGAGAATGGGCAGCAGCAGCAGCGGCAGCAGCAGCTCGCGCATGCGCGCATGCGCGGAAACGGCGGAAAAAACCGTGCCGGTGATGACCAAGCCCATGGTCCCGAGGACCAGCACAAGAATGAGGCGGCCGGTGATGCCGGAGAGCGACACGTTGTAAAAGACGCTGAAGGCGGGAACCAGGATCAGCTCGGAAAGGGAGAGGAAAACGAAGTTGGCGAGCATTTTTCCAAGAAGGATGGCAAACGACGAAATCGGCGCCATGCGCAGCGCGTCAAGCGTCTCGTTGGCCTGCTCGCGCGCAAACGACGGATTGAGCATCAGCGAGCCGGCGAAGAGAAAAGCGATCCACAAAAGGCCCGGGCCGTACCGGCGGGAATCTTCGGCGGTGGGATTGAAGGCGAAGCTGAACAGCACGATGACCACCAGCGCGAAAATAATCGTCGAGTTGAGCAGCTCGCGCGTGCGGAATTCCAGGCGCAGTTCCTTGGCCAGCAGGATGGATGCGGCGCGCGCGGTAGTCACGTCAGGCCTCGGCTCGCAACGCGTCCAGAAGAGGCCGCGGATCGCCGGCCGGGCCGGAGTCGTGTTCCACGCGCCCGGCGGTGATGGAGACGGCGCGCGTGGCCAGCTCGAGCGATTCATTGCGGGCGTGCGTACTCATGAGCACGGTGCAGCCGTCGTCGCGCAGTCGTGCCAGTGTAGCGCCGAACCAAGCCAGGCCCTGGCGGTCCAGGCCTGCGGCGGGCTCATCGAGAAGCAGCAGCCGCGGCCCGTGGAGCAGCGCGCGGGCGATGGCCAGGCGCTGGCGCATGCCGCGCGAATAGGTGCGCACCAGGCTGCCGGCGCGGGAGGCCAGGCCGCAGGAAGTCAGCGCCGATTGGACGCGGGCGGACACGTCGTCGAGGCCATAGAGGTGGGCGAAGAGATGAAGATTTTCGGCGGCGGACAACTCGTCATAGAGCAGCGTGCTGTGGCCGACCATGCCGATGAGTTGCTTTGCGGCAATGGGATCTTCGCTGCATCCGGAGAAGGAGACACGGCCGGCGGAAGGATTCATAAGCAGCGCGGCGATGCGCAGCAGCGTGGTCTTCCCTGCCCCGTTGTGACCGAGCAGCGCGACGAATTCTCCGGCGTGAATTTCGAGCGAGATGCCGCGGAGTGCGAGAAGCGCGCCGAAGCGTTTTTCGACGCGGTCAAACGTAATCCCAAGTTGAGTACTGGAGTTGGCCAAGGCGCTCGCTCAGCCTCGCACAAGATCGCGGAGAACCTGTTCCAGGCGCTTGCGCTCGTTTGCGTAGTCCTCCTCACTGACCGTGCCGGCCTGGCGGCGCAACTCGAGGCGGAACAGCGTGTCTTTCAATTCGTCCAGGCTGCCGCGGACTTCACGGTTGACGTCAGCAACGGATGCCACGGCGGCTTTTGGCGCGGGCGGCGCGGCAGGAATAGCGACGGCGGTTTCGACGGGTGCGCCGGCGACGGCCACTTGCGGCCGACGCAGCAAGTACACGAAGCCGAGCGCGAACAGCGCAACGAACCCGCCGACCAGAATCCACTTCAAGCTGTCGAGGCGCGCGGGCAATGCCGTAGCGGTTGCGGCTGCAGCGTCTCCCCCGGTTTCCTGGCGCGAGTTTACGCCCGGATTTTGCGTGGGGTCACCGCCCGGTCCAATAGCCGAGTCCGCGCCTGCAGGAGCGCCACCTTGTGCCGAAGAGGGCGGCGGAGCGGTGCCCGACACAGCGATGGCCACAGGCGCATTGGCGGCGACGTTTTCGCGAATGTAAACGCTGTACCCCTGGTCCTGGCCGGCGGACGAGAGTCCTTCACCGGAAACCTGCACGCTCGGAGGCGCGGCAATGATCAAGCGGCCGACGGCGTAGGGCGAATAATTCAGCAGCGACAATTGATTGCCGGGATAAGGAATTTTGTAGGAGAAGCGCACTCCGCCTTCGCCGGGACGGAAAGCGTAGGCGATGGCCATCTGGTTCTTCCCTTTGTCAATGGTGCCTTGCCGGATGGGCATGCCGGTCGAGCCCCAGGCGGAAGCCTGGCTAAATTGCGCGCCCGCGGGAATGGTGAAGGTAAACGTGCCATCGGTGCGGTAAAACGCCAGCGGCGGCTGCGTTTTGTTTTCGATGGTGAATTCTTCGCCGACCAGGAGCTCGGCGCCATTGGGCTGGAGAATGACGGCGTGATTGGTGACGCGGATGGCGCTCGGTTTGTCCGTGGGATCGAAGATCTGGACCTCTACAGTATTTTTGCTGGGAGGGACAGGCTCGTGATAGTTGACGCCGCGATAGACGGCGCGGACCAGCATGGGAGCGACGCCCACATCGGCGTGATCGAATTTGAAATGCCCTTGTGCGTCGGTCTTGCCATTGGCGACGGGCTGCATTCCCGCCGAAAGCTGGATCAGAATGACGTCCACTCCGGCGGCGGGCTTGCCGGTGGTGCCGTTCTTGACGGTGCCGGTAAGTGTGCCGGCAGAAGTGGAGGAAGCAAGGAGGCAAAGAAGCAGGGAGGCAAGGAAAACTCGAGCAGCAAAGCAATTTGAAATTTCAAATTTCAGATTTGAAATGCGGCGGGTCATCCGCTTTGAAATCTGGCGACTCATCAGCGGCGCCTCTCTGTGGCGGCTTGACGCGTGGCGGGCGTGGGTGCGCTGCCGGTGTGCTGGTCCATTTCTGCAAGAACGCGGGCGGCCTCGATATCAAGGGCCTGCTTCGTCTCGTAAAAATCCGCTTCGGACAATTTTCCGGCGCGGAATTCGAAGCGCAGGTCGCGGAGATTTTCGTAGATGGCGTCGCGGCGGTCCATCAGCTGATCGAGCTTGGTGCGATGCGGCGCGGAGTCGGACGGCTCCGAGCGCACGCTGAATATGAAAGAGAAAGTGGCGGCGGCGAGGAGAACGCAGGCGACGACGATGTCGAGGTTACTCATCGTCATGCCTTTCCGATTCGCGCTGGGCGCGAGCCAGCAGGTCCGGCGAAATTTGCGGGCCCGCGGCAGTGGTCAGCGCGGCGCGCCGGCGCCAGCGGCGAACCAGTTCCCAAAGTAGATAGAGAGAAAGCAGCGGGACGACCACGGGCATGATCCACGCCGCGCGATTGAAGCCGCTGGTCGGCGGCGAGGCCAGGACCGTGGGCCCGTACTCCTGAACAAAGGCCTGGAGCGTGAGGTCGTCGGGCTCGTTGCGCGCCACGAAGGAATCAAGCTCCTTCAGCATTCCGTGCGAGTAGGTGCAGCCGACATGGTTGCAGGCGGTGAGGATCTGGTTGCAGCCGCAAACGCAAAGAAGTTTGCCGCCGAGGTTTTTGGCGCGCTGTGTTTCCTGCGCGCGCGCTGACGGCAGCAGCAGCAGCAGCGCCGCGGCCGCAAAAACCAAGAGCGGCTTGCGCCGCCACCTCGATCGCTTCGCGCGATTTCGGGTCAGTACGTTAATCATGGGAGTCCGAGGAGTGCGCCATGGAGCCAAGCGCCGGAGCGCCCTCGATGGCCGCATCGCGCCAGGAAGTTTCCGCCACCGGCTGGAGAACGATGGCAGCGCGGCGATTGGGAACCAGCGCCAGCAATGTTCCGAGAACAAGGACAATCCCGCCAAACCAAATCCATTTCACCAGCGGATTCAAATAGGCGTGAATCACGGGCCGCTGCGTCTCCGGGCTGCGGCCGGCATAGACGATGTACAGATCGTGAGTGGGCAGCGACTGCACGGCCACCATGGTTTCGGAAACCTGGCTGGCAATGAAAAAGCGGCGCTCGGGGTAGAGCATCATCTCCGATTTGCCATTGCGGAAAATTTCCAGTGTGGCGCGTTCGGATTCGAAGTTGTTGTTGGCGGTGCGGTCAAAATTCTGGCACAGCACGGTGTAGGGGCCGATAGTCAGGCTCTGCCCCGGGGCCATTTCCATCTGAATGTCCTGATTGAAAGCGGAGCCGGCGACGCCGATGAAAATCAGGACCATGCCGAAATGCACGATGTAGCCGCCGTAGCGCCGCGTATTGCGCATGGTCAGCTCGCCCAAGGCGGAGAGGATGTTCGTCGAGTCGCGCGCGGCAATCACCCGCCCGCCACGGTAAAACTCCGAGGCGATGGTCAGCGTCACGAACACGCAGAGAATCAGGCAGATCAGCGCGTAAAAGTCACGGTAGCCGAAGATGGCGGCAATGACGCCGGCGACAACTCCTCCCAGCACGGGCCAGGCGAAATTGCGCTTCAGCGCATCGAAGGAAGTTCTGCGCCACGCCAGCAAGGGGCCCACGCCGGTCAGAAACATGAGAAAGAGTGCGATGGGAATATTCACCTTGTTGAAGAACGGCGGCCCGACGCTGATCTTGCTGCCGGTGAACCATTCCGAAATCACCGGGAAGAGCGTGCCCCAAAGAACGGCAAAGCAGGCGGCCAGCAACACAAGGTTGTTAAACAAAAAGCTCGATTCGCGCGACACCAGCGAATCCAGCGTGTTGTCGCTGCGCAGGTAATCGCGGTTCAGCCAGTAAGCCCAGAAACAAACGATGAACACTAGCCCAAGAAATCCCACGAACCAATTGCCGATGGACGATTGCGCAAAAGCGTGGACGGAACTGACGATGCCGGAACGCGTCAGCAGCGTCCCCAGAATGCACAGCATGAAAGTGGTGAAGACCAGCCACACATTCCAAACTTTCATCATCCCGCGCTTTTCCTGCATCATCACGGAATGAAGAAACGCCGTGCCGGTGATCCACGGGAGCAGTGAAGCATTTTCTACCGGATCCCAGGCCCAGTAACCGCCCCATCCCAGCACTGCGTAAGCCCAGTGTGCGCCGAGCAGAATGCCGATGGACTGGAAGCACCAGGCAATCATGGTCCAGCGGCGCGTGATGTGAATCCATTTTTCGCCGGGATAGCGGCCCAGCAGCGCGGCCAGCGCAAAAGCAAAAGGAATCGTGAATCCGGTATACCCCGAATACAGCATCGGCGGGTGGATCACCATCTCGGGATATTGCAGCAATGGATTCAGGCCGTGGCCGTCATTCAAAGCGGCCAGATGCATGGTGCCGGAGGCGTCGGGCGATCCCAGCACTCCAAATGGACTGGCGACGAAATTGTTCAGCGTCAGGAAAAAAATCTGTACCCCGGCCATGACCACGCCGGCATAGGGGAGCAGCTCCGGATGCTTCTTGCGATTGATAAAGAGAACCGAGAAAACGTAAATGGAAAGCACCCAGCTCCAAAAAAGGAGCGAGCCCTCCTGCCCCGCCCACAGGGCCGCAAATTTGTAAAACGGCGGCAGGGCGCGGTTGCTGTGCGACGCGACGTAGGCTAGCGAAAAATTGTCAGTGAAGAAATAATATTCGAGACTGGCTACGGCGAGAGTTACCAGCGCGAAGATGGCCATCCCGGCGTTGCGAGCGCTTTTGACCAGCAATGGGCGCCGGGCGACGATTCCCGCGATTCCGCCTGCAAATGCATACACCGAAGCCAGGAAAGCGAGCATCAGTGCGAACGAGCCGAAAATATCCAACGAGTTCCTCCGCCGTTCCCTGCCCTAGCTGCTGCTGGTCTTGCCGGGCTGGGTGGCCCCAGGCGTCTGGTTGGGAGTGGCTTCGTACTTCGATGCGCATTTGGCTTGAACCTGCTCGGCGACAAATTGGCCGTCGGGATTCAGGCGGCCTTCAACCAGGGCCTGTGCGCCGTCTTTGAAAGTATCAGGCAGCGGATCGCGGCCGACGTAGCTGATGGGCAAAACGCGGCCCTGTTCTTCGAGCACAAAATCCACGCGCCCGGACTGCCTCATAATGGAGCCCTCACGGACGTTTCCGGAAACGCGCATGCGCTGGTTGCGAGCCGAGCCGGACAGGCCGGAAAGCTCGGAGATGGTGTGGTAATAAGTCTTGCTCTGCGTATAGCCTACATACGCCAGAGCCGCCAGGGTGATGACGATGATTCCGGAGCCGGTAAGAAATTTTGCGCGGGCTTTCATGCAACCACTCTTAGAGAGTTATCCCCCGAACGCAACAAATGTTAACACAAGGGCTGGAACCACCCGAAAGAGTATTCATCACACAAAGATGTGACGGATAACCATAGGACTCTCGTGCAGCCTGTTCGCGCGGTTCAGGACAGGTTTGCCGGCTACAGCCGGAGGCCTAGGGCATGCCGGCGAGCAAATTCTTGATGCGTTCGCCGAATGCGCTTCCGGCTTCAGCCTGGCGCTTCGGGTCGCCGAGGTAAGGATCGGAAAAAGGCACTCCTCTATCGAGAAGCAGGCGATCTCCCCAGCCGATGAGGCCGAGCAACCGAATCAACTCCTGCGTGGGGACGGTCAGGGGCACCACGTAGGACGGCTTGTAGGAGGTTTGCACGCGTTTCATCACCGTGGGCGACAGGCGCCTAAGCGCGCCCTGCGGATCGGGCAGGTCTTCGAAGGGGCATTCCACAGCGGAAGCGAGGAAAAAACCTCGGCGTTGAAAATCCGCGAGCGCGGCTTCTTCCTGCAGGTCGGGGCAGACGGCGATTCCGGCTGCTTTCAACAGTTCGTCGAAATACATGCGCGAAGCAATGGAGCGATTGGAGCGTGGCTTGGCCGGCTGATAAAAATAATCCTCCAGGCGGACAGGCGGCGCCCCGTCAATGAACAGCACTTTGATGTGCACGGGGCGAAAGCGCGTGGCGGACTCCAGGCGCTCAGTGCGGCGACGGACGTGGTCATCGTCGGCTCGCACGCCACAGCCATCGCAAATGGCCATGCAAAATCCTCCCAGGGTGGGTAAGGAACGGAAGAGGATGGCACGGAGCAGGATTAGGCCGCAAGCAGCGTTTGTAAAAATCGGGAGAAGGTGACGAGCCGCGAAGGGTACCAGGCAGCGGGCGTGCTATTCGACAATGTCGGCAGCTTCGGTCCGAGGCGATTCCGCCGGCTGTGAAGGAGGAGCGGCGGCGCCGAGCTTCGAGCGGAGGCAGCCGATAAGCTCGGGAGCAAGATTCGTAATGCTCATGCCCTCGGAGACCAGAAATTTGCAACTGAGAATGGGACGCGCCTGGTCGTCGTCAGAGAGTTGGCAATCCACCTTGCAATATTGGCATTCCTGGTTCCAACAGAAACGGCCGTAGGGGATGGTTTCCGGGCTGATGAATTGAAACGCGCGGAGCAGCGAATTCTTCTCGGGGACCAGGAACGTTTTCCCGAGGATGGTGATCTCCACCAGCTTTTCGTACGGCCGGAAAACGTCTGACATGAGCGAAGTCCCGCCTTCTGACATCCGAACAAATCCCCTGAGATTGAAACTAAAGCAGCGCGAGGCCGCGGGCAACCTGAACAGAGCGGGAACGTGTTCAATGCTCTACTGGCGAGGAAAAGGTGATGCGCAAGGAGAAAGCGAAGCGTCAGGCGAAAAACTGGCCCATGCGGCGGAATTTTTCGTAGCGCTGTTTGAGCAGCTCGTCCGATGAAAGAGCAGCAAGCTCATCGAGCGAGCGCGCCAGATACGGCTCCAGCATTCGCGCCGCAGCTTCGGGATCGAAATGAGCACCGCCATCGGGCTCGGGAACAATTTCATCGATCAGGCGGAGCTGGAGCAAGTCCCGAGCTGTAATCTTCAACGCTTCTGCGGCGATTTCAGCCTTGGAGGCGTCGCGCCACATGATGGAGGCGCAGCCTTCCGGCGAAATTACGCAATAGATTGAATTTTCGAGCATGTACACGCGGTCGCCCACGGCAATGGCCAGCGCGCCTCCGGAGCCGCCCTCGCCGGTAATGGTGATGATGATGGGCACAGGCAAGCGCGACATTTCCCGCAGATTGTAAGCAATGGCTTCCGCCTGGCCGCGTTCCTCGGCGTCCACGCCCGGATAAGCACCGGGAGTATCGACGAAGATCACCACCGGGCGGCGGAATTTTGCGGCCAGTTGCATGGCGCGCAGGGCTTTGCGGTAGCCTTCGGGTTTAGCCTGCCCGAAATTGCGAACCACGCGCTGCTTGATGTCGCGGCCCTTCTGGTTGCCGACAATCATCACCGGCTTGCCGTGAAAGAAAGCCATGCCGGTGATCAAGGCGGGGTCGTCGGAGAAATTGCGATCCCCGTGAATTTCAGAAAAATTGTCAAAGAGAATGCGAATGTAATCGTCGGTGTAGGGCCGCTGTGGATGACGGGCCAGTTGCAGCCGCTGCCAGGCACCGAGGTTGGTGTAGAACTCGCGCTTCAGTTCCTCCACTTCGCTTCGAATGCGCGTGAGTTCTGCGGCGGTTTCGCCCGTGGGGATGGAAAGACGCGACAGTTCATCCACGTCGCGCTGTAGCGCGTCAATCTCCCGCTGGCGCTGGCGGCTTTTCTCTTTGGCTTCTGATTCCATTTCGGTGTGGCCGACGGCGCGTTGCGCTGCCGGAATCGCGAGCGCCGGGCTTCGGCCTGGCGGCTCGACGGGCCGGACAACGGGCTTGCCATTTCTCTTTCCCACCGCGCCAGCTTCCGCCTTTGCTTGTGCGCGGGCGCGAGCCTTGCGCGCGGCTCGGATTTCTTTCAGCCGCTTCGAGCGTTCGCGGCGCTCCCGAAGCCGGTCGCGGAGACGCTCGCCTTTCTCACTCATTGGACCACTGCCACGGAATCCGTGCCACAAATTTCACGGACTCGTTCCACGAGTTCACGATCGGCCAGCACCGCGCTGGCGGCCTCCAGCGTGGCCTCCGTGCCGTCACTGGTCAGCAGGTCGAACGCCACGCGGGATCGTCCCGGATGGCTGGCGAAAAGTTGCTGCAGGCGGTCGAGCGCGCCGGTATCGAGCGCGCGAAGATCCAAGCGCACACGAAGCATGCTCGGAGGTCGGTCGGTGACCTGGTCGAGAATGCGGGCATCGAGCACAATCAGGCGCGTGCCGACATCTTCCACGGCCACCCTCCCCTTCACCAGCAGCGGAGTCGCTGCTTTCAAGATGGGCTCGAGCTTCTGAAAAGCTTCCGGGAATACCAGCGCGTCAGTCACGCCGGTGCGGTCCTGCAGCGTCAGAATGGCCCAGCGCGCGCCGCGCCGCGATCGCATGGGACGCGATTGAACGATGATCCCGGCGACTACAATTTCCTCCCCGTTGCGGCGGCCTTCGACGGAGGAGAGCTCGACAGCGCCTAGGTCTTTCAGACGCCCGCCGTATTTGTCCAGCGGGTGGCCGGAGATGAAAAAGCCAAGTACAGAGTACTCTCCAGCAAGCTTCTGCTCTTCGGACCATTCGTCCACATCCGCCAATTGTGGTCGCTCCATCGGCCCGAAATTGACCGAAGTCGACTTTGAAAGGAATAACCCCCCCTGACCAACCGTTTCTGCCTGGTGCTTCTTTTGCGCACGCGAAAGACCTTGGTCAATTCCCCCGAACATGCCTGCTCGGGACCGGCCGAGAGAATCGAGTGCACCTGCTTTTATTAGGCTCTCCAACACGCGCTTATTCAAAAAGCGAGGTTCGATTGCCTCGCAAAATCCAAAGAGGTCCGCAAAATTGATTCCATTGCGACGTGCAGAACATATTGCTTCGGCGGTGTTCTCACCAACATGTTTAATCGCCGAAAGACCAAATCGAATGCTTTCGCCGACTGGAGTGAACGTGAGCGAGCTCTCGTGGACATCCGGCGGAAGAACGGTGATGCCCATGCCGCGAGCTTCGTTGATGTACTTGACGACTTTGTCCGTGTTGGCGGTTTCCGAGCTGAGCATGGCAGCCATGAATTCCACCGGATAGTGCGTCTTCAGGTAGGCGGTCTGGTAAGCGAGCAGCGCGTACGCGCAGGAGTGCGATTTGTTGAAGCCGTAGCCGGCAAATTCAGCCATCAGATCGAAGATGCGCTCCGCCTTCTTTGCGGGGATCTTGCGCGCCGCGCAGCCGGCCAGGAATTTTTCGCGCTGCGCGGCCATCTCGTCGTGCTTCTTTTTGCCCATGGCGCGGCGGAGAAGATCGGCGTCACCCAGCGAAAATCCGGCCAAGCGATTGGCAATCTGCATCACCTGCTCTTGATAGAGGATAACGCCCCAAGTTTCGGAAAGAATCTCCTCGAGCTCGGGCAGGTCATACGTCACTTTTTTCTTGCCGTGCTTGCGCGCGATGAAATCGTCAATCATGCCGCCTTGAATGGGGCCCGGGCGGTATAGGGCGTTAAGCGCGGTCAGATCCTCGAGGCGCGTGGGCTGGTAGCGGCGCAGGATGTCGCGCATGCCGTGCGATTCAAACTGGAAGATGCCGGTCGTGTCGCCGCGCGTGAAGAGCGCGTAAGTGGCGGCGTCATCCAAGGCCAGGGAGGCGAGATCAATCTCGATATTGCGGTTCTGCCTGATCAGGCGGACAGCATCGTCGAGAACAGTGAGCGTGGTGAGGCCAAGGAAATCCATTTTGAGCAGGCCGATTCGCTCGAGCGCGTTCATGTCGTACTGCGTGGTGATTTCTTCCTTGTTCGACTTGTACAGCGGAACGATTTCCGTCAGCGGGCGCGGAGAAATAACCACTCCGGCAGCATGCGTCGAGGCGTGGCGCGCCAGGCCTTCCAGGCGCAGGGCCACGTCCACCAGTTCCTTCACGCGTTCATCGGATTTTCGCAGCGCGTCGAGCTGCGGCGATTGCTTCAGTGCGTCTTCCAGCTCGATATTGAGCGTCGGCGGAATCATCTTGGCGATTTTGTCCACTTCGCCGTAGGGCATGTCCAGCGCGCGGCCCGCATCTTTGAGCACGGCTTTGGCCGCCATGGTGCCAAATGTGATGATCTGCGCGACGTTTTCCTGGCCGTATTTTTCGCGCACGTATTCGATCACGTCGCTGCGCCGGCGCATGCAGAAATCTATGTCGATATCTGGCAGCGACACGCGCTCGGGATTCAGGAAACGCTCGAAGAGCAGATCATACTGCAGCGGATCCACGTCGGTAATTTGTAGCGCGTAGCTGACCAGGCTTCCGGCAGCTGATCCGCGGCCGGGGCCCACCGGCACTCCCTGCGCTCGCGCGTAATGAATGAAATCCCACACAATCAGGAAATATCCGGCGAAACGCATCTTCTGGATCATGGAAATTTCGCCGGAGAGACGCGTTTCGTATTCGCTAATCACATGGCGCAGCCGGCCTTCTTTGGCCTGGCGCTCAAGAAGAGGCGCACGCATCTGGAATCCTTCGCGCGCGACTTTCTCGAAATAGGAATCAGCGGTGTGGCCCTCAGGAACTTTAAATTCCGGGAAAGGATTGCTGACGCGCTGAATTTTCACATTGCAGCGATCGGCGATGGCCACGGTGCGCTCGAGCGCGTCCGGCAATTCGCGGAAGACCTCAGCCATTTCCACCGCAGTCTTGAAATAAAACTGGTCGGTGGCGAATTTCATGCGCGAGTTGTCGCTCATGGTCTTGCCGGTCTGAATGCACAGCAGCACTTCCTGGGCGTGCGAATCTGCGCGCGTGAGGTAGTGGCAGTCATTCGTGGCCACCAGCGGAATGCCCGTCTCGCGCGAGAGGCGCACCAGTTCGCGATTGACGCGCTGCTCGATTTCCAGGCCCTGGTCCTGCACCTCGAGGAAAAAGTTGCCCTTGCCAAAAATGTCGCGCAGCCGGTAGGCGTTCGTGCGCGCCTGCTCATATTTATCGGACACCAACGCATCGGCCACTTCGCCGCGCAGGCACGCCGAAAGCGCGATCAGCCCCTTGCTGTGTTGCGCCAGGAGTTCGTGGTCCACGCGCGGCTTGTAATAAAACCCGTCGAGAAATCCGGTGGACACCAGCTTAATGAGGTTCTTGTAGCCGTCTTCATTTTCGGCCAGCAGGACCAGATGATTCGAGCGCTCCGCCTCCGAGCCGCGATTCTTGTGGTTATCGGGCGCGACGTACATCTCGCAGCCGATGATGGGCTTCACGCCGTGGGTCGTCGCCTGATGGTAGAAATTGGCGGCGGCGAACAGATTGCCATGGTCGGTCACGGCCACGGCCGACATTCCCCGGCGCGCCGCTTCCGCAGTCAACTCCCCGATTTCACACGCGCCGTCGAGAAGTGAGTAATCCGTGTGCAGATGGAGGTGAACGAAGTTCGGAGAGGTCATGCGCGACCATTCTAAACCAGCTTGGCGGTTTGGGCACGGACTTTGCGCTGGCCGTGAAATCTCTTCCGCCGAAAAATAATCTGGTTGGACTCAAACCGACGAGGGAGAAACCCTTCCCGCGCAGCAGGGGCAAGCAAACGCGGGAATTATTTTTTGCTTCTAACGGACTGCGCGCGCACCTGGTCTTAGCAAAGCCGCATTCAACGGCGGCGCGATTTTTTCGCGCCGCGCGCCGCTGGCTTGTGGGCCGGCCGGGACGCGTGCGATTTCGCGGCAGGCGCAGCGGCCTTGGCCGGCGCCGCAGCGGGTCTGGCCTTGCCCGCAGCCGCGGCAGGCGCGGCGGGTGCAGCAGGCGGCTTGCCCGCGCCAGGCTTCTCAGATTTGGCTTTGCCCTGTGGCTGAGCCGGGCCCGGAGGCGCAGCCGCGGCCGCTTGCGGTTTGCCCATCTCCAACGGCTTCGCTTCCGGAGCGGCTTCAGCCTTGCCTTTCCGCACTTTCTTTTCCTTCTCAGGTTTCTTCTTGGGCTCCTCCTTGATGCCGGCAAGCTGGCGCAGCACTTTGGTGCGCGACTCCGGGTCGCGCGCCTTCCCGCGGAGTTGCGCCTCGAAGAGCTGTTCCAAAATTTTGTCGAATCTCGGCCCCCGCGCAATCCCCAGTGCATCGAGTTCCGCAGCCGGAAGCGCCAGTCGCAACGGGCGCCATTTTTGAATGTAGTTGCGCACCTTCGAGAGCGCCCGCGGATTGGGCATCTCGACTTCAATGAAAGCGAGCATCTCCGTAGGCAGCGAAGCGATATAGAAGTATGCGTCCTTGGGCGCGTTGGTTTTGCGGCCCTTGAGCATCTTGACGATTTTCTGCCCTCCCGGAACCAGAGAATTGATCGCGTCTATTTCCGCGGCGCGGAATTCCAGATGGCGCAGCGCGGCCGCCGCCTCGCGCGATTTCAGCCGCGACAGAATGTAATAAGCCACCGCCGAATGCAGCCGCGGCCGTAGCCCGGCGCCCATCAAGTTTCCACGCACACGGGCGAGCTTCGAAAGGCTGTCGTAATCCGGCTTGCGACGCAGCAATTGTGGGTGAATCGAGGCCAGAAGCCCGCGCGCCTCCCATTGCTTGAGTGTGGCGGAGGGATTGTCGTCGCGCGCCAGCGAGCGCACTTCATTGCCCACGTCAGCGCCTTCCAGATTTTCGTGCAAGCCGCGTTCGATGGCCAGCTCGAACCACTCCTGCGTGCGCGACTCCATTTTGAAGCCCATGCGCGCGGCGTACCGCAGTATGCGCATCAGCCGCACCGGCTGATTCGTAAACGCGTGAATCGAAAGCGCGCGAACTTCCTGCTTCTCCAGATCTGCCAGGCCGTTGGTGGGATCAAGCAGCAAGCCACGCGACTGCGTGTTCAGCGAGATGGCGATGGCGTTGATGGCGAAATCGCGCCGGCGCAGATCCTCCATGATGCTGGAAAAACGGTATTCGGGTTTCGCCCCGGGGCGCTCATACACGTCTTCCCGTGCGCCGGAGATGGAGCCATCCACGTCACCGGCGAAAATCATTTCATGATGGCGCAGCCGCTCGCTTTCCCAGACAACCCGGGCGCCGCCTTTTTCCAGTTCGCGGACCATGCGCACAGGATTGCCTTCCACGGTGAAATCCAGATCGCGAATGGGCATGCCGGTGATGAGATCGCGGACCGCTCCGCCCGAGAGATAAATGTTCACCTCCTGCGCGCGGGAGAGTTCCTGGACGCGTTCGAGCACGGCGCGCTGCTCCGGTGAGAGCCGACTTTCCAGCAGGTACATATAATCGGGCATGAGGTTTTCTGCCTCCTAAAAAGTTCGCGCCGGCCAAATCAGGCGCGCGGGTGGTGCGCTTTGTAAATCTGCTTCAAACGCTCCTCGACAACGTGCGTGTAGATTTGCGTGGTGGAAATGTCCGCGTGGCCCAGCATTATCTGCACGGAGCGCAGGTCCGCACCGTGATCCAGCAGATGCGTGGCAAAACTGTGCCGCAGCATGTGCGGGTTCAGATGCTTGCGAAGCCCGGCGGTGCGGCCGTAAGCCCGCAATGTTTTCCAGTAAGTGACGCGGTCCACTTTATGGGCCCGGCGATTGATGAACAGGAATGGCGTAGAAGCGTTGCGCAGAATCTTCGGGCGCGATTCGCGCAGATATTGCTCGATCACCGCCAGGGCGCGCTTTCCCACCGGGACCAGCCGTTCCTTGTTCCCCTTGCCAATGCAGCGCAGGCATCCGGCTTGCAGGTCGAGGTCGGATGTGCGCAGCCCGCAGAGTTCGGAAACGCGCAGACCGCAGGAATACATCAGTTCAATCATGGCCTTGTTGCGCAGCCCCACGACGTCCGTGACGTCGGGCTGGGCCAGCAGGCGGTCCACTTCCTCGACGCTCAGAAAATCGGGAAGGGTCTGGCGGAACTTGGGCGAATCGATGCTGATGGCCGGATCTTCCTTGATGTAGCCTTCCAGCAACGCAAAGCGGAAGAAATGCCGGATGGTGGCCAGGTGGCGTGCCACCGAGCGGCTGTCGAGATTTTTTCGGTAGAGTCCCGCGAGGAAGTCCACCACGTCGCTGCGCGTGATCTGCTCGGTAGTAATGCCGCGTTTGGTCATGAATTCGGCGAATTTTTGGATGTCGCGGCGATACGCGTGGATGGTGTTCTGTGAGAGCCCCTTCTCCACGCGGAGGTAGTTCACGAAGCTGCGAACGTGAGATTCCAATTTCCTGACCCCTATCGCCGATGCGACGCGCCCAGCGCCGCGGAAGGATTCAACGCAGCATGGGCGAGTTCGAAGCGCCAAATGCTGCGGGTGTTACCGGTTCAACTGCCCGCTTCCGTCAGCGGCAGCACGCCCGGTTCCGCCCGCCGAAAAAGCAGAAGCAGTTCCGAGAGTTCCTCGCAACGAAGCAACCACGCCAGGCCCAGATAGATGGCCATAGGCACGAAAATCATGGCCGCCAGCAAACCCGCCTGCTGAAGCAAATGTTGCGCTGCCGCAAAACCCGATACCCTCAGCCCCACGTAGCAAGCCACTGCCATGGCCGCGGCGCAGAAGCCCATCTTGCACATGGCCGCGATCAGGCCGGGGGAAACAAGCCTGCCATAGCGCTTGCTGAAAATCAGAAACAGCGCGACAAAATTGAAATAGGCGGCAATGGAACTGGCCAGCGCCGGGCTGCCGTTTGAAAAGTAACGCAAAAAGAAAAGCAGGAACACCAGGTTGAGCAGCACATTCAACCCCAGCGACCACACTCCCACGCGCGCGGGTGTCATCGTGTCGTGCGTCGAGTAATACAACGGCGTGATCAGCTTGATCACGGCAAATGCAGGCAAGCCGAGCGAATAGTAAAACAGCGCCCGCGCGGTGAGCGCGGTGGATTCGGCCACGAAAGCTCCGTGCTGAAAAAGCACCTGAATGATGGGTTGGCGAAGCAGAACCAATCCCACCGCCGCAGGAATGGCGATGAAGGAAACCACCCGGATTGAAAATCCGAAGGTATGCTTCATCTCCTCCATTTTTCCGGCGGCCGCCTGTTGCGACATGGTGGGCAGCAGCGCCGTGGACATGGCGATGGCAAAAGTCCCAAGCGCGAGCTGCATGACGCGGTCCGCCACGTACAGAGCGGTGACGCTCCCGGAAGGCATCCGCCAGGAAAACGAGAAGATGGTGTCCACGAATTGATTGATCTGGTACACGCTCATCCCGAAAAATGCCGGAGCCATCATGCGGCCTACCTGCTGGACTCCCGGATCGCTGACGGAAAATGAAACGGGAAACCGCATTCCCAGGCGCGCCAGCGCCGGAATCTGCATGGCCAATTGCGCCATGGCGCCCAGCAAAAATCCGATGGCCAGCACCACAGCCGGCGTCCGAAAAGCCGGAGGAGCGAACTGCATCAGCGGGCGGTACAGAAACCCGAATGAGAACAAAATGAAAATCAGGTTGAGGAAGATGGGAGCGGCCGCCGGAAGCGAAAACATCTGGAAGCTGTGCAGAATCGCTGACACCAGCGCGGCCAGTCCGATAAACACTACTGCCGGAAAAATAATGCGGTTCAGATAGACGGCCAATTCCCAACGCGAGTGGTCGGCAGAAAATACGGTGTACAGAGCCACCACTTGACGCGAGAAAACCACTCCCAGCAACGCCACGATACCCAGGACCAGAGCCAGATCCCAGAACACTTTGCGGGCGAAGGCCCAGGCCTGCTCTCGAGGCTTGTCGTGTAAGTAGCGGGAAAACACCGGGATGAAGGAAGCGCCTATGGATCCCTCGCCGGCCATTCGGCGGATCAGATTGGGAATGCGGAAGGCCAAGACGAAGGAATCTGCCACCGGGGAGGTCCCCAGGAGTAGGGCTACCCGTTGATCGCGTAAGTATCCGCAAATCCTGCTGATAGCGGTAAGGAGGGCGATGGCGGAGGCCGACTTTAGGATCTGTCCTTTGACGGTCAATCGCCAGGAGCTCCGTTGCTAACCCTTTAATCACCAACAACTTGACAAAAAATCGCGTAAGGATAACATAACATTCGGGGATATAGCAATATCCTACCCATGAAGGCCTTCAGCCGTTGAAATGCAGGGCGCCAGCCTCGACTCTCAAAAAGGTAGTGGTTCTGCTTCTTGACCGCTCCACTGTAAAGGGCTACCTGAACCCAACGACCCTGGGACGCGCCGAAGAGCTTGACCTGCTCACCCCGGACGGCGAGCACAAATCCGTAGCGCTCGACAAGGTCAAGTCCGTGCATTTCGTGCGCGAGTTCCTGGAGCCGTTTGAGCCGGACCGCAAGCTGTTCCTCAGCCGCCCGAAGCTCGACGGCCTTTGGGTCCGCCTCCGCTTCCGCGACAACGATGAAATGGAAGGCATCGTTTCCAACGACCTGCTGGACCTGCTCGACACCGGAGTGCAATTAACGCCGCCGGACATCCACGGAAACAGCGTGCGGATTTTCATCCCCCGGACGGCGCTCGAAGAAATAAAGGTCCTCGGAGTGGTGGGCGTGGCCCGCCGCGCGGGCAAAGCCGCCGCGGCGGGACAATCGAAGTTGTTCAACGAATAGCTCCGTAGCATAAGTCCCGTTTTTTCTCTCGCTCACTCTCTAGAATAGTGCCGTCGTACCATTGCCCTCTGCGTCCGGCCCTGCAACAGTACGTTGGGGGAATTGTCGAATGGGGTTTTCGATTTCTTCTGCACGCAGGCAAACTCAGCCGTTCCGAATCGGGAAAATCAAAAAGGCGAAGAAAAATCTAAACGGGACACCGACTTATTCTGAGTTTCCCGCAATTCTCTCAAAACAAAGCGCTTCTCAAAATCTAATCGCGACTCCAAACGCACCCAGCTCCAGCCCATCCACGGCCTCCCCGAATCCTTGCCTCCAGATTTCCTGCCCGCCAGTCTTGCGGAGGGCTAATCGCAACATCCCGAAATTAGAATTCGCCCTAAGTCTATCAATACAAATCACCTGCCAAAATCTAATCGCAACACACTGGCTTTGTCTGCATTTTTCACTGTGCCCGAAAGTCCGTTTTTTCATCGCCCCCTCTCGCGGCGAGAATGTTGTAAATTGGCTGCGCCGGAACAGCGTTCGCGAGGAGAGACCGATGAAACTTGGGCAGGTTGCCGAAAAGCTTGGGTGCACACTCGAGGGCGATCCGAACCTCGAGATTTCCGGGGTCGCCGCGATTGATGAGGCCCAGTCGGGTGAACTGACCTTTCTTGCCGATCGCAAGTACCGCCCGGCGCTTGAGGGCACGCGCGCCTCCGCGGTCATTGTGACCAAAGAAAGCGTCCCCACCGGCAAGGCCGCGTTGCGCTCGGCAAATCCACGAATGGATTTTGCGCGCGCCATTGAGATCTTTCACCCGGCGCCACAGTTTCCGGCCGGCGTTCATTCCACAGCTGTGGTTGCTAAATCCGCGAGGATTGGCGCGGGCGCGTACATCGGCCCGCACTGTTTCGTGGACGAGAATGTGGAGATCGGGCGCAACGCCGTCCTGCACAGCAGCGTGACCATTTATCGCCATGCGAAAATCGGCGACGACTTCTTCGCCCATTCGCATGTCACCGTGCGCGAGGGCTGCCGCATCGGCAATCGCGTTCTCCTCCAGAACGGAGTCGTGCTGGGAAGCGATGGATTCGGATTCGAAAAACAAGCCGACGGCCGCTGGTACAAAATCCGCCAGGCCGGCATCGTGGTTGTCGAAGATGACGTGGAGATCCAGGCCAATAGCGCCATTGACCGCGCCACCATCGGAGAAACACGCATCGGCCGCGGCACAAAGATCGACAACCTGGTGCAGGTGGGACATTCCTGCAAAATCGGCGAAGACACGCTGCTCTGTGGTCAGGCCGGACTGGCCGGCACCACGCGCGTCGGCAGCCGCTGCATTTTGGCTGGGCAGACGGCCTCGGCGGGGCATTTGACGATTGGCGATGGCGCGGTGCTGACGGCGCGGACGGCGGTGGGCGAAGACGTTGCGCCCGGAGCGGTCGTTTCCGGCGCTCCGGCGATTGACAATCTCGCGTGGCGCAAATCCGTCGCCGTGTTCAACCGCCTGCCGGAATTGCAGAAAGAAATGCGTGCCCTGCGCGAAGAAATCTCAGCGAGAAAGGAGAAATAGGCAATTGAGCGCCGCACGCAACGCGCTGACGCAGCTGCGCTGCCGTCACGCGTTGCTATTTATGTGCGGCATCTCGCGTGACTGGGAGCGGCTGCTGGTCGGCCGGAAGCCCGGCGGCAACCAGCGCCTGAACTTTGTTGAGGAGTTCGGCGCGCTGGTCGAGCGAATACTTGGCGGCGTCCACCGCTGGCCCGAACCGGATGGTCACGTCCCCGGGACGCAAAATCCATTCGCCTTTGCGCATCAGCGCCTGAGCTCCCACGATCGAGACAGGCACCACCGGCACGCCGGCCTGAATGGCCATCAGGAAAGTTCCCTTCTTGAATGGCAGGAGTCGCCCGTCGCGGCTGCGGGTTCCTTCCGGATACACGGCGAAAGACAATCCCTCATGCAGATACTGGACAGCGATATCAACACTGGACGCTGCCGCTTCTCTGTCATCGCGGTCCACGGGGATCAGTTTCGCCATGCGCATGGCCTTGGAGAGGACGGGGATGCGAAAGACCTCTTTCTTTGCCAGCAGCGACACGCGCCGCGGGATGGCCGGAACGAACGCCAGCGGATCCATATTGGAAACATGATTCGCGGCGAATATGCACACGCCCGCGGGGACGTTCTCGAGCCCTTCCACGTGCACGTGGATTCCCGCCATGCGCAACGCCACGCGGATGGCGCTCATGGTGGCGTGATACATGAAGTCCGGCTTGCCGGTGAGGAGGCCCCAGAGAATGAGAAATGGCATTCCAAGAAAAAGGGCCAGCGCCAAATAAAGGACCACAACGATGGTGCGTATCGCAGCCAAGACTAATCTGTCGCCCCGCGCAAAATTCCGTCGCGGATGCGGCGCTGCATTTCGGTTGGATGCGGCGCGTCCGAAATGGAGCAGTGGAGATCGCCATGAGCGCCGAGTGCAAAAGTGAATTCTTTTTCTTCACCTTCGCGCCGGACGCGCAGCTTCACTTTTTGTCTGGGAGATTGTGCGCGAAGCCAGGAAGTAAGTGGAATGGGAAACGTCAGGCCGTTGATTTCAAGCAGCGCGTCCCCTTCGCGAACGCCGGCGGCTTCCGCCCCGCTGCCCGATTCGACGGCCGACACCACGGTACCGTTCAGGGTGCGCGTGGGCCAGAAACCGAGGTCGGCGGATTCCTCTTTTTCGATCTTCACGTTCAGGCCGGCGGGGAGCAGGAACGAATTGTAGTCGATGGCCGCGATTCCAGAAATATATTTCCGGAAAAACTCCTGCAAGTCTTTCCCCGCGACGGCTTCGACGGCGGCGCGCACGCCTTCACTGTCGTCGTAGGTCTTCCCTTGCTTGGCATATTGCTCGTTCATCAGGCGGAAAACGTCGTCGAGAGATTTGTGGTTGCCCGTGGCAGTGCGGATCTCGATATCCAGCAGCAAGCCGAGAATTTCGCCCTTGTTGTAATACCAGATGCTGCGGTCGGGACGATTGTAAAGATCGTATTTTTCAAACCAGGCGTCGAGACTCGATTCCTCGACGCTCTGCCAGGTCCGCGCCGGATGCAATTCGAGTTCGCAGACTTGCTCGCCAAATTCTCCGTAGAAGCCTTCTTTGGAAAGGAGGCCGGTGCGTTCGAGCGTGTAGTACTGATAGGTGTTCGATACCCCTTCGGCAAACCACAGCGCGCGGGTGTATTGCTCTTTCGAAAAATCTGTTGGCTCGAGCGTCCGCGGGCGAATTCGTTTGACGTTCCAGGCGTGAAAAAATTCGTGCGCAGCCACGGAGACAGCCGATTCGAGCGAATTCGTGGCGATGGCCGTGGAATAGGAATGCTCCATCCCACCGCCGGCGCCGGTCTCGGAATACGGGCCCATGTGAAAGATGAATGCGTATTCCTTGAATGGCGGTCCGCCAAAGAGCTGCAACTGGTAGGCGGTAATTCGCTTCAATGCGTTTTCGAGGGCCCCTTTGCGGTAACTCGCAGCATCAACGATGACTCGAATGTGTGCGCCGGCGCTGTCGAATTCGAACTCTTCGAATTTTCCGGCTTCGACCGGAGCGTCCACCAGAGCGTCATAGCTAGTAGCCGTGAACGAAGCTGGGTGCGGGCCGGCGGGGAGTTCGGTGAAGACTTTCCAGCCAGCCGGGATGCCGTCGAAAACAATCACCGATTCCTCGGCGCGGCGGTCGGGAACATACATCAGGATTTCGGCGAGGTTCATGAATGCGTGGTGGGCGTTGATCTGCGAACTGAACGGCCCGGGGTCGTCCCATTCGATGGTGTAGCGGATGATCGCTTCGCCCAACGGTCCGGCCTCCTTCGAGGGCACCTGCTCGTCAAGCTGCCAAGTCTGCTTGTCAATTTTCGTGGCCTGCATTTTCACGCCGACGTGCGCTCCCGGGGTGAGGAGAGTTGCACGGAGGTCGCGAATGCGATAGGCATAGTCGCGAATTTGGTAGAGCGTGTCCCACGCGGGGATGGCTATTCTTGTGCCCGGCGCAACATCAGGGATGTACATCTGCACATCGAACAGGTGCTTCTGCCGTTGATCGAAGTAAACCTCATATCTGATCCCAGCGAACGCAGGACGGGCAAACAGTGCGTCAATGAAAATTACGAGGATTGCGACGGCGCAATGCAGGACTTTCCAATTTCGAAGGTTCACCGATGAGCCCCGGAGAGCGACTTCAATTTGTCGAGGAGCTTGGTACACAGTCCATCGAAGCTGCCGTTGGACATCACCAGGACGAGATCACCGGACTTCGCGTTGTCCGCAAGAAAGTCAGCGATTTCGGTGGCGGATGCGAAGGCTTTGGCGGCGCGACCGCGGCGCCGGACGGATTCGGCGATGCCCTCAGGCGAGAGACGGTCGTCATCAGCCAGGAGTTGCGCGCGATTGACCGGACCGATGACGACGGCGTCGGCGAGAGCGAGCGCATCAGGCAGAACATCCTGGAAAATCTTGCGGCGCATGGTATTCGAGCGCGGCTCGACGGCAGCCCAGATTTTACGGTTGGGCCAGCGCGTGCGCGCGGCTTCGAGCGTGACGCGGATGGCCGTGGGGTGATGCGCGAAATCTTCGACAATCAGGATGCCCGCGGCTTCACCTTTAATTTCCATGCGGCGGCGGACGGATTGAAAGGTGGCCAGGGCGCGTTCTATGGCCTGAACATCCACACCGCGGCCATGTGCGATGGCTGTGGCGGCGAGCGCGTTGAGAACGTTGTGGCGGCCGACGAGAGGCAAACGGAGGCGAGCAATTTCCTTACCGTGGTGCGCGACGCGAAATTCCGTGCCGTTGTCCTGCCATTGGATGTCGCCGGCGCACCAGTCAGAGTCAGGGGTGGTGCCGAAAGTTTCCACAGAGCAAAAAGCTTTGGCGGCTACCTCGCGCAAGTCGGGGCTTTCTCCCCAAATCAGGAGGCGGCCGCGGCGCGGAACCAGATTGACCAGACGGCGGAACTGCAGCGCGATGGAGGCCAGGTCAGGATAGATATCCGCGTGGTCGAATTCGAGAGAAGTCAGGATCAACTCGTCGGGATGGTAGTGGAGAAATTTGGGGCCGCGATCGAAGAAGGCGGTTTCATACTCGTCGCCTTCGATGATGAATTCTTTACCGCCACCCAGGCCGTAGCTGCGGTCGTTGAAATTGGGAATCACGCCGCCGACCAAGAAATCGGGGCGGCGCGCGCCCGTGTGCAAAATCCAGGCGAGCATGGCCGTGGTCGTGGTCTTGCCGTGCGTCCCGGCAACGACGATGGAAGTGTGCCCGGCGATGAAATAATCCTCAAGAAGCTGGGGCATGGAGCAATACGGAATTTTCTCGTCGAGAATATATTCCAGCTCGGGATTGCCGCGGGCGATGACATTGCCGATGACAGCGAGATCGGGCGCGGGCTTGAGGTTCTCTTCGTTGAAGCCTTCGTTCCAGCGGATTCCCAGCGAGTCGAGAAGTGTGGAAGCCGGCGGATAGACGCCCACGTCAGAGCCGGTGACGTGGAAGCCGCGTTCCTTCAACATGCCGGCGACCGGAGCCATCGCGGACCCGGCTACGCCGAGCAGATGAATGTGTTCAATGGCCTTGTTGGCAGGTGTTGAAATGTCGACTCTCCTCGCGATTAAATTTCCCTGCTTATCAAAGGGCCTACACGCATGCCGGCTCGAGGATGCTCAGTTCTGTCGCGCCGCCCGCGGTCAGACGGGAACGGACGCCCAGAGGCAGCGTCAGCATGGGTCGCTCGGTGTGCCCTACAGGGGCACCCCACACCACCGGAATGCCGAGCCGACCGAGAATGCGGGTCGCGACATCTTTCACCGTGGCCGTGCCCTCGGGCGCGGGGCACTCCGGAAATTCTCCCAGAATGATCCCCGCAACACCGCGGAATTTTCCGGCTTGCTTCAGATGCATCAATGCCCGGTCCACCTGCCAGGGATTCATGCCGCGGTCTTCAAGGACCAGGATGGCGCCTGCGGTGTCGAGCTCCCACGGAGTGCCGAGAGAAGTTTCAATCATGGTGAGGCATCCGCCGAGCAGCGTGCCCTCAACTGCGCCCGGCGAAAGCGACTCGCCTCTCAGATTGAGCGACCAGGTGTGCTTCGTTTCGGTGACCGCGCGGACAAAGCTATCGGGATCGTAGCCTCCCGGAACACCGGGCCCCTTGTCCAGTCCTGCGGCAACCATGGGGCCATAGTGCGTGACGGCATGGAATTTATTCCAGAGAAAAAGCTGGAGCGAAGTGAGGTCGCTGTAACCGACGAACAACTTGGCCGCGGCAAGGCCGATGTTGAAGTCGTCGAGCAGGTAGGCGGAGCCGTAACCCCCGCGAGTACAGATTATCGCGCGAGTCTCCCGCTCGGTGAGTGCTTGCTTCAGGACCGCGCCGCGCGAGACGGCGGCGCCGGCAAAAAATCCATTGCGTGCGAAAACGGACCCGCGGTCAAGCTTTGGAACGTACCCGAGACGGGTGAGCTCGTCGCAGCCTTTCTTGACTCGGTCCTCTTCCACCGGGCTCGAGAGAGAAACGATGCGGACGGCGTCGCCGGAGCGAAGTGCAGGTGGCTTGAGAGGGAGCGGCATGTGCCTCAGCGAGAATAGAAAATTTTCGCAGTCGCGTCCAGAAGTCGCGAGAGGAGTGATGCGGCAAATGCAACCGGGAGTGAAGACACGTTACTCGATTGGCGCCGCGGTAAGGAACACGTCGCCGGCACCGCTGACGGGAGCGGTGGCATCACCCGACCTGAGCGAGAAGAAAGCAGCGAAACGCCCATCGGCGCTGAGTGGCACAAAGGAAAAGTCTGGCGCAGATTTGCCGTCTGCAAGATCCGTTGAAATCGGTGAGGGGATCGCCACCGTTCGTGGTGAGCAAGGGACTATGGCGCCGAAACAGGTGTCGCGTACAAAGCCCCGGACCACGCCTTGTGCGACGCTGGTGAAAGAGATGAACCGGCCGTCGGTTGTGATTTGCGGCGAGAAACTTTCCACATCGGCCCCAACGGAGGTGACGTCTGAAGAGACCAGGGTCGTCGCGGGGATGCAGGTCCCTTCTGCGGCACCGATGCAGGTGTCGCGGAGAAAGATCAGTCCCCGCTGCGGCGGAGTGGCGCTGGAGAACGAAATCTTGTCCGCGCGGAATACCACGAAGCGCCCGCCGGCACTGACCGCGGCGGACTGGGCTCGCGCAAGACGGAATGTCGATGCATCGGATGAAGAAATGACGATGCTCTCAGGCAGGCAATCTTTGGACGCCCCAAAACAAGAGTCGGCAAGAGATACCGAGCCGGAACTCGCCGCTGTGATTTCAGTTGAGTCGAAGACCACGAATCGGCCGTCGGGAGAGATTTGCGGGCGGAAACTGCGGACTGCGGAAGAACTGTCATTGCTGGAGGCAAGCGCCACTGTCCCTGGGACGCACAATGTGGAAGCAGCGACTTCTTGGCATGTGTCACGCATCAGAATCGTGCCGTCCGAGACCGAGCGGAAGGCAACGAAACGACCGTCGGCACTGAGGGACGGCGAATCGTATGAAGCAGAGAGGTCGTCCATGCCTGCGGGCCCGGTAATTCGCCACGCTTGCGGGTCGCAGGCCGCAGGCGCCTTCGAGCCAAGGCAGGTGTCGCGAACGAAGATGTGTGGCAGATGCAAGGCCAAATTTCCCGTGTTCGCGTCGACAAGATTTGTAGCCATAGAGGCGAACGCGACGAATCGCCCGTCGGAACTGATGCTGACAGGCCCGATTGCGCTTCCGTTGGGTGCACTACCGTTGGAGGCTATATCCACGGGGTGCGTGAGCGGAGTGCAGTTCTTTGCGCCAAGACAAGTGTCGCGAACGAACACATTTCCGGAGCTCGGCACGGGGAGGAGATTTGTGGCGCTGGATACGAAAGCCACGAAGCGGCCATCCGCGCTCATGGCGGGAGATGAGCTGCGACCGTTAGCAGGGCCACCGAGCGCATTGACCGAGACGACGCGCGTGCCCGATGCATTCGCTGGTTTGCTCCCGGTGATCGTGAAATCCACAGCGGTAGAAGAAGCAACGATTCCGCCAGGAAGCGGATTGTCCACCCACACAGCCGCGAATCCAGCGGTCTGGAGATCGGTGGTCGTGAGCTCGGTCGTCAGCGATGTTGTACTGCACGTCGTCGGCTGCCGGAACGTGCCGTTGAAACGGATGACGGCACCGTTGCTGCAGGTGACAGGATCAGGAACAACAAAATTCAGACCGTTGAAGGTCAGTTTAAATGGACCCTTGGTACCGGCGTTGGTGCTGGTGGGGTCGACAGAAACGTTTGTAGGGGCGCCATTCTGAAGAGGCTTGACAGTGAATGTTGCGCCGGAAGATGTGCCGCCCCCAGGACTCGGGTTCATGACTGAAACGAGATTAATGCCGGGATTGGTGACGTCCGAAGCGTTGATGGTGACCACCAAGTGCCCAGTGGCGACGTTGAACGTGGTGGTGCGCGGCGAGCCGTTCCACATCGCCACGGACACGGGCATCTGAATGAAGCCCTGGCCGGTGATATCGACGTTGAACATCGCACTGCCCGCAGTGATGGCGTCGGGGAAAATAGTGGCAATCGCCGGCGTGGGATTGGCGGCGTTGGAGTTCCCGCTGCTGCAATTGCTGAGCGTCAGGGCGAATGGAATCAAGGCAACAAGCAAAGCCCGGCGCGAACGTATCAATCCAATCCTCCAATATTTGAGACGGGAAATCCGAAACTCTGGCCAGCAGCAACCGGACGAGCGGAACGACAGAAGCGAAGACACCGGCTGCAACTGCCCTGCAAACCAGGCAAGAATTGATAGCATCCCGGCGCGCAGCCCGTCAACTCGGATTCGGCGCGGCGAGAAATGGTTGGCTCTCGCGATAACGTGACGGCAACCGGAATCTTCCATGAATGCGCTCACTTCACAGCGAAGTGACCGGGGCAACCGGCCGAGCCTCGGCGTGAGCGTGCAGCAGTTGGAGATGCTTCAGCAACTCTTGCTCTTGCGGCAGAGTGACCTCCGCGTTGAATTCAACCAGGAATCCGCGATCGGTCTGCGCCGTGCGCCAATGACTTGGCTGGAGGCCGATATCGTCCACCACCTGGCGCACGCGAGCTTCCAGGGTTCCCGGCTCCGGCGCAAGGACGCGGAAATTCATCATGCGCGCGTGAAGCCCAAGCCGCTGCTCAATATTTCCCAGCATCACCAGGCTGCCGAGAAGCAGGAGCGCCGAGAAGATCGAAGTGACAACCATGCCGGAGCCGACAGCCATGCCAATGCTTGCGACCATGAAAATCGTCGCGGCGCTGGTGATGCCGATGATCGCGCCGCGCTCGCGGATCACCACGCCGGCCCCGATGAATCCTATGCCCGGAATTATCTGCGCGGCAATGCGCGCGGGATCACCTACGCCGAAGTGGCGCGTGGTTTCCGTGGAGATAATCGTGAACAGCGCCGCGCCCAGGCAGATGAGCAGGTTGGTGCGCAGACCGGCGGGTTTGTGACTGAGCTCGCGCTCAAGGCCCACCAAGCCGCCCAGGACCGCGGCCAGCAAAAGTTTGCCGATGATGTAGAGGTTCAGGTCGTAGAACATTTCACCCCCGTGCTCACAATCCCACGGAACGTCAAAGCTTGAAAGATGTGAGCTTCGAAAATCGGTGCGCGCGCGCGTTGATGTCCTTGCGCGTCAGGTGCGCTAAGCGCTCGACACCGAAGCGCTCGACGGCAAAGCTCCCGAGCACGGAACCGTAGACCATGGCGCGGCGCAAATTCTCTTCATTGATTCGTCCGGCGCTGGCGAGATAGCCCATGAAGCCGCCCGCGAAGCTGTCACCCGCGCCAGTGGGGTCATGAACTTCTTCGAGCGGATAACCCGGGACAGAAAAAAGGAACTGTTCGTGAATCATCAGAGCGCCGTGCTCGCCGCGTTTGATGACCAGGGTGCGCGGGCCCATTTTGAATATGTGTTTCGCCGCGCGCATGAGGTTGTGTTCGCCGGTCAGTTGGCGTGTTTCGTCGTCATTGATGGTGAGAATTTGCGTGTGCTTCAAGGTTTCATGCAGCTCGGCTGGAGTCCGATCGATCCAGTAGTTCATGGTATCGAGTCCCACGATTTTCGGCTTGCCTTTGACCTGATGGAGAACAGAAAGTTGCAGGCTGGGATCGATATTGCCAAGAAAAATGAAAGAGGAGTCGCAGTAATTGGCCGGGAGCGTGGGGCGGAAATCGGCAAAGACGTTGAGCTCGGTGGCCAGCGTGGTGCGCTCGTTCATGTTCTGGCTGTAACGGCCGGCCCAGAAGAAAGTTTTTCCCGGGGCGCGCTCGAGGCCGGCAAGGTCAATCTTGCGCGCGCGAAGAACCGCTTCGTCTTTGGCGGAGAAATCGTCGCCGACGATGGCAACCACGCGAACCGGAGCAAAGCAACTGGCGGCCAGAGCGAAATAGCTGGCCGCGCCGCCGAGAGTGCGGTCCACCTTGCCGAAGGGCGTTTCGATGGCGTCGAAAGCCACGGAACCAACAACCAGTAGGGACATGCCACTCCTTTTCAGGAAATATATTTTTCGATGATGGGCGCGAGAAGCTTTTTCGCCGCCGCAGAAATCGCCTTGCGGTCGGTGATGATGGCGTGCGCCAGCGCCGAGCTGCATTTGCAAGCGCGCTCGTCGGGGAGTTCACGGACGGCGGCTTGAAGCACGCGCTGCACGTTCTCAGTATTTTTATTTAGGTTGGCGATAATTTCGCTCAGCGAGACGGCGTCGTGTTGCGGATGCCAGCAATCGTAGTCCGTGATCATGGCGATGGTTCCGTAACACAGCTCGGCTTCGCGCGCGAGTTTCGCTTCGGTGAGGTTGGTCATGCCGATGACGTCAAAACGGAGCTGGCGGTAGGTGTGCGATTCGGCCAGCGTCGAGAATTGCGGGCCTTCCATGCAGACGTAGGTTCCCCCGCGATGAACCTTGACGGCGGAGCGCTCGCAAGCTTCGGCCAGGTGCGCGGAAAGATGCGTGCAGGTGGGCTTGTCGAACGTGACGTGGGCGACCACTCCGCACTTGGAAAAAAAGGTGGCGGTGCGCCCCCGCGTGCGATCGAAGAACTGATCGGGGATGAGGAACTCGAGCGGGGGAAGATCATCGCGCAGCGAGCCGACCGCGCTGACGGAGATGATGCGCTCGACTCCCAGCAGCTTCATGGCGCAGATGTTGGCGCGGTAGTTGATGTCGCTGGGCGAGATGCGATGGCCGCGGCCGTGGCGAGCGAGAAAAGCGACGCGGCGGCCTTCGAGCGTGCCGACGACGATGGCGTCAGATGGATTACCGAAGGGAGTTTTCACGCGGACTTCGCGAGTGTCAGTGAGTCCGGCCATGTGGTAGAGGCCGCTGCCGCCGATGATTCCGATCCTGACGGCTTCCCAGCTGCTTTTTTTCTTGCTGGCTTTGGCCATTCTCAATCCATTCCGTTTCGGCGCCGCGCGTCGCAGGCGGCCGCCTCTATTTTTAAGTCGTCAATCAATGGCAACTGGTTCAGGCTCCCACCGGCCATTGCGTTCGCGCAGGTAAGCCGCAGTGATTTTCGGATCATGGGAAAAAAGGGCGATCCAGCCTTCACGAACAACTTCGGGAATCCATTTCCTCTTATTTTCGAGCGTCTGCATGGGATACAGATCGTAGCCCATGATCCAGGGCAGGCCGAGATGCGTGGTCATGGGCACGAGGTCGGCGAAAAGAAATGCGGTTTGGCCGCCGCCCTGCAACTTCACACAAAGCATGTCGGCGATGTGGCCGGGCACGCGGATCAGTTCGACACCGGGAGCGATGACGCGGTCGGCTTCGATCAACGAGAATTTGTTGGCCGCTTCAATGGGCAGGTAGTTGTCCGGCATGTAACTTGCGCGGTCGCGCTCGGTGGGATTTTTGGAGTGCTCGAACTCACCTTTGTGGACGACGTAACGCGCGTTGGGAAACGTGGGAACCACTTTGCCATTGACAATGCGCGTGTTGCCGCCGCAATGATCGAAGTGCAGGTGGGTGTCCACCACGATGTCGATTTCTTCGGGGTGCAGTCCGTAATGGCGCAGCCCTTCGAGAAGTCGCCATTCGTCGAGATCGTAGATGGTGCGCAGCTTGGGAGAGAGTTTATCGCCGGCGCCGGTTTCGACGAGGATGCGTTTGCCGCCGGCATGGATGAGCAGGCAATTCATGGCCATCTGGATGCGATTGTCCGCATCGGGAGGAGCCACCTTCTCCCACATGGTTTTGGGGATGACGCCGAACATGGCGCCGCCGTCCAGACGGAAGTGTCCGGCGACGATGACGTGAAATTCCAGGTTGCCGAGTTTCAAGATTTCGCTCCCAATCCCGCGCGCGCGAGGATTTCGTTTACGGCTGCATAGGGATCCTTCTTGCGCGCGGCGATGTCGGCGACCAGGGCATTGAACTGCGCTTCATTCAAATGCGCGCCGACGACGCGCTCCATCAGGCGCGATTCCAGCAGGCGAAGGAGCCATTCCTTCCAATGGGCGATTTCACGGGCGCGGCGCTCGGCGGGCTGGTCGAAATGTTTGCGGAACAGCGTGATCTGTTCGGCGAGCGCGTCAATGCCCTTGTTCTCCGTGGCGATGGTGCGCACCACGGGAGGCTTCCACCCGTCGCGCTCGGGAACGATTTGCAGGATGGCGCGGAGTTGCTGCTCGAAGCGGCCGGCGCCTTCGCGGTCAGATTTGTTGAGCACGAAGATGTCGCCGATTTCCATCAGCCCGGCTTTTAGACTCTGCACATCGTCGCCCATGCCCGGTACGAGCACGACGATGGTGCAATCGGCCAAGCGCACGATTTCGATCTCGCCCTGTCCGACGCCGACGGTCTCGATGAGGATCATTTCCTTGCCCGCGGCGTCGAGGAGCAGCGCGGTGTCGCCGGTGGCCTGGGCCAGGCCGCCGAGGTAACCGCGCGTGGCCATGGAGCGAATGAAAATGCCGCTGTCGGTGGCGTGGCCCTGCATGCGCACGCGGTCACCGAGAATGGCGCCGCCTGTGAATGGGCTGGAGGGATCGACGGCGATGATGCCCACAGAATTCTTGTGCGCACGGTAGTGGCCGGCCAGTCGGTCGACGAGCGTGCTCTTCCCTGTTCCAGGCGCGCCGGTAATGCCCACGCGATAGGCCTTGCCAGTATGAGGGAATATTTGGCGGAGAATTTCTTCCGCCTCGTGCGAGCGATTCTCGATGGCGGAAACGGCGCGGGAGATGGCGCGGACATCTCCAGCGCGAACTTGTTCAACCCAGTTCTCGACGGTAGTGGGCATGTGAAGGCAAAAAATTAAACCACAGATGAACGCAGATGAACACAGATTGAAGAAAGATTCGATGGCGGGGCGTCGCTGGGGGCACGCAGGAGGGCGAGGGGGCGGTATCGGCAAAATCTGAAAAGCAGATCCCTCGCTGTGGGGCGCTTCGGGAGAGCCATCCTCGCCGGGGAAGAGAGCTCCCTCGGCTCACGTTGTTCGCTCGGGATGCCGACCCTTGTCGGGTCGGCACTTTCGCCGGAGAAGGAAAGGCGAATGGAATGTTGCAAGATAGTAACCGGGGGGGAGGGGGGCTTTTTGTACCGGGTAGAAAAAATCAAGTGGCTGATCGGAAAGGGGTTGCGGCGAATTCTGTTTTCGGGGTGTACCGGTTAGAATTTCTTGCGCCCGAGGGCGAAACCGATTAGCCAAGGAGTGCGTTGCCGGGTTGGAGCGATTCATCATGCCACGCCGATACTATCATACTGGTTACTAGGTTGTCAATGGGGAATTGAAGGGCGAGGTGAGTTTCAAATCGGGAATCTCGGAGGAAGGGCCGTCCACCGCCCCTCGGCTGGGCTCGGGATCTGCGACAGAGACGCCGAGGACGCAGAGAAATGCCAACAACACGCGGAGCTTGCGGTGTGGCGAATCCGCTTCGGCGTGTGTCCAGATGTCACGGCTACCTTTTCCCGAGGATTTGGCGGGCGATGACCAGGCGCTGAATTTCGCTGGTGCCTTCGCCGATGGTGCAGAGCTTGACGTCGCGGTAATACTTTTCCGCAGGGTAATCCTTGATGAAGCCGTAACCGCCGTGGATCTGCACGGCTTCGTTGGCCACGCGGACGGCGACTTCTCCGGCGTAGAGTTTGGCCATGCTCGATTCGCGGGTGATGCGCGCGTCGGAATCGCCGCGCGAGATGGCCTGGTCCGCAAGCCATGCGGCTTGATAGGTGAGCAGGCGGGCGGCTTCGATCTCCATGGCCATGTCCGCGAGCTTGAATTGAATGGCCTGGAATTCGGCGATGGGTTTGCCGAATTGTTTGCGCTGCTGGGCGTAACGGAGCGAGGCTTCGTAGGCTCCCTGTGCCATGCCCAGACCGAGCGCGGCGATGGAGATGCGGCCGCCGTCGAGAACCTGGAGGCTGTTGACGAAGCCTTCGCCCTCTTTGCCGAGGAGGTTTGCGGCGGGCACGCGGCAATCGGTGAAGACGACTTCGGATGTGTCGCTGGCGCGCAGGCCGAGCTTGTTTTCTTTTTTCCCGGGGCGGAAGCCGGCAGTTCCCTTCTCGATGATGAAGGCGGAAATGCCGTGGCTTTTTTTCGCGGCGTCGGTGACGGCCATGCCGACGCACACGTCGGCGTGGTGGCCGTTGGTGGTAAAGGTTTTGGAACCGTTGATGACCCAGGAGTCGCCCTGCCGCTTGCCAACGGTGCGCGTGCCGCCGGCGTCGGAGCCGGCTTCGGGTTCGGTGAGCGACCAACAGCCGAGTTTCTGTCCCTGAGCGAGGGGCGTGACGTATTTCTTTCTCTGTTCTTCCGTGCCGAATTTGTAGATGTGGTTGGTGCACAGCGAATTGTGCGCGGCAATGATGATGCCGATGGAGCCATCCACGCGGGAAAGCTCCTCGATGATGATGGCGTACTCGATGTAGCCCATGCCCGCCCCGCCGTATTTTTCCGGAAAGATCACGCCGAGGAAACCCATCTCGGCGAGCTTGGGAACGATTTCCGAGGGAAAGTGGGAGACCTCGTCCCATTCCATGACGTGCGGCAGGATTTCACCTTCGGCAAAATCGCGGACGGTGCGGCGGAGTTGCTTCTGTTCGTCGCTCAGTGAGAATTCCAAAGGGCCTCGCTCATAAATTGAATATATATGCGACTGCTGGTTTCATTTATACCACATTTGGCGTCATCTCTGAAAATGCGCAATGCTTGAACCTCCGAGTCGGTTACCAGCCCAATTTGGCGCCGCTTTGTTTGTTCTGCTCGTCGAGCCAGGCCTGCAGCGGGGCGAAATAGTCGGTGATGGCGCTGGCGTCCATTTGTTTTTGGCCGGTGAGAGCTTCCAGAGCTTCGGGCCAGGGACGGCTTTTGCCCATGGCCAGCATTTTGGCGAGCTTCGCGCCGACCTGTTTGTTGTTGTAGATCGAGCAGCGGTGCAGCGGGCCGGTGATGCCGGCGTCGCGGCACATGGCGCGGTGGAATTGGAATTCCAGAATGTCGGCCATGAAGTAGCGCGCGTAGGGCGTGTTTGACGGGATGTGATATTTTGCGCCGGGATCGAAATCGGCTTCGCTGCGCGGCACGGGCGGAACGATGCCCTGATATTCGAGATGCAGGTCCCACCAGGCCTTGTTGTAGTTCGCGGGAGTGATTTTTCCGGAGAAGACGCCCCAGCGCCATTTGTCGATGCTGAGAGCAAAGGGAACGTGGGCGACGCGGAACAGGGCCTTGTAAAGGAGCAGGCCGATATCGGATGAGGGAGGCGGAACCGTGTCGAGCAGGCCGACCTGCTTCAGATATTCCGGCGTGACGGAAAGGGCGATGGTGTCGCCAATGGCTTCGTGGAAACCGTCGTTGGCGCTGTCGCGGAATAACGGCGACTGCGCTTTGTAAGCACGCTGATAAAAATTGTGACCCAGCTCGTGGTGGATGGTGGTGAAGTCGTCGGCCTTGGGCTCGATACACATTTTGATGCGCAGATCGTCTTCGAAATCAATGTCCCAGGCGCTGGCGTGGCACACCACCTCGCGATCGTGCGGCTGGGTGAAGAGCGAGCGCTCCCAGAAAGTTCCGGGAAGCGCGGGAAAGCCGAGGGACATGAAGAATCGCTCGCCGTAGCGGACCATGTCCTGCGCGGTCATTTTGCGGGCTTTCAGGATTTCGGTGAGGTCGTAGCCGGGATCGGCGTTGGGCGGGGCAACCAGTGGGTAAATGTTGTTCCATTCCTGGGCCCACATGTTTCCGAGCAGGTCCGCGCGAATCGGGCCGCCATCGCCGACGACGGAGGGCCCGTATTTTTTCGCGAGTTGCGTGCGCACATAGGCGTGGAGTGAAAGATAGAGCGGACGCACCTGCAGCCACAGGCGATCGAGTTCTTTGGCGTACTCATCGGGAGGCATGTCGTAGCCGGAACGCCACATGGCGCCGACGTCGTCAAAGCCCATTTCTCGCGCGCCTTTATTGGCGAGGATCACCAGGCGGGAATAGCGCTCGCGCATCGGCGGAGCGATGGCATGCCAGCCGACCCACACGCGCTTGAGTTCTTCGGGGTCGCGGCTGGTGATGAGAATATTTTCGAGTTCATTCAGCGTCAGGCATTTGCCCTTGGGGCCGTCGGGGCACCACTTCCCTCTTCCGTAGTCGCCATCGAGAGAAGCGACAATCCTGGAGAGCTCGACCTGTTCGGCGTGGTCGCGCGGTGCGGGGATATCCACGGAGTGTTTCAGCAGGTAGAGCTTGCGGGCGACGTCATCGGGGAGCTTCACGCCGTCGAAGCGACGCGCTTCGGCGGAGAGTTCGGCGCTGGCCGCTTTCACGTTCTGGTCCGCCTGGGCGGCCAGCTCCTCGGTATCGTGGGTAATGAAGTTTTCGTGAACCCAGTTGGCGCGCGAGAGGCGGATCCACAGGTCGAGCAGGCGCGTTTCGGCGGACTCGATGAATTTGCGCGCGCCTTCGGGAGTCGCGGCGGTGTCTGCGGCGCTGCGGGCATGCATGGTCATGATTGCCCCTGCGATGAGTGTTGCTGGGAGAACGAACTTCAGAGCGATGGAACGGAGAGACAGTTTAGCGGCCACTCGCCACCTCTGTGAATGGATTGTGATGCTGCGGCCGCGCCCCGGAGCCGGGCGAGATTATACACGGAGGAGGAGAAACTCTGGAAACCACAGATGAACACAGATGGACACAGATGAAAGGCAAACCCTGTGGCGCGGAAACGTCGCGGATCCGACGAGGCACAAACCTTGGCACTTTCATTGAGAATCGAGTGGGAGTTGGCATGGGGATGACCTCAGGATGCGGCAGCGGCGGGAGCGCGGCCTTTCAGGATTTCGAAGACGGCGGCGATGGCGCGATCCATGGCGGCACGGTCCACGTCGTAGTGGGTGACCATGCGGATGGAGAATTTGTCTGTGGCGCCGCAGAGAATTCCCTGCTTACCGAGGTCGGCGCAGATTTCGGCAGCCGGAGAACCCGTGGCGCGGACGTCGAGGATTACGATGTTGGTGACCACTTTTTTCGGGTCGAGGTGAATGCCTTTGATTTGCGCGAGACCTTCAGCGAGGTGGCGGGCGTTTTCGTGGTCGCGGTGCAGAATTTTCGGGGATTCTTCGAGGGCGATGAGGCCGGGGGCAGCGAGGACTCCGACCTGGCGCATGCCGCCACCGAGAAGTTTGCGGCCGATGTGAGCTTTGTCAATGAATTCGCGCGAGCCGAGGAGCATCGATCCCACCGGGGCGCCGAGACCTTTCGAGAGGCAGAACATGACGGAATCGAATTTGCGGGTGAGGTCCGCAACGCTGCGGGCGAGCGCTATGGAGGCGTTGAAGATGCGCGCGCCGTCGAGATGCACGGGCAAGCCGAGAGCGTGGGCGCGGTCGCAGATTTCCTCGGCGACCTTCGGCGGGTAGATGGTGCCGCCGTGCATGTTGTGCGTGTTCTCGAGAGTGATCAGGCCGGTCTGCGAGTAGTAGTAAGTCTTCGGGCGAATGAGCGGCTCGATGATGTCCCAGGTGAGGATGCCGTCGGCGGTCGGTGCGGTGCGCGGCATGCAGCCGGCGACGGCGGACATGGAGGCCAGCTCGTATTGGTTGACGTGGGCGCGGGATTCGCAGATGACTTCGGCGCCGGGCCGCGTGAGCGTCTTGATGGCCAGGAGGTTGCCCATCGAGCCGCTGGGGACGAAGAGAGCGGCTTCGCGTTCGAAAATTTCCGCGGCGCGGGATTGCAGGCGATTGACGCTGGGGTCTTCGCCGTAAACGTCGTCGCCCACTTCTGCTTCGGCCATGGCGCGGCGCATGGCCGGAGTGGGGCGGGTGACCGTGTCGCTGCGGAGATCAATGGATGGCATGGGAGGATTCCATTTTTTGGAGTGGGTGAAAATGGTTGGTCCGGAATTGCGGGAAAAGTTGGCGATTGAATTTCTGAACGGGTGTTTGTTTTGAATGAGTTACAAGGATTTCTATTTTCCCGGGTTGGCGATTGAAAATTGGGGAGGTTCTTACTCGAGTGCTCGGTGTGATCTGCTGCGGGGCCGCAGGTGGCGCGTGCGCGCTCATGAGTACAATTCAGAGTAGCATGGCTGTCAAATCGTCCCGAAATGGGAAGGCGGTAAGTGATACCAAGCGCGAAGGTTAGTCGAGTAGCTCGAGGAAAACTTCGTTCGAAATTGTCATGGGAATTTGGGGTGGCGGTTCAGTTTGAATTCAGGCGGTAGGCGCGTATATCGGGAGCTAAAGCGATGCCTGTGAACACACCGCCCCCCCGGCTGCCTTAAGGTTGAAATCGGAAATTTCCGCTAAGATTCTGTTTGGATTTGAAAACGAAGGCGATGGGTGGTTGAGAACCACCACCTCCGCGTGAAATGCACCAGAATCCTCACGCCAGGGAAACACTAGATCTTCGCAGACCCTACTCTAAACCATAGTCGTTGTTATACGTAGCGTCACAATACTCCCGCGAAGGACTTTGGTCCTGGTCCTGCATTGGCAGCGACTATCTTAAGGGGTCTTGTGGGCTCTGCTCGAGCGCCATCATCGGTATTAGGGGGCTTTGTAGTCAGCGTACGGCGCAAAGCGCTGGGGGTGGGGACATGTCGAATTTGCGAGAATGCTTGGGCCCCGCTTGGTGTCCCCCGAAACATTCTTCGTTCAAATCCCCCTCGCGCCGACCTCTTCTAGAAGTTTGCTGGCAGCATGCCAGCAAAATCATGCGGCGGGTAGAGCTTTTCGGGGATCATCATGAAGAATAAACACGAACAGGCTAAGCCCAACGTTGCTGGACTCACGTCTCAAGCGCAACAGGCCGAGATGAAATTAATCCTGGCCGGTGCATGGCCACCGCTCAAGCCGTTGCCGGTATTCAAGTACGGAACAGATGAGTATCGCGCCGAGATTCATTTCGACAGGACGCGCGGAGAGTGGGTCTGTCGTAAGACATCCTTGCCGTCCAACAAGGTTCAGGAACTGCATGGTGGATTGCTAGAAATGACTATGACATTACCTCATGGTCAAGCAGAAGTGTTCACCGAAGCTGTGGCGGCAGAACCACTAGAACCAGAATTGGAGAACGAGGCCAATCGCCGTCGCCATGCCATTCGTGAGTGGAGTGAGAATTACGGGAACGGCGCACTCTATACTGAACTGCGGGACTGTCTTTCCGAAAGCCAGCAAGATGAAATCTACGACATCATCCGAATGTCTCTTACTGCTCGGCAGCTTCAGTTCAACCCGAAGAATGTTGAGTTCGTCTTTGACGCACTTTGGAAAGCGGGCGGCAGGCTAGCGACACTCATTGAAATCGCGCAGCGGAATAAGGCGGAGCAGGAAGCGGACGCGAAGGCACAAGCGGAAGCAGCCGCACTCGAAGCCGAACGCCAGGTGCCGGTTGAGGTGATTCATCCCCCGCCTGACCGCCGCCTTCAGACGCGCACCACTCCTGCTTCCCTCGCGTACGTCATGTTCGGCAACACCAATGGCGGTGTTGTCGTCAATATAAGTAAGACGGGGATGGCCGTTGCTGTAACCGACCTCCTTGTAGTAGATGACTACCTCCCACGCATTCGCATTCAATTGCCCAGCTCCAGGCAAAGTATCGAAATCTCCGCGCAGCTTGTGTGGCTGGCGGAATCGAAAAAAGGCGCTGGCATCCGATTTGTTGATCTCACTGCCGACGCCCGCAATCAAATTTCAAATTGGATCGCGTCCGAAAAACCAGCTCTCAGACTTGAACAACTACCGAAACCTCTTCGCCGCGACAAGCAGCCCTTGGAACTCAGTTCTCACAAGTCCAGAAGAATCTTTAGCAACCCATCAGTTCTCGATGGGGAAGCGGCAGCGCGTTACGCGAAAATGTTCCCGTCTGAAAGCACTTATGCAAAACACGCCACCACGGTCGACGAAATCAAACCGCAGCAGGGTCCGCTCCCAATTCCTCCCGGTACTCACACCGGCACCCGTGTTTTGATGTTCGGCTCCGCCGCGGACATCTCAGCCGGCGATGTTCCACAGAGCCTTGCGGCCAGCTTTCCATCGGAACATGCAGAAAACTTCTCCCCCGAACCAATCAGGGCCTCCATTCACGAACTATGTGAAGGGCTAACGCCAGGGCCAGTTGAGAGCTTCATCCCGGCGACCCTCGAAAACATCCCAACGGAGCCGATTGGAAGTGTATCCCCCGATCGAGTACAAACCTCCTTGCCAGAGATAATCACGCGCACCACGCCTCAAGCATCTGAGATCGTGGCGCGTGAGATTCTGGATGCGAGCGCTCTATCTCTTGTCGAAGCTCTCCAGGATAAAGTGCATCATCACACTCCAGTCACCGGTTTGGGACCGCAAGTTCGAACAGACAAAATCGATTCATCAGCGGATGGTATCGAGGACTCGCCCTCACACTTTCATGTTTTTGAAATATCGGGATTTCAAGTCGCCGCATTCGTGTTTTTGTTCGCGGTGATCGGTCTCACCGTTGGGCTCACCATAGGACGCGGCCCGGTTGGAAAACGCCTCCGAGACGCCCAGAAATCAATCCTGGCTGTTGATGCCACGTCACCGGCACTGCCTAATCGCCCAGGCGAATCGACTTCGCCAAATTCCACTCCGCCGGCCGCAAATGCCTTCAATACGCCTGCGGTTAATCCGCCAGCGCTGGAGACGGAAGAATTGCCCGCGGAAAGCCCATCCGCTCAATCCCTCAATGCACGGCCAGCAGATTCGGTTTCTCGCGTGAGACCGATCGCACCGTCCTCCGCGCTAACGAGCCGATCGCTCATTGATTCCGATAACTCCTCGGATGCCAATAAACTCAATGAGGCCACGCCTTCTGAAGAAAAGTCCAAGAAAAACACCCGGGACTCTGAATCTTTCGCGAAAGTGCCCCCCCTAGATTCAAATTCATCGCCGACAATAGAATCAAAACCATCTGCTAATCCTAAAGGCAGTCCTGAGCGCAATGGCTCAACGGGGCTAATCGGGCGAAACGTGCCGGCACCCGCGAGTCCCAAACCCGCACATTCCCCCAAGGCTGCCGGCCCGATACGTGGCGCGCCGAGAAATCTCAACCCACGCAGGGTAACGCCCGCGACGGGTGCAGCCCCGCACCCATCACCGCATTCCACAATCCTTGTCAGTACCCCAGGCAAAGGCAGCAAGCCGTTCCGGCTGACTTTCCCGGAAAAACCGATTGCCGCTTCCTCTTCGATCGCGATGACCTCACAACTTTCAGTTCTTGTTTCTCCTGACCGCGGACCTGCGGTGGCTCATAAACCCGCCCGATTGCAAGCTGGTGAGCTTGTTTCTTACGTTTGGCCTCGCTATCCAAGGCCGGGGGATCGATATGGATCGGCAGAAACCGTAAAGGTCCGCGCCAACATCGGACAGCTCGGCCAAGTGCTGGACGTAAAGCTCGTGAGCGGCTCAATCTCTCTTCTCGCTGCTACAACGAGCGCCATTCGGCGGTGGCGTTACAAGCCCACTCTCTTGAACGGAAGACCTGTCCAAACTCAACAGGACGTCACGATCGAATTCCGGCCGCCTCAGTATTTGTCGCGTGTGTCCACTCACCATTCATCGCACAACTAGCGGCCGGTGAGATGTTGATTCTGCAAATTAATTCTTGGTCGCTTCCGGGAGCTGGTAGCTATTGGGATTATTTCTCTGAGTCAGCAGCCTTTCAAAGAAACGTACCGATTGGTGTTGATAGGCCTGATCACGAATCGTGATCGGCCCAGTAGCGGCGTGCTGACTCCCGATAAGCCAGGTGGTCTCAACGGGTCAACGCAGCACTAATCCGAAAGTCTACCTGCAGGAGTCTCAAAGGCAAAAATCGGTCGCGAGATGCAAATCGAACGAAACACTACACCGGCCAGGTTCTGATTGAGCACAGCGCAACAGATCAGTTCTCCAGGGGAAATATTGTCCGATCAACCTGTTAGATGGTGTTGCAACGACCGGTTGAGATCGCAGCGCAAACCGGACAACTGGGAGCACCTCTAAAGGTCCCCCAGTATGGGTTCTGAAAAGACGGGCAGAAATCCCAATTCAAGAATCAGGCGGAGTATGGCGTACTGGCAAATTGGCTCAGAACCGAATCAGGCGGGCGATCGGAGAAAGAGATGTGCCGCACCTACGGCGCTCGGAGAGAATTCAGGATCGGTTACCCCAACCTTGCGGGAGGGGCTAAATTCTGCCGCGCCTACGGCGCTGATGGGCTAGCGAAAACTTGAAAATGAAGGATCACAGCAAAAGCGGCTGAGTTGCTGGGCGGCTGATGGGATTGCTTTCAGGCTCCGAGGAGCCCGACGAAGACTTGGTTGGAAGCTGCCACGTGAATTTGGGACGGAGGGTCAGCTTGAAGTCATGTAGACGTCCGGTGATCCGACAGCCCAGTGACAGTAAGCGAGTATTCTAATACCTTGTCCGAAATCACAATTCGACTGTGGCTGGCTCGACCTGGGGCGATTCGGCTCAGTTTATCCCAATCGACGTGACACCTTCATTAAAGCCACGAGCCCACTGGCTAGCAGTAATAATGTGGCCGGCTCTGGAACCGGTGACCCGTCAATGGCCATGTAATAGGAGACATTAGGAGGGAAAGGGGGCCCAGGGGAAGTGTTGAGAAAAATCTGACCTGCAGTGAGGTTGTCAAGGTAAGCCGTCGGTAGGTTTGCGTCCGGTCCATTGGCCCACACCCAGTCGGCCGCGGGAATGGAGCTGGCCGAAAGCCCGACATAAAACAGTCCGAACCCGGGCTGCGCCGTGAAGTTGGGGTCAACGGTGAATAGCGTCCCTGCCCCGGTACCAAAGGTCACCAGTTGGAAGGGACTGGTGAAAGCGACAGACACGGTGTCAATGAGCGCAAAATTCGGATCTGGTGTTCCGTCACTCTTCACGGGAAAGAGGTAAAGGCTGAACTGACCGCTAGCACCCGGCGCGGCCGAAAGTTCCACGGTGACCGAGTTGATAGCGAGGGCTGAATTGGAAGGGTTGCGGGAAGATGGCACGAGTACATCGTCTATCAGGACCGTGCTTTGCGACCCTGTGAGGCCAGTCACAGCGCCTGATGGAATTGTGTTGTTGTAGATTCCATCGCCGAAGGCCGTTGTGGCGGAAAGTAGCGTTCCCACTATCAGGAGAATTCTGAAGCATTTCATGGAATCCTCAATTCTGCCCCACTCGAAAAACGCCGCTACGCTGGTTACTCCTGCTCTTCACCGCTATCATAAATAACACATGGCGTATACTGCGATTCAGCATTGCCCGACCGGGCGCCAGAGAAACGACATCGCCAATCGTCGTGGGTCACCACGACAAGATGAAGTATCGTTGCCAAGCCACTGTTCGTCGAGTCAGGGGCTTGCTGTGCAATTGGAAAGGATGCAGTGAGGAGCACGAGCAGAGCGGGCGGGGCTAGGATGCGCAGTTTCATTTAGCGCCCCTCCAGGACAAATCCTACACCCTTACCCGCTTAAAGCCACGGCAATAAAAGAATAGTTCTAGATGCCAGGATTTCTCGGAAATTAACCGAATTCAGGCCTCGATTAACGTGGCGGTCTCAATGGGTCGATCCAACACTAAGCACGAACCCAAATTGCATTGAAAACAAGGCTAGAATCGCTCGCTATGGCTTGATCATCCAGAACACTGCCCAGGCTAGGTTTTGACCGAATACAGCCAAACTGATAGTTCTCTTGCGGAGGCATTGTCGAATCAACGCACTGGAGGGTGTTGCGTCGACCGGTTGAGCTGGCAGCGCAAACCGGGCAACTGGGAGCACCTCTAAAGGTCCCTCAATCTGGGCTCAGAAAAGAAGGGCAGCAATACCAATCCAAGATCCAGGCGGAGTATGGCGTACTGGCAAATTGGCTCAGAAGCGAATCATGTGGGCGATCATAGAAAGAGATGTGTCGCACCTACGGCGCTCGGGAAAAATCTGATTCGCTACCCCACCCTCCCCGATGGGGCTAAATTCTGCCGCGCCTCCGACGCTTGGGGTGAATTCGGGATCAGTTTCTATCAATCGAGATGGTGAGGCGATTCAACGAGAAGCAGCGCCCCAATCGTCGCCATTCTCCCGCGAATCTGCCGAACAACCTGGGATATCTTGCGGCGAGTGTATTTCAATCGGGACGGGGTCGGACTCCAAGACCTCGTCGACCAAGTCACCAAAAGACTGCCATCGTCGTCGAAAGGATTCCGTTTCCTTGAGAGATTGGTACCACGTTGAATAGATAGCGCGAAGAAAATACCTTCCGGGGGTAACGTAGCCTTTATAGCGCGGGCGGGAATCTGTAAACGCAACGGGCACCCACGTTTCCTGATCCGTTTCGTAATTCTCATTGGGCCGCAAGACAACATAGTTCCCGTTTGGTCCGCGCGAGAATTCGGGCGCCGGGTCATACACTGCGGCGTCGGTGTTCAGATTAAAGAGGGGATTCCCCGGAGTGCCATCGGCGTTGACCGGCAGTACGTGCGGACCGATGTCCAGTAAACACACCTTGCAGAGGATCACGGGACGGTCGGTGATATTTCGCATGGACAACCGGAGCTTGAATTCCGCAGATCCGCGCTTCTCTTCTGCTGCTTCCTCTTTGGTTTGTCCCGGGTCCCCACAATATCGCTGGGAACTTACCTTTAGGGTGAGGCGTAGCCGATTGACTCGTTTGTCTTCCGCTTGCTTTCCGACGCTGGCACCTAAATAGAGGGCAGCAACAAAGATCAACGCGAACAGCAGCAAGAATCCGGCAATCCTTCGCTTTTGCATATCGCTAGCCGAGCAGCTCGACGAAGACTTCGTTGGAAATGGTGAGGCGATTGGGGGCCAGGCGGAGGCGCGAGCCTTCGAGTTCGACGAGGCCTTGGGAGCGCAACGGGGCGATGCGCTGGGCGAGGCTCACGCCGTAATCGCGCTCGATGCGGCCGAGATCAATGCCTTCGAGTTGGCGCAGGCCGAGGAACAGCTCTTCTTCGAGGGCTTGCGCGGGCGTGACCGGCTCGATCTGCTCGCGCGGGGAAATTCCCTGCTCGATGGCGGCGACGTAGCGGGCCGAATCGTGCACGTTTGCCCAGCGAGTGGCGCCGTCGAAGGAATGCGCGCCGGCGCCGAGGCCGAGATAAGGCTCGCGGCGCCAGTATTTGAGATTGTGGCGGGAGCCGCGGCCGGGGAGCGCCCAATTGGAGATTTCGTAGTGGTCGTAGCCGGCGGCGGCGAGCCGCGCGCAGGCGGATTCGTAGAAATCGGCGATGGCGTCGTCCGCGGGAATTTTTCCGGCGCTGTAGCGCGCGCCGCCCGCCAGCGATTCGCGGCCGAGGCGGCTGCCTTCGTCAATTTCTAGCATGTAGATGGAAATGTGCTCGGGGCGGAGGGCCAGGAGTTCCGAGACGGATTGCTCCCATGTGGCGTGCGTCTGGTGCGGGAGGCCGGCGATGAGGTCCATGGAGATGTTGTCGAGGCCGGCGGCGCGGAGAATTTTTGCGGCTTGATAGATGTCGGCGCAGCGGTGCATGCGGCCGGCAGCGATGAGCTCGGCGTCGGAGAAAGATTGGACGCCGAGGGAGATGCGGTTGAAGCCGGCGGCAAGCCAGGCGGAGGATTTTTCGGCGGTTATCGTTTCGGGGTCGGCTTCAAGGGTGATTTCGGGTTCAGTGGAGAATTCGAAAGTTGATTGAAGTGAGGAGAGAATTCTTGCGAGGGCGGCGGGGTCGAGGAGGCTGGGAGTGCCGCCTCCGAAATAGACGGTGTCGACCAAGGCGGCATTGGCTTCAGGGGCTGAAGCCCCATTGTCTTTGGCCGGGCTGACGGCGGGGTTAAAACCCCGCCCTTCCGTCTCAATTTCGCGGCAGATGGCGTCGGCGTAGGGCTGATAGCGGTCGCGAGAAACGACACCGGTGTGAAAATTGCAGTAGGTGCATTTGGTCTGGCAGAACGGGACCTGGATGTAGATGCCGAGAGTCATGGCAAACAAGAGTTTACCGCAGAGGCGCCGAGGATGCAGAACGACGAAGCAAAAAAGCGGATACTTATCTCCACAGAACGAAAGTGCCGCACAAGTGCGGTGGAGACTTGGATAGCGAAGCCACCGCAGGTTGAGCGGCGGCGGGGATGAATTCGTGAGGCAGGACGTCGAACGGTTCTGAAACTACACTTTCAAAAACGGGCAGGCGCTTCGGCGGGCCGAGATCACCCGGATCAGCGAGGTACCAGACCCGCGCGCGAAACTTTCCGTCCGAAGCAATTCCGAAAGTGTACACTCGTGAGTCTCCGGGTTGGATATCGAGACTGCTGTATCCGCGCCGGGCACCCCGGACAGGCCAGCAAAGCTTCCACTCGTCCCCTTCCATGCGTTCGACGTCGAGTGGAAGCGAAAATGTAGTCCTCTCGTTTTTCGAATCAATATTTACCGGGATGACGAGCGTGATTCCCGTGTTTGAGATGTTGCGGACGTGGACTCGCACGGGATCCCAACTGCGGTAGTTGCCGGCGAAGACTTCTATTTTTAGCGCATCTTGGGCGTGGGCGGACGGAAGCCAGCCGAGGAGGAACGCCGCAGCAAGGAGCCCGAGGACTTTGGCGCGATTCATACTGCGCCCCCCTAAACTGACTAGTCGGCGAGGGCGGCAGCCGATGTCGCGCCGTAGAAGGAGAACCAGGGCTTGGCGCCTTTCAACTTGGAGTTCACGTTTTCGATGTTCTTGACGCCCTGATCGTTCATCCAGTCTTCGAGGGCTTTTGCGCCCTGCTTGGCATACACCGGGATGCCTTCCTTCCAGGTGGCGCGGCCGCACAGGACGCCCGAAAAATTCGTTCCGGATTCGGAGGCCAGCTCGAGCGTTTCGCTGAAGACGTCGTTGGAGACGCCGGCAGAAAGATAGATGAAGGGCTTTTTGGCCACGGCAGCGGCCTTGCGAAACAAATCCTTGGCCTCGTCGCGGGTGTAGGCAGATTCGCCCTTGCACGCCTTGGTGCCCTTCACGTAGGTCATATTCACGGGCACCTCGACTTTCAGCACGTCCACGCCGTACTGCGGTTTCGAAAATTCTTCCATGCTTTTCGTGACGATATCCGGTTTTTTGCGCGCGAACTCGACGGTCTTTTCGTCTTTGCCTTCTTCGTAGCCGACGCATTCGAGAAAGAACGGAATATCCGACGCCGTACATTCGCCGCCGATGCGTTCCACCCAGGCGTGCTTGATGTCGTTTACTTCCGCGGGATCAAACGGCGTGTAATAAAGCAAAATTTTGATGCAGTCGGCGCCGGCAGCCGCGAGTCGGCGCACGGACCAAATATCGAGCAAATCGGGCAATCGGCCGGGGCGCGTGTTGTCGTAGCCGGAGTTTTCGTAGGCCAGCAGCAGGCCGGCATTCTTCGAGCGCGCTTTGGCGGCGGGCAGTCCGTATTCCGGATCGAGCAGGATGGCGCTGGCGTGCGGCGTGAGGACGCGGGTGACGATGGTCTTGAATTCCGCGAGCATGTCCGGGGAGACGGCGTTTTTATCAACGCCCTTTTCCTTGGCGATGGCGCTCTTGAGCGAGCCGCGCTGGTCCATGGCTGCGGCGGCGATGACTCCGCGCTCATTCGAAACTGCTTTCATGCCCTTCTGCTTGCCGGGCGTAATTTTCATGTTGCTTCCTCCGGGTGGATTGCGAGCTTGGAAGAGGTAAGCGGGATTTTAACACGGGAGAAAGGCGCTAACCACAGATGAACACAGATAAACACAGATGCGACCAAGAAGAGGCCAACCCAGGAGGAAACCTTCACTGCCTAACACAGAGGACATAGAGAAAAGCAAAACCGGGAGGAGAGCGGAGATGTGGCAGCCGTAAGGGCACGGCATGCCGTGCCGCTACAACGAGAGGACGTGGTGCTGGGGGGCGGCTAGGTTGATGTCGTGGGCGAGGGTGTCGAGGAGCTCCGGACCATACGCTGCTAGGAACGGGAGGGCGCAGAGGGTGCGCTCCTGGAGGGCGCGGTGGGGGTAGAGCGCTTCGCATAGCTGGCGTTCGTGGCGGTCGAGGACGCCGGTGCGGAAATTTTCGGCGCGGCCGGCTTTACTGCGGAGCTTGAGAAACTGGTAGAGCATTTTTTTCTCGGTGGCTTCGAGCGAGCCCAGGAGAGAGCGGTCGAGTTTCTCGAGCGGTTTGCGAAGGGCGCCGAGGATGCGACGGAGAGACTTCTCGTCGAGCTCGAAGCGGCGGGCGAGGGCGCGCGGGAGCGAGTGCTGCTCCATTTTTGCCCGCAGATGCTGGCGGCCGCGGAACAGGTCGCGGACTTCGAGGCCGTATTTAGTGAGCACGCGCGCGACGCCCGGCTCGACCAGCGTGAATCCGGCGCGCGGGAGGATGGCGGGCATGCGTCCGAGAAGCGATTTGTAGGCCACTTGCGCCTGGGCCATGTAGGCGATTTCCGCGGGGCCGCCGATGTAGGCGGCGGTGGGGAGAATGGAGTCCTGGATGACCGGGCGGAGCAGAACGTTGGCGGTGAAGGCTTCGGGAGATTTCTCGATGGCGGCGCGGAGTTGGTCCGGAGTGAAGGTGGCTTTGCCGGCGGTGAAGTTTCCGTTGCGGCGGCGAAGCGGCTGGCGGCGGCCGTCCACGTTGTAGAAAAGCAGCGTGGTCTCGCGCGTGACTTTAACCTGGGCGTGAAAACCGGTGTGTTCGAGTTCCTTGGAGCGGGCAAGCAGGGCGTCGCGCAGCGAATCGGCTTCATCGAGAGCGCGGCGATAGACGGCGGCGGCCAGGCGGTGCAGGCGCGCGTCGAGCGGATCAATCAGGATAATACCCCGCCCTGCAAGAAGGCGGGCCATGAGTTTTCCGAAGGCGGAGCCGTAGGTGTCGCGCGGTGTGTAGGATTCGCGCAGGGCGCGGGCGATTTCGTCGGCGAAAGGACCTTCGAGAGATCCGGCCGCTTTTTCGACCAGCGGCGCGACGGCTTCACCGAGAATAATTTCGCCAACGCGGTGGCCGTCGTCTTCTTTGCGCAGCGACAATTCGTAGTGCGCCAGGCCTGCGCGAGTGTAGCAATCCGCGTGGTTTACTTCGGCGAGGTCGTGATCTTCGGTGGCCAGCCAGAAAATAGGGACGGCGTCCGTGCCGCGCGCGGTGATGTGCTCGGCCCAGCGCAGCGCGGAGACGGCTTTGTAAATGCTGTAGGCCGGGCCGGAGAACAGTCCGACTTGCTGGCCGGTGACGATGGCCACGGCGCCGGATGCCAGGCGATCGAGATTGCGCGCGGTGACGGGATCGAGGACGGCGCCGGGAGCGAGGCGCTGATTCTGTTCGCGCAAAACTTCTATGACTGCGGCGCGGGTGGCGGCGGGAAGCCGGACTTCACTGGCCGCGGCGAGGACTCCGGATTCCGTGGGCGGGTGCGAGAAATATTTGCCGAGGCGGGGAAATTCGTCAATGAAGGTGGAGAAAATTTTGGTGGTGTGAGGCAGTTCGCGGAGGGGCAAACAGTGGGGACAGTGGGGCTCCATGGAAGAATTCATGATACACGCGGCCTTCGACAGCGGCAATGCGAGTGGGACGCGCGGGAGCGGCGGAAGTTAGCAACTTGAGGCGCGGGGGCTGAGACAGTGGCTCTGGTAAAGGCGCTCACCGGGGAGTAGACTCCCGGCCAAATGGGGCGGCATGCGAGCGCGGGTTGGGCCGTTGCATTCACGGTCGTTTTCGGCCTGACGATTTTTTTCTGGGCACCCAATGCCCGTGGACAATTTTCCGGTGCCGCATCTGCGAACGACTCGCAACAACACTCGCCAACTAGCTCGCCTGGAAATTCCGCGCCGCGACCTGTTCCACATCTGGTCCGTGTAAATGTAGTAGTGCGCGACCAGGCCGGCAATCCTGCTGCCGGGCTGACGCGGGACGACTTCATACTTTTGGATGATGGGCGGCCGCAGGCGATTCAGGAATTCGCGGTGGTGACGAACCAGCCGGTGGATCAGTACACCCCGGTGATTCCGGCAGATACCTACTCGAATCGCATCGAGGATCACCAGCGCACCGCTGACAGTGCGGCGATCATCTTGCTCGACGGAATCAATACGCGATTTGAAGACCCCGAATATGCGCGGCGGCAGACGGTGAAATTCCTGGAGCAGATTCAAGCCGGGGATCACGTGGCGGTGTACATGCTGGGGCGCGAGTTGCGTGTGTTGCAGGATTTTTCGGGCGATAGCACGAGATTAGTAACGGAGCTGAAAAAGTATCAGCCGGAGCCGGCTGCGGCGATGGACGATTCCCTGCCGCGCGAGCGGTTAAGTTATCGCGTCGAGGCGCGGTCACGAGGCGATGATTTGCTCGAACCGTTTTTGAAATCCGGGGCCGGGCGCGCGAAGTAGACTGGAGCAGTTCGGCTGAACATGACGGCTGCGGCGCTCGCGGCAATGGCGAACCATCTGGCGGGAATGCCGGGAAGAAAGGAGCTGATCTGGGTGAGTGAGGCCTTTCCTGCGGATCTGCATTTGGAGGGGGCCGCTGCCCGAACAAAGAGCGAGAGGTGGCCGATCGAGGATGAGATGGATGAGGTGGTGCGGGCGCTAAGCGCGGCAGATGTGGCCGTCTATCCTGTGGATGCACGCGGATTAATGCAGAGGGAGCAAATATTGCAAAGCGAGTCGCTTCACTCGATGGCGGCGGAGACGGTGGTTCGGCAAGCGATCATGTGGAAATTGGCGGAGTTCACGGGCGGAAGACCTTGCTTCTATGCAGGTGACCTAGTCCGGGCGATTCGCGCGGCGGTGGATGACGCGGCGATGACGTATGAGCTGGGATATTACGCCGACGATTCGAATGACGCGACGCGGGCGCACTCGATTGCAGTCAGTGTGCGGCAAATGGGAACGCACGTACTGACGCGGGGCGGCTATCTCCGAGCGCCGCCACGGCAGCTCACCCCGCAGGGGCGGCGGGCGCTGCTTGCGAATGCAGCGCGAAGTCCTCTGGATGCCACTGGTGTGGGAATGAGCGTGCGCGTGAAGGATGTGACGGCAGCTGCCGGTGCACAGCTGCTGGAGGCGCGAGTGGAGTTCGGCGCGCAGGACGTGGCTTTTGCCGAACGCGACGGGCAACGCACCGGGGCGGTGGATGTGGTGTTCGTGCAACTGGACGCGAAGAACAGGATTGTGGATTCGAGCGATGAGACTTTTGAACTGAAATTTTCGCCCGAGCGCTTTCGGCAGGTGCTAAAGGATGGGCTGAATTATTCGAAGAGGATTGCGATTGAGGGGGATGCTGCTACGCTGCGCGTGGTGGTCCGGGATGCGACTACCGGGGTGGTGGGATCGGTGTCGATTCCTCTCGGGCCGTATTTGCCTGGCGCGAATGTTAAAAAGTAAAAGTCAAAGGCAAACCCGCACAGACTGAAGCCTGTGCTACCTACTGCGGGCGGCGGATTCGGTGACGAGGGCGGCTAGCATGGTATCGATTTCGCGCTGTGCGGGTTCGCCTACGGGCAGGAGCGGGCCGCGGGGCGGGCCGCCGTAGTAGCCGAGACGGTCGAGGGCGTATTTGAGGCCGGCGATGCCGTACTGCGGGCCGAGCTTTTTTGCCGGGGCGATCAATTTCTGCGCGAGTGAATGGGCGCGCGGTTTGTCGCCGGCGCGCGACGCTTCGTAAATTTCCACGCACAATTCGGGGAACGAGCAGGCCAGGGCGAGAATTGCGCCGATGGCGCCGATTTCGAGCGACTCATAGAGTGTGGACGCCGAGCCGACGAGCATCAGGAAATTCTTGGGCGCGGCGGCGATAATTTTCTGGATGGCGGGGATGTCGCCGGAGCTGTCTTTCATGCCGATGATGTTGGGATGCTGCGCGACACGGGCAATGAGCGGGGCTACGACTTGGACCTGGGTGAAAATCGGCACAGAGTAAACCAGGATGGGGATGCGCGCGGCGTCGGCGACACGGAGGTAATGTTCGGCGAGCGTCGCGTCGTTCATGGCCGGCTTGTAGAAGCTGGGGGTGCGGACGAGCGCGGCGTCGTAGCCAAGCGAGGCGGCGCGATTGGTGTGCTCGATGGTTTCGGGAGTCGATTCGGCGCCGGTTCCGGCTATCAGAGTTTTGCCCGGGGCGGCGGCTTGCTTCACGGTTTCCCACAGGCTGTACACCTCATCCCAACGCAGCAGGACGGATTCGCTGGTCGAGCCGTTGACCACGTAGCCGGCGAGGCCGATGCGATTGTAGCGGGCGACGTTTTCGCGCAGGCGCGCCAGGGAGATCGAGCCGTCGGGGGCGAAGGGCGTGGTGAGCGGAGGAAAAATTCCGTGAAGGTTCATGGAGGCATTTTATACCAAAGGCGAATGGAACCACAGATGAACACAGATAGGGCAAAGACAATGCAACCCCGCAAGCGCAAGACTTTACCGCCGAGACGCGGAGGACGCTGAGAAAACCTAGAGGACTCCGTCAGGGCTCGGTGGGAATGGCGGAGGCGGGGGCGGTGGCGTCTTTCGGGCGATGGAGGTCCTGGAGGGCGGCGACTTCGACGGTGTGGCCGGCCATGGCGCGGATGCCGCGGGCGGCGGCGACGGCGGCGGAGAGAGTGGTGATGCATGGCACGTTGTAACGGATGGCGGCGCGGCGGATGGATTTTTCGTCGTAGAAGGATTCGCGGCCGAGCGGGGTGTTGATGACCAGATTTACTTTGCCGGTTTTGATGAGGTCGACGATGTTGGGGCGGCCTTCGTTTACCTTATAAACCGTTTCCACCTGCACACCGGCAGCGGCGAGCGAAGCGGCGGTGCCGCGCGTGGCCACGACTTTGAGTCCGGCGGCTTGCAGATCCTGGACCGGGAAAGCCACGTGGCGCTTGTCGTGGTCGTTGACGCTGATGAACACGGTGCCATCGTGGGGCAGGCGCTGGCCAGCGGCGAGCTGGGCTTTGGCGAAGGCCAGACCGAATGTGGAAGAGACGCCCATGACTTCGCCGGTGGAACGCATTTCCGGGCCGAGGATGGTGTCCACGCCGCGGAATTTGTTGAATGGGAAGACGGGCGATTTGACGGCGTAAAAATCGCGGACAGCGAGCTCCTTGATGCCGCGGGATTCGACGCAGGGCAGATTCAGGTCGCGGAGTTTGCGACCGGTCATCAGGCGCGCGGCCACTTTTGCGAGCGGCACACCGGTGGCTTTGCTGACGTAGGGGATGGTGCGCGAGGCGCGCGGATTCACTTCGAGGACGTACACGGTGTCGCGCTGAATGGCGTACTGGACGTTCATGAGGCCGACAACACTAAGAGCGCGGGCCAGGCGCGCGGTGTAGTCGCGAATTTGTTCGAGCACGGCGGGCTTCAGCGTGACGGATGGCAGAACACAAGAGGAATCGCCGGAATGGATGCCGGCTTCCTCGATGTGTTCCATGATGCCGGCGATGACCACGTCTTCGCCATCGGCCAACGCGTCCACGTCCACTTCCGTGGCGTCTTCGAGAAATTGGTCAATCAAGATGGGGCGGCGCGGATCGGAGGCCGTGCCCATCAGCGCGGCCTGCGCAACGTATTCTTCGACGGTTTTTAAATCGTAGGCGATGACCATGGCGCGGCCGCCGAGGACGTAGCTGGGGCGCACGAGAACGGGCAGGCCGACTTCATTGGCGACGCGCACGGCTTCGGCAGGGGCGAGGGCGGTGCCGGCGCGAGGCTGCGGAATTTTCAACTCGTTCAAGAGCGCGCCGAAGCGGCGGCGATCTTCGGCGAGGTCAATGGATTCGGGATCGGTGCCGATAATGTGGGCGCCGTTGCGTTTCAGCTCGAGCGCGAGATTGAGCGGAGTCTGGCCGCCAAACTGGACGATCACGCCCTGAGGCTGTTCGCAGTGAAGGATGGCCAGGACATCTTCGAGGGTAAGCGGCTCGAAGTAGAGGCGGTCGGAGGTGTCGTAGTCGGTTGAAACCGTCTCCGGATTGCAATTCACCATGATGGTTTCGTAGCCGTCCTCTTTGAGAGCGAAGGCGGCGTGGCAGCAGCAATAATCGAATTCAATTCCCTGCCCGATGCGGTTGGGGCCGCTGCCGAGGATGGCGATCTTGGGGCGGTCCACGGCGCCGGACTCGTCTTCCTCTTCGTAGGTGGAATAGAGGTAGGGGGTGAAGGATTCGAATTCGGCGGCGCAGGTGTCCACGCGCTTGAAGACCGGGCGCACGCCGAGGTCGTTGCGGCGGGTGCGGACTTCGGCGGCGGTGCATTTCCAAAGTTTGGCCAGCTCTTCGTCGCTGGCGCCGGAGCGCTTGGCTTCGACAACCAGTTCGCGCGAGGCGGTCTGCAGCGTTTTTGCGGCGATGCGGCGGTCGAGCGCGACCATTTCTTCCAGGTGGCGCAGGAACCAGGGATCGATTTTCGTGAGCGAGAAGACGTCTTCACTGGTCATGCCTCGCTCGATGGCTTCAAAGAGCCAGTGCAGGCGGTCCGGGCCGGGGACGGAAAGCTTTTCGCGGAGAAGCGCGGGCGTGACTTCGATGGGAGCGCGCCAGGGAGTGTGCGGCTCGAGCGAGCGGATGCCTTTGCAGAGCGCTTCCTGAAAAGTGCGGCCGATGGCCATAACTTCGCCTACGGATTTCATCTGCGTCGAGAGGGTGGTGTCGCTCCCGGGGAATTTTTCGAACTGCCACTTGGGAATTTTCACTACCACGTAGTCAATGGTGGGCTCGAAGGAACAGGGCGTTTTGCGCGTGATGTCGTTGGGAATTTCATCCAGAGTCATGCCCAGGGCGAGCTTGGCGGCGATTTTGGCAATGGGGAAACCGGTGGCTTTGCTCGCGAGCGCGGAGCTGCGCGAGACGCGCGGGTTCATTTCGATGACGACCATGCGGCCGGTGTCCGGCTCGATGGCGAATTGAATGTTGGAGCCGCCGGTTTCGACGCCGACTTCGCGAATAATGGCCGCTGCGGCGTCGCGCATGCGCTGGTATTCCTTGTCGGTCAGCGTCTGGGCGGGAGCGACGGTGATGGAGTCGCCGGTGTGAATGCCCATGGGGTCGAAATTTTCGATGGAGCAGATGACTACGAAATTGTCGCGGAAATCGCGCATCACTTCGAGTTCGTATTCCTTCCAGCCGAGGACGGATTCCTCGATGAGCGCCTGGCGGACGGGGCTGGCGTCGAGAGCGCGCGAGATGGCGTCGCCGAATTCTTCGCGGTTATAGGCGATGGAGCCGCCGGTGCCGCCGAGGGTGAAAGAGGGGCGGATGACGATGGGATAACCGAGCTGGTCGGCCAGGCGCACGGCGTCTTGAATGTTGGTGACCACTTCCGAGGCCGGGACTTCGAGTCCCACTTTGCGGCAGACGTCTTTGAAGAGCAGGCGGTCTTCGGCGATGCGGATGGCGCGGAGAGAGGCGCCGATCATCTTCACATTGTATTTTTCGAGGACGCCGGTTTCGGCGAGTTCGACGGCAAGGTTGAGGCCGGTCTGGCCGCCGACAGTGGGAAGCACGGCATCGGGGCGCTCGGCGGCAATGATGGCTTCGAGATATTCCTTGGAGAGCGGCTCGATGTAGGTGCGGTTGGCGATTTCCGGATCGGTCATGATGGTGGCGGGATTGGAATTGACGAGGACGACTTCGAAGCCTTCCGAGCGGAGGGCTTTGCAGGCTTGCGTGCCGGAGTAGTCGAATTCGCAGGCCTGGCCGATGATGATGGGGCCGGAGCCGATGATCAGGATTTTTTTGATGTCAGTGCGTTTAGGCATTTTCCTATTCGACAACGACGGTTATTGCGTATGTGAATTTTCCAGTGTCATCGATCTCGAAAGTCGTGTTCGAGCAAAAGTCTACATTTGATTTCGCCGGGCGGAGGATGACTAGCGTGTTGTAGCTATGTTCCTTCCAGCGCGCAACCAGCCAATAAGTGCCGGAGATCCGTTTTTTGAATCTGAAATCTCCTCCCCTGCCTGTCCTGACAGCTTCGACAGGGGAATCCGTTTGACAGCACTGGTCATTTGGCATTCGTGGATACAGAACCAACTCAACGTGAGAAAGCGGCTTCCTTTTCTTATCCTGATAAAAATCCTTCTGCTTGTCAGCGCTCCTGTCGACGTGAACCAATTTGCCGCAGAGTCGGTCCAGCTCAAATTTCGGTTCTTCACGGGCAGGCTCTTGAAAACTTAAAAACAGAAAAAGTGTAATGAGTGAAATAGAAATCATCGAGCCGCCTCGCGCATGAGCAAAATGAAATCGTCGAAGAGGTAGCGGGCGTCGTGGGGGCCGGGTGAGGCCTCGGGGTGGTATTGGACGCTGAAGAGCGGGAGCGAGCGATGACGCAGGCCCTCGTTAGTGTGGTCGTTGAGATTGAGGTGCGTGATTTCGACTTCGCTTGAGGGCAGCGAATCCGGGTCCACGCAAAAGCCGTGATTCTGGGCGGTGATTTCAACTTTTTCGGTGAGGAGATTTTTCACCGGATGATTTGAGCCGTGATGGCCGAATTTCAGCTTGAAGGTACGACCGCCGAGAGCGAGTCCGCAGAGTTGATGGCCGAGGCAGATGCCGAAAATGGGAACGCGGCCGAGAAGTTTGCGGATGTTTTCGATGGCGTAGCCCACGGGCTCGGGATCGCCCGGGCCGTTTGAGAGGAAAACGCCGCTCGGTCTGAGGGAGAGGACGTCTTCGGCGGAGGTTTGCGCCGGGACGACGACAACTTCGCAGCCGTGATCCACGAGAAGGCGGAGGATGTTTTGCTTGATGCCGAAATCGTAGGCGATCACTTTTTGGCGCGGCCGGCCCTCAGCGGCTAAAGCCCCTTTTTTTCCAGCCGCGGTTATGTCGGAGCTAAAGCTCCGACCCCCTAAACTGCCGGCTGTTTCAGGGGCTTCCCGATCAAAAGACGACCGGGACGCAGAAGGCGCGGAAGCCCCTCCTCTATTGCCTTTTTCGGCGGGGCTAAAGCCCCGCCCTTCCAGTGGCACTGGCCGCACTTCGGCACGGCTTGAGCCGTGCCCTGACGATTTCGAATCAGAACTGTTTGCGCCTGCGGATGGGCGAGCGGGGCTAATTGGTGCGGCGAGGTCAATCGAGCCGCTCGACCAATCGTATTTCTTGGCGCAGGTAACGCGGGTGGCGAGATCGAGGCCGGCCATGGTGGGGATGGCGCGGGCTTCGGCGATGAGCCTTTCGGCAGGGGTGCCGTCGGTTGAGACGACGCCGCGCAATGCGCCTACGGTGCGCAGGTGGCGGACAAGCGCGCGCGTGTCGAGGTCCCAGATCACCGGCACGCTGTGGCGCTCGAGATACTGCTGCGCGGTTTCAGAGGAGCGCCAGTTGGAGGACAGGGCGGAGAATTCGCGGACGATCAGGGCTTCGATGTAAGGCTTCGCGGATTCTTCGTCGTCATGATTGGCGCCGACGTTGCCGATGTGCGGATAGGTGAGGCAGACGATCTGCCCGGAGTAGCTGGGATCGGTGAAAACTTCCTGGTATCCGGTGAGAGAGGTGTTAAAAACGACTTCGCCGCCGCGGCGAGTGCGAGCGCCCGCCGCGCGGCCGTTAAATACTCGTCCGTCCTCGAGCGCGAGAATCGCGCGAGTTGCCTGCGGTTCGGTCAGTGTGTCCTCCAGAAGAGTTCATGGCGAGGCCGCATTCACAGTGGATGAAGAAGTGAGCGAGCCGAAATGGTCCACCGGCCAATAGGCGAAAACGGCTTTGCCATAGATAAATTGCCGCATCACGGGGCCGAAGACGCGCGAATCATTAGAGCTGTCGCGGTGATCGCCCATGACGAAATAGCTGTCGCCGGCGAGCATGAGCGGCGGATAGCTCGCGCCGTCAAGAAAATTCGCCGGCACGTAGGGCTCGAGCAGCTCTTTGCCGTTGACGTAGAGGTGGCCGGCTCGGATTTCGACGGTCTCACCAGGCAGGGCCACCACGCGCTTGATGAAAGATTTCGATTTGTCGAGCGGGTACCAGAAGACCACCACGTCGCCGCGTTCGATGGGCTCGAAGCGGTACACGAACTTGTTGATGAAGATGCGCTCCTGGTCGCTCAAGAGCGGGGCCATGCTGGTGCCTTCGACTTTCACCGGCTGGTAGAGAAAGATAATGATGACAAGGGCGAGACCCAGCGCGACGGCCAGATCGCGCGTCCAACTGCGCAGCTCGCGGCGGAATTGAGGGACAGGGGCAGCGTCCGGTGTTTTTGGCTGGCCGGGATTGGCGCTGTCACTCATGCGTGTCTTTTATTTATAGCATGGGCAGGCAAGACGCGCCAAGCGCGTAGCGGACGACGGACAGCGCGGCGACCACGGCGGTTTCCGCGCGGAGAATATTTTCGCCCAGTGAAGCTTCGAGGAAACCGGCGGAAGTGGCGGCGGCAATTTCGTCCTCGGTCCAGCCGCCTTCCGGGCCGACGGCTAGCGCGGCGGCAGATGCTTTGACATCGCGAAGGACGTCGTGAACCGGTCGGGCCTCGCGGCGCTCGGAAAAAATGATTTTGAGAGGTACAGTACACCGCTCGAAGGCTTTTTCAGACATGGTGGTGGGGGTCGCGCCCAGGAAGACAGGCGGGCGAAGGCGGCGCGATTGCTGGGAAGCTTCGAGGACGATTTTTCTCCAGCGCGCCTGGCGTTTGCCCGCTGCGTGCATGAGGGGCCGGTCGGTGCGGGCGGAGGCGAGGGTGACGATTTCGGTGACGCCCAGCTCGGTGGCTTTTTCGATGCACCATTCAAAGCGCTCGAATTTTATGAGCGCGAGGAGGAGTTGAAGGTGCAGCGCGGGTTCTCGCGCGGGAATGTTTTCGACCAGTGAAAATTCGACGAGTTTTTCGGCGCGCCGGGGGAGCGTGACGTACTCGACGCGCGCAAGCCAGACGGTGTTGCCATCGCTCAGCTCGTAGAGCTGGCCAGGCTCGGCGCGCAGGACGCGGCCGAGATGCTCGGCTGAGCCGCCACGAAGGGTGGCGGATTTGGCGTCGAATCGGTCGACAAAGAATCGGCGGCGCATGGGTGGATTCTATCGCGGGGGAGGAATTGGAACCACAGATGAACACAGATAAACACAGATTGAAAGGCAAACACAATCTCGGTCATTCTGCCACCAATTCATCTCGTTAATCTGCCGTCGGAAAATAGGCAAGCTCCTCAGGGGCTGAAGCCCAAAGTCTTCAAGACTCTGAATCTCGGAGCTGAAGCTCCGACCCCCTAAAAGGCCATTCATGAGATGACCACACAATAAGCATTGCGCGTGGATACTCATAGCCGGGCGAGGTCACACAGATCAACCGAAGATGTCTTTGACTTTGTCGAAGAAGGAGGAGGAGCGCTCGGCGGGCTTGTTTTCGACTTTCAGAGTCTGGCCGAGTTGTTCGAGGATGCGGCGCTGCTCCTTGGAGACGCGGGACGGAATCACGACGCGGATGTTGACGTACAGGTCGCCGCGGCCGCCGTGAGGATTTGGCAGCCCCTTCCCTTTCAGGCGGAAGATTTGCCCGGATTGCGTGCCCTCGGGAAGATCGAGATTTTCCTCACCTTTGAGAGTGGGAACGCGGATGTTCGTGCCGAGCGAAGCCTGGGTGATGCTGACGGGAATGGTGCAGAAGAGATCGGCGCCGCGGCGCTCGAAGATGGCGTGCTCTTTGACTTCGAGGAAAATGTAGAGATCGCCGGCGCCGCCGCCGTTGGTGCCGGGTTCGCCCTGGCCGGCGATGCGCAGGCGCGTGCCGGAATCAACGCCCGCGGGGACGCCGACTTCCAAGCTGCGTTCGCGCTGGATGCGCCCCTGACCGCGACATTCGGCGCAGGCTTCGCGAATCACCTGGCCCGCTCCCTGGCAGGCCGGGCAGGTGCGCGTGATGGAGAAAAATCCCTGGGAATAGGACATCTGGCCGCGGCCGCCGCAGGTGGTGCAGGCGGAGAGTCCGCTGCCGGGCTTGGCGCCGGTGCCTTTGCAGCTTTCGCAGGATTCCATGCGCGAGACATGGATCTTGGTGTTCACGCCAGTGGCGGCGTCTTCGAAACTGAGCGACATGTCGTAGCGCAGATCGGCGCCGCGCTGGCCTCGCTGGCCGCGACCGCGGCGGCGGCCACCGCCGAAGACGTCTTCGAAGCCGAAAATGTCGCCGAAGATATCGGAAAATTCCTCGAAGATAGTGGCGTTGAAGCCGGAATTGGGATCGAAACCGCGATTGCCCAGGCCGGCGTGGCCGAGGCGGTCGTAGGTTTCGCGTTTTTGCGCATCGGAGAGAACGCTGTAAGCCTCGGTGGATTCACGGAATTTGTGCTCGGCTTCGTCCTTTTTCCCGGGATTGCGATCGGGATGATATTGCATGGCCGCCTTGCGATAGGCGGACTTGATCTGGTCGGCGGTCGCGTCTCGGGCGACGCCGAGGACTTCGTAATAATCTCGTTTGGAGCTGGGTGCCATGGTTCCTCTTTAGTTTTCTCTTTTGCCGGCGTGCGCGGGCTGTGTGGCCACGCGAACCATCGCCGGGCGCAGCACGCGGCCGTGAAACAGGTAGCCGGGCTGGAGTTCTTCAATCACTACGCCATCGGGATATTCGGCGGTCTCGACACGCTCGATGGCGTGGTGGAGATGAGGATTGAATTCTTTTCCTGCGGATTCGACGCGCTCGAGGCCCTGCTTCACTAGCGCATCCCACAGCTGGCGGCGGATGAGCTCAAATCCTTTGCGAAAATCCGCGGTCGAAGGATCGTCCTGAGAAGCGAGCGCACGGTCGAAAGCGTCGAGAACCGGCAGCAGCGATTCGGCCAGATGCTCGGCGCCGCGGTGGCGATCCTGATGACGCTCTTTCTCGATGCGCTTGCGGTAATTTTCGAAATCGGCCTGGCGGCGGACCAGCGTGTCCATCAACTCCTTTTTCTCGGCCAGGAGTTTTTGGAGCGGATCGAGCGACGCGAGGTCCGGTGCGGCGAGGGGTACCGCTTCGGCGGCGGCTGGATCGGCATGGCTGCCCGCCGCCACGTCTTCCGGTTTCGGATGCTTGTGCGAGGTCAAGAAATCAGCTCCCCTGTTCGTTTTCTGAGAAAAATTGGGCCATGAAGGCCACAGCGGTAATCACGCGCTCATAGTGCATGCGCATGGGCGCGAGAATACCGAGCGTGCCTTGCGCCTGGTCTTTAGATGTATAGGATGCGGAAATCAGCGCGAGATTTTTCCCTGCACCGGACATTTTGTCGAGACCCAACTCCACATGGACCGGCTCGGGAGCTTCGATGCAGCCGCTCAGGAGCGCGATGAGGCGGTCTTTCTCCTCGATGGCCTGGAGCAATTCGCGGACTTGCTCCTGATTCGTAAATTCCGCTGAGGAGGCGAACTGCGCGGCGCCTTCGATGTAGATCTTGCGCTCGGCACTATCCCCGAGGATCGCCGGGTCGCATAAAAGCAGCGCGTCACCGGCAAGCTGGCCGTAGCGTTCACGGTCGCGGTCGAGTTGCGCGGTAAGGTCCGCGCGCATGGCCTGGAGCGTCCAGCCGGTGTAGTGGCTGTTCAGGTAAGCGGCAACGCGGTCGAGATCTTCCTGCTTGAAGGGGCGCTCCGGTCGCATCAATTTGTCGCGCGTGAATCCTCCGGCGATGACCAGAACCACCAGGATGCGGGTGTCTGGGAGAAGCAGGAAGCGCACGTGTTCGACAACGCTTTGCGCCAGCGGCGGAGCAATGAAAATTCCCAGGCCGCGCGACACCGCCGCGAGAACGTGGCTGGCGCGCTCCATCACCGCTTCGGGCGTCTGCGCGGCGGCAAGTTCGCGGCGAATCCACAGGCGGTCCTCCGGGCTGGCGGTGGCCTGGCCGGCGACTTGTTCGACAAAGAAGCGGTACGCGGCGGCAGTGGGAACGCGGCCGGCGGAGGTGTGCGGCTGGTAGAGGAAGCCTTCGTCCTCGAGGTCGGCCATCACGTTGCGAACCGTTGCAGGGCTAACCGGTTCAATGTGGCGGCGGGCGATGTGACGCGAAGAGACAGGCTCGCCCGTCTCGATGTAGACGCGGATCACATCGGTCAGGATTTGCTGGTGCCGTTTTTGCTGTAAGACTGTTGGACTCATTTTTTCACAAGAGATTCTTCCATAACCGCCCATTCGGAACGGAAGAACGCAAGCGCGATACATCAATTGTAGATGGCGTAGCGCGGAGCGTCAACTTGAGGGGGAGCAAGCCGTTCAATGCGGCAGCGGTTCATAACTTGCGTGAAGTTCACACGTGCCCTATGCTGAGCAGCGCTTTGGGACGGCATGGGCGTTTGACTGTTCGCGATATCCACGAGAATTGGCTGGGAGGCGGTGTGAGGAGATTCAAATTTACCGCCCCCATCATGCTCGGCATGATGGCGCTCGCGGGTTCGGCAGGAGCAGATCCTCGGGACGATACAACGGTTGCTGCGCAATCAATGCGGCAGGCGCTTTCGAGGCGCGTGGTGGCTTATCAGATTGACGCCAAGCTGGACGTGGCGAAGAAGACCATTACGGCAAGCGAGACGCTGACGTATCACAACCTGACCGGGCAGCCGCAGCAGACCTTTCCCTTCCATTTGTACCTCAACGGATTCCAGCCTCATTCCACATTCACGACGGAAGCTAACGGCGGGGTGCCTGAAGAGGACGCCGACCCCGCGCGGCTGGGCTCGATCATCATCGAGCGGATTGCAGTGGCAGGAATGGGCGATGTGACCGACCGGATGCAGTTCACTCACCCTGATGACGACAACGCCGCGGACCGCACGGTGATGCAGATCACGTTGCCGAGGCCCGTGCCGGCGGGGGCAGACGTGCAGTTTACGATGACGTTCACGGACAAGCTGCCGCGCGTGGTGGCACGCACCGGGTACATCCGGGATTTTTTCATAATCGGGCAGTGGTTCCCGAAAGTCGGCGTGTGGTGGAAGGGTGCGTGGAATTGCCACCAGTTTCACGCAAACACGGAATTTTTTGCCGATTTCGGAACGTACGACGTGAAGTTGATGCTGCCGCAAGACGAAATTGTCGGAGCAACCGGCGGTTTGGTAACCGCCACGAACAATCCCGACGGTACCAAAACGCTGGTGTTCCGCGCCGATGATGTGCACGACTTCGCCTGGACGGCCAGCCCAAGTTTCCGGCTGATCGAGGACTCCTGGAGAGGCAGCGCCGGGACAGTGAATATCCACCTGTTGGTCTCCCCGGGCAACATGTCATCCGCTCAGCGGTTCCTCGATTCTACGAAGGGAGGACTGCGGCTGTTCGACGAGTGGATTGGGCCGTATCCCTATGACAACTTGACGGTGGTGGACCCACCGCACGGCGGATTGGCAGCGGGCGGGATGGAATATCCGACGCTGTTCACCGCCGACACCTTTTGGTACGTGCCGAAAGGACTGCTGCTTCCAGAGCTCACCGTGGTGCACGAATTCGCCCATCAGTATTTTTATGGAATGGTGGGGACGAATGAATTCGAGGAAGCCTGGCTGGACGAAGGCATCACCAGCTACATGGAAGCGAAGGTGATGAACGAGTTGTATGGAAAAGGAACTTCGATTTTCAAATTCCCTTTTATGACCCTGGGAGAAACCGACGATCACCGCGTCGGGCTGCTCTCCGCCGGATATTGGCACTGGACAGATACGGATCCGCTGACTCGGCTGGGCTGGCGATTCTATAGCGAGTCGTCCTACGCGGACGTCACCTACGGCAAGACCAACCAGGTGCTGACCACGCTTGAAACAATCATCGGCGAAGAGACGGTGCGGCGGGCGCTGCACACTTACTTTTTGCGCTACCGGTTTACGCATCCTACCGGCGAAGATTTCCTGAAGACCATCGAGGATGTTTCCGGACGAGACCTGCGATGGTATTTCAACCAGGCGGTGTACGGGACCAACCTGCTCGACTACGAGATCCTGGACGCGCATTCCGATCTGCTTCCGGTTGCGGACAAAGCGAAGAAAGATTCGCGCGAGGGCGCCACGATTTATCGAACATTCGTTACCGTGCACCGCAAGGGCGACTTTATTTTTCCCGAAGACGTGAAAATCACGTTCAGCGACAAATCGAGCGTAATGGAACATTGGGACGGGCAGGACCGCTGGATTCGCTACCAATACGACCGGCCGGCGGAACTTGTATCGGCGGAAATCGATCCCGGGAGTCAGGTAACGCTGGATCTGAATTTCTACAACAACAGCTACGCGGTGAATGAGGACCACAGGGCAATTCACAAACTCACAAACATTTGGACATTTATTGCCGAGTGGGTCGGGCAACTGCTGGCGTGGTTGACTTGATCACGCGAATGGATGACGGCGCGCTGGAATTGGTAAAACGAAAGGCAGGCGAATGGCGCAGTTGAAACCAAGAGTATTTCTTGCCGGAGCCAGGCTGGTTTGGAGACAGCAGCGCGCGCTTTGGATCATCTACGCCGCAAACCTGCTGCTGGCTATCGCGGGGACGCGCGGCTCGCTGTGGCGCATGGGGAAGATCCTAAATCACAGTGTGGCAGCCGACCGATTGGTGCATGGGTTCGACCTGGCTGCATACTCGGAATTGCGCCTCCATCCGAGCATGCCGTTTGAAGCAAGCCGGCAGGAGACAATGTTTTGCGTCTTTTTGTTCGTCATCTTCATGCTATTTGCCACCGGCGGACTATTGAGGACGTATTACGAAGACCGGCCGATGCACGCCGGGACTTTCTTCGAAGCTTGCGGAGAGAATTTCTGGCGGCTTTGCCGGCTGGCGATTTATTTCGTCATTGCCTTGGTGCCGATTGGGATTCTGGCGAGTGTGGCCGGCGTGGAATTTGGGAGAATCGACCGGCGATCCATTTCGTCCTACTCGTCGTTCTATTTTCTTGCGGTGGCGATCGTTTTGCTCGCGGCGATGGCTCTCTCCGCGCGGCTATGGTTCGACATGGCGGAATTGCTGGCCGTGTCTGAGGGCCAGGAGAACATGTGGCGGGCGCTGAAATCTGCGGCGAAACTGCTGCGCGGAAATTTCTTCCGGCTCTTCTGGGTGTATCTGCGCATAAGCCTGGTGGGATGGATTGGCTTTTGGCTGGGACTACACTTTTGGATGGAGCACGTGCGGCCAGAGGCGACGGCCCAGTCTCTGCTGGTCAGCCAGGCTTTGATTGTTTTTTGGCTGGCGACGCGATTGTGGCAACGTGCCAGCGGCGCTTTGTGGCTGCGGCAATACGAGCCGCAACTCAACGTGGCGGCTACATCCGCGCCTGAGCCGCCAATTCCGGCTGAAGCCGCAAGGCTCGAACCGGCGTCAAGTTAGAAGACCGATCAATTTCCCGCGGCTAGAATCCCTCTGATAGATACGGGATAGCTCCTAGGAAACCTGGCTTCAGGGGCTGAAGCCCTCGTGACTAGGCGGACTCTCGGCGGGGCTGAAACCCCGCCCTTCCGTGAAGCGGTGGCGCGCTGAGACCTGCTTACCAGATTCTGCAGCGCGTGCCCTCCGGCCGCACCATTGGTGAAGTTGCGCTGCAACCGAAAGCTTTCGCGAACGCCGGGATATTCGACATCGGCCCGTTCACGCGGAAGCGGTCGAGCGGGTGCGGGTCGTTGATGGCCAGCATGCGCGCGCGTTCCAGGCGCGTGCTGCCCGCCCAGATTTGACCCCAGGCGAGGAAGAAGCGCTGGTCGGCGGTGAAACCGTCTATCGGCGCGGGAGCGGGCTTGCCCTCGAAAGTTTTCTGGAGCGCCGCGTAGGCGATACTGATGCCGCCGAGATCGGCGATGCTTTCCCCTTCTTCCAGCTTGCCGTTTTCGTGCAAACCGGGCTCGACTTCGAAGCTGTCGAATTGCTTTTCGATGCATGCGCCGCGGGCTTCGAAATTCTTCTGATCCTCTGGCGTCCACCAGTTCTCCAGATTTCCCTGCGCGTCAAATTTGCTGCCCTGATCATCGAAGCCGTGAGTCAGTTCGTGGCCGATGACCGCTCCCATGCCGCCGTAGTTCATGGCATCGTCGCGATTTGGATCGTAGAAGGGTGGTTGCAAAATGCCGGCGGGAAAGCTGATGTCGTTGTTGGAAGAGCGATAGTAGGCGTTGACCGTGGGGGGCGTCATGGTCCATTCACCGCGGTCAACTGGCTTGCCGATTTTGGCGACGTCGCGACTGTCCTCGAAGCGGTTGCCGCGAAGCAGGTTTTCGACATAGGGAGTGCGAACCACGAGGTAGGCTGAGTAGTCGCGCCACTTGTCGGGGTAGCCGATCTTGATATTTATAGCGTCGAGCTTCTTGAGGGCCTGCACGCGCGTGGCGGGGCTCATCCAGTCGAGCGTTTCAATGTCCGCTCGGAAGGCGGCCATCAAATTCTTCACCATGGCTACGGCTTTGGCCTTGGCTTCCGGCGGGAACGCGCGTTCCACGTAAATCTGGCCGAGTGCTTCCCCGAGGTGACTGTCGGTGGAAGCAACGCAACGCCGCCAGCGCGGAAGCAGTTCTGTGGCACCGGTGAGCGTTTTTCCGAAGAAACTGAAATTCTCATCTTCGAATTTTGTGGGCAGAGCTTCGGCGGCGGCATGAACCAGGTGCCAGCGCAGATAAACCTTCCAATCCGCCAGCGGAACCAAGGCTATGGAAGCGTCGGCGCCTTTCAAGAAATCCGGCTGAGCGACGTTCAAGGTGGCGAACTCCGGTGAATGGAGTTCCTTGAAGTAAGCATCCCAGGAAAAATGTGGCGCGACTTCATGGAGCTGCGCGAGGGTCATCTTGTGGTAGGTCTTGTCCGGGTCGCGGCGGTCCACGCGCTTCATGGAAATTTGCGCCAGGGAGGTTTCGATGGCTATCACGGTCTTGGCTTCGGAGGCGGCGGTGGCATCGTTGTCACCGAGAAGCTTGAACATGTTGGTGATGTGCTGGAGGTAGGCGTCGCGGAGCTGCTTGTCTTTTTCTTCGTCGCGCAGGTAGTACTCGCGATCCGGGAGGCCCAGGCCACCCTGCACGAGAGCGGCAATGTTCTGGGTGCTGTCCTTGAAATCCGGAGTCGAGCCGAAACCGAATACGGCGTCCACTCCCTCGTGTTCCAGGCGGGCGAACTCCGCTTGCAGTTCCGCGGCGTTCTTGATGGCAGCAATGCGCTCGAACTCGGGTGCGAGCGGCTTGATGCCGGCGGCGTCAATGGCGGCGGTGTCCATGCAGCTGGCGTAGTAGTCGCCGATTTTCTGCCAGTTCGAGCCGGGCTTGGCGGCTTTGTCCGCGGAGGCTGCTTCCAAGATCGTTTTCAGCACATCCTGGTTATGGTCCGTCAGTTTGTTGAACGTGCCCCAACGCGAGTAGGCCGGAGGAATGGGATTGTTTTTGATCCAGCCGCCGGCAGCGAAGTGGAAAAAATCGTCGCAGGGAGAGATGGAGCGATCGAGATTGGCGAGGTCGAATCCGTGCCCGGCCTGATCGGCGGCGCCCGAGAAACCTACGCAACCGGCGGGGGCCAGCGCATAAGAAGCCGCCGAATTCGGCGCGTCTACCGTTTGCGCGGCAGCGTCAATGGCAAAAATCGAGAGAAGCCCCGCGAAAACCAATATCAAATGATGCCGTCTCATAATGCCTCGCTTTGCATTCATTCGCGCGTCGCGCGCGCGGTCAGATATGCCGCGCGAGCACACGAAAACTGATTTGCAGGATCCTTGACTCGTGAATTTTGCCCCAGGCAGGAAACAGCCCGCCGCCTCGCTGCCGGACATTTTGAGGCGTTCCAACTTGTCTGTCAATCAAACGTCCGAATACAGTGCTACCAGATGCGGCAGCGCTGGCCTTCCGGGCGGACCATCGGTGAGGGCGTTTTGCACTCGAAGGCGCGCGCGAATTGCGGCATGTTGGCGAGCGGGCCGAGGGTGCGGAAGCGGTCGATGGGGTGGACGTCGGTCTGAGCGATGAGGCGGGCGAATTCGGGCCGGAAGTTATCCGCCCAGCTCTGCGCGTAGGAGATAAAGAAGCGCTGGTCGGCGGTGAAGCCGTCAATCGCCGCGGGCTCGGACTTGCCTTTCAGCGTGTTGCGAAATGCGGCGTAGGCGATGACCAGGCCTCCGAGGTCGGCAATGCTTTCGCCTTCGACCAGCTTGCCGTTTTCGTGCAGGCCGGGCTCGACTTCAAAGCCGTCGAATTGTTTGGCAACGCATTCGCCGCGCGCTTCGAAATTCCTCGAGTCTTCCAGAGTCCACCAATTCTTGAGGTTCCCTTCCGCGTCGAAGCGGGCGCCCTCGTCGTCAAATCCGTGAGTCAACTCATGGCCGATAGTGGCGCCGGCGTCGCCGTAGTTCATGGCATCGTCACGGTCGGGATCGAAGAGGGGGGCTGGAGAATGCCGGCGGGGAAAACAATTTCGTTGAGGTTGTCGCTGTAGTAGGCGTTCACGGTGGGCGGAGTCATGTCCCACTGGCCGCGATTCAGTGGCTTTTCGATTTTGTTGATGTCGTAGGCGAAGGCAAATTCATCTCCGCGCAGAACATTGGTAGCATAGGCGCCAGCCTCCACTTTCAAAACGGAGTAGTCCCGCCATTTGTCCGGATAGCCGACCTTGATGTTGATGGCGCTGAGTTTGCGAAGCGCTTGTTCGCGGGTCGGCGCACTCATCCAGTCGAGAGTGGCGATGTCGTCGTGAAGCGCGGCAATCAAATTTTTCACCAGGCGGATCGCCTTGGCCTTTGCCTCCGGCGGAAACTTGCGCTCCACGAAATATTGACCGAGAGCTTCGCCCAACTGCCGGTCGGTTTCCACGACGCAGCGGCGCCAGCGCGGCAGCATCTCTTTCTGCCCGGTCAGGGAGCGCCCGTAGAAATTGAAGTCTTCTTCGACAAATTTGGCTGGAAGCGTCCGCGCGTAGGAATGGACCAGGTGCCAGCGGAGATAAATTTGCCAGTCGGAGATGGAGACAGATTGAATGGCGCCGTCAACCGCCTTGAAAAAATCGGGCTGCGCAACGTTCATGCTGGCCAGTGACGGCGCGGATATCTGGCGGTAGTACTGCTGCCAGGAAATGTGTGGAGTGAGCGTTTGAATTTGCGCCAGCGGCAACCGGTGATAGATTTTTTCCGGATCGCGGAGGGAGACCTGGTCCATGGAAGCCTTGGCCAGCACCAGTTCGACCTGCATGACGGTATTGGCTTCCGCCGCCGACTTGACATCATCATCAGCCATCAGCTTGAACATGTTGGTGACGTGCTGAATGTAGGCCTGGCGCGTCTCCTTCGATTGTTCGTCATCCCGCAGGTAATATTCGCGTTCGGGAAGGCCCAGACCGGCTTGCTGCGCCGAGCCGATGACTTGGGTGCTGTCCTTGAAATCCTGGGCAGAGCTGAAAGCGAACACAGCGTCCACGCCGAGGCGGTGCAGGCGCGCGATTTCCGCCTGCAAACCGGCAGCGTCCTTGATCGCGGCGATTTGCGCAAATTCAGGCTCGAGAGGTTTCAGGCCGGCGGATTCGACCTGACTTTCGTTCATGCAGCTAGAGTAGAACGTGCCGATTTTTTGCCGATTGGAGCCAGGCATGGCCTTCGTGTCTTTGGAAGCTTCCTCCAGAATTTCCTTCAAAACTTCCTGATTTGAATTCTGAAGCTTCTGCGCCACTCCCCAGGCGGGGTACTCGGCCGGAATGGGATTCTTCTTGAACCAGCCGCCGTTTGAAAACATGTAAAACTCGTCGCAGGGGGCGATGGAGCGGTCAAGATCGGTCAGATCGAGGCCGTGCGCTGCCGCTTCGCTCGATGCAGATGGCGCAGGCGCGCCGCCAATGCAGCCAGACGATGCGCGCGCCGATGCTGTGGCAGCAGACTCGGAAGCCGGAGCTTGCGCACGCGTGGAGCCGGGAATCGAAAGCATCAGAACGGCCATCAGGGAAATCTCGGTGAAGCGCATCGAAGCTCCTCGTTCAAGGATTTTCCGTGCCTGCGGGCACAACCATATTGACGCCGCGCCTTCGCACGGGCTGGAATTGGACAGATTGCTGACTCGAATTCTTCTCCGCCCCGGTAGGAAGATCGCGCCCGCTACTGAACCGAAACATTCTGACGAAGGGGCGAATGGGTGTCAACCCGGAGCGTTGATTGGAAACCGCCGGCGGGAACGCGGAGCTGTAAAACGCAGAAAGTGCGGCGTGAAAAAGAAACGCCCCGTCCGGGGGTGCGGCGGCTTGGGGCGCGCCGTGGGGTGGCCTGACGGGGCGTAGTCGAGGAAGTTAGGAAATCGGGACACGCTGGGCGCGAATCGAATTGCTGGCCGCCAGCTTCAGACTCTCGGTGCTGAAGTACACCGTCAGGTGGCGGTCCTGCATGTAGATCGCTTCCAGAGTTCGGCGACCGCGCGTGCGGGTCACCAGCAGCGCGCTCTCACCGGAATTTGAATTCCGCGAGATGGCGCGGGGCTGAAGCTCGATGGTCCTGCCATTGTGCCGCAGCGTCAAAGGCCCGAAGGCGTCACCTTGCGGGAGCGACATGGTGTAGTCGCCGGCGGGCAGCGTCTTGCCGGAGCATTCGACGGCTTGCGCCAGTTTGAAAGTTCCTTCGAGCCGCGTATTCGTCTTGGCACGGTCCAAGGCAACCGGTTGCGCAATTGCTCCCGTCGCGACCGAGGCTGCCATATCGTAAAAATCAGGGGCTACTTCCGCTTGTGCATGGCAACTGGCGGGCAGGAACAGCGCGGCAGTTCCCAGACCCAGAAATATCAGCGAAGACCTCAATGCGTTCATTGCTTTCATTATCATTCTCCCTTTGATTTCGAAGTTTTTCCCTGAACCTGATAATTTCCTGAATGAACTCGGCCGATCCAAACTCCCAGCTGCAGCAAATCGAACAACAGGCAGCCGATTACAATTGTCATTGGGCTCATAGCGCCCTCCCGCCTGTCCTTTCCCGACTCGCCCGAAAGTGTTGTTGTCCAACGTCATTGCAGTCGCTACTCCGACAGGCCAAATTCTCGTGTCGTCTGATCCACAAGAGCCAGGGCGCGCAACGCCCGAAAAGGGCTCCAGATGGCTCTCGATGTGACCGCGGTGATTGCGCGCCGGCTGTGCTTCCTCAACCTTGCGCTGGGCTTTGCTGTTTTGTTTTGCGCGATCATGGCGCGGATAGTGGACCTGATTCGAATTTGCTTCAATGCACGGAGGCTCAGTTGTTGGTAACGTGTAGGTAAGCTGGGGACTCTTTGATTCCACGCCACTTACGGGCTAAGAGAGCTGAACCCGGGCTTGAAAAACAAGAAGTGTAAATGTACACTCTGCGCGCCCCCCTCTCCCGATGGCCGAAACTCCTAAATTTCCGGGCAGAGTGCGGTTCGGCGTCTACGAAGCCGACCTTGCGACCGGCGAATTGCGCAAGCGCGGCCGCAAGATCCGCCTGACCGGCCGGCCCTTTCAGATCCTGGCGCTGCTGCTGGAACGTCCGGGGGCGCTGGTGACGCGCGAAGAAATCCGCACGCAGCTTTGGCCGGCGGACACGTTCGTCGATTTCGAGCACGGGATGAACAGCGCCATCCGCAAGATGCGTGATGCGCTCGGCGATTCCGCCAAGAAGCCGCGCTACGTGGAAACCCTGGCGCGGCGGGGCTACCGATTCATCGCCCCGGCGGAACATGTTGCGGCCGAATCGCTGCCAGCAGCAATTCCACCTGCGGCGGAGCCCTCCCTGCACGCCTGGGTGGGCCAGGTGGCCACGGTGGCGGACTGCACTGGCGGCAACTACGTGCTGCTGCCCGTGGACGAGGAGACTCTACAGGAAAAGAAGAAGTGCGAGGTGGCCAGCGATGACCTGGGAATTTCACTGCTTGCCGCTGCGGAGAAACTGCTGCTTATCCCCTGCGGGACGACGGTGAAAATTCTGGAAGCGCACGAACCGGAGCGAGGCTGCCGCGTGCGCATACTCAAAGGGCAGTTCATCGGGCGCGTAGCGTTTGCGCCGCGGGAATTTCTCGGCGGTCTGGCCTGAAAAAAAACAGGCGGACGAGGGTCCGCCTGTTCCGCTAAGAATGAAATCTCCGCCCCAGCCGATGAGTGGCCTCAGCTTCGAAGCGAAGGCAGCCTAGTTCGCGGCCGCGCCTACGGGTTCGGCATCGTGATCGGCTTCGCGCGAGGACTGTGTCTTGGCGCGATCAATTTCGATGCGGCCCTTGAAGAAAGCGCCGTCTTCGATGCTGATTCGCGCGGTGATGATGTCGCCAGTCACCGAGCCGTCTTTCTTGATCTCCACGCGATCGCTGGCGCGCAGGTTGCCGGTCACTTTGCCGTAGACGATCACTTCGCGCGCAGTGACTTCCGAAGCGACCTGGCCGGTGCGTCCGACGGTGAGCCGCTGGCCCGCCAGCGCGATGGGACCCTCGACTTTTCCATCCACCTGCAAATCCTCTTCACCGGAAATTCTGCCCTTTATTTCGATGCTGCTGCCGAGGCAGGCAAGATTGCGCGCCGTCGGGCTGCTGGAACGGTTGGCGGATGGCGAATTAAATGGAATCGGTTGCGATGACGGCGCTTGCGCCGGCGTGTAACCGGGCACTTCAGATGACGACTGCTTGGTCCACATGTTTCCTCCCTCGTTCGCTGGAAGCGTTGGCTGAGACTGGTATAACCGCGTGAAACAAATGTAGGCGGGGGAGGAGACGGCGGCAACGCCTAAAAGGTACAGGTCAGTGCAGTTCAGAAACCTGTACGAACGGACAGGTGGGGCGATGAACGGCTCTGGCTTCAGGGGCTGAAGCCCGAATCCAATGGTCGATTTCCGGTGGGAATAAATCCCCGCCCTTCCGGAGAGCGGCGGTGAGTTGCCTTCACCGGAGGCCGCTCGATTTGTTTTCATCGGAGTCTAGGCGTTGTCGATTTGCGCGCGCTGCAGGCGGTCGGAATAATCCACGTAGATGGTTTTCCACTCGGTGTAGAAATCGAGCGCCGCTTGCCCGGATTCGCGGTGGCCGTTGCCGGTGTTTTTGATGCCGCCGAAGGGCAGATGCGTTTCGGCGCCGATGGTGGGCGCGTTGACGTACACGATGCCGGTTTCCAGGTCACGTTGCGCGCGGAATGCATTGTTGACGTTGCGCGTGTAGATGGCCGCGGACAAGCCGTACTTCACGCCGTTGGCAATGCCCAGCGCTTCGTCGAAAGTTTCGAACGGTATCACGCTGACCACCGGCCCGAAGATTTCTTCCTGGCAGATGCGCATTTTCGCGTCGCAATCAATGAACACGGTCGGTTCGTGGAACCATCCGTGCGCGTAGCCGCCTCCTTCCAGGCGGTGGCCGCCGGCGGCCAGTTGCGCGCCTTCGTTCTTGCCGATTTCGACGTAGCTGATTACCGTCTTGAGCTGCTGCTCGTTGATGCACGGGCCCATGTCCGTCGAAGGATTCAGGCCATCGCCGACTTTCAGGGCCTTGGCGCGCTCGATGAACTTGTCCACAAACTCGACGTACACTTTTTTGTGCACCGCCACGCGGCTGGCTGCGGTGCAGCGCTGGCCGGAAGTGCCGAAGCCGCCCCAGATGGCGCCGTCAACGGCCAAATCCAGGTTGGCATCGTCCATCACCACGATAATGTTTTTGCCACCCATCTCCAGGTGACATTTCTTGAAAGTGGGAGCGCAGGCTTCGCTGATGAGGCGGCCCACTTCGGTTGAGCCAGTGAAGCTGATCAAGTGCGTGTCGGTACTCTCAAGAATAGCTTTGCCGACCACGGTTCCCTTCCCCGCGACAATGTTCAGAACGCCGCCCGGCAGCCCTGCTTCGGCGAGGGCGTGGGCCAGGTTGTACGTCGAGAGCGGTGTGTCTTCGGCGGGCTTGATCACCACGGTGTTGCCGGCAACCAGCGCGGGCATAATCTTCCACGACGGAATGGCCATGGGGAAATTCCACGGCGTGATCAGCCCGGTGACGCCAATCGGCGAGCGCACGCACATGGCGAATTTGTTCGGCAGCTCCGAGGGAGTCGTCTGGCCATAGAGGCGGCGGCCTTCCCCGGCCATCAAGTAGGTCATGTCAATAGCTTCCTGCACGTCGCCGCGCGTTTCCGCAAGGACCTTGCCCATCTCGCGGGTCATGTCGCGGGAATAGTCTTCCTTGCGTTCGATGAGAATTTCCGCGGCGCGATAGAGAATTTCCGCGCGCTTGGGCGCGGGAGTGAGGCGCCAGCCGGCATAGGCGGCTTTGGCAGCATCAATGGCCTGGGTGACGTCTTCTTCATTCGACAGCGGGAACATGCCGACCAGCTCGCCGGTGTTGGCGGGGTTGCGGTTCTCCAGCGCTTTGCCGCTGCGCGATTCCACCCACTCTCCATTGATGAAATTCTTGAACGCTTTAGGCATCACTGCGGTGGCCATGACCATTCCTCCGTGGGCTTAGGGGTGCTCGCCGGTAATCGATCGGGATGAAGATTTGATGATGCTTGGGATTCCGGAGACTCAGGGTAGCAATGTCTCCTCGAATCCGTCAATCGAGGAGACATTGTCCCGAGCGAAGCCGAGGGGCAAGGGACGCGGCGAAGTGGTAGAGGGCGCGCAGGAACAGCGGAAAAGTTGGCGATTGAGCCGGCGGTCCGGTGAATGTTTTCAGCGAGTTGCGGCATTTTCTAATTTCCCGGGTTGGCGATTGAAATTGGCCTGCTGCAGCCTCGCTTGAGCCAGCAGAAACTCTTCGGCGAGGACCGAGCCTTGCTCCACCTTGATAATGACCTGCGGGTTGGACTGGACCCAGCGGCCGAGGTCGTCCTGGTGGGAGTAGGCGGCAACGGCGCGGATGACATCGAGCGGCGGCAAATCGTATTCGTCGGCGCGCTCCATGATCCTCTCAAGTGCTGCGCGGACAGAGAGTTGGCGGCGGGTGTAGAGCCCGGTGGCATGAACGTGGCGGTAAATGGAGGAGTGATCGGCGATGCCGTAGTCGGCGGCCAGCTTTTCCGGGCTGCGCCAGCGTAGGAAGTCCTGGTCGATCTGGAGGCGCTCGGCGTGGCGGCAAACACGGCACTTCAGACGGTGATGAGCCAGGTCGGGCGATTTGGTTGGTGCAGAAGAATTTGCAGCGGTGCGAGGATTCGCCGGGGGAACGGGGGCGGGGCGTTGTCGTTTTGCGTTAGCCATGGGCGAACATAGCACATCGGTAATTGAAATTCGACTGGTCGAAGGTAGGGATTCGAGGACAGTTCTAGGACTGGACCTGGTTTTTGGAGGGACAGCTGTACTTTGGGCCGTGATTGGTGAGTCGTGATTTGTGATTCGTGGACGGCGATGATCTGCCCCAAGAGTACGACCAACTAAGACTTACTCCGGAGCCAAATTAGGACATCATCTAGTCTTCGAAGTTCTTGACAGCCTCGCCGCGCAAAAGTAAATTGGCATGCACGTCGATGGACTTTCCTGCGTGATTATTAACGGCAGGTTACAGACCGCGATGATTCAGAGACCTGGGGAGAATTCGAATGAATATCTTAACGAAGCTGAGCTCATCTTTGACCGTGGCAATAGCCGGCGTGCTGGTCCTTCTACTGGCAAGTCCTGCGCATGCCCAGCGCACTTACACTGTAACGGATCTGGGCGCCGTGGCTGGCGCGATTCTGACGAACCCAACCGACATTAACAATCGAGGGGAGGCGGCGGTCACGTCAATCTTGTCGTTCCGCCGGCCCCGACCAAGGTTTGGGTTTGTATCGCAGGACGGGAAAATGACTCTGCTGCCCGCTCTGGGAGGACAGTTCACGTTTGCTTTCGCGATTAGTGATTCAGGCGTCGTAGCCGGTTCGGCGACCCTGGCGGGAGACAGGATCACACATGCGGCCATCTGGGACGGGGACTTCACCCAGGCCACCGATCTGGGCACGCTTGGAGGATCGACCAGCGCTGCGCTGTGGCTAAACAACGGGCGACAAGTAGTCGGAGATTCGGCCCTCGCCAATGAAACCGACTTTCACGCTTTCCTGTGGGACCGGGGAGTGATGACGGACCTCGGTGCGCTCGGCGGCAGCTTCAGCTTTGCGTTCGCGATCAATGACGGCGGCCTGATCGTGGGTCAGTCGGATACAACAACGGACATTGATCCCGTGTTTGGCTTACCGACCTTCCACGGATTTATCTGGGATCGCGGAGTATTGAGCGACGTCGGCGAAATCTTTGGCGGGCGTTTTAATTATACGCAGAGTGTAAATAATCGCGGGGATATCGTCGGCGCGGCGGACCTGGCCGGCGACCAGACCGGGCATGCATTCATGCTGCGCCATGGTTCGCTGATCGATCTCGGCACTGTGCCGGGGGATACAAATAGTGCCGCGCTTGCGGTGAACAATCGTGGACAAGTGGTTGGCCTCTCCGCCCTTGCTTTTGGCGATCCTTCCTTCGGACCTCCGGTAAATAACTTTCAGTGTCCGTGCCATGCAGCGATTTGGGAGGACGGCAAGGCGTTCGATTTAAACACGCTCATTCCCGCGGGTTCGGGATGGCAGCTTGGAAATGCATTGGGCATAAATGATCACGGCCAGATCGTCGGCAGCGGCCTTTTCAATAACGAATTCCGGGCGTTTTTGCTTACTCCACAAAACGGCGGCTCGTCCGCGAGCGTCCAAACCACAGCGAATGCGAGCCCAGCGGCAGCGCCATTGGCGGCCAGCGGGGGGAGTGCGGGTGCAGTGCGCATCAGCATCGGCACCGGCCATCCGCGAATAATTATCGAACGGTAGGTATTCGGGCATCGGTGAGATCTCCCGACCGCGTGCTTGAGTGCGGAGTCACGAGTACCAGAGTGCCGCACCTGCGGCGCTGTGTAGTGAAGCTCATTTGAAGGCTCGCATGCCGGCAACGATTGGCGCGGTATGCGCAAAACTAGAAACTCGGAGCAGCAGAAGTCGCTGCTCCTCGCTGGCGAGTCGAGCCTCGCCGTAACAAAGCGGTGTCGAGCCACCGCACTCCACAAAAACTACTGCTCCGGGTGCTGGGCGAGCTCCATGGCGCGCTGGAGGACGGGGTCGCGGTTGGCGCGGAGATCCTCGGGCGTCACTTCCACAGCGAGGTGCGGCGTGATGCCGACGCCTTCGAATTGCGAACCGTCGGGGAAGGTGTGGTGGACGGCGGCGATGTTGAGCATCATGCCGTTCGGCAAATCGAGGTGGCGGGTCATGGAGAAGGTGCCGGCGGTGGTTTCACCGACCAGCGTGGCGCGCTTCGCGTATTTGAAGGGCATGACGAAATCTTCGCAGGCGCAGGAGCAGATGCGGTCGGTGAGCAGGATGAGGCGGCCGGAGTAGGCATTGTCACGCGGCGTGACGACAATGTCGCTGAGCGTGAGCGTGGAGTGCTCGGGGTAGCCCGCAGTGTAGCTGCGCAGGAGCGGGCCGCCGTGCTCGGAGGCGGATTGCGTCCAGGTCTGGTAGGGGCCGGTCATGAGCGCGGACTGTAGTGGCATAGGGTTGCCCATGCCGGGGTTGCCGCGGACGTCGAGAATCACGGCTTTGGCGTCGTGAAATTCGCGCAGGAAGGCGATGGCTTGCGCCTGCGTGTCGATTCCGTGGAAGGTGGGGAGCTTGATGTAGGCGACGGATTTTTCGGCGAGCCAGCGGCCTTCGGTTTTCATCGGCGGGTCAGGACGCTTTTTGTCATTGGCGCGATCGATCGGGACCTTGCGGCCGTCGGCGAGAGTGAGTCTGAATTTCTCGGGAAAGATGACGCCGGTGTCGAAGAAGCTTACGCCGGCGTCGCGGTTGCTTGAGGCGGAGACGTACTTTCGCTGCTGGGCAAAGTAATCGTCTACGGATGTGGTGTCCACGGCAGTGATTACGTTGCCCGGTTTGAGCGAATCGAGTGAGCTGCGCACCACCGTCCACTTCCCTGCCAGCGGATAGGCCATGAACCCAGTCGATTGGCCGTAATTTTTGTCGAGCCACGTGTCGTAGAACCAGGTGTGGCCGTCGTTCAGGTCGGCGATGAATTTCATGGAGGCGAGATCGAAATCGCGGCGGCCGGTGGTGGCCAGGACGACTCGCAGATATTCGGCATAGGCGTCGTCAAATTTCGATTGCGTGAGGCCGGGGAAAAACGCGCTGACGATGTGATAGATGCGCGAGGCCATCATGGCGCGCTCTTCGAGCGAGAGGGTGGAGGACTCCGGCGACTGCGCGAACGTGCGCGCACGCAACGAAACGGATAGAGCGATCAGGACCACCAGAATCGCACACGCTAGAAATCTCCTGAGCATGCTGCTCCCCTCCCTGGAAGGCATCGGTAAAGGCTCAGGATTATTCGACGGGGTGGATGGGGACGAGTAAGCAAGGCGGGAGAGAGGCATTCAACCCTTTAACACAGAGGACACAGAGAACACCGAGAACAGAGAGGACACAGAGGAGGAATCCGGAGAAAAGAGGGGGAGGAAAATTGATCCGCGGCGCCAGGCTGAAAAGGACAAAACCATTCACCGCCGAGACGCAGAGAACGCAGAGAACGCAGAGAAAATCAAGGAAACGACGGGCAGAGACGGACAAATGGGGATCTCGATTTGAGACCAGAAGGCGTGCGCAATCAGGCGGGAGGCTTGGCGGCGCTGGCGGAGTTGGTGGCTGAGGGCGGCGCGGGAGGAGTTGCAGGAGGCGCTGGTTTCGTTTGCGGCTGTGGCGCGGGAGCGGCAGGCGCGGGCCCGGGAGCGGGCGTCTTGGGAGCGGAGACGCCGGCGATTTCAGAACCGAGGCCGAGTTTTTGCAGGCTGACGGCGTTGATTTTACCGTTGGCGTCCAGTCCGTTTTCGGACTGGAATTTCTGCATGGCGCTGACGGTGTTCAAGTCCCATTTGCCGTTGGGCTCGCTCTGGTAGTAGCCGCGGCGCGAGAGAGCGGATTGAATTTCTTTGATGCGCTCAGGCGTGGGAGCTTTCTGGGTGGGTTCGCGTTTGGAGCGGCGCTTCTTCGACGATTTCTTCTTTGCGGTCGCTGAGGTCGCCGGCTTTGCGGGCGCTGCAGCTGTGCTGCCGCTGGACTGTTGCGGCGGGAGCGGCCTGGCTGCAGATGATGGCGCGAGGCAGAACGAAAGCAAGAGTGCGGCAGAAAATGCCATGGCAACAAAGAACGATGAACGCGAGAGTTTCGGAATGGCCCAGCACATTTTCGTATTATGCCGGAAATGAGCGCGTGCTCAAGAGCCGCGCCTGGCAGCCGCGCTTATGAGGCAACGGCACGATCGCGTCGTTAGTGCTCGACAGGAACCGCGCCGGCCAGGAACAGCGTCAGGACGCGATCCGGATTTTCCGTGCGGCGCGCCACCTTGAAGAGCACGTCTTGCCCGGGCTTGAGCGTGCCCATCTCGCGTCGATAGTCAGCAATCGTAGTGACCGATGCGTGATTGATTTCGGTGATGACGTCACCGCGCGCGAAATCAACATCCTCGGCAAAACTGGCCGGCTCGACTTCACTGACCACTACGCCGGTAAGTTTGCCCATGCCAAGTTTGTGCGCCAAGTCGGGTGTGAGCTCTTCGACGTGCAGGCCGAAGCGGCTGGGCTCTTCGAATTTGTCCGGCTTTTCCTCGGAGTTCTGCGCCGTCTGCGGGAAAATCTTGGAGCGATCGGCGACGGTGAGCGTGACGTCCTTGGTCTGTTTGTTACGGACGTAATGGAGCTGCACGGACTGGCCGATGGGCGTCTGGGCAATGGGATTGACCAGGTCGGCGCCGGTGTGAATGGCTTTGCCGTTGATGTCGGTGATGACGTCGCCCGGCTGCAATCCGGCTTTATCCGCGGGGCTGCCCGGTTCGATGGCTTCGACGACGATGCCGTAGGGCGCGCCGAGTTCTTTCATCAGCACGGGATTATTGCTGCGATCTTCCTGGAAGGTGATGCCGATGGAGCCGCGCGTGACTTTGCCGACAGTAATGAGCTGGTTGTACACGCTGATGGCGGTGTTCGACGGCAGCGCGAAGCCGACGCCTTCAAATCCGCGGCTGCCGGTGTAGATGGCGGTGTTGATGCCGATGACTTCACCGGCCATGTTGACCAGCGGGCCGCCGGAATTTCCGGGATTGATCGCCGCGTCGGTCTGGATGAAGCGCTGAAATTGTTTGCCGACGGTGGTGCGATCCTTGGCGCTGATGATTCCGGCGGTGACGGTGGAGTTCAAGCCGAACGGACTGCCGAAGGCCAGCACCCAGTCGCCGACTTGCGTGCCGTCGGAATTGCCGAGGCGGGCAACGGGCAATTCGCGCTTGACTTCGATCTTGATGACGGCGATATCCGTGTCGGTATCCGTGCCGATCACTTTGGCGCTGTACTTCGTTGGATCGCCATCCATGGCCACTTGAATTTTGGTGGCCTGGTCGATCACGTGGTTGTTGGTGAGGATGAAGCCCTTCTTGTCCACGATGACGCCGGAACCGAGACTGCGCTCGGCGCTGGGGCCATCTTCGGGAGAATCAAAGAAGCGGTCGAAGAAATCCTGGAACGGGTCGTTGTAGTGGCGCGGCTTCTTGTTGCCCTTGGGCCGGTCGATCACCTGCGTGGTGGAAATGTTTACGACTGCCGGGCCGACTTTTTTCGAGATGGCAGTGAAAGCGTTTGAGAGGGTGATGGGCTCGGGGATGGCGAGCAGCGTGGCGCCGTTCGTTGCCGTCTGGTCATGAGTGGCCAGCGCGCGGCCGGAAATGACCGTGCCGATCAAGATGCCGACGCCGAGAGTGAGGGTAATGAGCAGGAAGGCGAAGACTTTGCGCCTTCTCACCCAGCTAAGCAGCTCCTGAAATTGCATGCCCATTGCCCGGACTCCCTTCCATAAGTGCAAAAAAAAGCGGCTGATTTTTGATTATAGCACCCATTTGATGCCCGGCGTGGGAGGCTGGTTACGTGAAGTGCACTCGGGAGGGATACGCCGGCGGCGGAGCGGGTCCGCCGCCGGGATTCGGGGCTTTAGCGCGCCGTGAGGCGCGACAGCGGGTCAACTTCCGGGCTGCGGTTCAAGGTCTTCCAGGTCGTCTTCGATGCGGATGGGGATGACCTTTTCATCCCAGGCGATGTTGTCGTTGGAATCGGTGCCAACCGCGGGCCCCTCGATCTTCTTCTGGGCGCGGCGCTCCGCCTTGGCGCGGGCTTTGTCCATGCGTTTCATTTCTTTTTGGCGCTTCTTGAAGGTAGTGGTCATAAGGTCTCCTCGGGCTCAAATGTGGTGATAGCCAGAGCCCCGTTAGTGATTGCGTGATTCGCGCGGTACACTTTGCAGACCCGCGCACGTCTAATGCACACCCAGCCTGAAACCCGGGTACAGCTCCGAATGAATGGGACAAAAGCCGGTGTGACAGGCCCCACATCGCGCTGCGGCCGCTCTCCACGAGCAGGTGCGACGGCAAAAGCGCAATTTCAGTATAGCACGACTGGCAAGGCGACGCTGCATGCCGGCCTGGCAGATGAACCGGCGCGTGGAAATTATCGTCTCCTTTGAGGTGATTGGAATGCGGATTGGCGGCGGGCCGGCGACGCAGCAGTGGCAATAGCGGGGCGAGCCCGCAGCGTTAATCGGGAATCGGGAGTTGACCCTTTGCTATTTGTCTTAGTTCTTGGCCGGCTGATCGGCATTCTGCGTTGTTTCTTGCCGAGGGGCCTTGACGGCCGCGCTGACTTCGGGTCGTGTCGAGAGGAACATCATTCGCCCGCCCGCTTCTTCCGAAAAATCGTTCGCATTGCCTTCAATGCTGAGTCGAATCCCTTCCACCGATCGTTCGCGTGGAACATCTCCCAGAGCGCAGTTGACTTGCAGTACAGCGTTTCTCGATGGACCTTGTAAGGGCACAAGGCGGATGCGCAGTACGGCAAGACCGCCAGTCGGCACAGGTCCTGAGGGCATCTGCAAGCGCTTAAGCGCGAACACTGCCGGCCCGGATGGCCAACCCTGTCGTGGCAGCGCATTCGGTGCGGCGCCGTAAGAGTTGAAGCTCACAAGTTCACCAGCCAGCCATACACCTGTCTCCAAGACATTTCCACTCGGAGACCTGTGCGTGTATGTGCCGGCGGCTCTCACCGAATTGCTTTGCGCTTCTAGCGTGCCCGCCCCACTCATCTCGTAACTGTCGCCTTGATTGGATTTGGCCGTCGCCGGGCAAACGGAAGCAGCGCCCGGATCGCAAAGGAATCCGGAGGCGAGCAGGAAGAGAAAATGATTGTCATTGTACTGCGCCGCCAATGGCAAGGCACAAAGAAGTATCGCCAAGCACGGGAGCGCGATTCCGACAATCGCAGGAACTGGAAAAGGCTTTAGCCTGGACACAAACTTCTCCTTTACACACGAATAGTAACCACACGAATGGCAAGGGTTTCAGTCGTGGCTTGAACCACATCCTTGACCGTGCGTCATCGCCTTCCGGTAGGCCGCGTGGTTGTCATTCACGTGGCCTACCTGAGGAGCGGCACAAAAAATCGTCGTGTGCCGGCGAACCCTCAATGCGCTTACGGGAATCGCAAAAAGCCATGGTTCACGCCATTCGCGTCGACGGAAAATCCCGTGACCACACCCCGGAGGTTGATGCTCAAGGGTAAAGTAGCTTGTATCCCCTCACCCGGCGCATCAAAGAAGAAATTCCTGCCGCCTGGAACGCGCGTGAAGCCGTGACTCACGCCGTTCGCATCCGTGAAATCTCCCGCAGTGATTCCCGGGAGATTGGCTGCGTTGGCCAGAGTGCCCTGGCCCGGGCCTGTCCCGGCGCCCGGCACCTCAAAGGTGGAGAAAGTGCCATCCGCAAAACGTAGGAAGGCGTGAATTACATTGTTCGCATCTAGATATAGTCCGGGGATCGTTCCCATGTCGGTAATCATCGACGGAACAGTACCCTGGCCTGAGCCTGCCCCCGCCCCCGGCGCATCGAAGTTGGTAATCGTGCCGTCATGGGCGCGCACGAAGCCGTGCAGCGCGCCGTTCGCATCCAGGTACGGTCCCGTGATGGCGCCCGCCGTATTAATGCCCAGGGTGTCCGCGGCGGTAAACACGCTGCCCGAAGGGTCGAAGCTAGTGATCGTGCCGCCCGGAGAGCGCACGTAGCCGTGGGGCACGTCGTTCGCGTCGACGTAGTCTCCAGATATGGTACCGGCCGAATTGATGGCTGCGGCATTGGTGCCTTGGTGGGGGTTGGTACCCGCTCCCGGGGCATCGAAGATCGTAAAATGCCCGCCAGGAGAGCCAAAGAAGCCGTGAAAAACGCCGGACCCATCAAAAACCACTCCGACGACAATGCCAGCATTGGTGACGCCCTCTGGGACAGTGCCCTCGCCGGCGCCCGTGCCTGCGCCCGGCGCATCGAAGGTTGTAATCCTGCCGTCAGGGTCCCGCACGAAGCCGTGACTCACGCCACTCGCGTCGACATGAGATCCGACGGTTAGGCCCAAGTCAGTGATTTGTGCAGGGAGGGTGCCTTGGCCCTGATTGGGGGCGGTACCCGCTCCCGGGGCATCAAAGGTGATAACTCGGGATACCGTTTGTGCTTGTGCTTGCCGCCATCCGGTCGAAACAAAACAGAGGAAGAAAAACAGCATCGGAAGGCCGATCCGTATCGTTAGTAAACAAAATCTCTTCAGCAGTCGCATTTCTTGCCTCCTCCCTCAATCAGGTGCTGAACGATGGGGCCTAAGCCTGCAAGAGCCGCCAAAGTCAAAAAAGTCGAAGCGTTTCTCACCCTTAACCTGTCCTCTTTCATGAAGGGTCATTCCGGCGAATTGAAACTGCCGAGCCATTTAACCCGCTTGTCGGAATAAGGCAATGGAGAGCAGCTTGAGGCTTCATCAAGTTCTTATAGAGCCGTAACGATATGAAAGTGCTCAAAATAGAAGGTGTCGGCTGAAGTTGTGCGGTAGAATGTCCCAACCCTAGAGGCAGCCGCAGTGTCCACAAGACCCGCCAGATCCGAAGAACTGGAACTCAATCTTCAGTGCTATGAGCTTCGCCGCGGCGACGCTGTAATGAGGCTCGAGAAAATTCCCATGGAACTGCTGATCCTTCTTGTAGAACACAAGGATCGCCTCGTCAGCCGCGAAGAAATCATTGAGAGGCTCTGGGGCAAAGACGTCTTCTTGGATACCGAGCAGGGGATCAACACAGCCATTCGCAAAATCCGGCAGGTGCTTCATGACGATCCCGAACGGCCGCGTTTCGTGCAAACAGTGTTCGGGAAAGGTTACCGGTTCATCGCGCCGATTTTGGTGACGCATAACGGCCTTCAACCACGGACCGCAGCGGCGCCCATCCCCGGGACCATGAAGGGAAGCTGGAAAATCCTCATCCTCGCTGGCGTATTCGTAGCGGTCCTGACTGTGGGAGCTGTGTTGCGCTTTCATCGCGTGCATGCTCTAACGGAAAAAGACACCATCGTAATCGCGGATTTCGCCAACACAACCGGTGATCCGGTATTTGACGAGACGCTTCGACAGGCGCTAGCCGTGCAGCTCGAACAATCACCTTTTTTGAGCATCGTCTCTGACAAGCGAATCCAGCAGACCCTGGCGATGATGGGCCAGAAGCCGGATGTGAAACTCACGCCGGAGATTGCGCGGGAGATCTGTCAGCGAACGGCGAGCGCTGCAGTTCTCAGCGGTTCGATAGCGCAGATTGGCGCGAAATACAGTCTGATACTGAGGGCTGTGAGCTGCTCGAATGGGGAATCGCTGACGAGCACGGAAGCGGAGGCCAACGACAAGAGCCACGTCCTGGATGCTCTCGGAAAGGCATCTTCGGAAATCCGCAAGAAACTCGGCGAATCCCTCAGCACCATCGAGAAATTCGATACGCCGCTCGCCCAGGCGACCACGCCCTCGCTGGATGCCCTGAAGGCATTCAGCCTCGGAGCGAAGGCGCTTGACGGCGGTGACTTCACAGCGTCGATTCCCGCGCTTCAGCGGGCCATCGCCCTCGACCCGAACTTCGCAATGGCCTACTCTGCTCTGGCCGCAAACTACGCGAACTTGGGAGAAAGCAGCCTTGCGATGGAGAACGCGAAGAAAGCCTATGAATTGCGCGAGCACGCGACCGAACTGGAAAAGTTTGCCATTGAAGCCAACTACCAAACTAACGTCACGGGCGACCTCGAAAAGGCGCGCCACACATATGAATTCTGGGCGCAGACCTACCCCCGAAATGACGGCTCCCACTTCAACTTGGGCAACCTCTACAATTACGTTGGGCAGCATGAGAAGGCCCTGGTGGAAGCTCGCGAGTCCTTCCGCCTTAGCTCGCATGAGAGCCTCGATTATGGCTACCTCTCTTTTGCTTATGGCACAGTGGGTCGCCTGAAAGAAGCACGCGCCACGGCTGAGGAAGCGCTGGCGAAGAATCTCGACTCCCCTTCACTACGCATGGTGATGTACACGCTTGCCTTTTTGCAAAACGACATGGCCGGAATGGCCCAGCAGGCGGCATGGACTGCGGGCAAGCCAGGCGTAGAGGACGTGATGCTGGCGATGGAAGCTGATACAGCTGCCTATTCCGGGCAACTTGGAAAGGCTCGGGAATTTTCCCGTCGCGCAGTCGATTCAGCCGAGCGAGCGGAAAAGAGGGAGACGGCTGGAGGCTATGAAGCGAACACGGCTCTTAGGGAAGCGCTCTTCGGCAATGCGGCGCTGGCCCGGAAGCGAGCAGCGGCGGCGCTCAAGCTTTCCACGGGCCGCGATGTGCAGTATGGAGCAGCACTCGCTCTGGCCTTCTCAGGAGATACGGCACAGGCACAGAAGCTGGCCGATGAGTTGGCGAAGCGGTTCCCGGAGGATACCGTGGTGCAGTTCAACTACCTCCCCACGCTTCGCTCGCAGGTTGCGCTCCACCGCAACGACTCCTCGAAGGCCCTTGACGCTCTTCAAGCAGCCGCTTCTTACGAGTTAGGGGCGGAAGGGCAGGGTGGTGTTGCGCTCAGCCTGTATCCTGTCTATGTGCGCGGCCAGGCATACCTGGCCTCGCGCAAAGGCAGTGAGGCCACCTTCGAATTCCAGAAAATCCTCGATCATCGCGGAATTGTAGTCAGCGAACCCATCGGAGCGCTCGCGCACCTTCAAATCGCCAGAGCTTGCACCACGCAGGGCGACATCACGAAAGCCCGCGCCGCGTACCAGGATTTCCTCACGCTGTGGAAAGACGCCGACCCCGATATCCCGATACTCAAGCAAGCCAAATCGGAATACGCAAAGCTCAATTAGTTTCGAGACAGCCCAGAGTATTCGGTCACCCGGTCAACTCCTGGTTAGTCGAATTACCGGAAACTGACCCTGTGCCGATGGATGGCACGATTTGTGTCCGGCATGGCGCGCTTGTTACAATGTGACCGGTAGGTGACCGCCACACAACGTATGGTCCCACGCACGCTCTACGAGAAAATCTGGGAAGCCCACCTGGTCCACGAAGCGGCCGGGCAACCCTCGCTGATTTACATTGACCGCCACCTCATCCATGAGGGCACTTCCCCGCAGGCATTTTCGGGACTCAAGGTGGCCGGGCGCAAAGTCCGCCGTCCTGAGCTGACCTTTGCGGTGATGGACCACTCCGTTTCAACCAAGAACCGCCTGCTGCCGGTGCTGGACGCCGATGCCGCCGGGCAATTTGACGCGCTGGCGCGCAATTGCGAAGAACATGGCATCAACCTGTTCGACATGCACAGCAAGAACCAGGGCATCGTGCACATCATCGGGCCGGAGTTGGGCATCACCCAGCCGGGGCTGACCATCGTTTGCGGCGACAGCCATACCTCCACGCACGGCGCGTTCGGCGCGCTGGCATTCGGCATCGGCACCAGCGAAATCGAGCACGTGCTGGCCACGCAATGCCTGTCGCAATTCAAATCGAAAACCATGAAGGTGGAATTCCGCGGCAAACGTCCGCGCGGCGTGACCGCCAAGGACATGATCCTGGCGCTCATCGGGAGAATCGGCATCGCCGGCGGGACGGGCTACGTGCTGGAGTACACCGGAGAAGCGGTCCGCGGGCTTTCGATGGAAGGCCGCATGACCATGTGCAACATGTCTATCGAAGGCGGGGCGCGCGCGGGCATGGTCGCTCCGGATGATGTGACCTTTGCGTACCTCGAGAAGCGGCCGTTCGTGCCGCGCGGCCGGGAATTCATGATGACGGTGGATGCGTGGATGTCGCTGCCGAGCGATCCCAACGCGAAATTCGACGCGACGATAGAGATTGAGGCGGACAAACTCGAGCCCATGGTCACCTGGGGCACGAATCCGGGAATGGTGACGCGCGTGACGCAAACCGTGCCGGACCCGCACTCGTTTACCGATCCCGTGGACCAGCAGGCTGCCGAGCGGGCGCTGGTGTATATGGATTTGAAGGCCGGCACTCCGATTGAAAATATCGCGCTCGACCGCGTGTTCATCGGGTCGTGCACGAATTCGCGGCTGGAAGACCTGCGCGCGGCGGCGAAAATTGTGGCAGGAAAGCACGTGGCCAAGAATTTGAAACAGGCGCTGGTGGTGCCGGGTTCGCGCCGCGTGAAGGCGGAAGCCGAAAAGGAAGGGCTCGACAAGGTTTTCACCGCGGCCGGATTCGAGTGGCGCGATGCCGGGTGCAGCATGTGCATCGGGATGAATGACGACGTGTTGCTGCCGGGCGAACGCTCGGCGAGCACATCGAATCGCAATTTCGAAGGCCGCCAGGGCAAAGGCGGGCGCACGCATTTGGTGAGTCCGATCATGGCCGCGGCGGCGGCGATCGAGGGCCACTTCGTGGATATTCGCAAGTGGAAAGACGTGGACGGGGTGGAATAGGGATGCAGGCGTTCACAAAACATACCGGACTCGTGGCGCCGCTCGACCGCGTGAACGTGGACACGGATCAGATGGTGCCGAAGCAGTTCCTGAAATTTCTTACGCGTGAAGGCTACGGGCGGGTGCTGTTTTATGACTGGCGCTACCTGCCGGGGGAAAAACCCAATCCGGAATTCGTGCTGAACCATCCGCGATACAAGGGAGTCTCCGTGTTGCTGGCGCGCGCGAATTTTGGATGCGGATCCAGCCGCGAACATGCCCCATGGGCCATCCTGGACTACGGAATTCACGCCATTCTGGCGCCCAGCTATGCGGACATTTTTTACAACAACTGCTTCAAGAACGGGATTCTGCCCGTCACACTGCCCAACGAGCAAATGGACGAGCTGTTCCGGCGGGCGGAGAGCACTCCGGGGTACCAACTGACCGTGGATCTGGAGAACCTAGAGGTGAGCGATGGGCAGGGCCTGCGCTACTCGTTCACCGTGGATCCATTTCGACGGGAATGCCTGCTGAAGGGGCTCGACGACATCGGGCTGACCCTGGTGCACGAAAACGCCATCTCCGCATTCGAAGACCGGAATCTGCGCTTTCCGGTGATGGTTGACCCCGTGGATGTGAAGTTCCACCACGAATAATCCTCTCGCCTTCGATTCAACTACCTCATAAACCCCTCGACTGCCCTCACATGGGAGCAGACAAGGACTAAGGCATTCACCGCAGAGACGCAGAGGACGCAGAGATGCTCGGAAATTTAGATTTCGGGTAGGACTAAACTTTGACGGGTTCGGGAGCCTCGCTACGCGAGCGCACGCGATCGACAGCAAGGCCTGCCTGGACGGCGATGACTGCGAACACGTTGAGATCGTCCACGGTAAACATGCCGCGGCGCGAAAGATTGTCCACATAGAGTAGGCCGCGCACGCGGCTGCCGATGCCCAGCGGCGCGCACATGGCCGACTGAATTCCGGAGCGGATGATGCTTTTGCTGGCGGAGAAGCGCGGGTCCGCCTCGCCATCGGCGACTAGAACCGGCATCCCGCCCTTCATGGCCTGGTGGATGATGGTCTGCGAAATGGTGAGTTGCGGGAGAGCTTTGTTGTCGGAGTCGGATGCTCCGGCACGATAACGAATCACCGCGGGCTGAAACGTGTACCCGCCGGAGCTGAAATTTCCGCGCATCATGGATGTTTCGTCGAGGAGCATGGCGTACACGCGCTGCGAGCCCTTGATTTCGAGCACCAGATCGAGCACGCGCTGGGTGACTTCGTCGACGGAGGCAAGTTCTCCCAGCGAGCGATTCACTTTGTAGAGCACGCTCAGCAGGCGCTGTTCATTTTCGCGCGCGCGCACTCGTTCCGCAGCGCTCGAGCGTTTGGCGGCGACTGTTGGTCCATCTTCGGCAACGGGCCCGATGGGAGTAAGAGAACCGGTGTAGGCCGAATCTTGCAACAATTTTTGCACGCGCTGGGGAAGTTTGGCGGTGCCGCAGCTAATCAGGTTGCGAACCTTGGAATCTTCAAATCGCAAACGGTAATCACCGATGGCAATCTGGTCGTCAGGTCGCAAAACGGCGTCTTTGGTGGGGACGGTGTTTACATGCAGGCCGTTGGCGCTGTCGCGATCAATGATTTCCCAGCGGCCGTCGGCTGTGGGGCGCACCAGGGCATGATTGCGGGAGACACCCAGGTCATCGAGCAGTATGTTGCTCGATTTCGCGCGACCGATGGTCACCGGGCGGTCGCCCAGCAACTCGAATACGCGCGGACTCTCCCCCAGCCGTTCTATGACCAAGCGTGGCATACGGATGACCCCATGGCTATGTTGGCCGGGAGGGAAAATCAACGCAAGGAATCCAAAGTACAGGTATGTCGGAAAACTAAACCTGGCCCGGTGTTTGGCTGAATGCGGGTTTTGCGGGCCCGGGATTCGGTTCGCTGGCTTACAAGCTGACTATTCAAGCGAACGCGCCACGGGTTCCGGTGACTCCGGCACGGCGGGGGCGGGGCCTTTTAATTCGGCGATCAGGATACCGGCCAGGATCAGCGCGCCGCCGATTAGCGTGCGCCTAGTCATTTGTTCGCGCGCCAGCACCCAGGAAGTGAGCACGGCAAACACCGGCTCGAAACTGATGAAAATGGCGGTGTGCGAAGGCGAGGTGTACTGCTGCGCCCAGGTCTGCAAGGAAAATCCGATGACCGTCGAGCCCAGCGAGGTGATGAGAACCGCGGAGATGAGCGTTCCGCTCCAGACCCAGCGCGGCTGCTCGACATGTGCGGCGGCAAGTAGAGGAAACGCGATGGCGGCAAGGACCGCGGTCGTGCCGACCTGCAAGAAAGCGAGCGCGGCGGGCGAGTGATCGCCCACGTGCCTGCCGATATAGATGATGTGCAGCGCAAACAGAACCGCGCCTGCAAACACAATCGGATCGCCGATGTTCAGCGCGGCGAAACCTTCGGGAGGAACGGTGAGGTAATAGAGCCCGCCAAATGCCGCGGAGGCGCCGACCCAAATCCAGGCGTTGATCCGGCGGCCGCCAAAGAGCGCCAAGAGCAGTGGCACCAGGACAACACTCGAGCCGGTGATCAGCGCCGCCTTCGATGGAGTAGTGAATTTCAATCCGGTGGTTTGGAACACATATCCGCCCAGCAGGAAGCATCCGATTTGTACCCCCGCCCAGATGGTCTTGCGATTGAGCGAAGCAAGAGAACGCCAGAACACGAGGGCCATCACCGCACCGGACAGCGCAAAGCGCACGGCGATGTACACGAATACGGAAACGTCCGCGAGCGCGTCTTTCACCGCTACGAATGTGCCGCCCCAGATGAACGCGCACAGCAGCAGTCCGAGGTCCGCGCGCAGGCGTTTGTTGTTCATAGCGCCAAGAGTGTAAGTGGCGCGGATGTTGGAAACAAGAATCGATACCCCCCGAGTGAGAAGGGCCTCAGAACCTCGTACCGAGAAATCTAATTGACATATACAGAACGGCCGTTTATAAGGGGCGCGATATTGACCACTCCCTAATTCACGGACCCACACACATGACCATCGCAATGAAGCGCGGAGCATTGCTCCAGGGACTTCTGGCCGGACTGCTGCTGGCTTCCACAGCGGCGGGGGCGAAGCACGACAACTGGGTGGAAGTGCGCAGCCCGCATTTTATCGTGGTGTCGAATGCCGGGGAGAAACAGGCGCGCAAGACGGCCCAGCAGTTCGAGCAGATTCGAACGCTGTTCCAATCGTCGCTGGCGGTGGCCCAGGGGCATCCCACGCCGGTGATCACCATCCTGGCGATGAAGGATGAGAAATCGCTCAGCGAGGTGCTGCCGGAATACTGGACCAAGGGGCACATGCACCCAGCAGGCTGGTTCGCCTACCGCATGGACCAGTTCTACATCGCCCTGAATCTGGACGCCCAGGGAGAAAATCCCTACCAGGTCGTGTATCACGAGTACTACCATTCGCTGACCATGCCTTACTTTCCGAACCTGCCTGCCTGGCTGGCCGAGGGATTGGCCGATTTCTACGGGAACTCGGAGATCAAGGGCAACGTGGCGACCATGGGCAATGCCAGCGCGGCACAGATCGAAGAGTTGCGCCAGAACAAATTGATCCCCCTCGATGTGCTGTTCAAGGTGGACCATCACTCGCCGTACTACAACGAGCAGAACAAGACTTCCGTGTTCTACGCCGAATCGTGGGCGTTGACCCACTATTTGATGATCGGCGATAAGCAGTCGCACCGGCAGATGCTGCTGGATTATGCCAGCGCACTCAACCAGGGAGCTTCCGCGGATGCGGCAGCGGCCAAGGCGTTTGGAGATATCAATGCGCTCCAAAAGGCGCTAAGCAATTACGTCAGCAAATACTCGTTTTATTTTTTCCAGATGAAGGCGCCCGATGAACTGCCTCCCTCCGATCTTGCCGCTCGCGCAATTACCGACGCCGAGGCGGACGCCTATCGCGGGGGCATGTTTGCCATACGTGGCCAAACGCAGGTGGCGGAGACGATGCTGCAAGCAGCCGTGCAAACAGAACCGAATCTGGCGCTCGGGTATCAAAACCTTGCGCTGTCACAGTATATTTCCGGGAAGCGCGACGACGCGCTGGCCTCTGCTTCGAAAGCCATCGCGCTCGATCCAAAAAGCGCCGTAACACATTACCTGCGCGCTTACCTCAACACGCAGGCCGGCCCGAAAACAGAAGATGGTCAGGTTGAACAGGATCTGCGGGAGGCCATCGCGCTGAAACCGGATTTTGCGCCTCCCTACGGGTTGCTGGGATGGTACCTGGCGGCACACCATCGAGATTTGCCCGAGGCGCTGAAGCTGGCGGAAAAAGCGCTGCAATTGGAACCTGCCAATATCAGCTATCAACTCGATTACGCCGAGGTCCTGGTGCAGATGCATCAATTAGACGACGCGCAGAGGATGGCCGTGCGCGCGCGTGATTCGGCCAGCGAGCCGCAGCAAAAAGCTAGCGCCGAACGATTCTTGAATTATGTGGACCAGGTGCGCAGCACTTCGGCGGCACGGTCCTCGCAGTTTGTCACGCAGAAAGCCAGCGCCACCGCGGACACGGGAATGAACCCGTCAGGCGGCACCAGCCCGCGCCGGCCGAAAATGGGGCCGCCGGGTGTCCCTATGGAGATGCGAGGGACTGTGAAAGAGGTCAAGTGCAACGGGCAGGAGTTGGAAGTCACGTTGATGGCTCGGGACGTGCAATTCAGTCTGCATTCCCGCAACTACTCGCATGTTGATTTCGACACGCGTACTCCTATTCAGACCAGAGAATATGATGCGTGCAAGGAACTGAAGGGCCACGATGTGACCGTCGAGTTTGTGCCGGTGGAAAACAAACCCTACGACGGCGAGATCCACTCCGTTGCCATCGATAAATGAGACGGGCAGCGGAGTGTGGCGGTGTTATTTCGGCTTTTCGTAGATGATTTTACCGCCGGCGATGGTCATCACCACTTCCGTGAGCAGCAATTCCTTGGGGGCCAGGCGCGTCAGGTCCGCGGGAAACACCGTCACGTCGGCGAGCATGCCGCGGGCAATGATTCCCTTCCGCTGCTCTTCGAATTGCGCGTACGCTGAACCGACGGTGTAGGCGCGCAGGCACTCCTCCAGTTTCATCTTTTCCTCAGGATGCCAGCCTCCCGGCGGGCCGCCGCCCGGCAATTCGCGCGTGACACAGGCATAAATTCCGCGCAGAGGGTTGACGGACTCGACGGGGTAATCCGTACCGAAAGCGAGATGCGCGCCGCTGGCTTCGAGCGAATGCCAGGCATAGGCTCCCCGCAGGCGCACGGCACCAAGGCGATCCTCAGCCCAGCGCTCGTCATCGAGCAAGTGCGATGGCTGCATGGAAGGAATCACGCCGAGCGAGGCGAAGCGCGGAATGTCCGGCGGCGAAACGATTTGCGCGTGCTCGATGCGGTCGCGGCGGTCGCGCGGGCCGTTCGCGGCGCGCACGGCGGCAAACACATCCAGCGCCAGGCGATTGGCGCGGTCTCCGATGGCGTGGAAGGCGAGCTGGAATCCGGCGCGGTCGCGCTCGATGGACATTTGCTCCAGTTTCTTCGCATCCTCGCGCAGGATGCCGGAAGTGGCCGCGTCGTCCGAGTAAGAAGCGAGCATGGCGGCGGTGCGCGAGCCGAGCGAGCCGTCGAGAAAAGCCTTGAGCTGGCCGGTTTTGAGCCACGGATCGTTCGGATTCGAGGCGGCGCGCATTTCTTTCAGGCGTTCGAGCGGCGCACCAAAGGGGAGCCACTCCGTAACGTGCACGTTCAATTTGCCTTCGCGTTGCAACTGCTGAAAGACGAGAAAATTCTGCCAGCCGTAGTCGTCGGCATCCGGCTTGTTGTCTATGGAGTTGTCCTGCAAGGAGGTGGCACCGTAGCGGGCGACTTCCTCGAGAACCAACTCAAGAGCGCGGCGGCGCTGCGCCTGGGAATGCGGTGGAATGCGATCGTGGACCAGGTCCATGGCCGAATCTTCTTCGAGCATGCCCGTCGGTTCACCCGCAGCGTCGCGCTCGATGTGGCCGCTGGGAGGATCGGGCGTGGAGCGGGTGATGCCGGCAAGCACGAGCGCGGCGGAATTCACCACCGCCACATGACCATCCACGCGGCCAAACCACATGGGATGATCGGTTGACACGGCGTCGAGGTCCTGGCGTGTGGGAAATTTTTTCACCGGCCAGAGCGTGTGATCCCAGCCCCGGCCGCTCATCCATTCTCCCGCCTTGTAGTCCTTCAGGCGATAGCGGATGCGCTGCTGAAATTCGGCGAGCGAAGCCGTCCCTTCGAGATCCACTTCTAATTTCTGGTAGCCGGCGCCGGCGAGGTGAACGTGCGCGTCATTGAAGCCGGGCATGGCAAATTGGCCATGCAGATCAATGACGCGCGTCTTCGGCCCGATGAATGAATTGACGTCCGCATCAGAGTCAGCTATGACGACAATGATTCCATCGCGGCAGGCGATGGCCGTGGCCCAAGGATGCGCTGCGTCCACGGTGTAAATGCGGCCATTCGTGAGGACCAGATCGGCCGGCGCCTCCGCGGATTTCTGATTGCTGCCAGTGGTCATTTCACTTGTGGATTTACGCAGTGACGCCGGCCGGCCCGAGAGATGCACCAGAGCTACGCAAGCGGCAGCGATGAAGAGGACCCGGGAGAAACCGAGGACCATCCTAATTCTGCGCTCCGGCCAGAGCGATGGTGACGAGGAACAGGCGCTTTAAGCCTACTTCGCGGCCAGTGGCATCGTACCATTCCGCCAGAGTGTGCGAGCCGCTGCCCTTCCCTCCTCCGCCGAGCGCTGCTGCGGGAATTCCTTCGGCGAGAGGGATGTTCGCGTCCGTGGAGCTGCGCTCCAACCGCGAGCGGTTGCCAAGAAACCGGTCCACGCTGCGGATGGTCTCGACCAGCGGCGCGTCGTCGGCGATTTTTCCAGCGGGACGCGCCCCCAGCGAGCGAAAGGCAATTTGCAGCGAATCATCGGCGGCATGATTTGCTGAGATTTCTTCTCGCAGGCCGGACTGCATGGCCTCTCGCAGCGACGCCTCCATCTGGGTCAACTGCGCGTCATCTTCGGAACGCAAATCGATTTTGACGGCAGCTCGTGCGGGGATGGAGTTCACCGAGGTGCCGCCTTCGATCAGGCCGAAGTTATAGGAACTGCGCGGCGCATCGGGAAGGCGGATGGACGAAAACTTTACGATCCCGCGAGAAATGGCCGTGATGGGATTCGGCGCGCCGAAATCGGACCAGCTATGGCCGCCCAGGCCGGTGATGGCGACTTCGAATCGTCGGGAGGCGATGCCTTGCGTGGTGATGTGGTCGATGGAGGCGCCGTCAACAGCGATGACTGCCGAAAGCCGCGAGCCGTAGGATTCGACCAGCGCGCGGATGCCGCGAAGATTTCCCTCGCCCTCTTCCCCGACGTCTCCGGCAAGGACGATGGTATTGGTGGTACGCATGCGCGATTCCGAGAGGGCCCGCGCGAGACCTGCCAGTGCGGCGAGACCCGCGGCGTTGTCCGCGATTCCGGGAGCTTCCAGGCGGCTGCCCTTCTGCTTTACTGTGACTTCGGTGCCGTCCGGAAAAACAGTGTCGAGGTGCGCGACCAACAGCACCACATTCTTCGTGTCCGAGCCGGGGCGCTCGCCAATGACGTTGCCAATCTTATCCGTGCGCGTCTTCAAACCGGCAGTGTCGAAAAGTTTCTTCAGGAATTCACCGCGGCGGGCTTCGTTGAATTCCGGTGCGGGGATTTCGTTCAGCTTGATCTGCTGCTCGGTCACCCAGTCGGCGTTTTTGTCAATCCATTCCAGACCGCGGGCGCAGCGGGAATCCTGCGCGAGTTTTTCGATGGAATCGCCGGTGGCGCTGACGGAAAGAGTAGCCATCACCGAAAAGATACAGCATATGAGGACGAGTTTCACGAGATTCGTGCGGGAGGGATTTTAGCGCCAGTCACGCAGGATGTACACACCGTCGCGCGCAAGGCTGGTACGCGTGAAGAGACCGGGCAGAATGGCGCCCGTGAATGGACTGTTGCTTAGCGAGCTTGCTGGGAGCGGCGCGCAGCCGCCGGCCCGATGAGAGCGATAATCTCTGCCTCGGTTAAAACGCGCTCGGATTTCTTTGCCGCGTCGTAAACGCGCTCGACGACATCATCGGTAACGGCGATGCCGCGCTTTTGCAGCCAGTATTGCACGTTCGATTTTCCGCTCATGGGGCCGACTTCGATAATCTGCTCGAGGCCGAACATCTGCGCAGGGACGCCACTGTAAATGGAGTTAGCCAGCTCGTCGTCACCCTTTTTGTAGGCTTTCACAATGGCAGCAGCGTGAACGCCCGTAGCAGTGCGGTAAGCATCGCGGCCGACGACGGGGTAATTGGGCGGAATTTGCGTATGGGTCGCGCGAGCCACGGTTTCGGAATATTTCTTGAGGTTCGATAGGTCGTGGTCAATCAAGCCGAGCAGCCGCAGATTCACGAGCATCAATTCCATGGGAGTGTTGCCGACGCGCTCGCCCAGCGCCAGGGCTGCGGCATGCACCTGGTCCGCGCCGGCGGCAATGGCCGCCAGTGAATTGGCGATGGCCAGCCCGCGGTCATTGTGTCCGTGCCAGTCCACGCGGATTTTTTCACCCGATGGCTTCACCACTTCCTCGATGACGAATTTCACCAGGTTGTATGCGCCGCGCGGAGTGGCGTGGCCGACCGTGTCGCACAGGACGGCGGCGCGCGCGCCACTGCGAATGGCGGTGGAGTAAAGCGTGATAATCGTCGAGGGGTCGGTGCGAATGGTGTCTTCGGTTACGTACATGACCGGCAGACCGGCGGAGGCGGCGTACTGCACGGCTTCCTCGGTGGTGCGCTGCAAATGATCCACGGTCCAGTCTTCCACGAGGCGCCGGATGGGGCTTGAGCCAATGAATGTGGCGGCTTCGATGGGATAGCCGACGCGCTCGGAAATTTCGATGATGGGGCGGATGTCGTTTTTGTGCGTGCGGGCGGCGCAGTTCGGGCGAATTTTCAGTTTCTCGCGGGAGATTTCGCGGGCCAATGCTTCGGTATCGGCATACGCCCGCGGCCCGGCGCCAGGCAAACCGATATTCACGGTGTCGATGCCCAGCGTTTCCATCAGGTGCAGGATTTCGATTTTTTCGCCGATGCTGGGGTTGTGAACCGAAGGATTCTGCAAACCGTCGCGCAGAGTCTCGTCATCGAGCATGACGCGCCGACCGAGAGGAATTTCCTGGCCGGTGAACGTGTTCCAGTCGTGGATCAGTTCGTGCTTCATCTAGTACCGCAGGGTGTAGCTGTGCGGCGGTTGCGAGTGGTCGGGCTTGTAAAGCGTTTTGCAGAATTCGCAGCGATAGATTTCCGTCCTGGGTCCGACGAGCGCTTCGATTTCCTTGGGGTAGTCGTACCAGCGCTTCAAATGGCCGCAGCAGAGCTTGCCCTTGGCATCCTTCTCGTCGCAGGCGCGCTGGGTGGCCTTCTTCGCCTTGATTTTTTGAGCTGCGGGAGCGGCCAGCTCAGGTGGGGCGGCAGTGGCGGTCGCTGCCGGAGCGGCAGGGGCGGCTGATGCCGGCGCACCGGGCGCGCCTTGGGGCGAAGTTTCCGGGGCGGTTGATTCGGCCATTTCGTAGGCTCCCTTGGTGGTTGATCGAGCGCGCTTCTAAATCACTTCGGATGATTCGCAAAACATCTAAATTCGGTTGCGGCGAAAGACCAGCCCGCGCGCTCCCTGTTTATCCGCCAGCGCCCTCCACCGGCGCCGCCACCCGGGAGCGAACAGCGCTTCGACGAAACGATCGGCGGCCGCAGCCAACTCATTCGTATAGCCGTACCACCACGACTTGGCCACACGCGGCAGCCGGTCCACATCAATGTATTTTACTTGAACCATTTCGAGCAGTCCAAGGCGCGAATGCGTGCGCCCCCAGCCGCTGGCTCCCGGGCCGCCGTGCGGCGCTTCGCAGATTCCATAATAACTGGCTACGTCGTTGATCATCACCGAACCGGCGCGGATGCGCGACGCGATTTCGCGGCCGCGAGGGGTGTTGCCGGTCCAGATGCTGGCGCTCAAACCGAATGGCGAATCGTTGGCCAGTTGAATGGCTTCGTCGGTGGACGCGACGGGATGGATGGCCATCACCGGGCCGAATGTTTCTTCGCGCATGAGCTGCATGGAGTGGTCCACATTTGTAACCACAGCCGGCTCCAGGAAATTCGGGCCCAAGTCGGGACGTCGCGTGCCGCCAGTGATGATTTGCGCGCCGCGGTCCACGGCGTCTTTCAGTTGGCGCTCGACCGTTTCGAGTTGGCGCGGCCGAATCATGGGACCGACTTCCGCGTCCTGATCCGCTGGCGGGCCGAGGGACAGCTTCTTTGCCTTTTGCACGCACAACTCGGTGAAGCGGCTGGCGACGGATTGGTCCACGTAAATGCGTTCAATCGAGATGCAGGTCTGGCCGCAATTCATGAAGCTGCCCCAGACGGCGGCGCTCGAGGCGATGTCGAGGTCGGCATCGCCAAGCACCAGCATGGCGTCTTTGCCGCCGAGCTCGAGCACGGAGGGAATTAATTTTTTTGCACAAGCTTCGGCGATGCGCTTGCCGGTGGCCACACTGCCGGTGAAGAAAACTTTGTCCGGACCGGCTTCGATGAGCGCGGCGCCAATCTCGCCGCCTCCCTGGAGCACCTGCACCAAGCCGGAGGGAAATTCCGCGCGGCGGAACATTTCGCGCGCCAGCCAACCGGTCCAGGGAGTCAGCTCGGACGGTTTGAGCAGGACAGCGTTGCCGGCCACGACCGCGGAAATCATTTCCACCATGGGAATCGAGAACGGGTAATTCCACGGCGAGATGATGGCGATGATTCCCTGCGGCTGGAATTCCAGCCAGCCGGATTTCGCCTTCATGGCCATGTTGTGATGCGGCACGCGTTCCGGGCGCAACCAGCGCGGGGTGCGGCGGGAGAGGAAATCGGCGGTGTCGAGCGCCAGAAGAATCTCGGCAAAAATGGCTTCGACGCGTGGCTTGCCCGTTTCGCGCGTGACCACGTCCGCAATTTCGTCGCGAAGCTCGAACATCGTGTCGCGCAGACGGCGCAGCATTGCGCAACGATCGCGCAGCGGACGCGCGGCCCATTCCCGTTGCGCGCGGCGGGCGTTTTCAAAAAGTGCAGGCAGATCCCCCGGCTTGGTGATCTCAAAGCGGCCGACTACTTCGCCGGTGGACGGGTCGAGTGAATCAATGTGGCTCGCTCCCTGGGTCGGCGGAGAGGGAATGGTTTGTCGCGTGACGGCCATCTTTCAGCGGATTCTACATGAAAGCCGGCGCCGGTGGTCAGGAAGAGGAAATCAGACGGAAGACGAGCGGCGGCGGGCATACTGCGCCAGCGAGTCGGTGGGGTCGGGATACTCGAGTGAAACCAGGTAGAGGCCTTCGGGCGGCACGGTGGGGCCGGAAAGCGCGCGATCGCGGGCCTCGAAAATGCGCGCGATGTCTTCCACAGCGAGTCTTCCCTTCCCGACCTCAATCAACGTGCCGACAATTTTGCGCACCATATAACGAAGAAACGAGCGGCCGCGGACCACGTAGTCCAGCTGCTCGCGATCCTCGTGGCCAATGATTTCGGAGGAATGAATGACGCGCGCCATTTCGCGGTTGCCGTCATTTTCCTGGGAGTCGGAGGAAGCCGAGAAAGACGTGAAGTCATGCTCGCCTTGGAATTGGCGTGCAGCAACGGCCACGGCGTCTTCGTCGAGCGAATAGGGATAGTGCAGCACGCGGCCAAATTCAAATGGTGGAAGCACGGGGCCGCGGAAAATGCGGTAGCGGTAGGTTTTCCCCTGCGCCTGCCAGCGCGCGTGAAAATCAGGACCCACTTCTTCGGCGGCTACGATGCGAATCGCCGGCGGAAGCAAGGCGTTCAGAGCTCGTTGAAATTCACCGGCGGTCAGTGATGACCGGGTTTTGAAATGGGCCACTTGCGCGAGGGCATGCACGCCCGTATCGGTGCGGCTGGCGCCGTGGATAATCAGTTTTTCGTCCTGGGTAATCTGGCGCAGCGTGTCCGTCAGCGCGCCCTGGATGGTGGGAATGCCGGGCTGAATCTGCCAGCCGTGGAAATTCGCGCCATCGTAGGCGATGGTGAGCTTGATGTTGTGCATCGGAACCGAGCGATTATCGCACGCGCGGGAGATGATTCAGAAACTACGATTCAACCGAGGCTATAGAACGGCGCGGGTGAAGCGCGAACCGGGACGCGTAGCGACGCCTCCGGCACGGCAAAGCGGGCAATCGTCGGGCTCGTAGCTGGGGACATCCATTTCGAGGAGAGCGCGCGCGGGGACATTTAGCTCCAGGCGGCCGCCGCTCCGGTCAATCAGCGCGCCGGCCGCGACACACAGGCCGCCCTCCTGCTCGACCACACCGATGGCTTCTCGCGTCGAGCCGCCCGTGGTCCACACGTCTTCAATCACCAGGACGCGTTCGCCGTGCTTCAGCTCGAAGCCGCGTCGCAGCGCCATTTGGCCGGAGCGGTCGCGCTCGACGAACACGGCGCGCACGCCCAGGCCGCGTCCGACTTCATGACCGATGATGAGGCCGCCGAGCGCAGGCGAGACGACGCAGCCGACGGAGTGATCTTTGAAAAGTTCCGCCAGCGCACGCCCCAGCTGTTCGGCGTGCTGAGGGTGAGCCAAAACAAGCGCGCACTGGAGGTATGTGGCGCTGTGGCGGCCGCTCGAAAGCTCGAAGTGCCCTTGGCGGATTGCGCCGACCTGCTCGAAGACTTTGAGGATGTCGTCGCGTTTCATGGCGCCCCGTGCCGGTGCTGGCGCCAGGGTGCAGCGCAGGCAGCCGGAGGCGGTAGCCTAAAGGCGCAGGCGAATTGTGTCAATGGAGAACGGCGGCGATTGGTAGGTCAGCATCCAAGGATGTGCAATCTGCGCGGAATGTCGCGGGCTATATCGGAGGACCCGAGCCCGCTGGTCCGGGTTTCCGACAAATCAGGCAGTTAAGCGCGAACAGATTCGCATCGGCCAGTACTCGATGGGTGGTGAACACGTCCTGTGTGCCATTTTGAACAGACGCCACCAGGGAGGTTTCATAGCATGCTTTGGTGCTGATTTTAGACCGGAAGGTCTTGGGAAAACCGTCAGCCGATCGGAATCCAAAATAGAAATTCTGGTCGGGATTATGATTGGTCCGTCCACCCATCCGCCCAATCCATGAGAAGAGTCCGAGCCTGACTGGGGAAAAATAATCGGTCGAAAGGAATCAAACAATGCGCATAATTTCTGTTGTTCGCTACTTGCTTCTCGCGCTGTTTTTGCTAGCCGTTTCTGCGGCATCGTTCGCACAAATTGGGATAGGGATTTCGGTTGGGTTTGCTCCGCCGCCCATTCCCGTTTATGAACAACCCATCCTCCCGGGTGACGGCTATATCTGGACCCCCGGTTACTGGGCTTGGGATGCCGATGGAGATGACTATTACTGGGTTCCCGGAACCTGGGTCGAAGCTCCGGAAGTTGGCTTCCTCTGGACACCCGGCTACTGGGGATGGGGAGACGGCGGCTATTTCTTCCATGAAGGTTATTGGGGCCCGCACGTCGGCTGGTATGGCGGCATCAATTATGGATTCGGCTATTTCGGCCGCGGCTATGAAGGCGGCCGCTGGGATCGCGACCACTTTTACTACAACCGCTCCGTGAACAACGTGAACATCAACGAAATTCATAACGTTTACAACACCAGGATCGAGTACAACAACTCGAACCGTGTCAGTTACAACGGCGGGAACGGTGGCATCAACGAGCGGCCCTCCGCGCAAGAGGAAGCATATTCTCGCGATCGCCATATAGCCCCTGTCGCCACGCAAAACCAGCATGTTCAGGAAGCGCGTGGCAATCGCGAATTGCGCGCCTCGGTCAATCAGGGGAAGCCCCCCATCGCGGCCACGCAGCGCCCTGGATCATTTAGCGGTTCCAATGTTGTCCCCGCCAAGGAAGCTGGCGGACGCTATCAGCCTCCGGCCAATCGCAGCGCCGATAAAAACGCTGCCCGTGCCGATAACAATGCCAATCGGCCGCCAAATGCGGGGAATAATGCCAACCGTCCGCCCGTCACACATGCCAAGGAAATTACGCCCTACGAGAAACCCGCTCCTCCCAACACCGGCAATCCCAAGGTGGACCAGAAATACCAGCAACAGCAACAGAAGCTCTATAACAACCAGAACCAGCAGGTCCAGAAGCTACAGCAAAAACAGGAGCAAGACCACCAGCGCCTGGCCCAGCAAAATGCCAATGAAGCAAGAAAACAGCAGGTAGAGCAACAGCACCAGCAACAGACACAGCAGCTACAGCAACGCCACGTGCAACAACAACAGCAGATGCAGCAGAAACAACAGCCGCCGCAGAAACAGCAGCCGCAGCATCAGTCCGAGAGCAAGCCCAGCCGTCCCTAATTCATTCGAGACAGGGGCCTCCGCGAACTGGAGGCACTGCAAATTGCGGATCAACCGGAAGGAAGAGTAAACATCAGGATGGGAGATCGCTCAATCTCAAGAGTCGATGTGTCGCCGGGGATGCGCAAGCGCCTCTCGCCTTTAGTAATTGCAAGGAGCGCGGCTATCGCTCGTGAATCGGCCTAGTGCCTAATTGCCGCATAATCGGGCAAGTGGAAGCTCTCCTGACGGCCCCGCAGTCTGGGCTCTAGAAAGTTGGCCAGAAATACCAGTGCTTGTTCCCCGCGCGTAACGGCGTATTCGCAAGCTGCCTCACTCCCTGGCGGCGAGTGCCAGCCCCTCCCTGTGAAAGGCGACCAAGAGATGCGTGCGGCGGTCGCTTTGATGGCAGCTCTGCAAAATTGACAGGACCCGTTGGCTCAGATATTCTCAATGATTCGAATTCATACTCGAAGGAGCACTGAATGGCTCAAGGCACGCCCGTAAAGCACAAGAAGAAGACCAAGTCGGTATTGAAGAACATCCGCCACGCCGCCGCGCGCGAGGCGATCAATCGCATGAACCGCACGCGCGTGCGCACGGCTGTCCGGCGGATGCGCGCGTCGCTCGCCGCAGGAGACGCCGCGGAGGCGGAGAAGCTGGCTCCGGCCACATTTTCAGAACTGGATAAGGCCATCCGCAAGCGGACGCTCGCGGAAAACACTGCCAATCGCTACAAGTCGCGCTTGATTCTGGCTTTGAATGCGCTGAAGGCCAAGAAGAAGGCCTAAGCCAGCGCGGAAGATTCATGGGGCGTCCTGGGATTCCAGGACGCCCTATTTTTTTGCGCGAGCGATTGCGGAATCGAGTCAGGCGGCGGACGGAGCTGTCAGCCGCGCAATGAGGAATTCCATCATGGCGCGCGGGTCAGGATTGGCAGACTTCAACTGGCTGTCGGCTTCGGCCAGAGCCACCAGGCCTGCGACAAGCTTTTGCTTGGGCAGGCGGTGGGCATTGCGTACGGCAGCTTCCGCCGCCTCTGGACGGAGGCTGAGCTGGCGCGCTGCTTGGAAGCCGTTGGTGCCCGCCGGAAGTTCACGCGCTTCGATCAATTTTCGATACATCCACGCCAGCGCGCCCACCAACCCCGCCGGCTGTTCCCCTTCGCGCAGGAGGTTGCTGAGAAAAGCCATGGCGTCATTCCGTTTGCCGGAGGCCAGCATGTCGGCCAGCTGCCACACTGTGTTTTTCCGCGCGGCGACGACCAGAGTCTCCACATCCGGAGCGGTAATCCGTCCGCGCTCCTGCACGTAGGAAGACAGCTTCTCGATTTCCATGCGCATGCGCGCCGGCTCGCGGTTCACAAGGTCGGCGAGAAGTGCGGCCGCGTCACGATCCATCTCCGTGCCCAGGTCTTTGGCCATTTGCGCGGCAAGCGAAGCCGCTGATTCGTCACCAATGGTCAACTGGACGACGAGGGCTTTCTCCGCGAGGAGCTTCGAGAAGCGCAGCCGCCCGTCGAGATTGGAGGCTTCCAGGAGCAGCACGGTGAACGGCGCGGGCGATTCCAGGTATTTCGCGAGGGCATCAACGATTTCGTCGCGCGATTTTTCGCCCAGGCTCTCGACCGTCTCAGCATCCTCGACGATGATCACCTGGCGCGGCGCGAGCATGGGCATGGTCTGCGCGCGTTGAAAGATTTCCCGCCAGCCCTGCGCGTCTCCAGCAACGCGCGCCACGGCCCAATCGCGCGCGCCTTCGGGAACGCAGGCGTCAATGATGCTGCGGCGGCACAGGTCGCGCAGGTACACGTCGGTGCCCTGGAGCACGATGGCCGCGACAGGTTTCCCGCGCGCCAGGCGCTCGGCAAGTTTTTCAGGTGAGACGGGCGGCATCAGAATTTTTCTATCACATTCGAGACGAGGCGAGCTGCAAAATCGCGGGACATGCGCTCGAGAGCGGGATCCTGTTCCTCGAAAAAGCTCTGCACGTCGCTCGATATCTGGTACTCGTCGCGGAAAACCATGTCGGCGTTCTGGTAGGCGGGTTGCTGCGTGTGCTTGTCTACCAGCAGGACTTTGGTATGGACAGTGACGAGCATGGTGGTCACCTGGCCACTGGTGGCGTCGAAGAGCACCGGACTGGTTTCAATGGCCAGAACCTCTCCGTGCAGGACGCCGTCGGCGGCAGCTTCGTCCTGAATGATGCGGTATTTTGTGCGCGAGATAAATTCGCGGATTACCGCCTGGGTAAAGCGCTGCTCGATGCGATAGCGGCGCGTGTCGTTCTTGAATGCCGGCACGGCGATGGTCGTCCACTCGGAGGGCAATGCGGAAGCGCGGCCAGCCACGTGGTACCCGCATCCGGCGAGAAATGCAGCGGCGATCATCGCGCACGCCACGAATAACGTAGCGCCGGCTGGTCTATTGGATGGCAGTCGGCGCAAGCAGTTCCTCCGCGATGCGTACGGCATTCACTGCCGCAAGACGCAAATTATCGGCCACGCCCCACAGCCAGACCCCTGCGGCGGTGTCCGAATCAGGGCCGGCAATGCTCAACTGAATCTCACTCTCGCCTGCGACGCTCACATTCGTAGGCGCCGGGTCGCCCGCGTCGGCAATTTTCACGCCGAGGTTCGCGAAAGCCGGTGCAAAGGCCCTTGCATCCATCGGCGCTGCGAATTCCGCATATGCCGTGAAAGCATACCCGTAAAACACCGGCGCCTGCAGCAACTGAATTGCGGGCGCAGCCATGCGACCGTCCAGATACTGGGCCGTTTCTCGAACCACAGTGTCACGCGTCGCTTTGAGCGACAATTTGCTTTCCACGCCGTACGCCGAGAGCAGATTGAACGCCACCTGCTCATCGAACACCGCCTTCGAGATTTCTCGGAATATGAGCAGGTTGGTGGTCTGGGTCTCGAGTTCTTCTACGCCCAACAGGCCGCGTTCGGAGACCGGAGGAAACATCAGCAACGTGATTCGCTGCGCCGACAGCTTTCCCAGCCCCGCGGCCAGCGTGCAGGCAATCACCGTGCCCAGATCCAGCGAGGAATAAACCGCTGCCGCGGTTTTTGCGTCCGAGGCAGGCCCGTGCTTCGGCAGCAGCACAGATGACAGCGACGGAATCCACGCTGTGGCGCGCCCGGACGTGGCTGCCGCTCCGGTCATGTCAATCACCGTGGCGCCGGCGCGCACGGCCGTCGGCCAATTGCGCTCGGCATCGGCGGCGCTGCCGGCGAAAAACACGAAGCGCGCGCCTTCAAAACTGTCTTCGTCGAGCGCGCGGATAAAGGCCGGCTCGCCGGCAACTTCCGTGAGCGTTCCGGCTGCTACGCTCTCGTCCAGAAGAATGATGTCCGAGGCGGGAAAGTTACGATCCTCCAGGACCTGTTTCAATTCCTTGCCGCGCAAAGAGGAGGCGCCGACGATGGCCACGCGGCCTGGTTGTTCGGGGCCGCGAGGCATGGTTCAGGCGGGCTTCGATGCTGTACGGTGACGAACGAAGCGCACCAGTTGCATGGTGACGCCGTGAAGGGTGTAAACACTGGCGATCAGGATCAGTGTTACGCGGGAAAAAATCAGGGTGGCGGCGACAAGCAACGCTACAAGAACAATTCCAAGCGAGGGCTGCCTGCGCGTCCACTGGATGTCCTTGAAACTGTAGTGGCGCACAGTGCTCGACATCAGCACGCCCAGTACAATGACAAGCAACAGCCAGAGCACAGAAACGCGGGCATCCTGGATCGGGTTGCGAAATGCATGAACCGAAGCGGCAATCATGCCCGCGCCGGCGGGAGTGGGCATGCCCACGAAGAAGCGATTTCCACCCGGTGCCATGCCTTGAATATTGAAGCGCGCCAGTCGCCAGGCGCAGCAGGCTACAAAGAAGAATCCGATCAGCCAGCCGAGTTGGGTCAGGTGCAGAGCGTCCGGCGCGTTGGCGGCTGCAAAAGTTCGCACGCCCCATGCGTAGGCAAGGAAAGCCGGAGCGATGCCAAAACTGATCACGTCAGCGAGGGAATCGAATTGCTTGCCGAATTCGCTGTTGGTACCCATGGCACGCGCAACCCAGCCGTCGATCGAATCGAAAAAGATGGCGAAGCCGATGGCGCGCGCGGCGTTGTCCATGTCGCTTACCTGGCCTTCGAGAGTGGCCAGAACGGCGTAATAGCCGCACAGCATGTTGGCGACGGTAAAAACACTGGGAAGGATGTAGATTCCGCGGCGGAGACGGTGATTGCGGAAAACTCGCCGCGGCGGTTCTTCAACTCCGATGGGATCTATGCCGTTGAATTCCATTTCGCCAGAACGCTTTCACCGCCCTTGACCTTCTGCCCATTCTGCACCAGCACTTCGGTCGCGGCCGGCATCCAAACATCCACTCGCGAGCCGAATCGAATCATGCCCACGCGGTCGCCGAGCCCAACCGTTTCTCCCGGCGACTTCCAGCATAGCACGCGTCGCGCGATGGCTCCGGCGATTTGTTTGAAGACCAACGGGCCGCGTGCCGTATCCATATAGATGACGTTTTGCTCGTTCACCAGGGAGGCCTGGGCTCGGAACGCTCCGAGAAAGCGCCCCGGCCGGTAATCAACCTTTGAAATGCGCCCGGCCACCGGAGCGCGCTGTATGTGCACATCCCAAACCGCCAGGAAAATGCTGATGCGGCGGCCGGGCGTCGAATCGAAGGGCTCGTCCAGAATCTGTACCACGTGTCCATCTGCGGGCGAAACGATGAGTTGAGGATCCTGAGGAATCGTGCGGTCAGGGTCGCGGAAGAAATAGAAGACAAAGAGTCCCAAAAAAATCAGTACGCCACCGGGCCACGTCCATCCAAACGCCGCGCACAAAAGCCCCAGCACCAGCGGCGGCAATCCGAATTTGTAGCCTTCCTTGACCATGGTTCTCTGGAGTTTCCCTCGCGCGAAAAGAAATCGCGCATGGCAAGCAGGCGCGGACCAATTCATCTGCCAACTCATTGTACGACAGAAGCGGCCCCTACCAAGCGAGCACCGGTACAACAGCCGATTTCAAATTTCCGCCATCGGGATTATCATCGAGCGCACGCGCGGCGACTGGCGCCCGCGACAAACTCATGCGCTTTGGAATTTTCTACGAATTGCAGTTGCCCCGCCCCTGGGCGCCGGACTCCGAAGAGAAATTAATCCGCGAGGCGCTCGAGCAAGTCGAACTGGCCGACCGGCTGGGCTTCGACTACGTCTGGGAAGTGGAGCACCACTTCCTCGAAGAATATTCTCATTCGAGCGCGCCGGAAATTTTCCTCGCAGCCGCCAGCCAGCGCACCCGCCGCATCCGCCTGGGACATGGCATCGTGCAGTTGCCGCCGGCGTTCAATCATCCGGCACGAGTTGTCGAGCGAATCGCCACGCTCGATCTGGTTTCCGGCGGGCGCGTCGAGTTCGGCACCGGCCAGGGCAGCTCGCAAATGGAATTGGGCGGCTTCGGCGTTGAGCGCGAAGTGAAGGACAAGCAGTGGGAAGAAATGCTCGAGGCCATCGTGCGGATGATGACGGAAGAGCCCTTCGCGGGATTCGAGGGGCAATTTCTTTCCATGCCGCCGCGCAACGTGATTCCCAAGCCCAAGCAGAAACCGCATCCGCCGCTGTGGGTGGCCTGCAGCAGGCGCGAGACGATTTTGCAGGCGGCGCGGAAAGGCATCGGCGCGCTGTCGTTTTCTTTCGTCGAGCCGGAGCAAGCGAAATCCTGGGTGGATGAATATTACGGACTGATTCAAAGCCCCGAATGCGTGCCCGCTGGACTCGCTGTGAATCCGAACGTGGCGGTTTTCGTCCCTATGATGTGCCACGCGGACGAGCAAACCGCCATTGATCGTGGCATTGACGGCGCGCACTTCTTCGGCTACTCGCTGGCCTACTACTACGTTTTCGGAAAGCACCGCCCCGGCGTGACCAACATCTGGGAAGATTTTCTCGCGCACCGCAAAGATTTCGGGTTCGCCCGCGAATTGATCAACCCGGACAGCAAGCCTCTGGGCATCAAGCTGCTTGAGCAAGGACTGGGCTCGTTCCGCGGCGCGGTGGGAACTCCGGAACAAGTGACCAATCTTCTCGAACGATACGAGCGCGCCGGTGTGGACATAGTTATCTTCGCAGCGCAGACTGGCCACTCGCAGCACGAACATATCTGCGAATCAATCGAGCTGTTCGCCAAGACAGTGATGCCCAGGTTCGCCGACCGCGCCGAGTCGCGCGAGGCGGAAAAAAAGGCGCGCCTGGAAGGCGCAATGCAGCAGGCCATGGCGCGGCGGCCGAAGCCGCACCGTGCCTCGCGCGCCGATTATTTGGTGACGCCAAGAGAGGAGCCCGGTCCGCTCGGCGCGCTGCATGTTTTCCCCGGAAGAGCCGCACAATCTGCAAGCGGCGCGGCTCAGGGAGTCGGCGCGCGCGCCGGAAAAGCAATTTTCACCTGGCTTGTGACCGGAAGAAGCGACAAGCAACTCGAACGCATGATGCCCATGCTCGTGCCCATGATCTTCCGCGCCATGGAACGCGCCTTCCGCCCCGACCGCGTCTTCGGATTTTCGGGTGAGATCGCCTACACGCTGCGAACCAACGGCACGGCCAAGAATTGGGTGGTGCGCATCGCCGAGGGCAAGGCCACCGTGAAGCAAGGTGCGGCGCAAAATCCCCGGCTGGCGCTGAAAATGTCGGCGCCGACTTTTGCGCGACTGAGCGCCGGGCTGATCGAACCGGTGACGGCGGTGCTCGAAGGCAAATTAGAGGCTGAGGGAGAACTCCGGCTGATGAATCGCATCAGCGAGATGTTTGGCGGGCCGTCCGGCTTCTGAGGCACGGAAAGTGAGGTTCTACACGATTGCCCTGTGCCCGTTCGGCAGTGAAATGTCGGCGGGAATTTTCAGAGCGCGCTAGTGGTGCGCGTGGCCCCGCTGCATGCGCGCCACCATCAATTCCATCTGGTCCTTCAGGCGCAGCTTGGTCTTCTTCAGCGTCACTTCCAGCGTCAAATCCTCTACGCTCAGGTAAGGCTGCTTGATCAGTTGTTCGAGTTGAGATTCACAACGGGAGTGTTCTTCTGCGAGGCGCCGGAACTCCGAATCATTTTCCAACAGGGTCAGCCGCAAGTCACGGGTCGTAATCGGCATTCATTCCCTCCGGGATGGAGCAAGCATTCACATAGCTGTAACAATTACCACAATTCAAGTGCAGAGGTAAATAGGCAAGCGCGTCCGACTCAGGTGTGTGCGACCTCGTCCGCTGCGCGGCCGAGAATCTCGTAGATTCGCGGCAACCAGTGCAGATGCTCGGGCTTCATCAGGACGGAGCGCAGGCACAGCAGCGTCTCCTGGTCCGGCTCGATCGTGGCAGCCGAGGAAAAGAATCGCAGCGGAAGCCGGATGAGCGCCAGGTGCAGTCCATGGCCAGCGGCGGCCTTGAAAATTCGCTGCGAGAGCGAAGAGATTTCGCTCGCCGATCGCCCGCGCGGAGCCCACACGAGAATATCCATCTCGGGGGCGAAGGGAACAATCCAGCGGGTATCTTGCGAGAGGCGCCGGTGGAACGAAATCGCCGCGTCGCGACAGCTTTCGAGCATGGCTGCGAATTCCCCGCCCCGCGTGAGCGGCAGCAGGCGCATGGTGGCCCACAGGGCCACAGCCGAAGCTCCCGCGCGGGAGCAATCCAGGCTGATTTCGCCGAGATGCAATTCCGAGGAGGTGAAATAGGTATACGGCGAATCGTGTTTGTAAATGGCGCCCACGGAGGGATCGCGGAACAGGACGCAGCCGCAACCGTAAGGTTGCAGGCCGTGTTTGTGCGGATCAATCACGATGGAGTCAGCCTCGGAGATGAGATCGAACGAGGCGCGCGCATCCGGCGGGAGATTGCCCACAAGAGTGAAATAGCCGCCGTACGCTGCGTCCACGTGCAAGCGGAACTTGAATCGATCGCGCAGCCGCAAAATTTCCGGCAGCGGGTCCACGGAGCCCGAACCGGTAGTTCCCAGAGTCGCCACCACGCAGCCGGACTCGCCGCGCTCGAGCGCCTTCTCGAGCGCCTTTACGTCCATGCGACCGAAGTTATCGCTGGGCACGGCGGCAAATGGAAGTCCCAGCACGGAACTGATTCGAGTGTGTGTGAAGTGAGCTTGATCGGAGGCAAGTACCTGCTTGCCTGGCTGCAATTGTCCGGCTACCCACAGCGCCTCGAGATTCGCCATTGTTCCGCCCGCGCAAAGGTGGCCGAGATGTTCCTTCCAGCCGAACATCGCGGCGATATCCGCCACCGATTCTTTTTCCATCTTCGAGCTGGCGCGGCCGCCGTCGAGCGAATGGTTGTTCGGGTTGATCCACGTGGCCAGCGCGTAGGCGGCGCGCGCGATCGGATGCGGCGGCTTCAACATCTGCCCCGCATATTGCGGATGAAAGTAGGGGTAATTGTCGTGCATGCGGGTGGCGACTTCCTTCATCACGAAAGCCATGCGGGCATTGTCGACGCGCGACGGAGAAAGCGCGGGCAACGAATTGAAACCTTCCTCGAGTGTGCCGAGCGCGATGCTCAGCATTTGCAGGCTGTCGTGTTCCAGCATTCTTTCCGCCTCCGGGACCTCACCAGGCGAACGAGCAGGCTGATTAGCCATCCGCCCCGCGCGTCAGTCGAGAGAGGCTGTCAGCAGCAGCGCGTCTTCGACCGGGGCAGTGTAATAGTTGGGGCGGCGGCCCGCGACCTGAAAATTATGGCCTTCGTAGAATCGCAGCGCGGCCAAATTCGAGGCGCGTACTTCGAGCAAGGCATTTTCTACAAGAAATGATTTGCCCCATTCAAGCGCCGCGAGCAGCAGCGCTCGTCCGGTTCCGCGGCGGCGGCAATCCGGGCGGACTGCAAAATTCAAAATCTCAATGTCGGCGGCAACGCGCCGACCGACCAGGAAGCCCACCAGTTCCCCGCCCTCGTCGGCAGCCCATCCGGCCATCTGCCCGTCTGCCACGCGTTCGTAGTCCCACGCGGTCCATTGCGCGATTTCCGGACAAGCGGATTGGATCGCCAGAACCGATTCAATGTCCGTGGTCTGAAGTGAGCGGATCTCGACCGGCTTCAAGGAGTTTTCCAGTGGAGTTCGGCATCCGAGCGGCGCACATAGTTGGCGCCGAGCGAGAGTGCATCCGAGAGCTGGCCGCGCTGAGCGCGCGCATACCCGATGCGCCCGATGGATGGAGCCAGGACCGGCGAGACGATTTCGACTTCAGCCTTAGTTGACTCAAAATGAGACAGAATCCCCGCCACCAATTTTGGGTCGGTGGTCACAATGCAAAAACGGCTGTCACCCGCCCGGGTCTTCAACATTTCGATGAACTCTTCCGGACTCGCCACGCAATCCTCGCCGTCTAGCGCTCGACCGCCCGGAGTGCTACGGTAAAATGCGAAATAAAACTGGCCGCGCCGCGCGTCTAGTACAGGAACTAGTATCGGCGCAGCAGATCGCGACTGGAAAGCTACAGCTTCGAGTCCGCTGACCGCAGCCGCGGGCTTTTTGTACACTTCGGCCCACCCCTTGGCAGCGGTCAAACTCACGCGCAAGCCTGTAAAAGAGCCCGGCCCCGCATCTACCGCAAAAAGGTCGAATTGATTCAATTCGAGTGAGAGATCGCGCAGGAGAAATTCCAGATGGCGGAACATGCGCGAGGAGTATGTTTCGTCCGAGTGCGTGGAAACGACGCCGATGAGATTTTCATCACGCAGCACAGCCAGGCTGCCGTGAGGCGAAGATGTATCAACAGCGAGAATGAGCACGGATGCGATTATAGGGCAATTTCGGGGCCAATCTTGCGGGAAACGCGCGATTCTGAGCGCCCTCCCGCCGCTGATTTATTGTTGAGAATACCTTGACGCGAGCGTTGCATGTGCCTAAAATTTCAACATGCTCCTCGGGGAGGGGAATTCCACACATGGAATTTAAGCTAGGCGAAAAGGTTGTGTATCCGAACCACGGCGTGGGCATCATCGAACAAATCAGTTACGGCTACGTCAACGGCAAATCCGAACGCTTTTACATGCTCAAAATAATGTCCAGCGGCTTGAAGGTGATGGTGCCGCAGTCCAACATTGAAAACGTCGGGTTGCGGGCCATCATCCGCGCAGCGCAAGCCGGCGCGGTGATTTCCTACCTCGAAAAAGGCCGCTCTGCTTCTCACCACGATTGGAAACACCGCTTCAAGGAAAATTCAGACCGTATGAGAACCGGCTCGCTGATGGAAGTTGCCGCGGTGTTGAAGGGTCTGGTAGCCCTCAGCCGCACAAAGCCGCTTTCCTTCCGCGAAAAGAAAATGCTGGAGCGGGCAAAGTTTCTGCTGGTGAGCGAACTGGCCACGGTGCGAAACACTTCCGAACAGGCTGTGGAGGTCAATATCGTTCGGGCGCTGGCCAAGGCCAAGCTGCAGATGCCGGAGACGGCTCCAGCCGCAGCGGACTAGACTTCCCATCCAAAGATCGTTTGCCAATGCCGGGCACGACCAAAACTGGTTGTGCCCGGTGCTGTTTTAGGCTCTAATTTTGATCGATGAGCCTCCGCTATCAAGAATTCTCGCCCTCGCCTAATTTTGCCCGGCACATTGAATGCTTCTGGTCGCACGAATCCTCTGATCCGGTGCGCAACTTTCGCGTCTTGCCCGACGGATGCTCGGACATCATTTTCGAGCGCCCCGCGGGCAGCTATGGCGGGCTCGCGATTGTGGGCACCATGACGCGCGCGAGTATGTTCCGGCTGCGCCCGCGGCAGTGGACCTTTGGAGTTCGTTTTCACCCCGGAATGGGCGCGCGGTTTTTGCGTGTCCCTTCGGCGGAGATTGTGAACCGGTCCATGGCCCTCAACGATAGCTGGAATTCGATACGCACCCGGCAACTTCTCGAACGCCTCAATGAATCTCGCTCCGCGAATGAACGCATCCGCGCGATTGAAGCAGCCCTGGGCGAGCCATTGGAATTGGACGCTGCGGAAAAAGCCCTGGCCTGGCTGGTTGAAAACCGTGGACAGGTGCCTATGGACGAGCTGGCCGACGCCGCCAGCCTGAGCCCGCGGCAATTTCGGCGCACTTGCCTGGAACGCACCGGGCTCTCCCCCAAACGCCTCGCCCGCGTGCTGCGATTCCGTCACGCGCTCCGCCATGCCCGCCCGGACCGCCAGCGCGACTGGACGGACGTGGCGCTGGAATGCGGGTATTACGACCAAGCCCACTTCATCAACGAATTTCGCGAATTCTCCGGACTGGCCCCGGGAGAATTTGTGCCGCAACAAATGGAAGTTCCCTCCCCCGCTCCACGATGACCGTTTTTTCCAATCCATCCTGAATCTGTTTTCGTAAGATTCGCTCCATGAAAACACTACTTGCAGTCGTATTCCCGATGAGCACGTTGCAGACGGGTCAAAATCCAAAAACAGCCAAGGAGTCTCCTACCATGAAAATTACGCCGTTGATTTATGCCCCTACCATAGAGCCGGAGCTCAAATTCTGGGTGGATCAGCTCGGATTTACGAAAGTGGCGGAAGTGCCGGACGGCGACAAGCTTGGCTTCGTCATCCTGGTGCGCGGCAACTCGGAACTGATGATCCAATCCGTTGCCAGCATGGAAAAGGACAACAAGGCCATGGCGGAATTGGCGCGGCCCTCGGCATGTCTGTATATCGAGGTGGATGACTTCGATGATCTGCTGAAGCGCCTGGGCAGCGCTCCCGTGGTCGTGCCAATACGCACCACATTCTACGGAATGAAGGAAATCGGCGTGAGCGACCCGGGCGGCAACGTCGTGCTCTTCGGTGCTAAGGCGGCCCAGGCTACCCATCCGTAGCCGCTCGGCCGCCTGGCGCCTTGCGGCAACGTCGGAGCTAGGACTTTTTCGCGGCCAGGATTTTCTCGATCTGCGAAATGTGATTCAGGTCGTGCCCGGCAAACATCTTGGTGATGTGCTCAATAGTTTCTTCGCCGCGCTCGGAATGCATCCCGAAATGTTTCCACTGTTCCGGTGCTAGCAATTTGAGCATCGCCAGGTTGGTCTCGCGCAGCACGCGGAATTGCTCCAAGCATTTGCGTGCATCGCGCTTTTCGTAGTGCAGGGCCTTGACCCAGGAATCCTGGTCGAACGCCGCGACCGGGCTTCCGGGCGCGCCCAGGATCGCGCGCATGCGCCAGCCACCCGCCACTTCCGTGTCGGCCAGGTGAACGATGATTTCAGCCACGGACCATTTGTCCGGCGCCGGCCGCTTCCGCAATTTCGCAGGTGAAACGCCTTTGATGAGCCGTTCGAGCTTCTTGGCCGTGGCTGCCTGAACCTTTAGAGGTTCCTGTGCCCCGGCGAATCCCAGCATCCTTTGAATGTATTGCTGTGGTGTTTCCTTCATTGATGCAATTCCCTCCTGGACGGCACTCGCCCCACTCATATTCTAGTAAGCCTGACTCAGCCCGCAAAGCCGCGAAGTGGGCTCCTGCCGCTCCATAGCCAGACCAATTTGGTGGGGGGTGACTCTCGCGCCTGCGGCTCCCGCATATTTCGCGTTCTGGAAACCAGGACGCCAGAATTGGGCCGCCAGGAAGCCCCAAACCTTACAATTTGAATATAAGGCGGCCTGCTCGGGAAGCACCGGCCGCCCCGCTCGCAGCGCAATTCGCGAGCAAACTCTCAGAGGCGAACAGCGTGTCGGTGAAATCAACGGACGTGCGTCCGGCGTCGGCGCCCGCGAAGCCCGAAGACCAGGAGCTGGCGCGCAAACGCGAGGAGCAGGCGGCCATCGAGACCGAGCTAGCCGAGCGCGAGCTGCGTTTCGCGAACCTGCGCGCCGAGTTGGGAGCCTTCGAGCGCCAATACCTCCATTTCGTCGGTTCCCGCTACGCCGAGCTCGACGAATTCAAAGCCCAAATCGCCGAGCGCCTGGCCAAGGAACAACCCGACAACGAGCGTGCGCAGCAAGCCGCGCGCGAAGCGCGCGCGCGCGCCGATGAGACCAACTCCACCGCCGGCCAAAAATCCGCCGAAGCGCCTCGCGCGTTTCAAGCCACCCCGGAAATGAAGCGCCTGTACCGTGAAGTCGCCAAACGCATCCATCCCGATCTCACTTCCGACCGCGAGGACCGCGCCAAGCGCCAGCAATTGATGGCCGAAGCCAACCAGGCCTATGAGCAGGGCGACGAACAGCAGCTCACGAAAATCCTTACCGAATATGAGCACAGCCCGGAGTCCGTCCAGGGCGAAGGCCCGGGCGCGGAGCTGGTGCGCGTGATTCGCCGCATCAGCCAGGCGCGTGGACGCCTTTCCGAAATCGAGGCGGAGTTGCAGGAATTGCTGCGTTCCGACCTATACCATCTGAAATCACGATTGGATGAAGCACAGAAGAACGGCCGCGACGTGCTGAAGGAAATGATCGCCAAGGTGGACGACCAGATCGTGCAGTCGCGGCAGCGCCTGGAAGAAACCGAACCGGCCGCCACGGATTGAACTTGCGGATGGGAACCACGGACAAATCGGCGCCTCCCAGTCTGGTACGCGCAGGAGCGCAGGGGTTGGTGGTGCGTTCGTCGGCGCTGGTGGCGCGCGGTTTGCGCGACCTGGCCCGCGATTCGAACTGGATAATCAAGAAAGCCTTCAACGGAAAAGCTGGGCATCTGGCCATTTCGCCAACCGGCCAGCTCTGCGCCATCTTGGAAAGCGCTCCCCACGCGGCACGCCGGTCGCCGCAGCGCGTCGTGCTCTATGACGTTGAGCTGAGCGTCCCAACGCTTGCCCTTTCCGTCCCCAACGAATCGGTTGCCGCACCGGGCGATTCCACGGCCGTTTTCGGGTGGTCACCAACGGGGCGTTATCTGGTCGGCGCCTGGACCGCGTGGCAGCCCGCGCTGCACATTTTCGATCTGCACGGGAAAATGCTGCTGGGTGAATTCGGCGCCTTCCGCAGTGTTCCGCAGAGCCTGGCCTGGTCGGAAACGGGAAAATATTTTGCGGCGGCCTCGTCCGGCAGAAAAGCTGCGTCGCTGCGGCTTTGGTCAGCAAAGCAAGACGCGTCAGAGCAGCACGGGCCGCCGGCAGGTCCTGCGACGCGAGAAATCGGCGTACCGGACTCGATTGAGCCGCAACAATACGGCGAGGAATTTGCCGAGGAAGGTTCCTTCCGCGGCTATGGAAAGGCGGCGTTCAGTCCAAACGAATCCCTGCTCGCAAGCGTTCTGGAAATCCAGGGTGAATGGGCGGACGATTCGATCATTCTGCTGGACGTCCCGGACATGAAGCGCCAGGTGGTGTTTGCCGCGCAGGGCCACATCACCGACCTCACCTGGCTGCCTGGAGGCCAGCAGATAGTTTACTGTGCCGCCGGGCAATCCTACCAATTGGATGTGGATTCGTTGAATTTTGAGCCGCTGCCGTTTGGCGCGGAACTGTGCGCCTGCCACCCGCACTTCCCTCTGTGCGTGTGTTTCAGCTCCTGGCTGAAAAATTCCGCGAAGGGACGCGTGTTCCTGGCGGACCTGAGCCGCCAGACTGTGTTTGACGAGTATCCCGCCGAAGGAGTTGTGGATTTGTGCTGGAGCCTGGATGGATCGAAGGCTTATGCGGTGACGCGCGACGGCATGGCGTACATCTACGACCCGCCCCTGATTTAGACGCAACCGCCCACTCGCACTTCAAATTCGAGGCTTGATTGTAGGGCTGCGGGTGATTAGTACTCGGGGCGGCGGCCGGCCGCGGCGGCTTTTCCGATGCGCGGTGGCGGAACGACGACAGCCATCTTGCGGATCATAGCCAGGACGAGCCGCTTGTCATCATCCGACAGAGTCGAGGAATATTTCTTGATATCGGCCAGGAAGCGAATCTCCTCTTCCGACAGTTCGCCCAATACCTTCCGTGTCTCGCGGTCCTGGGGCGTGTCGCTTCCGGGAAAGAAATCGGCCAGATTGATTTCCATGGCTTCGGCGATCTTCGCCAGAGTTTCGAGCGAAGGAACGGTGTGGCCGTTCTCCACGCGCGAGAGATAGCAGCGCAGCAGTCCGGTGCGCCGCTCGATGTCTCCCTGCGACAGGCCGCGGTCGCTGCGGTAGGAGCGAATCACTTCTCCGATGTTCACCTTGGGTTTTTCTTTGGGCATGGGCGCCTTTCCTGTGAGGCGCCCGTATCGTACGAGTCACCGTGCGGTGGCCGCAACATATTTTTCAGGGGGTGTTCCTGGCAAGCACAATTTCCGGGGGCAAAAACCAAGGGGCAAGCAGCCGGCTTGCCCCTGGTCCTAACACGGTTCTGTTGGCCTGTACTCCGCTATCTAGGGAAGCCGCGCGTTCACATCGTGTTCCAGCTTGAATTCGAGCAGCGTTTCGCTGGGGATGCGCACTTTTTCGCCATGCGTGGCGAGTTGGACGGTCGTGCCCGCGGCTGCGCCCACTCCCGCGCCGATGGCTGCGCCCGTTCCCCCGCCGGCGACAGCCCCAATGATGGCGCCCAGCGCCGCGCCCCCGCCGATGCGTTCGGCACTTTGTTTGCCGCGTCCCTTCCCCGCTACTTCATACGTGGTTGAATCAATGGGAACAATATTCCCGGCGATGCGCACGCCGGTCAGTTCCAATGTCAATTCAGCGCCGCCGGAAATTTTCCCCGCGGACTTGGCGCGCGCCAGCTTGCCGAACACGTCCGCGCCCCTTTCGGCCACCACCGTATCGCCCACCATCAGCGGTGATTCGAGCGATCCCTGAAAGGTATCGCCCACCTGGTTCTTCGACGAATCCACGCCGTCAATCATGCGCACCAGCAAAGAAGTCCCCGCAGGGATGGTGATCGCGCCTGAATCCCTTCGTTCTCGCGCCGGGTCGGGATCCAGTGCCGCGGGCGCATTTGGTACGGAGTTTCTGGCGTAAGGATCGCCATTGTAGGTCGAGCCTGCGGCCGCCGGTGGATACCCCGGCTGCGGCGCATTGCCGGCCGAACCATTGGCGCTCGAATCTTCAACCGAGGTATCGCTAAACCCGATATTCAGCACATCCTTGGTGCTGAAGAACATCTCCTGTCCATTCACCTGGAAGCGGATGTTCAATGCCGTCCCGCCCACGAACTTTCCCTGGATAATCTGGCCGTTCTTCAATTCCAGGGTGTCGGCTGAAACGGGCAAGGCTGCGGCCATGATTCCCGCGAAAATAAAAGAGCAAATCGTTCTGGTATTCATGGTTGCCTCCAAGAACTTGATTTTGTGCTTTGCATGACGCTGCCCTTCGGCGCACCGTCGGGCGACCGCTATCGTCCTCCAAGTTGTAGGATACCGCAACGAGTGGACGAGTTGTAAGGTCTGGATGACGAGGAAAGCTGGGGGAGGGATGGAGCTAGATGACGGACTGCGGAACCACGACGGCGGAAAAACCAGTCGTTGACTGTTTCCCCGCGCGTTTGTTTTCGTACAGGGCGTCGTCGGCGCGCTTCAGCAGGTCCTGGGGCGACTCGCCGGATTTATAGTCCGTCCACCCGCAGGAGAATCGGCAGGGAATTTTTTCGTTGTTGTACGTCACTTCGAGCCCCTCCACGCGCCCAAGGACGTGCCGCACTTCTTCCACCCGGCATTCCGGAAGCAGGACCATGAATTCATCGCCGCCCAGCCGGACAGCCAGGTCGGAGCCGCGAATGGCACGCTGCACGCGCTCCGCAAATCCTTTCAGCACAATGTCACCTGCGGCGTGGCCGTGTTTGTCGTTCACCTGCTTCAGCCCGTCCAGGTCCATCAGTAGGACGGTCAAAGGCCGTCCGTGTCGCTGCGCCCGGCTGATTTCCTGGGCCAGGCGCTGCTCACCGGACCGGCGGTTGTACAGCCCGGTGAGCTGGTCGAGCGCCGCCAGTTTGTAGACTTCCGATGCCAGACTCTCCACCTTCGCCAGGGATTGAATCTGATCCGCCAATTGATTGCGCAAACGGTAGATCAGCGTCTGTTGATAAACCAGGTAAACGGAAAATAGCAGAACCATGGCTACCAGAGCCCGCACCGCCTGGTTCAAATAGAAGGAATAGCCCGCCTGGTCGTGGCTCAAGATCGAGGGGAAAGCAAACGACGCCACGGCAAGGGTCAGCAGCAGCAGCACCGCCACGGTGCTGGACCACAGCCACCATTGCCGCCGGTCGAGATGCTTCAAATGCTTGCGTATCTCTTCCGGGCGCGCTTCACCCGTCAAGATTGGAGAGTCCGCACGCGTATCTGTCATGGACGGCCTTCCGGATGCCCATTTCCAGTAAAACAGGACTCTTCAGAGAACTCTATACGTATGTTCCGCAGAGGTTCCATTTCGTTAACCGGTAACTGAATAAGACTGGGTTACGTACCTTATCCCTAAATTCATCAGGCTTTCCAGCCCCCAGCGGTATTGAACCTCCCTCGTTGACTCCCACTGGTGCGCCGAAACCACCTCCCCCGAAACCTGACTTGCTTCGGATCATGAGCAATCGCAAGCGGTTTCCGCTGCTGTGCCCCCGGGCCTCTACCTTCAGCGCCACCCGAACATTCCAATTCGGGCCGAAGGAGAGAAAAATGAAATTCACCACTCGGCTGCTGGCAGTCGCTCTTGGACTGCTCTCCGTTTCTGTATTCCCCATCACCGGGATCCGTACACCAACAACAACTCTACAGAAAGAAGGAAACGGCCCTATCCCTCCCTGGCAGGCGAATCGGGGATTGCGCCCATCCCAAACCGGCGGGCAGGGCCTGGCATCGGCTTCGAATCTTGTAAAGTGACCGAAGGAGTTTTTGCGCGAGAGCCTCGGGGGGAGAAATCTGTAAATCCCCCCGGGCGCTCTATGTTAGGATTCAGGTACAGTCGCGCAAAATGTGGGTATTTATCATTTGGTGGATTGGCATTGGTTGCGAAGCAGTGCTCTTGATCCGCGCCCTGGCTACCCGGACTTTGGCCAAGTACCCATACTTTTTTAGCTATATTCTGTGCATCTTTCTGGTGGACCTGACGCGGTTTTTTGTTTATACCCGGCACCCCTCGGATTTCCGGAACGTGTATTGGAGCACGCAGTTCCTGACCATAGCCATGGCGTATGGGGTGATGCTGGAAGTCCTGCGCCACGTGCTGATGCGCTACCAGGGAGCAGCCCGATTGGGAGACCGGTTGTTGTGGCTGAGTTTCTTTTCCGTGGTCACCTACATTACCTACCGATCGGTGAGCGTGAAGAACTGGTCGGAGGGGCAAACAGGGTTCAAGCTGGAAAGAGACCTGCGCACGGTGCAGGCCTTTGTGATTCTTGGAATCCTTCTAATCGTCTCGTACTACGGCATCGAGCTGGGTAAAAACCTGAAAGGAATGCTTCTGGGCTACGGCGCATATCTGGGAATTCTGATCATGGAGTTGGCCGCACAGACGTACATGGGCCCGAGCTACGACGCCACCTGGCGATCCATCGGGTCCTATTTAATGTTCATTCCCACAACCATCTGGCTTGCAACACTTTGGTGGTATCATCCGGCTCCCGATGCCGCAACCTCTACCGCACAGGAGTCGGATTACGAGTCTCTGGCGCGGCGAACCAAGTCGATGATCGGCTCCATTCTCGATTCTTTTCGAGGAACCTGAAACCAGTGCTGGCACCCGTACTCTATATCGCCGTTGGGCTCGCGCTGCTGGCCTTGCTATTTCTGTCTTTGCTGCGGCGCACTCCTGGGGCGGAAGGCAGCGCGCAGGCCCTGCTCGATGCCCGGCATGCGGTGCGGACACTGCAAACAGGCCTTCTGCCATCGGAGCTGGTGGAACGGATTTTTTCTAAACAGGACTTGAAATACGTGGATAGCTGCGGCTCGAAACAGATTCAACATCTCTTTCTGGCCGAGCGCAAACGCATCGCCCTGTCCTGGGTGCGCCGGATTTACCGGCAAATCGTCTGCTTGCAGGATTTTCATCGCGGGCACTCGCGCCATTTCGCGCGCTTGAATCCGGCGCGGGAAATCGCCCTGGCCTTGGAATTTGCAGCCCTGCGCCTGGAGTGCCGCGTGCTTTCTCTGCTGCTGATCCTCCGTGGCCCCTATGGCGCAACCAGGATTGCCGGCCGCACCGCTGCTTACGCGTCGCGGCTGTGTGACGTTTCGGAAAATGCTCTTTCGTTCCTGACGCCGGGGGGAACGGCGAAAGTCGCACGTGACTCGGCGCACGATGGAGCCGCCACCTAGCCACCATGGAACAAGCAAATCATTCACACGTCCAGGCTGTCATTCGGGATCTACAGCTCAGGACCCTCTCGCAAATGCCCGTACCGCTCGGAAAGCTCATCTACCTTGCCGGGCTGCGCGACTACAATACCGGCATGTATCACCACGATGGACTGGCTTCACGCTATTCCGAGGAAGCCGCATGCGAAGCGCTGGCCGATTGCCATCGCCAGGCCTTTCGCGACCTGCTCTCTTCCTCGCTGGAAGAAACCGTGCAGCAGTTGGAATCTTATATGACCGGCCTCGGCACCAACCCTGGCGAATTTTTTTCCACTTGGAACTCACTGAAGCCTTACCAGGTCGCCGTCCCGGCCGGGACCGATCCGCTGTTGGCCGAATTTCTCTCCTCAAATCTTAAAGTCGCTTTGGCCATCCTGGAGAGCCGTTTCCAGGCACACATGCCGGCTGAACGATTCGCATCGCCACGGCCGTGACCTGACCGACGATCTCTGCGTCATGGGGGTGAGCAAACCGGCGGACGGGACACGCGGAAAGCGGATGCGGCAGCAGCGTCAGTTGCTCTCCTCCTACCTCGCACCAGGCGCAGGCATAACCGTCGCGCAATTCAACAAAGTATATCGGCCGGTCAAATTCCGTGCGCCACGCCGATGGAGGGATGTGATTTGCGTTCGTATCAATCTGCACAAATGATCCCGGACGCAAAATCGGATCCATGGTGAAGTCATCCAATCCGATGAAGCCGTATTGGCAATGCCGCACGTCGAGTTTTTGGATCAGCGAAACGGGAACCTCCCCCCACACTTCCACCATGCGCGAAATCAGGCTGGTCTTGTCCACGGAGAAGCCAGGGTCGAAGCGCACCGGAAATCGCATCGACTTCGCCGCATCCGGCAAATCCAGGCTCACCAGATGTGTGTTTTGCAGCGGCAGCAGCGCATGGTAATGGGCGATGTCGTCGGGGTCCACATCGAACATGCGCAGGATATCGAAGAACCGGGTGCGATAGATGGCACTCAGGCTGAAAATTTTATGAATGCTGGGGACGGAGTCGCCATTCTCAAGCTGGGTGAGCCAGGCGTTGGAAATGCAGAAGTCTTCGTTTTCGCGGTCCCGCGCAATCTTCCGGCTGAGTTCTTCGACTTCGCGAGTGGTCACTCCGAGCCGGTTGCGGAGTTCCCTGAGCTGGATACCCGGGCGCACCGATTGGCTCACGGATGGGCTCTTGTAGGTAACCAACCTATCATATTGCAGGGCTTGCTTGCTACGCCAAGCACGGCCGCTCGGCGCGTTCCGAATTGGGCCCCACCGGCAATGGCACCGAGGTGGGCGAAGGTTTCCGTTTCGCGTCATTAACAGAGTCTTTACTCGCCCGTCGCCCCGGTTTGTGACAATCTGGACCCAACAGTGGGGTCGCACAGATGGGTGGATCACCTGGGACGCCAACGGAATCGAGTCCGTCGTTTCGCGACAAGCGCGAAGTCCCCCGCTACACGTTTATCGCCGAGGTTGTCGTCACCGAACTCGCCTCCCAAGCGCGAATTTCCGGCCGCATTTCCGAGATCAGCCGCAAGGGTTGTTACGTGGACGTCCTGAACACTCTGCCGGAAGGAACCGCCATTCACCTGCGCATCAGCCGCGATCAGGGTGTCTTCGAATCGGACGGCAGAATTATCTACGTGCAGCCGGGCATGGGCATGGGAGTGGCCTATACCGGTATTCCCGCAGACCAATTGAAATTGCTGGATGCCTGGCTCGCCGAAATGAAAAGCTGACCTGCCGCGGAATCGTCAGCGAATCAAAATTCTCTGCAAGCTCAGCGCTCCGCCGCCGCTGGTCGCCACCACCAGGCACATCACAATCATCATCAACTCGTAGCTCCAGCCATTCGTTCCAGACTTGCCCCAGAACCCCGTATGCCAGGCGAAAATTTTCTTCTGCATGGCCCCCATCATCACCAGGATCAATCCGAGCGCCGCTAATTGTGCAAAAACTCCCGTCGCCCCTCCCAAACCGCCCGCCAGTTCCGCTACGCCAAGAAAAAGTGTGAACGCCTTGCTCATCCCGATGTCCTTGCTGCGCTCACCCGGATTTGTCACATGCTTCCACCCGCTGGTCAGAAAAACCGCTCCCAGCATGAGACGCATGAACAGCAGAGCCAGGTCTTGAAACTGCGCAAGCTGCGGAAATGTCATAAAGCCTCGTCCGGCCGGCCGTTTGTACAGGACCCCCACCACATCTCAAGCTTTCGCCGCTCGCGCCCGGCGTTTTCCCGGCGCAACCAACAGGCAACTCCCCTTCAACAGCTCCGCCACTTCCTCCCAATTCAATCTCGCCGCATACACCCGCAAAGTCACCCACCCGTGCTTGCCCACATACGGAGTGCGGAAGAACCGCGCATCGTCGAGAAAAATTCCCTGGAGTTCCTTCTCCACCTTCACGCAGATTCCTAGCTCGCCCTTGTACGTCTCCAGCACTGCGAATGTCTTGCCCTTCATCTGAAACGTAGGATGACCAAACGTGACGGTTTCAGAAGTCCCAGGCAGCCTCCGGGATATCTTCCGCAACCGTCCGAGGATTTGCCGCTCCGTCAGCACTTCGGGATTCTAACAGTCCTGCGGTAAAATACACGGGCACCAGTCCCCTGGGAGGCCATTTGGGTTTCAGTGCCAGCACAAGGCAGTTGGGTGAAGTAACGGTTGTAGATGTAAGGGGCCGCTTTACCATGATCGAAGGGGAAGCCATCCATGACTTGATCATGGATCTCTTTCAGGATGGGCGCCGCCGCGTGCTTCTGAATTTCCGCGAAGTGTCCTACCTCGACAGCTCCGGCGTGGGCCAACTGGTGCGCGCGCTTTACTCCGCCCGAAAAAACAACGTCGAATTGCGCACCGTGGAATTGAGCCCTCGCGCCCGCGAAGTCCTGCGCATGACCAACCTCCACACCGTCTTCACCGATTACCAGGACGAGCAAGCCGCGCTCGGCAGCTTTGCCAGCTAAGCTTCCTCCATCGGGCGAAACAGCCGCAGCTGCACCCGGCCTTATCTGACTACGTTGGCGTCCGCCTCATGCGGACTCCGAGAACACCGCTGACCACGGAACGCCTTTATGGAGTGCGAGGGCTTGACCTCGCTCTGTTACGGCGAGGCTGGACTCGCCAGCGAGCAGCAGCGTATTTCGCTGCTGCGAGTTCTTTCTTGCCCGTGCGCCGCCCTGAGGATGTCAACGAAACCGCCCTACCTTTGAATCACGCCGCACGCAATGCGCGCCCCCGAATTCCCCGAGGGATCCGTCTTGTAGTCGTCTTCCTTCTCATGGATCACGATGGCCGAGCCGCCTTCGTGAAATAGCGAATTGGGCCCTTCCCCCAAAGTGACCTGCGTAGCCAAAATAGAAGTCTTCAGCGCGCCAGTGGCCGGAACCGAGATGTTCAGCAAATCCCCGGCGTGCGCGCCATCCGCGCTGTCCTTGCCATGCTTTTTCATCTCCGGATTGAAGTGACCTCCGGCAGTTTTGAAGTCCGGCCCTTCACACTTCCCTGTCGCATGAATGTGAATTCCGTGCACGCCCGGCGTGAGCTGCGCAACATCTAAATCAATACGCACGCCTCCCTGCGAAGCTACAAAAGACGCCGTCCCAATTTTTTGCCCCTGCGCGTTCACGATATCCGCGTGAGCCGATGGTGATGTTCCCTGGCCGAACGCCGAGGTTGCCCAAACCAGTGCGCATACTAGGAGCGGACTCCGAACCAACATAAGATTTTCCTCCGTGGATTTTTGGCCGCGCCTTGGCTGAGGCTGCAAAGCTGGCCGCCTGCCATCTCTAGCGGAAGTTAGATGAAGTTTTCAGGTAAATGGTCGTACGGAAGGGCGGGGCTTAAGCCCCGCCGCAAACGGCCAGACAAATAAGGGCTTTAGCTCCTGAAGCCGGATCTTTTAATTGCTGGCGCACACTCAAGAAATGGATTCTATTCACCGTCCCGCGGCCGCACTCCTCGAAAACGCCGCAACCGCCGCAGCTTCATTCTCGCGAACATCAAACACCGCCAGCAGCTTGGTCATCTTCAACAGATCCAGCACCTGTTTGGCCGGGCTGAACATCTTCAGCTCCACACCCAAATTTCGCGCCGTCGTCAGCGTTCCTACCAGCTGGCCGACGCCGGAACTGTCCACATATTTAATCTCCGCGAGGTTTAGCAGGATTTTCCTGTGTCCCTCGTCGGCCAGCGCCTTCACCGCATCGCTCAACGCCAGTTCGCGCCCAGGACCAAATCCCAGCAACTCGCCCAAACTCAGCCGCCCGCTCAAATCCAGGATGGTAATCGCTTCCACTTGCCGGACGGCGCAGCCGATAGCCATGCTCTGTGCCTCCCGGCTCGACCCTGCAGCCTCGATGGGGGCTTGAGTTTAGCTCCCGGCCGGACAGAAAACAACGACGTCTCCCTTACTGCCTCGCGCCCTGCTCCTCCATGAAGTGAAACGCATCCTCCACGGTGCGCGACGATGCATGCGAGGAAGTAAGCGAATTCGATTCCCCCTTGGTGAATTGATATCGCCGCCGCGGTGAAAACTTCGACGGATCAAACGCCCCGCGCTTCATCTGGAACACGTACACATATTCGCGCTTGGCTTTCTCCGCCTCCGCCAGCGACATCGAAGCCGTGTCCATCATCGTCACGGGGCTGAAATCAGAGAAGCCATTCTTGTCCGTGTGCACGGGCGAAGGCAGCGTCCCGCCGTAGAAATCAACGTCGTGCGTGAATATCACCACGAAGTCCACGTGGCTCACGTCCGGCGCGGGGCACAGATTCGCATACCGCCTCTTGCGGTTCTTCGTTATCCAATTGAACTGGTCGGGCGTCAGGCCATACACAGAATAGAAAATCTGGCAGGCCGGATCCGCGCTCTCGCTTTCCACCGCCGCGTCCGGAAAATCTTCGGACTCAACCGTCGCCGCCACAGGCATGACGCTGGCCGTGTTGCGCGAGGGTTGGAAATTCGCCGTCGTCTCCGCGGGTTTTGGATTGCTCGGCGGCGCTACTGGTGCAGGCGCCGGATTCGAATGCGTGCTGCCTGCGGGTGGTGGCTGTGAGCCGCTCGATTTACTGCTCGCTGATTTCGAGCCATTGGTTGCCGCCTTGACTGCTGCGCTGGGGCTGCTGGATGTCGACGCAGCGGCATGCGCGCCGGAACTGGCCGAAGCCGGCTGCACGCTCGGCGAACTCGCCGGAGTCACGTTCTTCGCAGTGGCGTTTGATGATTTCGCGGCAGGCTTGGAAGCGGCAGGCGCAGGAGCGGGAGCCTCAGCCGCAGTCGTCAGCACAATCTCGACCGGCGGGCTCACCGGTGCAGCGGCGGCCGGCGAATGCGCCGGAGTCACAACCGCTGCCGTTTTCACCGATGCGACGGCAACCGGAGGATTCGCGGCCACAACTACAGGCGCAGGAGCCGCGGGAACAGGCGCAGGAGCAGCAACAACTACAGCTACCGCAGACGCTTCGGCTGCCCCAGCGGAGACAACCGCAGGTCGCGCCGTGCTCTTGGGACGCATCTGCGCAAGCCCCACGGGTTTCGTGCTGTCGTCTTCAAAAGGAGGCAATCCGGGGAACGTGCTCTCCGGCACATAGCCCTCAACGCCGTTGGCCGCGTGGATTTTCACGAAGCCTTTCACGCGGCTCACAATCTCGACCGTCTCTCCGCAATTCAATTTCGCGGAGACATCAAAACTGTTCAGCGCGTCATACACCCACACGCGCTCCTGATTCGCCGGGCACTTCATGGCCAGCTTGTCGCCGGCAAGCGCAGCCGGTGCGAGCACCGGCCCGGTGAACACCACCACCAAAAGCGCCAGTAATGAAAGTCGTAAGTTTCCTGTCAATTTCATTTTCCCTCCCCCATCGTCAAATTTGCCTTACCGGCCGGGCGAACCCGAGTGCTCGAGCTCCACGCCCGCCGATCCCAAGCAACGGCAAAACCAAACAAGAAATGGTGGATTGGGCAACTTCATTGTGAGCGCCCGAGGCCAACCCGGGCAACTGGACGAAAGGACAAGATTGGTGCAGGGCCTCCGCGTTTTGAATTGAAAAATTCTCTTCGCTCCATCTTCACCCTACGCCCCAGAGAAATTACAGGTGACACGCCCCGGCAGTTTTAGGCATCTTATGGCCCAGGCAGGCCGGGCCTTTTATCCCGAACTCGCCAAGGGGCGGCCAAACACGGACCGACTTTTTGCGGTGCGGTGGCTTGACACCGCTTTGTTATGGCGAGGCTCGACTCGCCAGCGAGCAGCGGCGCTTTCCGCTGCAGCGAGTTCTCCTTCTCCTCGCGCCATCACTAAAGGGGTCTACAACCCCAGAGAGCTTCGTCCAAGGACACCGCAATCGCCGGCCCCACAGAAAGGAGCGCCTCAATGCGCTATGACTTCCTGATCGAAACCTACGCGACAGAACGCCTGAAGGTCGTAGGCACCTGGAGCGAATTCAAGGACGAAGAACTGCCGCTGCGCCCGTTGCAATCCGACCCGCGCGGCAGGAGCGTCCACGAACAGATGGTCCACCAGTGCGCCAGCGAGGACATCTGGTTCCGCACCATGCTGGGCATCGAAGTCGGAGAATCGCCACTCCCCGCCCAGGAATCGCGCCTGGAATTCATGAAACGCTACGCCGAACACAGCGCCCGCCGCCTAGCCGCCTTACAGCAAAAAGATGAAGCCTGGTGGGAGGGCGACACGCAATTCTTCGACGTGAAACGTTCCCGCGCTTGGGTCATGACCCGCCGCATCGCGCACACCGCGCACCACCGCGGCCAGCAAATCGCCATGCTGCGCATGTTCGCCCACAGCCTGCACAGCAACTACGGCCCGACCGCCGACACCGGCGGCCTGATGCAAAATCACGCCCCGACCATTTACGCCTACCCAAGCTTCGACGCGCTGTTCGCCGGCGAGCAGGCCGGCGGCGCAAAGTCCCCGTTGCCCGGCGGAGGCAGCAAGCCCGTCACCGAGCGCCCCGGCGAAAAAGTCATCTAGAAGTCCTCATCGTGCAGGCTACGAGATCGGTGCCAGCCGCGGACCGTCTTAATGGAGTGCGCTGGCTTGACAGCGCTTTGGTAGGGCGAAGCTCGACTCGCCAGCGAGCAGCAGCGCCTTCCGCTGCTGCGAGTTCCCTCCCGTGCATTCACGATGTTGGGGATCCAAATGGAGTCGTGCTATTTCAATTCGGCGCCATCACATAAATGCGGTCGCTGTTCCAATCCCAGTAAGTCAACTCAATCCGGCTCCCCGGCGATGTCACCACCAGGCGGTAGGGCAGATCGTCCGACATGCCCAGGCAGTAATCCACGTCGTATTTTAGATCAAAATTCCCCTTAAAGCTGGTCACCCAATGCTGGCAAGGCATGTATTCCACGGTATCCGTGCCGGCCTTGATGAATTTCAACTGCGTCAGCTCCGGGGTAAACCGCACCAGGTTCAAATAATCCTTCCCGCTGAGCATAAAATTCGTCCCGCCCGGCCCGAAATTATTGCCGTGCTCGTCTCCCGGGCATCCCGGCGCCACCCGCCAATTGCCCTGGTTCTGCACGTACCGGCCCAGGCTCAGGTACGTCATCATCCCTTCAATATAATAGTTGTCGTAACCCAATCGCCCGTTATTGGTCTGCTGGTAGTGGCTGCGGCCCGGACACGCCATCTCCGCCTGGGCCTCGATGCGCATGGCGCGCTGATTCTTGTCGCGCCGCTCCTCGCTCTCCATGATCATCTTCCGGCGATAGCCCCCCTTCACCAAATCCATGGCCTTCAAAGTTTCCACTCGCGGGTCGAATTCCTCAGGGCCCTTATTCGCCGCCTTCGCCGGAATGGGATTGGGGCTGGTGTCAGGATAAAAGCAACCGGCCAGGAGCAGGTTCGCCAGAAAACATCCGGCCACCCAAGCGCGTCCGGCACTCATCGCCGTGCCCGCCCCAAGTCGAGCCAGCCAGTCAAATCCACTGCCACCTCCCATTTCACCCCGCTTCTCGCACCGACTTGACCATGATTTCGCATCCTCAAAGCGGCGGTCAACGCACATGACAGCCGCTTGCGCCCAAATCGCCATAGCATCTGACAGCACAATCCCTTTGCGGGCGCATGCCCTCTCTCTGGGTCCTCGGTGATCTCTGTGTTCTCTGCGTCCTCTGTGTTGGAAGTACTTGGCATTTGTTCAGAATGGCGCGAATTCCGTGGCTGTGGGTCTCACAGTTTCAGCGTCGCGAGAAGAAGTGGGGGGAGGAGTAAATGGTCGCGGATCGCAAGTCCACGACTCACAAATCACGAATCAACACTCACGCATTGCTCGCTCCAGAGCTGCCGGCATGCGCGGCATCTGTGGGCCAGGCGGCTTCAGGTACGGGTCAGTCCTTCTCCAGGTACTCGGGGGGGACGTCGTCCTCACGGACTTGTCGCGTTCGCACTGGGCCGCGGTCGGCGTCCGGGGCATTTTCCACGCCGCTGACCACTTCCGCTTCGTACTCCTGCCCCTCTTCCGCGAGTTCGGAGACGCTTTCCGAATCCGCACCCGCGTCTTCGGAGAGGCCTTGTACATCACCGGACTGGCCGCCGGCGTTTGGACCCAGTCCTTTGCGGAACGGCGCAGCCACGCTCATGGACGTGGAGGCGCGCTGCGGGCGCTTGCGGCGAATGCGCTTCTTGCCACGCGCAATCTTCTTGCGGCGGACTGCCTTTTTCTTCGGGGCTGCCTTCTTCTTGCGGGCTTTCTTTTTCTTGGCCATGGGAGGAGAAGTCTAGCACCGTGAAAATCCGTACACAACTTTCGGAAACGTCACCCGGCGGCGAAGGAGAATGGGAGCGCCCAGCCAAAAGTACTGGAGTCGCTGGCTGAACGCGGGACTCTAATGACCAGGAGTATAGTGAATGGACCTGCGATGAAGATCACTGCATCGGGAGACAGAATGGGCCGCACCGTCGGCCGCACAATGCCGCGCGGCACAAGGCCCGCGGCGCAAACCAAGGCCGCCGATTCGAAGGCGCCCTGGAAATTGCTGCCGGAAGTCATGGCACTGCTGAAGCCGCGGCGATCGATTCTGGCCCTCGGTTTCCTGCTGATGGCCATCAACCGGCTGGCCGGGCTGGCGCTTCCGCTGTCACCGAAATTTCTGGTGGACGACATTATCGGCAACCACCGCGTAAACCTGCTGCTGCCCCTGGTGCTGGCTGTCGTCGGCGCAACAATCATTCAGGGGCTTACTTCCTTTGCGCTCACGCAACTTCTTTCCAAATCCGCGCAACGGATGATCACCGACCTGCGCGCTCAGGTGCAGGCGCACATCGGGCGCTTGCCGGTCACCTATTACGACGCGAACAAGACCGGCGTTCTGGTGTCGCGCATCATGAGTGACGTGGAAGGCGTGCGCAACCTGCTGGGGACGGGGTTGGTGGAGTTTGCCGGGGGAATTCTGACCGCCACATTTGCGTTGATAATCCTGTTGCGCATCAGCGTGACCATGACTGCGGTGGCCGCCGCTGTGCTGCTCGTTTTCGGATTCGCTCTCAGCCGCGCTTTCAGAACCATCCGTCCCATTTATCGCGCGCGCCCGAAACTCAACGCCGAAGTTACCGGGCGGCTGACCGAATCGCTCGGCGGCGTGCGCGTGGTGAAGGGCTATCACGCCGAAGATCGCGAAGAAAAAGTATTCCAGGCCGGCGTGAAGCGCCTGCTGGACAACGTGCTGAAAACTCTCACCGCTACTTCGCTGATGAGCCTCGGCGCTGCCACACTAATGGGCCTTGTAAGCGCCATCATCATGTATCTGGGCACCAGGCAGATTCTGGCGCACACCATGACCCTGGGCGTGCTGTTCACCTACACCGCATTTGTCGGCATGCTTATCGCGCCGGTGGCGCAAATCGTGGGCATCGGGCCGCAAATCACGGAAGCACTCGCGGGCCTGGAACGCACTCGCGAAGTGTTGAACGAAAAACCAGAAGACGAGGACGCGCAGAGAACGGTGCGCCTGGAGCGCATCCGCGGGTCTGTGACTTTTGAACACGTGGGGTTTTCCTACGAGAGCGGCAAAGAGGTGCTGCACGACGTGAGCTTCGAATCGGAGCCGGGCACGGTGACAGCATTGGTCGGTCCATCCGGCGCGGGGAAATCAACCATCATCGGGTTAATCGCTGCGTTCTATGTGCCCACCACCGGGCGCGTGATGGTGGACGGCAACGACCTGTCGCACGTGCGTCTCGATTCCTATCGCACGCAACTGGGCGTGGTGTTGCAGGAGACATTTCTTTTCGACGGGACCATTCGGGAAAACGTGGCGTTCTCGCGCCCGAACGCAAGCGAGGAAGAAATTCTGGCTGCTTGCCGCATCGCACGCGTGGACGAATTCGCAGAGTCATTCGAAAAAAAGTACGACACCATCGTTGGCGAGCGCGGCGTGAAGCTTTCCGGCGGCCAGCGCCAGCGCGTTTCCATTGCGCGCGCCATCCTGGCCGATCCGCGCATCCTGATTCTGGACGAGGCCACCTCCAGCCTCGACTCCGAATCCGAAGCCCTGATTCAAGAAGGGCTGCGCTACCTGATGGGCGGGCGCACAACTCTTGTAATCGCTCACCGGCTTTCTACCGTCCGGCGCGCGGATCAAATCCTGGTCGTCGAAGGCGGACGGATCATCGAACGCGGCACGCACGAGTCGCTCTATGCCGCGGGCGGGCGCTACTACGATTTGTACACCAAACAGCATGGCGTGGAATCGAACTTGTTTTTGGTGGCCGGCGAAAAAAATGGTGATGCGGGCCATGGAGCGCCAGTGGAAGCGGAATCGCAAGCGAACGGGCAACCGGAATCTTCTCTGCCTGAAGCCATCCGCATGATTCGCAACCGCGAAAGCTGAACTACTTGGGCTTCGAGGGGCTCTCGGAAAGTTCCTGCCAGATCGCGTAGCTGCCCGCAGCGAGCGCTCCGCCGAAAATCAAAATGAACGCCAGTCGGCGCTTGCGGTGATGGTTTACAGGCGGCGTGAAATCGGGATTGTCGTCCGCGCGGGAATCGCCATCGTCTGAAATTTCCACGCGGTAGGACTTCCCTTCTGGAATGTTATGAAACTCGCCTTCGTTGTCAAGGACCAGGTCGCCGCGAAACGCAGAGACGAGAATTTCCTTTTCACCATGCATGGTGACTTGCCCGTACGCTGCTTTGCCGGCGGATGCGCGAAGCAGCCCCGCAGGAGTTGCGACGGCGAGCCCGCCGGAAGCGGGCGAGGAAAACCCCGCAGTGCCGCTGACGAGCGTCACGATCGCGCCGCTCGAGCTCTGCGCCAGTTTCGCCGAACTCTGAGGCAGCAGGTAAAGTTGACTCGAACCGAGGCGCAGCCGCAACGTGCCGCTGGCGTCGGTGTCAAACGAATCGCCGGCGTAAACCGTCGCGCCCACGGCGACAGCAACGCTATCGAGCCGCGCGTGCTCCGCCTGCGCAACAACGCCGAGAGATTTATCCACCGCAGCCATCGAAGACAGATTGCACAAACCGGCGATCAGCATCGCCACCAGTGCCGAGCGGGCCATTGCGCGCATAAGCCTCCTCGAAAACAACACGATGACTGTGTCGCGGGTGGAGGCTTGCGTCAATGCGAGTGAGGAAGCCAGTTTCGGCAGCAGCAACAGTGGAGGCCTGCCGGCGTGAGGGCGGGAAATGCTAGCGAGCGATCCAATTGAGGGGAGGCGAGGTGACCGGCCAGAATTGCGGCGCCGGTTGTTCAAACTCGATTCCGACTTGAGCCAGGCCGGCGTGGTCGCCGCCAACGTAGGCTACGCGAGCAGTTCGCTTGTCCTGATTTTCCGGATTCGCGAGCGTCACCCTCTGACCGAGCGTCACTTTTGCGTGCAGCATCAAGAGCGCGCCGTGAGCGCTGACTGTCACGGTGAATGTCTCTTCGCGGAATGCACGATGATCCGCGGTTTCTCCCTGCAACACCACCGGCACGTCCAGCAGCACGCGCTCGCTTCGCCTCATGCCCGCATTTGCCAAGGTGCTCTCCTGCTGATTGAAATGATTCCACCTCTAATTTCATCTAAATGCGCGCAGAAGTCTGCACGAATTGCAATTTGGAGGCGCGGAAGTTACCCCCTGTGATGTGGAGTTCCCACGCTGATTTCAAAATCCATGGAGATCAATCGCCGGTCAGCAGGCATGGTGCCGGAGGAGGGACTTGAACCCACACAGCCTTGCGGCTACCGGATTTTGAGTCCGGCGCGTCTGCCAATTCCGCCACTCCGGCAAGGTTGACCCAGTCAGGTTAGCATGGCGGAACAAAGGCGCTCAAGTTGCGCGCGAACGGGCGGAGGCGTCGAACGTCTGGTGTTCAACAATGGCGCGGAACACGCGTCCGCGGCCGATGAGGTGCTCGCCGGAACGGGCTTCAGCCTCGAAGACCAGGAAGCGCCCCTCATGCTTGATCAGCGTGGCGCTGGCGCGCAGCGTGGCTCCCGCGGGAACGGCCTTCAGATGATCCACCTCGATGCGCGTGCCCACGGAAATGGTTCCGGGCGGCAACTCCGCGAGGATCGCCTGGGCCGCGGCGATTTCCATCAGGCCAATCATGTGCGGTGTCGAGAGCACCGCCGGGAGGCGCGAGTCGAGAGAAGCAATGGTCCATTCCTGCAGGATGACGCGCTCGATGCTGGCCTGCAATCCGGGGCGCAATTTTGATTCGGCGTGTGGCGCAGCAGCCTTTGGGCTGTCCGCAGCAGCAGCTTTCGGGCGCCGGGCACGCTTAGCTGGTTTTGATTTCTTTTTCTTCGGCACGAGTCGGGTCACCTGGAGTGTTCGCGGCCGTTTGCGTGCGCCGCAGTGGCAGAGATGAAACGCGGGTCCAGAAAACTGCGCGAGAACTCAGCCAGAGTAATGCCGAGCTGGCTCCAGAGACGCCGCTTCAGGCTGCGATAATCCTGCGAGCCGCTGAAAATGTCGCGAATCAGATCGCGGAAAGCGGGCGAGTAATTCAACAGTTGCACCATGCGAGTGGTGATCGCCCCGCCAAGAAATGTTCCGCGGAAAATCTTGCGCGCGATGTGCGAGGCAATTTCGAGATCAGCGGAGAATGCTGCTCGCAGCCGCTCCGGATAGGCTTGCGGCTGCCCTTCCATCAGAGCCTGTGCCAGCAACTCTCCGGATCGCAGCGCGTAGTAAAGACCTTCGCCGGTAATCGGGTCCACGCACGCGGCCGCGTCGCCGGCCATGGCCCAGTTTTTCCCCAGGATGCGCCGGCCGCGCAGAGTCTGCGCTTCCGGCGACGGCAACACGTGGCTATAGAGCTGCGCTCCGTCCATGGGGATGCGCTCTTCGCGGATAAATTCATCCAGGTGATGGTGCAATTGCTGGCTGGAGGCCTGGCCCATTTTGGCGCAGATGCCCACGGAGAGATGATCGGCGCGCGGGAAGGACCACAAGTAACCTTCAAATTTTTTCAGGAACTTCACTTTGATGATGTCTTCTTCAGTGGGGACGAAGTAGCCCAGCGTCATTTCCAGATCACGGGTGCCGAGCGCGGTGGTCTGCGGGTGCAACTGATTGCGCGCGCCGGCGGCGAGGACCACGAAGTCTGCCTCGTGCGCATCGGCGGCGGTCGTCAACCGCACTCGCTCACCGTCCGTATCCACGCCGGTGACACGCGAACAGATGGCCGTGCAGCCCGCTGCCATAGCCCGATCAAGCAGCAAGCCGTTCAGCACTTTGCGCGCGTAAATCACGATGGGGTGGCTCATCTCAAACCGCGCGCGGTGTCCGCGGCTGGAAATCAGTTCCGCGGTGCGGACAATTCTTTTGGGATGCGGCGAGTCCAGGAGGAAGGGATAGGATTCGATGGCCTTGTGCGTCAGGCCGCCGCCGCAAGGTTTTTCCCAGGCCAGCCGCTCGTCGAATATCGTGACGCGAAATCCGGCGCTCGCCAGCCGCTCGCCGCAGAGCGCACCAGCGGGCCCCCCTCCGACTATGGCGATTTCCTTCATTCGCAGGTCAGGTCAGTGGAAACAGCGCAGCAATGAACCAAGCGGCGAGTATAGCACTAAAGAGAGCGGCGGCTGCGGGCGAGCCGGTGCGCCAACGTATCGCATCGGTACTGAGGCGCTGGATGATGGAGAACGCCGCCAGAAAAACGAACAAAATGACGACAAGTATCTGTCCGCTGACCAGCACATACGCACCAAACACACAAGCGGCCCAAATTTCCAGGCGCGCCAGCAGGAAAATGCCAAAGCGAAATGCGCGCTGCCAGCCGTGCCCGACGGGCCCGAGTGTCACTTCTTCGGCGTACGCAAAGATCCACAGCAGTGGCAGCAGCCCGGCAAAGCGCAGCCAGCGCGGAGCAATCAGCCAGGCGTCTCGCAAGTGCCAGTTCACCCAGGCGCCTCCGCCCAAAATTGTGGCCAGGCCGAGAATCGCAACAGCAAACCAACCCGCGCCGGTGAAAGAAAAATTCTGCGAGGAGATCTTGCGGTTAAGCAAAAGGAGTAGCAATCCGACGATGACCAACACGGAGCCAAGGTAATCGCCGGTCAGCATGTGGAAGAACTTGAGCGGAACGCCGAGCCACAGAAGCAGCACGGCAAGGAGCGAACATGCTGCGACCTCAGAGAGCAAGAGCACAGCCGACACGGGCGAAGCCTCCGATTCAGGTTGGCGCGGCCGGGCAAAGTGTGAAGCGGCAGTTGCCGCGAGCGGAAAAACCAGCAAAATGCCGAGCAGGCAAACCCCCACGCCAGCCAGACGGCGGCGCCCCTGGTTGTACGTCTCATAGGTCCCCAAGTCTGCGTTCAATATCAGAGTCTCGCTCGGGATGCTTGGAAAAAGCGTCTGCATGGCCCAGATTTCGGATTCATGAGCGACGTTGTGGTCGAAGATGAGGCTGGTGTGAGTGGCCTGCGGGAAATATCTGAGGTCAAACGCGCGTTGCTGCGCAAAATCGCCCGGCTGCGTTCGAATGCCGCCGGCCGCCTCCCGCAATCGTTCCGCCTGCCGTTTCAGCAGAGCGATATCGTGGCCGGCGCTGAAAACCAGCAGATTGGCGGGCATGCGCTGCGGCAGAACCAGTGGCCCCGGCGAGATGGCGATTGTCGCAGCCAGCGGATCCCGGTCGGCCATGCGAATGGCGATCGCCGCGCCCATGGAATGACCTACAAGCACGGTCGTCTTGGGATCGATGCCGCCGCTGCGAATCAAGGATTCCACCACCACCGTGGCGCATTGCTGCGCGTGGGCGAAGTTAAAGGCGTCCCGGTTATCGCCGTGTCCTGGCAAGTCGAATATGTAGGCCCGGAATCCATGCCCGGCAAAATCTTCCGCAAGATAAGTCATCAGGCGGCGACGCGCCGAAAGTCCGTGAATAAGGATCGCCGTGCCCGCGGGAGTCACATCGCGCGGCGGCTCGATGATGGTCATGGGCATGCGGCAGCCGGCTTCCTCCAGCACGGACTCCTGCGAAGGCAATTCCCCGCGCCGAATCCAGCGCGTGCCCAGCAGGATGCAAACAATTCCGACAGCCGCAAAAGCGAACTCCCAGCGCTTCACGGCCGCCTCGATGGCGTTGGAAGAGCGCGTGGTAGAATTGATTGTTTGGCTTTGTGTGCTGCGGCGGTCTGGGGGACGGCCATTTGGGGAAAGTAGTATCGCAAGACGAGTTGATTCTGCTCCGCGGCGAATGGAAACGCAACGGCAGGAAGATTGTATTTTCGAGCGGCTGCTTCGACCTGCTGCATCCCGGACACGTGCGGCTGCTGGAACAAGCCCGCGATTTGGGGGACGTGCTGATTGTGGGAGTGGAAAGCGATGCCAGTGCGCGGGTGCGAATCGCGGCTGAAGCAGGACCCGCGGCGCACAGCGACCGGCCGCTGACATCGGTCGACGAGCGGATGGAAATTCTCGCGGCGCTTGCGGCGGTGGACTACGTTTTTGAAGTTGATTTACAACAAGCGCAAAGCGTGATGGCGCGCCTGCGGCCAGATGTAATCGTCGAAGGCGGCGCGGAAAAAATTGAAGAAACGCTGGATGCGGACAGAGGCGCGGGCGCTGGGACAAACATTGTCCACATCCCGCTTGAACCCGGCCATTCCACCACCAGGCTGATCGAACGAATCAAACAAATTCCGGCATGATTCTTTCACTGGCATCCGAGCTTCTGGCGCGGGTAGGACGCCGCCCCGCTGTCGAAGAAGCATTCGAGGCGTTGCGGCGCACGGGCGGCGAAGTGCGCCTGAGCGGCCTCACCGATTCGGCCAAAGCGCTTCTCGTGGCGCTGGCGCAGAATTCCCTGGGCCGGCCGACGATTTTCCTGGTGGATGCAAATCAGCGCGCGGAAGCAATGCTCGAGCCGGTGCGTTGGTTCTATCGCGCGATCACCGGCAAGCCCGGCCACCGCGTGGTGCACTTCCCTGCGCATGACGTGCTGCCCTACGAAGGCCGCTCACCGCACGCGGAAATCTCCGAAGACCGCGCCGTCGGCTTATGGCGGTTTGCCAGCGGCGAGGCCGATCTGCTGATTGCGCCCGTACAAGCAGCCGTATGGCGCATGAGCGACCCGGAGTTTTATCGCCACTTGGCGCGCACCGTAGCTCGCGACGAAACGATTGCACATGAAGAGCTCCTCGAGTTCTTGTCTACCGCGGGTTACGACAAGCAAACCACCTGTGAGATGCCCGGGCAATACTCCGTCCGTGGAGGAATCATTGATGTCTATTCCCCCGAATCGCCGCAGCCGGTGCGCATCGAATTGCTCGGCGACACGATTGAATCCATCCGCGCCTTCGATCCCAACACCCAGCGCTCCACCAATCCGGTTGAGCGCTCCACGTTGCTGCCGCTGACGGAATATCCGCGCCGCGCCGCTGTTCTCGAACACCAGCGTGTCCCCGCCGCATCAGGACGGGAGGACGACGATACGCCGACAGGCTTCTATCCCGGTTGGGAATTCCTCCAGTTGCGCGGCGAACAGCGAAAGGGATTGCTGTTCGATTTGGCCACCGAGCCGCTCGTTGTGCTGGACGAGCCGCGAGCGCTGTCCGATGCGCTCGAGCGGTATCGCGCGGACATCGATCAGTCTTACGAGCAGGCGGAAGTCCCCGCAGCGCCTCCGCCCAACGAGTACGTGCTCGACGACGAGGAATGGAAGCTGGCGCTCGAGCTTTCTCCGCGGCTTGGCCTCGAACAATTGGGGCTCACAGAAGGTGACACGCCGCCGCGCGCTCTGCGCACGCAGCCGACAACGCGCTATCACGGGAACGTGGCTGCCTTCATGGCTGAAGTGCGCGGGCGAATCAATGCCACCGAGCAGGTGATGGTCTCCGCCGCCAGCACGGGAGAACTCGAGCGCCTCGCGGATATCTGCAATGAGTACGAGCTGCCCTATCGCCTGGGAGAGCTCGAGGAAAATGTAACCGTCGCGCGTCTCGCAGAAGAATCAAGCACGGCGAGTGGTCCGGCCATGGTGCTGATCAAAGCGCCTCTCTCCCAGGGCGTAGTGATCACGGACGCAAAGCTCGCAATCTATGGGAACACCGATTTATTCGAGACGCTTCCCCCGCCTTCGCAGCGCTCGCGTTCGCGCTCGAAGACGGCCAGTTTTTTCAGCGATTTCTCGGACCTGAAAGCCAGCGACTACGTGGTGCATGTGGACCACGGCATCGGCCAATTTGAGGGTTTGCGCCAGGTGGCCATCGAGGGCGCCAGCGGCGAGTTCATGCTGCTGCGTTATGCCGGCGACGCAAGGTTGTACGTACCGCTGGCGCGCCTGGACCTGGTGCAGAAATATCAGTCGCTGGGCGGTGCGGAACCGGCGCTCGACCGTTTGGGCGCGGGAGTCTGGGAGGCGCGCAAGGCGCGCGTCAAGAAATCCGTCAGCGACATGGCCGAACAGCTCCTGGCGCTGTACGCGGAAAGAAAAACAACGGCGGGGCACGCGTTTCCAGCGGACACGAATTGGCAGCGCGAATTCGAGGACGCCTTTGAATTCGAGGAAACACCAGACCAGGCGCGCGCCATCGAAGACGTAAAACGTGACATGGAAACGCCGTTGCCCATGGACCGCCTGCTGTGCGGCGACGTGGGCTACGGCAAAACGGAAGTGGCCATGCGCGCGGCCTTCAAGGCCCTGGCGGATTCAAGGCAAGTAGCTGTTCTTGCGCCCACCACGGTTCTCGCCTTTCAGCACTACGAAACTTTTCGCCACCGCTTCGCCGCTTTTCCCGTGCGCGTCGCCATGCTCAGCCGTTTCCGCACCGACAAGGAACTGAAGAAAACCATCGAAGAAATCGAGGCGGGAAAGGTGGACGTCGTCATTGGCACGCACCGCCTGCTCTCGCGCGACGTGAAATTTCACGACCTCGGACTTCTAGTCGTGGACGAAGAGCAGCGCTTCGGTGTGGCCCACAAAGAGCGGCTGAAGGAAATGCGTAAAAACGTGGATGTGCTGACCATGTCCGCCACTCCTATTCCCCGCACGCTGCACATGTCGCTGGTGGGTTTGCGCGACATGAGCGTGATCGAGACGCCGCCCAAGGATCGCCTGGCCATTCAGACCACGGTCTCGCCCTTCAATGAAACGCTGGTGCAAAGAGTCATCGAAGAAGAGCTGGCGCGCGAGGGGCAGGTATTTTTCGTCCACAACCGCGTGGAGTCCATTGCCTCCCTCGCTTCGATGGTGAAAAGGCTGGTGCCCAAGGCGCGAGTCGTGGTCGGTCACGGTCAGATGCGCGAGACCGAGCTCGAAAAGGTGATGCTCAAATTCATCCGTGACGAAGCCGACGTGCTGGTCTCCACCACCATCATCGAAAACGGATTGGACATTCCGCGCGCCAACACCATCATTATTAATCGCGCCGACCGCATGGGGCTCTCCGAACTCTATCAATTGCGCGGCCGCGTGGGCCGCTCGAACCAGCGCGCCTACGCCTACCTGCTGGTCCCGCCCGATGTCTCGCTGACGCCGATTGCCCGCCAGCGCCTTGCGGCACTCAAGGAATTCAGCGACCTCGGCGCCGGATTCCGTATCGCTGCGCTGGACCTGGAACTGCGCGGCGCCGGCAATTTGCTCGGCCGCGAGCAGCATGGCCATATCGAAGCGGTTGGATTTGACATGTATTGCCAGATGATGGAACGCGCCGTGGCTGAGCGAAAAGGCGAGGCCGTGGCGCCGGAGCGTCGCGCCACACTCAACCTCGGACAGGAAATCCGCATCCCACCTGAGTACATCGAGAGCGAGAATTTGCGATTGCGAATTTACAAGCGCATTGCCGGTGTTACTTCGGACGCGGAGCGCGAGGAAGTGCGGCGCGAGCTGGAGGATCGCTTCGGCCCTCCTCCTATGGCGGTAGAAAACCTGCTGGACTATGCTGTACTGAAGGGCCTGGCGGAAAAACTGTTGGTGGCTTCGATTGACCGGCGAGCGGATCAATTGGCGATAAAATTCTACGACGATACGCCCTTGGGCCCGGAGCGGCTGGTGAAACTGATTCGCAAGCGCAAAGGTATGAAGCTGGACCCCACGGGAATATTGTGGCTGGACTGGAAAGGCGAGAAAGGCGGCCCCATGGGGTCGGCCAGAAACGTATTGCTACAACTACAATCGTAGAGCTACTATTCGGAGCGAACCCAAATGATGAATAAACGCAGCTTGCAACTTCTATTTTCGATGGCCCTCCTGGCCGCCGCAGTTTTTCTCTGTTCTCCTCTGCGCGCGCAGGACCGCCCGAAAAGCGTCATCGTCGAAGAAATCGTCGCCCGCGTGAACAACAGCATCATCACCCTATCCGACTTCCAGAAGGCCGATACGCAGCTCCGGGAAGAAATCCAGCATTCCTGCCAGGGCTGCACCGCGGACAAAATGGAAGGGGAGTATCGCGACCGCCAAAAAGACCTGTTGCGCGACTTAATTGACCAGCAACTGCTGATTCAACGCGCAAAAGATCAGGCCGTCAGCGTCGAGGCCGACGTAGTCAAGCAGCTGGACGATGTGCGCAAGCAGAACAACATGCAGAGCCTGGAAGAGCTGGAGAAGGCCGTCGAAACCGAGGGAATCTCCTGGGAGGATTACAAGACACAAATCCGCAATAACCTGCTGACGCGCGAAGTCATCCGCCGGGAAATGGGCAGCCGCATCGTCATTCCCGAAGACGATGTGAAAAAATTTTACGACGAACATCAGCAGGAATTCGTCCGGCCGGAGCAGGTGGCCCTGGGCGAAATCTTTCTGAGCACTGAGAAGAAGACGCCCGAAGAATCCGCGGTGATCATGCGCAAGGCGGAAGACTACTTGAACCGGTTGAAGAAGGGTGAAGACTTTGCCGAGATGGCCAAGCGCTATTCGGAAGGAAGCACGGCGAAAGACGGCGGCGGCCTGGGAATTTTCGAACGCGGACAATTGTCAAAGCAACTGGAGGACGCCACCTTCACGCTGCCCAGAAACGGCCTGACGGACATTATTCAGACCAAGACGGGTTTTGAAGTCTTGAAGGTGCTGGACCATTTCCAGGCGGGCCAACAACCACTCGACAAAGTGCGCCGCGACATCGAAAACGAAATCTACATGAAGAAAATGCAGCCAGCCCTGCGCCAATACCTGGCCCAATTGCGCGAGGAAAGTTACGTCACCGTGAAACCAGGCTTTACCGATAGCGCCGGTGTCTCGGCCAGCGTCATTCAGGAAGTCTCGCCCACGCCCGACGCGCCGCAGAAGAGCGGGAAGAGGACGCTTCCCAAGCCAAAGACGGGCAGTTGATGAAGACGCACTACGTCGCCGACCTGCAAGAGGGACAAGCCCTCACGGCGCATTTTCTCGTCCTCGAAAAGGAAATCCGCACCTCTCCTCGCACCGGCACTTCCTGGCTGCAGCTCGAGCTGGGCGACCGCACCGGCTCAATTTCCGCGAAAATGTGGGACAACTTCGCCGCCCTCGAGAAAACTTTCGAACAGGACGACGTGGTGCTGGTGCGCGCGCGCGTGAAGGTTTACAACGGTCAGAAAGAATTGACCCTCGAACAAATCCTTCCGGCGGCGGAGCGTGATTACGACCTCGGCGATTTTCTGCCGCACACCAGACACGACATCGAAAAGCTATACGCCGAACTTCGTGCTTCCATCGCCGGCATGAAGAATCCCTGGCTCAAGCAACTGCTCACGAGCGTGGCCGATGATCCGACGCTAATTCCCAAGATCAAGCGCGCGCCTGCGGCATTGGTCATGCATCACGCCTTCATCGGTGGACTGCTCGAGCACATCGTCAGCCTGATCGGACTCGGCAAGACAGTCGCAGAGCATTATCCCGAGCTGGACGCGGATCTGTTGCTGGCCGGAATCGTGCTTCACGACATCGGTAAAATTGAAGAGCTGCGCTACGCGCGCGCCATTGACTACACCACCGAGGGCCGCCTGCTCGGCCACATCATGATCGGCGCGCAGATGGTGCGTGAAAAAATCCGCGCCATTCCGCAATTCCCTGCTCCGCTGGCCGTGCTCGTCGAGCATCTGATACTGAGCCACCACGGCTCGCACGAATTCGGCTCGCCGTCGCTTCCCCAAACACGCGAGGCCGTGGCCCTGCACTTTCTCGATGACATGGACTCGAAAATGGCGGCCATGCGCGCGACGCTCGAATCCCCCGCGGCGGAAGACGACTGGACCGAACGCAATCCGTCGCTGCGCCGCGCATTGCTGCGCGCCGACCGCTATCTGGCCGGGCCGCAGGCCACCCAGGCAGCGGCAGCCACTGCGCCGAAGCAGGGGCCGCGAAAAACTTGATAGTTTGTTTCGAAGCGTGAAGCAATAAAGAAAGGGGCGGGAATTTGGCCTCCACAAGACGCTCAGTCCTCGATCTGGCACCGCTCGAGCTCGATTGCATGAACATGCTCTGGCCCATCGGCGAAGGCACGGTTCGTGAAATCCGCGATCGCCTCGCGGAACGCCGCCCGCGCGCCTACACCACCATCATGACCATCATGGACCGCCTGGCCAAAAAAGGAGTGGTGGAGCGCCGCAAGGTCGGCCGTGCCTATATGTACCGCGCGAATTTGACCATGGAAGACGCGCGCGTCCAGGCGCTGCGGCAAGTTGTAGAGAATTTTTTTGGCGGCTCGTCCGAGGCGCTAATAGCTCAAATGAACGGCGGCCTGGCATCGCGGCCCTCTGAATCGGGTGCCGCGAATCCCCCTCGCGCGCTGGCCGCTGCTGCCGGCGCGGCCTCGCAGTCCGCCGCCACACCGGCACGAACAGCCGCCGCGCCACGACCCGATGCGCCGGCCACCACATCTGCGCGCGAGCCTGGCGCAGAAAAACAAAGAGAGCGCGGTGCGGAAGACGAGCGCATCGACGACACATTGCTCTGATCATGTTCCCAGCTGAAATCAAAATTCGAGACATCGCCATCCGCCCAGCCACGTTCCTCGCGCCCATGGCCGGAGTCACCGACACCGTCTTTCGCCGCGTCATTCGCTCGCTCGACGGCTGCGGCATGATCATGACCGAATTCACCAGCGCCGAAGGTTTGTCGCGCCAGGGCGCCCGCACGATGCACTACCTCTACTATCAGGAGGACGAGCACCCCATTGCCGCGCAGATTTTTGGCTCCGACCCACAGGTGATGGCCTCCGCCGCGGCGCTCATCGAGGACCTGGGATTCGACCAGGTGGACATCAATCTAGGCTGCCCGGTAAAGAAAGTAGTGAAGTGCGGCGGCTCGGGACTGCTGCGCGATTTGCCGAAGCTTGAAAAATTGTTGCACGCGGTGCGCGCCGCCGTGAGTATCCCCCTGACCGTCAAAGTCCGCTCCGGCTGGGACGAAAACAATATCGTTGCCGTCGAGGTGGCGCGCATGGCCGAGGGCGTGGGCATCGAAGCCATCGCCGTTCATCCGCGCACGCGCATGCAAGGCTACGCCGGTTCAGCGGACTGGAAGATTATTCGCGCGGTGAAAGAAGCCGTGCACATACCCGTCGTCGGCAACGGTGACATTCGCGTCCCGCAGGATGCCGTGCGCATGGTGGAAGAGACCGGCTGCGACGCAGTGATGATCGGCCGCGCGGCAGCCTCAAATCCGTGGATCTTCCGCCAGATTGCGGACTACCTTGCCACCGGCACATACACCGAACCGACCGAGCGCGATCGTCATCATCTGCTGATGGATTATTTCCGCAGCCTGGTGGCAGCGGAAATGCCCGACGCCATCGGCAAGATGAAGCAATTCGCCAGCCTGTTCACTCACGGCGTCCACAAAGGCAGCGAGCTGCGCCACGCCGTGCACCACGCCGACACCCCTCAAGAAATTCTCGAGCGCGTGGATTCCTTCTTCATCGCGGCCACATCCTCCGCCGGTTGATTCCCTCCAAAAGTGATCTCAAGAGGATCTTTTCGTCAGGGGACGGCTTCAGAGGCTGCGGAAAAACACAGGTTTTTAGGGGGTCGGAGTATTAGCTCCGACATAACCGCATTGCTCGCATCGGGCTTCAGCCCCTGATGAAGGCCTTTCTGCATTTTTCCGCAACCTGTTCAGCCGTGTCAAAAAAAACGGCGTATCTTCAGGGGTTTCAACCCCTGAGGTCGGCGTGATCGTCAGCCACGACGATTATGGGATGACTCCAAGTAATTTCTGTGGCATTGCGTGCGAGAAAAACACAACGAAGCGCGCTACTCGTCGCGGGTGACAAGTAGCTGTTTGTAGGCCTCCCGCCGCGTGATGCCGCGTTCGGCGGCCGCTTTTTTAAGTGCCGCCTTCTTGTCCACGCTGCGTTCCTTCATGATTTCTTCCACCCGCCGCGCCAGCGGAACGGCGGTCGGCGCAGCGGAGTGAACCACTTCGCCATCCGCGGGACCAATCAGCAGGGTGATTTCCCCTCGCGGTTCCTTCTTGCGCACCGCTTCGAGCAAGCTCTCGATGTGTCCCCGCACGAATTCCTCGTAAATTTTGGTCACCTCGCGAGCGATCACCGCCGGGCGGTTGCCCAGAATCTCCAGCGCATCCTCAAGCGTATCCTGCAGCCGGTGCGGCGCCTCATAGAGCGCCATTGTGCGCGGCTCGCCGGCAAGCGCCCGCAAAGTTTTTCGGCGTTCCGACTGGCGCGCGGGTAAAAACCCGATGAAAGCAAATTCATTCGCGGACATGCCCGAGCCCGTCAACGCCGCCACAAAAGCGGATGCCCCCGGTATTGGCACCACCTTAACGCCATGGCGGAGACACAGACTGATCAGGCGATGGCCGGGGTCGGAGATCGAGGGAGTCCCGGCGTCGCTGACCATGGCCACTTTCGCGCCCTGCTCCAGGTCAATGATGATTTCCGCGGCGCGGGTAATCTCGTTGTGCTCGTGGTAGCTGACGGTGCGCTTGCGAATCTCGAAATGAGTGAGCAGCTTCGCCGTCTGGCGGGTGTCCTCGCAGGCAATGAAGTCCGCTTCTTTCAGCACACGCAAGGCGCGCAGGGAAATGTCCTCGAGGTTACCGATGGGCGTGGCCACGATGTACAGGCAGCCCGCCGATGCTTCGTTGTTCTTGCGCTGGTTCATGGGCGTCTGAGGACCAGCAGTTTAGCACACGCATGCATAACGGTTGCGGCGCAGCGTGATGCGCGCCGCGGCGACAGGCATGCTACTATTTCATTTTTACGGCCTCATCGGAGGTTTGCCTCTTGCCGTTGTACGAATACAAATGTGTGAAATGCGGTCACCTCTTCGAAAAGATCGAAAGCCATTCCGCATCGGTGACCAAGAAGTGCCCCAAATGCGGCGCCAAGGCGGAACGCCAGCTCGGCGCTCCGGCCATTCAATTCAAGGGCTCGGGGTGGTACGTGACCGATTACGGCGGGAAGGGTTCCTCACAGCAGTCCACGGAGAGCCAGGGCGACGGTGCCGCAGCCAAGTCTGGCGAGAAGCCTGGCGAGAAGCCCGCCGAAAAGCCGGCGGAAAAATCCTCCGAGAAAAAACCCGCAGTGGACAAAGGATCGTCGGAGAGAAAAAAGAAATAAGGAGTCATCTCAAAGCTGTATTTTCGTCAGGGCACGGCGTTAGCCGTGCCGAAAACGGCGTCTATTGGGGGGTTTCAACCCCTGAGGTAGGCGTGAATCGTTAGCTGGGGCTTTTATGAGGTGACTCGAAGCCAGACGGCGCCGGCTAAAGTTTCAGATTGCGCAAATAAGCGCGGAATTCTTCGCCGAACTTCGGATTCTTCAGAGCAATCTCCACGGTGGCTTTCAGGAAACCCAACTTATCGCCGGCGTCGTGGGTCTTCCCTTCATAGACACTCGCGTACAGACCTTCGTTTTGCGCCAGTGTGCGCAGCGCGTCGGTCAACTGGATTTCCCCTCCCGCGCCCGGGGCCGTCTTCTCCAGATAGTCGAAGATTTCCGGCGGCAACACATAGCGCCCGGTGACGCCTAGATTCGAAGGCGCCTGGTCGGCGGCCGGTTTCTCCACCAGGTTTTTGATGCGCAGCAGCCGGCCGTTCGAATTCGGCAGGTTCGCCGGCACCGCATCCACAATCCCATATAGATGCAGGTTTTCTCGCGGCACTTCCTCCACGGCAATCGCGCCGATGCCGGTGGCTTCGTAAATTTCCACCAGCGATCGCGTCGCCGGCACAACCCCGTCCATGATCACGTCGCCAAGTAGCACGGCAAAGGGTTCATCCCCAACCAGTTCCCGCGCGCAGAGAACGGCGTGGCCCAGGCCCAGCGCTTCGCTTTGCCGCGTGTAGCTGAAATGCAGCCCGCCGCTGATGGCGCGCACCATCTGCGCCTGCTGCGGCTTGCCGCGTTCCTCGAGAAATCGCTCCAGCTCCGGCGCCGAATCGAAATGGTCTTCAATGGCGTTCTTGCGACGGCCGGTGACGAAGATAATATTTTCGATGTTGGACTTGATGCATTCTTCGACCGCGTACTGAATCAGCGGCTTGTCCACCACCGGCAGCATTTCCTTGGGCATGGCCTTGGTGGCGGGAAGGAAACGCGTGCCCAGCCCTGCCACCGGCAGGACCGCTTTGCGCACTCGTTTTCGTGTGTCAGCCATGGGTGCTAGACGGATTTTACACTCTCGCGGTTGCTCGAATGTCTCGTCGAAGGAAGCGCGTTCGTAACCGCAACCAGGTGGATGTTACGCGATTCGCTGATCCTGGTGCGCATCGGCTCAAGAAAGGACGCGATGAGCGCCTATGCTACCATACGAATGTAAACGCAAATCGAGAGGAACACTTGAGCGCGGAAGGAAATTTGATTCTGGGAATTGAATCCTCGTGCGATGAAACTGCAGCGGCGGTAGTCGCCGGCGGCGAGCGCATCCTCTCGAGCGTGGTCGCCTCGCAGGTGGACATTCACCGCAAATACGGCGGCGTGGTGCCGGAACTCGCCTCGCGCGAACATTTGCGCCAAATCGTCCCCGTCGTGCGCGAAGCCATGGAGCAGGCTGGCGTCTCGCTCGCAGACTTGGATGCGGTTGCCGTCACGCGCGGCCCGGGCCTGATCGGCGCGCTGCTGGTGGGCGTGACCTACGGCAAAGTGCTGGCACTCTCGCTCGGCAAGCCTCTGGTGGCAGTGAATCACCTGGAAGGCCACGTCCACGCGGTTCTGCTCGAAGCATGCAGCGCCCGACGCGCGCCGGCGCTTCCTGCGGTATGCCTGATTGTTTCCGGCGGCCACACTATCCTCTATCACGTGACCAGGCACGGCGCTAATGGCGCCGGCAAATTTTCTTACGCGCGCATCGGCGGCACGCGTGACGACGCCGCCGGCGAAGCCTACGACAAAGTCGCGCGCATGCTCGAACTCGGCTACCCGGGCGGCCCCATCATTGATCAGCTCGCCGCCCACGGCAACGCCCGCGCCATCCAGTTCGGCGAGCCGAAAATGAAAGGCAATCCCTTCGATTTCAGCTTCAGTGGCATCAAGACCGCGGTGCTCTACCATCTGCGCCGCAACCCGCAACTCCAGCCGGAAATCGAAGCCCGCCGCGAAGCCATCAAGCGCGGTGAGCGCAGCGCCGAGGCATTGCGCCCGCTCGCAAGCAACGCCACGCTCGACCTGGTGGCCAGCTTCCAGCGCGCCGTGGTGGACGACCTCGTCACGCGCGCGCTCGCAGCCGCGGCGCAGCATAATGTGCACACGGTCCTCGTCTCGGGCGGAGTAGCCGCCAACCGCGAGCTGCGCGCCTCGTTCGAATTCGAATCGCAGCGCCGCGGCCTCGAAACATTCTTCCCCAGCCGCGTCCTCTCCACCGACAACGCCGCCATGATCGCAGCCGCCGGCTACCCCCGATTCCTCGCCGGCGACCACGAAGACGCCTCCCTCAACGCCGAAGCCAATCTCCCCTTGGCTTAGCCCGCTGCTGTATTGCCGACCATAAATATGGTAGAATGACTCGATGAGGACTACCGTGGACATTCCGGACCCTGTCTATCGGCGGCTGAAGAGCCGCGCTGCCAGCGAAGGCAGTTCCGCGAAACAGTTGATCCTCCAGGGTGTCAAGCACGTGCTGAAGAGTGGCCGGCGAAAACCTCGCCGCAGGGTCAAGCTGCCGATCGTGCGCTCGAAACGCCCGGGAACCCTCCTACTCGACAATGCCCAGATCTACGACATCATTTCTTTTCCCTGATATCAATGTCTGGATTGCCCTCACCTACCAGCGGCACATCCACCACTTGATCGCCAGCCGTTGGTTCTTGGCCTTGGCACCAAACTCGCACCTCTTTTTTTGTAGGTTTACTCAGCTCGGCTTTCTCCGGCTCTTGACCGCCGAAGCGGTAATGGCACCCGACAAGGCTCTCAGCCAGGCGGAGGCTTGGAAAGCATATGATCGCTGGCTCCAGGATGAGCGCGTGGAATTCCTGGATGAACCAGCCGGTTTAGAGGCGAATTTCCGAACCTTGACTCGCCTGCCGCAGGCCGCGCCCAAGGATTGGGCGGATTCCTACTTGGCAGCATTCGCGGTAACCTCTCGCTTGACGCTGGTTACCTTCGACCGCGCCTTTCACAACAAAGTCAGGAACTTGGTTCTTCTTATTTCCTGATCAACCCTCATTCTGCTCTCAGCAGCCCCACGCCGCACAGCGCTCACTCTCCTGCGGCAACTATTGTGCCGCAAGGGCCCCAAACCGCCGGGCTCGTTTCGCCATGGCAGCATGCAGCCGGGCCTTCCATTCCTCCGGAGGCAACCTGGTTCCGCTTGCCATTACACGCGCTTGAGCTTTGACCGACGTTTTAGCCGCGTCGAACTGACAACCTTCGCTGTCCGTATCATCCTCGCTGCATGGAATCAGCACAACGGAGTGCTGGTCACCATTGGAGAGAAAACCCTCCACCACAATTGCTCCGGCGTCGTTGATGATTTTCGGGTCCGTCAGCACAAGCCCGGAACCCTGCTGCACCAGAGCGTTCAGATCATGCACCGTGCCGTCTGTTTCCCAGATGACCGCCTGTGGGGTGCTTCCATCACACGGAAAGGATTGCCCGACTATTTGACCCTTGGAGTTGATGGCGAATGCCTGGCTGGCACATTCTCCGGTCAGCGGCCCCAGGTCGGTGATCACGCCATTTTTCCAAAGAGCGCCATGCACCGTCGCCTCACCCGTCGTGCTGGCCACTCCAACGATTTCCCCTTCATCGTTGATCCAGTTGGCGATGGAGAAATCTCCTCCCAGCGTCCCCAAATCTTTAAGGATTCCCTGCTCCCAAAGAATCCCGTGACAGCCGGGCGTTCCATTAAAAGGCGCCGTAATGCACGCCCCTGGCGCTTCAGCCAAGCTTGATATTCCGATCAACTGCACTCGGTTGTTGACTATGAAGCCCACCCCCACCGTTCCGCCCAGCGTACCAACGTCTATCATCTTGCCGTTGTCCCACAGAAATGGGTCAATCGTCGGAACACCGGTATCTGCATTCGCGATCGAATTCGTAAAGGAGGCTCCGGTGATCTGCCCGCTGTCATTGATCCACACGGCGCAGGCATCCGCCCCACCCAATGTACCCAGGTCATGCAGCTTTTTGCCCTCCCACCGGAATGCACGGAGTTGATTGGGATCAAATCCGAGTCCGAATAGGACACCTCCGGATATGAACGGGTCGGGAATGTCGTTGGTCGCGCAACCGACTACCTGCTCATGGTCATTGATCATGCTTGCCAAACTGAAATTGCCTCCGAACGTTCCAAGATCAATAACCTTGCCACCCTGCCAAACGGTGGCAATTAGTTCCGGTATGCCGTTGAGGGGATTGATGACACTGTTCTCTGAAAAACCAACGACCTGCTGCTGAGAGTTGATCGCATTCGTTTCGCTGCTTCCCCCGCCCGGAAGCGCGCCGAGATCGATCAGCACCCCGTTCTGCCATTCGAAAGAGTGCACTACGAAGCAGTCTGTAAGGCAGAAGGGGGCGAATGGATCGGCGGTTGTGGTGTCCGCAAAGCCGGCAACATCCCCCTGATCGTTCATCACTGTACTCTCACCGTTATTCCCGCTGTTCGGCCCACCGAATGTCCCGATATCCACCAGTCTGTAGCGCAGCTGCTCTTTTCCCTCACTCCGCGGCCGCGCCTGCGCCGCCAGTCGCATCGCGACGGCCACTGTTAACAAGGTCATCGCGGCAATCCAAATTGTCTTAATCTTCATGGTGTGTCTCCTTCTATCGCCCTTCCGATCCACCTATTTCCTGGTCCGACTGTGGCGCTGTGACGCTGCGGAGACACAAGACGCCGGGCTCGGGAGCCTCGCCCCAGCAATGTCGGTTTCCTTGCGGCGCAGTCCGGCCCTCCACGTCTGCGCCGAAGGTCCAACTCTTGGCCTAAAGTATTTTTCTGGCCAGGAATGCACAATGACGATGGCCCTAGATTTACGTTAGAGCCCACCTCACTGAAATCAGGGGACTTACACTGCGCGGCCTGCTTAAAGTTTCACTCGAATTGTCACTTCTGGTGATGTTAGAATCCGCCTACTGTCCCCTCGGAGCTCGCATGGCATCAACGGGGCCCTCCACCTCCATTCGCTTCGGTGCGTTCGAAATGGACGCCGCCTCCGGAGTTCTGCGCAAAGGTGGCATCGCCGTTAAGCTCCATCCCCAGCCTTTTCGAGTCCTCCAGTTGCTCGTGGAAAACCCCGGCCAGCCCGTCACTCGCGAAGAAATCCGTCATTGCCTGTGGGGTGAAAACACCTTCGTGGACTTCGAGCGCGGCATCAATTTCTGCGTCAATCAAATCCGTGCCGCACTCGGCGACGATGCGGACAATCCGAAGTACGTCGAAACTCTTCCCCGCTGCGGCTATCGCTTTATCGGCTTCACGCCACCAACGAACGGCGATGCTCCGCAGGAAGCCCGGCCAGCGCCATCCGCGGCAGTCGCACCCATCACCTCGCCGCACCGGATTCGCGTGCTCGCGTTCACTGCGGCCGGCCTGCTTCTCGCTGTTCTCGGCGCGTTCACCCTGGACCTCGGAGGGCTGCGCTCGCGCCTTCTAGCAAAACGCACCCCGCCGCCCATCCGCTCTCTCGCCGTTCTGCCTCTCCAGAATTTATCGAATGACCCCGAGCAGGAATACTTCTCCGATGGGATCACCGACGCCCTGACCACCGACCTCTCCCAAATCAGCGCTCTCCGCGTGATCTCCCGCACCTCCGCCATGCGCTACAAAAAAACCGATAAGTCGCTCCCACAAATCGGGCGCGAGCTGGGCGTGGATGCCGTCGTCGAAGGCACGGTGCAGCGTTCCGGCAACCGCGTGCGCATCACCGCGCAGTTGATTCAAGTGGACACCAACAAACATATCTGGGCGCGCAGTTATGACCGCGACATGCAGGATATTCTGTCGTTGCAGGGAGACATCGCCCGCACCATCGCCCAGGAAATCAGTGCGGAAGTGAAGCCCCAGGAAAAATTGCGCATGACCAGTGTACGCCCCATCAATTTGAGCGCCGTGGAGAACTATCTTCAGGGCCAGTATCACTACCAGAAGGCCAAAGATATGGGCCTTCATTTCGGTGAAGCCAAGGTTCACGAGGCGCAGTTGAATCAGGCCCTCACCCTTTTCCAGCGCGCCGTAGCGGAAGATCCAAACTACGCGCGGGCCTATATCGGCATGGGCGAAATCTGGGGCGTCCCGGCGACTTTCCCCTACCCCCCAACCTCCTTGGAGCAGCCGGCCAGGGAAGCTTTCCGCAAGGCCTTAGCTATCGACCCGGAGCTGGCGGAAGCCTACGTGGATTTAGGCAGAATAGATTACCGTTTCTGGAACTGGTCGGCCCTCGAGCAGGAGGCCAGGCGCGCCATCGAACTCAATCCGAACTTGGCGTCCGCTCATATTCTCTACTCCGCCTACCTCAATTCCGTAGGCCGCATGGACGAATCCATGGCCGAGGCGGAACTCGCGCAAGCACTGGACCCCGACACGGATCGCGTGGCCTGGGTGTTTTACTGCCAGCGGCGATTTGACCGCTTCATCGAAATCAAGCGCAGTTATATCTCTCGTCACGCGTTTGATCCCATGCCCCATTACCACCTCGGGTATGGCTATGAGCGGGCCCACATATACAAAGAAGCTGTGGATGAATGGGAAACAGCTATGAATGGCTTCGGAGACAACAGCCTAGCCAGGGACCTTCGCCAGGGATACACCAAGAGCGGCTTCAGAGGCGCCATGCGTGCCTGGGCTGCCGGTTTGGAGTTGATTGCCAAACAAGGAGGTACTGTGCATCCTGATTTACCGGCTTATCTATATAGCATCTTGGGGGATAGAGACCGCGCCTTCGCCTGGCTCGAAAAGTCTATGCAAATGCGCACCGCCCAGCCACCGGCTCTCAAGACCGACCCCACCGTGGACGATCTCCGCTCCGATCCTAGATTCAATGATTTCCTCCGCCGCGTCGGCCTCCCGCAGTAACGCGAGCCACCGCTGGACGACCGCCCAGTGGACAGCATGCTAATTCCCAATTTGGGAATCGAGGGTTTTTGCTCTTGACTATCCGTTACTCCCGTGATAACATCGGCGTGGCATGATTGGACGGCACAACACGAAATTACCCCCTGTATTACCCCAGAATTACCCCCTCGCCGCCAGAAATTCTAATCGCAACACCGTCGAAACCGGATTCGCCGTAACCCGTTCAAAACAAAGGATGGCGGTACTTTCTAATCGCAACAAAAGGCCCTCCCCCCGGGGGGGTACTACTTTGCAAACTTTTTGCATTTCTACCCCTGCCAACGGCCGCTACTGCCCCCTACCCGGGGATGTTCACCCCGCTCAGGAAACCGCCCAGATGCCCGGTCAGCATGATCAGCGCAGCCCCCAAAAACTCAATTGCCAGGCGGTATCCCGGCAACGGCCGCGCTCCTTCGCGGTTGGCCCGGAAGTGCAGCCAGGCCACCACCCAGATGAGCATGCTGGACGTCCAGCCCAGCACCAGGTGGTCCAGCAGAATTCCCTTCAGCTTGTGGCCCTCGAGCGCGAATTGCCACGCCAGGATGCCGGTCAGCAGAACCGGGACGGTCGAAAAGGCGGCGGCGATGAAATTGTAGTAAGCCGCGGCAGCCAGCGCGCGATTTTTGGTCCGCTGCGCGATGAGGTCGAACAGCACGCCAATCAGAAAAAGCGCGATGGGAAAATGGATCAGCACCACGTGCTGCGCATGTTTCGCCAGCAGCGCCGATTTGATGTCAAACGGATGCATGTCTATCACTCCTTTGCCGTACACCATCCAGACCGCAGCGAGGCGCGAATTATTCCGGGAGGAGAAGAATGGCGGCCGCAATTGGGAGGAACATGCACACTTGGTTGGCACAAATGATCACGGGCCGCCTTTGTGGAGTGCGGCGGCTCGACGCCGCTTTGTTACGGCGAGGCTCGACTCGCCAGCGAGGAGCAGCGCGTTCAACTGCTCCGAGTTCGCTCGTTCTCCTGCACCAATTGGGGGACACATGGGCACAGCGCAACTAGCGCGCCCATGACCCGATTCGCTACAATGGAATTGCGATGACCGACAAGCGCCACAAAACGGTAGGAGTCAAAGTCGGCAAAGTCCAGGTGGGTGGAGGCGCGCCCGTCGTGGTCCAGTCCATGACCAACACCGACACGGCCAACATTGCCTCGACCACGCAGCAATGCCTGGAACTGGCGCAAGCCGGCTCGGAACTCGTGCGCATCACCGTCAACGTCCCGGAAGCCGCAGCCGCGGTCGCGGAGATCAAGCGCCGCCTGCTTGACGCCGGATGCGACGCGCCCATCATCGGCGACTTCCATTACAACGGCCACGTGCTCCTGACGAAATATCCGGACTGCGCCAAGGCCCTCGACAAATACCGCATCAATCCCGGCAACGTGGGACACGGCCAGCGCCGCGACGAACAGTTTTCCACCATCTGCAAAGTGGCACGCGACAATAACAAGCCGGTGCGCATCGGCGTGAATGGAGGCTCGCTGAACCAGGAGCTGGTGATGCGCAAGATGCAGGAAAACACCGACCGCGACCTGGGAAAATCGTCTGAGCAAATCATCAACGAGTGCATGGTTCTGTCCGCGCTCGAATCCACCGAGCTGGCGCTCGAGTGCGGCCTGCGCAAAGACCAGATCATTATTTCCTGTAAAGTTTCACGCCCGCGCGATTTGCTCGAAATTTATCGTGACCTGGCGCGCAAGACGGACCAGCCTCTGCACCTCGGACTCACCGAAGCGGGCATGGGCGCCAAGGGCCTCGTTTGGTCCGCCGCGTCCATGGGCACGCTGCTCGGCGAAGGCATCGGCGACACCATCCGCATTTCACTCACGCCGCGGCCGGGAGGCGACCGTCGCGAGGAAGTGTACGCCGCGTGCGAGCTGCTACAGGCGCTCGGGCTGCGCTCCTTCGCGCCTAGCGTGACGGCCTGCCCGGGATGCGGGCGCACCACCAGCACCACGTTTCAAGAATTGGCGGAAAGCATCCAGGACTACATCCGCGAAAAAATGCCGGAGTGGAAACGCCATTACGAAGGCATCGAGGATCTGACCCTTGCGGTGATGGGCTGCATCGTCAACGGGCCGGGCGAATCAAAGGCCGCGAATATCGGAATCAGTTTGCCGGGAACCGGCGAAGCCCCGCGCTGCCCTGTCTACATTGACGGCCAGCATTTCAAAACCCTCGAAGGAACCTACGAACAATTGTCCGCGGAATTTCAAGCCCTGGTGGACAATTACGTAGCCACGAAATTCCACAAGCGAGACACGCCGCTGCCCGCCGCTGGCGCTAGCGCGGCCAGCAAATCCTCCAAGCCGGCTCTGCGCGTGATTGCGTAACTGCCGTGCAACAGCCCTCGTTGGACTCCGCGAATTTTTCGCAAGGATGCGCTAGACTCCGGCGATAGCGATGCGTCCCGCATCCATCCCTCTCTTTTGCGCGCGCGGGCGGCAACATGGCTGAGACTGCCGCTATGCCGCCTGAATCCCCCACCGATGTGAAGCCGTCTCCGAAATCTTCCGCAGCCGCGCGCCCGAATTGGGAGCGCGGGTTCTGGAGCCTGATCGTCACGCAGTTCCAAAACGCGTTCAACGACAACGCGCTGAAGTTCCTGGTCATTTACATCATCGTGGCCATGAACTTCTCCGAGAACCAGCGCGACTTTCTGGTCGGCGTAGTTGTAAGCGGATTGTTTGCCATTCCCTTCTTGCTGTTCTCCATGACTGGTGGATATTTTGCCGACCGCTACAGCAAGCGCAGCGTGGTGATCGGCACGAAGCTGATGGAAGTCGCGGTGATGCTCTTCGCTATCGCCAGCTTCGCGATGCACAGCCTGCCCATGGAATGCGCCAGCGTATTTCTCATCAGCACGCAATCTGCGCTATTCGGCCCTTCGAAATACGGACTGCTCCCTGAATTACTGCCGGAGAAGAAGCTTTCCTGGGGCAACGGAATCATCGAGCTGGGAACATTTCTCGGAAGCATCGCGGCGGTGATGGCCAGCGGATATTTGGCGGAGCGCTTCCGGGGGCGTGAGGTGATCGCCGCGCTCATCTTCATGGGTTGCACGGCCGTGGGGCTCACCACCAGCCTGGGCATCACGCATGTGCCGGCAGCCGATCTGGCTCGCCGGTTTCGCTGGAATCCCTTCACCGATATCGCTGACCAATTCAAACTAGTCCGAACTGATCGCGTCCTGTCGTGGGCCATCCTTGGGAATTCTTACCTGTGGTTTCTCGCGGCGCTATTGCAATTGACCATCGTGATGTTCGGGAAGTTCGTATTGCTGGTGGATGAACGGCACATCAGCTATCTGCAAATTGCGTTGTCCATCGGAATCGGCGCTGGCAGTCTGGCGGCTGGGTATTTGTCGGGCGGAAAGATCGAGTACGGCCTGATTCCACTGGGCGCGGTGGGCATGACCGTGTTCGGCGGGATGCTCTATTGGTACGGACACACGATGCCGTCATCCGCAATTGTTTTGGCTCTGCTCGGATTCTCTGGCGGCTTCTTCGCCGTGCCCCTCAATGCGCTGATCCAACATCGTCCCCGCGCCGAACACAAAGGCGGAATCGTTGCATTCGCCAACTTCTTCTCGTTCGTCGGGGTGCTCATCGCCGGCCTTCTTTATCCACTATTCTCGCGAACTCTGAACCAATCTGCCCGGGGAATATTTCTCGACGGCGCAATACTGACGCTCATCGCCACGGCGTACTCCATCTATTTGCTGCCGGATTCCATGCTGCGCCTGCTGATGTGGATGATTACTCACACGATCTACCGCATTCGCGTCGAAGGCCGCGACAATATTCCGGAGACGGGCGGCGCGCTGTTCGTGGCCAATCATATGTCGCTGATTGACGCGCTATTGCTGCAAGCCTCGACCGACCGGCCGATCCGCTTCCTGATGTTCAAGGACATCTACGAGCTGCCCTACGTGAAGCCGTTCGCCAAGATGATGCGCGCGATTCCCATTTCCTCCCAACTGCGGCCGCGCGACATGATCCGCTCGCTGCGCGAGGCCAGCGATTCAATCCGCGCCGGCGAGGTGGTGTGCATCTTCGCCGAAGGTCAGATCACGCGCATCGGGCAACTGCTTCCCTTCCGCCGCGGCATGGAACGGATTATGAAGGGAGTGGACGCGCCCATCTTGCCGGTGAATCTCGACGGCGTGTGGGGCAGCATTTTCAGCTACGAGCGCGGACGATTTATATGGAAGCTGCCGCGGTCGGTTCCCTACCCCGTGACGGTAAGCTTCGGCAAGCCCATGCCGGCAACCGCCGCGCCATTCGAAGTGCGCCAGGCCGTGCAGCAATTGCAGAGCGATGCGTACGCGCATCACAAGGAGCGCCTGCAAACGCTCCCGCGCGCTCTCGTGCGAACCGCGCACCGCCATCCATTCCGTTTCGCCATGGGCGACAAGCGGCGCCCTCGGATGAAATGGGGCGGCGCGTTGCTGCCTTCGATTCTGCTGGCGCGGCGCCTGCGCGCGATCTGGGCGGGGCAGGAAATGGTGGGAATTCTTCTGCCGCCATCCATTCCCGGCGCGCTGGTGAATTTTGCCGCGCTGCTATCAGGGAAAATTCCGGTGAACCTGAATTACACATCATCCAACGAGACGCTCGAATCGTGCGCCCGGCAATGCAAGCTGGAGACGGTGATCACCACCAAGCTACTGCTCGAAAAGCTGCCCGTGAAGGTGCCGGGGAAAACCGTGCTGCTCGAAGAGGCGGCCGCCAGTCCAGGCATCACCGAAAAGATTGTCGCCCTGCTGCTATGGTTCCTGCCGGGCTACTGGATCGAGTGCGTGCTGAGCGGCGGCAGAACGCAAGTACTCGACGATCTGGCCACAGTCATCTTTTCGAGCGGCAGCACCGGCGAGCCCAAGGGCGTGATGCTGTCGCATTACAACATTGCATCGAACATCGAGCAAATGGGCCAGACCTTCATGCTCAACAGCAGGGACACGCTGCTGGGCGTGCTGCCATTCTTCCACTCCTTCGGCTTCACCGTGACTCTGTGGCTGCCCGCTGTGCTGGGAGTGGGCGTCGCATATCACCCCAGCCCTCTCGATTTGACCGCGGTGAGCGAACTGGTGCGGGACTACCGTGTGACATTTCTGCTGGCCACGCCGACGTTCTTGCAGGCGTACATCCGGCGGTGCCTGCCGGAAGATTTCGGCAGCCTGCAATTCGTGGTGGTGGGCGCGGAGAAATTGCCGGAGCGATTGTCCGTGGCCTTTGAGGACACCTTCGGCCTGAAGCCGCTCGAAGGTTACGGATGCACGGAATGCTCGCCGGTGGTGGCGGTGAACACGCGCGATTTCCGCGCTCCGGGATTCCGTCAAGTGGGTTCGAAGCGCGGGCACATTGGTCATCCGCTGCCGGGAGTAAGCGTGCGCATTGTGGATCCGGAAACCGGCGAGCACTTGCCGGTCGGTACGCCCGGACTGTTGCTGGTGCGCGGGCCGAACGTGATGAAGGGCTACCTCGGCAAGCCGGAAAAGACGGCGGAGGTGCTGCGCGACGGTTGGTACGTCACCGGCGACATCGCCGCGGAAGACGAAGACGGCTTCCTGACCATCACCGACCGCCTCAGCCGCTTCAGCAAGATCGGCGGCGAAATGGTGCCGCACATCAAGATTGAAGAGAAGCTCCACGACCTTGCGGGAGTGACGGAACAGATGTTCGTTGTCACCGGCGTGCCGGATGGAAAGAAAGGCGAGCGCCTCGTAGTGCTGCACACGATGGCCGCGGATGAGTTGAAGGCACTGATCGTGCGCCTCCCGGAAGCCGGCCTGCCCAATCTGTGGACGCCGCGCGCGAACCAGTTCATTCAGGTGAAGGAATTGCCGCATCTGGGGACCGGGAAGCTGGATTTGCGCCGGGTCCACGAGGTGGCCGTCGAGCTCTCTCCGTCCGAGAAGGAGTGAACTGCGACGCCGGTCGAATTGCACTTCGGGGGTCGCAAAATGCGATTCACTGTAAATTTCCTACAACCCAAAGCAAGTCCGTTGCGTCCAATAGGTGAGTACATTAGTATTTGCCAAGCTGGAGGAAGTTCGGCTTGAAGATGATTAGACACAACTCGTTCCCAAGATGTGCGGCAGGCCCGCAGCGTTGGGATTGTGGCCGAACGGGCTCCCTTCCCACTCGCTAGCCAGCCTTTCGTACTGATTTCAACTGATTCTTGAACCAGAACGACTGACCCGGGCGGCATTTTTCTCTTTAGTTTTGCCGCTGCAAATTGACCATTTCCCGTGAAGCTACGGGTGTGCACACCGAGGCGCGCCACGCGCTTCGAGAAAGGGTGATTCCAATGGACGTCCGGATCAAGAACGGAACGCCGATACATGGCGAATCGCTCTGCAAGACGTGCGTGCATGCTCTCATCGCGCATGGGTACCGCGAGAGCGAGGAGCAGGTGGTTTGCCAGTCCACCTATCCCGAGCGGCTGGTGCCGTTCCGCGTGCGCGACTGCACCGGATACACCGAGGTGAAGCGGCAAACGCTAAAACAGATGGAAGACATCGCCTGGGTGCTGGACAACAAAGGCTGCCGGCGCCGGGCCGGGTTTGTCGCGCCTAACGAGCTGCACAAGAATGAAGAGCCCATTGAGATCATTTTGAACGACGGAAGTTCTCCGCGAAACTGATTCCCGGCTTTGCGGGAAGGCGGTCCCGTCGGATCAACAAGACCGAAGCGTGAACGCCATGGCGCGGAAGCAGACGTCGAGGCAGCGGTGAGTATCCCGCGCCTCGAAGAAGTGGCAGACGATTTCCGCGCCATAGCTGCCACACGCAACGGTGAGGGCGAAAATGAGTCGTCCTGAAACTACAACTGAACCCGGACGAGGCCGCTGCAGGGGATTGAAAAGCGGCGGTCTCGGCCCGGCTGAATCTAGAAAATCGCCATCTTGACGTGGAGAAACTTTTTGGGGTTCTGGCGGAAGTCGCTGATCATCAGGCGAAGATCGCCGGTGAGCCCTGTGAAGTTGTCGTAGAAGGCCGGATCGCTGAAGAATTTCCCGATGGTCCCCTGGTTGGAATTGAGTTTGGCGGAAGCCTCGCGGATGTTGGCCGAAGAATCGCGCAGATTGCTGTACAGAGTGTCGTCGGTGACCAGTTTGCCCAAAGTTCCCTTCCCCTCGCGGACGTCTGAGAGGACCCCATTGCCCTTGTCCAGGAATCCCTTCGCGCTGTCGTACATCGCGGGATCGTAAACGAGCTTGCCCATGGTGCCTTTCTGCTCGCGCACGGCGGAGAGAACGTTTTCGACATGGCCGACACTGGAATTGATCTTGTTGTACAGCTCATCCGAGGCAACCAGCTTGCCGACGCTGCCCTCCCCTTTTTGGATCGAAGCAGCCATGGCGTCAATACGAAGGATGGTGTCGTTGGCGTGGTTGTAGAGGGAAGGATCGTTGAGAAACTTGCTCAGTGTCCCCTGGCCGTGCTGTAACTGGTCCACTATGCCGCGCAAATCCTCCGAGAGGGCACCAAGGTTCTGCATCATCTCAGCCCCGCGCTCGACGATGGCCTTCATCGCGGCCTCCTCGCGGCCCGGGAGGATGCCATTGTTGGGAATGACGGCGCCGGTCAGGCCGCGCTTGACGGTGACGTAGCGATTTCCGAGCAAACCCTCGGTGCCCAGGCTGGCGGTCGAGTCCGTGCGAATGTTCTCCTGAAATTTCTTGTCAATGCGCAGCACAACCGTGATGTTGTGCAGGGCATCGGGAGGATGTTGCGTCACCGTCATGGACTGGACATTGCCAATCTCTATCCCATCCAGCCGCACGGGCGCTCCCAGCGTCAGTTGATCCACTTCGGGCAGGTATGTGATGAGCCGGTACTTCGGCCCGAGGATCCCCGCGCCGGTTACATAGAATATCGCCACCGCGAGAATGAAAAGTCCGGCGAGCACGAACATCCCAACGCGAAGCTCCGTCCAAGTCAGTTGCTTTCGTTGCGCCATCGCCTTGCCTCCTCAGTGATGCTGGATCATTGCTCTATTCCGCCGAAGCGAGATATTGCTTCAAGTAACCGTCGGATGTGTGCAGCATTTCCTCCGGAGTTCCCTCGAAATAAACCTGGCCCTCGCGAAGCACCACAATTCTGGTCTGGTGCTCGCGCGGGCGATCTCCGTTGTTACTAAGCCGGATCACGTGCCCCGTTTTCGGATCATAACGGAAATAGGCCAGCCCAAACGCGTCCTGCACGCGATGGGTGGCCAGAAGCGAAGTGACGTTCTGCAAATCGCGGCCGCGGAGAATCAGATTGATGATGGTCTGCGAAGTCACTGGGTCGAGGCCGGCGGTCGGAGAATCGTAAAACACTATGGGGGGATGGTCCACCAGCGCGCGTGCGATGGAGACGCGGCGACGCATCCCGCCGGAAAGATCAGCGGGGTACAGATCAAGGGCCGATTCCAATTCGACAAAGCGCAACGCCTCGCGCACGCGCGTTTCAATTTCGGTCTCGTCCAGGTTTTCTTCGCGAAGGCGGAAGGCGACATTGGACCCGACATCCATCGAGTCGAACAGCGCACCCTCCTGGAACACGAAGCCGATCCGGCGGCGGAACTCGAGCAGGTCTTTTTCGGACATCTCGCCGATGTCGTCGCCGGTGACCAGGACTTTGCCGGAGTCGGCGCGTATCAAGCCGGCGGCGAGCTTCATCAGCAGAGTTTTGCCCGCCCCGCTTTCGCCAAGGAGGACCTTCGTTTCGTTTGGCTCTACGGAAAAGGAAACGCCGCGAAGGACCTCGCCATCGTCGAAGCCCATGTGCACATTCTGGAAGACGATGAGGGGTTCGCCCGGGACGAGCTGGTTCATCGCCTGCCCCCGGCCACAAGCGCGTGGGATTGCCCCATGGCGGAGATTATAGATGGAAATGCGGAGGAATCGCAGCGCGGGATTTCCCTGCGGCGGTGGCGCTTATTTGTGGAACAGGAAGAGCAGGACGCGCGCAAGAAAGAAATCGACGACCAGAACGATGACGGAGGAAATGACCACGGCAGAGGTGGTGGCGCGGCCAACACCCTGCGTGCCGCCCTTGACGCGCAGTCCCTGGTAACAGCCGATGGTGGCAATGATGAGTCCGAAGATGATGGGTTTGGTGCCGCCCTGTACTAAGTCGCCGATTTCGAGCGATTGAATGGCGCGAGTCCAAAACTGCACGGCGCCCAGGCGTAGGGTAAAGTACGCCACGATGAAGCCGCCGACGAGTCCTACGAAATCGAAGACGGCGACTAGCAGCGGAAGCATGAAGACCATGGCCAGCACGCGCGGGGTCATCAGCTTGCGGATCGGATCGGTACCCAGCGCGCGCATGGCGTCCACTTGTTCGGTCACCACCATCGAGCCGAGCTCGGAGGCAATTCCCGAGGCGTTGCGGCCCGAGATGAGCAGCGCAGTGATGGCCGGCCCCAACTCGCGGACCAGGGCCAGGGAAACGGCGTCACCGGTGAGCGCGGTTTCTCCAAATCGCTCGAACTGCGCGGCGGTCTGCAGCACCATCACGCCGCCGATGAAGAACGATGTGATCACCACGATGGGCAGCGAGCCCACACCGATCAAATCCATCTGCTCCAGCAAGTCGGTCCAGTAGAAGGGCGGAGTGAATGCGCTTTTGATCGACTGCAGAACCAAAAGGAAAAAGTCCTGCACGGCGAAGATTTGCCTTTTGAGTGAGTCCCCGAGGATGGCGAGGACGGATGGTGTTTCAGTGACTTCAAGCATCGAGAGAAGACTTGCGCCGGCCCGGGGCGGCGGAGTCCTCGGAAGCCTAACTGCCGTGGAGCGGCGCGTCAAGCAAACATCGAACGTGAAGTGGACGAATCTTCGGAGCCTTGAACAGCAAAGGCGCTAAATTGGGGAGAGAGAAATGGGTCGAGGCATGGCGGGAGACACGCGGGCGCGTAGGCGTCCAAAGAGGATCCTCATCTCACTACTCCGGGTCATTCTTGGAGTCTACTTGGGGACTCTCGTCCTATTTTTTGTGTTCGATGACAGGCTCATCTTTCCAGCACCGGACCAAGTGCCGGCGCTCACTCCTGCCGTCGCAGGGCTTGCTTACGAGGATTTGTACATTCCGGTGGATGAAATTACCAAGATTCATGCCTGGTGGATACCGGCGCGCGAGCCTACATCGAAAGTGATGCTGTATTTCCATGGCAATGCGTACTCGCTCGAGAGCGAGGCGAAACAGGAAGCTCCGCTTTTCCACCGCTTGGCCGTCAATCTTCTGCTGGTGGATTACCGTGGTTACGGGAAGAGCAGCCCGGTGCATGCCAATGGCCCGCGAACCGAGGCGGATGCGCGTGCGGCGTTCCGCTATTTGGTCGAGCAGCGGCGTGTAGTGCCCTCGGATATTGTGGTCGCCGGATGGTCTATCGGCTCCGCGGTGGCCACGCAGCTTGCTGTGGAATCGCCAAATGCTGCGGGACTGATTATGATGAGCCCGATCAGCAGCGTGAACGACGCAGCAGATGAAATCTGGTTTATGCGCTACTTGTTCCGGCCGGTGCGATGGTTCGGCAGCAAGAATAATTTCGACACGCGGGCAAGAATTTCCAGGGTGCACATTCCCGTCCTTATTCTTTCCGGCACCGCGGATGAGATTGCGCAACCGTGGATGCCGCAAGCAATCTGTGACTACGCCAACGAACCCAAGACGCTGCACTTGTTTCAAGGAGTCGGCCACAACGATTTCCTGATTTCCCGCGACGGCGCGCTGGAGCGATTCCTGCAAGCATTCATCGCCAATCCCGTGGCACGGCCCGCCGCCAACGCACGCATGTAGGAGGCAACTTTACGGGCCCAGCGGTGTCCGGTAGAATTGCCCGTTTGCACACGTCGGCGCGCACTGGCCGGCACTGCGCGGGAGCAAGATGCTGCGATTTGTAAGCGCGGGGGAATCGCATGGACAGGCCCTGGTGGCCTGGATCTCCGGTCTTCCCGCGGGTGTGCCAGTTGACTTGGACTTCCTGCAGCGGGAGCTACACCGGCGGCAACTGGGCTATGGCCGCGGGGGTCGCCAGCGCATCGAGACGGACCAGGCGGATATTGTCGCCGGAGTGCGCCACGGCAAGACCATTGGCGCGCCCATCGCGCTGCGCATCGAAAACCGCGACTGGGCCAATTGGGAGAAGGCCCTGCCAGTAGAGGACACTGAAGGAGCGGACGACGCGCAGCGCCGCTTGACCGCGCCGCGTCCGGGCCACGCCGACCTGGCCGGGGCGCTGAAGTTCAACATGCATGACGCGCGCTACGTTCTCGAACGCGCCTCAGCGCGGGAGACAACGTCGCGGGTGGCGGCTGGAGCGTTTGCGAAATCGCTGCTGCGCGAATTCGGTGTGGCCGTGCTGAGCCACACGATTGCTGTAGGACACGCGCGCCTCGAGCGCGAAGCAACCTGGGACGAAATTGAAGTGGTGTGCGACAACCTGGAATCTCCGCTACGCTGTGTGGATGCCGCCGCCGAGCTGAAGATGAAAGCGGAAGTGGACCACGCGCTGCGGACGGGCGATTCGGTCGGAGGAGCTTTCGAAGTTGTCGCTCACGGAGTGCCACCGGGTCTGGGGAGCCACGCCCAATGGGATGAAAAACTCGATGCGCGCATTGCCCGGGCGGTGATGTCCATTCAAGCGGTGAAGGCCGTCGAGCTCGGCACCGGAATCGCCAATGCGGGAAGTTATGGCTCGGAAGTGCAAGACGAAATTCGCTACGACGCAGCGCGGAAGAGATTTGAGCGGTCGTCGAATCGCGCAGGCGGACTGGAAGGCGGGATAACCAACGGCCAGGACGTGGTGGTACGCGGTTACCTGAAGCCGATTTCCACGCTGCGGCGGCCGCTGCTCTCCGCGGATTTGGAGACCAAGGAAGCGGTGAAGGCTGCCTATGAGCGGTCTGATATTTGCGTCGTGCCGGCGGGCGGCGTCACCGGCGAGGCCATGGTGGCGCTCGAGCTGGCCGGCGCCTTTTTGGAGAAATTTGGCGGCGATTCGCTGGATGAGACACGGCGGAATTTTGACGGCTACCAGAAACAGCTGGACAATTTCTAGGACGAAGGCGGGAGATGATTCATCCCATTGTGAAATTTGGCGACCCGGTGCTGGAGACTCCCTCGAAGCCCGTGGAAAAATTCGACGAGGAGCTGCAGACGCTGGTCGCCGACATGTTTGAATCCATGTACGCCGCACAGGGAGTCGGCCTCGCGGCGCCGCAGATCGGCATCAGCTTGCGCCTGACGGTGATTGACGTGACCAACGGAAAAAACCCGGAAGCCAAGATCGTCTGCGCCAACCCGGAGATTATTCACCAGGAAGGCGAGCAGCGTGAAGAAGAAGGCTGCCTGTCGCTGCCGGGATTTCGCGGCTACGTCATCCGGCCGCAGTATGTGACCGTGCGCGCCCAGGATGCCGCCGGAACAAAATTCGAAATGCGCGGCGAACAATTGCTGGCGCGCGCCTTCTGCCACGAAATTGACCACCTCAACGGAGCGCTTTTCATTACACACTTGAGCATGTTGAAGCGCGACATGATCAAGCGCAAAATCCGCAAAATGAAAAAAGCCGGCGAGTGGTAGGGCGCACGTGCCGCTGAAAATTATCCTTTGCGGCACGCCCGCATTTGCCCTGCCCGCATTGCGCCATCTGATTGCCCAGCCGGATTTCGAAGTGGCCGGCGCTGTGACGCAACCGGATCGCCCGCGCGGCCGCGGCCAGGAGACGACAAGTTCACCCGTGAAGGAAGCGGCGCTCGCAGCCGGCATCGGCGTATATCAACCGGAAAAAATCAAATCCGATTCAGCGTTCGATTATTTCAAGCGCGTGGCCCCGGACGCCGTGGTCATCATCGCCTACGGTCAAATCATCCCACAGCGGCTAATCGACATTCCGCGCCTCGGCTGGATCAACCTGCACGCTTCCCTGCTGCCGAAATATCGCGGCGCCGCGCCCATCAACTGGGCCATCGTGAACGGCGAGACACGGACAGGCGCGACCACGATGCGCATTGACGCAGGACTCGATACCGGACCGATGCTGTTGAGGCAAGAAACTGCGATTGGGCCGGACGAGACCGCTCCAGAGTTGGCTGCGCGGCTCGCCGAGGCCGGCGCGCCCTTGATGGCGGAGACGCTACGGAAACTCGAACTCGGAGACATTTCCCCGATCCCGCAGGACAACTCCAAAGCTACACATGCGCCCCCGCTCAAGAAAGAAGATGGCCGCATTGATTGGAGATTGTCTTCGGCGAAAATCTATAACCGTATTCGCGGATTGCAGCCCTGGCCCGGCGCGTTCACCACGTTTCGCGGAAAAACCTGCCAGGTCGGGGGCACGCCTCTGAATCCGGTGGCTTCGGGCGGTCCCCCCGGCGTCCTGCTCCCCACGCGCGAGGACGGGTTGCTGGTGATCTGTGGCTCGGGCGTCCTGCGCGTGGACCACGTGCAGATAGAAGGCCGCAAGCGCGTCGCGGGAATGGAATTTGCCAACGGCGCGCGCATCAAGCCCGGCGAAATGTTCGGCGGCTGACGATGAGCGTCAGCGCGTCGAGAAAGATTGCGTTTGAAGTGCTGCGACGCGTGGAGGCCGAGGGCGCGTACGCCTCGGATGTGCTGCACGCCGAGTTGGGGCCGGCGGTGAAGCCGGCGGATGCGGCCCTGGCGACGGAACTGACCCTCGGCGTGCTGCGCTGGCGGCGCCTACTGGATTTTCTCCTCGAACAGCAATTGAAAAAACCTCTGGCGCGGATGGACCTTCCTGTCGCGCTGGCGTTGCGGATGGGACTCTATCAACTTCGATATCTCGAAAAAATTCCGGCGCGGGCGGCCGTGCATGAGTCGGTGGAGTTGGTGAAGCAGGCGAAAAAATCTTCTGCGTCATCGCTCGTGAACGCGGTGTTGCGGCGGCTCGCGGAAGAGGCGCGGCGGCCGGTGGAGAGTTCCCTTCTCCCGGGACTTCCCGCGGCCGAGCGTTTGGGAATTTTGCATTCGCATCCGACCTCGATGGTTGAGCGGTGGCTGACGCGCTGGGGCGAGCCGCGCACGGTCGCACTGCTCGAAGCCAACAATCGTGCCCCGCGGTTGAGTTGTGCGCTGAACGAGCCGGCGCGCCGCGACGACATCTTCGCGTCGCTCGAGAAGGCCGGGTTGCGCGTGGAGCCAGGCCGATTGCTGCGCACAGCCTTCGCGGTGAGCGGCGGGAGCCCCGCGAGAACAGAGGCGTTCCGGCACGGTTGGATCTCGATTCAGGACGAGGCGTCGCAGGCCATTCCGCTGCTGCTCGACGTGCAGGCGGGAGATCGAGCGGCGGATTTGTGCGCGGCGCCGGGCGGGAAGACGGCGGCACTTGCGCGCGCTGCCGGACCGCATGGAATGGTGGTGGCAGCGGATCGTCACGCACACCGGTTGCGCGCGATGAAGGAGCAGTTTGCGCGCCTCGGGCTTTTGGATGTCCGCGTGGTAGAGCTGGACGCGGCGCACGCGCTGCCATTCCGCGAACCGTTTCAGCGAATCTTGGTGGATGCTCCGTGTTCGGGGACCGGGACGCTCGCACGCCATCCGGAAATTCGCTGGCGGCTGAGGGCCGAGCAACTCGCCGAGCTACACGCCTTGCAAACCACGATGCTGCGAGCGGCCGCCGAGCGGCTGGCGCCAGGCGGGCGACTGGTGTATTCGACTTGCTCGCTCGAGACGGAGGAGAACGAGGCAGTGGTCGCCGAAGTGTTGGCGCGCGAGCCGTCGCTGCGGCCAGTTCCCTTCCCGGAGACGGCGCGAGAGCTGTCGCCACATTTGGCCGAGGGCGTGAGCGCTGAGTCGTTGTTCGATGCCGAAGGAAATTTTCGGACCCTGCCGGGCGAGCAACCGACAGATGGATTTTTCGCCGCGGTCTTACAGAAACGCTAGACGCGCCCGGCGTGTTTTTGCGCGATCACCAGGCCGCGCGGCGTGGACATCAACACGACCGAAAGCAGCCCTTCTTTCTCCATCCGCAGGGCGGCTTCGCGCACGGATTCAAAGTGCGAGCTCGCATCATGAATCAAGATTATGCCGCGGGGATCGACCTGCGGAAGGAACCGGCGGATTTCCTCCTCGCGGATAGCCAGCTTGCTGTCACTGAAATAAAGATCGATGGCGCCGTCGATTTTCGTTTCCAGGCTCGAGGCATTGCGCGAGTCGATCCACGGCGCCAGCCCGGAAGCGCGGATGCGTTCCTGCGCCTTGGCAAAGATGGCCGGATCGTATTCGATGGTGATGATTTTGCCGAAGCCGTTTTCGCGCAGGCCTTCGGCCATCTTGATGGTGCTGTAGCCAAGGAACGTGCCGGTCTCAAGGACCAGCTCGGGCTTCAGCGCAACGACCAGCGCCTTCAGCAGGTCAATGATTTCAAGTTCCGTCGAGACGGAATCAACCATCTTCCATCGCTCAGGATGAGGGCATTCCGGAGTCGGCGGCGTGTATTCCACTTGCACGGACTCGCCTTGCTCAGCCAGATGATCGAGAACGCGATGACCCTCGTAGCGTTTCATCATCGGCGGAACAACGATGGCGAGAACGACGACGCCGGCGACCAATACAGCGGCGGAGAGGCCCATCGCCGGCGCGACTGCCGTGATGCCGGGCCACGGGGAAGTTTTGGAGAAGAATGTGTCACCGAGCTGATAGCCGCCGACAAGAATCAGCGTTTCAGCAAGTACAATTCCCGGAGGGCGTTGAAACTGGACCTGGCGGCGGCCCTCCTGCCAAATAAACAGGAAGATCAGTATGCCCACAACAAATTGCCACGTCATCGGGACGGTGAGGTCTATGGTTCTGCTGCCTATGACAAAAGGAGACATTCCCACCGCTAAAGCGATAACCCAGCCGGTGATTTTTGCCGGGCAAATGACGTCTAGCACGGTGAAGAAATGCCAGCCGGCGGACCGCTTGAGCGAGAGCCTGCGCCGGCGCAGATCAGCGCGAAAGACCAGCAGCGCACCGCAGACACCGGCAACGAGCATGAGCCAGGGCAAAGTCATAGTTGAGTGGCGCGGTGAATTTTATTTTGGTTTGAGAGCAAGTTGCCAAGATATATCAGTCGCGCGTGGGATTGCAAAGTTCGCGGGGATGTTTCCGCCCAGCTATCATCCGATGGGGGATAGCACTTGCATGGTAAGAAATATTCCCGCGCGGGCCCAGTGCGCGACTTCTGAAATCCGTGCTAGGCTCGCGTGCGGCGGAAACAAGTTTCCGGGGACAATGAGCTGATGGCCACGCTGAAAGAACGGCTGCAGTGGATGGCGCGCACGGCGCTGCTGCTTTTCGTGCTGGCCTCGATTTCGTTTCTGAGCGCACTGACGGCCATGCGATTTGCCATTCAGGGGCGCGAAGTGGTGGTCCCGGACGTGGTGGGCAAGAAGGCCGTGGAGGCGCAGCAGATTCTGCAAGGGCGCGGCGTAGGGCTGCGCGTGGAGGACCGCATCTTCAGCCCGGAACCGGTGGATTGCGTGGTGCGCCAGAGTCCTCCGGCGGGTGTGCGCGTGAAGATCGGGCAGTACGCGCACGTGGTCCTCAGCCTGGGCCCGCAGCATGTGATCATTCCGAAGCTGGAGGAAAGAAGCCTGCGCGCGGCTCGCATTGAGCTGCTGCGCAGCGGCATGCAGGTGGGCGAAATTTCGACCGCCTATCTCCCCGGTTGGCAGGAGGAGACGGTGATCCAGCAGGACCCCGCGCCGGGAACGACCGACGTCTCGAGCCCGCATGTGAATCTGCTGGTGTCGCTCGGGCCGCGGCCGGCGGCATACGTAATGCCGCAACTGGTGGGCCTAACGCTCGCCGAGGCGCAATCAACCCTGGCCGGTGCGAAATTGAAATTGGCCAAGCTCACGTTCACGCCCGTCTCCGGGACGCAGCATGGAATCGTTGTCGGGCAGACTCCGCCGCGAGGCACGCGTATCCAGCCCGGAGCGACGATCGATTTGCAGGTGGCGGAATAGCATTCAGCCCGCTGTGCTAGAATTCGCAGGGAATCCATGACCTACGCGCGAATTGAGATAGCACCGTCCATCCTGGCGGGGAATTTTGCCAAGCTGGGCGAAGAAGTCCGCGCCGTGGAGGCGGGTGGGGCCGACGTGCTCCACGTGGACGTGATGGACGGGCATTTTGTGCCCAACATTTCCATCGGAATTCCCGTGGTGGCGTCATTGCGCAAGGCAACCCGGCTGCCACTGGACGTGCATCTGATGATTGAACGGCCAGAAAGCTACATTGCCGAGTTTGTGCGCGCCGGGGCGGACCGCGTGTTGATTCACCAGGAGGCCACCGTGCACCTGGACCGGGCGTTGACAATGATTCGCGAGCATGGAGCACAGTCGGGCGCGGTGATCAATCCCGCGACACCGGTGGCCATGCTGGCCGAAGTGCTCGACAAGGTGGACACGGTGCTGGTGATGTCGGTAAATCCGGGATTCGGTGGGCAGAAATTTATTCCCGGGGCGCTTGAGAAGATTCGGCAACTGAACCAATTGAGAGCGCGCTATAATGCCAGCTTCCGGATCGAAGTGGATGGGGGGGTGGATCCGGGCAACGTGGGCGAGCTGGCGATGGCCGGCGCGAACACGTTCGTTGCGGGGACCTCCATCTTTCACCAACCGGACGCCACGTCTGCGACACAGCAATTGCGCAAGCTGGCGACGGAAGCCCTCAGCCAGAGAGTTTGAATCCAACAGGGATGACCCAAAAAGAGTGATGCAACTCCTGCGAACAAAAATTTCTCATATCCTCGTCAGCGGTTTTTGTGTCGCCTTATTGCTCGGTATGGCGCCGGGCGCGGGCGCGCAGAAAAAAGTCTCCAAGAAAAAACAAGCCGAGAAGAAAGCCCAGCAGGACGAGCTGGCGAATTCCCAGACGCCGGACAAGGTGCTGTACGACCGCGCCCTGGACGACATGAAGCACAGCCGCTACACCGAGGGACGGCTGGCGCTGCAAACTCTGATCAACACCTATCCGGACAGCGAGTATCTGGCCAAAGCGAAACTTTCTCTCGCCGATTCGTATTTCAAAGAAGGCGGCACCACGAATTACACTCAGGCCATCGCGGAGTACAAGGACTTCGGAACTTTCTTCCCCTTCCTGGATGAAGCGGCCTACGCGCAGATGCAGGTCGGCATGTGCCATTTCAAAATGATGGAGAAGGCTGATCGTGACACCACACAGGCAGAACTTGCCGAATCCGAGTTCCAGGCCATGTTGTTGAAATTCCCCCAGAGCTCCACGGCACCGCAGGTCGAACAGCGGCTGCGCGAAGTGCAGGAAATCCTGGCAGATGGCGAATTTAAGATTGCGCGGTTCTATTTCGGCAAAGTGGACTATCGCGCCGCGGCAGCAAGGCTCGCGGAAGTCACGGACCGGTATCCGCTGTACAGCCAGAGTGACGAAGCGTTGTGGATGTTGGCGGACATTTACATGAAGACCCGGCTGACCCAGAAAGATGAGGATTATCGCAATGTCATGTCCGCTGCGGCCGGCCAGTCCTATGCACGGCTAGCCAGGGACTATCCTTTGTCGAAACGAACGCCGGAAGCCAAGGCACGATTGAAGGCTATGGGCATGGCGGTGCCGGAACCGGACCCCAACGCCATGGCGCGCATGCAAAAAGAGCAATCGTACGCAAAGGAACATCATACCTCCTACGCCGCGATATTGAAGGGTCCGGTGGGAATGTTGAAGGGCGCCCCGGACGTTTCCACCGCGGCGCACGCCGGCCAGCCAAACCTCAAACCGCCGGACGATACTTTTGCGGCAACGGAGGTGTTGAAGCCCCTTTCCGGCGGCCCGTCATTCAGCCTCACTCCGAGCATACCGGGAGGCGGGGGGAGTGCTCCGTCGACTCAGGCAGATACGACTTCGCCAAGCACGAATTCTGGCGCCACCTCGCAAAGCCCGCAGGTGGGTGCACAAATCATCGCGCGTCCGGCGGACCAACCCGCCGCAACGGGTCCGCCTGCCGCAACCGCACCTTCGCAGGCAGCACCTGGCAGCGCCGTTTCGCCGGCGGACGCGCCTGCAGCAGCCGCACAGGCTGCCACGGGACAGAGCACCGACGGTACCTCGCAGGATCAGCCTGCCCAGGCAGCCCCCGCCGGCCAGCCCAGCACGCCACCCGCGCAAAGGACCACAGATTCGAAGGATGAATCCAGCAGCAAGAAAAAGAAGGGAGTACGGAAACTCATTCCCTGGTAAACCCCCTGTTTACCCCCTGCTTACAACTGTAGCAACACTGTCCCTCGTCTTGATTGACCGCCCCGCCGCGTGGTGCTAGCAATAGAGATAGTGAAAGGGGCCGGTGTGCCGCTGTGTGGGCACATCGCCAGGGGTTTATCGTGCCCAGAATTCTGGTCGCCGACGACAATACGAATATACAGAAGATGGTCGCGCTGGCGTTCGAAGAGCGCCATATCGACGTTATTGCGGTTGGCAACGGCGAAGCCGCCGTGCGCCGGATTCCCGACGCGAATCCCGACTTGATTTTGGCGGACGTGTTCATGCCCGTTCGCAACGGCTACGAAGTGTGCGAATTTGTGAAGAAGGACTCGCGGTTTTCGCACATTCCGGTGATCTTGCTGGTGGGCGCATTCGATCCCCTGGATGAAAAAGAAGCGCGCCGCGTGGGCGCGGATGGCGTGCTGAAGAAGCCCTTTGTCCCGCCGGATCCGCTGATCGCCATGGTCATGTCCGCGCTGGAAAAAAATCCCAAGGTTGCCGCGGAGCTGGCCAAGGCTCGCGAAGTTCCCGTCGCGCCGCTTGAGCCGCCCGTCCCCGCGATGGAAATTCCCGCGAAGGCCGAACCGAAACCTCTGCCCGAGTTCCCCGAGCCGACGCCGGAAGAGGCCGCGGCCATCTACGGTTTCGGCAAAGGCGTGCGCTCCCTCGATGATCAAGATGCCGCATCCGCGAAGGGGCCGAAAGCTCCGGTCGCCGAAGCGCAGGAAGAGGAAGATGAATTTGACGGATCGGCCACCGCCAACGATTGGCGCCGAAAGTCCGGCATGGACATCGAAATTCCGGATAATGTCGCCTCCGAACCGGCGTTCTCCTACGGCCACGACCATTCACCGATCACCTTCCCTTCCGAGCGTGACGTACCGCCGCGCAAAATACATATCCCCGATGAAGCAGTAGAGCAGGCCCCGGCCGCGAGGATTTCCTCGCCGTCCGCAAACACTCGGACGTCCCCGCCGTCGGCCGTGGACGATTTCATCCAGCCGGAAGCCCAGCATGCGGACCCGGTGACCGCCATGCCGCCGGTGCACGAGCAGATCGCCAAGCACGAGCCTGCGACCGAGCACACCTCGACTTCCTCCGGCAGTTGGATGGACATCATGGCGCCGTCGGATTCACAGCATCAGACCCGCCACTGGATGTCGAATGTGGATGCCGCGCATTCGGAGCCGGCCGCCGCAGAGATAGAAGCATCTTCTTCTCCCGCCGCGCGCACATCCGAAGAACCGGCAGCGGCACACTCAACGATTTCAGATCTCGAAGCAGCGTCCTCGGATGACGAGCAGCCGAAAAAGAAATCCTGGTTCACCGACGCCGTCGAAGCCGTGCGCGAAGCAGTCCAAAGTGTTGTTCAGGAATCGGGTCCGGAAGAAGCCGTCGCGGAAGCCGATCGAACGATTCAGGCCGATATTCACACCCCAGCGCACGAACCCGCTCCGCAGCCGTCGGCCAGCGCATCACATATCACCGACCACGAGTTGATCTCCGCGCCCGCGGACACCAACACATCGCACCGCGATCCCGCTCTCGAATTGCCGCCGTCCGCGCGCGTCACTCCCGAACCATTGCTGATAAAGGACGAGCCCGCCGGCCCATCCGAATATGCCAAGCGCCCGGAGCCCAGCGCGCCGATGCATTCCTTCCTCGCGCCGCCGCCGAAGAATCCATTCGGAGACATTCCGCACTCGAGCGAAGAGGAGCCCTCGTTCTTCGCACCCCCACGGCACGAATCAGAACCGAAGGATTACGGCGAGCGCATTCCCACAGCGCCGCCTCCCAACCGCGAGGCGCTTTCGGAGATTCCTTTCCTGATGCCGCCCGCAAACTCGTCCATGGATTCCGGTAAATCGGACTCCGAGACGGTCGATGCAGTTGTGGCGCGCGTGCTCGAAAAGCTCGAGCCGCAATTGCACGACCTGCTCTCGAAGGGCCTGCTCAAACCGCTGGTTGAGAATCTTCTCCAGAGCGAGCTGGCAAAAAAGGAAAAGTAGCGCCGAATTCGCGGCGATTTTGTGGAGTGCGGTGGCTTGCGCGCCTTTTGCGTCCCGAGCGAAGCCGAGGGGACACCGCTTTTTTGCGGCGAGGCTCGACTCGACCGCGATGAGCAGCGGCTTGTGCTGCTCCGAGTTTTCTGCTGCACTTGCACTGTGATGCCATCCTCAACAAACTCAGCAACGCTCAATTGATATGATCGTCCTGGGCATCGCTCTGGTCCTCGCCATCGGCCTCATCGCGCTCTTCCGCGAACTCTGAACGCCGCTCGTCGAAATTGACTAACCGCCTCGAATAGCGTAAATATCGAACAAATGGGACAACTCACTGCTCTGCTAATCCTCGCCATGCTCGTGCAACCTCAGACTTTCGCTTTTTGCTTCGCCCTCCCGCGCCTCGTTTGCGCGGAGTATTCCCAGAGTAAACTCGTCGTCATCGCAAAGCTCGAGCGCAAAGAATACTTTGAGCCCGAACACCGGGATGCATATTACGTTTACTCTCTCCAGACGACCAAAACGCTTCGCGGCAACATCGGCCCTCAGTTCCGCGTGATTGAATTCAACAACACCGGGCGCGCATCGTTCTATTGGATCGTTGGCAGCACTTACTTGTTGTTTCTGGATCCTACCGAAGATGGCATGTGGAGCTTGTATGGCTGCGGTAATTCGGCACCCATCAACGGGGCAGCATATGCGCTACGGGTGATTAATTCGTTGAGTGGACGCCGCGGTGGCGTAATCCAGGGCCTAGTCGCGGACAGAGGCGGCTACCCGGCGCAGATCGACCTTTCGGGAATTGCAATCGACGTCCGCGGAGACGCAGGCGAATTCAAGGCCGTCACCAATCGAATGGGTGAGTTCAAGTTACACGTTCCAGCCGGACGATATACAGTGGTGCCTTCGCAACCTGGCTCGCGGTTTACTAAAGATATCGAGAGCTTTGAAGACCCTAACAGCATAACCATCGAGGATGGCGGCGGCGCTCAGCTGCAATTCCGGCGGGACACGTAGTGTCAGACCCCACTTTCAGCAGACGTCGCCGGCAACCGCGCCTTCCGAGTTCTACTCTCCGCATTTGACGCCCCGCGCATTCGCCGCTTATATTCATTGATTCACCTTGGCGTGAAATTCACGTCCGCAAGGAGCACATGCCGCGCGAAATACCAAAGGCCTACGAGCCCAAGGAAATCGAAGAGCGCTGGGCCAAAACCTGGTTTGACGAAGAACTCTTCCGCCCGGAAGCCTCCAACCCCGACGCGCAAACGAATTTCTCCATCGCCCTGCCCCCGCCCAACGTGACCGGCTCCATCCACATCGGCCACATGCTCGAACACACGCAGATTGACATGCTGGTCCGCTGGCACCGCATGCGCGGCGAGCGCACCCTGTGGCTCCCGGGCATGGATCACGCCGGCATCGGCACGCAATTCGTCGTCGAGCGCATGCTTGCCAAGGAAGGCCTCCGCCGCCAGGACCTGGGCCGCGAAGAATTCGAACGCCGCGTCTGGAAATGGAAGGAGGAGAGCGGCGGCCAGATCAAATCGCAGATGATCCGCCTCGGCGCCTCCTGCGACTGGACGCGCGAGAAATTCACCCTCGAGCCGGCGCTCTACCGCGCCGTACTCGAAGCCTTCCTGCGCCTCTACCGCGCTAGGCTGATTTACCGCGGACGCTACATGGTCAACTGGTGCCCCCGCTGCCTCACTGCCATCAGCGACCTCGAAGTGGTCCACCACGAGCGCGTCGGCCAGATCTGGTACCTCCGCTATCCCATCGTGGATGGGGGGACGGCGAACAGCGAGGGCCTTGTGGGTCACGGCTTTAGCCGTGACATAAAGTCATCTCAATTAGAAGGGGCTTTAGCCCCTGAACCTCCGGCCTTTCTTGTCGTCGCCACCACTCGTCCGGAAACCATGCTGGGCGACACTGCTGTGGCCGTTCATCCCGAAGATGATCGCTACAAGAATTTAATCGGCAAAAAAGTCCTGCTGCCACTAATGAACCGCGAAATCCCCATCATCGCCGACACCTACGTGGACCGTGAATTCGGCACCGGTGCGGTGAAGATAACGCCGGCCCACGACCCCAACGACTTCGAACTGGGCCGCCGCCACCATCTCCCGGAAATTGATGTCATCGCCGAAGACGGCCACATGAACGAGGCCGCCGGAAAATATTCCGGCCTCGACCGCTTCGTCGCCCGCGCCCGCATCCTCGAGGACCTGGAAAAACTCGGCCTCATCGAGCGCATCGCCGAACACACCCACGCCATCGGCACCTGCGACCGCTGCAAGTCCATCGTCGAGCCGCGCATCTCCACGCAGTGGTTCTGCAAGATGAAGCCTTTGGCCGAGCCCGCGCACAGAGTTGTGTCCGAGAATTTGATCGAGGTCGTGCCCGACAATCAGCGCACGATTCTGCTGCAATGGTTCGAAAACATCCGCGACTGGTGCATCTCGCGGCAGTTGTGGTGGGGCCATCGCATTCCCGTCTGGCATTGCGCGGATTGCACGGAAATGGTCCCGGCCACGGATTCGAGTGTGGAACTATTCGAGGGCCACGCTCGTGCCGCCGGCGTTCCAACCAAATGTCCGAAGTGCGGCAGCGCCAAGCTCGAGCAGGACAAAGACGTCCTCGACACCTGGTTCAGCTCCGCGCTCTGGCCCTTCTCCACGCTCGGCTGGCCCGACGACACCGCCGATTTGCGCGCCTACTACCCGACCAGCCTGCTCATCTCCGGCTACGACATCCTCTTCTTCTGGGACGCCCGCATGATCATGATGGGCCTGCACCTCAGCGCAAATCGCTATGGCGATGGTTCCCGTCAGGGCACGACTTTAGTCGTGCCGTCAGACATGCGACAAGGAGGGGCTTCAGCCCCTGAGGGCCATGCGGAGAGCTTTGTAGGTCACGGCTTCAGCCGTGACGTAAACGCGCCCCAAAAAGAAGGGGCTTCAGCCCCTGAAGCTCCCGCCTCCACCATTCCCTTCCACCGCCTCTATCTGCATTCTCTGGTCCGCCTCGCCGGCGGCGAAAAAATGTCCAAGACCAAAGGCACCGGCGTCGACCCCCTGCAAATGATCGAGCAGTACGGCACCGACGCCCTCCGCTTCATGCTGGTCAGCATGGCCGCCCCCGGCACGGACATCATCTTGAGCGAAGACCGCATCCTCAGCGCCCGCGCCTTCGCCAACAAAATCTGGAATGCGGCGCGTTTCCTCTTCGTGAACCTCGAAAAAGTTGAAGCCCAGGGCATCACGCTCGACATACTGGCGTCGCCGGAAATTCGCGCCCGCGCTCCGTATATGGTCAAGGACGAACTTCCCTTGATTCATCGGTGGATCTTCTCGCGCCTCTCCGCCGTCTCCGGAGAGACCAGCAAGTCGCTCCAGGATTTTCAATTCCACGAAGCCTGCAAAACCATCTATCAGTTTTTCTGGGGCGATTTCTGCGACTGGTACATCGAGTGGGTCAAGCCGCAGTTGGCCGACGCGAACCGCGACGTCGCCCTGGCCGCCTGGCGCAATATTTTCTCCGTACTCGAAGCCGCCCTCCGCCTGCTCCACCCGGTCATGCCCTTCCTCACTGAAGAGCTATGGCACAAGCTGCCGAAGCACCACTCCACGCCATCCATCGCCTTCGAGCACTATCCCGAAGCGCGCGCAGATTGGTATGACCGTGCCACCGAGCAGGATATGGCAACGTTGCAGGAAATCATCGTCGCAGCCCGCAACATCCGCGCGGAAATGAAGGTGGACCAGAGGCGCAAGATAGCCGCCGATTTCTCCACCACGGATGAGCGCATCCACAAGCTGGTGGAACAGAACCTTGAGCCGGTCCTCCGCCTCGCCGCCCTCTCGGAACTGCATATTTCCTCGGGCCGCCTCGATTCCGCCGGTGGAGCCATGCGCTCCACCGCCCAATTCGATTTGCGCATCGCTTACGGTGAAGGCGTAGACAAAGCCGCGGAAATTGCAAAAGCAAAAAGGGAAATCGAGCGCCTCGCCAAAGACATCGAATCCAAGCAGTCGCGCCTCGCCGACGAAGCCTTCCTTAGCAAGGCCCCGCCGAAAATCGTGGACGAACTGCGAGCCACGCTAGCCGCCCGCCAGATCGAACACCAAAAGCTCATGGATCGACTCAGCCAGCTCGACCAATAGCTCCCCCTTTCAAATCCGTCGCGACCCGACGGTCTTTGTCGGGAAGTGGCGAGGTTTTCGTCAGGGCACGACTTTAGTCGTGCCGTAACAACCGCAATTTAGACGCGGCTTCAGCTGCTGAGGTTCGGCCTTCATTCTTGTCGCACAGGCTCCCCACCCAACGTGATGATCTGCGAACAACAGACCCAATTCCTCCCGGCAGTAAATACATTCCATGCCAAACTTTATTGACCGCTCGCCATCGGAGCAAAAATGCCCTTCCCCGACAAAGTCGCCGCCACCGTCGCCTGGATGCTGAACAACAAGCCCGCGGTGTACCGCGTGATTTATCTGCTGCAAGGCGCCCTGGGCCTGTTCCTGATCGTCTTCGGCTACACCACCGGCCACGATCACTACCGCCTCATCCGCACAGGCCTGCGCACTCAGGGCGTAATCGTCAGCCACGTCCCCGTGCTCATGCGCGATACAAAAGGCAGCGGCTACGACACCGCGTACATGCCGGTCGTGGAGTTTCAGGCCAAAGGAGAGATAGTCCATTTCCAAAACTGGCTGGGCTCCGATTCCACTGGCAATCTCCACTACCGGGTGCCAGTACTCTACGATCCTGAAAATCCCAAAGTGGCCATAATCGACCGGCCAGTGATGAACTGGATCCCCTGGGCCCCCTGCTTCGTCATCGGCGTCTTCCTGGTCACAGTCTCCATCAAGAACACCGTCCTCGCCATCAACTCCCCACACCCATCAGCGGCTTCTTGATTTTTTGGAGTGCGAGGGCTTGCGCGCCTCTTGCGTCCCGAGCGCAGCCGAGGGGACACCGCCTTGTTACGGCGAGGCTCGACTCGTTTATCCTGAGCAAAGTCGAAGGGCCGGCGAGGAGCAGCTCTTTCCGCTGCACCGAGTTCCCTCTTCGTTATCGGCCGCCACTAGCAATATCAGGTTTCCATTTTCGATTGGCCGCCGCGCTGTCGCCCGTCGGCGACAGTGGCGCTGCATCCTTCCGCTCGGCTCATCCGCACTCAACCGAGCTGCGTGCGCATCTTGCTGAGTTGTCACACCTTCCTCTCCCGCACTCTTGGCCGATGAATTGCGATAGTCCTTTTATCCCTGCTCCAGCACGATTCACCCAGACCGCACAATTCGAGGGGGACCACCTTGAATTGCACAACTGCGTTCGGGCGCACCTGGCTGGAATTTCTCCTGCTCTTGGCATGCGCGGGCATGTTGGCGGAGCCCTGCCGCGCCCAGGGTCCCGTAAGCCCGAAATTTGTCGCCTTCGCCGGTGCCGGTACGATGGTCACCCCGGCTCATGCCGTAGGTGGAATGCAGTTCGGCGCCAGTTTGGAAGAATCCGTACCGAACAAATGGATGGGGTTTGGCGTCGAGGGGGGCTATGTTGGCTCGTGGTCCAGGCTGCGGGCGGGCTCAGGCATCTTCTCGGTGAATTACATCCCCCCGTGGAGATTGGACAAGAAGGCGCGTTTCCTTCCGTTCGCCACCGTGGGCTACACCAGAATGGTCGCCACCGGCAACGCCCTGAATTACGGAGCCGGCCTCGACTACCGCCTGAACAACGCTCACGCCATTCGCTTCGAAGTCCGCGATTGCTACAATCCCACGCGGCCGGTGCAGCACAACCCCGCCTTCCGCATCGGGTGGGTGGCCTACGTCGCCGACTGAGGTCCCAGGGCAAGGCAGCTCATAAATGATCGTACGGAAGGGCGGGGCTTCAGCTCCGCCGTGAATGCCCTTATGAAGAAGGGCTTTAGCCCCTGAAGCCATGTCTGCCAGTTGCCGGAGCATATTTATGAGATGGATTGGTCATAAAATCGCCCTTGACTGTGTAGTTACCTTGTGGTAACCTCCCCGCTGTCATGATTCAAACTCGTCATTTCGGCTCCACACCCGCCCCGGAGGCGCCATAGTCGCCCCCCTCCCCTTCCTCCTACCCACAGTTCGCCTAAATTTCTATTCGCAACATCCCGAAATTAGAATCTTGCGCAACTTTATGAGAAGACAAGGCTTAATTTTTTCTAATCGCAACACATTGGCACTTTGCGCTTCTCCTTGCCTTCGCCCCCTTCCCGCCTCAATTTCCTCGGTCTCCACCCTCCTTGTTACCCGCCCCGCCGTCGAGTATTCTTCCCATTCCGGAATGACCACCAAACGTCAGCCTGCTCTCCCCGGCACCACCGACCGGCGCATTGACGCCCTGCTCACCCTGCTCGCTGAAAACTCCACCATCGTCATCAGCGGTGCCAAGATCGCCAAGGAAATCGGCGTCACCCGCCAGCAGGTGTGGCGCTGGATTGAAAAGCTCCGTGAACTGGGCGTGCGCGTCAAGGGACACCCCAGCTCCGGGTATCACATCGAGCGCACCGCCGATATCCTGGTCCCGCAACTCCTGAGCAGGCGGCTCCAAGGCACTCCTTTCGCCCGCCGCATCTACCATTTCTTCAAAGTTGATTCGACCAACACCGTCGCCATGCACCTGGGCGAAGAGGGCGAGCCGCACGGTGCTGTAGTTCTCGCCGAAGAGCAGACTGCCGGCCGCGGACGCGCCGGCCGCTCCTGGGTCTCCGAAAAATCCGCCGGAATTCATTGCACCGTCCTGCTGCGGCCGCCGATACCTCCGGCGCACGCACCACTGCTCACACTGGTCGCCGGCCTCGCGGCACGCGACGCCGTCGCCGAAGAGCTCGACTCGGTGCCAGACATTCGCTGGCCCAATGACCTGCTCGTCGGCGGCAGAAAATTTTCCGGCATCCTCACGGAGATGCACGCCGAACCGGACCGCATGCACTACGCGGTGATAGGCATTGGCATCAACGTGAACCAGACCAAAATGCCCGCGGAACTGGATGACAATGCCACCTCGCTGCGCATGGAGACGGGTCGCGTGCACTCCCGCCTGGAGCTGCTGATTCGGTTGCTGCGTTACCTCGACCGCTACTACAATCAATTCATCGCTGAAGGCGCCGGGCCGATCTTGCGCCGGTTCGCGGAAGTTTCCAGCTACTACCAGGGCAAGCGCGTGCGCATCACCACGGCGGGAGAAATTTTTACCGGAACCACCGCGGGCCTCGAGCCCAGCGGCGTGCTGCGCGTGAAGCGCGATGACGGCCGCGGCATCGAGCCGGTCCTCTCCGGCGACGTGGCGGAGGCCTCCTGATGCTATTGACGCTCGATGTCGGCAACACCAACACGGTGCTGGGCGTCTTCCGCGGCGCGGAACTGTTGGCCAACTGGCGGCTTTCGACCGCGCGCGACCAAACCATCGATGAGTACGGAATCCTGACGCGTAATTTGTTCACCCTGGCGAGCCTTGAGCCCCAGGAAATCAATGGAGTGATCATCAGCTCGGTCGTGCCGCCGCTGAATTCGACGCTCGCGGGCATGGCGGAGCGCTATTTCAATCAGCGCGCGCTGTTTGTCGAGCCGGGCGTGAAGACCGGAATGCCCATTCAGTACGACAATCCGCAGGAGGTGGGAGCGGACCGCATCGTCAACAGCGTGGCGGCCTTCGAAAAATACGGCGGCCCGTGCATCGTCGTGGATTTCGGCACAGCCATCAATTTCGACGCCGTGTCGGCGCGCGGCGAATACCTGGGAGGAGTCCTAGCCCCGGGCATCGGCATTTCCTCCGAAGCATTGTTCGCCCGCGCCGCCCGCCTGTTTCGCGTGGAGATCAAGGACCCGGGAAAAATTATCGGCACGAATACCGCGGCTTCCATGCAGGCCGGGCTTTTCTACGGCTACACCGACCTGGTGGACGGAATCCTGGAGCGAATGAAAAACGTGATGGGCCTAAAGACCAAGGTGATCGCCACGGGCGGGCAGGCGCGGCTGATCGGCAACGCTTCGCGGCACATCGAAACCATTGACGACTTCCTCACGCTCGAAGGGCTGCGCATCATCTGGGAGCGGAATCAAACGGGCGCGCAAGACAAGAACGCACAGAATAAATCCACCGCGTCGGGAAAGCCGAGGGCCTGATGATTCCCGCGCGCGCTATGGAGGCCTTCAACTATTTCAACTATTTCACGGAAATAGAGGAATATTTCTGGCGCAAACGCGGCGCGCACCTGCTGGTTTCGCCCCTCGATTGGGCCATCGTCGAGACCTGGCAGAAAGCAGGCGTGCCGCTCGATGCCGTGTTGAAAGGAATCGACCGCGCGTTTGAGAGCTGGCAGCGTTCCCGTCGCGCCGCCAGCGGCCGGCAATTGAAAAGCCTGGCCTATTGCGTGGACGCAGTGCTCGATGCCGCCGCGGAGGCTCAAGAAGCGGCCGCAGGAAGCGGCCCGGAGGTGAAAAGGAGCGCGGCCGCAAGCGAGCCGTTTTCGCGCGATGAACTGCGAAAATATTTCGAGCGCAACGCGGTGAAACTCGGCGCGGCCGCCGAAAAGCAGCGCGCCATGCACGCGGAGTTGGCGGCGCGGCTGGAGGAATCAGCGAAGCGGCTGCGTGAATCGCTGGCGTTGATCGATGCGCCGGGAACCCTCGACCTGGAAGATCTGGAGCGGCGGCTGACCGTGCTGGAAGAAAAATTGGCCGCCGCTCTCGCCGCCGACGCCAACGAAGAGGCCATGCTCACGATTCGGCGTGAGATGGACCGCTCGCTCGCGCCCTATCGGCGGAAAATGTCCGCCGAGCAACTGGCGCAACTCGAGCGCCAATATTTGCACAAGCGCTTGTTCGAGCAGTTCGATGTCCCGCGGCTGAGCCTGTTTTATCTAATGTAGTAAGGTGCCGGGCCTCGCGCGGCAGGCGCACTTGACGCCGAGAGTGAGGTTCACAAAACGGTTTATGGCTCCATTTGAAGTCAAGATCGAGAAGTTGATCTACGGTGGCGAGGGCCTGGCGCACCACGACGGCGCGACAGTCTTCGTGCCATTCGTTCTGCCTGCCGAACGAGTCACTGCAGCACCGGTCGAGAAGAAAAAGAAATTCGTTCGCGCCCGTCTCGAAAAACTTCTCGAGCCCTCCTCGGAACGCATCCAGGCGCGTTGCCCGCACTTCGGCGTGTGCGGCGGCTGCGATTACCAGCACATCCCCTACGAGGCACAGCTCAAATACAAAGAGGAAATTCTGCGCGAAACGCTGCGGCGACTCGGCCGCATCGAGTGGACCGGCGCGATCTCGACTCATGCCTCGCCGCCGTGGGCGTATCGCAACCGTGCGCAGTGGAAGGTGCGTCCGCTGGAATCGGCGGATGGCGGGGCGGCGAAGTCGACTTTGAGCATTGGATACTTTCGGGCCGGGTCCACAGCCCTGTGCGCGGTGGAAGAGTGCGCGGTTCTGTCGCCATTGCTTCTGAAGTCGCTGCTGGCGCTGCGCGAGGCGCTGGCAACGGGCTCGCTGCCGAAAGAGTTGCGCGAAGTCGAAGCGTTTACGGATGCGGAGGACACCAAGTTACTCCTGACGGCAACGTTTGCTGGCTTCCCTTCCCGCATCGCCGAGGTGGCGGAAAAGATTCGTACGCTGGTCCCGGAGACAGAAAGCCTCCTGCTGCACGATCCCGGACGCGAGCGCATGGAATTGTCCGGGCCGGGATTCTTCACCTACAACACCGCGGGAGCGGCATATCGCGTCGGTCATTTCTCATTTTTCCAGGTGAACCGCTTTCTGGTGGAAGAGTTGGCTCATGAAGTGGCGGAGCGGGAAGAACCAGGCGGGCTTGCAATTGATTTGTTCGCGGGCGTGGGATTGTTTTCCGCGCTGCTTGCCAAACAATTTGACCGCGTCATCGCCGTGGAATCGAATCCCGCCGCTGTGCGCGACCTGGGAACAAATGTTGCAGGCAAGGGTGCGGTGCAAGTGCGCACGGCAGAGGTCGAGCGCTTTATCGAATCAAATAAGGAAAAGCCCGAGTTAATCGTGCTCGATCCCCCGCGAGCGGGAGTGGAGCCTGGTGCGCTTCCAAAGCTCGCACGGATGGGAGCTGAGCGGATCACCTATGTGTCGTGCGAGCCGCCGACACTTGCGCGCGATCTGGCGGCATTGACCGGCGCGGGTTACGAAATTTCCGAGGTTCAACTGTTCGATTTATTTCCGCAGACGTTCCACATGGAGACCGTTGTGCGGCTTCGGCGGCAGAAATGAGGCTCCCGGCGCTGTGGATTGTCGCGGCATTCGCGGCGGGCATCGGACTGGCCGACCGATGGCCGGAGTCGCTGGGAGTGTGGACTACCGCGGCGGCTGTGGCGATTGTCAGTGGAGGAATACTTGCGTGGCGGAATCGTCCGGCATTTGCCTGGGGCGCGACACTGCTCGCGTGGGTTGGACTGGGTGCGCTCTCACTGAGTGTGGAGCAACATGCGCTGCCGCTGAATCACGTGACGCGGCTGATCGCGGCGGGGCGGCTGGACACCAGCGAGCCCCTGCGGTGGCGTGGGCGGCTTCGTGAAGACCCGCAGCGATTGCCGTGGGGCCGCCGGTATGAGATTTCACTGGAAGAAGTTGATATTGCTGGCCGGGCCGTGGCCATTCGCGGCGGGCTGCGCGCAAGTCTGTACGGTCGAGGTGAGTCCGGCGGTGAGCTGGATGCCGCAGCGCCGAATTTACGCGCCGGAGACCGCGTTGAGGCGCTCCTGCGCGCGCGGTCGCCACGAAATTTTCTCGACCCCGGCGCCTTTGACATTACCGGGTATCTCGCCCGGCAAAAAGTTGACCTGGTCGGTTCGCTGCGCAGTGACGAATTGCTGCAATTGGTGGATCATCCGGCGCCGACGGTGCCGGAGCGGTTGGCGCGCGCACGCGGAAATCTGCTCGAACGTCTCGACAAACTGTACGCCCGGCAACCGGAACGCCTGGCCGTCCTGCGAGCCATGCTGCTGGGAGATCGTAGCTTCGTGGATTCGGATGCGGTAGCAGCGTTTCAGAAGACCGGCGTGTATCACGTGCTGGTAGTTGCCGGGCTGCACGTGGGCGCCCTGGCTGCATTTTTCTTCTGGATGGGGCGGCGGCTGCACTTATCGGTTGGCGCCGTAAGCTTGCTGGCCATGCTGGCCCTCGGGGCCTACGTGGGAATTGTGCAGGATCGGCCTCCCATTCTGCGCGCGGCGCTGATGATCGCTTTGTATCTGTGTGCCCGCCCGCTGTTCCGCCGGATCGAGGTGTTGAACACCATCGCACTGGCGGCGCTGGCGATCCTGGTATGGAAGCCGTCGTCACTGGCGGATTCCAGTTTCCAACTTTCGTTTCTTGCCGCGGGAGTGATTGCGGGGCTGGCGATTCCGTGGATGGAACGGTCGAGCGAACCCTATCGCGGCGGCCTCGAACACCTCGGCGATGTCACACGGGATGTGGTGCACCCGCCAAGAATCATCCAGTTCCGGATCGAGATGCGTGCCGCGGATCATTGGCTGGCAATGCGCGCGCCGAATTGGATCGCTGCCCAAGTGGGGACCATGCTCACTCTGCCAGTTCGAGTGGGGCTGAGGCTGTGGGAAGTAGCGCTCCTTTCCGCGGTGATTCAATGGGGCATGATGCCGCTGATGGCCCAGGATTTTCACCGCGTGACGCTGGCAGGGCCGCTCAGCAACATTCCCGCAGTGCTTCTGACTGGACTGATCGTGCCGCTTGGTTTCTTCACGCTGGCGGCGTCGTTCGTGTGGGCAAGGCTGGCCTGGGTGATGGCCGGCGCTCTGGGATTCTGCGCCGGCCTTTTGCTCGAAATCGTGCAGTGGTTCGGTCACTTGCCGCGAATGGCTTACAGGATCCCCGGGCCGCCTTTGTGGTTGATGGTGGCGTTTCTCGCAGCCTTTGTGACGCTCAGCTCGGCGGCGAGGAGAGCCGCTGCGGGGCGAAGAATCCGCAGCATCAGACGAGCAATGGCTCCGCCCGTTCGTCCGGCGGAATGGATCTCCGTGTTGACACTTGCGGCCTTGACGCTGCTGGTGGCAACGCATCCCTTCGCACCGAATATCGAGCGAGGAAAGCTGCAAGTGACGACGCTCGACGTCGGCCAGGGCGATTCGATCTTCGTGGCTTTTCCACATGGACGAACCATGCTGATTGACGGCGGCGGGCAGCCGCGCATGGACCGCGTCGGCGGGTCTCGCACCGGACCAGATGTCGGCGAAGAGGTGGTATCGCCATATTTGTGGTCGCGCGGGTTGAAGCGGATTGACGTGGTGGCGCTCACTCATGCGCATCACGACCATCTCGATGGGCTGAGCAGCGTGCTCGAAAATTTCAGGGTGCAGGAATTGTGGATTGGTCGCGAGGAGCAAACCGTGGCGCTCCAATCTCTCGTATCGGAGGCGCAACGACTGGGCGTTCGGGTGGCGCATGAAAACCGCGGTGGCGGATTTAACTGGGACGGAGTCGAAGGCCAAGTGCTGTGGCCGGCAGACTCCTCGGCGGCACCCGCGGCGGCGAATGACGACTCCATCGTGGTGCGTTTGCAATATGGGCGAGTCAGATTTCTGCTGGCGGGAGATATCGAAAAACACGTAGAGACAGCATTGGTAGAGGGTGGTGCGGCATTAGAAGCGGATTTTCTGAAGGTCCCGCACCATGGCAGCAAGACGTCCTCGACAGATGGATTTTTGCGCGCCGTGAGCCCGCGAGTGGCGGTGATTTCCGTGGGTGAATCGAATCCGTTCGGACACCCGTCGGAGGCAGTGGTTGAGCGCTATAGGGCCGCCGGAGTGCGATTGCTGCGCACAGATCGAGATGGGGCGGTCACGGCGACGACGGACGGCAAGAATTTGGAGGTAAATTCGTTCGCGCCGCGGAACTAACCTGCAGAGCGATCTCGGGCGTCGTGCTGAGACGAATTGAAATGGCGGGCGATGAGCCGGCAAGCTTCGGCAGACATGCCTCCGGTTTGCACTTGCACAGCGCGCTCGAGGGCATGTTGACGATTCATGTGAATCTGTCCTTAAGTACTATTGCCCCGCCAATAGCCGAAGTTCATACTTGTTCTGCTACATTCACAGGCCATGACGGACGACGGCAAATTGCGTTTCCCATCGCAAGAGGAAATTGACGAAGAGAGCCGCCGCATTCGCCGGTTGCGCATTCTGGTTCATCTCACACTGGAATCCATCGCCGGGGGAGATCTCTCCGCCGAAGAGGCCGCGGGCATGGTTGCGGCCACGCGGCGAGTGGCGCTCGAAATGTTTCCCGGGAAAGAGCGTGCCTTCGACCTGATTTACCGGCCGCAATTCCAGCGCGTGATGCATGCCGTGTACCGCTTGCAGTAAGCCGGGAAATTCCTCAGTAGCCGAAACGTTTTCGCAGCCAATACCGCAGAAACAGAGCTCCCAACCCCACCACAGCACCGAGCAGCGCGCGATATTCGCGGTTGCGGTTGAATTGCGTCCAGGAGAATTTGTCGGGCTCGTTGGCGGACAGCAATTCGCGGTGAGATCCCCCGACCAGGTGCGGAAAGAACAGCGGAACTCGCGCAGCGTAGTGATTGAAGGCCGCGCCGAAGCGATCGCGCAGGTCGGCTTCTTCGTTCCGCATCACTGCAGAGTAAAAGATGCAGAAGTACACGGTCGTCAGCATGCCCGCCCACAAGGAATGTCCTGCCACGACGATCCCCGCCGCCAGAATTGCACTGCCCAGATAAAGAGGATTGCGGGTGCGCGCATACGGGCCGGAAATGGCCAGCTCGCGATCTTTGTGCAGATAGCCTGCCGCCGCGGCGCGAACGAACACGCCCACGACACCGATCAACGAGCCGATAAGAATCGAGCGCGGTGTGGGATTTGCCAGCAGCCAGAATATCAGCGCCAATGGATACCCGAGGCGCACTCGCCAGCGCATCCAGAAGGAACGCGGTCTGGTCACTGGCGCAATCCCGCACGGCGTTCGACAACTTCCAGAACTTGCTCGACGGTAATCGAAAGCATGGCAGGCGAATAAGACGCGCCGCGGTTGTAGGTCGTTTCCGAAAAGCGCGGATTGCGAACGATGACGTCGCCGGTGGAATACGGACCGTTGCGCGCGGGATCCGTAGGCCCGTAAAGACCGACCGTGGGGGTGCCGAGTGCTGCTGCAAGATGCAGAGGACCGGTATCCGCGGAGACAATGAATTTGGCGCGGCGAAGGACTGCGAGCAAAGGTCCGAAGCCCAGCAGCAGGGGGATCGGAGCAGGTTGGCCCGCGGCGGCGATTAATTCCCGTGACAGTGCTTCTTCGCCGGGGCCAAAGGTGACCACGCCGCGCAAACCGTGACGCTCGGCGAGTTCTTGATGTAATTCACCAAAGCGCTCGGCGGGCCAGCATTTCGAGTGCCAGCCCCCACCGGGATTCAGAACGAAGTATTCGGTGAGGCCTGCGGCAGAGAGCGCACCAGTAGCCTCCTGTTCATCCTGCGGGTAGATGGCTAGAGGAAAGCGCGGTGCAGTTTTCTTCGCGCCCGCGGCCAGGACGAGTGTGAGGTTGTGGTCCACTTTGTGAGGGCCGCTGGGATTGTAGCGCTCGGTGTACAGGAATGCGGCCAGGCCTTCGCGTGCGTAGCTGGACTGAAAACCGATGCGGCGCGGCGCACTGGAGCCAAAACTGATCAACGCGGATTTGTAGAGAGCCTGAAAATCCAGCGCGCAGCTGTATTTGTTGGCGCGCAGGCGCCCCACGACAGCGACGATTCCTGCCGGGCTTGAGCGATCAAGTGCGATCACTTCAGTCAGGTCCGGATTCCCTTCCAGCAGACGCGACCACTTGCGGTCCACCACCCAATCTATGCGCGCGCCGGGAAACGTGTCGCGCAGCGCCGCAGCCGCCGGGAGGGCGTGGACGATATCGCCCAGCGAACCAAGCCGGACCAGCAAAAAGCGCGTGTCAGCCATCTGCACGCTGGCGCACGCGCGCGACCAGGTCACGCGTCGAGTGGCGTTTGGGATCGCCGACGATGGCCACGCGGATGCCGAGTATGCCGGCGAGCTCGCGCTCGGGCACGGTGTCGGCGGTGTAGTCCGTGCCTTTGGCGTGCACGTCGGGATGAAGTTCACGGAGGAGCGAATTGACGTCCGGCTCGTCGAAAATTACCACGTAGTCCACGGCAGCAAGTGACGCGACCAGCGCGGCGCGCGCGCGTTCGGTCAAGATTGGGCGGCCTTCCCCTTTCAGATGACGCGTGCTGGCATCGGAATTGATCCCAACGGCCAGCAGATCCCCTTCGCCGCGAGCGGCCTGGAGGTAACGGATGTGGCCGACGTGGAGCAGGTCGAAGACGCCATTGGCGAACACTATCTTGCGGCCAGCGCGGCGGTGCTCCTCGAGCACGGCCCGCAAACCTTCGCGGGAGAGAATCTTTTCGCGCGTGTCCATGCCACTCACCGCAACGCCGTGGCTTCGCGGCGGAGTGCGGTTTCGAGCTCGGCGCGCGTAACGCTGGCGGTGCGGCGCTTCATCACCACGATGCCGCCGGCATAGTTCGCCAGGTGCGCCGCATCCAGATAAGAAGCGCCCGCGGCGAGAGCCAGAGTGAAGACGGCGATGACCGTGTCGCCGGCGCCGGTGACATCAACGGGTGCATCCGAGCCGAAGATGGAAATGTGGTGAATCGGCCGGCCGTGCTCGAATAGGGCCATGCCGTCTTTGCCGCGAGTGATCAGCAGCGCGTGGAGACGCAGAGTTTTGAGTGCGCGGCGGCTGAGGTCTTCGAGCTTGCGTGTGTCGTTGCCGATGCGGGAGTGAAATGCAGCTTCGAGCTCCGCTTCGTTTGGCGTCGCAGCGGTGATGCGCGCGCCGCGATATTCAAGAAGGCGGTAACGGGAGTCAAGCAGGATGCGATCCGCGCGAAGCTTCTTAACCAGCGCGGGAGTCGCAGCGCCGAGACCATAGTCCGAAACGAGGACTGTGCCGACACGGGCGGCGCGTTCGCGAGTTTTACGCTCAATCGCGCGATGCACAGTTTGGGCCAAGACACCGGCCGGCTCGCGGTCCACGCGCAGGACTTGCTGCTCGGTGGTGTGGGTCCAGCCAGCGAGATAACGTGTCTTCACGGTGGTGGTCCAGCCCGAAGCGCGAACGATTCCTGAGCTGTCGACGCGCTTGCGCCGGAACATGTCCAGCAGCGCGCGGCCGCCCTCATCGTCGCCAACAACCCCGACGGGCAGGACGCGCGCGCCCAGGTCGGCAAGATTGTTGACGGCATTTGCCGCACCCCCGGGATAGAGCTCCGTGCGGCGGTGGCGCAAAATGAGCACGGGAGCTTCGCGGGAGACGCGCGAAATTTCACCGGAAACAAACTCATCCAGGACGAGATCGCCGAGCACGCACACCGTCTGGCGGGAAAATGCGGCGACCAGATCCAGCAGGCGCGTAAGGTCCACAGATGTGTCGGGCAGCTGAGGGCGTGTGGCGGATGCCAGCCGGCGCTTCCTTGTTCGCGAAGCGGTCAAAAAATCTCCCAGGCGATCACAATCTAGCGAGCCGAGCGTGAAAGTATCACAGCGGCGATGGAGGCGGCAAACGGCAAGCTAGCGCCTTGGTGTAGCATCGCCCACAGTCGCAGGACCGCGCGCTTTCTGGTGCCAGTCGACAGCCGCCAAAACAGCTCGCCAGAAATCCTCGGGACGATCAATCTGCAGGGAGATGGTGCACACCCACAAGTCCATGGAGCGCCACAGGCCGTGGTAGTTGAAGCTGTCCTTTTCCGTGCAAATCACACCCTCGGCACCCGCAGCTCTGGCCTGGCGCTCGATTTCAGCGATGTCGCGCGCGGAATAGCGATGGTGATCCGGGAAGAAGCGATGCCCGGCAATCTGGAATCCCCAATCGCGCAGGTCGGCAATGAATGCAGCGGGGTTGCCGATGCCACAGAAGGCGAAGAGTCTTCGCGAGCGCGCGTCTTGCTCGGTCAGATGCGGGTGAAAGGGGGCAGCGGCGCTATCGAGCACGGTGCGCGCATAAAAGACAGGCGCGTCGGAATCGCGTTGAATGGCGGCTTCGACAGCAGGCGCGCGAAGGCTGCGCGTGATGACGATCACGTCGGCCCGCGCCAGCGCCGTGCGCGGCTCGCGCAACCGGCCAGCGGGCAAAACTCGGCCGCCGCCAAAAGGGTTCGTCGCGTCCACAAGCACGATGTCCACGTCGCGCGCCAGTTGCATATGTTGAAAGCCGTCGTCGAGGACAAACCATTCGACGCCGCGACGCGCCAGGGCCTGTCCGCGTGTAAAGCGATTGGCGCCGATGCCGAATGCGACACGCTCGCCCAAGCGCGATTTCAGGAGCTGAACTTCGTCGCTAGTGGAGCTGTCGCTCGCCGGCAAATCCGCGTCTGGGGCCATTTCCTTGCCGCGATAACCGCGCGTCAGAATTCCTACGCTCTTCCCTTCCGCCAGCAACCGCCCGGCAATCCACAGGACCATGGGCGTCTTGCCAGTGCCGCCGGCAGTCAGGTTGCCGACGCTGACGACCACGCCCGGAAGTCGGTGCTGCTTAAGGATTCCTTTGCGGTAAGCACGGGCGCGAAGATGGGCGACTGCCGCGTAGGGGAGCGCAAACGGCCACAGGAGTGAGTCGCGCCACGTCATGCGCAATTCCCCGCGAGATCCAGAACAGCAGCGATAAGGTCGAGCGAGCGCTCCGTGGCGCCGCGATTGCGTTCGCAAAGCACCCGCGCGGCTCTGCCCATCCGCCGCCGCGAGGCATCGTCTTCGATAAGCTGCACCCACACTTTGCCGAGTTGCTGGCTGCAGGACACCTGAATGGCCGCTTGAGCTCCGAGAAATTGCACCGCCATTTCCTGAAAATTTTCCATCGAAGGTCCAAAAACAGGAGGCAACGAAAACCACGCAGGCTCCAGGATATTGTGGCCTCCCGCCGGAACCAGTGACCCGCCGACAAACGCGGCGTCAGCTAGGGCATAGAGAGTGGCCAGCTCGCCGATGGAGTCGAGCAGCAGCACGTCGGCATTCTCGTCGAAGGGAGCGGCAAGCTCCAGGCGGCTGCGTCGAACCACTTCCCAGCCGCCCTCGGAAACGATCTGCGCGGCCGCATCGAAACGATCCGGCTTGCGCGGCGCCAGGACCAGAAGCGCGTGGCGCCATTGGCGCTGCACCACATCAAACGCGGCGAGCACGGCTTCTTCTTCGTCGGCGACAACGCTGCCTGCCACAATCACCGGCCAGCGTTCCTGGCGCGTAATTTGGTCTTTCAACCAAACACTAAAAGGTCCGGCGGCGGGAGGCTGATTTTCGTATTTGAGATTGCCTGTAACCTGAATACGGTCCGCAGGCGCGCCGATGGCCAACAGGCGGTCCGAATCGACAGCCGATTGCGCAAGAAACAGATCGGCGCCGGCCAGCGCTTGCTCAAAAAAAGCACCGCTGAGGAATTTCCAGCGTTGGAACCGCGCGAAGGAACGCTCCGAAATGCGCGCATTGGCAAATACAACGCGGACATTATCGCGCCGAGCCTCATGCAGGAAATTCGGCCAGATTTCCGTTTCCATGATGATCGCCAACGCCGGGCGAATGGCTCGCAGCGCGCGTCGCACCGGCACGACCCAATCGAGCGGGAAGTAAAAGATGCCGTCGGCGGAGGACAATCGCTCTCGCGCCAGCCGCTGCCCTGTTTCTGTCGTCGTTGAGACAAACACGAGCCGCCCGGGAAATCGCCGTTGCAATCCTTCGAGCAGCGGTTTGGCGGCCAGAACTTCTCCGACGGAGACGGCGTGAATCCAGATGGCGCCGTGCGTGCCATTCGAGCGGCCAGCTGGCGGAACAGCTGCGGCCGCCCGATCGACGATGTCCGCAGGAATGATACCCAGCCTCTCGCGGAACTCGCGCGCTGGATCGCCCCGTCGCCAGCCGCGCAAGGCGAAGTAAGGCGCGACAATGAACGCGCCGACTGCCGTAAGGATGCGATAGAGAAAATACATAGGGAAGGCGAAGCGCGCCCCTCCCCGAGATTCAGGCGCGCAAACGAGGTATTATAGTGGCAGGCCCAAGAAAACGCGCACAACTTCCTCTCGGAATGTGGCATCGCACAGAAAGGCAATATGCGAATTCTGATACTCGCCCCAGCCCTGCTGCTTGACTGCGCCGTTACTTTTGCGCAATCGAATCCTCCACCCGCCAAGCCGGGAGGAACGGCACTCCCCCCCGCAACCCTGCAGCTCCCGACCGACAGGCACGAAGGCCTGAGCATTTCTGCAGATCCGTATGTAGATAAGGCGCGCTGCAAGGAAAAATTCGGGAAAGCCGATCCCCTGCCGATCGGCGTCCTCCCCATTGAAATTTTTATCCGCAATGAATCGGCGCAGACGATCCGCGTAAACCTGGAAACCATTCAACTCGAGATCCGCCATTCCAGCGGGCCCCGCCAGGATATCGATTGGCTAAGCGCGGACGAAGTGGCCAAGTTCATTGCCCATCCGGGGGGCGCCAAAACGCCGTCCCAGAGGCGCTTGCCAGTCCCGGTAGTTAGAAACAACAAGGATAAGAACGTCCAAAAGCTGGTGGAAATCCTGCAACCCCTCACCCTGGACGCAGACATCATGGCGCCCCAACAGACCCTGCACGGATTTTTGTACTTCAACGTGAACCACGACGTGACCGTGCTGAAACACGCCACCCTGTACGTCCCCGATGTGACCGAAGCGCCGTCGAACAAGGTCCTGATGTTCTTCGAAGTTCCTCTGGGTAGCTCGGAATAGGGGCACCCACCTACATCTCCCCGCAAATTGCGCATTTTCTTGACGAGAATTGCGAATCCTGCTACAAAAGTTGATTCCCTGATGTGATTTCTCGCTTTCAGCAGGCTCCCAATCTTGGGGTCTAAATCCGGAGGTTGAATGTCGGTACAAGAGTGTATCCGAATGGTGAAGAAATGCGCGGCCGGGGCCGCGGCAATGCTCGTAACTTCGAGCGTGGCGGTGGCACAGGGCGCTCCCGAAGCGGGCGGCGAGGCCAATCTGAAGCTGCCGGACCTGTCCCAGGTGACCTTTCTCGGGATTGACGGACACAGACTGCTGCTCTTCGGAATCCTGTTCTGCATATTCGGTCTCGCCTTCGGGTTGAGGATTTACACGCGCCTGAAGAACCTGCCGGTGCACCGCGCCATGCGCGAAATCTCTGAATTGATTTATGAGACCTGCAAGACTTACCTGATCACCCAGGGCAAATTCCTGCTGCTGCTCGAGTCCTTTATCGCCGTGGTCATCGTGCTTTATTTCGGGCTGCTGCTGAAGTACGAAGCCATGCGCGTGATCATCATCCTCCTGTTCAGCGTGGTTGGAATCGCGGGAAGCTACGGCGTGGCCTGGTTCGGAATTCGCGTGAACACTTTTGCCAATTCGCGGACGGCCTTTGCGGGCCTGCGCGGCAAACCCTACCCGATTTACCACATTCCGCTCGAGGCCGGCATGAGCATTGGCATGATGCTTATCAGCGTCGAATTGCTGATGATGCTGCTGATTCTCCTGTTTATTCCCGGCGACTACGCGGGGCCCTGCTTCATCGGATTTGCCATCGGAGAATCGTTGGGCGCCGCGGCGCTCAGAATCGCGGGCGGAATTTTCACCAAGATTGCCGATATCGGCTCTGACCTGATGAAAATTGTCTTCAAGATTAAGGAAGACGACGCGCGCAACCCGGGCGTGATTGCCGACTGCACCGGCGACAACGCCGGCGACTCGGTGGGGCCAAGCGCGGACGGATTCGAGACCTACGGCGTCACCGGCGTCGCGCTGATCACCTTCATCCTGCTGGGCGTAAGCAATCCGACCATTCAAGTGCAATTGCTGGTGTGGATTTTCGTCATGCGCATCGCCATGCTGGTGGCCAGCGCCGCGGCCTATTTCATCAACGCCGCGATCGCCAAAGCGCGCTACGGCAATGCCGATGAGATGAATTTCGAATCGCCGCTCACTTCCCTGGTGTGGATTACCTCCATCGTGTCCATTGGCATGACCTATTTGATCTCCGCGTACATTATTCCATCGCTGGGCGGCGACACGACGCAATGGTGGAAGCTGGCGACAATTATTTCCTGCGGCACTCTGGCCGGCGCTGTCATCCCGGAACTCGTGAAAGCATTCACATCAGTTGACTCGCGGCACGTTCGCGAGGTGGTGCGCTCGGCGCAAGAAGGCGGTGCTTCTCTGGGAATTCTCTCCGGCTTCGTGGCCGGAAATTTTTCCGGCTACTACCTCGGCCTGGCCATGGTCACGCTGATGTCCATCGGCTATTTCTTCAGCCAGATGGGCCTGCACAACCTGATGATCGCCGAGCCGGTGTTCGCATTCGGTCTGGTGGCGTTCGGATTCCTGGGCATGGGCCCGGTAACCATTGCGGTGGATTCCTACGGGCCGGTGACGGACAACGCGCAGTCCGTTTTTGAGCTCTCGCTGATCGAGCAAATCCCTGGAATCAAGCAGGAGCTGAAGAAGGATTTCAATATTGATGCCAATTTCCAGCGTGCCAAAGACCTGCTGGAAGCGAACGACGGCGCGGGAAACACTTTCAAAGCAACTGCCAAGCCGGTGCTGATCGGTACTGCGGTCGTAGGCGCGACAACCATGATTTTTTCCATCATCATGGCGCTCACCGCTGGTATTACGGTTAACGTCGACAAGCTCTCGCTGCTCCACGCGCCCTTCTTCCTGGGCCTGGTCACCGGCGGGGCCATGATCTACTGGTTCACCGGCGCCTCGACACAGGCCGTGACGACAGGCGCTTACCGCGCGGTCGAGTTCATCAAGGCGAACATCAAGCTCGAGGGCTCCGCAAGAGCCTCCGTCGCGGACAGCAAGAAGGTGGTGGAGATTTGCACCCAGTATGCGCAGAAAGGCATGCTGAATATTTTCATCGCTGTGTTCTTTGCCACGCTGTCTTTCTCGTTCGTCGAGCCTTTCTTCTTCGTAGGCTACCTTATCTCCATCGCCATTTTCGGCCTGTACCAGGCCATCTTCATGGCCGACGCCGGTGCCGCCTGGGACAACGCCAAGAAAATTGTCGAAGTGGAGATGAAGCAAAAAGGCACGCCGCTGCACGACGCAACGGTCATAGGCGACACGGTGGGCGACCCATTCAAAGATACTTCTTCGGTGGCGCTGAATCCGGTGATTAAGTTCACGACGCTGTTTGGACTTCTTGCGGTGGAATTGGCCGTGAAACTGACCAAGGAAACAGGCGGCGAGTTGACTCACGTGCTGGCAGCGGCGTTTTTCGCCGTTTCGTTCTTTTTCGTCTACCGCTCGTTCTACGGCATGCGGATTAAGTCTTAGCCGGGCACACTGGCTACTTTTCCGCCTACACCTTTACCAGGCCAAGAAACTTCTGCGGGTCGTTGGCGTACCCGGGAAACACCGCTTTCAAGTCGCGATTGCCGAGATGCCGGGAAATAACTTCCCCCAGCACGCTGCGATAATCCGTCGTCACCGCCAGATCGCGCCCCTGGTACAGTTGGCTTTCGCTCATCCCCGGCCAACGCGTGTAAACTTTCCCGCCTTTCACTCCGCCGCCCATCAGGAACATGCAGTTGGCGTGGCCGTGATCCGTCCCATGATTGCCATTCTCGTGCGCCGTGCGTCCGAATTCCGACATACTGACAAAGACGACGTCGTTCATGCGGTCGCCCATGTCCTGATGAAACGCCGCGATTCCCTGCCCCAAATCACGCAGCAGATTTGACAGTTGACCCTGCACGCCCCCTTCGTTGACGTGATGGTCCCAGCCGCCGCTATCGAGAAACGCAACTTCCAATCCCACATCGGCTTTGAATAGCTCGGCGATTTCCATCAGGCTCTGCCCGAAGCGGCCCTTGGGGTATTGCGCGCCGTTCTCCGGCTGATAGGTGTCGGGATTGATTTTCTTGAGCTGGTCGATGGCTTCAAATGTTTCTGCCCCCACGCCGCGCAATGCATGGTCCACAGTCTGGGCGTACATGGCTTCGAATCCGCCCTCAACTGTCTGCTGCGGACCATTCATCTTGAATTGTTTCAGGTCCGCGATCGCGACGGCAGGCGCAGTGCCCTGCAGCGTGCGCGGCAGATATGGACCGAAAGCTACGGCACGAAATGGGGAAGCTTTTTCTTCAGGCATCGCTTGCAGCGCGCGATTCAGCCAGCCGTTGTCCGTGGATTTTAAGCCCGGCGTACCGGATTCCATAAAATCCTGGGCGTCAAAGTGCGAGCGCGTCGGGTCTGGCGAGCCGACCGCCTGCACGATGGCAAGCTGGCCTTTCTGAAAAAGCGGTTGCAACGGCTGCAGGCTCGGGTGCAGTCCGAAGAAACCGTCCAGGTCGATGGCCACTTCGGTGCCGCCGCGGCGCGGCTCGGGTATCGCGATGGTCGGCCGCATTTGGTAATAGGCGCGTTCGCCGAACGGCAGAACCACGTTCAGCCCGTCCATGGCCCCGCGCTGGAATAGCACGACCATTTTCTTCTTGCCCGTGGCCACGGTGGCCGCCACAGCGCGCTGCAGGAACGACGGCAGCGACGCCATTCCCAACATGGCGATCCCGCCGCTCTTCAGGAAATACCTGCGCGAAATGTTCATAATTCCTCCCTGCCCTCACTACATGGAAACACGTGATACATAATCGTAGGGAGGGGCGGGGCTTCAGCCCCGCCGTGAATGGCCGTACAGCTGGGGGCTTGAGCCCCTGAAGCCTCATTTTTCTTTCGCTGCTGCATTTTCATGACATGGATTCATTTCAACGGCGCTGAAACTCCGGCGCACCAAGAACCAGGCCGGCGATCAAGCCCTGATTCACCTGCTTCACCGGATCATCCAGTCGCGCTTGCACGATCTGCGGATCTTTCAGGCGGCTTTCGAGAGTCTGCCGTGTGCTGGTTGCAACCTGGCCGCCGAGAAAGATCCCAAGCGACCGGTCGAGCGCCGCATTCGGATCCGTTGAAGCCTTGGGCCCGAGGAGAGTTTTCAGTTCGACGTTCCCTCCGGGCATGTGATTGCCGGCAAATGCCAGCGCGAAATTCAAGCGATTCAGAAGTGCACCGGTATTGACCCATGTCTCGGCCTTGTCGGAATAGCCCGTCGGCGGCTGGCACAGGAAGAGGGGCTCGCCCATTCGGGCAACCCATTGCGCCAGCGGCAAGGAGACGGAGACACTGGCATCCAGCGCGCGAGCTGTGCTGGCGACCAATTCGAATGGCGTTTTCACCTTGGCGCGATAAGCGTCCCGCGACCAGAACTCCGGCGAATAAATCATGATCTTCAGCAGGCTGCGGATGTCACCCTGCGTGGACGCGTAATTGTCGGCCATGCGGTTCACCAGGGATTCCGGCGGATTGTCGGACACAAAATGCCGGGCCAGCTTGCGGGAAATGAAAATCCCCGTGCTCGCGTGATTGCCCAGAAATTTCAGCGCTTCCTCGCCGTCCTTCATCCCTCCATCATCGAACGTGTGGCCCATCACCACCTGCTTGCCTCGGCCGTGGATGCGCTCGTCGAAATGAAACTCGGGATCCTTGCGCGGCTCGCGCACTGTCCAGCCGGTTAGCATTTCAGCCATGGCAATCACATCCTGCTGAGTGTAGCCGGCGTCCACGCCGAGGGTGTGAAGTTCCATCACTTCGCGCCCATAATTCTCGTTCAGCCCGCGGTCCTCCTGCCTCTTCGCCGCCGGACGATTCGGCGGCGGGTAGCGCGCCTGCATGCCCGGCCCAAAAGTTCCCTGGTATCGGGAGCGCCGCGCAGCCAACTCTCCCTTCATGCGCTGGAACGCCGCGGGGTCGGCGCTCAACCAGTTATCCAGATAAAACAGCATCGCCGGGCTTTTGGCCGTGGCCACCAACAGATCCTGGAACTTGCCCATAGCGCGGGGGCGAATCGTGTCGCGCACGTACGCGGTGACCATCCATTTGTCCGCCCCCTTATTAGCGAACACGTTGAAGTGGTTGAACCAGAAATCCTCCATCACCGCCTCGAGTTGCCGCTGGCTGTAAATGGCGCGCTCGAGCTTGGCCATGGAAAGCTCGGCAACGATCCGGTTCGGCCCCTGCATTTTCGCGAGTTGCTCCTGGGCCTTGTCGATGTTCGCGTCGCCGGTTTCTTTCACCTGGTCGACCGCGTCGCGCCGCTTCTCTTTCTGTTCGGCCTTGAATTCTTCCTTGGTCGCTCCTTCCTTCTTGGCCGCCTGATTGGGAGGCGGATACTTGTCCAGAAGCTTCTGCGAGGACATAGCCAAAGTCGGATATTTTCCCAGGCGTTCATTCAGAGCGGAATCGTCGAGCGCTTCGAAGTGAAGCTGTTGCTCGACCCATTTTTCCAGGCCCATCTGCCGGATGTGCTCGAGGTCACCCGGCCGCGGTCCGTAGCCCAGCCGGTTAAGGGCGTGAAGGACGGCTTCCTCCTCCGTCAATTCGGTGATGGGCAGATTGCCTTTGAATTTCTTGTCGAGCGGCACGGCACTGGAGGAAAACGCCGATGCGCTCGGTTCGTTCTTGCCCGCACTGGCGTCCACCGCAGAAAAAACTAGATAGCATCCCAGCAATACAGCCAATGTGAAACCGACGGACCCGACTCCGGCAAGATCGAGTCGCCTGTAACCGCTAGAAATCTTGTGTGGCTGTCGGCGCATATTTGATGTGACGGCCCGCGCGAGCGCGCAGTTACCCTCATTCATTTTAACCCTCAGGGTGGTGGAAAGTTGCGCGTAGGCGCGAAGCAGTACACGAGTAAGCGGACTTGCGGGAACCTGGTACTAAGGCAAGTTATCGTGCAGCTCGAAAACCATCGAGCGTCCAGCGATCCTGTCCCTCGTCGTGACGCAGCACATAAAAATTTCCGTCGTTGGCGCGCACGCGAAAATAAGTGGCGTCGGGGGAGTACCACTGGCCGTCGAGTTCGCTCACTTGAAACTCGCGCCCCCGCAGCACGAAGCGGAGCGGGCGCTCGTCAGCACGATACCCCGAGTAGCAATCCACGCGCATGTCGCTCACGCGGCCTCCCCGTCGGACTCAATCGCGATCTTCGCGGGCTTCAGCGTTGTACGCCGCTCCCAGCAGCACCACCATCGCGGTGACGTACATCCACAGAATCAAGCCAATGGCCGCCGCCAATCCGCCGTACACCACATCATAGGGCATCTTCCGGAAGTAGAAGCCGACGAACGCGTCCGCCAGCCACCACAGCACCGTCGCCAGCACCGCCCCCGGCAGCAACTCCCGATATCCTTTGTGTCCCGGCCGCCCGATGCGGTAAAGCAAAACTAGGACGCCCATGCCCAAGAAGAAAACAATGGCGGCATAAAACAAAAAGCCGGCGCTTTTCACCAGGTCGGACATTCCTATGGTGCGGATTAGCCAGCCGCGCGCCTGCTTTCCAAACACGGTGAAAGCCACAACGGCAAGCGAGGGAGCGAGCGTAAGGCACAGCAGCAGGACGGCGCGAAGATGCAATCGCCAGTAACTCGGACGCAGGACGTCCCCCTCGATGATCCGAAACCCCTCAATAAATCCCACCATCGCCTGAGACCCCGCGAGCAACGTTCCGCCCAGCCCGAGGAAAAACCATTTCCACGGATGCACGCCGCGGCGCACGAAATACTGCATCACCACGTCTTCGCTCCCGGGCGGCAGAATCGCGCGCAGGCGGTTCGGCAGGTCCCTCAAGACAGTGTGAAGATAACTCGTATTTCCAAACAGCCCGAGAATGAGCAGCAGCATGGGGAAAAATCCCAGGAACATGTTGAATGCGATTGCCTGCCCAAGGGTCACGCAACCCGGAAAGATCCGCCCCAGACCGCGGAAAAAATGTTTGAGGACGCGCCCCATATGTAGTCCGCGGAATTATACGGGAAGCACGCGATTGCGCACGCCTTGTTTCTGCGCGGACTGCGGGATTTTAGCCCCTGGCGTTCGCTTGCCGCACCGCGCGCCGGGGGGTAAACTGAACGTCAAAGTTTTCGAGGGAGGTGGGTGATGGCTCGCTTGGTGCGATGCGGATTGGTGCAAGCGCATTGCGAATGGTCGCCCGAAAAATTCTCGATCCACGACATCAGTAAGAAGATGCTGGAGAAGACCGAGAAGCTCATCGAGGCCGGGGCCAAGAAAAAAACGCAGATTCTGTGCCTCCAGGAACTCTTCAACGGACCTTATTTTTGCGCCGAGCAGCAATCGCGCTGGTACGAGCTGACCGAGCCCATCCCCGACGGGCCGACCATCGAGCGCATGCGAAAACTCGCCAAGAAACATGACATGGCCATGGTCGTCCCCATCTACGAACGCGAAATGACCGGCCTGTTCTACAACACCGCCGCGGTGATTGACGCCGACGGAAAATACCTGGGCAAATATCGCAAGCACCACATTCCGCAGGTAGCGCCGGGATTCTGGGAGAAATTCTATTTCACGCCGGGGAACACCGGCTACCTAACCTTCAAGACCAGATTCGCTCGCATCGGCGTGTACATCTGCTACGACCGGCACTTCCCCGAAGGGGCGCGCGTACTTGGATTGAACGGCGCGGAAATCGTGTTCAACCCCTCGGCCACGGTTGCCGGCTTGAGCGAGTATCTGTGGGAACTCGAGCAGCCCGCACACGCCGTCGCCAACGGCTATTTTGTCGGCGCCATCAATCGCGTCGGCAAGGAAGCGCCATGGAACATCGGCGAATTCTACGGCAAGAGCTATTTCTGCAGCCCCCGCGGAAAAATTGTCGCTCAAGCCAGCCGCGACAAGGATGAAGTCCTCGTCGCGGACCTCGACCTCGAGGAAATCGACCAGGTGCGCGCCACCTGGCAGTTCTACCGCGACCGCCGGCCGGAATCGTACGGCGAGCTGACGCGCACGCAAAGCGCCGCCCGCGCCGCCGACGCCGCAAATTGAGGATGGAAACTGGAAAAGTGAAATTAGAAAATGGCCTGCCAACGTCACGCCGGTTTTGCTATTTTCCAATTTCCCTTTTCCATTTTCCGCGTCCAAATGAGTAGGAGTGCGCATATAAAGGATCCGCAATGCCGACAACGCCGAAGATGACGGAGACGCGCAGCGACGAGATAGTCCGCAAGCACAAGGAATACATCTGGCCGGCGGTGACCAATTACTTCCAGAAGCCCCTGGTGGCCGACCACGCCTCCATGCAATACCTGTGGGACATCGAAGGCAACAAGTACCTCGATTTCTTTGGCGGCATCGTGACCATCGGGGTGGGCCACTGCAATCCGAAGGTGACCTCAAAAATCAAGGCCCAGGTGGACAAGCTGCAGCACACCTCCACGCTTTTCCCCAACGAGCACATCGTCGCACTGGCCGAAAAGCTGGCGCAGATTACCCCGGGAAAATTGCAGAAGAGTTTTTTCACCAGCTCCGGGACGGAAGCGAACGAAGCCGCGATTCTCCTCGCGCGCATGGTCGGCCCCAGCTACGACGTTGTCGCGCTGCGGCATGCCTATGCCGGTGGCTCCATGCTGGCAAAATCCGTGACCGCGCAGGCGCCCTGGCGCAAGTCCGGCGTCATCAGCGTGGGCATCTCGCACGCCGTGAATCCCTATTGCTACCGCTGCCCCCTGCACCTGAAATATCCCGATTGCAACGTGGCATGCGCGAACGACGTGGAAAACCTGATTCAGACCGGCACCAGCGGCTCCATCGCCGCGTTCATTGCCGAGCCCATCCAGGGCGTGGGCGGATTCATCACCCCCCCACCGGAATATTTCAAGATCGTGTATCGCATCGTGAAAAATTACGGCGGCCAATTCATCGCCGACGAAGTTCAGACCGGCTGGGGCCGCACCGGCAGAAAATGGTGGGGCATCGAGCAGTGGGAAGTGACGCCGGACATTATTACTTCGGCCAAGAGCATGGGCAACGGCGTGCCCGTGGGACTGACCATCACCACGGCGGAACTCGCTGACAAGTTCCTGGGCCTCAACATTTCCACCTTCGGCGGAAATCCGGTCACTTCGGTCGCAGTGCGCGCAGTAATCGAAGTCATCGAAGCAGAAAACCTGCGCGAGAATACCTTCGTGGTCGGCGGCTACTTCCGCAAAAAACTCGAAGAGCTCCAGCAGAAGTATCCGCTTATCGGTGATGTCCGCGGCATGGGCATGATGCAAGCCCTCGAACTGGTGAAGGACCGCCAGACCAAAGAACCGGCCCCGCAGGAAACCACGCAAGTGCTCGAAGGCGCGCGGCGAAATGGTCTGCTCATCGGCAAGGGCGGCCTCTATGGCAACACCATCCGCATGGCGCCGCCCATGAATATTTCGAAAGCGGACGTGGACGAAGGAATCCGCCTGCTCGACAAAACTTTCAGCGAGATTCGCGCTTAGGTGGTGCCATGTCACTATGGAAGAAGTTCAGAGATAAACTCGCGGACCGTCCCGAGGATTCTCTTGATACGATTCAGAGAGTGATGGAATACGAGGAGCGGACTGGGACGCGGGTACCCGATCATGAAACACCTTGGTCTGCTCGGGACTGGATCCTTCTATCCTCAGTAATTGCATTTGCTTTTTTTGTCTGGCTTTTGCTTCGATAAAAGGACTCGTTGGGGGAACTCAGAAATGGTCACCGCAATTCTAGTCGGGCAGCTTTGCAGGAACTACATCAACGGGCAGTGGGTGGAATCGAAGTCGCCGAAAATCGTCGAGCGTCGCAACCCCGCGAACACCGACGAAATCGTCGCGCGCATTCCCCTCTCGACGCGCGAGGAGATGAAGCAGGCCATCGTCGCGGCGAAGACAGCCTTCCCCGCCTGGCGCGACACACCCGCACCGCTCCGCGGCAAAATCCTGTTTAATGCTACGCGCATCATGCAGGAGCAGAAGGAAGACCTAGCCCGCCTGCTGACTCGCGAAGAAGGCAAGGCGCTGAAGGATTCGCTCGGCGAAGTCCAGCGCGCCATCAACATCATCGAGTTCATGGCCGGAGAAGCGCGCCGCCTGAACGGCGAAACGCTGCCCAGTGAGCTGCCGAAAAATTTTGCCTACACCATCCGCCAGCCGCTGGGTGTGGTGGGCGCCATCACGCCGTGGAATTTTCCGGTGGCCATCCCGGTATGGAAAATTGCTCCCGCGCTGGTTTGCGGGAACACGGTGGTGTTCAAGCCGGCGACGCTGACGCCGCTGACAGCCATGAAAATCGTCGAGATTTTCGAACAGGCCGGGCTGCCCGCAGGCGTCCTCAATCTAGTGATGGGTTCCGGCAGAGACGCCGGTGACGAACTGGTGACCAACGTGCACGTCCACGGCCTCTCCTTCACCGGATCGAACGAAGTAGGCTGCGCCCTATACACTTCCGGAGCGCAGCGGCTAAAAAAAATCCAGTGTGAGATGGGCGGCAAAAATCCAGTGGTGGTTCTGACCGACGCGGATTTGCAATTGGCCATGGAATCGACGCTCGCCGGCGCATTTGCCTCCACAGGGCAGCGCTGCACGGCCACCAGCCGCGTGGTGATCGAAGAAAAAGTCGCCGACCAGTTCATCGGCATGCTCGTCGAGCGCACCAAGAAATATGTGGTCGGCGACGGTCTCGAAGCCGGCGTGGATATGGGCCCTTCGGTGGACGAAACGCAGATGAACACGGTGCTGAAGTACATCGAGATCGGAAGAAAAGAGGGCAAGCTGCTGTGCGGCGGCGAGCGCCTGAGCGGCCCGCGCTACGACCAGGGATGGTTTGTGTCGCCCACAATCTTCGACCACGTAAAATCGGACAGCAAGTTGGCGCAGGAAGAGATTTTCGGCCCGGTTCTGAGCGTAATTCGCGTCAAGGATTTTGATGAAGCACTGGCTGTGGCCAACTCCGTTCGTTACGGCCTCTCCAGCTCGATCTACTCCACCGACTCAAACAAAATCTTCGAGTTCGTGGACAAGATCGAGACGGGCATGACGCACGTCAACTCACCGACGGTGGGCGGCGAGGCCCACGTACCGTTCGGCGGAGCAAAGGATTCGAGCGTCGGTCCGCGCGAAGTGGGCCACGCGGCGATTGATTTCTATACCGACACGAAGATCGTTTACATCGATTACACCGGACGCAAGCGCGAGGGCGCGCTGTACTGACCCGCGGGCGCGGGGAATACGACTAGGAGAAATTCACACGGCTGGACTCTTCGACCGGGAAATCTATCTCGACATTGAAACGCTGCGCCTCTCGCACGAGGTGCAAGGCGGCTGGTCCAACATCCGCGCGTTCGGCGTGGCCGTGGCCGTCACCTGGGACAAGGAGCACGGCTTCCGGCGCTGGTTCGAGGGCGACGCGGAAAAGCTGGTCGCTGAGCTCGAACAGTTCACCCGCGTGATCACCTTCAACGGCAATCGCTTTGACCTAGAAGTTCTGCGCGCCTACGTTCCGGTCCACAAACTTGAAAAGCACTCCTTCGATGTCCACGAAAAGCTCTACGCGCAGCTCGGGCGCCGTGTGAAGCTGGACCAGTTGGCGAAAGACACCTTGGGCACGTCGAAGTCCGGCGACGGATTGCAGGCCGTGGAATGGTGGCGCGCCGGCCAGAAAGACCGTGTCGCCAAGTACTGCGAACAGGACGTCGCCATTCTGCGCGACGTCGTCGAGCACGGGCGCTCCAAGGGCTACGTGGTGGTTTCCACCCGGCAAGTGCGCGTGAACTGGGATTGAGGCCCGCGGAACCCCTCATGAACGTATGTTCCCTTTTCCGTCACATCGTACGACTCGCAATGATTTCTTCTCTGGCCGCGATTCTGTTGCCGCTATGTTTTGCCGGCGGAGACGGGCGCATCCACTGGAAGAAACTCGGTGATGCGCAGTTGCGGCTCGACGGGCGCCCTCCGCTCACCTGGAACGTCTACCAGCCGGAAAAATCCGAGAAAAAGAATCACCTGGTGCTGGTGCTGATTGGCCGACGCTACCTGGCCCTTGATTACAAATCCAAACAAGTGTTTCAGGTCTTGCCCGCGGATTTGCAGGCGGAAGGCAACGGGTTCTCAAGCGGCGATTTGTTTGTGAGTGACCGGTTGGTGCCTTCGGATGAGTGGACCGTGCGCGACGTCGGGCCCGCAGAGCAAATCAAATTGACGTTGAAAGATTACGGGCGCCAGATGGAAATTCAGTTGCGCCATCCCCCGGATAACCGCGCCTTCTACTAGCAGCTCGGCTGTCAGCTACCCACAACCGGTTACAGTCCTCCGCCCTCTGGCACGCCTGCTTCTACCCTTATTTCAGTCCACCCTTTTCCATCTTCACTTTTCCATTTTTCCGCGCTTTATCTCCATTGCGTCCAAGTACTATTGCCCTCCGCGTTTCGTCATGCCAACCTGCTGTTAGGAGAAAACTCGGATGCCGGCGGCCAGGGTAGCTGCACGAGGCCAATTTCAAACCTTACAAATATCCCAAAGCAAAAAGGCGAACAAAAGGCTAATCGCGACACAATCTGTTTCAAAAACTACCACCAAGCCTCTCAAAACAAACAACTTCACATTTTCTAATCGCGACTCCAAACCTGGTCTGTTGACGAACGGTCTCCTTTCATCCTCATCTACTTCCTCCTCAATTCGCTGCCGTTTTCTGCTTCCACGACATCGGCGGCAACCCGTTGTCAATCTCCTCCATGGTGATGCAGCCTTCCACTGGGCATACCAGCGCGCACAGGTTGCAGCCCACGCATTCGTCGTCAATGATCTTCGGGACATGCACGGCCATGCCGTTGGGATTGTGCTTGCTGTCGCCGTTGTGTGCAGAGGCGCGCTCGATGCATTGGTGCGCGCCATCTTCGCAAGCCACATAACAAAGCTGGCACCCGATGCACAGCTCGGTATGAATCTTCGCGATGATTTTGTAGTTCAGGTCCAGGTCGCCCCAGTCCATCACGTTCGGAACGGCGCGCCCGCGAAAATCCTCAATGGTGCGGTACCCGTGGTCATCCATGTAGGCGTTCAGCCCGTCAATCATGTCCTCCACGATGCGGAAGCCATAGTGCATGGCCGCGGTGCAAACCTGCACCGTGGACGCGCCGACGGCGATGTGTTCCGCTGCGTCGGTCCAATTGCCGATGCCGCCGATACCCACAATGGGGATCTTCAATTTCTTCGCCACGCTCGAAACCAGGTGAAGCGCGATCGGTTTCACTGCCGGCCCGCAGTAGCCTCCGTGCGACGATTTTCCGGCGACCGTAGGCGCCGGAGCGAACGTTTCCAGGTTCACGCCCATCAGCGAGTTGATGGTGTTGATCAGGCTGACGGCATCGGCGCCGCCCCGTTGCGCCGCCAGCGCGATATGCGTGATGTCGGTAACATTGGGCGTCAATTTCGAAATCACCGGCGTGCGCGCCACTTCCTTGGCCCACGATGTAATCATCTCCGTATATTCGGGCACCTGTCCGACCGCCGCGCCCATGCCGCGCTCGCTCATCCCGTGCGGGCAACCGAAGTTCAGCTCCAGCGCGTCGGAACCGGCGTCCTCCGCTCGGCGCACCATGTCGTGCCACACTTCGCGCTTCGATTCCACCATCAGCGAAGCTACTACGAGGTGTTTGGGATAGCGCTTCTTCACTTCGGCGATTTCGCGCAGGTTCACTTCAATGGGGCGGTCGCTGATCAGCTCGATATTGTTCAGCCCCATCATCTTCACGCCGTTCAAATCAATCGCCCCGTATCGCGAAGAGGTGTTCTGAATCGGCTCGCCGATGGTCTTCCACACCGCGCCGCCCCAGCCGGCATCAAACGCGCGCATCACTTGGCCGCAGGTATTGGTGGGAGGCCCCGACGCCAACCAAAAAGGGTTGGGAGATTCGATGCCGCAGAATTTCACGTGCAGATCAGCCATACGTCACCTCTCCATTTCACTCTTCGGCTGGGCGACATCGTTCAACCCGCGCCACACCAGCCAGATAACAATGCCGATCATGCCCATCCATCCAATAAAACGGACAAAGCCTGCAATTTGAATATCGTGTTCCAGCAGGCCCTGCTTCCCAAACATGTAGTTCCAGTCGTGAATCACGTCTTCACCGCCCCCAATCGAAAGCAGCGGCAACTCCTGCGCCCGGGCGTCTGCCATGTACGTCGCGATGGGTAGAAATTGCTCGAACATGAAAAACAGGCAGAAAGCTACTCCTTGCGCCTGGCGATGAAAAATGAAAAAGGACGCGAGCAATATGGGCACCAGCAATTGCAGGATCGTGCCGCCTGCAACCATCCCGAATTCGCCGAAGAACCGGAACAGCAGGTGCCCGCCCTCGTGAATGGGCACGAAGACTCCGTCCATCAGGAGCAATATGCCCTGTCCCCGCGCGGCCTGGTACAAGAACAGAGAGTAGAAGATGAGCCATGCTGCGAGTGCCGCTTTGGGGATGGGTTCCCATTTTTCCTCAAGCGCCGCGAGGAACGGAAGCCGGTCGGTCCATGCTTCCGGCAGGCGCACGAGCCGCTAACTCTTTCCCCGCGGCGCGCCCAGCCACGCATCAATTCCCCGCGATGCGGCCATGCCTTCCGCCACTGCGTCCACCACTTCTTTGCCGCCGTTCACGCAATCACCGCCGGCAAAATATTTTGCGTTGCCGGTCTGGTGCCGGTCGTTCACGGCAATCGTGCCGTTGCTCCGAATCTCCACGCCGGAAACAGCGCGGAACAATTCCGTCACCGGCTTTTGACCGATGGCCGGGACGATCATGTCCACTTCAATCGTGAATTCCGTTCCCGGAATGGCGCTGACCTTGCTGCGGCCCTGTTCGTCGCCGCGCTCGACACGCGTGCGCACGCATTCAAGCCCGGAGACCTTGCCGTCCTGCTCCACCACGCGCACCGGCTGCGTGTGCCAGTGAAAAGTGACGCCATCGAGCTTGGCGAGATCGTACTCATATTGGAACGCGGGCATTTCCTTTTCTCCTCGGCGGTAGATCAGGTGCACCACTTCTGCCCCCAGCCGCCGCGCGGCAGTGACCACGTCGATGGCCGTATTCCCTGCCCCGATGCACGCAATGCGCCGGCCGATCTCGACTTTGTCAAAGGAGTTCATTTTGGTGCGCTCGATAAATTCGATGGCGCCGTAGATGCCTTGCAATCCACTTCCGGCCACGTCAAGGTCCCAGGTTTCGCCCAGTCCAACGCCGATAAAAATGGCGTCATGCTCTTTTTCAAGCTGCGCGAAAGTGACATCGCGACCAACGTCCGCCTTCTGCCGGAATTCCACGCCCAGCTCGCGCACAAATTCCACTTCGCGCAAAGAGTCCGCAGCGCGCAACTTGTACGCCGCGATTCCGTAGGTATTCAGTCCTCCGGGAGATTCGTTGCGATCGAAAATCGTGACGCGGTAGCCGCGCTTGGCCAATTCCCCGGCGCAAGCGAGCGATGCGGGGCCGGAACCGATGCATGCCACTCGCTTCCCGTTCGGAGCGCCGGCATGAAAAAGCTGGATGTGACGGTCGAGAACGTAATCAACCGCGTGCCGTTGCAGCCGGCCAATTTCTATGGGCTTCATGCCCTTCTCAACCATCACGCAAGCGCCCTCGCACAGAACTTCCGTGGGACACACGCGACCACAACTCTGGCCCAGGATATTCGATTCCAGGATCACGCGAGCCGAGCCCCGCGGATTGCCGGTGAAGATTTTCTTGATGAATGCCGGTACATCAATATGCGTGGGGCAGGCGACAGTGCAGGGCGCGTCGAAGCAATACAGGCAGCGCGCAGCCTCGATGGCCGCCTGGCGTGGCGACATGGGCGGAACAATTTCGGCAAAATTCTTTTCGTACTGCTCAGTGGAAAGTTTGGGTGCAGTTTCGCGAAGTGTCATCGATCTCAGCTAGCGGCGCGCAGCGCGCTGGAAAGGCGCATTCTAGCACCGGGCATGGCCGCCGGGGGCAGCGGTTTTCGCCGCAGCACACCGGAAAGCCAACGAAATCGCGCCTCCGCGCGAGCGTGCCAAAGCCGGCGGAACCGGTGTAAGCTACAACGCTTCGCAGCAGATCCGAGGAGGCCGCCTTCCATGCGCTTTGATACCGTGATTCGCAACGGCACCGTCGTCACCGCCACCGACACCTACGCGGCCGAAGTGGGAATCACGAACGGTACGATCGCGGCCATGGGCAAAGACCTTCCCATCGAAAATGCCGGCAAAGTGATCGACGCCGCCGACCGCTACGTCATCCCCGGCGGCATTGACGTGCACACGCATCTCGACATGCCCTTCGGCGGCACCACCAGCGCTGACGATTTTGAGACCGGGACCATCGCCGCAGCCTTCGGAGGCACCACCACTCTGATTGACTTCGCCATTCAATACAAAGGGCAGACTCTGCACCAGGCCTTCGACACCTGGATGAATAAAGCCAGCGGCAAGGCCGCCACGGATTACGCCTTCCACTGCATCATCACCGACCTCGCCGACGCGCAATTGCAGGAGATGAAAACGCTGGTGCGCGAGGGCGTGCCCACGTTCAAGCTGTTCATGGCCTATCCGGGTGTGTTCATGCTCGACGACGCCTCGATATTCCGCGCCATGAACATGGCCGCCAACACGGGCGGAATGATCTGCATGCACGCCGAAAACGGCGGCGCCATCGACGTCATCGTGCAGCGCGCGCTCGCCGAAGGGAAAAAGGCCCCGAAGTATCACGCGCTGACACGGCCAACGACCGCCGAAGCGGAAGCCACCGGCCGCGCCATCGCCCTCGCGGAGATGGCCGGAGCGCCGGTGTACATCGTGCATCTCTCTTGCAACGAGGCGCTCGAAAAAGTGCGCGAAGCGCGCGACCGCGGCCTGCGCACCTACGCGGAGACGTGTCCGCAATATCTGTACCTGTCGCTCGAAAATATGTACGAGCCCGGATTCGAAGGCGCGAAGTACGTCTTCACCCCGCCGCTGCGCGAAAAATGGCACCAGGAAAAACTTTGGCAGGGCCTGGCGCAGGACGATTTGCAGGTGGTCTCCACCGATCACTGCCCGTTCTGCTTCAAGGAGCAGAAGGAACTGGGCAAGGACGACTTCACTAAAATTCCGAACGGCGGACCGGGCATCGAGCACCGCTTGAGCCTGGTTTACAGCGGCGGTGTGAACGGCGGGCGATTTTCGCCCAACCGCTTTGTGCAACTGGTTTCCACCGCGCCGGCAAAACTCTTCGGCCTTTATCCGCGCAAAGGGACTGTCGCGGTGGGCTCGGACGCCGACCTGGTGGTATTCGATCCCAACGAAGAGCAGACCATCAGCGTGAAGACGCACCACATGCGCGTGGACTATTCCATGTTCGAAGGCATTCGCGTGAAAGGCGTCCCAAAGATTGTCTTGTCACGCGGCCGCACGATTATCGAGAACGGAAAATTCACCGGCAAGCCCGGCAGCGGCGAATTCATCAAGCGGGAAAACCCCGCAAGGGTCTAGTCAGGCGATCAGGGACGGGCTACACCAGCGACCCAGGGAATTCCGACCAGGCCTTCCTTCACGCGAATTTCCGCGATTTCCCCGGAACTGAAACGGTCGTAATCCCCGCGATCTACCGGAATCCGCTCGAAGCGCTGCCCCTCCCGCCAGGATGTGACAATCAGCCGCCGGTTGGCGACCGGGCCGTGCATGGAGAATTTTCCAACCACTCGAGCGCGCACGATTTGCGTGGGCGCGCGGTCGAGCCCTCCATTTCCGAGCAAGAGCAGAGCAAGCAGCCAGGGCAGCGGAATCAGGCCGTAATAAACGCGCTTCAGCGCCTCCACTTCCGCGTGGCGCAACGCACGCCGTTCCAGCCAAACAGCCAGTCCGAGTGTGAGAAAGAACAGGACGCCGATAAAGATGAGGATGCCGTCGAGCTCGAGCGCAGGATAACGGGCGCTGGCGACAATGAAAGCCAGCGCACCGAGAAGAAAGATCGCGGTACGGTTCAGCAGCTTCCGGCGCAGAGTAAACTCGGCCGCCGAAGAGCCCAAGCCGCAAGCATCGCAAATGTCCGCGTCGCGGACGGCCCCACAATTCAGACAGCGCGTCATCGGTTGGCCGATTGGCCCCTCCCAAGCGTTACGATGCTATGCAGCGACACTCCCAGTGTCAATTCGGGCGCACTCTCCCACCTTTCATATTGGACACCGGAAATGTGCAAATGGGTTGGCGTATAATTCGCGCATGACGCTGCAAGAGTTCTTCCTCAAGCAAAAGCAAGCCATCCGTGCACGCAGCCAGGAAGTGTTTGTCCTTCTCCGGCCGGAGCACATGGACTGGAAGCCGGAGAAGGACGCGCTGAGCGTGGGCGACATGCTGAGGCATTTGTGGGTCTCAGAGGAAGGCGTCCGCCGCTGCGCACTCGAGGGGAGCTTTGCTTACTTCGAGACGCGCATCCCCCAGGGGCTGCGCGCGGTGATGGGCATGCCCGGCTCGCTCGATGAAGAATTGCAAACCATCGAGCGCGTACATCGCGAAACGCTGGCGGCAGTGGCCGCTGTGCCGCCGGATCTCTTCGATGAAGAACGCGCCAATCCGGCGCTCAATTTCCGCCGCAAGATTGCCGTGATTCTGTTCGGGATCAACGAACACGAAGTGCATCACCGCGCCCAACTGATGACTTATCTGCGGATGCTCGGCACGCCTGCGCCGGAACCATTCAAGCGCCCCAAGCCCTGAATGAATCCACTCGAGACTATTTCACTTCGCGCACGCTCGATGGCGTGCGATCCAGGCAGGCCATGTTTTCATCCCGCCCATTCGCGAGAAGCTGGCAATCAATTTCCTGCGCGCTGCGAACGGCTTGGGAGGAATTTGCTCCCGTTGCCGTGGCGCAGTGCGTCGCCCCATTGAAGCTCATGCACACTTCGAACTTATGATGGGTCTGCTGCATGGAGGAGTATGCCAGCACGCCGATAAGCGCGATGGCTCCGAGAATCATGATCCAGCGCATCGGGTTTGGGCGTTTTTCCATGTGCCTCCGTTTTCTCTCCGGATTTTCGGCCCGTTACTTTTCGTCGGCCCCGTCGCCGCTACGGCGCACCAGTTCCTGCTGGATGAATCTTCGCACATGAGCCGGCCCCGATTCGATAGTCAACGCATCCTTCAGGTCACGCAACGTCAAGTTCGGCAGGAATGAGCGCACCACCGGCGCGGGCGTGTGCGCGTTGCGCAGCAGCGCGATCCGGACATTGTACTGGCACGCCCATTTGGGATGCTGGGCGATGGCCACCACCACTCGCTCCGGCACGCCCGCCTTGGCCAGCACTTTCAGCACCTGGCTCTCCTGCAGATATGGGTTCGCGAGTGCCAGCTTCACAGCCTGCGCATGACCTTCGGCCAGCAGCGCGCCCGCAACGCGCGAAGACCCGCGGCGCGCCAGGGTCAGTTTTTCGCCGATCGCGAGATGCGGGACGCGATGTACGATGATTTCTTCCGCCACGCGGCGGATTTCCGCTGGCGTCGAGGGAAGCAGGCTCACGCGCACAAGATCAAATAGAAACAGCTGGCGCAGCAGCGCAATGGAGAATCTTTTGGGGGTATGCGGGTGGCGCGCCAGGCGGACACGGATGGCCTCGCTCGAGGTCCACTTCCCTTCTGAGGCGACGGCAGCCAGAACTTTACCGGATAAGTCCAGGCGCTCAAGTAATTGCACCAGGTGCGGCTCTTCGAAATGTGGGTTTTCGAGAAGGGCCAGAATCGCGTCCTCGCCCGCTTCGTGGAGCAAAGATTTCAGCTCGTCTGCGGACGCGGTGCGGGCGCGCTCCACACGCGCTGTAGCGTCATCCGGCATGTGCCTTTCGCCATCCCAGACGGATAGCCAGGCGTGCCGCGGATACCGCAGGCTTCTCCTGCAAACTGACGATGCGAGCGCGAGGCACCACGCGCGTGAGTCCGCGATCAATTTCGGTGTCGAAGAATGTGCTGCGTCCCAGCGCGCCTCCACACTTGGCAATCGGTACTTCGCGGTCCAGCATGTCCAGCCGCACCAGAACGCTCCGCGCAAGGGTCGCCAAAGATTCGGCAGCGCCGGAAAGGATTCCGCAAGCGACAGCGTCGCCCTTGTCTCCCAGCGACGCCACCAGCGGGAAGACACGCGGAAACACATCATCCGGATTCTTGATCACCCAATCGAGCACGCGGTTCCAGTCGTTGCAGCCCAGCCATTTCAGAATTTGCTCGGAAAGAGCGGTCTTCTCGCCGCGCCCTTCTTCGGCGCGTACCACCGCCGCCATGGCCCGCCGTCCAATGTCAAATCCGCTGCCTTCATCGCTGAACCACGGGCCGCGGCCCCCCGCGCGAGCGATTTTCCCTCCCGCATCACGCCCATAGGCAGCCGAGCCCGTCCCGACCACCAGGATGATGCCTTCGCCCGAGCCCACTGCTGCCTGAAGAGTGATGGCCAGATCGGTCGTCACCTGTACGGCCGCCTCGGGAAACGCACGCTCCAGAAACGTGGCCAGGCGATTGGCTACGGCCTCTCGTCCAGCTCCGCCGATGCCGGCACAAATCCCGCTGATGTCCTTGGCCTTGATTTTCTCATGTTCCAGGACCACATCGGCGGCATCGCTGAGCGTGAACCAAGCCTTCGCATAGCCGGCGCGCAGCGGATTCGAAGGGCCCGCTGTGGAGCGCGCCAGGATTTTGCCCTCAGCGTCGACCAATACGCAGTCCGTCTTCGTGCCCCCACCGTCAAACCCAAGGAAGTAACCGCTTCTCGTGTCTTGCTTTTCTTCAGGCATCGCCCTCTACCTTGCTTGACAGTCTTCGCAGCCGCCGGTTAGCATCGCGCCACCTGCCCGGCGCGGCGCGATGCGAATCAGCCCAACCGACCTTGCCATCCTGTTGATTTACCTCGCGGCCATCACGTATTTCGGCGCCCGTTTTCGCCGGGGCCAGCGGAATCTTCGCGACTATTTCCTGGGCGGCCGATCCGCCCCATGGTGGGCGCTGGCCTGCTCCATCGTGGCCACCGAGACCTCCACGCTCACGATCATCAGCACTCCCGGAATCGCCTACGGCGGAAATCTCGGCTTCCTGCAACTGGTACTGGGTTACCTGGTTGCCAGAGTGATCCTTTGCGTGGTCCTGATCCCGCAATATTTCCAGGGCGAATTCTACACGGCTTACCAGCTATTGGAACAGCGATTTGGCTCGCGCATGCGTTCGGCTGCCGCCGTGGTTTTCATGGGCACTCGTGCGCTGGCCGAGGGCGTGCGGATTTCGGCTATCGGCAAAGTTGTGAGCGTTGCTTTCGGCACCGGCGAACGGATATCGGTTCTTATCATCGCGGTGCTCACGCTGGCATATACATTTGAAGGGGGAATGCGCGCTGTCATCTGGACCGACGTGATTCAATTTGCGCTGTACCTGGGCGGATCGCTGGCCGCGTTCCTGATCCTGCTGCACAAAATCCCCGGCGGCTGGATGGAGGTAACGCACGCGGCGGCAGCGGCGGGGGGAAAACTGCACGTCTTCGATTTCGCATTTTCACTCACGCGCAGCTATACCTTCTGGTCCGGTCTGCTCGGCGGGACATTCCTGACCATGGCCAGCCACGGCACGGATCAGACGCTGGTGCAGCGTTTGCTCGCCGCGCGCAACGAACGCGACAGCAAGAAAGCCTTGCTTGCGAGCGGCGTGATCGTCTTCACGCAATTCGCGCTGTTCCTGGTGATCGGCGTCATGCTGTTCGTCTACGCACAGCATTTCGTTCTCGCCGTGCCCGGTGGAGACGCCGATCGCATATTTCCAGAATTCATCGTTCAGGACATGCCCGCGGGATTGCGTGGCCTGGTGCTTGCTTCCATCTTTGCAATCGCGATGTCGAACGCCAGCGGCTCGTTGAACTCACTGGCGTCGTCGAGCATCATAGACCTCGGCGGTAACGGCGCAGCGGTTGCCAGCCAGCTCAGGCGTCCCCGGCAAATGACGCTGGTGTGGGGCGTTGTGCTCGCGTCGCTTGGGCTGATCCGCTGGGGGCCGGTGCTTGTCGCGGGGCTGACGATCAGTTCCATTACTTACGGCGCAACGCTCGGTGTTTTCTTGCTGGGCAACTGGGATCGCCGCGCAAATCAACCGGGCGCGCTCGCGGGTTTTGCTGCGGGGCTGGTCTGCATGGTCGCCATCTGGTGGCGCACCCCGCTTGCGTGGACCTGGTACGTGCCGGTCGGCACGGTGATAACGTTTGCGGTCGGATTCGTCGCTAGCCGGATCGCACACGATTCGGCCGGCCCGGCTGACGCAGAGACCTGAGCAAGGGCTCGTTCGAATCTGAGGAGAATTTCTATCGAGACGCCGGAAAATCAGAAAAAGCCACTCGACCTGGTTCGCGCCCTGGGACCTTGGGCCGCCGCCTCCATCGTGGTCGGCACCATGGTTGGCACCGGAATTTTCCTGAAGCCCAGCGAAATGGCGGCGGTTGGCGGGTCCGTCAGCATTTTGTACGCCGCGTGGATCGTCGGCGGAATTCTGACCCTCTGTGGCGCGCTGTGCTTTGCCGAGCTAGGCGCGGCACTGCCCGAGGCTGGCGGACAATATGCTTATCTGAGCAAAGGCCTCGGCCCGATCTGGGGTTTCCTTTTCGGCTGGATGCACTCAATGGTGGGCGAATCAAGCTCAGCCGCTTCCATAGCAGCGGGGTTCGCGCGCTTTTCGAGTTTTCTAATCCCCGTGATCGCTCTGCCGATTTTCACATGGCACATGACCAATCCCTTCACGGGAAAGCACTACGAATTCGTCTTCACCTGGGCGCAGCCCGTCGCCGTGGGCGCCATCGCGCTGTTCACATTCATCAATTATCTCGGCGTGCGCCTGGGTGGGCAGGTGCAAGTGGTGCTCACAGCGTTGAAAATCGTGGCGGTGATTGCCATCGTCGCGGCAGGATTCATTCTCGGTCACGGGAGCGCCGCGCATTTTCATCCCTTCTGGCCTGTCGCACCTGGAGCCGGCACGTTTACGGCATTTCTCGCCGCGCTCGCAGCCGCGTTGTGGGCCTACGACGGCTGGGAAGATCTGAATCGCGTCGGGTCTGAAATTCAGAATCCGCAACACAACATTCCGCTCGCGCTTTTGGGAGGCACCGGCCTGGTCGCCGCCGTTTATCTGCTGTTCAGTGCCGTCTGCATTTATGTCCTGCCCTTTTCAAGCGTCGCCGCGTCCGAGCATGTCGGCTCGGACGTAGTCGAGAGCTTCGCCGGCCGAGGAGCGGCCTCATGGGTGACCATAGCCATGATAGTTGCGGCTCTAGGCACGCTGAACTCTTCACTCCTCAGCGGCGCCCGCGTTCCCTACGCCATGGCCCGCGATAGTCTGTTTTTCCGCGTCACCGCGCCGGTTCATCCGAAATTCCGCACCCCCGCCGGCGCACTGGTTTTTCAAGGCACGTTGGCAGGATTGATGGCGCTGACCGGAACATTCGAAGAGCTCACTTCATTATTCGTCTTTGCCGCGTGGATTTTCTATGCCCTGTCGGTCGTAGCGATGTTCCGCCTGCGGCGCACGCGCCCGGACCTCGACCGTCCGTACAAGACCTGGGGGTACCCCGTAGTGCCGGCAATCTTCGTGCTGGGGGCCCTGGCGCTCACCATCAGCATTTGGATTCAAAGGCCGGTCCGCTCTTCGATAGGGATGGCGATGATTTTGAGCGGCTTGATTTTCTACCACCTCTGGCGCAGGAGCTCTGAGAGGACCGCTTGAGGGCTCTTGCCTACAGAGCCTGAAACACGCCTGAGGGACAATTCAAAGGAAACAATTCGGGGTGGAGAAGATGGGCTAGAACCTCCATGCCCTCGGCAAGCCGCGGGCCGGGCCGCGAGAAATATCCGTTGGCGTCCACAGCAAAGATTTTTCGCAACCGCAATGCAGGCAAATCGCTCCAGCATTCAGGTAATGTCGTCGAACGAAATACGGCGGCCGCGCGCGCCGCATTGTATCCGCAAGGCATCACCAAGATCACGTCCGCACCAGATCCGGCGATATCTTTCGCCGTAACTCGAAACGACGGCTCGCCGGCGCGGCCCAGAATATCCTCGCCACCCGCCGCCTCGACCATCTCCGGCACCCAGTGACCTCCGACGTAGTAGGGGTCGAGCCACTCAAGACACAAAACGCGCGGGCGCGAGGCGGCACTGCGCGCGCTCACGGCAATCGCGGCGACCTTGGCGGCACGGTCCGCCGCCAATGCTTCAGCCATGCGGCTGGTTCCGGTAGCAGCGCCGACACGGCGAATATCCCGCCACACGTCCGCCAGCGAATGCGGCGAAAGCGAAAGCACCTGCGGCTGCTTCGGCAGACGCGCGAGCGCGGTCGCCAGATCATCCGGCGACGCCGCGCACACATGGCACAAATCCTGGGTGATGATCAAATCAGGGCGGAGCGACGCAAGCAATTGCGCGTCCACGGAATAAATGCTCTCACCGCGCGAAACCAGCTCCGTCACCTGGCGGTCGATTTCCTGGGGCGCTGCGTGAGGATCCACGCGCGGGCGGATGAGTACAGGTTTGCGCGCCGCTTCCGGTGGGAAATCACACTCATGAGTGACGCCTGCGACGCACTCTCCCAGCCGAAGAGCGTAAAGGATTTCGGTGGCCGAAGGGAGCAGCGAGCAAATTTGCATTCACGCGTCTCGTAGAAAACTTTCCAACACAGCCATCTTACACCGCGCGTATAACTGCTGCTTCAGGAAGTAGATCGGCAAAGACAAACCCGTCGCGCTCGACGACTTCTCCAACCTCGACACCGACCGGATGGCGAAACATGGGCCCGGCGCAAGCAAAGGAATGAAACTCCCCATTTTCGCCGCAGGGGTCGACGCCCGCGGGCAGATCGGCCAGCAGCGCAGCGTCAAACCGGCGCCCAGCAAAAGAGCGATCCAGTTTGCGCGGATCAATGCACGTCAAGTATGCGGAAAGGCCGCCGGCTAGCATTTCTTTCGCAAGCCGTCGCGTGTCGCGCCGCCACAGGGGAAACACAGGAGTCATCTCGCAGCGCGCCAGCTGATTTTCGCGGTAGGCGCGAATGTCCTCGAGAAACAAGTCGCCAAATATTATGTGACGAACTCCCTCATCCCGCGCGCGAGAAATGGCCCCGCCCATCGCGTGCTCGTAGATTTCGTTCCGACAAGCAGCTGGAATGGGAACTTTGACCAGCGGCAGCCCCGCCGCTGCCGCCTGCATTTCCACCAGGCTTTCCCGCACCGCGTGCATGGCCACGCGCCCAAAATCCTGAGTGATGGTGGTCAGCAGCGCAACGACTTCGAATTCGCCGGCCTCGCGCACGGTATGCAGCGCCCAGGCGCTGTCTTTGCCGCTGCTCCAGGCAAGCCATGCTTTCGGGCGAGATTTTTCGGGATGAACGGTCATCAGGTCCTTCACGCGCATCAATGATAAAGCAGATATTTCTCGCGCATGGCTCGAAATTTGTCCAACTCCGCCGACCAGCTTGCGACGATCTGCGCGGGCGCATCGCCCCGCTGCATTCGCTCAAGGGTGGATTGCGAGCCTAGGAGTTCGATGATTTTCTCCAAGTGAAATTGTTGCGGATAAAGCCGGTGAAGCGCCGCGGCGATTTCCAGTCCCATACGCATGGATTGCAAGGAGCCGCGGTCGGTGATGGAAATCGAGACCCCCTGGCTATACTGTCCCTTATACAGGCCATCATCCGGCGTAAATGTCGTGGTCTGAAACCGCGCGCCCGGAACAGCGCGCCGGTTCAATTCGGCTGTCAATTCCGCGCCCTGAATCCACGGCGCACCGAACAATTCGAAAGGAGTATCAGTCCCCCGCCCTACCGACACGCCCCCTGCATGCAATATTTCAATTCCGGGATAAAGAAACGCGGCCGTCACAGTGCGCAGGTTGGGCGAAGGCGCAATCCACTTCAAACTGGTTTGATCGTATGTCTGGCTGCGTTTCCAATTCCGCATCGTAAATATGTGCAAGTCCGCGCCAATTTTATTTTCAGCGTTAAACATCTTCGCTAGCTCGCCCATCGTCATGCCGCACCGCACCGGCATCGGGAAGTAGCCCGTAAACGAAAGCCGATCACGGTCCAGCATCGGACCCTCAATAATTTCGCCCCCCAGCGGATCCGGGCGGTCCAGAACGTAAAATGCAATGTGCCTTTTCGCGGCCTCCTCCATGCAATACGCCATCGTCGTAATGTAGGTGTAAAACCGCACGCCGGCATCCTGAATGTCGAAGACGAGCGTATCGATGCCCTGAAGCATCGCGTCCGTCGGCCGGCGAGTCTCGCCGTACAAGCTGTAAATCGGCAGACCGGTGGCAGCGTCCTTGGCGTTTGCAACAGTTGCATCCACCCGGCCGGCGATCCCGTGCTCGGGGCTGAAAATGACTACCAGTTTGACCCCGGGAGTATGCGCCAGTAAATCAATGGTGCGCCGCCCCTGGGAATCAATGCCGGTATGATTGGTGATCACGCCGACGTGCTTGCCCCGCAGCGGCGCGAAATTCTCCTCCTCCAGGACGTCAACGCCAGCTTTCGTTGCGTCACTCGAGCCCGCGAGCGCGCACGGAGCCATCACAAAAATCAGCGAGATCGGAACAAGGAAACAACTTAGAAACATCCGCGGGGACATTCGATTGTGCCCCATGAAACCGCGTGTTATATACAACTGCGGCATGCAGGCGTCAACACGGAAGGCCCGGATAACATGCGATGCGTAACCTGGGCGTTTCGGTCCTCCTGTTGCTTCTTCTCATGACACCCTCCGGACGCGCCCAAAAACAATCCGCCGCGAGAGCCCAAAAGGCCGCTACCGCTGCGCCCAACGCCTGGGTCGAAGCCACGCTCAAGAGCATGACCCCGCGTGAAAAACTGGGCCAACTTCTGATGGTTTATTACTACGGCGCATTCACCTCCCGGGAAAGCGCGGACTACAAAGAGCTGCTCCACCAGGTTGTGGACAATCACGTCGGTGGCCTCATCACCGGCACCATTCGCGGGCCGCTGGGAATCGAACGCGGCCAAGTGTATCCCACCGCGGAGCTGAACAACGAGCTGCAATCCAAAGCGAAAATCCCGCTCCTGGTCGGCTCGGATTTCGAAAGCGGCACGAGTTTCCGAATCGACGAAGGCACCTCCCTGCCCTCGGCCATGGCCATCGCCGCCACGGGCGAGCCCAAATTTGCCTACACTGCCGGAAAAATCACAGCGCTCGAAGCCCGCGCCGCGGGTATCCAATGGATTTTCGGCCCCAGCGCCGACGTCAACGACAATCCGGATAATCCGATCATCAACGTGCGCTCCTTCGGAGAGGACCCCAACGAAGTGGCCGAATACGCCGTGCAATTTCTCCGCGGGGTCGAAGAAAATGGCGCGCTCGCGACCGCCAAGCATTTTCCCGGCCACGGCAACGTCAATGCTGATTCGCACCTCACTTCGCCCACCGTGGCGAGCACCCGAAAAGAAATGGACAAAACCGAGCTGGTCCCCTTCCGTGCAGCCATTGCCGCGGGAGTCAGCTCAGTGATGCCCGGGCATTTGACCATTCCTGCACTCGAACCGGATGCCGCCATTCCGGCAACGCTTTCGCCGAAAATCGTCAATGGCTTGCTGCGCGACGAATTGAAATTCAAGGGGCTGGTCATCACCGACGCTATGGACATGGGCGGCGTGACGTCCCTCTACACCCAGGGAGAAGCCGCCGTGCGTGCAGTGGAGGCCGGCGCGGATGTAATCCTGCAACCGCAGATTCCGGGTGCCGCGCTTGAGGGCCTGGAAGAGGCCCTGAATTCGGGCCGCATTTCCATGCGCCGCGTGGACGAGTCCGTGCGCCGGATTTTGCAGGCCAAGGCGCGCCTCGGCCTGGACAAAAACCGGTTGGTGGACATCTCCAAGTTGAACGAGAATTTCGGCCGCCCGGAATTTGCAGTCCAGGCGCAGGAAATTGCCGATCGGGGCGTCACGCTCCTGCGCGATACGCAAAAATTCGTCCCGCTCGATTCGACGCGCCCCCTGCGCGTTTTGCTCGTCTCTCTTTCCGCCGATCAGGATCCTTACCCCGGCGAAGCGCTGGAATCGGAAATTCGCTGGCGCGTGGACGCATTGAAAATGCTGCGTGCCGACACTCGCTTCATCAGCGTGAGTTCGCTGAAGATGCCCGCGCCGGACACCTATGATGTCGTCCTTGTCGCGCTGTTCGTGCGCGTCGCCGACCGCAAAGGCAACGTCGGCCTTCCCGATGACCAACGCGCTTTTGTAAATCAGGTTCTTGCCGCCGGGAAACCCGCGGCGGTGCTGTGTTTCGGCAACCCCTATCTCATCGAGCGCTTCCCCGAAGCAAGAACCTGGGTCGCGGAATTCAGCACCAATGACGTCTCGCAGCGCGCCGCCGTGCGTGCGCTTTTTGGCCAAGCTGAGATCCGCGGAAAAATTCCCGTCACCGTCTCGGGAATTTCGAAGCGCGGCGACGGAATGCGTGTGCCGGCAAACCCGATGACACTCCAGCCGGCTTCGGTTGCGCTCATAAATCGCCTGAAGCCGGCCTACGATCTGCTCGACCGCGCCGTCAAGGATCAATCCTTTCCGGGCGGAATCCTGGCAGTCGGATGGAAAGATCAGCTTGTCGTGCATCCATTCGGCAAAGTGAGCGTTGACGCCAAAGCTGCCGCGGTCACAGAGAAAACCATTTACGATCTGGCTTCGCTCACCAAGCCGATCGCAACCACGACCGCCGTGATGATTCTCGTCCAGCAAAAGCGCCTGGACTTGGACGCGCCGGTGACGCGTTACATCCCGGAGTTTGCCGCGGCGGCAAAGACCGATCCCGACCCCGCTTGGCGCGCGCGAATCACCGTGCGCATGCTGCTGCTGCACGATTCCGGGCTGCCCGCGCATCGCGAATTCTACAAAGACGCCAAGGGCCGCGAGGCTGTCCTCACGCGCGTAGCTGCCGAGCCGTTGGTGCACGAGCCGGGCGAACAAGTCGAATATTCGGATCTCGGATTCATGCTGCTCGGAGAAATCATCGCGCGCATTTCCGGCGAAACGCTGGACCACTATGTAAATCGAACGGTATTTGCGCCGCTGGGACTGGCTCATTCGCAATTCAATCCCCCGAAATCATTGCGCGGCGAAATTGCCCCCACCGAGGACGACAAGACCTATCGCAAGCGCCTTCTCCAAGGCGAAGTCCACGACCAGAACGCCTGGGCCATGGGCGGCGTCGCCGGCCAAGCCGGCCTGTTTTCCACAGCGAACGATGTCGCCGTATTCGCACAGATGATCCTCAACGGAGGAATTTACGCGTACCACAGGCTCGTGACCCGCGCCACCATCGAGCAATTCACGAGCCGCCAGACCATCGCAAATTCGGCGCGCACCCTGGGATGGGATGTCCCTACGGACCCTGCTGCGAACGGGCACTTCTTCTCACTGCACAGTTTTGGCCACTGGGGCTACACGGGAACCTCTCTCTGGCTTGACGCCGATCGCGGCCTCTTCATTATTCTCCTCACCAACCGCGTGAACCCCAGCGTCGAAAACATCAAGATCCGCCAGGTCCGCCCCATGCTCCACGACACGGTTTTTGAGTGCCTAGGCCTGGCCAACGAGCACGCCGCGGCACGATAACTCCCTCAACACATAGGGCACCGGATTACCTTCCAGCACGATGAGCCGGCACGCCCTCCCGGTATAATCAAATTGGGGTCAGGGGCTCGCGTTGAAACCCTTGCAAACTGAACAGCGCAACCTGCGTTCGCGCGGGCTGGATTCGAAGAGCACCGCCGAAATTCTGCGCATCCTGAATCGCGAGGATGCCGGCGTCGCCGGAGCGGTGAGGCAGGCGCTCCCGAAACTTCAACGCGCCGTGGACGCCATCGTGGAAAGTATTCGTCGCGGCGGTCGCCTGATTTACGTCGGCGCCGGTACCAGCGGGCGGCTCGCGGTTCTCGACGCGGCGGAATGTCCGCCGACATTCGGGACGCCCCCGCGGATGGTGCACGCAATCATCGCCGGAGGAGCGCGCGCCCTGCGCCACGCCGTCGAGGGAGCGGAAGACTCCGCCGCCGGCGGCGCGCGCGATCTGACTGCGGCAGGCGTTTCGAAACGCGACGTAGTTGTCGGCGTAGCGGCCAGCGGCAGAACGCCATACGTGCTCGGCGCGATTCAAGCAGCCAGGCGCCGCGGCGCCGTAACCGTGGGAGTGACGTCGAACGCGAAATCACCTCTCGCGCGCCAGGCAAAAATCGGCATTGTAATAGCAACAGGACCGGAAGCAATCGCCGGCTCGACTCGGCTGAAAGCCGGCACGGCGCAAAAAATGGTCCTCAACCTGCTCTCCACAACTTCGATGGTGCGGCTCGGCAGGGTTTATGGAAATTGGATGATTTACGTGGCGCTGACAAACCAGAAGTTACGGCAGCGGGGCGAGCGCATACTGGAAGAAGCAACAGGCGTGAAAGCGTCAGCGGCCAGACACGCGCTGCGGCAGGCGGGACACAATCTGCCCGCGGCGCTGGTGATGTTGAAAACGCGCTCGACTGCAAGTGAAGCGCGCCGGATCCTGGGCGACGCAGGAGGCAACGTGGCTGAGGCGCTCAGCCGAACACGAACGCGGCAAAAATCCTCAAACCAGCGGGGAAAATAGCATGGATCGTTTCAAGATCGAAGGCGGGCGAAAGCTCGAAGGCACGGTGCAAATCAGCGGCGCGAAAAACGCCGCGCTCCCGGCCATGGCTGCCGCCCTGCTCACCGCCGATACGGTGCACTTGCAAAACATTCCGCACGTCCGGGACATCATCACCATGGCGAAATTGCTCGCCCACATGCACTGCCGTGTGGAGAGCCCGGACATTCCCCCGAGCGAATTCATCATTCAGGCGCAGAACGTGTCCTTGCAGGAAGCGCCCTACGAGTTGGTGAAAACGATGCGCGCCTCGGTGCTCACTCTGGGCCCGCTGGTCGCCCGCTTCGGCTACGCGCGCGTCTCTCTTCCCGGAGGCTGCGCCATCGGCGCGCGCCCGATTGACATCCACATTCAGGCGCTCGAAAAGCTTGGCGCGCAGATCACCGTCGAGCACGGCTACGTGGAAGCGCGCGCCAAGCGCCTTCATGGGGCCATATTCCGCTTCCCGAAAATCACGGTCACCGGCACGGAAAACATTCTCACCGCCGCCGTCTTGGCCGAAGGCGAAACGGTCCTCGAAAATTCCGCGCTCGAACCGGAAGTGACCGATCTGGTCGAGCTGCTCATTAAAATGGGCGCGAAAATCGAAGGCGTCGGAACTCCAACCCTCCGCATCCAGGGCGTGAAGGAGCTCCACGGTGCCACCCACGCGGTGATTCCCGACCGCATCGAAGCCGGAACTTTTCTGATTGCCGGTGCCATCACCGGCGGCGAACTGCTTCTGAAAGATTGCGAACCCGCTCACCTCGGCGCGGTGATTGAAAAGGCCCGCGAATTCGGCATCGAAATCAAATGCGAAGGCAACCGTTCACTGCGCGTCCGAGCGGCGAAGAAGTTGAAGGCCGCGGACATCACCACCGCCGAATACCCTGGCTTCGCCACCGACATGCAAGCGCAATTCATGGCCCTGGCGACACAGGCCCACGGCGTCTCGCACATCCGTGAAACGATTTTCGAGAACCGCTACCTGCACGCCAGCGAAATCACGCGCATGGGCGCAAACATCTCCGTGGAAGGAAATCTCGCAATCGTCACCGGGCCCACGCCGCTCAGCGGCGCGCCCGTCACCGCCTCCGACTTGCGCGCCAGCGCTTCATTGGTTCTCGCCGGACTCGTGGCGGACAACACCACCTGGATCGACCGCGTCTACCACATCGATCGCGGCTACGAGCGCATCGAATCGAAACTCTCCGCCATCGGCGCGCACATCGAGCGAGTCGGCGAGGGCTCCTAGTCCCACTTCGAATTACCTCAGCACTCGCATTACTCCATCCGGAATTTAACTCGAAGTGAATTCCGCTTGACTCACACACCCACCGGGCGCACTATCCATTTCACGGTATTCCCGGCCTGACGTTCCGGGTCAATAGTCCGCATCCATCAGCGCAAGGCCTAAGCCCGGCGCTCGAGGGAAGCCATGATTTCTCCCGGCTGCGTGCGGATTGAACGAGTTACCTTCCTCCTGGACGGTTCCCTTCTTCAGTGTCTGCTGCTGCTTCTTTGCATTGCAGCGCCTCCGGCCGCGCGCGCGCAGGAAAAAGTTCAACCCAAGGCAGCGGCGGGAAAACCATCGGACGCGACGAAACTGGCGGCCTATGCCTACGTGGCGCAACCTCAGCAGCCAAAATCGCCTTGTGGTTCGAGAGAGTTTGCCACCGTCCCTGTTCCCAACGTCGTGGGACACAGCCTCTCCGAAGCGAAGATGTATTTGCAAAACACCGGCTTGAAATTGGGCAACACCATTCCAGTGACGGCACAAGGTGCCATTGGAAGCGTGCTCAAACAGGACCCGGCGTCATCAAACAGACTCGCCTGCGGCAGCGCCGTCAACGTTTGGTACATCAATCAAAAACCTTCGGGAGAAAATGGCAAGACGTCAGATTGGGTCGTCGTCCCGGACGTCCGCAAAATGAGCGAGGATCGCGCCGTCGAAGCCCTTCACAACCGGCATCTCCATCTCGTCGAAGCCAAGAAAGTCCAAACCGACAAAGTCAACGCCGGCATCGTGCTGGACCAAGCGCCCATACCTGGAACAAAAGTCACGCCGGAAAGTTCCGTCCGCGTGGCCGTGTCATTCGCGTCGCTGAAATCAAGTGGAGGAGGCGCGCCTGCTTCGGGGGGCGAAGTTAGCTATCCGGGGCCACAGCTCCCCTGCGGCGTACCGGGCAGATCCAAAGCCGTCGCTCCCACGTTGCGGGGCCACACGCAGCACGAAGCAGAATTGTCACTGCAAGCCATCGGATTGAAATTGGGTACAGTCGTCACTCTCACCACAGACGCGGGCCAGCCCGGCATGGTCTACAAACAAAGGCCCGACGCGGGCGCCGGAGTCATCTGCGGCGGCAGCGTGGATCTATATCTCGCCGCGGCCATTTCTCCAATAGATCATGCGACCACCACTCCTCCCCCGCCGCCTCGAAAGAAATTTCCCGTGCCCGATGTTCGCGGCATGACCGAGTCTCAAGCGATTGCAGTCTTGCACAAAGAAGGGTTTCATCTCGGCGCCACTTCGAAGCAGCAGGATGCCAACTGGAAGCCCGATACCATCGACGACCAATCACCGCGGCCCGGCGAACCCGCACTGCCCGAAACCGCCGTGAATGTCACGCTCGCGGCGGCTGCGCCAATGAAAGTGCCGAACGTAATCGGCCAAACGGTTGCCAGAGCCGTCGGCATGCTTCAAAAGGTCGGGTTGCAGCCTGGAGACATCCGCGAGAAAGACTCCGACACCGAGGCAGGGCTGGTGACCGACCAGAATCCGCGCGCCGGAGCGCAGATTGACCGCGGTGGCAGCGTCACCCTGGAAGTCAGCCGCCAGATTCAGTATTCGCTCTATTGCGAACCTTCCGTCTCCGACCCGTCGGTCGGTCAGCAAATTTCCTTTCAGTGCCGCACCATCCCGCAGGTCGCGGACGTGCAGTTTCAGTTCTATTTTGGCGACGGCCCTCCCACGGCGCAGGCCGATGCAACGTTCCCGCACGCATACAGCGCGGCGCGGCACTACGACGCCCACGGCGCAGCCGTCATTCATGGGAGAAAAATTACCGGCGGGCTCATACCTGTGGATGTTCAAGACGTGAACCTTGCCGCCAATCTGGTAGATCCCCCGGCCAAAGCCAACGTGGGAGACCTGGTGACATTCACCGCCGATTCGCAACCTGCAAATGCGCTCACGGAATACGATTTCATCTTTTCCGATAACAAGAATTCCGGCTTTCAATCCGCTCGCACCTACCAGCGCAGTTTTGAGCCCAAGGGCACATATTCGGTGATGGTCGTGGCTCGCGTGGGTCAGGGCCGTGAAGCGCGCAGCAACTTCACCCACCTCGATGTCGTACCCGGCTCCTCGTGGCCACTCGCCGGAACGGCAGCCGCTATCGTTCTCGGTGGCGGCGCGCTGCTGCAATATCGCCGCCGCGGTTGGCCTTTCGATGGAAAATTGCAACCCAGCTTCGTGCCGCGCACCGACGCCGGCCAGCAGTCGCTCGACGTCAAAGGAGATTTGCCGACGCTCGAAATTCGTTTGCGGCCTGTTCTCTCGTTCGGAGAGCAAACCATCGTGTCTACCAGGCCGACAGTGAACTGAACAAGGAGAACGCACGTGACCCTAGCCGATGCCACTTTGCAGCAACTATTCGGGCTCGACCGACCCGAAGCAGCCGCCGCTATCCGCGCTGGCTTGCACGAAGAAAAGGCCGATGAGGGCCTAAGAAAGGAAGCCGCCAAAGCTCCTGGCGTTCACCAAACTGCGCTGGCCGAAACGGCCGCCGACAAACTCCCCGACCTGCTCAATGTGAAAGTGATCAGCATCCTCACGGGCGCCTGGACGAAATACGAACTCCTCAAAAAATACGCCGACCGCCGCGAATATCCGCCGGAAGAAACCGTTCTGTTGCCGCTGGCCGAGCACACCGTGAAGTCCGAACATCATCCCTATGTCGAAATCCTGGTAAACGGCCGCCCGGTCGGAAAAATCACCTTTGACGTAACCGTTTCGCTGAAGCTCGAATCATTCGAGCTGAAGCTGCAGGACGGAAAAATCAAGGCCGTCAACGCGGGAACGATGCAAGGCAGCGGTGAAATCAGTTTCTACGGCGTGACCCTGATCAAAAAAGAGCTCGAGCCCGTCACCGTGCACGCCTCCATCAATCTCGGCGACGGAATTCCGCTGCGCAAACTCGCCGCCGCTGGCTGAAAATAAAAAGGGACGCGTTCGAGCGCGTCCCTCGGAATTCAACCAACTTAGTGCCGGCCCCTTAGCCCGCAGCCTCGTTGCTCTTCGTCTGTTTGTCGCGCTGGTCACGCAACACCGCTTTGCGGCTCAGGCGAATCTTGTTGCCCTCGATGGCCAGCACCTTCACCAGAATTTGGTCGCCTTCCTTCAATTCATCGCGCACCGCGCGGATGCGCGCCTCGGCGATCTCGCTGATGTGCAGCAAACCGTCGGTGCCCGGGAAAATTTCAACGAAGGCGCCGAAATCCGCGATGCGCACCACTTTGCCCAGATACGTCTTGCCCATCTCAGCCGTAGCGGTTATGTCGCGGATCATCTTCAGTGCCTCCTCTGCCGCCGTGCCGTTGTTCGCAAACACGTGCACCTTGCCGTCGTCCATCACGTCAATCTTCACGCCCGTAGCCTCGATGATCGAGCGGATCTTCTTGCCACCCGGCCCGATCAAGTCGCGAATCTTGTCCGTGGGAATGGTGAGCATGTGCAAGTGCGGTGCATAAGTCGAAATTTCAGGCCGCGCCGCGGACATAGTGCGGTCCATGGTGTCCAGAATTTCCAGCCGCGCTTTCCGCGCCTGCGCCAGAGCTTCGCGCATCATCGCCACGCTTACGCCGCTCACCTTGATGTCCATTTGCAGCGCGGTGATTCCCTCTCTCGTCCCTGCAACTTTGAAGTCCATGTCGCCGTAGTGGTCTTCCGCGCCGGCAATGTCCGTCAGGATGGCGTACTTGTCGCCCTCAACCACCAAACCCATCGCAATTCCCGCGCACGGTGATTTCATCGGCACGCCGGCATCCATCAGCGCCAACGATCCGCCGCACACAGTAGCCATCGAAGACGACCCGTTCGACTCCAGAATGTCCGACACGACGCGAATCGCGTAGGGGAAATCCGTGTCCGCCGGTAGCAGGTTCGCCAGCGCGCGTTCCGCCAGCGCTCCGTGTCCAATTTCCCGGCGGCCCGGCCCGCGAAGAAATTTCACTTCGCCCACCGAAAACGGCGGGAAATTGTAGTGCAGCATGAATCGCTTGAAGGCTTCCTCTTCGAACAGCAGGTCCAGCCTCTGCTTGTCTTCCTTGGTACCGAGGGTGGCGGTAGCCAGCGCCTGTGTCTCACCGCGAGTAAACAGCGCCGAGCCGTGCACGCGCGGCAGCACGCCCACTTCGCAGGTAATCTGCCGAATCTGGTCAAACGCGCGCGCATCGGGACGCCGGTGCCGCAGTATCATGTCGTCGCGGAAAATCTTCTCGCGCAGCCGCTCAAACGCCCGCGCTGCCAGCTTCTGCTTCTCTTCATCCTCTTCCGGAATGGCAGCCTTAATTTCCGCCTTGATGGCGTCCACCAATCCGTAGCTTTCGTTCTTGGGATGTTTTGCCGTGTCCAGCGCGTCGTGCAGCCGCTCGCCATATTTCCGATTCATATCCTGGTACAGAGTTTCGTCGAATGCCGGCGCCTTCACTTCCACTTTCGCCGGCTTGACGCGGTCGTGCAGTGCGCGAATCTGCGCCACGATCTTGCGAATTTCCGCATGCGCGAATTCCAGCGCATCCGCCACGGTGTCTTCCGACACTTCCAGCGACCCGCACTCGACCATCACGATGGCTTCGGCCGACCCGGCCACGATCAGGTTCAACAGGCTGGTCTTCTGCTCGGCAACTGTAGGATTAATCACCAGCTTGCCGTCAAGCAGCCCCACGCGCACGCAGGCAATCGGCGTCACAAACGGAATCTTCGAGATATACAGCGCCGCCGAAGCGGCCGTCACCGCGATGACATCGGGGTCATTCTCGCTGTCCGCGGAAAGCACCATGGCCACAATCTGCGTCTCGGTGGCCCAGCCCTCCGGGAAAAGCGGGCGCAGCGGCCGGTCGGTCAGCCGCGAAGTCAGAATTTCGCGCTCTGAGGGGCGCCCCTCGCGCTTGAAGAATCCTCCGGGAATTTTTCCCGCGGAATAGGTGTACTCGCGGTAGTCAACGGTGAGGGGAAGAAAATCTTTTTCCGTGGCTTTGTTGTCCATGCACGCGGTGGCCAGCACCACGGTGTCTCCATAACGCGCCACCACGGCGCCGTGCGCCTGCCGTGCCATTTTTCCGGTCTCCAGCGTCAGTGTCCGGCCGCCCAATTCCAAACTAACTTGTTCAAACATCACGTCACATCCTTCGCGTTCCGATTCATCGGAATCGTCGTTTCGAATACGAGAAACAACTCTCGGTCAAATTGTCGAAGGAATCCAGACGGGGACAACAGAGCGGAAAACTACGCCGCGGACGACCTCGCGCAGTCCGGCCGTGCCGGCCCGCGGGTCGCTCGACAGCTCCAGTATGTGCGGTGGAAAAAGGTCCGGCCCGAAGGGCCGCTCAGGCAATCCGCGCTACTTGCGCAAACTGAGTCGTTCCACAATCTCGCGATACCGATCCGGGTCGCGGCGGTTCAGATAGTCCAGCAGCCGGCGTCGCTTGTTGACCATCATGATCAACCCGCGCCGCGAGGCGTGATCTTTTGCGTGGGACTTTAAATGGGTGGTGACGTAGTTGATGCGCTCGCTCAACAACGCAATCTGCACTTCCGGCGAACCCGTATCCTTCGCGTGTGTCCGGAACTGCTCGATAACTTCCGCTTTGGCTTCCATCAACTCGCCCCTCCCCCTCTGAGACGTCGTGCCCTGCTCTTCTCTCTTTGTCTGTTCTTCGACAGTAAAAATGCTAGCACAGCGCCCCGTTGACGCAAAGGTATTTTACGGACAATCCGAGCGTCCAAATTTTGGTTCCGGGCAGCGCGCACGCCACTGACCACGCGCCAACTCTATGGAGTGCGAGGGCTCGACCTCGCTTTGTTGCGGCGAGGCTCGACTCGCCAGCGAGGAGCAGCGCCTCCTGCTGCTCCGAGTTCTTTCCTTCCTGTTCGCAGTAGAGGGAGACCAACAAAGCCAGACGGCTTCATGCCTTCTGCGAGTTCACCAGCGCTAGGAACTCGTCGCGCGTCTGCTTCTGCTCGCGGAACACACCCAGCATGGCGCTGGTCATCGCCGCGGAATTTTGCTTTTCCACTCCGCGCATCACCATGCACAAATGCCGCGCCTCGATGATCACGCCCACGCCCTGCGGGCTCAACTTGTCCTGAATGGCCTGCGCAATCTGGCTGGTCAGCCGCTCCTGAATCTGCAGCCGCCGCGCGAACATGTTCACGAGGCGCGCGATTTTGCTCAGCCCCACCACTTTCTTGTTGGGAATGTACGCCACATGGCACTTCCCGAAAAACGGCAGCAGGTGATGCTCGCACAGGCTATACAGCTCGATATCCTTCACCACCACCATCTCGTCGTAACACACGCTGAACATCGCCCCATTCAGCAGCTTGTCCGGATCCTGGCGATACCCGCTGGTCAAATAGCGCAGCGCCTTCTCAAATCGCTCCGGAGTCCGGCGCAAACCTTCGCGATTGGGATCCTCGCCCAGCAGCACGATCATCCGCCGCACCAAGTCCGCGATGCTCTCTCCTCCAACTGTCTCTGGGATGACGATTTCAGTTGCTTCGCTCATCGCTTCTAGACTCCTTGCGCCAGCGTCACGCCATTTCCTCGCTGTACTCAAAACTGTTCTTGCCCGTCTCTTCGATGCGTATCCGCTCCAGGCGCGCCGCCCGGTATTTCTTCAGGCGCCGGAAAATTTCGCGGCACAGGTTTTCCGTTGTCGGCACCACGGCCTGAAACTGCGGCACCTCTTCGTTCAGGTACCGGTAGTCAAACGCGTCCACCACTTCCCGCTGCACGAACGGATCAAGCTCCCCGAGATTCGTGATCATGCCGGTCGCAGCATCCACCGGCCCGGTCATGGTCACTTCCACCAAGTAATTATGCCCGTGCCCATATGGGCTGTTGCATTTGCCGTAGAGCGCCCGGTTCTCCTGCTCGCTCAATTCCGGATTGTGCAGCCGATGCGATGCCGCAAACTTGTACCGCCGCGTGAGTGTAAGTTTCATGCTCGCGGCCCCGCGCCATTCGTTTCCGCTGTGCAATCCGCAAACAGGTCCGGCGATTCATACAGCCGCACACGGTCCAGCTTCCCCTTGGTGATTCTCGGCTCCAGCAACTGCCAGATCACCGCCGCGATGTTCTCGCATGTGGGAATTTTCCCTGCCAGCTCCGGCACTTCGTGATTCAAATTCCGGTGGTCCATCAGTTCCACCACTTCCTGCTGCAAAATGTCTTTCAACTCTTTCAAATCAAGAACCATGCCAGTCTTCGGGTCCGGCTCGCCAGCGATGGTCACTTCCAGCACGTAGTTGTGCCCATGCCCGTGCGGATTATTGCACTTGCCAAAGACGCGCCGGTTCTCCTCCGCCGACAGCGCCGGATTGTGGTAGAAATGCGCCGCGGAAAATTCGACTTTGCGTGTGATGCGTATCATGCCGCCTTCGCCGGGTAGGCCCGCCCCTTCCATACTACAGACCCTTGCGTCGTCTTCCACCACGAAACCACCAGCGCCGCGGAGAACAGGCATACGCCGGCTACCCAATATTTGATGTACTGCACGGGATAGAGATTCCGGTACAGCTCCGCGGCATACTTTAGATGCCCGCCGATCAGCACGCCCGCGATTGCCGCTGGCAGTGTCCACAAATTGCCAGGATGCCGGAGGAGAAGATCGCCCCAGAAAACTATCACCACCGCCGTCACCAGCCAGGGCGCGAACTCTCGGGCCAGCACTCCTGGTGTGCCGCCCATCAGCAGATAGAGATTCTTCGTCCACCCTTCCCACATGGAACGAAAATCCCGGTACATGCGCGTGCGCACGATGCCAATCGGTGCGGTGAAATATATCCGATGCCCCGCGGCCTTCATTCGTCGAGCCAGCGCCACATCCTCCAGCACCAGGCCGGCAACTGCAGTGTGCCCTCCCACGCCCTTATAAACGTCGCGCAGGATCATCAGAAACTGTCCGTTGGCCGCGGCATCCCCCGCCGCGGCATCATTCACCCGCGCATACGAAAATTTTGCCGCCAGCCGGCAATACACGTACGGAATCAGCGCCCGTTCCCACCATGTCTCCATCTCCTGCTCCGGCGAGTAGGAAACCAGCACAGCGTCGTGATCCACCGCATCCGCCAGCGCCCGTCGCGCAGACCCCGGATAGTGATACGTGTCCGCGTCGGTAAACAGCAGCCAATCGCCCGTCGCTCGTGCCGCGCCCATCGCCAGCGCGTAATTCTTCCCTGTCCAACCCGCGGGAAGCGCCTCGATGGCGATCAAGCGCACCTTCGGGATGCGCGCCGCGAGCTCCGCGAGAATTTTCGCAGTGCCGTCTGTCGATTGATCGTTCACCACGATCACTTCGCCGATCTCCGCCTGCGCCGCCACCGATTCCACGGCACGCCGGATCGACTCTTCTTCATTGCGCGCGGGAATAATGGCTGAGACCAAAATGGGGTTTCCAATCCGCGGAAATCGCGACAGGCTCGGTTTCCAATTGCGGACGCCTTTCATTATTATAGGTGCTTGGACAAAAGAGTAAAACGAAACCTGCATGCCGGCCTGGTCCTCGTCTTTCTGGCTGGGCTGCTCACGCTGTTCGCCCTTCCCGACTACCGCCAGGGCGAGCCCAGCCTGCGCGGCCGCACGCCGAAAAATTTCGAACTGACGCTCGACGGCAAGCCCGCGCACCTCTCCGACCTTCGCGGAAAAGTTGTCGTGCTGAATTTCTGGGCCACCTGGTGCCCTCCCTGCGTGGACGAAGCCCCGTCGCTCAACGCCCTGCAACACCGCATCGCTCCCCTCGGCGGCACCGTCCTCGGCATCAGCGTGGACGAAGATCAATCCGCCTACGAGCAATTTCTGGAAAATTACGCCATCGCTTTCCCCACCGCACGCGCCGCGGGTAACACGCAACTCGCCAAAGACTATGGAACCACGATGTTCCCGGAGACCTTCGTCATTGGCCGCGATGGCCGCTTCGACCGCAAAATCGTCGGCCCCCAGGATTGGACCAGCGCGGAAATGACCGCCTACCTCGACACCCTTCTGCGCCAGAAATGAATTTTTTGCCGCCGGCTATCAGCCGCTCCGGCGCGTTCACAGCGGCGGAACTCTGCCCCCCAAAATTGAACCTTGACTTCCCCGTAACTCCTATGTTAATATGCCGCTTGCAATCTTCCCACAACGCGCCGCCGCCCCTCCTGTCTTCCCCTCCCCGGGGGTATGCGCCTTCCTACCCGGTACACGCTGCAAACTGGATTCGCGCTAACTTGCACAAAACAAAAGAAAGGCCTCAATTCTACCCTGTACAAAAAGCCACCCCCCCGGGGAGTACCCCTCTTGACAACGCTTCCGCGCTGTCCTAATATACCCCCAGGGGGTATATGATATGTCTGCTGCTTCACCCGTTTCCGACCACCACCACAAAGCCACCGCCGTCTCTCCGGAAATCAAATCCGCCAATCTCCGCCGCCTCCGCCGCATCGAAGGCCAGGTCCGCGGCTTGGCGCGCATGGTCGACGAGGACCGCTACTGCCCGGACATCATGATCCAGCTCTCCTCCGTCCAGGAAGCCCTCCGCGCCGTGGGCCGTGCCCTGATGCGCAATCACCTGGAACACTGCGCCACCCAAGCCATCCGCGACGGCTCCCCCGCCGAAGCCCAGGCCACCTACGACGAACTCATGAAGCTGATCTACAGGCACGCGCGATGACCATGACCACGGTCCGCGATCCTGTCTGCGGAATGACCGTAGACCCCGCCATCGCCAAAGCGCGCGTCGAGCACGCCGGCCACACCTACTATTTCTGCAGCCCTGACTGTGCTGACCGATTTCGCGCCGCTCCCGAAAAATATTTGCACGACGCCAAGGAGGCGGAGCTAACAACCCATCCGCCAATGATTCAGATTGCTGCCGCAAAATCATCGGGCTTTGCCGCAACGGGAGCAGCGGCAGCGCCTGCTGCTTCACCCTTGGTTGCCGCGTCTGCTGCAATTCAAAAAGCTCAGCCCGAATCCGCCGCGCCTGTTTATACCTGCCCCATGCATCCGCAAATCGTCCGCCCAGGTCCTGGGAGCTGTCCCATCTGCGGAATGGCCCTCGAGCTCCGCACGGTAACGGCCGAATCTGCCGTGGAAGCAAATTCCGAGCTTGTCTCCATGACGCGGCGACTCTGGGCCGGCGTTGCGCTCACCATTCCTGTGCTGATTCTTGGCATGTCGGATTTGATTCCCGGCCAGCCGCTGCAGCGACTCCTCTCCATGCGCGCGATCGCATGGCTGGAATTGATTCTCGCTACTCCCGTTGTAATTTGGGGCGGCTGGCCGTTCTTCGAACGCGGGTGGGCTTCCATTGTGAACCGCAGCCTGAACATGTTCACGCTGATCGCGCTCGGCACCGGTACGGCGTACGCGTACAGTATCGTCGCAGTTCTGTTGCCCGGCCTGTTCCCTGCGTCATTCCAGAGCATGCCGGGCCAGGTCCCCTTATATTTCGAAGCCGCGGCGGCCATCACCACGCTGGTCCTTCTCGGCCAAGTCCTCGAATTGCAGGCGCGCAGCCGCACTTCTTCCGCCATCCGCGCTTTGCTGAAGCTCTCGCCAAAATCCGCGCGCCTGGTTCGCGCCGACGGCACGGAAATGGATGTCCCCGTCGAGCACATCCAGCCGGGCGATCTGCTCCGCGTCCGCGCCAATGAAAAAGTCCCCACCGACGGTGTGGTGGCAGAAGGCACCAGCGCCGTGGACGAGTCGCTCGTTACCGGTGAACCGATCCCGGTGGAAAAATCCGCTGGCAGCCGCGTCATCGGCGGCACGGTGAATAGCCTCGGTAGCTTCGTCATGCGCGCCGAGCGCGTGGGCAGCGAAACCATGCTGGCGCAAATCGTGCGCATGGTCAGCGAAGCGCAGCGCAGCCGCGCACCGGTGCAGCGCCTCGCGGATCAAGTGTCCGCCTATTTTGTTCCCGCAGTCGTGCTTATCGCCATCGCCACTTTTGCCATCTGGGGTACTCTTGGACCCGACCCCCGCATGGCCCACGCCCTGCTCAATGCCGTCGCTGTGTTGATCATCGCCTGCCCCTGCGCTCTGGGCCTCGCGACGCCCATGGCCATCATGGTTGGAACCGGCCGCGGCGCGCTCGCCGGAGTCCTGCTCAAAAACGCAGAAGCGCTCGAGATTTTGGAGAAAGTGGACACGCTGGTAGTGGACAAGACCGGAACGCTGACCGAGGGCAAACCTCGTGTGACCACCGTAATTCCCGCGCCAGGAGAATTCGAAGCGCATGTCCTGGCTATTGCCGCGACGCTCGAGCGTTCGAGCGTGCATCCTCTGGCACGCGCCATTCTTGCCGCTGCGGAGGAGCGCGATATCCCCCTGGACGAAGTGACGGATTTCAAATCGTTGACCGGCCAGGGTGTGACCGGACGAATCGAAGGAAAAGACGCGGTGCTAGGAAACCGCGGCCTGATGGCCGGACTTGGCATCGCCACCGAATCTCTTGATGATCCTGCCAGGGATCACGAAGCCGCTGGCGAAACAGTGATGTTCATTGCGCTAGACGGAAAACTGGCCGGGCTTGTCACCGTAGCCGACCCGATCAAGGCCACCACGCCCGATGCCATCGCGCAGTTACGCCGCGATGGAATCCGCGTCGTCATGGTCACGGGCGACAGTCGCGCGACGGCAGATGCCGTGGCCAGCAGACTTGGAATTGACGGAGTATTCGCGGGAATTCTTCCGGACCAGAAAAGAGAAATCGTGAAGAAGTTGCAGGCAGAGGGTCACAAGGTGGCCATGGCCGGCGACGGAGTGAATGACGCTCCGGCACTGACTCAAGCGGACGTCGGCATCGCCATGGGCACCGGCACGGACGTGGCCATCGAAAGCGCCGGCATCACGCTGCTCCACGGTGATCTGCGCGGAGTCGCACGCGCGCGAAAGCTCAGCCGCGCGACGATGCGCAACATCCGCCAAAATCTATTTTTCGCGTTTGTTTACAACTCGCTGGGAGTTCCCATTGCCGCTGGCGCGCTCTATCCGTTTTTCGGTTTGCTGCTCAGCCCCGTGCTGGCCAGCGCCGCCATGACGTTCAGTTCCGTGTCGGTAATCATGAACGCGCTGAGGTTGCGACATGTCGAACTGTGAGCTTGGTTCCCGCGAGTGTTATAATCGTCGCCATGACGATGATGAGCATGACCTTCGAGTTGCAGGAGCCCATCAAGCCCGAGCAGTTCCGCGCCCTCGGCGCCCTGGCCAACACCTACGGCATTCACAAATTTCATTACGACGAAAATTCAAAACTGCTGACCCTCGACTACGACGCCTCGCGCCTCCGCGAAACAGTCGTCGAGCACGTGCTGCGTCACGCCAGAATTCCTGTCCTCCGCAAGCTCGTTCCGGTCAGCTAGCAGTTTCCCGCTCGTCTCTCTTCCATCAACAATCGAGCGGGTTCTGTGCCGTGACACCGCCGAATGCGGCTAGCCTCTATGGAGTGCGGCGGCTTGCGCGTCTTATGCGTCCCGAGCGAAGCCGAGGGGACGTCGCTTTGTTACGGCGAGGCTCGACTCGCCAGCGAGGAGCAGCAGCTTCCGCTGCTCCGAGTTCCCTCTTGGTGTCATCGTCAGTCCGGCTCCGACAGACCAGCATCGCTCCCCGCTCCTCGGCGGCCTCATCGGTTGCGCTGTTTCTCGTGTTTGTCACGACCATCGCGATGATTTTCGTCGCTTGTGATTTGCGGCAACAGATGAGAGCAATTCGAATAATTCACAGTGCCGCGCTGCGCGCGTCGGTGGCATCGTTGAAGAGAATTGCTTGGCGAGTGGAAAAAAACAGCCGTAAAAATGAGGAGGGCCCCCGCTTGGGATCGGAGGCCCTCAAAGGTCGCGTTCCAGTGATTCGGCCTAGGCGTGACCGAATCATGGGGTCATCCATCCTAGCTTCCCTCTCAGAGGCAGGTGGGAACGACCCGTTCCATTCTGTACCTGGGCCCCTTCCTCCCCATGTACTGAACGGTGCGGATCGTGTAGGAACGCGACCCACGCCTGTTCCTATGCAAGTGCGGTGCCTATCGCTTGGGCGGGCGGCCTCAATGCCGACGCTGATTCATCACGCTTTAGGAGGTCATGCCAGTGGTCCGTGGCTCTAAATTAAAGTTTTCCAAACCAAATCAGGAAGCCCAGTCCCGCAATGGCGCGGACTCCTTTTTCGCCCCTTTCTCTTCTCGCGCAGCCGCTTCCCCTTGCCTTGTTCCAGCGTCGAATGTGGCTGATAATGTGAACAGGTTGCGCGCCCGATGAAGAAGCCACTCCTTGTATTACTTGCGTGCTTTGCATGCCTTGCAGGCTTGGGAATCGGCATGTTAACCGCCCGCGCCGGCCGCAACGCGGGAAAGAAAGCCTCCCACCTAGCCAGCGCCGCAGCAAGCGGCGACAAGGCCATGGTCATCCGCTTTGCCAAGGACCCGCAACCGGCGCCGCCATTCCTGCTGGTGGACATTGACGGGAAACCAGTCTCCACGGCAGCCTGGCAAGGCAAAGTAGTCATCGTGAATTTTTGGGCCACCTGGTGCCCACCCTGCCGCGAAGAGATTCCCATCCTCATCCACCTGGCCGACAAATATAAGGACGACCTGGTGGTGGTGGGAGTTTCTGTGGATGACGGCGAGCCCAATGAAGTCCGCGAGTTCGCGCGGCATGTAGGCATCAACTATCCCATTGTGATGCGCAACCGCGAGTTGCTCCTCGAATATGGCGGCGTCCCTGCTCTGCCCACCAGCTTCATGATCAACAAGGAAGGGCGGGTGGTGCAGAAGCACGAGGGCTTGTTCTCACTGCCTCTCTACGAAACGGAAGTGCGCGCGCTGATGGGTCTGCCGGTGGACGCCACGATTACAACTTTCGAGGATATCGGCCAGATTTTTTTGAAGAATGCCGAGCGCGCCACGGAGCTGCCCGGCGTGGATTTCTCCGAACTCAACGCCGAGCAGCGAAAGGCCGCGCTGAAACGCTTGAACTCGCAAGGGTGCGACTGCGGTTGCAGGTTTACCTTGGCGCAGTGCCGCATCAACGACCGGGGTTGTCCGGTCAGCCAGGGTCTGGCGGCCAAAATCGTGGCGGAAATTCTAGCCGGCGCCAACGACTCGAAAAATTCCTCAACCCCATCGCAGCCCGCAACCAATCAATAACACCATGCAACCGCAATCCGGATTTCTTCTAGCTAGTCCTTGTCGTATTTCAAGCAAACTTCGAGCTGGTGAATCGCTTCATCCGTTGCGCGGATTGCCTCCACGCGATGGCCGCCAAAATCGTGCGCGGCATGTTCCATGTGCTCCTTCGCGCGCTTCAGCGATCCGATGGCCTCGCGGATTTGGGGATGATGTTCTTCGGCGGCAGCGGCCGCGGCTGTTGCAGGGTGATTGGACACTGGGGGAGCTGCGGGAGCGGCAGCCGGAAACGTCAACAAACAGACAAAAGCAAGAAGCACCATCACACTCACGATCCGGTACATCATCGGGAAATCCTCCTGGTCCGAAGTTCGGCTCGGACGGCCGTGATTTGATTGGATTCAAGTCAGCGAACTCCCCACGCGATGCGAATCCCGCTGGCGTGCCGGGCTGGGCTGAAGCACGCCGGAGCGTCTTCATCTTATCCTCGGTCTCCGCGGCGCAACGGCGGCCGTGCGCCCATGTGGTCAAACGATTAAGCGTCCAAAGTCGAGGCGGTGCGTCCAAAGACGGCCGGGAGTTGACGCCGCGCTGTGCTTTGAGTAGTCTCGCCCACGGTTTTATAGACCAACTCTCGCGGTCACGTGATTTCCAGCAGGAGAATTGGGAGGTTCGACTCTGATGCCCAACGACGAATCAAAGAACTCCAGAATAACCAGGCGTGCGTTCGCCCGCGGCGCAGCACTTGCCGCCACAGCAGCGTGCCTGCCGAACCACCTGCTGGGTGGCACGCAGCCGGCTGTGCCACGGCCGCAGCAACCAGGCGACGAGAAATTGTCCCCCGAAGGACAGGCGGAAGCCGACGCAAAAATCCAGGCCATCTTCCGCAAGTATGGAGACCGATTTTCGGAGGCGCAGAAGGCGGACATCCGGAGGTTGGTGACCGAGGGGCAGAAGCCGCTCGAGACCATGCGCAAATTCGCGCTCGAGAATGGCGACCAGCCGGGCAACGTCCTGAGGCTTTACCCCGATGCAGCCGCGGCGCGCGGCGCAGCTTCGCACTGAGAAAGGCGACTCGATGCTAAAAGAAGACATCCTCTACCTTCCAGTGCGGGAGCTAGGACGGCGCATTCGCACCAAACAGATTTCTCCGGTTGAATTGACGGAGAGCTATCTGGCGCGAAGCGAGCGGCTGGGACCGCAATTGAACGCCTACGCGACGATGACGCGTGAATTGGCGATGGAACAGGCGCGCGCGGCGGAAAAGGAAATCGCTGCGGGACAATATCGCGGGCCGCTGCACGGCATCCCGTATGCGGCAAAAGACCTCCTGGCCGTCAAAGGATATCCAACCACCTGGGGCGCCAAACCGTACGCCAACCAGAAATTCGATTACAACGCCACGGTCATTGAAAAACTGAACCATGCTGGAGCCGTCTTGATCGGAAAGGCGGCGATGATCGAGCTGGCGGGAGGAATGAATTACCGCTTCGCGTCAGCCTCGCTGACGGGAGCGGGGAAAAATCCGTGGAACGAAGGGTGCTGGACTTGTGGATCGTCGAGCGGTTCAGGCGCGATCGTATCAGCAGCGCTGGCGTCGTTTGCGATTGGCACTGAGACGTGGGGCTCCATCATTTGCCCCTCCGCGTACTGCGGGATTAGTGGACTGCGACCGACATTTGGACGCGTGAGCCGCTACGGGGCCATGGCGCTGGCCTACTCACTCGATAAGATCGGACCGATGGGTCGCACCGCAGATGATTGCGCGCTGGTCCTTGCCGCGATTGCCGGCCACGATCCGTTGGACAGAAGTTCACTCGCGCCGGCTGAGGCGTCCTTTGCTTATTCCACGCCGATGTCACTGGCTTTGAAAATTGGATGGCTGACGAATGCCTGGGAGAAGCCTGAGCCGGAAATTAAAGCGGCGACAGAAGATGCCGTCAAGGTTCTGAAACAGCACGGGGCGAAAGTTTCCGACGCCAAGCTTCCTGAAGGGCCTTACGAGATCGCCGCGGGAGCCATCGTCGGGGTGGAGGGCGCGGCGGCATTCCGGTCATTGATTGAATCCGGAAAAGTTGCCGAGCTGGCGGATCCGCTGGGACAGATCGGCGGGTACATCAACGAACAGATTTCAGCGTCGGATTACATGAGCGCGCTGCAAATCCGCGGAATTTTCCAAAAAAAGGTGGATGCGCTATTCGACGAGTTCGACGTCATTGCAGCGGCATCGTTGCCCATCGCAGCGACGACTCTGGAAACGAATCTTGAAACCGATCTCACGTTCTCGGATCCACTCGGAGGAATCGGCAACTTGTGTGGATTGCCGGCTGTCAGCGTGCCGTGCGGATTCACATCAAAGATGCTGCCGATCGGGATTCAATTCATCGGCCGAGTAAGAAATGACCGCGCCGTTGTGTCAGCCGCCAATTTGTTTCAGCAGAATACGGACTGGCACACGAAGAGGCCGCCGATCGCTTGAGGCCGCGGCCGCCGCCGTATGCGCGCAAATTCTTATTTCCGCCGCATCTTCGCTGAAACTTTTCGCCGCGCTTGACGGAGTGTTCCACGCGGTTCGGCTCCAGATCATCCCCAACGAATACGATACTTGGAAGAAGTAAAGCCGGGTGAGCGACTTGAAACAACCATCGGCTTCACGAATCGGTGCGTTGCCCCAAATCGAATCGATCCGCTCAGCAGAGAGTTGAAAGGTTACGGGTGGGTCATCATTTCCGGGCGGACAAGCTCGTCAAAGTCGTTCTCGGAAAGATATCCCAGTTTCAATGCGGCGTCGCGCAGACTCATATTCTCGTGATGCGCTTTGTGGGCAATTTCGGCCGCCTTGTCGTAGCCGATCCTGGGACTCAACGCCGTGACCAGCATCAGAGAGTTCTCAACGTTTTCTTTGATTCGCTGCTCGTTTAGTTCCATTCCTGCGACGCAGTGCTCCGTAAAGGAACGGCATGCGTCCGTCAGCAGGCGGACCGAATTCAGGAAGTTGTAAATAATCACCGGTTTGAAGACATTCAGCTCGAAATTGCCCTGCGACCCCGCAAATCCGATTGCCGCGTCGTTCCCGAACACCTGCACCGCCACCATGGTCATCGCTTCCGATTGTGTCGGGTTCACTTTGCCCGGCATGATGGACGATCCCGGCTCATTTTCCGGAAGGCGCAGCTCGCTTAATCCCGCGCGCGGACCGGAAGCCAACCAGCGAATGTCGTTGGCAATTTTCATCAGCGATGCGCCGAGCGTCTTTAGTGCGCCGCTGGCAAAAACAATTTCATCATGCGCGGAAAGCGCCGCAAATTTGTTCGGGTGCGAGCGGAACGGAAGCCCCATCAGCTCAGCCACCTTTTCCGCTGCCCGCTGCCCAAATTCCGGATGCGCATTCATTCCTGTACCCACAGCGGTCCCGCCGATAGCCAGATCGTAGAGACCCTGCAGCACGGTTTTCAGTCGCTCGACATCGCGGTCCAGCAGGCTGACCCAGCCCGAGATTTCCTGCCCTACCGTCAACGGCGTGGCATCCATCAAGTGTGTCCGGCCAATCTTCACCACACCGGCGAAGGCGCGCGCTTTTTCATCCAGAGCGTCCCGCAACCGTTCGACTGCAGGAATCAACGCTTCCGCCACCCGCGAAGCCGCCGCGATATGCATCGCCGTTGGGAACGTGTCGTTCGACGACTGCGACATATTCACGTCGTCATTCGGATGAATGGGCTTTTTGCTGCCAAGAACACCGTCGGCCATCTCGATAGCGCGATTCGAAATCACTTCGTTGGCATTCATGTTCGTCTGCGTGCCGCTGCCGGTCTGCCAGATGCGCAGCGGAAAGTGGTCGTCCAACTTTCCGGCGATCACCTCGTCGGCGGCGCGCACGATCAGCCGCGCCTTTTCTGGCGGCAGCTTGCCCAGATCCTGGTTCACCAGCGCCGCGGCCTTCTTCAAGATCCCGAACGCCCGAATCAATTCCGGTGGCATAGTTTCCCGGCCAATATTGAAGTGAATCAACGACCGCGCCGTCTGCGCTCCGTAATATCGGTCGTTCGGCACGCGAATCTTTCCCATGCTGTCCGATTCGGTGCGGTTCTTTTTGGCCGCCGCAGGCAGAGCCTTCAGTGCCACATGACCGTTTCTGCCGGCCGCTTTTTTCCCCGCCTTATGCTTCAAGTTCGCTGAGCGCTTCACCACGTCCTCCACACCTCAATATTCCTCGACATGCGAATCGCTGAATGCTTCTCAAAGGATACTGCGGAAACTGCTCTGGTGCAGCCCCAGTTTCCGTCCGGAGCACCCTGCGCCGTTCTCAAGCAATTCCGTGGCCGACAGCACCATTGGGCCAGCTGTACCCCCATTGGACCATTGGACAGGCAGGTTTTCGGAAACCTCCGCGCTACCATTTCTGTCTGCCCGGCAGGATTAGCCTAAGATTGAATTGGGCACGGTTCCGGTGGATTCCTGCCTTGGCCGAGCTTCACTTTGTGTTGAGGGCATTCGGGGAGTTCTATGGGGTTTAAATTCCGGCTGGGATTTCGCCGCGAGGAATCGGCCGGCACGGGTGTCGAGACCGCCGAACCCCCTGCGGAAATGCCGGTCGCCGCGGAATCGGCACCCGCGGAGGCTGCAGTCGAATCAGTCCCGACAGCCGGGCGTGAACCGGCACCCGCCGCAACTCCGGAATCAATCGCTGCCGCCCCGCAACCGGTCGCCGAAACAGCTCCTCCCCCCGCGGAAAACTCCGCAGCGAAATCCGCGGCTGCCGCTCCTGCACTGTTGGCACCCGACGCTGCAGCACTCTCTCCCGCAGCCGAGCCAGTTCCCCCTCCGGCTTCGCCCAGCGAATCGCCTCAGGCCGAAGTGGAAGTCACTGCCGGTCTGGTGGCTGAACATGCTCGCGGCGATTCCACCGATTGGGCTCTCGAAGAAAAACTCGCCAGTCACAAGGAGTGGGTGGATACCCAGGGTATCAGCGGCCTGAAAGCCGATCTCTCTCGCGCACAAATGGAAGGTGCGGAACTCGTCGGCGTGAACCTGCGCTTCGCCGATTTTCACGACGCAAACCTGAAGGGCGCGGACCTGCTGCTCGCCGATCTGCGCGACGCCTGCCTGATGCGCTCGAACCTCGAAGAAGCCTGCCTGGTCGGCGCCAACCTCGAAGCCGCGAACCTGGAAGGCGCGGACCTCGAATCCGCCATGGGCCTGGTTCCGCGGCAACTGGCGGGCGCGAACCTCCGCGCCGCCTCCTTGCCCCAGCAGATCCGCGAATTTTCGGCCCTCGAGGATTACACCCGCGCCTCGCGAACCGCTCTGTGGCTCTTCGCCGTGACTATGCTTGTCAGCCTGTTGTCCTCGCTCATGATTTGGAGGACCCGCGACGTGCAACTGATCGCCGATTCCTCGGTGCTGCCATTCGTTCACTCCGCTTCAGCGTCGGCCGCGTTGCCGGCCGGCGAACTCTACCTGATTGTTCCCGTGCTCCTCATCGGCATCTACATGGTGTTTCAATTCCACCTCCAGCGCCTGTGGGACGCCGTGCTCGAATTGCCCGCCGTCTTCCCTGACGGCCGCGTCCTGGGCGAAAAGGGCCCGTGGATCATCAAAGGCCTGCTGCGCGCTCATTTCCGCTGGATGAATGAGGACGCTCCATCCACGCGCTTGATCGAAAAATCGGTGTCCATGTTCCTGGCCTACTGGCTGGTGCCTCTGACGCTCCTCTTCTTTTGGGGCCGCTACCTGACCGTCCAGGAAATGCACGGCAGCGCTCTGCACGTGCTGCTGGTGCTCGCGGCCACGGCCGTGGCCATTTACACCACCACGCGAGTGGGCCGCCCGCAAATTCGCTGGGCGCTCACCGAAGGCCGCCTCCATCGCATCTTGCGCAATTTGAATTTCCTCAGCCCCGGCTCAACCACCATGGCTCTCGGCGCATTTCTCATATTCCTTACCCTCGGCACCATTGCCGGTGTCCCGCAGGACGTCAGTCGTTCGCCGCAATATTCCGCCGGCGATATTCGCCGCTGGGCGCCCACCGTGTTCTGGACCGCCGGTTACGATCCCTACGCCGATCTCACCGAGGCGGCGGTCTCCGCCAAGCCCGCCGATTGGACCGGAGCGGATGAGCAACTCGTCGAGGTGAAGGGCGCGCGACTAAACAACGCCAAATTCCGCTATGCCCAGGCCTATGGAGTATTCCTCGTGAATGCGCATCTGTGGCGCTCCGATTTTCATGGCGCCTTTCTATCCGAAGCGGATTTGCGCGGTGCCGACCTCGGCCAGGCCAATCTGCGTTCCGCCATTCTCGACCGCGCGCAGATGACCCACGCCAACCTCGACCGCGCGCAACTCGACGGCGCGAATCTCACCCGCGCCGATCTCCGCGGCGTCAACCTCTCTTACTCCTCCTTCGAGAACGCCACCCTCGTGGACGCGCGCCTCGACGGCGCCAGCCTCTATTCCGCGCGCCTCAGTTCCTCCAATCTCCTGCGCGCCAACCTGGCCAAGACCGATTTTCGCGAAGCGCATTTGGAAGGCGTCAACCTAGAGCACGCGGACATGCAGCAGGCCTACATGTGGTCCGCCAAGCTTCCGGGCGCGCGGCTCGCCAACGCCCAGCTTGCCGGAGCCATCTTCATTGACGCCGTGCTTACCGGAGCGGACCTCCACGGCGCCCGCTTTCAGGGCACGGTGCTGACCAACGCGGATCTGCACGATTCGAACCTGGACGACGCAGACCTCCGCGGCGCCCTGGGCCTCAGCGCGCGCCAGGTTTGCTCCGCCCGCTCCCGCGCCGCGGCACAGCTCGACGATGCCCTGCAGACTCAAGTAGAAGCTTCCTGCGGCGTGATGCACTAAAGAGTCTGTACGACGACTCGAGAATCTTTGTGGGTCGCGGTTTCAACCGCGACATAAATGCAGCACAATCAACCCGGCTTCAGCCGCTGAAGCTCCTCTTTTGTAGTTCTCACACACACTCTAAAGTCCCCGCTTCACTCATCCGTTGCTGCATGCCGCTCGCAATTTCCCGCGCATTCCAATTCGCCAGCACTTCAACCTTCAGTTACAATGTTTGATTCAATTCCCATATGCATAATCAACATGCTTCTCCGGCACAAATTACGACTGGCTCGCCCGGGCTGCTTTCGAACGCCTCCGTTTTCGCCATTATTTTTGTCACCTGGCTGCTGATTTACGTTCCCTCGCTCGCCAATCCTCCGCTGCTCGACGACGCGGATTCCGTCCACGCCGAAGCTTCGCGCGAAATGTTGCTGCGCCACGACTGGGTCACCCTTCACGTGGACGGCGTCCGCTATCTCGAAAAAGCCCCGCTGATGTACTGGACTGTGGCCGGGAGCTTCAAACTCTTCGGCGTCGGCGAATGGCAAGTACGCTTGCCGCTCGCCTTGGGCGTGCTGGGAATGATGTTCTGCGCCTTTCTCCTGGGCCGCCGCGCGTTTGGAAACGAAGGCGGTCTATACGGCGCGCTGATCATGGGCACCGCCCCGGGAATTTTTGTGTTCACGCGCTTCATGATTCCGGACGTGTGGGTGGTGGTCTGGCTGACCGCCAGCATCTATCTCTTCCTCCTTGCCTACGAACAGGGTAATCCCTCGCGATGGGTGTGCTGGGGACTCGCTCTCACCATCGCGCTCAATGTCCTGACCAAGAGCCTCATCGGCCTGGCCTTCCCGGCGATGATCATTTTCACTTTCCTTTTGATCACAGGCGAGCTTCGAAAACTCACCAAGCTGCGCCTGTTTTCAAGCGCCATCGTATTCCTCGCCGTCGCCGCCCCCTGGCACGTGCTCGCTGCCATCCGAAACCCGGGTGACCCCAGCGGCCCGCAGAAGGGTTTCCTTTGGTTTTATTTCTGGAACGAGCAGTTCATGCGCTATCTGAACCGGCGCATCCCCCACGACTACGGCAAAGTTCCCCTGCTGATTTTTTACGGCCTGCTGCTGCTGTGGATTCTGCCGTGGTTCGCCTTCCTGTTTCCCGCCATCAAGGAAATTCCCGCAAAGGTCCGCGCCTGGCGCGGCGGCCTCGATGAACGCGCGCGCGTCAATCTTTTGCTGGGCACCTGGGCCGTGCTGATCATCGGCTTTTTCAGCTTCTCCAGCCGTCAGGAATATTATTCGCTGCCCGCCGTCCCGGCTCTAGCGCTGCTAACCGCCGGCTGGCTCGAACGCGAGTCCAAACCTCCCGCCCAGAGCCGTGAGCGCCGCGCCGGCATGATTGCATCCACGGTGATGCTGCTAATCGGCATCGCCGTGTTTGTCGCCGCCATGGCGATTCTCTGGCAAGCAAAACCATTCCCGCCCGGCACGGATCTTGGCGACGTGCTGACTCAGCATCCCGGCGAATACAAATTGTCGCTCGGCCACATGCAGGACCTGACCATCCGCTCGTTCGGCATGTTCCGCACGCCGCTGTGGATTCTCGGGATCGCCGTGCTCATGGGCACCGCGCTGAACTGGATCCTCCGCCGAAAAAATCGCGCGCTCGCGGCCAATCTTGCGTTGACGGGAATGATGATCGCCGTGCTCGTCGCCGTGCAGCAGGGCTACGTCCTTTTTTCGCCCATCATTTCTTCGAAGACCCTAGCACTGGCCATTGAAAAGCAGTTCCACCCCGGCGACACCATCGTCATCTACCACGACTACGAATTCGGCTCCACGCTCAATTTCTACACCGGCCGCCCCGTGCACATGTTGAACGGCCGCCGCGCGGATTTGTGGTTCGGCTCCTTTTTCGCCGACACCCCGCCGGTGTTTGAGGACGACGAGTCCTTCGCGCGATTGTGGACCGGCCCGAACCGCGTCTATTTCTTTTTCGAAGAGTCCTACGCCGATGACGCCCTGAAAGACATTGACCCGAAAACCGTCCACGTCTTCGCCCGCAGCGGCGGAAAAGTGGTATTCACGAATCACGAGATGGAAATGTCCTCGCCTCACTGAGTCTCCATCGCAAAATGATGTCCGGGCGGTGCGCCCGAATTTGTTAGAATCCACGCTTTGTTAAGGCGAGGCTCGACTCGCCCGCGAGGAGCAGCGCCTCTCGCTGCTCCGAGTTCTTTCTGGCTCGGATGCGGCACCGAGTATCTCAACGATGCCAGGTAGTTTTATGCAAGGACTTCTCAAACTCGATCATCACTCCGAATTCCGGCTTGCAGGAGGAATCGGTTTTTTCGCGGCAATAATGATCGCACTCCTGCTCCTTGCCCCGCCTTCCCTTCAGTCGCAAACCCAAGACGTAAAAAACCCCGTCGCGGGTGACCCAAAGGAAATCGAACAAGGCGCCTTTCTCTTCCGCAGCAACTGCGCCTTGTGCCACGGTCTGGCCGCGCGCGGCGGCAGCCGCGGCCCGGACCTGACCCGCGGCGTGTGGAATCACGGTGGAAGCGACGCGGCGATTTTCAACACCATTCTTCACGGCCTCCCCGGAACGCTGATGCCCGCGAACGACCTGACCGACCTCGAAACATGGCAGGTGGTCGCGTACCTGCGCACCGTCGCTCCAGCGGCGGCGGCGCCGGTGGCCGGAAACCTCGCAGAAGGCCAAAAGATTTTCTCCGGCGATGGAAATTGTTCCCTGTGCCACATGGTTGGGGGCAAGGGAGGGCGCGTGGGCCCGGACCTGACCACCGTGGGCAGCCGCCGCTCGCCGATATTTCTGGCGGAAAAGATTCGTGACCCGAATAAGCACCTCTCTCCCGGCCCGCTCGACCCGGCCAGAGAGTGGCCCCTTGACGCCGAGGCCGTCACCGTAGTCACAAAGGACGGAAAGACCATTCGCGGCGTGCTGCGCAACGAGGACAGTTTTTCCATCCAGCTCATGGATTTGGACGAGCAGTTGCAACTGCTCCAGAAAAAAGATCTGCGCGAAATCACCCATGAAGGAAAGTCGCTGATGCCTGAGTACAACGAAGACCTGCTCAACCCCGACCAGTTGCGCGACTTGGTGGCCTATCTGGACAGTCTGCGCGGCTCACCCGCGGAGCAGAAAAAACCATGAGCCTGCGAGCGATTTTCGTCGCCGCCGTATTGAGCATCAGCGCCACGGCGGGAGCGCCCGCCCAGGTCAGCTACGAGCAGATTGCCACTGCCGCCGGCCAGCCGAAAAATTGGGTCACCTACAGCGGTGACTACGCCGGACGCCGCTACAGCGCGCTCAATCAGGTGAATACGGATAACGCTTTCAGGCTCGCCCCCGCGTGGGTTTTCCAGACGCAGGTTCCCGGAAAATTTGAAACCACTCCTCTGGTCATCAACGGAATCATGTACTTCACCGGCCCCGACGATCACGGCTACGCCGTGGACGCGCGCACCGGCCGCGCCATCTGGCGATACGAACGCCAGTTGCCTGCCAAGCTGCCGGCTTGTTGCGGGCGCGTGAACCGCGGATTTGCCGCGCTGGGAAATTTGTTGTTCATGGCCACGCTCGATGCCCATGTCGTCGCGCTCGATGCCAGGACCGGCAACGTTGTGTGGGACGTGGCCGCCGCGGATTTCACCCTAGGCTACACGTTCACCGTTGCCCCGCTGGTGGTGAAAGACAAAGTCATCGTCGGCATCGCCGGCGGTGAATATGGCGTACGCGGGTTCATTGACGCCTACGATGCCGCCACGGGAAAGCGCGCCTGGCGTTTTTACACCATTCCGGGCCCGCACGAGCCCGGCCACGAATCCTGGGCGGGCGATTCCTGGATTCGCGGCGGCGCTCCTGCGTGGGTGACCGGCAGCTTCGATGCGCAACTGAACCTTATTTATTGGGGCACTGGAAACCCTGCGCCTTCAGACGATACCTCGCAGCGCGGCGGCGACAATCTCTACAGCAACTCCGTCGTGGCGCTCGACCCGGACACCGGAAAATTAAAATGGCATTTCCAGTTCACTCCCGCCGATGCCCACGACTGGGACGCCACCGAAGTCCCCGTGCTGCTCGACGCCAACTGGCAGGGTCAGCCGCGCAAACTGATGGCCTTCGCCAACCGCAACGGCTTCTACTATCTGCTCGACCGCACCGACGGAAAATTCCTGCTGGCGAAGCCCTATGGCCGCGTGACTTGGGCCAAGGAAATTGGCCCGGACGGGCGCCCGCGCCTGCTGCCTGCGGCAGCCGAGAGCAAAGAAGGAACGGTGGTCTGTCCTGGCGCGGCCGGAGGCACCAACTGGATGTCGCCATCATTCAGCCCGCAGACCGGCCTGCTGTACATCTCCGCCCGTGAACAGTGCGACCTGTTCGTCGGAATCCCCCAGGCGTTCCGTCCGGGCCATCCTTATATAGGCAGCGTCTATTTCAAGCCGTCCGAAGAAAAACCGTGGGGCGCATTGCGCGCCCTAGATCCGTTAACGGGCGAAATCAAGTGGGAGTTCAAGCACGTCTCGCCGTCGTGGGCCGGTGCGCTCTCTACAGCCGGCAGCGTGGTTTTCACCGGAGACATGGAGGGCTACGTCATCGCCTTCGACGCCCGCACAGGTAAAGACCTATGGCATTTCGGCACCGGCTCACCGATCCTTTCCTCGGCAATGACCTACGCCGTGGACGGCAAGCAATACATCGCCATAGCTTCCGGCGGCGCCCTCTTCGCCTTCTCCCTCCCCGATTGAACGGAGTTCTGGTCGTTCGCCGATGGGAATGCGGGGGTTGTCGATGCCCTGCAACCACGCAGTCAAATTCGCGCGGACTTTATGGACTGCGAGGGCTCGACCTCGCTTTGTTACGGCGAGGCTCGGCTCGCCAGCGAGGAGCAGTGTCTTCCGCTGCTCCGAGTTCTTTGTTGCGCCTGGTCCATATTGAGGATGTCAACAGCGCGAACCGCGGTTTGAATTCTGTTCGCAATGCCTCGCTTCTCGACTCTTGCCTCCGAGTACCATTGCACTCCGCGTTTTCCAGTGCCACGATACATTCAGGAGGTTCATCGCATGACCATGAAGTTCAAATTCGTTCGAGGTGAGCGCGACTGAGGCCAGCAGTCAGCCAACGACGCCACACCCCGCAACCCCTCACCCTCCAGCCTCCCAATTTCTATTCGTCACATCCTGGAATTAGAATTCGGCGCATCTCCATGAAAAGGCATGGCTTAAGTTTTTCTAATCGTCACACATTCGCCCTTTGTGCATCCCTGATGAACTGGCGGCTGATTGTCTCCGTCTGCCTGGCCGTAGCGAGCAACCAACTCCGCCACGACACCAATTCGACTGGAAGAGGGATCGTGCTACTTCGGCTGACCAGCCTTTGCCAGCCGCTGGTTGAGGGAGTAGTACCTTTTAGAAGCGATTTAATCCAGGAATTGCGCCAGCGTTCCGGTGAACGCTTCCGAAGCCTCGATATTCGACAGATGCGCGGCGTCGAGCTCCGCGCACTTCGCGCCGGGAATCCGTCCGGCGATGAAATGTGCGTCCTCGGTCGTTGTGACTGGGTCCTTCGCGCCGGCAATCACCAGCGTCGGCGCCGTGATTCGAGAAATGGTTTCGCGCTGGTCCATATCGCGGATGGCGGCGCAATTGGCGACATAGCCATCGGGCGGAGTGCTCAGAATCATCTGGCGCGTGCGCTCAATTTCGGCCGGCGAGCGTTCGCGAAACGCCGGCGTATACCAGCGTTGCAGGATGGATTCCGCGACCGCGGCCATTCCGCCCTGCCGCACCGCATCCATGCGCGCATTCCAAATTTCCGCTGTGCCGATCTTCGCCGCGGTATTCGAGAGCACCAGCTTGTGCACGCGCGCCGCGGCATAAACCCCCAGCCACATGCCGGTCATTCCGCCCATGGAAAGCCCGCAAAAATCAGCGCGCTCGATTTCAAGCGCGTCCAGCAGGGCCACGACGTCGCGGCCGAGCTGCGTGATGCTGTAAGGGCCGGGCGTGACGGAGGATTGCCCATGGCCGCGCGTGTCGTGGCGCAAAATTCGGAACCGCGCGCCGAGCGCGGCAACTTGCGCGTCCCACATGGAGAGGTTGGTGCCAAGCGAATTGGAAAAGACCAGCGCGGGCGCGCCCGCGGGGCCGTCGAAGCGGTAGTGGATGCGAGCGCCGTCGTGTTCGATGAAGGGCATGTCGTTCGCCGCGAGTCAGTATACAAAATCGGGAACGCCCGGCAAGCGTCGACTGAGGTGCCGGAGCGCGCGATTCCTTCAGACCGAATTACCTCACATTTAAGTCTGCAGTGATGGCTCCCCCATTGGCTGCCAGCGATAACGGCGCTAACGGCTCATTAGGTCTATCGCTAGGATCGTAATGTCGTCCAATGGGGCGACGCCGGGATTTTTTTCTGCCCACTTCCACAATTGTACGGTCAAATTCTCAACAAACTGATCTGCCCTAAGTCCGTGATTGGCTTCCATGAATTGTCTGAGACGGTCCTCCCCGAACTGTTCCCCCGCAGGGCTCTTGAACTCCGGGACGCCATCCGTATAGAGGCACAATCGGTCTCCAGCCTCGAAGTCGAATTCAATGGAAGAATACGAGGCTTCCGCGAATGGCCCGAGAATCAAGCCATTGTTCACAAATTCACGAGCCATCCGCTCTCGATTGCACCACAAGAGCAAGGGGGGATGCCCCGCGCCCGCATAAACCACAATATTCTTTTCCAAGTCTACAAATAGATACGCGGCAGTAACAAAATGACTCCGGAATTTTCCGCACAACGACTGATTCAATCCAGCCAAGACTTGCGCGGGATCGAAAGCATGCGCAGATTGAGCGGAGAGTGCAACCTTTAGCATCGAAGCTATAAGGGCTGCAGGTAAGCCGTGCCCTGAAACGTCCGCAATCAAAATCCCGAGATGTTTCTCGTCGATGCAAACGAAGTCATAGAAGTCGCCCGCCAACACACTTGTAGGAATGTAACGAGCTGCGATCTCCAGACCCTCCAACTTGGGAGTGTCCCTTGGCAGGTTTGAAAGCTGAATCTCGCGCGCCATCTCTAATTCGTAGTTGATGGCCGCGAGCTGGCGGGATAGCAGTTCGCGGGCTTCGCGAAGCATGATGTGGGTCCTAACCCTGGCTTTCAGGACAGGAGCAGAAAACGGCTTGTGAATGTAATCGACCGCGCCGACTTCGAAGCCTTGCGTTTCTTGTTCCTCTTGGGTCTGCCCTGTCAGGAAAATCACCGGAATATCGCGAGTCTGTGGATTCGCTTTCAAACTCCTGCAGACATCGTAGCCATCCGGGGCGGGCATCATGACGTCCAACAAGATTAGGTCGGGCATAGGAGCAGAGTGAAGCAAGCTCAATGCTTTCACGCCGTTCGTCGCGCCGCGGATATCGTAATCATCACAGAGGATGGAATTCGCCAATCGGATGTTCGCCGGGTCATCATCAACAACAATGAGAAGTCTCTTCTCTTCTGACATGCTCATTGTTCGCCCGCAGCATTCAAGCTGCTGCAGCCAGCCCCCAATACCCTCGCCCCCTATATGGGTTTGAAGATATCGACTTTGGATTGCCTTTCAAGACTGGATGCTTCCGTATGACCGGTGACTTGCTTCGAGCTCTGCGAAGATTCCATCGTATTTCAACTGATTCGCAATATGGATCATCAAATACTTACGGTTGATACCTTCTGTGAGCAGCCAATGTCCCCTATAGGAGGATTTTAGGAGACTCGTTGCGAGCGGGGTACCATGCACGGTTTTTGACTTTGTTCAGACCGAGCCTGGGCCAATTTTCCATCTCCCGCGACGTCCCTTTGGTCAACTACTTATCCCAGCAACCCTGCGAGCCGCGTCCGCAGACAGATGAGCGCAGCTGTGTGAATTTGCGAGATCCGCGACTCCCCAATTCCAAGCGCCCTACCAACTTCCTTCATTGAAAGTCCCACGAAGTGGTAGAGGTGAAGGACATCTCGCTGGCGGCTTGGTAGCTCACTGATTGCCTTGCGCAGCAGAGTCTTCATCTCTGCATACAACGCACGACCAAAGGGGTCCTCGCGCCTTTGGGTAGAAGCTTGGTTAAGAAGATTGTCCTGAACCTTGAACTCAAGGGTATCGTCGTCAATGCTTCCCAAATTCGATCCATGGAGGTCACTCACGAGTTGATGGAGACGCTCCAAAGGCACTTGGAGCTCTTCGGCGATCTCCTGCTCCGTTGGGTTACGAAGCAGGCGCGCCTGGCATTTGTAAATTGCCTGTTGGTGGCGCCGCCCCATCCTGCGAAGTGAACGCGGACACCAGTCTGCTTGGCGCAGACCATCTAGGATGGCACCACGAATCCGGAACCGGGCATAGTATTCAATCCGAGCTTGCTTGCGAGGATCATATTTTCGCGCCGCGTCCATCAGGCCCAGGACACCATCGTTTATAAGGTCCTCAAGAAGCACCCCAGGAGGCAGGCGATTCCAAATTTGGCGCGCTATGCAAACCACGAGCTGTAAGTTCGCGACAACGAACTCGTCGCACTGTAGTTCGCTGGACTCAACTTCTGCCGTTACGGACGCCTGCACTGTTCCCATAAAGGACCCTTTTGTCCCCTGTTTTCAGTCGCCACTAGCTCAATTCCGGCCAAGTCAGGGGATTTGTGGCTCCCAAGTTCCGGGGTGGTCTCACGGTCGAAGTTGATAGCCAACACCGCGTACTGTGCGGATCAACTTGCATTTGGCTTGGGCATCTACCTTATTGCGCACGTGGCTGATGTATACGTCCACGACGTTCGTCTGAGCGTCGTACGACAAATTCCACGCATGCTCCATGACTTGCTCCCGTGTCACGAGTCGCCCGACGTTGCGCATGAGATATTCCAGCAATAAATATTCCTTGGGCGTCAACCCAATAACCTGGCCGGCTCGTGTCACCTTGCGAGCTACTTGGTCCAGTTCGAGGTCCTGTACGCGCAGTACCGCTTGGATGAGAGAACCGTTGCAGTGTAAGAGCGCTTGGACGCGTGCCGACAGTTCGGAAAACGCATAGGGTTTCAGAACGAAATCATTTGCACCCATCTGCAGGATCTGAAGCAGCTCTTCGCGCTGGGCGTGCCTGGTAAGGACGATGATTGGTAGTTGCTGCCGGATGGCGCGGACCTGTTGCAATACCTCAAAGCCCTTTGGCCCCGGCAGAGTTATATCCAGAATTGCGACGTTGTACCCATTCTCCTCCTCCAAGGACCTCCCCAATTCAGTGTCTCTTGAGACGTTGATTTCGTAATCCTCATCATGGAAACTCTGCTTGAGAAGCCTACAGTGAGCGAGATCGCTTCCAGAGACGAGAATGCGCATTGGCAGTCCTTGGAAGGGGGAGAAACAATCAAATCGAAGGGATTCGATCTTAAATGCAGCGCTTGGGGATTGTCAAGCCATTTGTTATTAACTCTCTTGATAGACGGGAATTGTCCCGATGTGAAACAAGAGTGGGCGACTCGCGTGCCACTGATTCATCATGGTATGGTTGTGTCTTTCTGGAACGAGATTGCCGCATTCATTGCTGTTACATCATTCTGTGGCACACTCGGGCGCGGACACTGTATTTTACTTGTGGTGAATCCGCTAACTTACCGTGATCGGTCCGTATTTCCGTCCAGAGATAAATTCATTGCAGTAGAAATTTGAGTGCTGGACTTCAGCGAGATCGGCGTCGGTGTGACTTCTAATATCGCACCCGCTCTCTCGGACACGAATTCCCTCAGACGCCTTATAATTCACTCGTTCAGTCCCTTCGGCATTAACATAACGTCGAAGATCCTCATGGACAAGGGCTTCTCTTCTGACAATTATGCGATTGCAATGTTTCCTGTGCGAATGAGCACCGAGGGTGGAGGAATAGAAATGTGCTTCGCATGCCTGATAAACGCGGTGGTCTCAATGGGTCGCCGCAACACTAGCTCGATGTCTGCTTGCCGTGGTCTCTAAAGCTAGAATCGTTCGAAAGCGTTGATTCAAACGGAAAGATTGCCCTGGTGAGGCTCTGATTGAGTTCAGCCCGACAGATCGGTCCCTTAGGGGAAGTATTGTCGGATCATCTGTTGAGATGGTGTTGCATTGACCGGTTGAGCTCGCACGGATAACCGGACATATGGCGTACTAGCACTCCATTTGTTCGGTAAAGACACGGCCTTCTTGACTATCGAACATGGCGAGGACTACTCTTTTCGCACCAGCCTCCAACGTTTTATTTCTTTGACTTCGTTCCTTTATGAAATTGGTTTACATAATCCGATCTCACAAATGTCCAATCTGCGGCAGCACCGACATTCATCGCTCGAAACGCAAGGGTATTGCAGAGCAGCTTGCCTGTCGGCTCATTCCGATTCGTCCTTTTCGCTGCAACGACTGCGAGAATCGGCTATACGCATTCCAGGCGGACGTTAAGAAATCCGCTTGAAAAAGTCGCGTTAGTCCCTGACTAGTCGGATTGCCGGACGTTTGGCGTTCCTGTACTCCACATGCCAGATTTGAGGCCAGCCGGGAATCCGCACGCCAGTTCTGTGCAGATCCTTACTAGCACATCCCGCTGGGGCGAGTCGCGGTTCCGGATTCCTGCGTTGCAACGGTTTGCATGCCGGGCACCGTGTAGGGTGTCGTTCCCGCCAGGTTCGCTGCACATTCCTGGATCGCCTGCTGAATGGCTGGAAGGGTGGCCGGCAAATTCGGTATCGAGCGGTCAGGTTTTGCGAAATTAAACGCGCTGGTCAGATCTCCGACCGTCGCGCGGCGCCAGGCGCTCAAGTTGGGCACTTCAGCACCGAACCGTGTCTCGAGAAATCGCAACACGGAAGTGTGATCGAACAGGTCCGATGACACGAACCCGCCCCGGCTGAACGGCGAGATGATCAGCATGGGGACGCGAAAACCCAATCCAATCGGGCCGTTAATCGCGGGACTGCCGATTACGGTCGGGTCCGGTACCGCGGGCGCGGTGACAAATTCTCCCGGCGTGCCGGGAGGCGCCGTTACCGGGGCAACGTGATCGAAAAATCCGCCATTTTCATCATAGGTGATAAACAGAACCGTCTTGGCCCACAGCGGCCGGTTAGCCATCAACGTACTCACGAGCAGGGAAACAATATTTTCGCCAAAAATCGTAGGCGCCGGCGGATGGTCCGAAGTGAAGATTGAACCCACCAGCCAGGAGACTTGCGGCAGATTCCCGGTCAACACGTCGGCCAGGAAGTCGCCGGGAAACTGCGGTCCGAATGCGTTCTGATGCAGCACCGATCCCGGATCGAGAAAATTCTTGAAGTAGGGCAGAACATTGTCCGAAAGAATTCCGTTGAGGACAAACTCATCCGGAGACGAGTAAACCTTCCAGGAAATTCCCCGAGCCTGAAGCTGCTCTGGCATCGTCGTATAAGTCAGCCGGCCGTAAACGGCAGTGCGGTTCGTGACCACGGTTTGCAAAATCGGTCCGCCGTTTTTTCCATCCGGGTCCACGGAGGCCGCCATGGTGTACAGGCGATTCGGGTCGGTCGGACCCATGACCGAGCAAAAATAGTTGTCGCAGATGGTGAAGGCATCGGCCAGTGCGTAGTAGTAGGGAATGTCCGCGCGATTGTAATAGCCCATGCTTAATACGGCGTCGTTGGCATTCGTCAGAAGATGTGAGGTTACAAAACCGTCCATGGCGCCGTTGTTCCAGCTCTGATGCTGCGGCACCCAGTCGTGGCTGATGTCGTGCGTACACGCTGCATTCGTGGTTGCAGTGTCTAGGCGGAAAGGCAAGAGCGTCAAGATGGGCGGGCTGGTTGTGTTCGCTGGATCGGGTTGCCGGAAAGCCATGCTCTGGTCGGAAAATCCGCGGACGCCGCGGTAGCTGCCAAAATAGTGATCGAAAGACCGGTTTTCCTGGATAAGGATGACCACGTGCTCAATGTCGCTGAGTTTCGCGCACGTCGAAGGGCCGGGACCGCCGCCTATAGAGCCACCGCCGCTGCCGCAGCTTGCAAGCAGTGCCGAGGCGAGGCCCGATGCAGTTGTCGCCGCGCTTAGTTTGAGGAGTTCCCGCCTCGTGATAAGGCTCAAAGGCATCAATTAACCCGTGTCAATTCAGATGAAGGATGGGGGCGGGGGCTGCATGAGTATACAGCAGAAACTGTAAGTAAAGGACGCCAGTGTCGGGCGGACCTTGCAGGCTGCCGGCGATCTGCTGATTCTGTGACACCGTATCGGCCTTCTTCTCAGTACGCGGCCTCATCGATTCTTCGGCCAGCGGCTTGCTCCAACACCAGACGACTATTGGGCATTGGAATTTCAACCTGCCCACGTGCGTGCCATAAACACGTGGGGAAGACTTGTGGTTTTTCTGCTTGGGCTGGTCCGCGATCGCGATTTCTCCAGATCGTGCTCGCTGGGTGGAGGAAATGAAATGATGAAATTCTCGCCCGTAAGTCTCCTGTTTGCATCGACTCTAGCGCTCGCGCTCGCCTGCCTCCCAAGCCCCACACTCGCTCAACATAAAGGCTCTCACGGCGGCGGCTCTCACGGCGGCGGCTCTCACGGCGGTGGCTCTCACGGCGGTGGTTCTCATGGTGGCGGCCATTTCCACTCTGGCGGGGGCGGACATATTTCCCGCGGTGGTGGTGGCTCTCATGGTGGCAGCTCTCGCGGCGGTGGCCGCTCTCACATCGGTGGTGGAGGACGTAGCTCCCGCGGTAGCTCTGGATCCCACAGCAGCAGCGGCGCTCACGGCGGGGGCGGCGGGCACTATGCCGGCGGTAATTCTCGTGGCGGGGTGCCTGCTCGACCCACGCCGAGGAGCGGTGGCGCGCGTAACGCAACTCCCGCTTTCGATCGCAGGGGAGGTCCTGCTTCATCCAGGCCATCAGGTACTCGCGGCGCTTCCGTTGGCGACGGGCAGTGGCACTCTTTTGGAAGCCGCGGGAATTCTTCTGTCGCGACAGCGCGCGGCCCATCGACTTCCGCCGGGGACGGCCAATGGCACTCGTTCAGAAGCCGCGGGGACTCTGCTGCAACAGCAGCGCGCGGACCGTCGAGCACTTGGCAGGGAGGCGCAGCGAAAAGCTGGAATGGCCAGGGCCACCAAACATCTCCGAATAGGTTTGGATCGGGCGCGTTCGCGCATGGCGAGGCGCCGAGAGGGACGCCAAATCGCGGGTTACCTGGATCAGGTGCAAGATTCAGTGAGCACTCTTCAAGAACGACGGGATCGGCGATTTCCAGCAGCCGCGTGGTTTCGAATATAGATCACTCTCGATTCGGAAATTCCGCCACGAACCAATTCTCATTCTCAAATTCGCGATTCGGGTCGCATGTCGCGCGGTTCGAGCGTCGGGAATTTGGCGACCGCCACGAATTTCGCGGCGGTGAATCCAACTTCGGCTTCGGGCAGGAATCCTCATTCGGTGGTGACGCATTTTCATTTTTTCCGGACTTGCTTGGCCTGGCGCTGGCTTTCGGGAGTTTCGGCGCACGCGGCTTCGGCATTCCTGGCTTCGGCTTGCCTGGTTTAGCCCTGAACTTACTCGAATCCGGTTTCGGTGATTTCGGGAATGGCAGCGGCTACGGCGGTGGTTTCGGAGGCGACAGCAGCTACGATGGTTCTGGCGGCTACTATGCCTATGGTGTCTGCCCCTGGACACCTGGTCCGATCTCTCTTTATTGGGGTCCCGGCGTGATGGCATACCCGGCCGATAACTTGGCCTGCCCCCGATGATGCGGGCAGAGTTCAGCGTCAAATTTTGAGCTTCATTTCAGCGCGCTTGCCGTGGGGATACCGCATATGTCCGATAAGCAGGGATTACCGTACAAGTGCCGAAGCCAACCTAAAAAACACATGTTTGTGCGCAGGATAAAGCTCCAAATTCGGATGCGTTAGATCAAGGACTTGCGGGATAGATGGAAGTGTGGTTTGTGGGCGCCTTCCTGACTGCGCCTCCTTAGCCCCACCCTTCTGGATCAAGATTGGGCATAAGAGGAGGCCTAAGTCTCGGGGTAATTGCTTTATTTCCTCAGGCGCTTCTAAGATCTGGAAATGGGCCGTTTGCCCCTCAGACCAACTCTCGTGACGATCCCAAGAACCAACTTGTCCGCTAATCCGACACGCGGCTCCAGATTTCATCGAACTCTCAGGTGTCAAAAAAAACGGCCGGCGCGGGAACCAGCGGCTCAATCTTCCGCGGGCCGAGGGTGGCAGGGTGGCCATCTTTTCGAGATCGGCGCCCACACGTTGCAGTCCGCCATCTTCCATGCGCCGATTTGCCAGTCGTCGCCCTCAGCCTGCACGCGCACGATCTGAAAAAACACCGGATCGCGCAGCGGCGCCGTGGGATCCTCCGGGATGGCGCGAATGGCCACGATGTTGTCCTTCTTCAGCTCCACCGGCGAGGTGAACCCGCAGCCCCATTTGCTTGCGTTTTGCGTGAGAGTCCGGATGCGGAACACCTGCCCCATGCGGTCGATGTCGCTGACTTCGATTTGAAAGTTGATGGCGTATCGCGGCTCCATGCGCTCGCTCAGATGGCCGGTCGCCATCGAGGGTTCGGAGGTTTCAGCGGCTTTCTTTTCGGAAGTCATACGGGTCCTGGTGACGACGGAAACAAGCCGAGTACAACGTGGGCCGGAGGGCAGGAAGGAGTGTATGAATGATTTCCAAGGCGGGAGCACTGTGCCGAAGTGAAACTTCGGGGCTGCGCTCAGTGACAGCTGTCTCGCAGGAATGCGCGCTCTGCATCACTGAGCGTCTCGCCGAGTTGCCCTCGTTCCTGGAGGGTCTCGCATCGCGGATTCGTGGCCGGTTTCGCCCCGGGGGACCCGCTGGCGCGAAGGGTGGCGGAGAGTTTGTTCAGATAGGTGGAAGCTTCGGCGGACTGTGGACCGCCGTCGTTGGCAACGGATTGAAATTTCGCCTGAAGAGTCTTCAGTTGCTGGACGGCGATGGAATCCCTGCCGTTTTTCACCTGCTCGAACTGGGCCTCCCATTTCTTCAACTCGCGCTGCTCGGCCTGGTCGATACTGGCGAGTAGTTCGGCGGGATTCCCGCCACTCTGGTTGAGTTGTTCGGCGGCTTGGCGGGCGGCCCGAAAATCACCGGTTGCCAGTGCGGCTTGCGCCGCCTCCTGCAAGAGGAGGTTGCGAAGCGCCGTGTTGTTCGTGGAGTCCGGAGTCTTGGGCGGTTGCGTTTTTTGTGAACCGGAGGAAGACGAAGCAGTAGAGGAGCCCTGCTCGAGCTTGGGCTCAGGCTTCAGCCTATCTGCGGCGATCCAGACGGCCGCGCCGATCACAAGCACAGCGGCAATAACTACTCCGAAAGTGCGTGCCGAAAGAAGGGAATCGCGCCGCGCTTCCACCGTCGCACGCGGCGCGGACCGCGCAGTGCTGCGATCTAACTCAGTCCGGGGCTCAGCCCGTGGCGCGGCAATGCGGGAACGTCCAGCCACGGGCGGAAGTTCGGCCGGGGCAGCAAGGGGTAGAGGTTCCAAGGCTTCCGTTGGCAGCACTGACGCCGGTCGCACGGGTTGCGGTGGCGGCGGCGTAGGTAGGGCGACCGAGCCGACCGACGCCTGTGGCGCCGGACTTGCGGCCGTGGGGTTCATGGGAGCCGTGCTCTCGGGCGCGCCAGGGCTGATCGCCAGCGTCGCGGGCTGAAAGAAAGCGTATTCCTTCAAGAGCGTCGGAGCGCTGGCAGGTGAAGCGGACGCGTCCGCGGTGGTGGGCTTCGTTTCGGCCTCGCGCATCTGCTCCAGGAGCCGCTGGACGCGAGGATCAAAAGCCTCCCAAATGTTCGATTTCGAAGCGGCGTCGATGGCTTCGGTGGCGCCGTGTAAATCGCCGGAACTCACCATGCTGCGGATGGTCTCGAGAGTGCGCTCCTGAATTCTCTTTTTTTCGCGGGCCTGGACCTCGACTTCCGCAGAATTCAGCAAATGTGTGATGTCCGTGTCGGGACCGAGAGTCGCAAGCGTCTTCTTGGCAAGGTCGATGGCGTCGCTCAATTGCTCGCGGTTGATCTTGACGCGGATGTCGCGAACGCGCTGCTCGATCTGGCGGCGAACCTCTTGTTTCTTCTGTTGCGCTGCCGCTTCCTGCTGGAGGGCTTGGAGCTCTGCATTGCCGGGAAAAGTCCTGAGGCCATCCTGAGCCGCTCGGACTGCTTCCAGGAAGCGGCCGGCCTGCACATGGGCCTTCGCGTCCTCGATCGTCTTCTGGAGTAGCTTTTCCTTTTCAATGTTTGCCTGGCGCTCGGCCGCAAATTCGCCGAGGCGAATGAAATTCGGTTCGGCAGGAAACTCGCCGAGAAGCTCTTTGGTCCTGGCGATCACTTCGGGATACTTCTTCTCGCCCATCAGCGTTTTCATGCCGTCGAGTTCGCGTTGGATTCTGGTGGCCTTCGAGTGCTTGTCTTGTTCCTTTTCAACGAGATTGCGGAGCTTGGTGACGGCGAAATCCTTCGGGCGCGCGAGGACGAGCGAATCAAGGAGAGCGACCGCTTCCTCGAATGCTTGCGCGGCAAGCAGCGCCCGCGCCTCGGCGAGTTTCTCCTGCTTCTTCTGCTCGCCGAGATCCTCGCGGGCCGTCGCGAGCAGCTTGGTGATCTCCGTCTCCGCCGGGTAGTCCGCCTGCATGGTTTCGAGAAGGAGGATAGAAGCATCGTAGCGATGATCCCCCAGCAGATGACGCGCTTCGTCCAGCCGGCGATGCTTTTCCTGTTTTGATTGCTGCTCGCGAACTGCACGCTGCAACACCAGAATTTCTTCATTGCCGGGAAACTGTTTGTCGAGAGCCGCGAGGTATGCGAGGCACTCGTCGTATTTCCGCACTTCGAGGAGCTTGCCGGCCTCTGCGATTCCTTTTTGGCGGGCTTGCTCGGCTTCCATCTGCCGCGCCATTTCCAGGAGTTGAGGGATCTCAGCTTCGTCGGGAAAAGTCTCGCGGAGCGACATCAGTCGAGAAATGCATGCCTCATGTTGCCCGGCGGTCAGCAAGCTCCTCGCTTCGGCCAGTCCTGAAGCAAGACGTTGGTTCTCCTCGTCCTTGCGCACGTTGTCGAGCAGCCGGCGGATTTCTTCGTCGGCGACAAACCGTTTCTGCAACTCCGAGAGCAACTGGATCGCCGCGCCGAGGTCGCCGGCGGCCAGCAAGTTGCGCGATTCCAGCAAGGCCTGCTGCTTATCCTGCTGGCTGTGATCCTCGCGGACCGTGTCGAGGAACCGCGTGACTTCTTCTTCCCCCGGGAACTCGCGTTCGAGATCCTGAAGAAGGCGGATGCATTCGGTGTAGTCCTGGCGGGTCCATAGATCCCGCGCGTGTTGCAGGGCCGCTTGCAGCCGGCCGCTCTTTTCACGCTCGGCTCTTTCCGTCAGCACCTTCTGCTTCAGATTCCCTACGTGCATGTTGCCAGGTTCGAGTTCCAGAACTTTCGCGAGCGCGCGGTCTGCGTCGTCCGGCAAGCCTTCCGCCAGATGCTGGCGGGCGGCATCGAGTAACTCTGCGACGGCGTGCGCGCAGTCGAGTTCTTTCTGAATCGCGCACTGCAAGTCTTCGGCGGGCGCGAAACTGGAGTCGAGCTGCAACGCATTTTCGGCGGCGACTTTGGCTTCCTGAAGCTTGCCCTGTTCAAGGAGGCTGTGGCCCTTCTCCACGAGCTGTTGAGCTTTCGGTCGGTTATGAATCCGCTTCAATCCTGCGTTGGCTTTTTCGAGGAGCGCGCGCGCCTCCTGATTTCCAGCTTCAAACTGCAGAGCCTGGCGCACGACGTCGCGCGCTTCGCTGAAGTTTTCCTGATCGAGGAACTGGCGCCCTTGATTGACGAGATCAATCACCGATTGCGTTTGCAGCGCCTTGCAGATGAGGTCGAGGTCGAGCAGCACATCCTCCATCGATTCGTACCGCTCGCCCGGAGACTTGCGGAGCATTTTGGAGACGGTTTGCTCGAGCTCTTCGGTGCATTCGGGCAAAAGCGTGCGAAGGGGCGCGGGCTCCTCGTTGCAAATGTTATGCATCAGGCTTGCCGGTGTGGTTCCGGTGAACGGGCGCTGATAACACAGCAGTTCGTAAACCAGGACGCCGAAGGACCAGATATCCGATCGTTCGTTTGCGTGCTCGCCGTGGTATTGCTCGGGCGACATGTACGCGAACGTGCCGATCAACATGCCGGTTTGGGTCTTGGAGGTTTCCAGCAGCCGGGCGATGCCAAAGTCCACGACTTTGACGGTTCCATCTTTGCCCACCATGACGTTGCCGGGCTTGATATCGCGGTGAACGACGCCGCGTTTGTGGGCAAAGTCGAAGGCGCGGCAGGCTTGCATGGCGTACACAAGCTTGCGCGTGACGGCCAGCGGCGACTTGCGGGCGATCAACTGCTCGAAGTTCTCTCCCTCGACGAGTTCCATCGCGATGAAAGGAACGTCGTCGGCCAGCCCCATGTCGTAGATCGTGACAATGTTCGGATGCTGGAGGCCGCCGGCAGCCTGGGCTTCGCGATAAAAACGCTCGAGCAACGCGGGATCGCCTACGAGGCCGGTGGTGATCGTCTTCAACGCGACGAGACGATTGATCATGGGGTCGCGCGCACGGTAAACGATCCCCATGGCACCGTGCCCCAACTCGCCGAGCACCTCGTATTTGCCGAGCTTTTTCAAAGAACTAGCGACACGACGAATCCAATGCCCGAAATATTCCCAGAACCGTATAGACGTGTCAATTCACGTTACGCAACGAGGACGTCCGGGGATGGAGGCGCCGGACAGAAGGAACGCACCGCTACGCCTTGATTTGCGAGGGTCTCAATGGACCGCAACGCCGGTGTTCGCCGCCTCCTTGAGGCGAACCACGCGATAAGCGGTCAAATCGCCTTCGTGCTTGGTTGAAATGGTGGTTTGTTCGGCTTCAACCCAACACCAGACGTGCTCGTGCATATCCGGACTGATCAGGATCTCGTTTTCCGCCGCGGCCGCGCAATAACGCGCTCCCCGATTCACGGCGTCACCCATAACGGTGAACTCCATGCGATCGGCCGTGCCGACGAAGCCGTGCACCACTTCGCCGCAATGAATTCCGATTCCAAAATTGCGATGGGGCAACTTGCGGAGCCGGCGCGCCTCATTCACCTTGCAAACACCGGCCTGCATTTCAATCGCGGCGCGGAGAGCGTGTTCGTGGTGCTTGGGATCCGGCTCCGGGCTGCCAAAGACAGCGAGGATTCCGTCGCCGAGAAATTTGTCGATCGTTCCGTTGTTGGCAAAAATCACGGGAACCAGAACCTGCAAATACTCGTTCAGCATCTCGAGCACGTCGTCGGGCTCCATGTCTTGCGCCATTCGCGTGAAGCCGCGAATGTCCGAATTGAGGATCGAGACCTCGCTGCGGCGGCCGCCCAAACGCAATCGCCCGCGGTGCGACAACAGCTGATTCGCCACCTTGGGGGAAAATTGTCGCAGGAGGTTGGCCATCACCGCCGATTCCTGACGGAGCTTTTCCTGCAGCCGGTGGCTCGCCACGGCCATGGCCGCATATTGCCCGACCAGCACGAGCAATTTCAGATCGTTGTCGCTGAAGGAGACGTTCGGATTTCTCGCTCCCGCGCAAATGACCCCGAGAGCCTGCCCCTGCCAAACTAGCGGCGCATACATCCCAACCTCGATGCCGCTTTGCACCACGCTGCCGCTGATGTCCACAGCGGTGCTTTTGCGCCAGATGAAGGCCTTGCTTTCCGTCATGGTGCGACGCATCAGCGTTTCACTCAAGTAGACGTGCTGCGTCGAGCGATAGGCCTTCAACAAGAGCGCGTCCGTTTCGGGATCGAGCAGGACGAGCGCCCAGCTCTCGCCGTTCGGAATCGCGCCGACAAGCTGGTCCACGATCGCCGGCAGCAGCGTTTCGAGCTTCGTCTTGGTAGCAAGCTGAAAAGGCAGGTCACAAACCATTTGCAGGCGCCGGGCAGTGTCGTCTCCCGAACAGTCGGAGGGAAGCAGGGATTCCACGTCACTGGCGTCGATGTCCTTGGCGATCGCCACGCCGGATTCGGCGTGCCGCATTTCGGGCAGAAGGAAGGTGCCGTTCTCCAGATAGTTCGTTCGATTGGTCGCCGCGTTGGCATCGTCGAATTCAACGCGCAGCGTGGTCTCCCCCACGACAATCGAGTCTTCCGCGTGCAGCTTCTGCTTGCCGCGGCGCTTGATCTCGACGCCGTTCAGTTGGGTGCCGCGCGTGCTATTGAGGTCTTCGATCCAGTAGATGCCGTCCTCCTTCCAGATCCTCCCGTGCATGCGGGAGACTCTCTGGTCGGGGGTGAGGTCGAGGATGATGGGAAGCTTTTCTTCGGAGCGGCCGAAGATGACCTCCGATTCCGAGGTTTCACAGACTCTCTGTGTATCGTGATAGGAGCAAGTGATTCGCATGAAAGAACCAAATCCTGGAAGAAAAAATCCGGCAACCGCCGCGCTTATACCTCTTATATCAGACCGCAGGCGAAACCCCGACGGCAAGGCCTGCAGCCGAGCCGATGGCGGCGGTGCCCCGCCAACGCGGTCAATTCGGTTAATTGCAGGGATCGATGGGGTTCAGCTCGACGCGGCGGTCCAGCTCGTCGCTCACATCGTCTTTCCCCGTGCCGACAATATTCTCTTGCGAGCCCTTGCCCTTGGCCACGGTGCGCTTCTTGAGCTGGGGCTGATCGTCCTCGAGCCGGGACTGAATGTATTCGGCCCGCGCGAGCGAAAGGCTGTCGTTCAGCGCGGCCGTGCCCGTGGGGCTCGTGTGACCCGTGATCTGAAGGCAAGTTTTCGTGGCAACCGCTTCCGTTGAGATCTGTTCGAGCCACATGTCGTAGCTGCTGCTGAGCGGACTCGTAGTGGCAAAGCGCACGGAACCAGGCCGGAACAGGAATTTCACGGCAAGGCGCTTGCGGTGGATGCCGTAGTCCACCAGGTCGCGGAATGCGGCGCCCTGATCGCTACGCCGCAGTTTGTTAAGCGACAGGTAGATTCCGTTATAAACGCGCAACTGCTCTCCTGCCGCAGACTTGAGCGCCGTGCGATAGAGGTCAAGCGCCTCCGTGTAGTGACCTGAGTCGTAGGCGTCGCCGGCTTCACTGACCAGTGCGGCCGTCAGCAGCCCGTCCACGTATTCGGACTTCAGGGGATCGCCCACCTTGCTGGCCTGGCAGGTGGCGATATAGGCCTGCATGCTTGGGTCCGGCGTCCACACGGGGCTATCGGCGAAGACGGCCGTCGGCGTCGCATCAACGTCCCCGATTCGGGCGCGGGCAACGGACTTCGCTATGACCTTTCCTGTACTCAAATCACCCATCACCAGGCAGAAGCGGTAGGCCTCCCGCAGGCCGGCAGTCTTCATTTCCGCATTCACCGGTGTAAAGGTGCCGACCAGCACGCGGGGTTGCTGCTTCAGGCTCTCCGGCGTGATACTCCGCACCGCGTATTGCGGGAAATCGCTTTTCACGATGCGCGTGATTTGCTCCTGGATCGACTGGGTGGCCTTCGACTGATATCCGGTCATGCCGTCCACCAGCGGATCGATCACGACGACGGCGGAGTTCGCGCTGGGCGGGGGCGCCTTGGTGAACACCGCGTGAGCCGCATTCGAGACGGCCTCGTCAAAAGGAAGGACGGGCGGTGGAGGCGGCGCGGCGGCGGCAACCGTGGCTGGCTGTGCGGCAGCCGCAGCGGCGGGCTGAGCCGGCGCGGGTTGTGGCTGCGTCGCAGTCGGAGCCGGGGGCGTGTTGACTGGTGCAGCGTTAGCCTGTTGCTGGGCGGGCGCTGGCTGCTCGCTGGCAGCTGGCGCACTGGCGGGTTGCTTCGCGGTGGCGGGGCGCTTTTCCTCACACCCTCCTACCAATGCACATATCGCGAGGACAACGAGCGCGACCCGCAGACCGCCCATCAATCCCACTCGTGATACGAGGACGTTCTTGTTCATGAGCTTTCTCCTTGAGGCTTCGATTCTGAGTGTCTGGCGCGCTCGAAGGATCGCGATTTGCTGGTCGAACCGCTTGAACGCGCGAGGTTGTCGTTTTGCGAAAGGCAGCACTAAAACGCTGTGCGGCATAAAATGAGAGCCTAACCTATTCCAATGGACCGCAGCATACCCCGTTTTCGAGAAAATTCAAGATGCGGCACGACCGGCGCAGCCGTCGGATGCGCTCGTTCGCTTACTGGTCACGGCGCGCGCGTTGCAAGTCGAGCCCGCCGCGCCGGGAGGAGCCTTCCACTGCTCGGGCCTCCGCCCTTCATTTCAAATCTCAAATGAAGTCATCTCATAAATGGCTTTTCGTCAGGGCACGGCTTTAGCCGTGCCGAAAAGCGACTTCAATTCATGGGTTTCAACCCCTGAGGTAATTGTCACCGCCAGCCCCGTGGAGGACCCGTCCTCCCGGGCGAAGGAGGGCCTGTCCCGCCGTAGCCTTGGCTCAGGAGGGTCAAGCGCGCCGTAGCCCGTCGCCTGGGCGGAGGCGGGCCACCCCTTCAAAATTCGCAGGGTCGGGTCACCCGGAAAGTCAACAGCGCAAGCCACGGCCACCCGCCGCAGCCCTGACGGTGACCTTCGGCTGGCGTTCGGTGGCTTAAACCGGCTTTACGTGGAGCTAAAAGGCCAACGTGAGCGCGGCAAACCTCTCTCCGCGCAACGCAAGACACCTGTAGGCCGTGCGGCATGATCCTTCTGTCCGAAGGTACAGGGTGTACCCCCTGTCCTGCGCATGTACTCGTGTCCTATTGAAGGGCATCTGACGACTGGCCGATACTTGTCTATGAGTACCAAGCCATGAGAACGGAAGTATTGGCCCTTAAAGACCCGCTAGTATCGGCAGAGTCTACTGCCGACGTAGCAAGTGGTTTTGTTGCGCTTGAGTCTCTGAAGGTAGTAGACTTCGCCGTCGTGGCCCCGCCGAAAGCAAAGTCATGGAATCCGAAATGGGGAACGTACGCTCAATGGGTAGGGGCAATTGCGGCTCTCGTCGTGGCAGTTCTCGCTATAAACAATCACATCGACAAGCTATTCGCACCTGTTGACCAGAAGTTTAAGGATATTGGAAGCCAAATTGACACCGTTGACAAGAAGTTCGGTCCCGTGAACCAGAGGCTCATGGATCAAGAGGGAAAGATAGGGGTCTTTCAGGGGCAGATGAACACGCTTCTAAGCGGGCATGTCAAACTGCTGCGGGAACAGAACCAGCTCAAAGATCGGATGGCCCAGCAGCAAGCGATTACCCGATTGTATAATCCTGATAGGATTCTCGTCACCATAAGAGCAGAGATTCAGATGGCGAACGCCAGAAATGGCACACTTCCAGCCTCTGAATTGGCTGACTACAGGAACGCCCTCCGTGCGTTACCTTCCTCGACTGTCGATTATTGGCAAACGGTAGCCGCAGTCATCAACTACCAATCGCTGCTCAACCAGATGAGCCACGAGGCTCCCGACCCGGCCAAAGTCGCGAGACCGTGTATAGACGAGAACTGGATCGGCAATTTTATAGCGAATCACACTTTCCGCAATTGCATCGTCTCGTTGGACACAAACTCATTTTATAATGTGACGTTCCAGGATTCAGTTATCCATTATCGAGGCGGAGGTGTGGAACTTTCCGACGTGAAGTTTGTTAATTGCACATTCAAGCTGGAGTTGACGACGCAGCCCGTTAAGCCTGCCCAAGAGAAGTTATTGCTTGCCATCCTTAACTCGAACGACCAGAAAGCCGTACGAATTTCAAGATAATACGCTTGGCTGGGCAGCACCCTTACTCACCTGTCCCCCATTTCGCCGATCGCTTCTTTTATGTCTCGGATGAAAGCCTCAACCTGATTCCGTAAGCCATTCAGCCGGACAGTGAGGGCGCAGCGACGGCATCGGTAGTCGTGAACGCGCTTGCCGTCAGCCTCGCGGTAATCGTGCTCGTAAAGCGCAAGGATGTCGAAAAGCGAGTTTCTCAGGAAACCGATCGGGCGGTCGTTTAGCTTAGGGACTTGTTCAGTTTCCGGGCCAGTCGCGTGATTTGGGGTTGGACTTTCTTCGCGCATCGCGCCTCTTTTCGGAAAGCCGTTCGGCATTCCCTTAGAATTGCAGAGGCACGGGCATTAACGGGTTTGAGTCGGGCATCCACTAGTCCCAACATTCGGCCAATCCTTCGCAGAGCTGTACGCCATGAATCACTTGGGGCGTCCCACCCATGTTCGGTGAACTCATGCAGGATTTCGAGCCGAGACAACTTGGGAAAAGAGGCCGACACGCGGACATTGTAACATCGCTAACAGGTACGCGACCCCAGTATCAGTACTTGACTTGTCCGGTAAGCGCGTTAATCAGGACTTGTCGTTCACATCCGACAAGGCATTCCGTGTACTCGATTGAAGAGTGGGTCCTTCCAGCATAGAATTCCTGGTTATCTAGGCTTTTCCGGAGCTACCTGATGTCCCCGGATACACCTGCGTCGGATCCCGTAAATTTGCGTCCATTCAGTCCGCAATTATCTAACGTGGCGCATCTTGGCGAATCTCCTAACCTCGATCTAATGCGCTCATTCGCAGTTCTATCTGTCTTCGTTGATCATATCGCGGGGACATTTGGGATTGCGCAAAGGCATGGCGACTGGTTCTGGGCGTTGGCTCATTGGGGGGTCCTCCTCTTCTTTGTTCACACAAGTTTTGTCCTTATGATGTCCATGGAACGGCTCCGGCTCGATGGGTTGAAGTTGCATACCACGTTCTACATTCGTCGTCTCTTCCGCATCTATCAGCTCAGCATAGTTGCAGTGGTCGTAGTTGTCATGACACGAATCCCAGTGGCGAGTTGGGATGCCTATACACACCTGTCTCACAGAACGATTTTTTCGAACCTCATCCTGTGCCAAAACCTGTTCAATAGGCCTTCTGTAATGGGTCCTCTCTGGAGTTTGCCGCTTGAAGTCCAAATGTACCTGTTGTTGCCAGCTTTATTCATTTTCGTTCGAAGGACTTCGATAGGGCCTTTGGTCGGCGTATGGCTCGCATCAGTGGGGATCGGACTTGTACAACCGTGGTTAGGCGCAGCAAGTTTTGGTCAGCAACTGGGCATCGATAGATTAGGAATTGCGGAGTACATTCCCTGTTTCTTGGCGGGCGTAATTGCGTACTACATTTCCTTGAGACGAAATGGCCGAAGCCTGCCCTTTTGGGCATGGGCATTAACGCTTTTTGTCATGGCAGCAGTTTATTCAGGATGGTGGGTCCGTGCGGGTAATCGCCCCTATCAGAAATGGATTTGCTGCTTGGTTATCGGCCTGGTGGTTGTGCAATGCGCTGAATCGACGCACCAGTTCCTTAATCGCTTGACTCACCATATCGCCAAATACTCTTACGGTTTGTATTTGGGCCAGGTCCCGGTCCTTTGGTTGGTTTTCATCAAGTTGAATGGATTGAGGCCTTCACTGCAGTGGCCCTTGTTCATTTTTCTTATCATTGCCGTTCCAGTTGCATCCTACCACCTGATCGAGCATCCACTTATCAGGATCGGGGCAAGAATGTCGTCGTCCGAGATCAATATGCGAGCACTTCGTCCAGCTCCTTGAGGCAACGTCATGCCGGATGCCCCACAGCTTTGCCCCCAATTTTGAACCTAGGGTACTATTGACGCCCGCGTCACGTCTTGCCAAAGTACCTAGGGGGAATTGTCGAGTGAGCTGCGGCGGCGAATCAAACAGGAGCCAGTTCCAAATCGGGAAATCTTCTCTGCGCTCTCGGCGCCTCGGCGGTAAGGCTTTGCCTCTATCTGTTCTAACCACTAACCACTCACCACTAGCCACTGCCTTTTCTAATCGTTACACCGCGCGAGTAGAATGCCCCCTAACCCATTCAAAACAAACGGCGCTGGTACTTTCTAATCGTTACAAATTCGTACCCCCCGGGGGAGTGACATCCTGGTTACCCCCTCGTCCGGTACTCTGCACTTCTACCCGGTACACCGTGCGAATAGAAATCGCTGTAACCCACTCAAAACAAACGGCGGTCGTATTTTCTACTCGATACAAAAAGCCACCCCCCGGGGGAGTGCCTAAATGCTAACAATTAGCGAACCCCAGGCGAAACCGTCTTCGAACTGCGGTAAGTGCATTCGGCTGAAGGGCACCCGTGGAGCGAGTGGAATGAGGGCCGAGGCCGCTAACTTAGTGAGGGGAGTGGTCGGGGCGTGGAGATTTGAACTCCAGCCCTCCTGCGCCCAAGGCAGGCGCGCTACCAGGCTGCGCTACGCCCCGGCAAACCCAGTCGTAGGTGTGGCGATGTTTCGACAAGCACTTGACTCCATGCGGGTCATCCATCCGGCTGCGGAGGAAAAGCAATTGGCGATGGAAAAGTTTGAGAAGTTCCGCGCCGAGGGGATCATCAACGCGGCAGGGGCTCTAAGAAGTCACGGGGTACCTACAAAAGTCACTACCGTGGAGCAAGTGCAATGAAGGGCGGGATTGCTCAGTCATTGAAAAATATGGCGCGCCCGAGAGGAGTCGAACCTCCGACCTTCTGGTTCGTAGCCAGACGCTCTATCCAACTGAGCTACGGGCGCGCCGCGACTACACTTGCTCGGAGAATAGATTACGACACGCCGTGCCGGACTGCAACCGGGTCCGTTGCATCCAGACTCACGCCAGCGGCGCGCCGGGTAGAGACGATGGACGCATTCCCGGGGCACGCTGGGGCGTCGCGGGTTGGTGCCGCTGGCCGAGGAACCACAGGCGGAGGCGATCCATGTAGAGGTAAACGACCGGCGTGGTGAACAGCGTCAGCATCTGGCTGACGATCAGGCCGCCGGCGATGCTGATGCCCAATGGCCGCCGTAATTCCGAGCCGGTGCCGGTGCCGAGAGCGAGCGGCAGCGCACCAAGCAGCGCGGCCATCGTCGTCATCATGATGGGCCGGAAGCGCAGCAGGCACGCCTGATAAATCGATTCCTCCGGGCTCTTGCCTCCTTTGCGTTCCGCGTCCAGCGCGAAGTCAATCATCATGATCGCGTTTTTCTTTACGATGCCGATCAGCAGGATGATGCCAATGAGCGCAATCACGCTGAGGTCCATATGAAACAGCAACAGCGCCAGGATCGCGCCCACTCCCGCCGACGGCAGCGTGGAGAGAATCGTGATGGGATGAATGTAGCTCTCGTACAACATGCCCAGCACGATGTACACCGCGCCCAGCGCGGCAACAATCAAAATCCACTCGTTCTTGAGCGAATCCTGGAAAGCCTGCGCGGTTCCTTGAAAGCTGGCATGGATCGTCCCGGGCATGCCGATTTCCTGCTGAGCTTTGTTGATCGCCGTTACGGCGTCGCCCAGCGAAATCCCCAACCCCAGGTTAAATGAGAGCGTCACTGAGGGAAACTGCCCCTGGTGATTCACCGCCAGCAGAGTCGTGCGCGGCTCGTAGTGAGTAAAGGCGCTCAACGGCACCTGCGCGCCGGTGGACGATTTCACATAAATATTCTTCAGGGCATCGGGGTTGCGCTGGAATCGCGGGTCCACCTGCATGGCCACGTGATACTGGTTCAGTTGGGTGTAAATCGTAGTCGCCTGGCGCTGCCCGAACGCGTCATACAGGGCATTGTCGATGACTTGCGGAGTGATGCCCAGTCGCGAGGCCGTGTCGCGGTCAATGGCAAGATTGGCTTCCAGTCCCTTGTCCTGCTGATCGGTGGCCACGTCGCGGAGCTGCGGCAGGGTCTTGAATTTCTGCAGCATCTTGGGCGCCCATTCGTTCAAGTCCTGCAAATTTTCGCTGCCGAGAGTGAATTGGTACTGCGAATTGCTGGAGCGGCCGCCGACGCGAATGTCCTGTTGCGCCTGCAAGTACAACGTGGCGCCGGGGACGTCCGTCAATTTGCGGCGCAGCCGCGAGATCACCATGTCGGCAGTCGTGCCGCGGCGCGCCGAAAGCGGCTTCAGCGTGACGAACATCCGCCCGGTATTCACAGTGCCGCCATTGCCCCCAACAAACGCCACCACCGTGTCAATCGCAGGATCAGTCATCACGATGTCGGTGAATTGTTTCTGCTTGTCCGCCATGGCGGCAAAGGAAATATCCTGCGCCGCCTGGATCGACCCGCCGATTACGCCGGTGTCCTGCTGTGGAAAGAACCCCTTGGGAATCACCATGAAAAGATAAATGTTCAGGCACACCGTGGCGATGGTGATGGCCAGCGTCAACGGCTGGTGGCGCAGCACCCACTGCACGCCGTGGTCGTATCCTTTGAGCAGCGCCTCGAAAGCCCGCTCGCTGGCCAGGTAGAAACGGTTGTGTTCACTCTTCTTGTGCGGCTTCAGGAATTTGGCGCACATCATCGGAGTCGTCGTAAGCGAAACGAACAGCGATATCACGATCGTCACGCTCAATGTCACGGCAAATTCGCGGAACAGCCTTCCCACGATTCCGCCCATCAAGAGAATCGGAATGAATACGGCGATCAGCGAAACGCTCATCGAAAGCACGGTGAATCCGATTTCGGCCGAACCTTTCAGCGTGGCCACAACCGGCGAAAGCCCCGCTTCCAGATATCGCGCGATGTTTTCGATCACCACGATGGCATCGTCCACCACGAACCCAGTTGAAATCGTAATGGCCATCAGCGACAGGTTGTCCACCGAATAGCCCAGCAAGTACATCACGCCAAAGGTGCCAACCAACGAGACCGGCACGGCCACCGCCGGAATCACCGTGGCCCACACGTTGCGCAGAAACGCAAAAATCACCAGGATGACCAGCGCCACGGTGATCATCAGTGTGAGTTGAATGTCCGCCACCGAAGCGCGAATCGTGGTGGTGCGGTCGGATGCGACACTCAACCGCGCCGCCGCAGGGATGGAAGCCTGCAATAGCGGCATCGCCTCGCGCACGCGGTCCACCGTGCCCACAATATTCGCGCCCGGCTGCCGCCACACGATGATGACCACCGCGGGCTTGCCATTCGCCAGCCCTGCGGTGTGAATATCTTCAACGGCGTCGTACACATTGGCCACGTCGCCCAGCCGCACTGCGGCGCCCTTGCGGTACGCAATGATCAGCGGCCGGTACTGATCTGCTTTGAAAAGTTGATCGTTGGCGGTGATGGTCCAGCGCACCAGACCATCGGTCACGTACCCCTTCGGCGTATTCGCATTCACCTGCCCCAGCGCGGTGCGCACATCATCCAACCCGATCCCGTAGTTCCCGAGCGTCGTAGGATTTACATCCACGCGCACACCCGGCCGCGAGCTGCCGCCAACCACCACCTGCCCCACACCGGAAATCTGCGACAGCTTTTGCGCGATGATCGAATCCGACACGTCGTAGAGCCGGCTGAGCGGCAGGATGTCCGAGCTGACGGCCAATATCATGATCGGCGAATCCGACGGATTCGTCTTGCGATAGAGCGGCGCGCTGGGAAGGTTGGCGGGCAGTTGGCCCGCCGCGGCGTTGATGGCCGCCTGCACGTCGCGCGCCGCGGCATCGATATTCCGGCTCATGTCAAATTGCAAAACGATGCTTGTCGAGCCCAGCAGGCTCGTGGAGGTCATCTGCGTGACGCCGGCGATGCGCCCGAACTGGCGCTCAAGGGGCGTAGCTACAGCGGAAGCGATCGTCTCCGGGCTTGCGCCGGGCAAGCCGGCCTGCACTTGAATCGTGGGAAATTCAACCTGCGGAAGGGGTGCCACGGGAAGAAAGTGGTAGGCGATCATCCCGGCCATGATGAACGCCGCCGTCAGCAGCGAAGTGCCGATCGGACGACTGATGAATGGCCGCGAGATGTTCATAGTCGCTCGGCGATTGCCGCAACTTTGCGGACTTCCGAGTTTGTGCGGCGAAAGCCGAAATCGTCAGGGCACGGCTTTAGCCGCTGGGGTGCGAAGAAAATTTTCGGCACACACTCTCCTCAGTCCCCTGTCGTTTGCGGCTCAATCTGATTGCCGATGCGGTAGCGCGAAAATCGCTGCGCCAGCCGATCAAACCACAGGTACACCACCGGCGTGGTGAACAGCGTGAGCAGTTGGCTGACCAGCAGCCCGCCGACGATGCTGATGCCCAAAGGCCTGCGCAATTCCGCGCCGGTGCCGCTGCCCAATGCGAGTGGCAGCCCGCCCAGCAGCGCGGCCATCGTCGTCATCATGATGGGCCGGAACCGCAGCAGGCAGGCCTGATAGATGGCCTCCTCTGGCGTGCGTCCTTCGTTGCGTTCGGCTTCGAGAGCAAAGTCAATCATCATGATGGCGTTCTTCTTCACGATGCCAATCAGCAAAATAATTCCGATCAACGCAATCACGCTCAGGTCCGTGCCGCAAATCAGCAGCGCCACAATGGCGCCCACTCCGGCGGACGGCAGCGTGGACAGAATCGTCACCGGATGGATGTAGCTCTCGTACAAAATTCCTAGCACGATGTAGACCGTCACCAGCGCGGCAAGAATCAGCATCGGCTCGTTGGCCAGAGCCGCCTGAAAGGCCTGCGCCGTTCCTTGGAAACTCGCGTGAATGCTGACGGGTAGGCCGATATCAATTTCCGCCTGCTTGATGGCATTTACCGCGTCACCCAGGGAAGCTCCCGGCCCCAAATTGAACGACAGCGTCACCACCGGAAACTGGCCCTGGTGATTCACTGCCAGAGTGGTTGTCTTCTGCTCGAAATGCGTGAATGTGCCCAGCGGCACCTGCGTCCCGTTTGACGACTTCACATAAATATTCTTCAGCGCATCGGGATTCTGCGAAAACTGCGGATCCACCTGCAGCACCACGTGATATTGGTTCAACTGCGTGAACATGGTGGACACCAGCCGCTGCCCGAAGGCGTCGTACAGCGTGTCGTCGATCGCCTGCGGCAGAATGCCCAGCCTCGAAGCCGTGTCGCGATCGATCACCAGGCTGGCCTCCAGGCCCTGGTCCTGCTGGTCGGTGGCCACGTCGCGCAATTGCGGCAGCGCTTTCAGTTTGTCCACCAGCTTCGGCGCCCATTGCGCCAGCTCTTTTCCGTCCGCGTCCTCGATGGAATATTGATATTGCGTGCGGCTCACACGGTCTTCCACGGTCAGGTCCTGCACCGGTTGCATGAACAGCGTGATGCCCTCCACCTGCGCCAATTGCGGCTGCAAGCGGCGAATCACATCCGACGCGCTGATTTTTCTGTCGTCCAGCGGCTTCAGGTTGATGGAAATGCGTCCGCTATTGGGCGTCATATTCGTGCCGTCCACACCGATAAACGACGACAAGCTTTCCACCGCCGGATCTTTCACAATAATTTTCGTCAGTGCCTGCTGCCGCTCGCTCATGGCGGAAAACGAAATCGTTTGCGGCGCCTCGGAAACGCCCAAAATCACGCCGGTATCCTGCACCGGAAAAAATCCTTTGGGCACGAAATAGAACAGCCCGATGGTCAGCAACAGTGTACCCAGCGTCACCAACAGAGTGGCGGTCTGATGCCGCAGCACAAATTGCACTCCTCGCCCGTAGGAAGCAATCAGGCGATCGAAAAAACGTTCTGAGGCGCGGTACAACCGGCCCTGCCGCGTGGGATCTTCGTGGCGCAGTAACCGCGCGCACATCATGGGCGTAAGTGTCAGCGAAACAAACGCCGACACCAAAATGGTGACGCCCAGCGTGACCGCAAATTCGCGGAATAGCCTGCCGACGATATCCCCCATGAACAGCAGCGGGATCAGCACGGCGATCAGCGAAACAGTCAGCGAAACGATGGTGAACCCGATCTGCTCGGCACCCAGCAGCGCCGCTTCCAGCGGCGGATGACCCTGCTCGATGTACCGCGCGATGTTTTCAATCATCACGATGGCGTCATCCACCACAAAGCCGGTGGAAATCGTCAGCGCCATCAGCGACAGGTTGTCCAGGCTGTAGCCCAGCAGGTACATCACGCCAAAAGTCCCGATCAGCGAAAGCGGCACAGCCACGCTGGGAATGATGGTGGCCGCCACGCTGCGCAAAAACAAAAACATCACCATCACCACCAGCCCTACGGTCAGCATCAATTCAAATTGAATGTCCGCCACCGACGCGCGAATGGTGGTGGTTCGGTCTGTCAGCGTGGTCACATGTACGGACGAAGGCAGCGAAGCCTGCAACCGCGGCAGCAGCGCTTTCACTCGGTCCACCACGCCGATGATGTTGGTTCCCGGCTGGCGCTGAATGTTCACAATCACCGCCGGCGTCTCATTCATCCACGCCGCTTGCAGCGTATTTTCGGCGCCGTCCACCACGTCCGCCACGTCCGACAGCCGAATCGGTCCGCCGTTGCGATAAGCCACGATCACGTCGCGATACGCATCGCTGGTCAGCAGTTGGTCATTCGCGCCGATGGTGAACGACTGCCGCAGCCCATCCAGGTTCCCCTTGGCCTGATCCACATTCGCCTGCCCCAGCGCCGTGCGCAGATCTTCCAGGCTCAGTCCGAAGGCTGCCAGCGTGGTTGGATTCGCGCGCACGCGCACGGCGGGTTTCTGCCCCCCGCTGATGGTCACCAGGCCGACTCCCGGGAGCTGCGAAATTTTTTGCGCCAGATTTGTGTCCGCCAGGTCTTCCACTCTTTGCAGCGGCAGCGTCTCGGAGTAAAGCGCCAGGGTCAGCACCGGCGCGTCGGCAGGATTCACCTTGCTGTAAATCGGAGGATTGGGCAGATCGCGCGGCAAATACGTGGAGGCCCCGTTGATGGCCGCCTGCACTTCCTGTTCGGCGATATCAATATTCAAATTCAAATCGAATTGCAGCGTAATCAGCGAACACCCGAAGGAACTCGTGGAGGTCATCTGGTTCAGCCCGGGCACCTGCCCGAACTGGCGCTCCAGCGGTGTCGTCACCGCCGACGCCATCACATCCGGTCCCGCGCCGGGATAAAACGTCAGCACCTGAATCGTCGGGTAGTCCACCTGCGGTAATGCGGACACCGGCAACTGCGTATAGGCCACCAGCCCGGCAAGCACAATGCCCACCATCAGCAGCGAAGTGGCCACCGGACGCAGGATGAACGGCTTTGAAGGACTCACTGATTCTGACCCTGTGAGGAGGACGATGAGGATGAAGGGATCGTGACCTGACGCGGCACAACCGTCGAATCTTTTTGCAGCTTGTCCTGCCCATCAATTACAACCTGTTCTCCGGGCGTCAGCCCTGAGCGGATCACCGCCAGGCTCCCCTCCATGAAATCCACCTGCATGGCACGGACTTCCACCTTGTTTCCCGGTTTCACCACGTACACAAACGTCCCTTGCGCTCCGCGTTGCACCGCCACGGTCGGAATTGATGTGGCGTCTTTCCGCACGCTCAGGAACAGCCGGATGTTGACGAACTGGTTCGGCCACAGCGCCAGATCAGAGTTCGGGAAAATCGCTTTCAGCTTTACCGTGCCGGTGGTTTGATCAATCTGGTTGTCGATGGTCAGCAGCTTTCCGTCGGCAATCTTGGCCTTGTTGTCGCGGCCGAACGCCTCCACGCTCAGCTGCTTCTGCTTCGCTATTTCCGCGGCCACTTCGGGAAGATTGTCTTCCGGCAGCGTGAAAATCACCGCCATCGGCTGTACCTGGTTGATCACCAGCATGCCGTTCGCATCCGTGGCGTGCACCATGTTGCCCGCATCCACCAACCGCAATCCCACCCGGCCGCTGATCGGCGCCGTAATCCTGCTGTACACCAGTTGCAGCTTGGCGCTGTTAATCTGCGCTGTATCCGACTGAATCGCGCCGTCAAATTGTCCCACCGTCGCCTGCTGCGTATCCATCTGCTGTTTGGGGATCACCCCTTCCTGCCACAACTGCCGAAAGCGGGCCAGGTTTACATTGGCATCGGCCCGCGCCGCCACGTCCTTGGCCAACTGTCCTTCCGCTTGGGCCAGCGCGACCTCAAATGGGCGCGAGTCAATCTCTGCCAGCAGATCGCCTGCGTGCACAAACTGCCCCTCCGTAAAATTCACTCTCATCAACTGCCCGTCCACCCGGCTGCGCACCGTTACGGTATTGAACGCCGTCACCGAACCAAGGCCACTCAGGAAGTACGGCACATCTCTCTTTTGCACCGCCTGCACCCCCACGGAAATCGGTCCGGCGTCTCCCCGCGTCTGTGGCGCGTTGGCGGCTGCCTGCGACCGCGCTCGCGCCCGGTTAAACGTGATAATCCCGACGATCAGCAGTGCCCCAATGGTTATCCAAAGCCAGGGACGCCGCTTCGGAGGAGTGGTGCGGAGATTCTGGTTTCGCTCAGAGGAACTTTCCGGCTCCCCCGGCTTTGCAATTTCCGGTGCGGCCATTGACACCCTCGAATTCGTCGTCATCGTGCGTCAAGCTATAGACGTGTGACGCACTTGCCCGGATACATTGAACTTAGTTTCGGATGGGCGCGCTGCGGACATTCTATACCAGCCTTGCCAGAGGTCCACACCCCCTCCCCCACCCAGTTCTGGGCACACCCGGAGGCACCCACCTCCAGGAGGACTTGTGCCTTTCTGGAAATTTTCTGCTCCGTGCCTGAAACCTTTGCTGAATCCGCGCATCTGAGCAGGTTGACGGGGCACTTTTGGCCCGCTAGGATCCGCCTGTGAATTCTTGCATCTGCGCCGTATGTTGCACGCCGTGTTGTTGTAACCACGGCTGGCGTGGGTGCGCGGTCCGAATGAAGTAGCAACAGCCCAAATCGGATTCAAAGCTACCCGCTAACCAGCATAACTGCTGGTGGCGGGTTTTTTGTTTTCAGGGGACTTTTCATGGCCAGCATTCCGGACATTCGCACGCCGAGGGACACTAGAGCCCAGAAAGTCGAGCGTCTCAAGCGCTCCAAGAACCCCTGGGAGTGCTTCGACGAAATCAAGGAATTCGCGCGCCAGGGCCGCGCTTCCGTCCTCCCCGAATGGGCCAATCTCTATTTCAAATGGTGGGGCATCTACACCCAAGGCGCGGGCGCCGGCGTGATTGGCGGCCAGGGCGGCGAAGGCAAATCCACCGAATTTTTCATGATGCGCATTGCCCTGCCAAATGGGCTTTTGCGCGCGAACCAACTTCGCCAGATTGCCGCGCTCTCCCAGCGTTACGGTCACGGCCTCGCGGACATCACCGTCAGACAAAATATCCAGCTCCACTGGCTCACCATCGAATCCATCCCCGAGGTAATGGAATCGCTCGCAGCCGTCGGCCTCGCCCCAAAGGGTGCGTGCGGAGACGTCGCCCGCAACATCACCGGCTGCCCCCTAGCGGGGATCGACGCCCATGAAATTTGCGACGCATCGCCGCTGGTCATCGAAGCCGCGCGCCTACTCCGCGGCGACGAGTTTTACAACCTGCCGCGCAAATTCAAAGTCTCCATCACCGGCTGCCCGGTGTGGTGCTCCTACCCGGAAATTAATGATGTCGGCCTCACCGCCATCGAGCGCGTGGTCGCAGGCCGCAAAGAAGTCGGCTTCTCTCTCCGCGTCGGCGGCGGCCTCTCTGCCGACCCGCACCTCGCCGTCCGCCTGAATGCCTTCATCCGCTGGGATCAAGTCCTCCCAGTGGTCCGCGGCATCGCCGGAATGTTCCGCGACCAAGACGTCCTGCGCGAAAATCGCGAGCGCGCCCGCCTGAAACATCTCTTCACCCAGCAGCACTGGTCCGCCGAACTTTTTCTGCTGCAGCTCACCGACCGCCTCGGCTTCGCGCTCGACCCCGCACCTGACGAATTTCCTCCTGCCGATGAATACCGCGATCACGTCGGCATTCACCAGCAGAAACAATCAGACCGCTGTTATGTCGGCGCCGCTGTCCTGCGCGGGCGCATCACCTCGGACCAGATGCGCGCGGCCGCAGACCTCGCCGACCGCTTCGCCACCGGCGAGCTGCGCACCACGAACATGCAGAACCTGCTGATCGTCAGCGTGCCGCGCACCAACGTGGATTCGCTCGTGCACGATCTCGATGCCGCCGGCCTCCGCGTCGCGGCCTCCCCGTTCTGGCGCGGCGCCGTCGCCTGCACCGGCTCGGAATTCTGCAAACTGGCCATCACCGAAACAAAAGCTTTCGCGCGCTGGCTGGTCGAAGATCTCGAAGATCGCCTTCCCGGCTTCGATCAGCCGCTCAAGCTGCACGTGGCCGGATGCCCGAATGCGTGCGGCCAGCATTGGATTGCCGACATCGGCCTCGAAGGAAAGAAGGTCAAGCAGGACGGCGAACTGGTCGACGCCTATTACTTTTGCCTCGGCGGCGCCGTCGGCGCGCATCAACACATCGCCCGCCCAGTCGGCTACCGCTGCACCGCCGAGGAAGTCCCGGCCGCAATGGAACGCCTGTTGAGCAGTTACCTCGCAAATCGCAACGACAGTGAAAATCTCCGCGCTTATTTTGCCCGCACTTCAGACGATGCTCTGCGCGCTCAACTCGCCGGCTTCGCCATGGAAGCCGTGGCACGCGACCCTAGCCCCGGTCCCGTCCCGCACGGAGTAGGAGATTAAAATGCCTCTAAGCCTCTTGCCCATCTTCGTAAAGCTCGCCGCGCGCCGATGCCTGGTCGTAGGTGCCGGCGCCGTCGCGGCGGCAAAAATTGACGCGCTGCTCGAATCCGGCGCCTGGGTCACGGCCGTCGCCCCCCGCGCGGGTGACCACGTGCAATCGCTCTCCCGCAGCGGAGCCGTCGTCTGGCGCGCGCGCAAATTCTCGCCCGATGATCTTGACGGCGTCTCTCTCGCGATTGCCGCCACTTCCGACGCCGCAGTTAACCACGACGTGTTTCTCGAAAGCCGCCGCCGCGGAATTCTCTGCAACTCCGTGGACGATCTTCCCAACTGCGATTTCTTTTTCTCCGCAGTCGTCCGCCGCGGCGATCTTCAAATCGCGGTTTCGACAGCAGGCGAAAGCCCCGCCGTCGCGCAACGCTTCAAGGAAGAAATCGACGAGCTGCTCGACGAATGCATCGGCGACTGGCTGAGCCTGGTGGGCGAGCTGCGCAGGAAAATCATCGCCGCGCAGCCCCCATCCAAAGAGCGCAACCGCCTGTTGCGCCTGCTGGCCTACAGCGAAATCTGTGAATCGGATTCCTGCGCCGCGCATGGGCTCTCCACTCCATCGTCTCCACATCATCTGCACCTCCCCGATGCGCCGCAAGGAGCCGGAGACTGAATCGATGAGTGCCGCCACAACAACCAGAGTCCACCTCGTCGGCGCCGGCCCGGGCGATCCTGAATTGCTCACTCTCAAATCCCACGCGCTCATCCGCTCCGCCGATTTGATCCTGCACGATGATCTCGTCTCCGCGCCGGTCCTCGCCCTCGCCGCACCGCAAGCCCTGCTCGTCAACATTGGCAAACGCTGCGGCGTGAAGAAAATCTCTCAGCCGGAAATCAATCGCTTCATGATTTCTTCCGCACGCCGAGGACTAAAAGTCGTCCGCCTCAAAAGCGGCGATCCCGGAGTCTTCGGCCGCCTCGCCGAAGAACTCGACGCACTCGAAGCCGCCGGTGTCCCTTATGAAGTTGTTCCCGGAATCACCGCCGGTGCCGCCGCAGCCGCGTCACTCGGGGTTTCACTCACCGACCGGCGCTCCAGCTCGCGCATCGTCTTCGTCAGCGGCCACCACGCCTCCGAAAACGAGCGGCGCGAAAAACCGGACTGGAAATCGTTGGCAGCCGAAGACGCCGCTCTCGTCGTTTACATGCCCGGCCGCGACGTCACCGCCATCGCCCGCGACATCCTCAATGCCGGCCTCTCGTTTGACACTCCCGCTGTCATCGTCTCGCATGCTACCACTCCCGACCAGCGCGTCTGGCGCACCACACTCGGTGAACTGCCCAACTCGCCGCTCATGGACGCGCCTTCCATTTTGCTAATTGGCCGCTCGCTCGAGCGCGCCGCTCGTCACCGCAACGCACAAATTCTGGCACTCGTTGACACCGTCAATCGAACTGACTTGCAAAGGAGCGTCTCTCCATGACTCAAAAAAATAATTCGCGTGAGAAGGAAATCAGTTCCGGCGGGTTTCAGCTTTCGCTCGACGCCTGGGCTGTAGCCCTCGCTCTCGCGCTTTCAGCGCTCATCTGGATTGGCTGGATCAAACACGTTCCCTGGTAACCCAGGCGCAGCTGAATTTATTTCAGGAGGACATCGCATGGCAGACTCGATCGCACTCCCGCAATCTCAGCCGCTCAGCATCTTCCGGCGCGCCGCGCAAATTCTTCCCGGCCTTGTGCTGCTCGCCTCCGTTGGCTACGCCGGAAAATTTCTCGAACGCACCGTGGCCACCTACGGCAAAGCGCATCACCTCACCCTCCCCAATATCGAATACGTGCTGTGGGCCATCTTGCTGGGACTGTTGATCTCGAACACCGCCGGCCTGCCCGCGGCATTCAAGCCCGGCGTTGCCACGTACGAATTCTGGCTCAAGGCCGGCATCGTTCTCCTTGGCTCGCGCTTCCTGCTCGGCGACGTGCTCAAACTCGGCGGCATCAGCCTGCTCCTTGTGGCCATAGAAATCACACTCTCACTCCTGTTCATGACCGCCCTCGGCCGCGCCTTCGGCCTCAAGCCCAAGCTGACCACGCTCCTCGCCGTCGGTTCCTCCATCTGTGGCGTCTCCGCCATCATCGCCACCAAGGGCGCCATTGATGCCGACGACGAAGACTCCTCCTTCGCCATCGCCGCCATTCTCGCGCTCGGCGCCATCGCTCTATTCATTTTCCCCGTCGTCGGCCACTGGCTGGGCATGAGCGACCAGGCCTACGGCCTCTGGGCCGGCCTGGGCATTGATAACACTGCGGAAGTGACCGCCGCCGGCGCGCTCTATTCCGACGCCGCCGCCAAAGTCGCGGTGCTGGCAAAAACCGCACGCAACGCCATGATCGGCTTCGTAGTTCTCGGTTATGCGCTGTACTGGGCCCGCAAGGAAGGAACCGAGGGCGTCGGCAACAAAGCCGCGTTCCTGTGGAAAAAATTCCCGAAATTCGTTCTCGGCTTCCTGATCATCTCTGCCGTCGCCACCGCCCACGTCTTCAGCAAAGACCAGCTCACAAGCCTCGCCAATCTTTCGCGCTGGGCTTTTCTGCTGACGTTCGCCGGCGTGGGCCTGCGGACCAACTTCGTCGAGATGCGCAAGCAAGGCCTGCGCCCATTCGTAGTCGGCGCGCTCGGCGAAGTCGTCATCGCGGTTCTAACCCTCGGTCTCGTTTTCGGCGCCGATCATTTCTTGCGCTAGCAACATGCAACGCTTCGCGCTGCGCCTTGGTGGCACAGACTTCAGTCTGTGTTTTTCCGCTCGCATACTCCGCTCCCCGCCTGTAATCCGATCGTACTCCGCACTACCCACCCCGCTCGCCTCGCTGCCGCGCGACGCCATTGACTCCCTCCCATTTTTGTACTCTTATGCGAAGCAGTACGAGGGAGACAATTCATGACCATGAAACGCCGCGCGTTTCTGCAATCGTCTGCCGCATTCCTGGGAGCCGGTGTACTTTATGCCGGTCATTCCCACGACGGGCACGGCCACCCCGGCCAGGCCCACCCGCATCACGCCCATGCGGCGTCGCTCATGACTGCCTGCGCCAACAATTTTCTCAATGCGCTCGATCCCAACCAGCGCGCCAAAGCGACGTTTCCTTTCGAAACGGACGAGCGCATGAACTGGCATTTCATCCCCAACAATACCCGCGTGGCCATCGACACCCTCACTGAACGCAAAGGCCTCCCATTGCTCGAAATGACGCCCTATCAGAAGCACCTCGCCAGCGCCTTGCTCGCCGCCGGTCTCAGCCAATCGGGCTACATCAAAGCGGTGACCATCATGAGTCTCGAAGATGTCCTCAAGCTCATTGAGAAAGACAGCGGCGATCGTCGCAACCCGGAGAAATATTGCTTCTCCATATTCGGCGCTCCCTCCGACACCGCTGCCTGGGGCTACCGCGTCGAAGGCCACCATTTCAGCCAGAATTACACCATCGTGAACGGCGCTGTAGTCGACGCCCCGAGTTTTTTCGGCGCCAATCCCGCCGAAGTCCGCGAGGGGCCGCAAAAGGGCCTGCGCGCCCTGGCCGCGGAAGACGACCTCGGCATGGAACTCATCCACGCCCTCGACGAACAGCAGCAGAAAGTCGCCATCGTGGACCCAACCGCCTACAAGGACATCCTCACCGCCGCCAGCCGCAAGGCCGCTCTACAAGGCCAGCCATCCGGCCTCTCCGCCGAAAAAATGAACGCCAATCAATTCGACGCGCTCATGACTCTGATGGAGGAATACGCCCGCAACGTCCCCGGCGAACTCGCCGAAGGACGCATCGCGCAGATAAACAAAGCCGGCCGCAATATTCACTTCGCATGGTCCGGCGGCATCCACCGCGGCGACCCGCATTATTACCGCGTGCACACGGATTCGTTCCTGATTGAAATGGACGACACGCAGAACGACGCCAACCACATCCACTCCGTCTGGCGTGATTTCACTGGCGACTTCGGCCAGGACCTTCTCCATCAGCATTACGAGGCCAGCCACCAAAAGAAGTAGCACTGGGCGCTGTACTCTTTGCTCTGTACTCTTTGCTGTTCCATTTCAAATCTGAAATGAAGTTATCTCATAAACACTTTCAGGGGATTGACTAGTTGCGAGTTATGGGAATCGGCGTACATCAGAGGCATGGATCTCACCGACGCCCAGTGGGCGCTGCTCGGACCTTTCTTCCGG